>Ga0193726_1000007_pt1 | contig 764973 bp, 664 predicted proteins | sample H2c1metaG_FD_144928 | JGI IMG/M metagenome (GOLD analysis project Ga0193726, IMG submission 144928) | Soil microbial communities from a riparian zone of the East river system, Colorado, United States - H2c1 | ecosystem: Environmental > Terrestrial > Soil > Riparian zone | place: USA: East...
CAATATACTGATACAGCCCGAGGTAGCTTTATTCTTCTTGGCCAGCCGGTTGGCCAGCTTGGCAAGGGTCTTGGTGGGTGCTACGCCGATGGAGACGGAGATGCCGGTCCATTGCTCCACCGTCTCCTTGATATGCCGGGCATATTCATGAAGATCGCCAACAGGTATTCCACTGAGATCGAGAAAAGCCTCGTCCACTGAATAGACTTCCACTTCCGGGGACAGGGTCCGCAGAGTGTCCATCACCCGCCGGCTCATATCACCGTACAGATGATAGTTGGAAGAGAAGACAGCGATCCCGTTCTTTTCTATGATATGTCTGGCCTCGAAATAAGGTCCGGCCATCCCGACGCCGAGCTTTCTCGCCTCATCGCTGCGCGAGATGATACAGCCGTCATTGTTACTGAGCACGACCACGGGTTTGTTCCAGAGATCGGGGCGGAACACCCGTTCGCAGGAACAATAGAAACTGTTGCAGTCGACAATAGCCTTCATAACCGGGAATTAATAAAATTCATAAACTATGGATCACATAGGTCACCACTCCCCAGATGGAAAATTCCGAACCGGACAGGTCCACATCGATGGGGGACAGACGGGCTGTCTCCGGTATCAGACGGATCTTGTTGAATGTTTTTTCGAGACGGCGGATCAGCATTTCTCCGTTAAGGGTGGCGATGACCACTCTGCCGCTGACGGCCTTTACGGAACGGTCCACGATCACGGTGTCCCCGCTGAAGATGCCTGCTCCGACCATGGCGTCCCCGCTCACTTTCATTAAAAAAGTGGCGGGCTTGTTCCGGATCAGCTGTTCATTCAGGTCGATGCCCCTTTCCATATAATCATCGGCTGCGGCGCCGAAACCAGTGGCGTTGGCGGTGGGGATATCCCATTGGGTGAAGCGTTTGCTGCCTTTGTAATCCATCCCTTGAAATTGTTCGAGTTCCATAAAGTTCATTTTAGCCTTAACTCCTTTTCCAGATCGCTGAAGAGACCCGGCGCAGGAAAGAAAAATAATTTTTAAATACTAATTTATTTAGTAAATTTATACTAAAATATTGAACAATTAAACTTTTTTTATGGGTACCGGGTTAGTAAATCAACGATTATTTATCAGCTCTCCGGAACCGGGTTCCAGAGCGAGGGAAGGGGATTCCCGGCGGGTGGAATACCTGCTCGTCATCTATCCCTGCGGGGAGCTCCGTGACAAGCTGCTGGACGAACAGCAACAGTTTGTAAGCGACTACGGCATGTGGTCGCCTTCCCGCAACAAGCCGCATATCACCATGGCCGCCTTTCAGGCCGGCGAAGCCATGGAAAGCACGCTGATCCGGTGGATCCAGCGTATCTGCGGCCGTCATAAAAGTTTTGACCTGACGCTCAATAATTACAGCGGCTTCCCGCCCCACACTATTTACCTGCGGGTGCAGGATGCGCAGCCTTTTAATCAGCTGGCCCAGCAACTGGGAGCGATCGACGATTTTATCCGGTCATCGGGCTGCCCGCCGGTCAATCTTATCGGGCGCCCATATCTCAGCATTGCAGGCGGCCTGACGGAGCAGGTGTACGGAAGGGCGATGCCCGATTATTCGCGCAGGACCTTTCATGGATCGTTCCGCGTAGAGGAGCTGGTATTGTTAAAAAGAGATCATTCCTTCGATCCCTGCAGGACGGTAAATGTCTTTCATTTATTACCCGAGACCCATCAGCCCTGCGCCACACCGGCCTGATGCATTAGCTCACCACAAAAAAGAAAAAATCATGCGACAAGCTATTCAACCCATTTCAACGACCCTGCGGGAGAGCTATAAGAAACAGCTTCCTGTGATCGAATACATGCTGGTGCTGAACCCCCACGAAGAATTGCGGAACAGGATCCTGCAGGTAAAAAAAGAATTTTTTGATGCCTACAAGGCGCCGACGGCCCAATGGGGAAGGCCCCAGGTCACCATAGCGAGGTTTACCCAGCTGGCGCTGATGGAAGAACGCATCGTACAACGCCTGAAGACCATTGCCATGGGGTTCTGCCCGTTCAAAGTGGAATTAAAGGATTTCGGCAGCTTTCCTTCCCACACGATCTTTATAAATGTCATCAGCAAGCTGCCCGTCCGGGAGCTGTCGAAAGAAATCCGGGAAGTGCAGTCCCTGATGAAACTGGACAAGGAGCACAAACCTCATTTTATCGACGAGCCTTATTTTACCATTGCCAGCAAGCTGCTGCCCTGGCAATATGAGAAAGGCTGGCTGGAATACGGTCAGAAACATTTCACGGGACGGTTCATTGCCGACAGCATGCTGCTGCTGAAACGCCGCGAAGGAGACAGGGCCTGGCAGATCGCCGAACGGCTGGAATTCCAGAACCTCCCTGTGACCACCCGTCAGGGAGAATTGTTCGGATAGCGATTATTGTTGCCAGGCTTATCATGGTCCGGGAATCATTTGTTTACCTCTGAAAATTAATTTTATGTCTGAACAAAATAAGGACAGGGACGCTCGTGTACCCTATACGGACAGAGACGTCCCTGCACCACAAATGGACGAGGTTCCTACTTCCCCTCTCCAATATCTCAAGGGACGCGGGGCCCAGTTCAATCCGAAGAACCGGTTTCTCAAAAACGAAACGGTCAAAGAACATATCGAGGCCATTGACGACTGGACGGAGCCGAATGCGGAGACGCAATACCTGGAAGACAACGCAAAAAGCATCGTCAATAAAGTGGACAGCCCGGATGTCGGCATGTGGTACAGCATGAACCCCTATCAGGGCTGTGAGCATGGCTGCACCTACTGCTATGCGCGTAACGTCCATGAATACTGGGGTTACAGCGCCGGGCTGGACTTTGAAAGAAAGATCATCGTAAAGAAGAACGCGCCGGAGTTGCTGCGGAAATTCCTTATGAACCCGAAATGGGAATGTATGCCGATCTCGCTGAGCGGGAACACGGATTGCTACCAGCCCGCCGAGAAAAAGTTCGGCATCACCCGCCAGCTTCTCGAAGTCTGCCTGGAATTCAACCAGCCCGTCGGCATGATCACCAAGAATGCGGGCATTCTCCGGGATAAGGACCTCCTCACCAAACTGGCCGAAAAGAAGCTGGTCTCCATCCTCGTATCGATCACTTCTTTCGACGAAGAATTGCGCAGAACGATGGAACCGCGCACTACCACGGCCAGGCAAAGGCTTAGGACCATTAAAGAGCTGAGTGATGCGGGCGTGCGGATGGGCGTCATGCTGGGCCCGATGATCCCGGGGCTCAACGAACATGAAATGCAGCGCATCATGAAGGCCGCCTCTGAAAATGGCGCTACCTTTTCCGCCTACACCTTTATCCGGCTTAACGGCGCGATCAAGCTCATTTTTCACGACTGGCTTTACAAGAATTTTCCAGACAGGGCGGATAAAGTATGGCATCTGATCGAATCTGCACATGATGGAAAAGTGAATGACAGCCGCTTTGGTGTGCGGATGCGCGGTGAAGGCAATATAGCCCAGCTCGTTGCGCAGCAATACGCCCGGTATACAAAAAAATATGGACTGAATGCGGAGCGCTGGGGTTTGGATACGACACAGTTCAGGAGACCGGGCGAGCAGATGAGAATGTTTTAGGTATATATAAATAAAACCTAACCTTATGAAGTATGAAGTTTATACAGAATTACAAATTGCTAATGACTATGAGGTTTTTGAATTTGTGAGCGATGGTAAAAATGGCGCAATTCCAAAACGGATAGAGTTTACTTCTACGGATATGCCAAATGTCGTTAATCTTGCATTTGGCGACATTAATGACGAAGGTGAAATAGATGATTATTCAATCAGCGATAGAATGCCTAAATTTGGGCACACCTTATAGCTATTTAAAAATTACGTATATGAAAAATAATAAGCCAAAAATCATAAAATATAAAAGTGACCTTTTCCAGCAGGAAATAACTTTAACAGTGAATGAAAATCTTAATATGTTAAAAGGGAAAGTTCTCGCGCCTAGAAAATTAGCCGCAGCCAATAAATCTCTGAATAGATTAAAAGATTCTTTGCCTAAATAATTTGCCTTCTTTTCATAGGGACCGAAAATACAAAACAAATCCTATCTTGTCGCCTGACTCTGGACAAGTGTACTTTCGGGGCGCCTAGGTTTAAACAGCAGTTTTTTTAATTGACGGGCAACTTTTTGTTCAACAAGCCGATAGCTCAGCTCTGCCGATAAAATGATCAGAACTGGCATGATCAATACACATAAAGGGCTCCAGTTGCCCAGATACCCTCCATATTTATTTATCAGCAGGACACCGATGTGCTCGTGTGCCAGATAGACCGAATAGGAAATTACGCCAATCCTTCTGAAAAGAGGGTTTTCAAGAAAGGACAGATAGCTCCTTTTATAGATCATTAATAGAAAAAGGGTAATCATTACAAAATATATTATCCTTGCCTCGATAATTATTCCGGAAAACAGGATGTACACCGGAATAAATACAGCGCAAAGACCAGCCAGCGACCTCAGGCTGATCGGATACCTTTTATATAAGTGATGAAAAATGACACCCATTGTAAAAAAAGCAATATAAGAAGCGATATTTACTACCTGGTTCGCATAACTCCAGGATGAAACGAACGAGAATAGTGTCGGCGAAAGAAGTTCTATCCTTTTACTCGGTAGAAAATGTATGAGAATGTAATTTTGCAGGATCATTATCACTGTAAGGACCAGAATATTTCTGAAGAAATTCTTTTTGTTGATAAAGAACAAAATAGAAGAGATAAAATAAAATTGAACTTCAATCCATAGCGACCAGTAGCTTCCGTTCAGCCAGTCAAATTTTGTTTTGAAAATGGTCTCCCATATTTTAGGGTTTATAAAAGTGAGACTGGGTAAAAAATTCTTTAATTGATGCGAAGTACTAAACAAGTGGGCATTATCCAGGATGATAAAAACCAGGTAGGTTATTATTGACCAGAATAAAATCGGTGGGAACAGGCGAATGAATCTGTTCTTAAAAAAGGCCGACAGATCGGATGTATTCTCTAAGGTATAGCTTATCACAAAGCCCGAAATAATAAAAAAAAATTGGACCCCATTATTTCCATACCTGAAGCTGTTTCCAAAAAAATCCCCGTATGGATAAAGATTAGTACTATTATAAGGGACTGTCCATCTGTAGGTATAATGAAAGAAGATAACACTGATTATTGCTACGAATCTAAAGCTGTCCAGGATCTCAATTCGCTTTTCTTTCATTCTGGGATATTTAGTAATATGAAATTGCCGTTTCAGACAGGTCGCGGGGGTCTGGAAACCGAAAATACAAAACAAATCCTAACTTGTCGCCAAACTCCCCCGCGCATGCAGTACAAGAGAATGCCGATCGAGATCGAATCACCGGAGCAGATGGGCTATGACAAGATCAGGAACAATCTTTCCGAAAGCTCTTATAAGGATATGCTGTTCGGGGATATGGAAGATCTTATGGATGGGCTTGGCAAGATCTTGCTTTGTTACAGCGCTCATGAGGGGCATCAGGGTTTACGCGAACTCCTTGCGAAAGAGACCGCTACCCTGCATAAGGAAGATGTCCTGCTGACGGTGGGCGCCGCAGGCGCCCTGTTTATCATCGCCAGCTCCCTGCTGGAGAAAGGGGACGAACTCGTCGTAATAAGGCCCAACTACGCGACCAATATAGAAACGCCGAGGGCCATCGGTGCGTCTGTTAAATTCCTGGACCTCTATTTTGAAAATGGATTCAGAATCGACATGCAGGCCCTGCGGGAGATGGCTACGGAAAATACCAGATATATATCGGTCACCAACCCTCATAACCCGACAGGAGTTTGCCTGAGCGATGCGGAAATGAAAGAACTGGTCGCCATCGCTGCCGAAAAGGGGGCCTGGCTACTTGTCGACGAGACCTATCGTGATCTGGCTTTCGGGGAAAAGCTCCCCATCGCCTGTGATTATTCGGACCGGGTGATCAGCGTTTCCTCGGTATCCAAGACATATGGGCTGCCGGGAATACGGGTAGGCTGGATCCTATGCAGGAACAAGGGCTTGATGGAAACCTTCCTGGCGGCAAAGGAACAGATCCATATCTGCGGCCCCGTGCTGGATGAAGAGCTGGCCTGGCGTTACCTGAAGAATAAAGACAAACACTTCGCTCCGATCCGGAAAGACATTGGTGAGAAAATGGAGATCCTGAAAGCATGGATGAATGCACAGGATGGACTGGAATGGGTGGAGCCTACGGGCGGGTTAGTCTGCTTTCCACGTTTCAGGGAGCCCACCAGCGTCGATACCGGTCGGTTTTACGAGCTCCTCCTGAAAAAATATGGCACCTATACAGGGCCAGGGCATTGGTTTGAGATGCCGGACCATTATATGCGGATAGGCTTTGGATGGCCGGGAAAAGATCAACTGGCCGAAGGGCTGGAAGCCATCGGCAAATGCCTGAAAGATGTATCGGCCGGCATCTGAGCATCCTCGCCCGGTCAACGAAGACTATATGATGCCCGGTCAGCGAGTCCGGACGATAAAATAATCCGTAAAAAGGCGGCGATTTTTTTTAACTTAACGTTTCAAAGAAATCACAACAGACTATGGAATCCTCTTCGTGGCCTGCCCGTTTCCGCCGCCTGCGACAGTTGTTCTGGCTATTTACTCTGCTGACTATTGCTTATATCATCTGGATGAAAAGTTTCCTCTCCCCGCTGACTTCAGCAGAGATCGTGCGGCTTGAGATCGCAAAGACCACCGATATCGCCAATACGATTATCCAGAGCTGGAAGAACGAAGGCAAATTTGACCAGGGGGTCCAGAGCATTTACCTGGATTATATCTTCATCATACTCTATACTATTGCCATTGCGCTGGGATGTCGGTTCATCTCAGCCTGTACGGGCAACGAGATCCTGACCAGGGGAGGTAAGGGTTTTGCCTGGCTGATCGGCGTTGCCAGCATCTGCGATATCGTCGAGAATATTGCTTTATCGAAGACACTGCATGGAGAAATTACCCGCTGGAGCGTCACGATCGCCTATAATATGGCCAGGGTGAAATTTTCCATCGTGATCGTTTGCCTTTTATTTATAATGGCCTGCGCCCTTTACTGGGCCATCGGTCGGTTGGCTGGTGAGAAGAAATGATCCGGCAGGATGATTTGAGCGACTGTCACGCACACCCGCAAGGATCACTATACCTTTATATAAATTTTCCTTTTGTCGAGCCAGTAGCAAAGTGCCCAGAATAAAAGGATATTAAAGATCGCATAAAGTAGGGATCCGTTCATGGGGCCAAATGCCGGCGAAAAAATATGATCGTACATCCATTCTTTGAGCCCCTTATAAAGTATGCCGCCTTTGGCATTTATTCCATCTGCAATATGGAAAAGCCCATAAAGTCTTGGAACGATACCGCTGACCATAAAGATGAACAGCGCATTCTTCCCAAAAACATCAAAGAACCTGCTCCACGCCCCTTTATGCTCCCGGAATTCGATAACGTAAATAAGCACGCAGAGGACCAGGATGGCCAGACCGGTGGTATAGACCACAAAAGAGCTGGTCCATATTTTTTTGCTGATCGGAAAGACCATATCCCAGCAATATCCCAGGAAGGCCAGCATGCAGCCAATGACGAAAAGGCCTGCCAGCATTTCAAAAGTCTTTCCTTTTTGTGAAATATAATTGCCTACAAGGTAGCCGAAGATAACCTGCACAATGGCAGGCAGCGTGCTGGCTAATCCCTCCGGGTCGAAGGCAACGCCTTCCCCTTTATACATATGTGCTATCCCAAGAACCGTCTTGTCGATATTTGTTCCGAAATAACCGGTCATGCTGTACGGATCTGCTGGGTTGCCTGCCAGAAAACACAGCGCCCAGTATCCCAGAAGAATAAAGGCCCCCGCTACAAATGCTCCCCGGACCTTGAAATAATAAAGGATCAGCGAAGCGAAAAAATAGGCCAGTGCGATCCGTTGGAGCACACCTAAAATGCGGATGCCTGTTGGCTCTGCGCCGGGATTTGCCGGATTTGCAGGATCGACCCATGCCTTGAAAATGAGATGATCGCCCGACCATTTTACAAAGGGAAACCAGTTGAGGAAAAGGCCGATCCCGAAGATAAGCAGCGTGCGGGTAAAGATCTTTTTCAGAAACGCCGCGTCTCCCGCAGCCTGCAGCCTGGGCAGTACGAAGGCCAGCGCATTACCAACGGCAAAAAGGAAAAAAGGAAAAACGAGGTCTGTAGGTGTGCAGCCCTGCCAGGGCGCATGCTCCAGCGGGCCATAAATATAGCTCCAGCTACCCGGGTTATTTACCAGGATCATGAAGGCTACGGTAGCACCGCGAAAGACATCTAGGGAATAAAATCGTTGTTTCTGTAATGGGGGCATAATGGATATGTATTTCCTTAATTATATCAATATTTTGAAAACCCGGGCAAGTAAATACAGGAATTCCCTTTTTTCAAGGTAAAAGACTGTTTTTCAGCCTTCAATTAAAGTTATTGGATATTAAAATCTCCTATATTTGCAGCGCAAGGGATTTTGAAGGCCCTTGATCATAAAATCCTTGTCCCAAATATCTAAAAACTATTTTTAGTCCTGTGAAAGATAAGTTGATTGACTCTATTGTTATTATAAATTATATAATGGAAGGGTATAGGGAGTAATTCATCAGAATGCTCACTTATACCCTTTTCGCTTATAGGTAAGCAAGCCGTAAAGGCGTGGGTTATATATTGATTATCAGCCATTTACAATTAAACTTTGTGACTGAGGCGGCGAAGCTATGCCTGATGACAAAAAAAAATGGTTTGTGGTATACACCAAGCCCCGCTGGGAAAAAAAGGTGTTTGGCCTGCTGACAGAAAGGGGCATGGAGGCCTATTGCCCGCTGAACAGAGTGCGTAAGAAATGGAGCGACAGGGTCAAATGGGTCGAAGAACCCTTGTTTAAGTCTTATGTGTTTGTCAGGGCCAGGGCGGCAGAAGATGATCAGGCGAAGATCCGGATGACTGGCGGGGTGGTGAACTTTGTTTACTGGCTCGGCAAGCCGGCAGTGGTAAAAGACAGGGAAATAGAAATTATAAGAAAATTTTTAAATGACTACGACGAGGTAAGGGCTGAACCGCTCGAACTGGACAGGAACGATAAAGTGATCATCAGAAAAGGGATTTTTATGGACAAAGAGGCAAAAGTGGTGAAAGTGGTCAATAATAAAGTGCAGGTGATCATTGAAAGTATCGGGTTTTCCCTTGTTGCCGTCATCGATAAGTCCAATGTGTCAATGATCAAAAAACAGTAGATTTGAAAGATAATCCCTCCGGAATGATGCAAATCCTTTTTTCCAGGCTGAAATTTTTGTCGATTGGTGGATTAGGCCCGATGATCCTGGCGGTAATGATCAGCTCCTGTGGAAATACCAGACAGCTGGTCTATATGCAGGGAAAGTTCGATACCGCCAGGCTGAGCCAGATACCCTTTAACGAAGCGGTCATACAGAAAGGAGACCTGTTGAGCATTATCGTTTACAGCGATAATCCTTCGGCCACGGCCCTTTACAACCAGTCGGTGATCATTGCAGGCGCCAATGTCGGAGGCGGCAATACCAATCCAGGCGGCGGGACGGGATCTACTTCGGGAGCTTTAATGGGAGTCGGTTCCCCTACAGTTCCTGGCTACCTGGTAGACGAAGAAGGCAATATCCAGTTCCAGAGTGTGGGCATTTTGCATGTCGAAGGACTGACCAAGGCAAAATTGAAAGAGCTGCTGGATTCCAAGCTTAAGGCATACCTGAATAATCCATACTATGGTATAAGATTTCTGAACTACCGGTTCACCATGCTGGGAGAAGTGACGAGGCCTGGCATTTTCAATATTCCGGGAGAACGCATCTCTTTGCTGGATGCGCTTGGCCTGGCGGGAGACCTGACCTTCTTCGGACGCCGGGACAATGTACTGGTCATCAGGGAAACAAACGGAAAGCGGGAATTTGCGAGGCTCGATCTTACCAAGCCTGAGATCCTGGCATCACCTTATTTTTATTTGCAGCAGAGCGATGTGGTAGTCGTCGAGCCGACCAGAAAGAAAATAGCGGCCAATGACCAGATCACTGCGCGCAATGTTGCCATTGGGGTAAGTATCGTTTCCGCGCTTGCCATCATTTACAGCATATTCAGAAATTAACATTGAACTCTTCCCATGTCAGAAAATCCCAATAGCCTTCTTTCTACCCAACACCAGGAACTGAACAAACCCATGGGAGCCCGTGAGTTTGTCATGCGCTATCTGAAGTACCTTCCCTGGTTGCTGCTCAGCGTAGGACTTGCCCTGCTCGGAGCCTTCTTAAAGAACAGATATTCCATCCCTATTTATCAGGTGCAGTCTTCCCTGATCATTAATAACGACCGTAATAATAAACAAGGCGGAGACAATAACCTGGGCGAGCTCTTTATGTTCGCTCCCTCTGTAAATCTCAACAACGAGATCGAGATCTTAAGATCCCGGCCCTTTATTGAAAGGGTTGTCCGGGATCTGGACCTACAGACCTATTGTTATAGTAAAGGAAATATCCGCTCCACCTTATTATACGGTGACCTGCCTTTTGAACTGGTGATCCAGCAACATGCCGATTCAACCCAGGCCTTCGGTTTCATGGTCAATATGGTGGACAATGAAAAATTCACGTTGAACGAGGAGAAGACCATCCATCTTTTTGGTGAACCATTTACTTTTGCCGGGGTCCGTTGCCTTCTGGTGAATAACAGACGACACAATCTCAGCTATTATCAGAGCAAGAAATTCATCGTGGGCTGGCTTCCCCTGGAACAGGCTGCAGCGGGCATAATCGCCGGACTTAAAATAAACCAGGTCAATACCAGCGCAACCATTCTTACTATTTCGCTGGAGACCACCAACCCACTCCTGGGCGTGGATTTTGTGAATACTCTGATGGCCGTCTATGATACGCTGGGCGTGGAAGATAAAAATCGCATCGCCATCAATTCTCTCCGTTTTATCGATGAACGCCTTGCGGAGCTGAAAGGTCAGCTGGGCAATGTGGAGAATGGCTTTAAGACCTACCAGGAAACGAATCAGGCTTTTGATATCGAAGGACAGTCCAAGGCATATATGAGCGCCATCGAAGAAAGCGGAAAAGCTTTGTCGGCGCAGGAAGTCAGGCTGAGACTGGTAGACTGGCTGCTTGATTATATTGTAAATACAAAGAATAACTATACTACCGTGCCTTTGTTGCTGGGCGTAGAAGAACCGTCGCTTTCTTTCATGATCTCTGAATATGATCGCCTTCAGGTAGAAAGGGAGTCCAACCTGAAAACCACCTCTCCTGAAAACCCCCTGATCCGGGGCCTGGAAGTAAGTCTTGAGAAATTAAGACAGAACATCCACCAGCTTCTCGCCAATGTAAGACAGGCTTATGTGATCACGAGAGATAATCTTCAGAAGCAGGATACAGATCTGAAAAGCAAATTAAGGACCCTGCCCGGCATGTCCATGCAGGGGTTGACGATTGCAAGAAACCAGAAAATATTGGAAGAGCTATATACCTTCCTGCTCAAAAAGAAATTAGAGACCTCTATCTCATCGGCCTCCACCATTTCCAATTCGAAGGTGGTCGAGCCCGCTCTGGGCTCTGATAATCCGATAAAGCCGGATCACAAATCCACCTACATCTCTTACCTCGTCATAGGCCTTATTATCCCTGTTACCATCATCTCGCTGCGGGAAATAATGAATGATAAGGTCACCAACCGGGCGGAGATCGAACGGGCAACCCGTACTCCTATCCTTGGGGAGATCGGTCATTCGGAAGGAGAGGATACGCTTGTCGTCACCCGCAACAGCCGGCGGTTTATTGCCGAACAGTTCCGCATCGTGAGGACCAACCTGCAATATATCGTTGGTAAAAATGATAAGCCGACCATCCTGATCACTTCCTCTTTCAGCGGAGAGGGTAAATCCTTTATCAGCACCAATATGGGCGCGGTGATGGCCCTGGCCGGGAAAAAGACGGTGATCATGGAATTCGATATCCGTAAACCCAAGATCATCTCCGGTCTGGACCTGAAACGTAAAACTGGGATTACCAACTATATCATTGGCAAGGCCAGCTTCGATGACCTGCTGGTCCCGGTAGAAGGGACGGAGAACCTGTATGTAATACCTTGTGGACCCATTCCCCCCAACCCCGCTGAAATATTGCTTGATCCCCGGCTCCATGAGCTCATGAGAGAGGTCAAGGAACATTTCGATGTGGTGATCATGGACACAGCCCCGATCGGATTAGTGAGCGATGCCGTTACCTTAAGCCAGTTTGCCGATTGTACCTTGTATATAGTCCGGAGAGGCCATACGGTAAAAAGGTTGCTGGGCCTGGTGGAAGAGCTGTACGTTTCTAAAAAAATGCCCTCGCTTTCTCTGCTGCTGAACGATATAAAGATGGGAGGCTATTACGGAGGCGGCTATTATGGAGGTTATGGTTATTATGGGTATGGCTATGACAATGAAGCGGGATATTTTGAAAAGGAGAAAAAAGCAAAGGGCCGTGGCGGAATATTTGGGTGGATCAAACAGTTGTTCTCACGCTGATCTTCCTTACTTTCTATAATTGATGAATATTCAGGATTCCGATGGCAAACAACAAGGATAAGGTTAACGAACTGGTGATCGAGCAGGGAAGTGGCGAAAAGAATTACTGGGGCGATCTCTGGCGATACCGGGAGCTTTTTTACATCTTGAGCTGGCGGGATATCAAGGTGAGGTATAAACAGACCGTTGTCGGAGCGGCCTGGAGTGTGATCAGACCCGTACTGACGACAATTATTTTTACGATCATATTCAGCCGGGTGGCTAAACTGACTGCCCCGGGAGCCGCACCCTATCCGCTGATGGTCTTCGTCGGGATGCTGCCGTGGCAATTCTTTTCCAATGCATTGAGCGAGGCCAGTATCAGCCTCATCGGGAATACGAACCTGATCACCAAGGTCTATTTTCCGCGTATGATCATTCCTGCCAGTTCCGTCATTACAAGTCTGGTGGATCTCCTGATCTCTTTCGGAATATTGATCGTCATGTTAATTATTTACCGGTTTGCACCCCCTGTAAATATCCTGTTATTACCGCTATTCGTTCTGTTGGCGTTTATCGCAGCTTTTGGAGTGGGTCTTTATGTTACGGCGCTGAACGTAAAATATCGCGATTTTCGGTATATCATCCCTTTTATCGTGCAGTTCGGATTGTATATTTCACCCGTTGGCTTCAGCAGCAGCGTCATACCCGAAAAATGGAGGCTCCTGTACGCGCTGAACCCGATGGCTGGAGTCATTGACGGCTTCCGTTGGTGCATCCTGAATGAACCTTTTGATATGCAGGCGTTCCTCGTATCGCTGTCCGTGTCCTTCCTGTTCCTCTGGCTTGGCATTTATTATTTCCGCAAAACGGAGAAAAGCTTTGCCGATAATATTTAAGTTATGTCGACCCCTGTCATTAAGATAGAAAACATTTCCAAACAATTCGTTATCGCGCATGAAGCGCAGGAAAAATACACTACGCTCCGGGATACCATGGCCCGGAAGGCACGTAAATTGTTCTCCTTCCCGGGATCTTCGCGCAAAAACAATCCCCATGAGACCTTTTGGGCGTTAAGAGATATAAGCTTTGATATCCACGCTGGCGACCGGGTAGGCATTATCGGTCGTAACGGCGCCGGGAAAAGCACACTGCTGAAGATCCTCAGTCGGATTACCGAACCCAGCTCAGGCAGGATCAGCCTCCGGGGGAGGGTGGCCAGTTTGCTGGAAGTGGGCACTGGGTTTCATCCGGAACTAACGGGTCGTGAGAATATTTTTCTCAATGGTGCCATATTGGGCATGGCCCGCGCCGAGATCAGGAAGAAGTTCGATGAGATCGTTGCCTTTGCGGAAACGGAGAAATTCCTTGATACGCCGGTAAAACGCTATAGCAGCGGTATGCATGTACGTCTTGCTTTTGCAGTTGCCGCGCATCTCGAGCCGGAAATATTGATTGTAGATGAGGTGTTGGCGGTAGGCGACGCGCAGTTCCAGAAGAAATGCCTTGGAAAGATGGAGGAAGTCAGTAAAAATGAAGGCAGGACCGTGTTGTTCGTAAGCCACAGCATGCCCACCATTTCATCGCTCTGCAACCGGGCTATCTTACTTGAAGGCGGCCGGATCTCCATCGATGGCGAGACCAGTGAGGCGGTGCTGTCCTACTATACCTCGGGAGTCGCTTCTCCCACCCAGATAGATTATAGCCAGCAAACAAAAATGCCCGGTGACAGCTACGTCCGGTTACACAAGGTCTGTATCCTGGCAAATAAGGTCCCAGCAAGCCAGGAGATCGATATCGACCAGGAGATCGATGTGGTTATCGATTATTCCATCCTTGAGGACGACAACCGTCTGCTCCCTTACCCTAATATACATGTTTATAACGCTGCCGGCGTCTGTGTTTTCATATCTGCCCCCAGTACGACCCAGGCGCATGCAAAGGGCGATTATACCGCAGTTTGCAGGATCCCTGCCAACTTTTTAAACCAGGGATCGTATTTTATTGGCATAGCCATCAGCTCGTTTGGGAAGGGCGTGATCGTGCATTTATTCGAGCAGAATGCGCTCTCTTTTAATATAAAGGACAATATTTACAATGTGCCTACCCGTTTACAGGTTGACGGAAATGTGGCTTATAGCGGAGAGGTGCCGGGCACAGTGAGACCATTATTACACTGGCAAACAACCAAAGCTTTATGAAAGTAGTCATCTTTGCAGGTGGATTCGGCACCAGAATATCTGAAGAGTCGCACCTGAAGCCAAAGCCGATGATAGAGATCGGCGACAAGCCAATACTTTGGCATATTATGAAGATCTTCTCATCGCAGGGGTTTACGGACTTTATTATCTGTCTGGGGTATAAAGGTTATGTGATCAAAGAATACTTCTTCAACTATTACCTTCACAACAGCGATGTGACCATTTCCTTAAAAGACAATAAGTTCAGCGTTCACAACAGCAATGCGGAAGATATCAATGTTACATTGGTTGATACCGGACTTACCACCAAAACAGCCGGGCGGTTGCAACGGATCAGGGAGCATGTAAAGGATGAGGACTTTATGCTTACCTATGGAGATGGCGTTGCCAATGTAGACCTGGCAGGCCTGGTAAAATTTCATACAGCACATAATAAGATCGCCACCGTGACGGCTATCCAGCCATTGGGCCGGTATGGTGTCATGCAGATCAATGCAAATAGTTCCGTACATGTTTTTAAAGAAAAGGCCCGGGATGACGAAGGCTGGATCAATGGCGGGTTTTTTGTATTGAAACCTTCGGTATTTGATTACCTGCCTTCAAATGCCGATGATATCATGTGGGAAGACAGTCCGATCCAGCAATTGGCAAAAGATGACCAGCTCATGGCCTATCAGCATCATGGCTTCTGGAAATGTATGGATGCCTTACGTGACAGGGTGGAATTGGAAGAAATGTGGAATTCCGGAAATGCCAAATGGAAGATCTGGTAATGGAAAAGCTATTTAAGGGCATCTACGGCAACAAAAAAGTATTACTTACCGGGCATAGCGGCTTCAAAGGGTCGTGGCTGTTATTATGGCTGCAGCAACTGGGCGCTACCGTTAAAGGGTATTCGTTGTTGCCGGCTACCGAACCTGCCCACCTGCAATTGCTCGGTCTGCTCGACCCTTCTTCGGTTGGAGACATTAATCATGTCGGGCAGCTTAACAAGGCATTTGCCGACTTCCAGCCGGATATCGTTTTTCACCTGGCGGCCCAGCCGCTTGTAAGGCGGTCATATACGGACCCCCTCGAAACCTTTGGGACCAATATCCTGGGCACGGCCAATGTTTTGAATGCCGTTACCCAAACGCCTTCCGTAAAAGCTGTCGTAAATATAACCACCGATAAGGTGTACCAGAACCACGAGTGGACATGGCCCTACCGTGAAACGGATGCATTGGGTGGTCACGATCCTTACAGCACATCCAAAGCCTGCGTGGAGCTGGTGCATGAATCGTTCCGCCGGTCTTTCTTTTCGGACGCCGGCATACTTTCCGTTACCGCAAGGGCGGGCAATGTCATTGGCGGCGGGGATTGGGCCGAAGACCGGTTGGTTCCCGATGTCATACGCGCCACCGTACGATCCGGCGCCGCAGATATACGCAGCCCCCAGTCCATCCGCCCATGGCAGCATGTACTGGACCCTCTTTCGGGATATCTCTTGCTGGGACAGCTTTTGCTACAGGGTGAAAAAGCGGCGGAAGGGGCCTGGAATTTCGGGCCCGATATAAAAGATTGCCTGAGTGTGGCCGATGTGTTGAATGAGCTGAGCAAAAATTGGGCCGGTATCCAATGGAAAGATGTTTCAGAAAATAAAAAGCCGCACGAGTCCCACCTGCTCAGGCTGGATTGTTCAAAGGCTTTGCATGAGCTGAGCTGGAGCCCGGTATGGAATGTACAGCAGGCCATTGCTGCAACGGCAAGCTGGTACAGGAGGTTTTATGATCACAGGCAGGTATCGTCTTTGCAGGACCTGCAACAATACGTTCAGGACGCAAAAGCAAAACAGCAAAGCTGGGCTATCTGAATAATGCAATTTGAACCTACCCCCATACCCGGCGCTTTTGTAATTCGTTTATCGCCTTTTATAGATGAACGCGGCGCCTTTTCAAGATTGTTCTGTGAGAACGAGCTGGCTGAAATAGGGTATAAGCAAAGAATAGTCCAGATAAACCATTCCATCAACAAAGAAAAAGGTACGCTGCGCGGGCTTCATTTTCAACGTCCGCCGCATGCAGAAATAAAGATAATACGGTGTTTGCACGGCCGGGTGTTCGATGTGATGGTAGACCTGCGGAAAGGGTCCCCCACTTTCTCGCAATGGTATGGGGTAGAGCTTTCCCCCGAAGCGTATAATATGATCTGTATCCCCATGGGTTGCGCCCATGGCTTTCAAACCCTGGAAGAAAACAGCGAGCTGCTGTATTTTCATACTGCTTTTTACAACAAGGAATATGACGGGGGTGTACGGTTCGACGACCCGCAGTTTTCCATTCACTGGCCCCTGCCGCCGGTAAATGTTTCTGAGAAAGATAAAAGCTATGCTTTACTGGATGATGCATTCGGCGGCATAATGCCCTTTGATTGATAATCTTTATATTTTCCAATTCTATGCTTTGCAGATTTGATGGTCTCCCCCTTACTAAAGAATTTGTTGATCTTGGCTTCAGCCCTCCCTCCAATTCTTTTTTAACCCCGGAGCAACTGAACCAGCCCGAGGTGTATTATCCATTAAAGCTTTTTGTAAGCGAAAGAAGCTTCCTGGTACAGGTTGACGAGCATAAAAAACATGATGAGATCTTTACGAACGATTATGTTTACTTCTCCTCCTATTCGACCAGCTGGCTGGCACATAGCAAGGCCTACGTGGAAATGATGACGAAGCGGTTTGGCTTTGGTCCGAAAAGCCAGGTAATAGAGATCGCCTCCAACGACGGCTATTTATTACAATATTTTAAGGAGAAAGGCATTCCGGTGCTGGGCATAGAGCCTACCTCAGGAACGGCGGCCGCGGCGGAAGCCAAAGGCGTCGAATCCTGGGTTGAGTTTTTTGGCGTCGACCTCGCCCGTAAGCTGGTGGCGACAGGCAGGCAGGCCGACCTGTTGCTGGGCAACAATGTACTGGCGCATGTTCCCGATATCAATGATTTTGTAGGCGGGTTAAGGATCGCCCTTAAAACAGGAGGGGTGATCACCATGGAATTTCCGCACCTGATGCAACTGGTTGAGCACAATCAGTTTGATACCATTTATCATGAGCATTTCTCTTACCTGTCCCTGCTGGCCGTGAAGGCCATTTTTGCCCATCATGGCCTTGTCATTTTCGACGTTGAAGAACTGCCCACCCATGGCGGCTCATTAAGGATATTTGCCAGGCATCAGGAAGATGCTGCCAAAACAATATTACCCGCGGTCGATCAGTTATTACAGAAGGAGATAGGTCGGGGCATGAACACACTGGCTTATTATGAGAGCTTTCAGCATAAAGTAAACCTTATAAAAAATGGTTTTCTTCAATTTCTGCTGACGGCAAAGCAGGAGGGCAGGTCCGTAGCGGCCTATGGGGCCGCTGCAAAAGGCAATACCCTGCTGAACTATTGTGGTGTTAAAATGGACCTGATCGATTTTGTGGTGGACGCCAACCCCTTCAAACAAAACAAATTTTTGCCCGGCAGCCATGTGCCGGTCGTTAACGAAGCCGTTCTGAAGGATCGCAAGCCGGACTATGTGGTTATTTTTCCGTGGAATATTAAAGATGAGATTGTAAAACAGCTAAGCTATATAAGAGATTGGAATGGCCGGTTTGTAACAGCCATTCCCGGTATTCAAATATTTTAACCATTTTCTATGAATGCAGTATCTGGAAAAATTGTCATCACAAAACCTTCGATCTCCGACCTGGAGATCGAATATGTAAATGATGCGATACGCAATGGATGGGGCAGTAAATGTTATGATTATATCTATCGGTTCGAGAAAGAATTTGCAGCCTATCAGCAACAGTCCCATGCGCTGGCTACATCCTCCTGCACTGGCGCTATTCACATCGCGCTGATGGCATTGGGCGTTAAAGCGGGGGATGAGGTGATCGTTCCGGACATTACCTGGATCGCATCCGTCGAACCGGTGTTGTACATAGGCGCCAAACCGGTATTCGTGGATGTGCTGAAAGATACCTGGTGTATCGATCCTGTAAAGGTGGAGGCTGCCATAACGCCAAAAACAAAAGCCATCTTGGTTGTCCATGTATACGGCAACCTGGCAGATATGGATGCCATAATGAGCATTGCAAAAAAACACGGCCTGGTGGTCCTGGAAGATGCGGCGGAAGCCTTAGGTTCCGAGTATAACGGGAAGAAAGCGGGCAGTATCGGCGATGCAGGTGTTTTTTCCTTTCATGGAACCAAAACGATTTCTACGGGAGAAGGCGGTATGATGGTTACTGACAATGCCTCTGTATTGGAACGGGCAAAAATATTAAATGACCATGGACGTAACCCTAAGATCGGCAAAACATTCTGGATGGAAGAGTACGGGTATAAATATAAAATGAGTAATCTGCAGGCCGCTATGGGTTGCGCCCAGATTGAAAGAGCTAATGAACTGATAGATAAGAAAAGGGAGGTTTTTAGCTGGTATAAAAAACTCTTATCCGATTTGCCATGCTCGCTCAATCCTGAATTGCGCGGGACAAAAAACAGCTACTGGATGCCTACTGCTGTTTTCGATAAATCAGTTGTTTTGGATCGGGAAGCGCTTTTTTCTTATATGAAAGAAAATAATATTGACAGCAGGCCTTTCTTTTACCCGCTTACTTCGTTGCCAATGTTTGAATCAAAGCCGGAAAATAAAGTGGCATATGATATTTATTACAGGGGGATTAACTTGCCCAGTCACCATGATTTGAAAAGGGAAGATGTGGAATATGTGTGCGAAGCCATCAAAAACTATATAAGAAAATAAATGAAAGTATTAATTGCAGGTTTGGCAGGAGCGTCTCTGGGTACTGAAATAATAAAGTGCCTTTCTAAGAACAGCGGATATGAGATCTTTGGATGCGATATATCTCCTTTGGCTTATGGGCTTTACAACGAGTTATTGGCAAAATCGTTTGTAGTAGATAATAATACTTACATAGAATCTGTAATACGAATTTGTAAAGAGAATAGAATTGAATATATAATCCCAGGCGGAGAACAACCGATGGTTATATTAGCAAAACACAATAAAGAACTTACGGATAGTGGGATTACGCTGGCATCCAATAGCGTTGAAATAACCAATATTTTTTCTGATAAACACAGAACGTTTAAATTCCTTGGCGAACATGGTTTTGCTATTCCAAAGACTTTATTGATAGAGGATGTGAGTGATCTGAAGGGTTTTAGTTTCCCCTGTATCGTTAAGCCTTCATCAGGTACCGGCGGGAGCGATTCGGTCTTTCTGGCAACCAACGCTGAAGAGTGTTTATTGTACGTAGAATTGCTCCATCGTAATAAAAGAACCGTTATCGTTCAGGAATATATTGACGTGGAGGGGGGGGAATTTACCATTGGCGTCCTGAGCGACACAAATACGAATATCATTGGCTCGATAGCTATGCAAAGGGTATTTAATTCTAAATTATCTGTTGCCTACAGGGGGCAAAAAGGATTGATATCAAGTGGGTATAGCCAGGGCCTGATCAGTGATTTTCCTGAGATCAGAGAGCAGGCCGAGAAAATGGCCAGGGCCGCAAAAAGTCGCGGACCTTTTAATATCCAGGGCAGAGTAAAAGATGGAGTATTGATCCCATTTGAAATAAATCCGAGATTTTCCGCATCTACCTATTTGAGGACTTTGGCAGGGTTTAATGAAGTTGATCTTTTTCTGCAACACCTTTTAAAAGGGAGCGCTTTACCCAAATGGCAACTAAAGGAAGGCTATTATTTAAGAAGCTTTGAGGAAATCTATATTCCGTTAAATGGAGAAAAGAAATGATTCGATGGATCACAGATTATGTGGGAACCGCCGCATGGGAGTTTGCAAAGGCTATTTCAGATGTTGAAATATTGGACGTAAGGGACCTGGTCGATGGCATCGGGAATCCGGATACATTAGTGGAAGAGAAAATAAGCTTAGGAGTCGAAGCTATTCAAAAACAGAAAAAATTAATAGTCTGCTGCGAATACGGCATGTCCAGAAGCAATGCGATTGCAGTTGGAATAATATGCAAGGTGGAAAACATTACATTTAATCAGGGCCTTAAATTGGTTATTGAATCAACAAAAGAGGACCAGATCAAATTAAGTGTTTTAAAAACGGTCAATAAAATTGTCGCTAAGCGGGAGCCGTTAAAAGGGAAAACAAGAGACAAAGTATTGATAATTGACTACGAAGATTATATCGGCAGGCAGCTTGCAGATCAATTAAATTCCAGAAAAGCGCTCCTTCTTAATAAAAAACCTGATTTTCGCGAGTTGCTTAGTAATCCAGCGCTGTTTTATCTTTTGGCCGTGGAAAATGATATTGATAGAATTGTATTTGTTTCCTGCGACGGGGTTATCAATACAAATGAATTTATTGGGAAGCTATTATTTTATTTAAAAAATGTATTAGACGTATGTATAGAGGCGGATTGCGATCTTGTTTTTATATCGACGTTTGATATTTTTTTGGGATATAAGAAGAAAACATTAGCGGTTAAGCCGGGGACCATTAAAAACCCACACGGAAACAGAGGGATAGCATACAGCTTTGCAGAAGATTTGATCGATAACTATCGAAAGAATTTCAAATTGAATGCTGCCATTATAAGGATACCGGTTGTATATGGGAAACACACTACCAAGCCTTATTTTATTACTAACTTCATAAGAAAGGCACAGGCTGGAGCAGAGATAAGGATTCACAGATACAAAAACAATTTAGCCTGGGTAAATCTTATTCATGTCAATGATCTAGCAAAATTTATTTTCCAACTTATAAAGAGAAAACAGGTTGGCGTATACAACATTGACGGCGGCGAACGCCTCAATACATCTGATATTTCAAAAAGCGTAATCAAAGCCTATTCGTCGGATAGTAAAATATCCTTTGTCGAACTTGAAAATGACCATATCAGGATCAATGTAAATTTGGGCCAGATCAAAAGAAAATTCGGGTGGACCCCACGGGAAAATTTTTATAAAACAATAAAAAAACAAAAACATGAATAGCCAGCAAATTGAAAACGAAAAACAAAGGCAGGATATGTTTCCCTGGTCAAGAAGCGCTTTTCATTCGGAGTATAATAAATACCTTGCCTATTACAAAGTGGTTTCATGTCTGGAAAATTCAAAAGGTAAATCGCTGTTGGATATGCCGTGCGGCGATGGGTTACTTACAAAAATGTTTGCAGAGAAATTTGATAGAGTTGTAGGGGTCGACGCTTCGGCATCCCATGTAAAAGCTGCCAGGGAATTGCTTCCAGATGTGGAATTTCATGAATGTTTGATTGAAAATCTCGATATTGATGAGAAATTTGATTCGGTATTTATGCTGGATGTTCTGGAACATGTGATCGATCCTGTCGAGCTTTTAATTAAGGCGGCATCCTTTATGAAAGATGATGGCGTTATGATCGTTCACGTCCCTAATTCAAACGCTATCAACAGGAAATTAAATGTGATCATGGGTTCTCTCAAAAGTTGTGATGAATTATCCCCTTTCGATATTAATATCGCCGGTCACAGGCGCTCATACACCTTGCAATCTTTGGAGAAAGAAGTAACCGCAGCGGGCCTTCAGGTTAAATCATTAGGAGGTATATTTTTAAAAATGCTCTCCACTCCGCAAATGGATTGGTTCCTTAAGAACGGGCTATGGGATTCAGGGCATGGCTGGGGCAGAGAAGGGGTAGAAGGAGTTGACTGGAAAGGCGAATTTTGTCGTGCCTGTTATGAATTGGGAAAAGACAGACCCGAAGATTGTAACGTTATTTATGCATGTATCAGTAAATAATTGCGGGACTGCATGATTATTCAGATAGAGGATCTTCTGTTTTTCTTAAAATATATATCATGAATGAAGAATTAAAGAAATTCCAGGCCGACAAGGAGGAAAACATCGCTGCTCTCGGAAAGGATGAAGAGTTGAAAGCGCTTGGCGTGAAATTTATGCTGGATACAAATGAAAGAAAATATACCTATAATTTTAGCTGGATGGGGCGCCCTATTATCGCCTATCCTCAGGACATGGTCGCCATGCAGGAAATAATCTGGGATGTGAAACCAGATCTGATCATTGAAACGGGTGTTGCTCATGGAGGATCCATTGTTTATTATGCTTCATTACTAGCCTTGTTGGGAAATGACGGCCTGGTCGTGGGAATCGACATCGATATCAGAAAGCATAACAAAGATCTGATCGAGGCCCATCCCATGTCTAAAAGAATAAAATTGATCGAAGGCTCTTCTGTTGGAGCGGATGTTATAAAACAGGTAGAAATCATTGCTTCAACAAAAAAGAAGGTTTTGGTTTGTCTGGATAGCAATCACACACATGATCATGTGTTGGAGGAACTCAATTTATATGCACCGTTTGTATCAAAAGACAGCTATTGTGTTGTTTTTGATACGGCCGTGGAAGACATGCCTGCTGGATATGACTGGGGCACTCGTCCTTGGGGCAAGGGGAATAACCCCAAAACAGCAGTCTGGGAATTTTTAAAAACGCATGAGGAATTCAAGATCGATGCCGCCGTCCATAATAAACTTTTAATAACAGTTGCTCCAGATGGGTATTTAAAACGCATCAAATAAGCAAAGGCATGGAGCTTCCGTTCTTTAGTATTGTCATTCCCACGCGTAACCGGTACGAAACACTTCAATATACCCTCTGCACGGTCATCAGGCAAAAATTTACGGATTTTGAATTGATTATTTCGGACAATTCGGATGAGGAAAGTCTGGGTGAGCTTTCCATGATCGATGCTTATCTGGAGGACGAGCGGGTAAAATATTACCGTCCGCCTTCTGTTTTAGCGATGGTCGATCACTGGGAATTTGCCGTCTCGAAGGCTGCCGGGCGGTATATTATCGTATTTGGCGATGATGATGGTCTGGTGGAAGATGCTCTTACCTATCTGTTTGATATCATTGAAAAGACCCAAACGGAGCTGGTCAGCTGGGCACGGGTTGAATACAGTTGGCCGGACAGGAAGCCGGAGAATTATGCAAATCTGATCATTGTCCCTTACATGGCGAGGACCGGGGTCGTTAACAGCATATCTTATATAAAGGATGTCATATCGGCAAATGCGGATTACCGGTACCTCCCGATGTTCTATAATTCTGCTGTCAGCAGCCGGCTCGTAAAATTATTAAAAGAGAAGACAGGACGGGTCTTTGGCGCTTCAAGCCCGGATATTTACACGGGCTATAGTTTTGCCTATCTGACCAAAGAATACCTTACCGTTGGATATCCCCTGAGCATCAATGGCGTCTCGTCGAAGAGCAATGGAGCGGCGCATCTCAACGCAAAGGGTAACACGGCTATACAGGATGATTATAGCAAATTATTAAAGGTAGCGACCATAAAGTGGCCGTCCGAGCTGCCTGAAGTCTTTACTTCCTATTTTGGCATTATTGAGCCCTTCATCCAGCTATCGGGTTATTTTCCTGAATTAAAGACATATATCACAAGGAAAAAGATCTATCAGCTTGCCATTGATAACCTGGAAAGCAGCAGCGAGGAAGACTTAAAGAAAAAGATCGGCAAGATCATTGACAGCACAAAAGATGATCTGAGTTTACACAAATGGGTGGTGAGCTATATTGATAAAGTTAACCCAATCGTAAAAGGACAGGATATCGGGGTCTACCAGAATAAAGTAGGTTTCGATGGTTCACACCTTACCCTCGATGGGTCAAGATTTGGTCTGAATAATGTATATGACGTGTCTGTATTCATCCGGAACATTTTTGGAAATATAAAAGACCAGGAGTATTTAAAGCCAGTGAAAATGCCCTTGCTGAGAAGGATAAGAAAAGCTGCCGGTATTCTGCTGCGGCCGTCTTAATATAAGCTATCGTGAAGAAAAAAAAGATCCTCATCCTTGGTTCACAGGGCTTCCTCGGAAGCCACCTGGTACAGCATTTTTTGCATCTGGGTTGCCAGGTAACAGGATGTGACCTGACAGAGGCCGGCAAAACAGATTTTGAGTATTACAAAATATCATTGTTGTCCACGGATGTAGAAGACCTGTTCGGGGGGAATACTTATGATGTCTGCATCAACGCGGCTGGCAGCGGTAATGTGTCTTATTCTCTGAGCCATCCGCTAAGCGATTTCGAGGCAAACGCCTTATCGGTAATCCATATATTGGAAGCGATCAGGAAGTTCAACGGCAGTTGCCGGTACCTGCATATTTCCAGCGCGGCGGTTTATGGCAATCCCGCCACCCTGCCCGTTATGGAAACACACCCCTGTCAGCCCATTTCTCCTTACGGATATCATAAGCATATTTCCGAGATGATCTGCCGGGAGTACCATACCGTTTATGGCATCCAGGTTGCCGTGATCAGACCTTTCTCCGTATATGGCCCAGGCCAGCGTAAGCAATTGCTATGGGATATGTGCAGGAAACTACAGGCTTCGGACTCGATCACGTTGTTTGGCACCGGCAAAGAATCCAGAGACTTTATCCATATTCAGGATGTGGCCCGTCTGATGCAATGTATTATAGAGGCCGACGCGTTTGCAGGGAATGTATTTAATGCGGCGTCGGGTACGGAGACGACCATACAGCAGATAGCCGACTGGTTTACATCCTGCTATGAAGGCAATAAAAAAATCCGTTTCTCCGGGGAAGTTCGCCCTGGCGACCCGTTGAATTGGTGTAGCGATATTTCACGGATCAGATCTGTCGGATATGCCCCGTCTGTCCTGTTAAAAGATGGTATAGAACAATATATCAGATGGTTTGCCGAACATGCGTGATAATACCGTTACATATGTTATTGCCAATAACCTTGGAGGCATTACTTCCGTAATGTTAAACCTCGTCCGTTTCAGGGGAGCAGGGGCCTTGCCGCAAGAATTGGTTGTTCTGAATATAGCAGGTAATGTAAACACCCCGGCCAATATTGCCGGGGAAAAGGACCTGGAGGTAAAATATTTTAACCTCCACCCCGGCCATAACTGGTACCATACTTATCGCCGGCTTGCCGGCCTTACCGGCAGTGCAGGAGGCGTATTGGTCAGCAATGATGTGTATGACCTGATCATGCTGACACGCTATAATATTCCAAAGAAGGTCGTACAGATCGTTCATGATGCATACAACGTGAAATTATCCATTCAGTTTGAAGAAGTGGTAGACGTCTTTATCTGCCACAGTCTTTTTTATTATGAGACCTTGTGCCAGCTTTTGCATCAGCGTCGCAAGGATATTTTTCATATCCCTTATGGGATACCGCTTGCCGGAACGCCAGGGACGAACCGCCTTCATGACGGGCCTTTAAAGCTTATGTTCCTGGGGAGGCATGATACGAATAAGGGAATTTTCGATCTTTATGAGATCCATCGTCTCTTACAACAAAAGGGGATATCTGTGAAATGGATGATCCTTGGAAAAGGGCCGGAGACGGAAAGGCTGAAACAACAGTGGCAGGATGAGCCGGCCGTGGAATTTTATACGCCTCCGACCAATGAGGAAGTGTTACAGCGGGCAGCCAACAGCGATGTTTTTGTTTTTCCGACAAAATTCGAAGGGTTTCCTGTGGCGCTGGTCGAAGCGATGAGCGTTGGCTGCGTCCCCGTGGCTTCCGATCTGCCGGGTGGCATCCGTGAACTGATCCGTGACAATGAGACGGGCTTTCGTTGCAAAGTGAACGACAATGAGTCTTTTGCGGGCTATATTGAGAAATTGCATTTCAACAGACAGCTTCTGGAGACGATAAGCCGGAATGCCATCGAGACCATTCATGCGGGGTATAATGCTGAGATCCAATCCCCGAAATATCAGGAATTGTTCCGTCAGGTGGCGGCCAGTCCAGGCGATCCGGGGCACTATGCCGTAAAAAAGAAATTGGGCTCCCGTCTCGATCAGCCATGGATACCCAATTCGATTGTTAAATACCTGAGAAAAGTTTCCGAATAAAAAATGAGTGATAAGCCCCTGGTCAGCATTCTGATGACCGCATACAACCGCGAAAAATATATAAAAGAGGCTATTGAGAGCGTACTGGCTTCCTCATACACTGACTTTGAACTGATTATCTGCGATGACCGGTCAACGGACAACACCGTATCGATTGCCCGGGAATACGTTGCCCTTGACCGGAGGGTAAAACTTTTTATAAACGAGGCGAACCTTGGAGATTACTTCAACCGGAACAAGGCTGCATCGCATGCCCTGGGGAAATATATAAAGTACCTCGATTCCGACGATACGATCTATCCGTATAGCTTGCAGATCATGGTAGAGGAAATGGAAAAATTTCCCGACGTCTCATTCGCATTCAACGCCAATGAAATACAGGACCCGGAGATGGCTTATCCAGTGCTTTACACGAGCCGACAGGCTTATATGACGCACTATTTTAGTATTGGCGGCCTGTTCTACGCAGGGCCCGGGGGAACGATAATCCGCAAATCTTCATTTGATAAGATAGGCCCTTTCTCGGGGAAGAGATTTATCAGCGATGGAGAAATGTGGATGAAATTTGCATTGCACGGCCCCATACTGAAAATTCAGCCGGGCCTGATCTGGTGGAGGGTGCATGCAGGACAGGAGTTTACAGCAGGCACCAGCGAATACGCCTTGCTACGATATAATCTGGATAAGGAAATGCTCAACCATCCCGTTTGCCCGCTTACAGAAAAGGAGAAGAAAATGGCATTGGGGAATAACAGGAGGATCCTTTCGAGGAAAATACTGGGCCTGCTTTTCTGGCATTTGAATTTTTTAGCCGCTTTTCAATTAGCGAAAAATGCCGGTATCGGTCCTTTACAGCTTCTCGAATCAATGCTGCCCGTAAATAAAATGAAAAAAGCTCATAGAACATTTATTCAGAAAATAAAATAGTAAATCTGAAATTTATGAATACCATTAACCTCGCTACACGTTCTTATGTTAAACAATGGCTAAAATATATAAAATATAAAAAAGTCTATTCTAAATATAAGGAGCACACGATGGTCACAGAACGGGATTATATTGATAATCTAGGATTGGTGGCTGGCTTTAAAAACCTTCCAGGCGCAGTGGTCGAATGCGGGGTATGGAGAGGCGGATCGATCGCTGGTATGACCGATCTCCTGGGTAAGGAAAGGTCTTATTATTTATTTGACAGCTTTGAAGGACTGCCGCCAGCTAAAGATATTGACGGCAAGGATGCTATCGATTATCAACTCGATAAGAATAGCCCGCATTATCATAATAATTGTACTGCGGAAGAAGCATGGGCTATCAAGGCCATGGAAAAGGCAAAAGTCAAAAATTATTTCATGAATAAGGGCTGGTTTGAGGATACTGTACCCAAATTTAAATTAAATGAGCCTATAGCTGTTCTTCGGCTCGATGGGGATTGGTATGAATCTACCATGACATGTCTTACCTATCTGTTCCCTATGGTACAGCCGGGTGGGCTGATCATACTCGACGACTATTACGTCTGGGATGGATGTTCAAAGGCTCTGCATGATTATTTATCCATGCATAAGCGGAGCGAGAGGATCAATCGAGCTTACTCTGCGGGATGTTATCTCGTCAAGAAGGATGAATAGACCTAAATAATATCTTAAACCCTGATAAATATTTTTTCATGGCAGGCATTCAGACCCCGCTAAAGTATACGCTTCAAAATTTTTCCTTATTTCTCGGAAACCTCATTGCCTATCCTTTTTCCCGTCTTGCGAGACATCGCCTCTCCCATAGCTATGACATGTTGGTCTATCCTTTTTTCGGGGAACGATATGTCTGGTTGTCCCATCTTTTGCGGAACGATAACCTGGAAGTCACCGTGGCTCCTTTACGGGCCCGGGAACATAATACTACCGAATTCGAGTTGCTGAGCATCGCTGCCTTGCTGAAGGACAATTCAAGCAATACGATCTTTGAGATAGGGACCTTTGACGGACGGACGACACGGGCGATGGCGATGAACCTGTTGAATGAAGAGGGTAAAATTTATACGTTAAACTTACCGCCGGACACAGCGGATGTGAGCCTTGATACGCATCAGATCGATGTCGGCCTCGCTTCCAAGGTCGTCAGCGGAGAAAGATTTATTAATACCCCGCAGGAGAAGCTGATCAGACAGCTCTGGGGAGATTCTGCGACCTTCGATTTCTCTCCATATTTCAATAAAATGGACATGGTATTTATCGATGGCGCCCATAGCGAAGATTACGCTCGTATCGATACGCAGAACTCCATTAAATTAATAAAAGCCGGAGGCGGTATTATCGCCTGGCATGATGCTCATTTATTTGGGGTGAAGATCTTTTTTAAGAAATGGCTGAAGGAGAACAATTATCCTGTTTATTTTATCCGCAACACGACCCTGGCCGTCATGGGCGTGAAGAACGGCCAACCCTTCGATTTTTTTAAATAAATAAGGTTCCGGCCCGATGAAAATAGTTCATGTTATTCCTTTCTTTCTGCCGGATACTGTGGCAGGCACCGAAGTGTATTGCTGGTCGCTCTGTAAATATCAGCAGCGGAAGGGCATGGAAGTAGAAGTAGTGATCCCCGGTTTTGGGCTGAAGGACACGGAGGAATATCTTTACGATGGGATCCGGGTGGTGAAATATGCCGAACCCACGGTGCAGAGCCGCCTGCATATTGCCGCTTTGGCGGCGCCTGAAGGGATCACAGCCTTCACCGATCATTTAAAACAGACCGGTACCGATATCGTACATTTTCACGGGATCTATGGTGGCATCGGGATCACGGTCGGACACATGGAAGCGGCTAAGCAGTCGGGATTCCGTACCGTCTATACGATCCATCTTCCCAGCGATACCTGCAGGACCCAGACCCTGATGTACAAAGACAAAGAACTATGTGACGGCATCATACGTCCGGTTCGTTGCGCTGCCTGCAGCCTGGTACACCAGAAGAATGTCAATGGAGCGGTGGCAGATGTTCTGGCTACGCTCAGCGGCGGATTGCAGAAGATCGGTGTGGATACGGCGTACTGGAATAATGGTTTGGGCACTGCCTTGTCTTCCGTCAATCGTATCGTGGATATCCGGAAAAATCTGGATCGGCTCGCGGCCAGTTGCGATAAGATGGTTTTCTATGCGAAATGGTTCAGGAAAATAATCACGGCCAATGGATTTCCAGCCGAGAAAACAGAGTATATCCCTCCTGCCTTATCCTATGCCACCGAAGGGGAAGGATCCTTGCCACCCATCTCTTTTGAATACAAAGAATCCGTGAAGATCATCTTTATCGGCCGCATACATCCTGCCAAGGGTCTCGACCTGTTGCTCGAAGCGCTGCAGGCATTGCCGGAGCAAAGTCTGGAGCTTAGTATTTATGGCAAGTCGGGCGACGATGCTTATTATCGCTCCTGTCAGGACCTGTCTGCGAACATGAAAAATGTTCACTGGCGCGGGCTTTTACCGCGTGAACGATTGTTGTCTTCATTCGGGCAGCACGATTTGTTATGCCTGCCTTCAGTTTTTTCCGAAATGTCGCCTTTGGTCATTCAGGAAGCATTTGCAGCCGGGATCCCGGTCCTGGCCAGCGCGGTCTATGGAAATGCAGAGCAGGTGCGGCACGACCAGAATGGATTATTATTCCCTTTTAATTCGATGACCGGCCTGCGCGGTCAGCTCAAACGGATCATAGAAGAGCAAGGATTGCTGTCAGCCCTGAAGGGCCGTGTGGTCGCACCCCCTTCTTTTGATGAGGCCGGCGAAAAATATCTTGCCCTGTATAACAGAATAAATTAAGTCCCCGCATGCGTATTTTGCTACTTATGGATCCTGCTATTCCGGTGCCCCCTGTTCACTATGGCGGGATAGAGCGGGTGATTGCAGATATTGCCAACAAATATGCTCAGCTCGGGCATGAGGTTACGCTGATAGCCGGACCCAACTCGGTCTCGCCCGGCAGGCTGATCACGTATGGGGCCAACAGCGATACGCAGTCGATCCGTATGAACTATAAATTATTGTACAAAGTAGGTTCCCTGCTTCATAAAGAAATATCCAGACACGATGTGATCCATAATTTCGGACGCCTCGCCTGGCTCTTCCCAATTGCCTGGTCGGGTATCCGGAAAGTACAGACCTATATGCGGTATATCACTCCTGGAAATATCAGGGGCCTGAACAGGATTGGCGTCCGCAATATGGTCTACACCGCGGTGTCCGATGCTATCGTAAAGACGGGCCAGTCCGGCGGCGGCGACTGGCGTACCGTATATAATTGCGCACCCATCGCCAAATTCGATTTCAGCCCGGTAGTCGACACCGATAAAGCGCCGCTGATATTCCTTGGTCGGCTGGAACGTTGCAAAGGGGCGCACAGCGCCATCGCGGCGGCAAAACTGGCTGGCCGGCAGCTCATCATCGCAGGAAATATTTCACCGCTCAAAGAAGAACAGGAATATTTTAAAAATGAATTGGAGCCCCTGTTCGATGGAGAACAGATAAAATATATCGGGGTAGTGAATAACGTGCAGAAAAATCAACTGTTTGGCCAGGCGGCGGCCATGTTGCTGCCTATAGAATGGTATGAGCCGTTCCCGGTGGTTTTACCGGAAAGTTTTGCCTGCGGCACGCCCATCATCGCTTTCCGGAATGGAGGAGTGCCCGAAGGTATCCGCCACGGGGTCACGGGATTTCTTTGTGATACGCCGCAGGAAATGGCCGGGTTTATTCCACGCCTTCGGGAGATCAGTCGGGAAACTTGTCGTAAAGAAGCCCTTGAAAAATACAGCGACGACCGAATTGCCGCAGATTACCTGAAAATATATAATCAATAAACTTATACAGCTTTGACCATCAAGCAGAGATTAGGGAAACTGTTAATACCCGGGCTTCCCGTGACCAGGCATATTTTTGACCATTTCCGGCTGGAATTAAACGCCATCTATGTCAGGACCCTGCACAAGATCAGCCCTGTATACCTGTCCCGGATAAAAAAATTGAAAAAGAAAAAGGATATTCTGGTTAATCTGGGCTGCGGACCCTATGGTCTTCCCGATGACTGGATAAATCTTGATCTCTTCCCGATAAAAAATGTTTATCTGCGTACGGATTGCCGGAAATGGCTGCCGCTCGGAGACAATTCCAGTAAAGGTATTCATGTGGAAATGTTCCTGGAACATCTGGACCCTTTCGAGGAGCTGCCTGTTTTTCTGAAGGAATGTTACCGGTCCCTTCAGCCGGGCGGCGTCCTGAGAGTGATCGTCCCAGACGCCGAGCTCTTCCTGAAGGCGTATGCGCAGGAGGGATGGGACGGGCTTAACGCGATCAGCTATGGGTTCGAAGACTGGTCAAAGGAGTATGAGACAAAAATGGATGCGCTCAATCATGTTTTCCTTCAGGTGAACGAGCATTATGGAGGCTGGAGCTATGAGCGGCTTAAAGGAGTGCTGGAAAAAGCTGGTTTTGCCACGGTCCGCCGGGTAGCCTATAAACACGGGGAATTCCCGGGCGGCGCTATCGACCGGGAATATCACCGGCAGAACGGCCTGTATGTGGAGGCGGTGAAATAATAATGCCGGATGAGTGCGAATAAGAAAATTGTAATGGTGATTATCGGGCAGCCCTCTACCAATCCCAGGATGCTCAAAGAGGTGGAGGCTTTGTTAAGGCATGGCTATCAGGTAAAGGTTTATTATGGCTACTGGACCTCCTGGGCCCTTGCCAACGACGAGCTGCTTAAGAAACAATACCCAGGTGTATTTCACATGATCGGCGGGAGTCCTTTTGAACAAAAAGGGCTTTATCTCCTTTCCCGGATCATTCATAAATCTGCCAGGCTGCTGACCGCCTGGTTCCCGGGTTTAAGGGATTATTCCCTCAACCGTCCCTGTTACTTTTTGGAGCGGGCGGCATGCGGGGAGCGGGCCGATCTGTTTATCGGGCATAACCTGGGCAGTCTGCCGTCCGTTGTGAAAGCGGCAAAGAAATGGGGGACGCGCTGCGGATTTGATGCCGAAGATTACCACCGGGGTCAGTTTGGATCACCCACTGACCCGGGTTACCGGTATACCGTGGCGACGGAAAAAAAATACATGCCCGCCTGCGATTATCTGACTTCGGCCGCACCACTGATCGCCGCGGCCTACAAAAAAATCCTGCCCTCGGGAAATATTGTGGTGATCAATAACGTTTTCAGTAAAAAATGGCTTCAGCCGCTGCCAGAGATCAATACAGGCCCTTTACGCCTGTTCTGGTTTTCCCAGACGGTAGGAGGGGACAGGGGACTCGAACTGATCATTGAGGCGATCAATCTTTTGCCGGGTCGCGCTATCAGGCTTGACCTGATGGGGGATTGCCCGGAAAGTTTCCGGAAATACCTGGAGGGCCTGGCCGGAAACCATATAGTCCTGAATTTTTTGCCTCCGGTGCCGGCGGATGAGCTCTTTACCCTGGCGGCATCTTACGATATTGGCATGGCATCCGAGGTCCCGCATAGCGAGAACAGAGATATCTGCCTGACTAACAAGCTGTTCACTTATCTGTTGGCGGGTAATTGTATACTGGCCTCGGATACAAAGGCACAGCGGCAGTTTATGGAAAGCAATCCCGGGGTCGGATTCCTTTACCGGAATGACAGCCCGGATGAGTTGGCTGCCAGGCTGGATGCTTTGTACAAAGACAGGACTACCCTGCAACAATGCAGGCAGTTGGCCCAGGTCCTGGCTTCGGATAAATATAATTGGGAACGGGAAGAGGAAATATTTTTAAACCAGATAAGGTCAGTGCTTGCAGCAGAATGAGAAAAATATTGATCATTTCCCCCTATTTCCCGCCCTCGAACCTGGCCGCCGTACACCGGACCCGCTTATTTGCCCAGCATTTACCGGCTTTTGGATGGCAGCCGATCATCCTGATGGCCGATGAAAGATTTTATGAAGAGCCATTGGACAGGAACTTAGTCCGGCTTTTGCCCGACGGCTTGCGTGTCGAAAAAGTAAACGCTTTCAGGATCACCAGGCCGCGACTGATCGGGGATATCGGCCTGAGGGCGTTTTTCCAGTTGTACCGGAAGGCAAAAGAGATCATCAAAAAAGAGAATATAGATTTCCTGTATATCCCCATCCCTCCCTTTTATCCGGCATTGCTGGGGCGCTGGCTTCATGCTTCCACCGGGATAAAATACGGGATCGATTATATCGACCCCTGGGTGCATTATTTTCCGGGAAGTGACCGTCGCTTTTCCAGACATTGGTGGAGCAGGGAGCTGGCAAAATTCCTTGAGCCGATCGCGGTAAAAAGAGCGTCCCTGATCACAGGTGTCGCGGAAGGGTATTACCAGGGGGTCCGTGAAAGGAACCCGCAACTGTCCAAAACCTGCATTTTTGGAGCGATGCCTTATGGCGGCGAACTGCTCGATCATGAAAAAGTAAAAGAACTGAAGATCCGGCCCTACTTGTTCCAGGCGGAACCAGAAACACTGCAACTGGTATATGCCGGGGCTATGTTGCCAAAGGCGTTTGCACCATTGGAAGCTATCTGCCAGGCCATTCGGGAGAGCCCGGAAGCGTTCAGGAATGTTCGGTTTCATTTTATCGGAACGGGCAAGACGCATGCTGAAAATGCCGAGTATAGTATCAGGCCGGTAGCCGAACGGTATGGATTGTGGCAGACCGTAATCTTTGAATATCCGGGAAGGATTCCTTACCTGGACACGCTGGTTCATCTGGAGGCGGCCGACGGCATATTCATTCTGGGAAGCACGGAGCCGCATTATACCCCTTCCAAGGTCTATCAGGGCGTTTTGTCGAAGAAACCGGTCCTCGCGGTATTGCATAAAAAAAGCTCGGCCGTGGAAGTGATCAGAAGATCCAGGGCAGGGATGGCGCTCGATTTCAATGGCGAAGAAGAAATAGGTTTGATCAGGAGCGGCTTTGCGGATTTGTTCGTCCGTTACCGGGCGATGAATGAAACCTTCGATCCTTCACAGGTTGACAGGAACGCATTCGACGGATATTCGGCGAAAAATGTGACACAGGAGCTGGCGAAAAATCTTAATATCACTATTAAACCAAACCCATAAACTGATGACCTATGAACCGTATAAAAATACTGGATAGCTGCAGGGGGCTGGCCGCCCTTGTGGTGGTGTTTCACCATGTCTACACCCGGTTTGGCTATTTATTTCCGAATTTAAGTCAGATGAAGATCTATGGCTTGCTTAATTTTATTTCAGATCTCAGCGTGGAGGCGGTCTTTTTCTTTTTCCTTTTATCGGGGTTCAGCATCAGGCTGAGCCTGAAGGAAGGCATGCCGGTCAGGAAGCTTTCTTTTAACGATTATCTGTACAGAAGGTTCCGGCGGATCCTGCCCTTATACTTCGTTGCGCTGATCTTCACTTTTTTCTGCGGGATGATGATCCATGCCGTCGATAACCCTGACTATAGCGCGCGTAACCTGGTAGGCAATCTGCTGTTTCTTCAGACTCCTACCGCATATAAGGGTTATTGGTTTTCTCCCTACGGAAACAATGGCCCTTTATGGTCCCTGTCCTTTGAAATGTTTTATTATCTTCTTTTCCCTCCCTTTATTTTCCTGATCATGAAGGTCTTCCGGAAAGAGAACCTGGGCTTGAAGGATCAGCGGATGATCTTATGCGTTGCATTTGCCTTATCCTTGTCCTGCATTGTGCTGAATAGCCTGTTCTTTTCCCCCTATGTCGCTTTTGCAAAGCTATTTTTCATCTGGTACAGCGGCTTTTTTCTCGCCAATCTTTATCTGGAAAAGGGATTGAAGTTCGATATTAATTTCCTGCTTATCGCTGCCTTAACGGCTGCATCGGGGTTGTTGCTGGTCCTTAAGAGATCCGACAGCCTGCGGGAATTTTTCGCGGGATCTGCAATGGGCACTGCATTTTATCTGATAGCCATCATGAGGAATAAATGGCGCACCGGGTTCATGACTAAACTGGAAGCCGCCTTTAATTTTCTTTTTTATCAGCTTGGGAAAGGAAGTTATGCTTTTTACCTGCTCCATTTTCCGCTTATCTTGGTATTGAAGAGCTACGCGAATATCAATATATGGACAGTGATCCTGTCGCTGATCCTGCTGGCCTATGTCTGCATCCGGCTCGAAGCGTTGTTTGTAAAAAGGAAGTTCCGGTTGTTCCGGCTTCAGTATATCCGGTGAGCAGGCAGATCCTTCACAAATTTTTTAACCTCTCGCAATGACGGTCTTTAATATTATTGGATTTATCTGGAACCACCCATTGGCCTCAAGGAACAGAGGATTGGCCTATAAGAGGTTTTTCTCCTGGCAGTTCGGACAAAAATTATTTCCAAGGCCGGTTCTTTACCCCCTTGTGGAGAACAGTGTCCTGCTTGTCGAAAAAGGCATGGCGGGGGCGACGGGCAATATTTATACCGGTTTGCAGGAATTCGAGGATATGGCCTTCATCCTGCACGTCCTGAGGGAGGATGATCTTTTTGCGGATATCGGGGCTAATATCGGAGTTTATACGATCCTTGCGGCAAAAAATGCTGGCTCAAAAGTGGTTTCCATCGAGCCGATCCCGGGCACCTTTGAAAAGCTCAGACGCAATGCAGAGCTTAATCAACTGGCAGGCCGGGTTGAATTGCTATGTTACGGGGTGGGGGACAAACATGCTTCCCTACGATTTACAAAGGGATATGATACCGTCAATCATGTGGTGGGAGAGAACGAGACGTTCGACAGCAATGCGGTCATCGAAGTGCCGGTCAGGCCCCTGGACGAATTGTTAGCCGGCCGGCAACCGGCCTTTATAAAAATGGACGTGGAAGGGTTTGAATGGCCTGCGCTGAAGGGTGCGGAGAGAACGCTTGCTTCCCCTGATCTGAAGGGCATTATTATTGAGTTGAATGGATGCGGCGAAAGATATGGCCATCCGGATGAGGACATACACCAGCTGTTATTATCCTATAATTTCGCTCCCTATTTATACGAGCCGTTCTCAAGGGAGCTTACCCCGGTAAGTACATACGGTAAAGTGAATACCATTTATCTGCGGGATATCGAGCGGGTCGGACGCCGGCTGAAGGAGGCGAGGAAATATAAGATCCTGGGCAGCGAAGTATAAATTCATAGCAACCCATAAGAGCGCCCTTGAGAAAACTTGCGATCGTAACAAGCCACCCCATTCAGTACAATGCCCCCTGGTTCAAATTGCTGGCGGATAGTAATTCGGTCCGCATTAAAGTTTTCTATACCTGGGAGCAGTCGAAGCTCGACGTTAAATATGATCCTGGTTTTGGAAAAGAAATAAAATGGGATATCCCTCTTCTGGAAGGATACGATCATGTCTTTGTAAAGAATATCGCAAAAGATCCCGGCACTCATCATTTCAATGGGATGATCAATCCTACCCTGAATGCGGAAATATCGGCCTGGGGCCCGGACGCCATCCTGGTATTTGGCTGGAGCTTCAGAAGCCATCTCAGCTGTCTTCGTTATTTTCATAAAAGGGTCCCCATCCTGTTCCGGGGGGATTCGACGCTCCTGAACGAACAGCCCGGCGCCAAAAAATGGCTGAGAAGGCTTTTTTTGAAATGGGTATATACACATGTCGATTTTGCCTTGTTCGTGGGCACCCATAATAAAGAATATTTCCTGAGGCATGGCCTGAAAGAAGAGCAACTGATCTTTGTTCCTCATGCTATCGATAACCAACGTTTTGGCGAACCGGCTGCCGACCTGGACAGACAATCGGCCTTGTGGAGACAAGAGCTGGGCTATTCGCCGGATGATCTGGTGGTATTGTTCGCGGCAAAGCTGGAGCCTGTTAAGATCCCTTTTTTTATACTGGACCTGGCCTCGGCGATAAAAGACCAGCGCATAAAATTCCTCTTTGTCGGGAACGGTATTCTTGAACAGGAATTGAAGACAGCGGCTGCCGGCGATCCAAGGATACGATTTCTGGATTTCCAGAATCAGAAGGCCATGCCCCTTGTCTACCGGCTTGGGGATATTTTTATACTCCCTTCAAAAAGCGAGACATGGGGATTGGCCGTAAATGAGGCTATGGCCTGTAACCGGCCTGTAATCGTATCGGAGAAGGTCGGGTGCGCCATCGATCTCGTAAAAGAAGGGCAGACCGGGTTTGTCTTTTCACCGGGCGGAACAGACCGCTGTGCCGCTGTGTTAGCGCCGCTGCCGGATGAAAGACAACGATTGGCCGGGATGGGCCTTTCATCGGGCCGGCTGATCAGCTCCTGGTCTTTTGAGCACATCGTGACGGCGATCGGATCGTTGATGGTCAAACTGTAAACAAACAAATGCCTGAAAAATTTATAAATATCAAGGTTACCAACAAGCCGGTGGTTCCGGGCAATGTGCTGCTCACCATCCTGTTTGGCTGTCTTGCGACGATCCTTTTCAATAACGGGATCTACCTGTTCTGTTGTCTGATGACCATCATCGGTCTGTTCGCCTTACTCTGGCGGAACAACCGGCCGGGCATCCTCTTATTCGCTTTTTTCATGCAATGGACGCAGGTCATATCTTATGTGATCTGGATGAATTATAATGACTTCTCTATCGAGGAATTATCCAAGCATGCAGGCGTAGCCGTCCTGATGAGCTGTCTCGGTTTTTTGATCATGGCCGCCATCATAGCCAGGGGAATAAACAGTCTGGCCATGCCTTCCCGGGATCAGCTCCGCGCCGCGGCAGCGCTGATCAATGAAAGAAAGATCTTCATCCTCTATCTGGGCTCTACGCTCTTCCTCAGCTCCATCGGCTTTATACTGGGCTCCACCAGCGGACTGGCTCAGATCCTGGTCACGCTCTCCACGATCAAATGGATCTTCTTTCTTATATATGGCTATGTGGCCTGGATCAACAAAAAGAACCGGATAATCCTGATGGCCATGGTCCTCTTCGAATTCAGCACCGCCTTATACTCCTATTTTTCGAGCTTTAAGGAAGTGATCCTTTTTTCTATCATTCTTTCGCTGACATTCGTCAAGATGATCAGCTTCAGGCAATTCTTCTACAGTCTGATCATCAGCATCCTTTTAGGGGCTATGCTGCTGACCTGGACAGCTATTAAAGGGGAATACCGGAATTATCTCAGCGTGGGCAAACGGGAGCAGGTAGTCGAAGTTTCACGGGAAGACGCTTTGACCAAGATGCAGCAACAGATCGGGGAGCTGAGCTGGAAACAATACGAACTTGCCACGAATATGTCCTTGTACCGTCTGCAATACGTTTATCATCTTGCCCTTACGATGGACAGGGTGCCGGCGGTGATCCCTTATGAGAATGGTAAGCTTTGGTGGGACAATATTACCTATGTACTGGAGCCCCGGATCTTTTTCCCGGGCAAGGCCCTTTTTGAGCCAACGGCAAAGACCAATAAATATACCGGTATGAATTATTCAGGGTTAAAAGGCGGCTCCGCCTTCTCCCTTGGTTATTTCGGGGATGGATATATAGACTTTGGCTATTCGGGGATGTTTATTCCTCTGGCCATACTGGCCTTGTTCATTGTTCTTGTTTACCGGACCTTTTATAAAATGGCCCGCCTGAATATCTTATTCCGGTATGGGCTGATCAATGTAGCCCTTTACAATTTCATTTACTTCGAGTCGGATGGGACATTCCTTTTTGGCAGGCTTCTGATCACTTTTCTGGTTTTCTGGTTTATGGCAAAGACTATGCTGCCAAGACTTCAGTACTGGCTGTATAGTAAATAAATACATTTCACAAAGAGCTTTAACCCACTTTTATTCATTTGAACAGGAAAGTCGCAATCATTACGGGGGCAACAGGTCAGGATGGAGCTTACCTGAGCCGGCTATTGATAGAAAAGGGCTATAGGGTCATCGGGCTGATCCGCTCTTTTTACGGATCCAACCTGTACAGGTTGAAATACCTGGACCTGATCGGCAAAGTGGAATTGCAGGAATGCGATCTCTCGGACCTTTCGCAGGTGATCAAGACCATCTCGCTTCACCGGCCCGCGGAAGTGTACAACCTGGCCGCACAAAGCTCCGTCTCCCTTTCCTTCCAGCAGCCGATCGGCACGATCCAGTTCAATATCAATTCCGTGCTGAATATCCTTGAGGCGATCAGGCTCGTCGATCCTGCTATACGGTTCTACCAGGCATCTACCAGCGAAATGTATGGCAAGATAGGCACGCTGCCGATCAGCGAAGCGTCGGCATTTCATCCCCTGAGCCCCTACGCGATCTCCAAAGTGGCGGCTCACCATATCAGCATCAATTATCGCGAATCCTATGGGATCTTCGCCTCCTGCGGGATCCTGTTCAACCATGAGTCCTACCTGCGTGGGAACAACTTTTTTATGAAAAAATTGCTGCAGGGTTCCCTTGACATCGTGAATGGGAAGAAGGACCATCTCGAATTCGGCAATCTCGGTATAAAAAGAGATTTCGGCTATTCGGAAAAATATGTGGAGGCTATGTGGCTGATGCTTCAGCATTCTGTCCCGGATGATTTCATGGTTTGTTCGGGGAGGTCCGTCCTGCTCCGGGATCTGGTAGAGCATGTTTTCGACAAATTGAAGATAAGCAGGGAAAAGATCGTCATAAACCCTTCCTTCTTCCGCCCGACGGAGATAGAAGATATTTACGGAAGTAATGAAAAGGCCAGGAAATTGCTAAACTGGCATTATGATCCCGATTTTTTCCAGGTGCTGGATAATTTAATAGAAGAGGAAAGAAGAAATTATGGCAAGGAATAGCAAGGGCCCGGTGCTCGTGACTTTTTTTCATCGCAAGCCCAGAGGAGTAGGAAATTACAGCGTAGAATTTATTTTCCGGGATGTCCGCCAGAGGCTGTCTGCGTATATCGAAGCAAAAGAGGCTTTTTCGACCTATGAAAGCTCCGGAGTATTCAAACGGCTTTATAACGGTCTGGAGGCGATCGGCAGACAGGGCGAGGTCAATCATGTTACCGGGGACATCAATTATCTGGGCATATTTCTTGGCCGCAAAAAGACGATTCAAACGATCCTGGATTGTGTGCACCTGTCTTCCTCGACAGGGATCAGGCATGCCGTTATCAAGCTGATCTGGGTATCCATTCCGGTAAGGCGGGCGAGATATGTTACCGCTATTTCCGAATCCACAAAGAAGGAGATCCTAAAGTATGTGTCCTGCGATCCGGAGAAAATTGTGGTGATCCCGGTAGCCATATCTGAACGATTCACGCACAAACAGCGCGATTTCAATACGGCTTGCCCGAGGGTCCTGCAGCTGGGCACGGCCCCCAACAAAAATATCCCAAGGCTGGCAGAGGCGCTGAAAGGGATCCCCTGCAAGCTGGACATCGTCGGCAAGCACGATCCCCAACTGGAGGAATTGCTGAAGACGGCAGGGATCGATTATGAATATAGCTGGGGGCTTTCAGAGGACGAGATCCTGAAAAAATACGAAACGGCGGATATTGTTTCACTGACCTCTACCTACGAAGGTTTTGGAATGCCGATACTGGAGGCGCAGGCCACCGGAAGGCCCGTGATCACCAGTAATATCCTGTCCATGCCGGAAGTCGCCGGGGACGCCGCTTGTCTGGTGGACCCGTTCGATGTGTCCGCCATCCGTTCGGGGATCCTGAAGATCATACAGGATGGCGCCTACCGGGAAGAGCTCGTCCGGAAAGGACAAGAGAATATCGGGCGGTTCGATCCGCAGAAGATAGCACTACAATATCTGGACCTGTATAAAAAAATTGCCAACCGATAACGAATGTGTGGAATTGCCGGAATAGTAAAATTTAATGGCCTGGCTTCCGGAGAAGCCGCGATCAGGGGAATGACGGATGCGATAGCGCACCGCGGACCGGATGCAGACGGATTTTGGATGGAGGACGGGGTCGCGTTTGGCCACCGGCGCTTATCGATCATCGATCTGTCTACGGCAGCCAACCAGCCATTTACGGACCATTCAGGCCGTTATGTAATGGTATTCAATGGGGAGATGTACAATTATCAGGAAGTAAAGGCGCTAATCACCGATTATCCATTTCATACGACCAGCGATACCGAGGTGCTGATCGCAGCCTATATCAAATGGGGCGCCGATTGCCTGAAATATTTCCGGGGCATGTTTGCATTTGCCATCTGGGACCGGCAGGAGAAAGAGATCTTTATCGCGAGGGACAGGATGGGGGTCAAACCCCTTTATTATTTTACCGATGGCGAGATCTTGTTGTTCGCATCGGAGGTCAGGTCAATCCTGACGACAGGGCTGGTAAAGAAAAAGGTCAACCAGGCCGCGCTGGCCGATTATTTCAGCTATCAGTCCGTCACTTATCCTCATTCGCTGGTAGAAGGGATCGTCCAGCTCGACGCAGGTACATGGATGCGGATCGGAAAAGGAAGGTCCGTGGAAAAAAGATACTGGGATGTTACCGACAACCCCGTCGATTTTGACTTTTCCAACGAAGCCGCGACGCGAAAAAGGATCAGGGAGCTGATGCTGACATCGGTGGAGCGCAGGCTGGTGAGCGACGTTCCGGTAGGCGCCTTTCTTTCCGGGGGCATCGACTCCAGCGTGGTGGTTGGGCTGATGGCCGAGGCGAGCAGCGATCACCCCAACACGTTCAATATCTCCTTCGAAGAAAAAGAATTTGACGAATCCCGGTATGCGGAGATCATTGCCAAAAAATTCGATACGCACCATACCCGCATCCTGCTGAAGCCTACGGATTTCCTCGATGAACTCCAGAACGGCCTGAATGCGATGGACCAGCCCAGCGGTGATGGCATCAATACCTACTGCGTGTCCAAGGTGATCCGTCGCAGTGGCATGACCGTGGCTTTGTCGGGCGTGGGTGGCGATGAACTTTTCGCCGGGTACCCGTTCTTCGATCAATATCTGCAGATACAAAAAAAGAGCTGGATCTGGAATATACCGGCGGCCTTCCGGAAATTACTGGCAAACTCGATGTCTCCCGGGCAAGATCAGGGTAAAAAAGGGCGTATGATGCAGATGCTGAAAATGGACTCCTGCGCAATAGATAATGTGTACCCGGTTTTCCGTCAGATCTTGTCGCCCTCTTTGTTGCAGGAGCTTACCGGCATCGTCCATCCTCCGTTCACGACATCCCTGCAAAAAGAATTGAAGGCCCGGAAAGGACAACTGGACCGCCTTCCATTGCTGAGCCAGGTCTCGGCAGCGGAATACCTGGGCTATACGCAACATACTTTATTAAAAGATACGGATCAGATGAGCATGGCGGTCGGCCTGGAAGTAAGGGAGCCTTTTTTCGACCAGGACCTGGTCGAATTCGTGCTTGCTGTTCCGGACAGGCTGAAAAAACCTGTCTACCCCAAAAGCTTGCTCGTAGAGTCGGTGAAACCCCTCCTTCCCGACGAAGTGGTCTTCCGAAAAAAGCAGGGTTTCCTTTTCCCCTGGGATATCTGGCTGAAAAATGAACTGCGCTCCTTTTGTGATCTCCGCTTAAAGAGCATGGCTGGCCGTTCCTTTATAAAAGGAGATGCTTTGCTCGCCTACTGGCAGCGCTTTCTTGCAGGCGACAGGAATATCCGCTGGTCCGAGATCTGGCTGTTCGTGGTCCTGGAATACTGGCTGGAAAAAAACCAGGTCGCATGTTGAATTTCGCGATCATCGGCTGCGGCGCCATCGCCAACCGTCATGCGATACAGGCTGCCGCCTTGGGGAGATTACTGGCGGTATGTGATATCGTGGAAGAAAAAGCAGGGGTCCTTGCCGCAGCATATCATGCAAAACCCTATACCCGGATAGAAGATCTTTTACAGGCGGCATCCTCTGCCGCACCGGGAGAAAGAGTGGATGTGATAGCCGTATGTACGCCCAATGGATTGCATGCCGAACATACCATCCTCGCATTGAAGGCCGGGTTTCATGTGATATGTGAGAAGCCGATGGCCATCCGTTCGCAGGATTGTGAGAATATGATAGCGGCGGCGGCGGCAGCCGGCCGGCATCTGTTCATTGTAAAACAGAACAGGTTCAATCCCCCCGTGGCGACAGTGAGGAGCATGCTCGATGAAGGGCGACTGGGTCGCATTTATAGTATACAGGTCAATTGCTGCTGGAACAGGGAGCCTTCCTATTACCGGGATTCCTGGCATGGCACCCGGGCCATGGATGGAGGGATCCTTTATACGCAGTTCAGTCATTTTATAGATCTGCTCTACTGGATGGCCGGGGATGTAAAGGAGGTTTCGGCATTTACCGGAAATTTTTCACACCGGGACCAGATGGAATTTGAGGACGCGGGAGTAGCCTGTCTCCGGTTTGACTCAGGGGCCATCGGCGCCCTGCATTTTACGATCAACAGTTACCAGAAGAATATGGAAGGCTCCGTAACTATAGTGGCCGAAAAAGGAACGGTGAAGATCGGCGGGCAATACCTGAACAGGCTGGAATATCAGCAGATCGAAGGGGGAGGTATCACGGACATCCCATCCGGTAATCCTCCCAATGAATACGGATATTATCAGGGCTCCATGTCCAACCATGATAAGATGTACGGGCATGTGGTGGATGTGATCACAAAAGCCCAGCCAAACCAGTTCAGCGGTTATGAAGGGCTGAAGACAGTGGAGATCATCGAAAAAATATATTCAGCGGCCGGATGAACCCAGAGATCCGACATATCGGGATAAAGGACGTGCAGTTCGGTGAAGGGGTCACGGTGGTGGACCCCGTTAACTTATATAACTGCATCATCGGCGACCGCGTCTTTATCGGTCCCTTTGTCGAGATCCAGGCCAATGCCCGGATCGGCAACGATACGCGGATCCAGTCGCATTGTTTTATCTGTGAGCTGGTGACGATCGGGGAATCCTGCTTTATCGCCCATGGGGTTATGTTTGTGAACGATACTTTTTCTACGGGCGCACCGGCTGGCGACCGAAATAAATGGAAGCCGACCCGGATCGGCCACCGGGTGTCTGTCGGATCGAATGCTACCATCCTTCCCGTATCCATCTGCGATGATGTGGTGATCGGCGCCGGCTCCGTCGTGACAAAGGATATCAGTAAACCGGGGACCTATGCAGGCAATCCGGCAAGGTTATTAAAGACAAACGGGGGGAAGTGACGATATGAGCGGCAAAAAGAATATCCTTGTGCTGGTGGATTGGTTTGCGCCCGGCTATAAGGCAGGGGGACCGATACAGTCCTGCGTGAACTTTGCCTTTGCGATGAAGGATGAATTTACCATCCGCGTGCTTACTACGGATACCGATCATGGGGAAAAGCAAGCCTATCCTGGAATTCCTGCGGATCGGTGGATCACAAACCTGCACCCGGACATTCAGGTGCTTTATTTAAAAAAAGCTTCCCTGGGCCGTAGCCAGATCCGGCAACAGTTGACCGCCATCGGGGCCGATTACGTTTATCTGAACCACCTTTTTTCCCCATTGTTCGTCGTCTATCCGCTGTGGCTGAAATATACAGGCCGGCTGAGCAGCGAGATCGTCCTCTGTCCACGCGGCGCCTTGTTTGACAGCGCACTTTCCGTAAAGCCCTGGAAAAAAATGCCTTTCTTAAAGCTTTTCAGATGGCTGGGCATTCACCGGATGATCCTTTTTCACGCAACGAATGAACGAGAAAAAGAGGCTATCTCCAACTATTTTCCAGGCAGCAGGATCGTCATCGCCGATAACCTCCCCAACGGCAACCAGCCGCCTTTTTTGAGCTGTCCGAAGGCAAAAGGATTGGTAAAATGCATTTTTATCTCGAGGATCGTTCCAATCAAGAACCTGCTGTTCTTCTTAAAGGCCCTGAAGAATGTAGTTTCGGAAGTGGAATTTTCCATTATCGGTCCGGTGGAAGATGCCGCTTACTGGAATGAATGTAAAGAAGAGATCGGACGGGCCAATGCCAATGTGCGGATAAGCTATCTGGGGCCTAAGCGCAACGATGAGCTGCCGGGGATCCTGCAGGAGCATCATTTATATGTTTTACCGACCGCGGGGGAGAATTTCGGCCATTCCATTTTTGAGGCCCTGATGGCCGGACGGCCCGTGCTAATCAGCGATCAGACCCCATGGCTCGGGCTGCCGGATGACCGGGCAGGCTGGGACCTTCCATTACAGGATCCCGGAGCGTATGCCCGGGTGGTCGAAGAAGTGGCAGGCTGGGACCAGGACCGGTTCGATGACTGGGCCCGGTGTGCATGGGAATATGCACGTCGTTTTATAGAAAACCCGGAACTTCACCGTCAATATCTTAACTTGTTTGTATGAATACAGGCGTGAAAAAACAGGTTAACAATGCCTCCTACAAGACCACCATCGATATCGGAGCTTCCCGGTTCAAACAGGTCGCCTGGTATTTTACCAACATCCTTTTTTTTAAGAATTCTCTCAATATCATTTCCTCCCTGAAAGTGTCCTTACTAAAATTATTTGGAGCGCAGCTGGGAACAGGCGTCGTGATCAAGCCCGCCGTAAACATCAAATACCCATGGAAACTGCAGGTGGGGGATCATACCTGGATCGGGGAGCAGGTGTGGATCGATAACCTGTCCAATGTGACCATAGGAAAAAATGTCAACCTTTCACAGGGGAGCCTGTTACTTACAGGCAGCCACGACCATACGAGGACCAGCTTTGATTTCATGTCTTATCCTATCGTGCTGGAGGACGGAGTCTGGATCGGCGCCAAAGCCGTTGTCTTTGGCGGAACGATCTGCAGATCGCATAGCATACTGGGTATGAACTCCGTGGCCGAAAAGGACCTTGAGGCGTACACGATCTATAAAGGCAATCCAGCCATAGCAGTGATAACAAGAACTATCCTATAAATTATGCAACCGGCGCAGGTAAGGATCAATCATAAGATACTCAAGGAAGCGCTCCGTATCCGGAGGGTCGAGGAGAAATTCCTGGAGCTGTTCTCCCTGGGCAAGCTGAACGGCACCGTTCATACTTGTGTAGGACAGGAATTTTCTGCCATTGCCTTTGCGGGGCAGCTCAAGAATAAGGATTTTGTTTTTTCCAATCACCGTTGCCACGGCCATTATATTGCCTTTACAGGCGACACGAGGGGTCTGCTGGCGGAATTGCTGGGGAAGGCCTCGGGCACCTGTGGCGGCATCGGCAGCAGCCAGCACCTATGCAACAGTAATTTCTTTTCCAACGGGATCCAGGGAGGCATCGTCCCTGTCGCTGCCGGCTATGCCCTGGGGAACAAGCTGAAAGAGAACGGCGCGATCGGCATCGTATTCATCGGGGACGGGACGCTGGGCGAAGGAACGCTCTATGAGACGATGAATATTATTTCTAAATGGGAGATCCCCCTGCTGATCGTATGCGAGAACAATTTTTATGCACAATCGACACCCCAGCATATCAACCTGGCGGGAGATATTCAGGCGAGGGCCAGGGCATTTGGTATCCGGACACAGCATGGGAATACCTGGGATCCCGAATCGCTCATGCATCAGGCAAAAGAAGCGATAGAATATGTTCGCGAAGGGTCCAAACCCTGCTTTTTTCTGGTGGACACCTACCGGCTCAATGCCCACTCGAAGGGGGATGATGACCGCGATCCGGCAGATGTGGCGGCTTATGCAGAAAAGGATTTCCTGAATATTTTCCGGAAAGAATCGCCGGCTTACTGGCAGCTCTACGGGGATGCGGTCGACAAAGAGATCGGCCAGATGGTGGAGGAGATCTTACAAGAGGATGAGCTTCCGGCAGATGATTACTATCAGCATACCGGTCGTAGCGCCGATAAGACCTGGACGCCGCTGGCTCCGGTAAATAAAAGGCAGGTGGAGCTGCTTAATGCGTTCTTCCGGGAAAAGATATTGGAAGACGACCGGGTCGTGTTCCTTGGAGAAGATATCCTTTCTCCTTATGGAGGGGCCTTTAAGGTGACGCGGGAACTTTCTTTCCTGAAGCCCGGCAGGGTCTTCTCCACGCCTATTTCAGAATCTGCCATTACCGGCATATCCAACGGCCTTGCCCTGAATGGATTCAAGCCATTTGCGGAGATCATGTTCGGGGATTTTATGACCCTGGCCTTCGACCAGATCGTGAACCACGCGTCGAAGTTCCATCATATGTTCAACAAGAAGGTCAGCTGCCCTGTGGTCATACGAAGTCCGATGGGAGGGCGCAGAGGATATGGCCCCACTCATTCACAGACCCTTGACAAATTTCTGGTGGGAATCGATAATGTAAAAACGGTGGCCCTTAATACTTTTCTCGATCCAGCCCTCATCTATCAGGCCGTCTACGAGGAACGTCATCCGGTCCTTGTGATCGAGAACAAGACGGACTATGGTAAAAAGATCCTGCATCACGAGGCGAAGAACTTTGTCTATGAGCGCAATGGCGATCTGTTCCCGGTGGTCAGGGTAAGCCCTGTCCTGTCGGCGCCAACGCTGACCATTGTGGCGTATGGCGGTATGGCGGACACGGTGGGCTCCTTTCTGGGACAGATCTTCGAAGACACCGGCTATAAGCCGGAGCTGATCATTCCTTCCCTGATCTCTCAGCTGCCGGTCGACCAGGTGCTGGCATCGGTGAAAAGGACAGGCAGATTACTGGTGATCGAAGAAGGCACCTCCTTTGCGGGCATCGGCAGCGAGATGATCGCTTCCGTCGTGGAGAGCTGCGATCAGAAAATAAGGGCCAGACGCATCACGGCCTGGCCCGTACCTATCCCCTCCGTCAAATCATTAGAAAATATCGTATTGCCGGATAAAGGCCGGATCTTACAGGAAATAAAGGAAAGCTTCGGGTAATGGCATTATTACAGGAAATAAAAGTACCGCTGATCGCCGTCAATGACACCACCCTGACGGTGGTGGAGATCGCTTTTTCCAGTGGGCAGAAAGTGAATAAAGGCGATCTCATCATGGTATTCGAGACATCGAAGACCACGTATGATGTAGAGGCCGGAGCGGATGGCTTTATAGAATATCTCTGCGAGCTCGACAATGACTATGTGGTGAATGAAGTAGTAGCAAGGATCTTCACGGAAGCTTCGGAACTGAGCGAAAGCCTTACTTCCGGCGCTTCTTCAGCTGCCAGTCCTTCCGCAAACGGAGGCCCTTCGTCAAATGCCGGCACTTCCGCAAACGGAGGCCATTTTCCTGCGCATTCCCCGGCGGCGGCCGCCGCGGAAACACAGGCCGGCCGGCACAGTCCCGCCTGGGAAGGAGAGACCCTGTATTCAAAAGAAGCCGCTCTTCTCATCGGAACGTCAGGCATCGACAAGGCTGTTTTTAAGGGCAGGGATCTTGTTGGCAAAGAGGATGTACAAGAATGGCTGGCAGCGCGCTCAGGATCGGCGGCAGCAGGCGGAGGACCCCCTTCCGGCTCCGCGAAGAGCGGTCCCGCAGGATCGGGGTCTCCAGGTTCTGGTCCGGCTGGCAATCCTGCGACATCCAGGCCTCTCAAAATGGCCCCGCTCCGGCCCGTCCTTCCAGTGGACAACAACAAAGTGATCCTTCAGAAATTATCTTCCGGCAAGAAAAGAGAGATCGAATATCTTGGGGAAGTGCAGTCGGCGGGCCTCACCAGCACGATCCACACCTACGTGGAGACGGAAGGGATCTTTTCCTTTATCAACCCTTCCCTGAAATACCTGAAAGACTCTTTGCTGCCGGTGATCCTCTATGAGGCGTCCAGGTTGCTGGTCGACTATCCTTTGCTGAACGGCTATTTCACCGGGGAGGCTATCGCACTTTATAAAGAGATCAACCCCGGTTTTGCCATTGACATCGACAAGGGATTGAAGGTGCTGAAGATCTCCGCCGCGGAACAAAAAGGCGTGGGCGAGATCGAAGAGGAGATCATGCGTTTGTCCGGGTGCTATCTGGACGATACCCTTGAAATAAACGATCTGACGGATATCACCTTTACGGTCACCGATCTTTCATCGGAGGCCGTCTCTTTCTTTCATCCGCTGGTAAACAAAATGAACAGCTCGATCCTGGGAATATCTTCCATCGACCAGAAACTGCAACGCTGCACGTTCAGCCTGACCTTCGATCATCGGGTGACGGAAGGCAAGTCGGCCGCACGCTATCTGAAGGACCTGAAGGAAAGACTTGAATCCTACCGTCCGGACTATCATCAGGGCCTTTACCAGGATATTGCCTGCTTTAAATGTTATAAAACACTAAAAGAAGATCTGGGGGGTACGGGTTTTGCTAGATGCATTACACCCGGGGGGAAAGAAGGATATATTTGTCAGAGTTGTCTTAAAGGCTTTTAACATGCAGGAAAAGATCAGAGAGATCGTCTCCGTTTTTATAAAGATACCTGCCGCCGGGATCGGCCCATCCACACCCGTTGACCGTACGGCCATCGGCAATTCTATCCTCCTTCACCGGATGTATGCTAAACTGGCCGAAGGTGGAGTTGTCGTGGCGAATTATACCTCCATCCGAAATTTTGCCGATCTCCTGAGACAGGCAGGGGGCGGTCACCCGGTCTCTTCCCTTCAGCCCGGTGAAGGATCGGACCCTGACATGGCCGGTCCCGGGCAATATGTTCCGGCGATACAAACGACAGTTGCAGGCCCCTCCCTCAATGGGGATGGGGGCAGCATCGGCATCGACATGCAGGAGATCGGGGCATTTCCACGGACCCATGATTTCCGGAGAGAGGAGTTCTATAAAATGAATTTCAGCCCTGCGGAGATCGCATATTGTATTTTGCAATCCGATCCCTACGCATCGTTTGCCGGCTTGTTTGCAGCCAAAGAGGCAATGGTCAAGGCCCTTGCCACATATAGGAATAAGTCATTTGATACGATCGCGATCGGCCATTCGCCGGAAGGGCGGCCCGTTCATCCCGGGTTTCATTTGTCGATATCTCATACCGGTAACATGGCTGTTGCCGTCGCAGTCCCTTCGGCAGCGGAATTTCTGCTGGAGCAGACGGTGGTACCGGACCGGAATGCCACACCGGCTAAAAATAAGCCGTCCGCATTCTGGCTGGCTCTGTTCGCCCTGGTCCTTTCTGCCATAGCTTTGCTGATCCATATTATTCATTGAGCATTACCCGGAAGATGAAGATATCTATCATAACAGCGACTTATAACAGTGCAGCTACCCTAAGGGATACGCTGACCTGTATCCGGCAGCAGGACCATCCCGATATCGAGCATATCCTCGTTGATGGTAAATCCACCGATGAGACGCTGAAGATCGCCTCGGAATTCCCGCATATCTCAAAGATCGTTTCGGAAAAGGATAAAGGCATTTATGACGCCATGAATAAAGGGCTTGCCCTGGCTACGGGAGAGGTGATCGGTATCCTGAATTCAGATGATATTTATAATGCCCCGGATATTATTTCGACCATCGCCGCGGTATTTGAAGACAATGCCGTAAAGACCACGTATGCCGACCTGCAGTATGTCCATCAGGGAAATCTGGACAAAGTGATCCGCACCTGGAAGACCGGTACATTCAGGCGAAAGAATTTTTACAAGGGCTGGATGCCACCCCACCCCACATTTTTTGTACGGAAAGAAGTGTATGATCAGGTAGGGGTCTTCGATATATCCCTGCGCTCGGCCGCGGATTATGAAATGATGCTCCGGATCCTGCTGAAGAACGAGATCCCGGCACATTATATACCCCGGGTCATCGTGAAGATGCGTGCAGGCGGCATGAGCAATGTCTCGCTGTGGAACAGGATCAGGGCTAACAAGGAAGACCGCCTTGCCTGGAAATTAAATGGGCTGAAGCCGCATTTTTTTACATTGTACGCAAAACCACTCAGAAAACTTCCTCAATTTATAATCAGATAACCAGCTATGTCAAAAGTCGCATTAATAACGGGCGTTACAGGTCAGGACGGGGCCTATTTAAGTGAATTGTTGTTGGGCAAAGGATACATCGTTCATGGCATCAAAAGAAGAAGCTCCCTGTTCAACACGGACAGGATCGATCATCTTTATCAGGATCCTCATGAATCCAATGTACACTTCCGGCTCCATTATGGCGATCTCACCGATTCGACCAATCTTATCCGGATCATACAGGAAGTGCAGCCGGATGAGATGTAACACCTTGCGGCCATGAGCCACGTACACGTCAGTTTCGAAACGCCGGAATATACCGCCAATGCAGACGGCATTGGTACCCTGCGTATATTGGAAGCCGTGAGATTACTCGGTCTGATCAAAAAGACAAAGGTCTATCAGGCGTCCACCTCTGAGTTGTATGGACTGGTGCAGGCCGTGCCGCAGAGCGAGACTACCCCGTTCTATCCGCGTTCGCCTTATGCCGTAGCCAAATTATATGGTTACTGGATCACCGTGAATTACCGCGAGGCCTATGGGATGTACGCAACCAACGGCATCCTGTTCAACCACGAATCCCCCCTTCGCGGAGAGACCTTTGTCACCCGCAAGATCACGCGCGGGGTAGCAAAGATCGGCCTTGGATTCCAGGACAAGATCTTTCTGGGCAATCTCGACGCCCAGCGTGACTGGGGACATGCAAAGGACTATGTGGAGGCCATGTGGCGTATTCTGCAACAGCCGGAGCCGGAGGATTATGTGATAGCTACTGGCATCACCACACCGGTAAGGGAATTCGTGAGGATGGCCTTTGCCGAAATAGGCGTTAAACTGGAGTTCAAGGGTAAGGGCGATAAGGAGGTGGGATTGGTGGTTGCCGCTGCCAACCCGGATTTCAGTGTTGCCGTTGGAAAGGAGGTAGTGGCCGTGGACCCTAAATATTACCGTCCCACCGAAGTAGACCTCCTGATCGGAGACGCCACAAAGGCCAGACAGAAATTAGGCTGGACCCCTGTTTATGACCTGCCCATGCTGGTGAAAGAAATGGTGAATGCCGATATTCACCTGTTCAGGAAAGAAAAGATCCTGAAGGAATCAGGGTTTCATGTCAGGAACCAGTACGAATAATTTAACATGCAACAACACGACAAAGTATACATCGCCGGGCACCGTGGCATGGTAGGATCGGCCATATCCAGGAAGCTGAGCGGCGAAGGGTTTACCAATCTTATCTTCCGCAGTTCGGCAGAGCTCGATCTCAGAGACCAGGCGTCGGTCCGGGCTTTTTTCGAAAAGGAAGGACCAGACCACGTGATCATGGCCGCCGCAAAAGTGGGAGGCATCCTGGCCAATAATATCTACCGGGGTGAGTTCCTGTATGATAACATCATGATCCAGAGCAATATCATCCATGCGGCGTATCTGAGCGGAGTCAAAAAATTATTGTTCCTTGGATCTTCCTGTATCTATCCCAAAATGGCCCCCCAGCCGTTGAAGGAAGAGTATATGCTGACGGGTCCCCTGGAGCCCACAAACGAACCTTATGCGATCGCCAAGATCGCCGGGATCAAAATGTGTGACGCCTACCGCTCCCAGTATGGATGTAATTTTATTTCCGTAATGCCGACCAATCTCTATGGTCCGAATGATAATTATGACCTGAATAATTCGCATGTCCTGCCTGCCCTGATCAGAAAATTCCATGAGGCGAAGACGAAGGGAGAGCCGGCGGTGGTCCTCTGGGGTTCGGGTACGCCCAGGCGGGAATTCCTGCACGCCGATGATCTCGCGGATGCCTGCTTCTTCCTCATGCAAAATTACAGCGAGCCCGGATTGATCAATATCGGCACCGGAGAGGATATGGAAATAAAGGAGCTGGCCCTGCTGATCAAAAAGATCGTCGGCTATACAGGAGAAATAAAGCACGACCTGAACAAGCCTGACGGCACGCCCAGGAAATTAATGGATGTAAGCAAGCTGCATGGGATGGGCTGGCAGGCAAAGATCAGCCTTGATCAGGGCATCCGGGAGGTATATAAAGATTTTAAACGTGCGGCTCTTTAACTGTAGCATATGTTCTCTATTTTTAAAAAACGTGGGGTCCTGGCGGTGGACTTCGGCATCCTCGGCGCCGATATGCATTCCCATCTTATCCCCGGTATCGATGACGGGGTACCGGATCTGGATACCTCCCTTACCATGATCAGGGGATTGGTGGATCTGGGCTATAAGAAGCTGATCACGACCCCGCATGTCTATTCGGATATGTTTCCCAATACCCCGGAGACCATCCTGCCCGGGCATAAGCTCGTTGCGGCGGCCATAAAGGAGCAGCATATTCCGGTGGAATTTCATGCCGCCGCGGAATACCTCCTGGATGATCGTTTCGAAAGACTCCTGGACAGCGGCGCGCCGCTGCTGCCGCTCAAGGAGAACTTCGTGCTGGTAGAGCTTCCTTTTGTGGTCCCGGCCATGAACTTAAAAGAGATACTCTTTAAAATGCAGATCTGCGGCTACCGGCCCGTCCTTGCTCACCCCGAGCGCTACCTGTATTTCGGCGCGAATAAAGGTTGGTTCGACCAGCTGAAGGATGCCGGGTGCCTGTTCCAGCTCAACCTGCTCTCCCTTATCGGACATTATGGCAAGGACTCTGTAGAACTGGCTCAGTTCCTCATTAAAAAGCAATATATCGACCTTCTCGGCACCGATCTCCATCATGGCAGGCATCTGGAATTGCTCAGGTCTTCCTCCTCCCGCCTCCTCCCGGTCATCAGCAAGCTGGTCGATTCCGGTAAGATCCAGAATGCAGGGCTTTAGGCGCCCGCTGCCGCCCATCCTGACCTTCTTCCTGCCACTCCCTCCTATTGCCAATAACCCGTCTTCTGGGCTCCTACGGCCCTCCATTCAGCCTCCCCCACAAAAGTTTATCGTTTACCCCTGATTCCTTAAACAAAACTCTCCTGCTCCTTGTAATATCGCCATGAACGTCTTTACCATCAAGGACCTGGAAAATTTATCGGGGATAAAGGCTCATACGATACGGATCTGGGAACAACGGTATAATTTCCTGAAACCCAACCGTACAGGGACCAATATCCGGTATTATTGTAATCAGGAGCTGAAGACCATCCTGAACATTTCCCTGCTGAATAAGTACGGGTACAAGATCTCTCATATCGGCCGGATGAATGAACAGGAGCTCAGGAATAAGATCCTTATGCTGTCCGGCAACGAAGCGCAGCAGGAAAGGATAGTAAACGAACTCCTTGTGCACATGATCGACCTGAATATTGAACTTTTCGGGCAGTTGCTGGACAAGCATATCCAGATGAAAGGGATCGATAAGACGATCACCCAGATCATCTTTCCTTTTTTGCACCGGATCGGCATTCTCTGGATGACCAATCATATCCATCCGGCACAGGAGCACCTGGTCTCGAATATCATCCGGCAGAAACTGATCGTAGGGATAGAAGGGGCGGTAAGTCGTATGCAGGTCAGCAAGACCGTGCTGTTGTTCCTGCCCGAGGGGGAACATCATGAGCTGGGGTTGTTATACGTCCACTATCTTCTTAAAAATCATGGAGTTAAAATATTATATCTTGGGCCGGATATGCCGATAAAGGATATTGAGTTCGTCTGCAGGTTCAAGAACCCCGATTATCTCTATACCCACCTTACCTGTATCGCCGGCGGCTTCAATTTTGAAAAATTCCTCATGCAGCTCACCCAACAGCTACCTGGAATGCCGCTGGTCATTTCCGGTCAGTTGGCGCATACCCAGATAAAAAAGATCCCCGATGGCGTGAATTTCCGCCGCTCCCTTCCCGAGGTGCTGGAATTTATCGCGGGTCTCTGATCTCCAAGTCACCGGCACTCACCCATCTACTGGCCCTGGCATTCGGCAGATGGTCTACTTATGTCAGGTACAACTGTCGGTCCGGCGGGGATAACTGTCAGCCTGGCGTAGTCTGATCGGTTCAGTCGTCCTATCCCTCAGATGCGGCCTTTATGGCCGGTTTGCCGGTCGGCTGGCATCTCTTTTGCATAACTTAATGAGTTTCTTTGTCTTAGTTTTTTAACAAAGCCACTAGACCGTATTGTGATTTCCCAGTAGTATTTATGTTTAAATTTGTACACTAAATCATTAAACAGATAATTTTTATGGCCTCCTTAGAATTCAACCAACTTCTGGTAAATAATGCGGAGTTCCTAAAACCGTTCGCTATTACGCTTACACGTGATTCTGAAACAGCAAAGGATCTTTTCCAGGAGACTTTATACCGCGCTTTAGCCAATAAGGATAAATATAATGTAGGCACGAATATCAAAGCCTGGCTTTACACCATCATGCGGAATATCTTTATCAATAATTACCGCCGCAAAGCCAAACAGAATACCATTTTTGATAGCAGTCCTAATGAATTCCTGCTTAATTCCAACCAGGCCGCCGTCGCTGGAACGGTGGAAGGTAATCTGCGGGTGAAGGATATCCAGACGGCCGTTCATAAGCTGCCTGAGATCTTTCGCAATCCATTTTTACTGTATTTCGACGGGTTCAAATACCATGAGATCGCGGAGATGTTGCAGGAGCCGCTGGGAACGATAAAAAGCCGGATACATTTTGCCCGTAAATTATTAAAGGCCCAGATCCAGCGATTTTAATCAGTACATCATAACTATGCAGCAGGAAGAACTTATCCTGGTCAATGAACTGGACGAGCCGGTCGGCGTCATGGAAAAAATGGAAGCCCATAAGAAAGGCCTTTTGCACAGGGCCTTCAGTGTTTTTATTTTTAACGACAGAGGCGAAATGCTGCTGCAACAAAGAGCTCCTCAGAAATATCATAGCGCCAACTTATGGACGAATGCCTGCTGTAGCCATCCAAGGCCGGGGGAAGATACAGGAGACGCTGCCGTGCGCAGACTGAATGAAGAGCTGGGGTTTACAGCCGGACTGAAAAAGATCTTTGATTTTACCTACAGAACGGAGTTTACAAACGGACTGACGGAATTTGAATTCGACCATGTATTCGTAGGAAACTATAACCGGATGGTCCATCCCGATAAGAGCGAAGTGAGCGATCATTGCTTTAAGGGCCTGGATGAGATCCGTGCCGACCTGGGATCGCATCCGGCAAAATACACGGCTTGGTTCCACCTTGCTTTCCCCATGGTCATGAAATGGATCGGGGAAAATCAGTTTACTTTGTAACTGGTTACTGATCATCCGGCCTGCTCACTTTGTGGCTTCGATATAAAGGCTTTCGACGGCTCTTTCCGGTCTGTCGATCAGCAGCCTTTTATCGCGACCGGCGGCAAACGATTCCTTTTTGACATTTCTGAACCCCACTTTCGAAAGCTGCAAACCCATTGTTTCAGCATCATAAATAAAAAGATGACCGTGATTCCGGAAGATCCTGTTGATGCTGATGATCCCCGTTTCCTCCTCTTGCCCATAAGGCAGACTGATGGACGGATCCTTCGTCCTCTCATGATACAGGTCAATATAGATCTGGCCGTCCGGAACGATAATTCTGATGGTTCCGCCTGGTTTCAACATCCGATGGAATTCCTTCAGGGTCTCAAAGCACTGTTCATAAGAAATGTGTTCAAGGCAGTGTTCAGTAAAGATTCCTTCAAACGAATTGTCGGGAAATGGAAATTTCTTTTTGATAAAATCCCAGCAAACATCAATTTCAGGAGTCCAGGCGTAATCGAGATTTGCGAATTCCTTTAAAGGATAAGGGCCACAGCCAACATTTAAAAGGACCTTATCTTTGATCCGGTTGTTTTTTATGAAAGAACTTTTCCCTCTGATGAGATTTCCAATAATGATTCTGACTTTTGCGTACGATGTTAAGGGCCTTTTAAAATCGATGGTCGAAAAAGACATAAGATTTGAAGTTTTGGTTAGGTTCTGATTTATTCGCAGAGGTTAAGCGACTCCGTGCCTACGGTGCTGAACTGGAACATTTTTACTTTACCGGCAATGCCCGCTCCATCATAATGCAGGACCAGCGTCCCGTATTCCATCTGGAAGGCATCCCAGAGATCGTCTTTCATTTTGGGATTGCCCAGCCATTTGAACAGGCTGTTGCGTTTGGCGCCTAATAGGGGAAGGCTGATCTTGCCCAGGAACTTTGGGCCGACTTCCACATAATCTCTTTTGGTATAAAAATAAATATCCTTGTCTTTGAAGAATGCGCCACCACCGCATTTTGCGGTTTCACTCTCGTCTTCGGTGCTCGTGTAACAGGGGAATTTTGTCCTGATCTCGTCCAGGGTACGGCTGGGCTTCAGATCATTGACCGTGCCGTTCAGGATATCCACGTAAAAGTCAGGACATTTTACTTTTGCCTTTAACTGTCCCATAGCGACAGTAATGGAGAACATGGAGAAGGCAAGAACGATCAATCGTTTTATGGGGTTGTTCATAAGTAAACTTTTTAATCTATCTGTCACTGCAAATTCCTTGCTAAAATACTCTTTTCCCGCTCATGGAAGAATTCCCAGGATCAAAAAAACAATTCCAGCCAGGGTCAGCAGTATGCCACCCCACCATAACCGCTTTCTTTTGGTGAGTATGGCGATGGCCGAGACGGCAATGGCTACCTGGAAGGCCGTGACTGCGGAAGCCAGGGGAACATGCTTGCTGAGATGCCATTCGGAGCTCTTTTCCGCCTCCTCCGCCTTTTTTTTGATCTCCTCTTTATCTTTTTCGTATCGGGCAATATCCTTGCTGTTGTCGGCTACAGGAGTGGCCCCGGCAGGCAGCGCATGAAGGATCTTGTCCGTATTGACGGCGATCTCGGCCTTCAGGTTCTTAGACTGGTAATAGCTCCACTGGTCGGAGGCCTTCACCCTTTCGATCAGCGCTTCGTTGGCATGATGGCCGGCCAGGAGGCCCGATACCGCGGCCAGTACGGCCATGAATGCGGTGGATAACGCCACGTAAAGGACCCATTTTTCCTTCTCTTCTGCCGCCTTCTCCTGGATCTCTTCGTGAAGATGTTCGGTGGGGATCTCTATTTCCTCCATATGAATAATTTTACTTATTTGCTGAGGTACATGCTTCTGTCCTTATACAGTTGCCGGAAATAAGGGTCCCGGAGATCTTTGATAAATCGGATCGCCTCCCCGGTAGACTTCATTTCGGGCCCCAGCTCTTTGTTGACGCCGGGGAACTTGTTAAAGCTGAACACCGGCTCCTTGATCGCAAATCCCTTGAGCTTTTTCTCGAATCTGAAGTCGGTGAGCTTATAGCTTCCGATCATTATTTTGGTAGCGATATTCAGATAGGGTATCTGGTATGCCTTTGCAATAAACGGGGTGGTACGGGAAGCCCTTGGATTTGCTTCGATGACATAGACTTTATTATCCTTGATCGCAAACTGCATATTGATAAGCCCTTTGATCTTCAGGGTCCTGGCGATCTTTTCCGCATACAGCTCCATCGTCGTCACCACCAGCGGCGTAAGGTTAAAGACGGGCAGGACGGCATGGCTGTCGCCGGAATGGATACCGGCCGGCTCGATATGCTCCATCACTCCCATCACATGGAAGTTCTCGCCGTCAAAGATGGCGTCGACCTCCGCCTCCTGACAGCGGTCGAGGAAATGGTCCACCAGTATTCTATTACCGGGAATATGTTTCAGCAGGCTCACTACCGCCTTTTCCACTTCGTCATCGTTGATGACTATGCGCATGCGCTGACCTCCCAATACATAGCTGGGACGCACCAGCACCGGGTAGCCCACTCTGTTGGCCACCTGTATGGCCTCGTCCACATCGGTGGCGGTGCCGTAATTGGGGTAGGGGATCTCCAGCTCTTTCAGCATATCGCTGAAACGGCCCCTGTCTTCGGCGATGTCCATGCTGTCATAAGAAGTGCCGATGATCCGGATACCTTTTTCATGCAGCCGCTCCGCCAGCTTCAGGGCCGTCTGACCTCCAAGCTGTACGATCACCCCTTCCGGCTTTTCATGTTCGATGATCTCCCACAGGTGTTCCCAGTATACGGGTTCGAAATATAATTTATCCGCAATATCGAAGTCGGTAGATACGGTCTCGGGATTGCAGTTCACCATGATGGACTCATACCCACATTCCCGGATCGCCAGCAGGCCATGTACGCAGCAATAGTCGAATTCGATCCCCTGACCGATCCGGTTGGGGCCCGATCCGAGCACGACGATCTTCTTTTTGTCGCTTACCTTGCTTTCATTGGAATGGCCGTCTTCGAAAGTGGAATAGAAATATGGTGTTTTTGCTTCGAATTCCGCCGAACAGGTATCCACCATTTTAAAGGTGCGGGTAATACCGGCAGCTTTTCTCTTTTCGTACAGCGCATCCTCCGTGCCGTTGTTCATGATCTTGCAGATCTGGTCGTCGCTGAACCCCAGGCGCTTGGCTTCTTTCAGCAGGTCCAGGGGCAGCGTATCCATCTTAAATTTCGCCAGTTCCTTTTCCATGTTGCAGATCTTCTGGATCTCGTAAAGGAACCACCGGTCGATCCCGTTCGTGGCCTTTGAAATGGTGCCTACCGAAATACCAGCCATCAGGGCGTCCTTGATCCGGAAGATCCGGTCCCATTTCGGCGTCTTGATATATTCCAGCAGCTCTTCGGCATGCATCAGGCTCTTTCCATAATAACCGAGCCCTATGGCATTATTTTCAAGGCTCTGACAGGCCTTCTGAACAGCTTCCGTAAAGCTCCTTCCGATGGCCATTACCTCTCCCACGCTCTTCATCTGCAGACCAAGGGTATCGTTTGCGCCCTTGAATTTATCGAAATTCCAGCGCGGGATCTTTACGATCACATAGTCCTGTACCGGCTCGAAATAGGCGGAAGTGGTGCCTGTGATCTGGTTCTTTAATTCATCGAGGCTGAAGCCGATGGCCAGCTTTGCCGCGATCTTTGCGATAGGGTATCCCGTCGCCTTCGATGCAAGGGCCGATGAACGGCTTACCCTTGGATTGATCTCGATGGCGATAATGCCTTCCGTCTCCGGGTTCAGGGCGAACTGCACATTACAGCCGCCGGCGAAATTACCCAGGTCGCGCATCATCATGATGGCCGTATTCCGCATAAGCTGAAAAGCGGTATCGCTCAGGGTCATGGCCGGGGCCACGGTGATCGAATCGCCCGTGTGAACACCCATCGGGTCGAAATTTTCCACGGTACAGATGATCACTACATTATCATTCGCATCGCGCAACAGTTCCAGTTCGAATTCCTTCCAGCCCAGCACCGCTTTTTCCACCAGCACTTCATGAATGGGGGAGGCCTGCAGGCCCCGGTTCAATGCCTCGTCAAGATCGTCTTTATCATGTACAAAGCCGCCGCCCGTCCCGCCCAGGGTGAACGAGGGCCGTATTACGAGGGGGAACCCTATATCCTGGGCAAATTCCTTCCCTTCCAGAAATGAATTGGCCGTTTTGGCCTCGGCAACAGGTACCCCCAGCGCGATCATCCACTGGCGGAATTTCTCCCTGTCCTCCGCTTTATCGATCGCCTTGATATCGACCCCGATCAGCCTGACGCCAAAGCGCTCCCAGACGCCGAGGTCCTCGGCTTCTTTTGCAAGGTTCAAGGCCGTTTGCCCCCCCATGGTGGGCAGTACGGCGTCTATCTTATTCTCCTCCAGGATCTGCTCGATGCTCTCCACCGTCAGGGGCAGCAGGTAAACCTTATCGGCCATCATCGGATCGGTCATGATCGTGGCCGGATTGCTGTTGATGAGGATCACTTCCACCCCCTCCTCCCGCAGGCTGCGGGCTGCCTGGGTGCCTGAGTAATCGAATTCACAAGCCTGACCGATAATAATGGGACCCGAACCGATAATGAGGACCGAACGAATAGAGGAATCTTTGGGCATGGTGGAAAAAAATAAATTGCGCAAAGGTAAGGCGGCAGCGCATATTTCCCCCATTAATTTTCCCTTGAGAACAAAAAACCCCGGCCTCATCGGCCGGGGCTTACCCTTATAGAAAAAAATAAAATGATATAAATCTTTGGGACGATCGTTTGGGACGATCGCCGGTGGGCGCGCTTAATTATTATGATACGAAGCCAGCTCGATATCATCCAGCAGCACACCGCCTTTACGGGCAATAGACCTGCGTTCGGCCATCAGCCGGCGGTTTTCGTATTTACTGCGGATCTTAAAGACCCATTTTTGTTTGGCTTCTTCCCCTTTCAGCACGCCGACCATCCCACCGATGGTGACTGCCAGGAATAATACCATTTTGTTTTTAACCCCTTTCATGACTGCTTCTTTAAAAGTGGACATGGGTCCACTGGTTATAAGACAATTCTCTGAAGCCAAAAGCTGTACCAAACTTTAAAAAATGCATACTCTTTTCGTAGTATTTTTTAGGAAGTGCCGCTTATGCAGACTGACAACCACTTAGACGGAAAAATTCCGTTCCCGGTTACATAAAATGGATGACGCTTCCTGGATTCTGGAAAAGACGCCGTCGGGCCGCCCCGATTCCGGAAGGTATTTCCCTTTTAGGGAGTAAATTTGCGGGATGAGATACGTACTGGTCTGGATCTTCTGTGTTCGTTCCCTGCTCTCTTTTGCGCAGGTCTTTCCTTCAAAAAACTATCCGCAAGGATATTTCCGCGATCCCCTGAACATCCCGATGAGCCTGGCGGCAAATTTCGGGGAGCTGCGCCCCGGCCATTATCATATGGGGCTGGATATCCGGACCCAGAAAAAAGAGAACCTGCCGGTATTTGCCGCAGCCGATGGTTATATCGCAAAAGTGAAGATCGAGCCCGCCGGATTCGGACAAGCGATCTATATCAATCATCCCAATGGTTATACGACCTTGTATGCGCACCTGAACCACTTCATTCCGGCTCTGGCCGACTGGATAGAGCAACGGCAATACAGGACAGAATCCTGGAAGGTATTTATTACCGTGCCGCCTGGCCTTTTTCCGGTAAAGAAAGGGGATCTGATCGCTTACAGCGGGAACACCGGCGGCTCGCAGGGGCCCCATCTTCATTTCGAGATCAGGCGCACTCCGGACGATATCAACCTGAACCCTTTATTATTCGGATTGCCGGTGCCGGACAATGTTCCGCCGGTTATCCAGCGGCTCGCCATATATGACCGTGGGCTCAGCCTCTATGAACAAACCCCTAAGATCTTTTCCGTCCGCATGGCCGGAGCGGGATCTTCCGCTATGGCAGGCCCCGGTCCGGCATCGGCGCCCCCGTCCGGGCACGCCCTTTATTCCATCGGTCCGGACCCGGTCATCACCGGCGCATCCCGGATAAGCTTTGCCATTTCCGCCTTCGATACCCAATCCGGCTCCGCTAATCCCAACGGCATTTATCAGGCGGTGCTTTTCGATAATGACCAGGCCGTGGTCGGCTTCCAGATGGACAATATCGGCTATGACGACACGCATACGATCAATGCACATATCGACTACAAGACCCGGGAGACCGGGGGCCCTTTCCTACAGCATTTATCCCGTCTTCCAGGGTATACCTCACCGTCCATTTACCGGTCTGCCGGTTCCGGCGTCCAGCTGCCCCCGGGGCCTTTGGGCCCGCCGCGTCCGGAGGGATCATCGCGTCCGGAGGGATCGCCGCAAGACCATCCTGCAGATGGAGTGATCGATCTCGGCGATGGACAACCGCATGTGATAAGGATCGAGGTCGGCGATGCTTACGGCAACACTTCGGAGCTGAGATACCGCGTACAGTACAGACCAACGCCTGGCATCGCCACTGCGGACAGCCAGGCCACAGATCGCGCCGCCGATCGCGCTGCCGATCGCCCCTCCGATAAAAAATTCTATCCCGGAATGCTGGATGGCTATGAGACGGTCGATTGTGCATTTTATATAGCGGAGAAATCCCTTTATGATTCCGTTCATATCCATTATTCGGTAGTCGGTTATCCCGGTTCCGGCATTTCTCTGCCAGGCGCCGTCTCGGCCGTGCATAGCATTGGGGCCGTATATATCCCTCTGCAGGACCCTTTGCTGGTGCGCATCAGGGCCGGTCAGGAACTCACCCCTGCCGAAAAGGAAAAGATAGTGATGGTACGGACCTATGGGAACACAAAAGAAGCGCAGCGCCCGGAATGGCAGGGTGGATGGGCCTCGGCAAGGTTCCATGAATTTGGGAATTTTCAGCTGGTGGCGGATGAGGAAGCTCCCGTCATCCTTCCCGTTGGCTTCACGGATGGGGCCATGCTGGACAGAGCTTCGCGGATAGCATTTATGGTGAGGGACAATCTTGGCGCTATCCGGAATTTCAGGGCCGAGCTGGATGGCAAATGGCTTTGCTTTGCGAACGACAAGGGCCTTGCCTTTGTCTATAAATTCGACCGACATTGCCCTGCGGGCAAGCATATCCTGCGGGTGTCCGTGGAAGATGAAGCTGGCAACCGCGCAGTAAAAGAATACAAGTTTACCAGATAATTCAAAAACACAACCGAAATGACCCATCTGAAAGAGGGGGACAAGGCCCCTGCATTCACGGCAAAAGACCAGAACGGACAAGCCGTATCGCTGGCCGATTATAAAGGAAAGAAACTGGTGCTCTATTTTTACCCCAGGGACGGCACCCCCACCTGTACGGTGCAGGCCTGCAATCTCCGCGACAATTACGCGCTGCTGAAGCAACAGGGATTTTCCATCCTGGGTGTAAGTCCGGATAATGAAAAAAAGCACAAGAAGTTTGAAGCGAAATTCGATCTGCCTTTCGTGTTGCTGGCTGATCCTGAGCATACCCTCATCGATAAATACGGGGTATGGGGTGAGAAACTGTTATATGGCCTCAGATATATGGGCCTGCACCGCACCACCTTCCTTATCGATGAGAAAGGGGTCATCCGCAAAATATTCCTTACACCGAAGAGTAAAATGCATGCGGAAGAGGTGGTCGCCGCGTGGGAAGATTAAATCATCCATTCCGCTTCGCCGAACCTGAACTGTCTTTCGGTAGTATCCTCGGTCAGGAGCTCGCCGCCGGCCCCGACGCTTTTTACCAAAGTCTTTACAACAATATCCTTCCACATCAGGAAAATAACCTGTCCGCGTTTGTACAGCCTTGCATTGTATGCCGCCAGCTGAAATTCTGCGCCCATTGTCTGCAGCTCTTCATACCGGAGCCAGAGATATCCGCCCAGCTCTCTGGCCATTTCCACCGCATCATAGCCCTTCCCCGTGATCTGTTTTAGCGATACGGGATTCCGGAGCGTTCCGGGGAATTGCTCCTGGTTTATATTTATCCCTATTCCAGCTATGGAAGCCAGCCATTTATCTCCGCGGAAACTGTTTTCAATAAGAATACCCCCTGCCTTTCTGTCATTCCAGTAAAGGTCATTGGGCCATTTAATGGACGTTTCCACTGCACCGGCATAATGGCTGTAAAAGTCATGACAGGCCAGCGCTACACAGACGCTGAGCGGGAATTGCCGGGTAACCGTCAGGAACCCAGGCTCCAGCACTGCGCTCATGATGATATTTTCCCCCGGCAGGCTGCTCCAGGACTTGCCTCTTTGCCCCTTTCCAGCCCATTGTTCATGCGCATAGAAAATAGTTCCTTCGGAAGCCATTCCTGCATGAACTTTTGCCATGGCATAGTTGTTGGTGCTATCCACGGATCTCAATTCAATAAAAGAGTGACATATAGGCAAAAGATTACTATTTTTGGAGAGTGCGAAATTAGTCCCGACTTCTCACAATATGGTGATTTGCCTTCATTTAAATATAATTTATCACAAAAACGTTTTGATTATTGGAACAGCTTTCAGTATTAGCTACCCGGAAACGCAAAAGTGTAGCGAGATTAACGAGGAATTCGAAAATTTTTAAAGCCATTGTCCACGCTATTCAGGAGAAGAAAGGAGAATATATCGTATCGATCGACCTCCGCAAGATACCCGAAGCAGTCGCTGACTTTTTTATCATTTGTGAGGCCCGGAGCGGCATCCAGGTGAAAGCAATAGCAGATAGCGTGGAAGAAATAGTAAAGAAAAGCTGTGACGAACTCCCCTATAAGCACGAAGGAAGACAGTCTCTTCAATGGGTATTGATAGACTATGTAAACGTGGTGGTCCATGTGATGCAATCCGAAACACGCCGTTTTTATAAGCTGGAAGAGATGTGGAGCGATGCGCCTCAGGAAGAGCATATTGGGTAGAAAAGCCTTCAATTCACGGCAATTTAACAGTATATTTAGTCGTTTACAGGGTTTTTTCGAACATTTACTTTATATTTTCTATTATTAATTACGAAAACAACAGGTACAAATAAATGCCACAGGAAGATTTGAAACAGAATGAGAAAGGTAACTTTCCGCGGTTCAGACCCAGGGGAGATGATGACGGTTCAAGAAAAGGGCCTAAGTTCAGCATATACTGGATCTGGGGTATCATTGCGGCTGTATTGATTGGCTTCAACTTATTCGGCACATTCACACCCGATGCACACCAGGTCGATGAGCTGGATTTCCGCAAGACCATGCTGGCAAACGGAGACGTAGAAAAGATCGATATCATCTCCAACAAGCAGCTGATCAGGGTATACGTTAAAAAGGATAGTCTCAATAAAGGCTTTTACGCGAGTAAATTGAAACAGAACAGCTGGCCCGCGGGCGGTGTGAACAAGGATGGCCCCCAGTTCGAATTCAAGGTCACCGATGTGAAGGAATACGAAAAAATGCTCCGGGACTATTTTGCAAAGAATCCTCAGCTGGAGATCGCCATCAATTCCAAGTCGGAAGGTGAATGGTTCGGTCCCCTGCTGAATTTCCTCCTTCCCTTACTGATCATCGTGCTGATCTGGGTCATGCTGATGCGAAAGATGGGCGGACAGGCCGGCAGCGGCGGTCCGGGCGGTATTTTTAATATCGGCAAGTCAAAAGCCACCTTATTCGACAAAGGCACAAAAGTGACGATCACGTTCAATGATGTCGCCGGTCTCGACGAGGCGAAGGTAGAAGTGATGGAGATCGTCGATTTCTTAAAGAATCCCAAAAAATATACGGCGCTCGGTGGTAAGATACCCAAGGGCGCTCTGCTCGTAGGCCCTCCGGGAACGGGTAAGACCCTGCTGGCGAAAGCCATGGCCGGGGAAGCCCAGGTACCCTTCTTCTCTATGAGCGGCAGCGATTTTGTCGAATTATTCGTGGGAGTGGGCGCGAGCCGCGTCCGTGACCTCTTCAAGCAGGCCAGGGAAAAAGCCCCCTGCGTGATCTTCATCGATGAGATAGACGCCATCGGTCGCGCCAGAGGCAAGAATGCCATCATGAGCAATGATGAAAGAGAAAGCACGCTGAACCAGCTGCTGGTAGAAATGGATGGCTTTGGCGGAGACAGCGGGATCATTGTCCTTGCCGCTACCAACCGTCCCGATGTATTGGATACGGCCTTGCTGCGGCCCGGGCGTTTCGACAGACAGATCTCTATCGACAAACCCGACCTCAAGGGAAGGGAAGCGATCTTCAAAGTGCATCTGAAACCGATCAAGATCTCCAGTAAGCTGGATATTCATAAACTGGCCGAACAGACACCGGGCTTTGCCGGGGCGGATATTGCCAACGTTTGTAATGAAGCGGCCCTTATCGCTGCAAGGAAAGGAAAAGACAACGTGGAGATGGAAGACTTCCAGGATGCGGTGGACAGGGTGATCGGCGGGCTGGAGAAGAAGAACAAGATCATCTCTCCCGAAGAGAAAAAGATCATCGCCTATCATGAGGCCGGGCATGCTATCTGCGGCTGGTACCTCGAACATGCCTATCCCCTTCTGAAAGTCACCATCGTTCCGCGGGGAGTGGCAGCCCTCGGATATGCACAATACACGCCAAAAGAGCAATATCTCTATAATACGGATCAGCTCTTCGATCAGATCTGTATGACCCTGGGTGGCAGGGCCAGCGAAGACCTGAATTTCCAGAAAATATCTACCGGGGCACAGAACGATCTTCAGCAGATCACCAGGATCGCTTACTCCATGGTCACTGTGTATGGTATGAACGATAAGGTCGGCAATGTCAGCTTCTATGATCCTTCGGCGGAAAATTCGTTTACGAAGCCGTATTCGGAGGAGACTTCCAAAATCATAGACGAGGAGGTGCGCAAGCTGATCGATCAGGCCTACGATGCGACGAAAGAGTTACTGACCATCAAATCCAGAGAGGTAAAGATCCTGGCCGAGGCCCTTTTGCAGAAAGAAGTATTGTTCCAGAGTGATGTGGAAGCCCTGATCGGGAAACGCCCTTACGAGGAAAAGCGGGCCCTGGATGTTACGGATCATCCGGAGGACCATGTCCCGGTCAATGATAACGGGATCCCTGCTCCGGCATACATACCCCCTGCAACCGAAGAAGTGAAATAATAAAATGAAGGTATCCTCCGCAAAGGGAAACATTCTCAAAAAAATAAGGCAGGCGTTGAGTCAATCAACGCCTATTCCTTTTCCACAAAGCGAAGGCAATCATTCTGTTTTTCAACCCGCATCACAAGAACCGGAAATTGAGTTTGCCGAACAGTTTACCCGGCTGCAGGGCAAATTCATTTTCTGCGTCAACCACCATGAGCTGGCCGGTCAGCTGAATACGCTCATTACTCACCGGGACTGGAAAAAAGTTTACTGCCGGGAGCCCACCCTGAAGGATATGCTGAAAGAGCATCTTTTTATCCCCTTTGCCGAGGTGGAGCTGGGGGATTGCGAAGCGGCAGTCACCTCCTGCGAATTGCTGGTGGCCAGGACAGGCAGTATCGTCATGAGCGCCGCAGGTCCCAGCGGCCGGACGACCAGTGTTTACGCCCCCGTTCATATCTGCATAGCCTATACGGATCAGCTGGTGTACGATATCAGGGATGGCCTGCAGTCGCTGAAGGAGAAATATCAGGGTCATCTCCCTTCCCTGATCACGTTTGCGACCGGTCCCAGCCGTACAGCCGATATCGAGAAGACCCTGGTCGTCGGTGTTCATGGACCAAAGGAGGTCTTCGTTTTCTTAGTAGATCGTCATTCATAGCCTATATTCGTGTCATGCAGATCCCTCCGGGCAAAAAAATATATTTTCTCTCCGATTTCCACCTGGGCGCGCCCGACCGTGCCGTCAGCCTCGTCAGGGAGAAACTCATCGTGAGGTTCCTCGAAAGGATCAGGAAGGACGCTGCGGAAATCTTTATCGTCGGAGACCTGTTCGACTTCTGGTATGAGTACAAGACCGTCGTCCCTAAAGGATATGTACGCATCCTTGGGAAAATGGCGGAGATCGCCGACGAGGGCATTCCCCTGCATTTTTTCACCGGCAACCACGATATGTGGATGAGCGGATACTTCGAACAGGAACTGCATATTCCGGTCTATCACGCACCGCGGGAGTTCGAATGGAACGGTAAGAAATTCTACATCGGCCATGGGGACGGCCTGGGCCCCGGCGACCATGGTTATAAAATGCTGAAAAAGATATTCCGCAACCCTTTCTGTCAAGGGCTGTTCGGCCTGTTGCCCCCCGCTATCGGCGTCGGTCTGGCCAACTGGCTCAGCCGCCGCAGCAGGGCGGTCACGGGTCTGATCGACGAACAATTTCTGGGAGAGGATAAGGAATGGCTGATCATTTATTGTAAAGAACTCCTTGCGCAATCGTATTTTGATTTTCTTATATTCGGCCACCGCCATCTGCCGATCGACTTTTCGCTGGGCAACGGGGGCAATGACCGGGCGGCCAGCAGGTATATCAATCTGGGCGACTGGATACGCTACAATACTTATGCGGTATTCGATGGCGAACGATTGTCGCTGCTGACCGATACGGAAGCCATGGAACAAAAGATCATCCGGAAATGATGCGCAAAAAGAACCATATCTTCTTTATGATGCTGATGAGTGTCGCCTGCGCGCAGGCCCAGCAGCCCGCGCAGCAGAATGGCGGCTTCTACCTGAGCAAGACCATCAGCGCGGATATCGTGGATTTCACCGTGGACAATCTTGGTAATATTTATCTCCTGAGCAAGGACAACCAGTTGAAGAAGCTGAACGCGAACGGAGATTCGCTGGCCGTATTCAACGATGTCCGGAAATATGGGAAGGTATGGTCCATAGATGCCACCAATCCATTGAAGCTACTGGTCTATTACCGGGAATTCACCGTCATCATCGAGCTGGACAGGTTCCTGAACATGATCAACACGATCGACCTCCGCAAGCTGAATATCCTCCAGGCAAAGGCCGTCGGGCTTGCCTATGACAATAATGTCTGGGTCTATGACGAGCTGGACGCGAGGCTCAAACGCATTGGCGATGACGGATCGCTGATCGATCAGACCAATGACTTCCGGCAGTTGTTCGACACCGTTCCGGACCCCTCTGTTATCAGGGACCAGGCCGGCCTGGTCTATTTATACGATCCGGCAAAAGGGATCTATGCATTCGATCATTATGGAGGCCTGAAGAGCCGTGTTCCGCTGACGGGCTGGGCTGATTTTACGGTGATAGAAAAGAGCATGATCGGTCGCAACCAGCAGAAATTTTTCAAATATCAGCTGGGCACACCGGATGTACAGGAAGAGCCGATACCCTCAGCCTACCGGGGCGCTTTGAGGATCCTCATCACCCCCACGACCGTCTATGTCCTCAAAGAAAAGGCGCTGGAAGTTTATTCACGACGCTGACTTTCCTAACTTCGCCCATTAATATTTCCAATCATGCACGACTTCTGGAACCAGATCGTCTTTAGCAATCCGCTGAAAATATACATCCTGGTAGCCGGCACCATCCTGTTCGTCATTATGCTGAAGCGGGTCATATCCCGCATGATAGCAGGCATGTTATTCCAGTTTATCAAACGGATGGCCTCGGGACTCGACAGATCTTCCTTTGTCAGCCTGGTGGTGGGTCCTATCGGGACTTTTCTGGTCCTCTTCGTCTCTGTCAGCTCTATCGAAAAATTGCATTTCCCCGGTGAGATCGATTTCGACATCTACGAGATCAGCTCCAAAGAGATCATCCACGCGCTCGCCATCACGCTGATCATCGGAGGATTTATATGGCTGCTCCTGAGGATCGTGGATTTCATAGCCCTCATCCTCCAGCGGAGGGCCCGCGACAGTGGCGACCTGAGGGACAACCAACTGATCGTTTTCTTCAGCGACTTCCTGAAGGTCATCATGGGGATCATCGGGTTTCTGATGGTGCTCAATTTCGCATTCAAGGTGAATGTCAGCAGCATACTGGCCTCCCTGGGCCTGGCGGGCGCCGCACTGGCCCTCGCCGCCAAAGAGAGCATCGAGAATCTGATCGCCTCCTTCATTATCTTCTTCGATAAACCATTTACGGCCGGGGACGTGCTAAAGGTAAACAATATCTCAGGCACCGTAGAACGGATCGGCCTCCGCAGCACGCGTATCCGGACGGATCAGAAGACCTATGTCACCGTTCCAAACAAACAGATGGTGGACAGCATCGTCGATAACCTTACCCTGAGGACACAGCGCAAAGGAGAACTGAGACTGGAGCTGAGCCTGTCGACCTCTTCCGGCGCCTTGTCTGAAATGATCGATGGGATAAAGGTCATCCTTAAGGACGACAGGGTGGAGAACAGCACGGCCTTTCTGAATGATATTTCAGGCAACGCTTATCTGGTGAATGTCGATTATTTTACTTCGCCCGTTACACAGGAGGAATTCAACAAGGTCAGACAGAAGATCAATCTGGATGTACTCCATCTGATGGAAAAGCTTGGGGTGACTATATCCGGAGCAAGCACAGATATCCGGCTGACGGGAGATGCAGGACTCAGGCCAGCATCCGGGGACCAGAAAAGCAAGGGGACTTGAGGATGCGTCCGGAGCTGGCGACGTTGCTCAGGCCTGGGCCTTCAGCTCGAGGAGAAAGGCCCTGATCTGCTGCAGGCGCTTGATGGCTTCAAAGCGTTCTTCCGCTTTTTTATTTTTCTTCAGAAATTCTTTTGCTCCTTCTATAGTATATTTCCGCTGGCGCAGGAGGTGGTAGATCAGGTGCAGGTTCTTGATATCGACGGGCCGGAAATGGCGGTCGCCTTTCTTGTTCTTTTTGGGTTGAAGGATATTGAATTCAGTCTCCCAGAACCGGAGAAGGGATTGATTGACACGGAACATTTCCGCTACTTCTCCCATGGTATAATATTGTTTACTGAACAGGATCTCGTCGGCGGGCACTTCGATCAGATCGGCTTCTGCAGTCGCCTGCTTGAGGGATTTACGGCCCCTTTTTGATTTGACGGTCGTTGCGGGACGAACAGCCACCACGCTTACAGGCGCCCCGGGCTCTGCGACAAACTCTACCGGTACGATGCTTTCCGTCACCAGACTTTCCGGTTCCTCATCGGCCGTTTCCGGTCCCTGATCAGTCGTTTCCAGCCTTGCAGCCTCCAGGGTCTCTGGTTCCGGGCTTGCCGGTTCCCGCTCTTCCGTTTCAGCCGTTACTGCCGGGGAACTGCTCTTCAGCGATTTGATCCGGACGCCGACACCAGCCGGATAGGACTCCTCCTGTACCTGGGCAGTCGCGGGAGAAGGCTGCTCTGGAGCAGCCTCAAAATCGAATGCTATCTGGGGCAGTACTTTTTTCATTCCTAAAGGAACGTTGTCAAAAATCGTTCCGGTATTGATCGGCGCAAAAAGGCCTCCTGCAAATTTAATCAAAACTCTGGTTACTGGACGCAGCCAGCTTCAACAGGCGGTCATATTGTTCAGGAGTGATATCATTATAGAAATAATAGACCGGGTCCACGGGATCGCCGTTACGATGCACCTCGTAATGGCAATGGGGGCCCGTGCTTTTGCCCGTGCTGCCTACATAGCCGATGATCTCGCCGCGTTTGACCCTCTGACCAGCCCGCACCTTGACCTTGAACATATGCCCATATAACGTGCCATAGCCATAGCCGTGGTTGATGACCACGTGATTGCCATATCCATTGCCCGTATTGCCGGCCACCTCCACCGTTCCATTGGCGGTAGCATAGATCGGCGTACCCTGTGGGGCCGCGAAATCGAGCCCGGCATGGAATTTTGTCGTTTTGTAGACAGGGTCTATCCGGTAGCCATAGCCAGAGGCGAGCCGGCTCAGGTCCTTATTGCTGACCGGCTGAATGGCCGGGGTAGAGGCCAGGAGCTGTTCCTTATTTTTGATGAAGCCATCGATCTGGGCGTAGGATTTAGTCTGGAAGGCCATCCTGGCGTCCAGCTTATTCAGGGTGGTGGCGATGGAAGTGTACAGATTTTCCTGGTCCATTCCCTGCACGAGCTGGATCTCTTTCTGCTGTTCTTCGGCCCTTGCACGGGCGCTGTCGGGGATCGGCGCGGCCTCGAAAATGGCCCGGTAGACATGATTGTCCCTTTTTTCCAGCTCGGTCATCGTCTCCTGCATCTTCTGCACTTTTTCATTCAGCACATAATAGTTGTCATTCAGGGCCTCATTCCGTTGCATGAGCCGCTTTTCATTGGCCGAAGGGAAATATTTATAGGCGATGGAGACCAGGATGAGGGCGGTGACGACGGCCGCCGACAGGAAACCCAGGACACGTAGCAGGGTAACCCGCAGAGGGGTCTCCAATTTTTCGTATCGGAGCGTATTGGTATTATAGTAGTACTTTATCTTTTTCATCTGCAGGCCATGGCAAGCTGTTGGCTCCGGCAGATCCGTAAAACAGCTTGATTTGGTGTACCTTTGCACCGCTCTTATTTGAACAGAGCGTACAAATATAATTGGTGCGAACCAAATAACAACCAAAGATTGTTCCGTTTATGATGACCAGTGCCGAAATACGAGAGAAATACCTTGATTTTTTCAGATCGAAAGATCATACGATCGTGCCATCCGCCTCCATCGTTGTAAAGAACGACCCCACCCTGCTTTTCACGAATGCAGGGATGAATCAGTTCAAGGACTATTTCCTGGGCAATAAGAAGGCCCCGCATTCCCGTGTTGCCGATACGCAAAAATGTTTGCGCGTCAGCGGAAAGCATAACGACCTGGAAGAGGTGGGGGTGGATACTTATCATCACACCATGTTCGAGATGCTGGGTAACTGGAGCTTCGGAGATCCTGCGGACCCTGCCGGCGGATATTTCAAGAAAGAGGCCATTGCCTGGAGCTGGGAGCTGCTTACGGCTGTCTATGGCATTCCCAGGGACCGGCTGTATGTAACGGTATTCGAGGGCGATCAGAAAGAGGCGCTTGAACCCGATGCCGAAGCCATTGAAGAATGGAAGAAATGGATCGCTGCCGACAGGATCGTGATGGGCAATAAGAAAGATAATTTCTGGGAGATGGGCGATACCGGCCCTTGCGGCCCCTGTACGGAGATCCATGTGGATTGCCGGCCGGACAACGAGCGCAGCCAGCAGGATGGCGCCAGCCTCGTGAATAAGGATCACCCGCAGGTGATCGAGATCTGGAACAACGTATTCATTCAGTTCAACCGGCTTAAGGATGGTAGCCTGGAGCTCCTGTCGGCCAGGCACGTGGATACCGGCATGGGCCTCGAAAGGCTGGTGAGGGTATTGCAGGAAAAGACCTCCAATTATGACACGGATATCTTTACCGGCACGATCGGCGCCACCGCAAAATTTACCGGTAAAGAATACACGGCCGCTGATAATAAGAAAGACATAGCCTTCCGGGTTATAGCCGATCATATACGCGCCATCGCCTTCACGATCGCCGATGGTCAGCTACCTTCGAACACCGGAGCGGGATATGTGATAAGACGGATCCTGAGAAGGGCCGTTCGTTATTACTATTCTTATCTGGACTATAAGCAGCCGCTCCTGTTCCGGTTATTGCCTGGGCTGGCGGCGCAGTTCGAGCACGTTTTTCCTGAGCTTCACAAGCAGCTTGATTTTGTGGTCAAGGTGGTAAAGGAAGAGGAAGAAGCTTTTCTGAGGACGCTGGAAAGAGGGATCGATCGGTTCGAGGCTTTTGTCGGAACGGACGCAGGGAATGAAGTTGCGGCGAACAGCACATCCGCTCCTTTTCTGCCGGTGAATCCCCCGGATCGCCAGGTCGCGGGTAAAGAAAAGAACATTCCCGGTGTTTTTGCCTTTGAATTATACGACACGTTCGGGTTCCCCATCGACCTCACCGACCTGATGGCGAAAGAGACCGGCTGGACGGTCGACATGGCCGGTTTTGAAAAAGCGCTTCAGGAACAGAAGACCCGTTCCCGTGCCGCTGCCGTCGTCGATACGGAGGACTGGGTGGATCTCACCGAACGTCCATGGACCGAATTCATCGGCTACGATTCCCTCGAGATAAACAGTAAGATCGTCAGATACAGAAAGGTAAAAGCAAAAGGAAAGGAAGGCTGGCAGCTGGTGCTGGAAGCTACGCCCTTCTATGCGGAGAGCGGAGGACAGGTGGGCGACAGAGGCACACTCCAATCCGGCGCGGAGACCATCGGTATAACGGACACCCGTAAAGAGAATGACCTGATCATCCATTTCGCTGAACGGCTTCCTGCGGACCTGCAAACGGAAGTGTTGGCAAAAGTGGACCGGGCCACCCGGAAGGCCACCGAGATCCATCACACGGCCACGCACCTGCTGCACGCCGCCCTTAGAAAAGTGCTGGGTTTGCACGTGGCCCAGAAAGGTTCCCTCGTGAATGCGGAGCAGCTTCGGTTTGACTTTTCGCATTTTGCAAAGATGACGGACGAAGAGATCGCGTCGGTGGAAGGGCTGGTGAATGAAAAGATCAGACAGAATATTCCTGTCGTCATAAAAGAAATGCCAAAGGAAGAAGCGCTGAAACTTGGCGCCATGGCCTTGTTCGGTGAGAAATATGGGAATATCGTACGGGTGGTGATCATCGATCCGGGCTATTCCGTCGAATTGTGCGGAGGTACGCATGTGGGCGCTACCGGTGAGCTGGGTTTCTTTTCGATCCGGCATGAGAATGCCGTAGCGGCTGGGGTACGTCGTATCGAAGCGGTCGGCGGCAAGGCCGCCGAAGCTTATGTATTGGAGCAATTCGCACAGTTACGCTCCATCCGGGAGATCCTGAAGCATCCAAAAGACCTGGAAAAATCGGTCGAAGGACTGGTAAGCGAGAACTCGGAATTGAAGAAAAAAGCCGAAAGGGCCGAAGCACGTCAATTGGCCGATCTGACCAAACAGCTTGCGGGCAAGGCCCGGCTGATCAATGGGATAAATTTTATCGGGGAGATCGTTGTCGCCGGCAATCCCGAAGCCCTCAAAAAACTCTGTTTCGATCTTAAAGCGGAGCTTTCCCGCCCTTCCTCCTCCGGAGGGGAGTCCCCAGGTTATCTGGTGGTGCTCGCCGCAAATATCGAGGGGAAGGCCAGCGTGGCCGTTTTGCTGGATGAGCAGCTTGCCACTGCGAGAGATCTGCAGGCGCCTGTCATCATAAAGGAGAAGATAGCTCCCCTGATCAAAGGCGGCGGCGGGGGCCAGAGGACCCTGGCTACGGCCGGTGGGCAGGATACAAGCCAGCTCCAGCAGGTGATTGACACAGTAAGGCAATTGCTAAATGGATGATGTTGTTTCCAGGAACGGCTTTTGATAATATCTTACCTTTATTGAAATAGGAAAAGATATGAAACTTGAGCGGTATGAACTCAAGGCCGAAAAGTCATTAATGGTTTTTGAGTTCGTAAGTGAAGGACCGAAAGGAAGAATTTCTAAGTTGGTGCAATACGGCGAAACTAATCTAAAAGATATATTTAATCTTGCTTTCGGTGACAAAGACCCAAACACGGGGGAAATAAATGATTTTAACATTTCCAACAACGCAGATAGCGAAAAAGTATTAGCTACAGTTGTTGCCACAGTTTATGCATTTACCGGCAAGCATTGGGACGCATGGATTTACGCGACTGGAAGCTCCAGGTCGCGGACACGCTTATATCGGATGGGGTTGACCAAATATTTGACCGAGATAGAGGAAGATTTTGAATTGTATGGTCAAAAAGAAGGAGAATGGGAACTTTTTCAAAAACGTGTGGAATACGAAGCATTTCTGGCAAAAAGAAAAATTTAGTAAATTTGTATATTATGAAGGCAAAAGATCTGAATAAAAGTAAACTGCCTGTCGTCAGAATAGACAAGTCCTTGGAAAAGTATAAGGACAAAGTACTTTTTCAGGAGAAACTGGACAAGGCAAATGATATGCTTAAGACGATCGGACTTCCCAAGTCTAAAAAAGCGTAAGTATAATATATTGATAGATCGCCATTTATCAAAAGCCCATTTCAATAATAAAATCAGAAATACCGAATAGAGCGAGATCGGGTCACCGAGCTTTAAATCTGTTCCCCATTTTAGGTAATGACATACCTATTTACACCAATTTGGTCAATAGGGGTTTTAGGCAGATTAACCCACTTTTTCACACCTGTTGAAATATTGGTCTATAAATAACAGGTGGTTGTATATTTTTCGCAGCTATTGGTATAATTTAGCTAACGGCATTAGCTTATAAGTCAGTATATTACAGGAGCATTAAACCTCCCCCGAAATGACTGACGAACAAATAACCAGGTTATTTGGCGAACTAGGCGACCTAAAAAAGATAGCCTTCAACACCTACGATCACGTTACAATTGTTGACAAAAGGCTCTCGGTCATGGAACAAAAACTTGGCCTTATCGACAGCAGACTTTCTCTAATAGAACAGCGAATTTCGATTATCGAACAATGGGTTCCAGTAGATAACCGCCACTTACAGCCAGCATAAAATCGAAGATACTCGCCTTTACAACTTCGGGGATATGATCAAAATTGCTGACCTCATTGAGGTCGAAGTAATTGCCGTCATGAACCTTGTTTACCACCAGTATCTGGCAGATAAAAGGGGGAAACGAAAAAAGGGGTGATTTCACGGATGAAGACATCAAAAAAATAACTTAACTTTTAAGTATGTATTGATATTCAGGCAATTATGTACATTGCAATGAATTCTCATATTGTTTCATAATTTACGTTTCATTAAGTGATAATTTTACTTTTTCAATGAAGATTGCTTTAGGTATTTCAATCGGAGTTTTTTCGACCCTTGCAATTTTTTTATGGTTCAGGGTTTTCATTAATCCGAAATATACTTTAAGCATTCCTCAATTTATTACCGATACATCAAGAAAAAGGCTTGCTCAAGAAGACATAATATCGTTAAAAAATCAATCATTGGGTTTCGAAGAGAAAATTGCCTCTGCAAATAAAAGATTGGACGATATGCTCATTTTTGGTGGCATAATTGTTACTCTTCTATTGGCAATAAATGTTGCTGTCTATGTAAATTCTGAACGACAGGTTGATAAATATTTTAGAGATAATTTTGAAATTCATAAGCAAAAAGTCCTTAAATATACAACGGAAGCCGAAGAGATGGCAGGCAAAATTAAAGCAGAACTTGAATTGTGGCAAAACTTAAGAAAACAACAAACCCAAACTGTCCAAACACCTCAATAATGATGAGCACTATAGAGAATCCCAAAATGTCAGTCGATGACTTAAATAAGTTAGAAGAGCTTATTAAGGCCAATAAAGCCAAGTCTGAGGATTATGAAAGTTTGGATAAATATCTTACGTTTCTGGGAGTAAGTAACTTTTTTCTGAACAAGCTAAATGAAAACAAAATTGATGGTTATGCTGATTTCATTTACCAAAGGAAAATAGCACCTAGCAGCACTCTAAATATGCTTGTCGGGGCAGGATTGGGGATAATCTCTGTTTTAAAAAAGCACATATCAGGTAAATGATAAAAATATGAATTCCGTTATAATTTTTGATGTCCCAGCTGACAAGCTGGTAATTCTTAAAAGTAGCCTAAAAGCAATGGGATATTGGGAAAGATGGCAGGGAAATGAAGGGAAAATCTTTTATTTGCCTAACAATACATTATGGAAACCCAACTGCGAATTGAAACAAGCTAAAAATGAATTAGAAAATTTAATCAGAACATTAGATATTCCTCTCCAGCGTTGTATTGTTTTGTCCGTAAACCCATGGGATGGGATTGAGGGTTCCCCGATTACTTAATATTATCTCTTTATTTACTTTTCTTATCTTTAGGCGGCGGCGGAACAGACAACAGTCCTTTCAACGTTTTATCAAAGCTAGTTGGATTTTCAATTTTTTTAGTTTGGGGCTTCTCTTCAAAATCCTCGAATTTAAGTTCGAGTTGCCCCTTGCGGCGATCTACCAGTTTATTAAATTGAATGATAAAACTCTTCCAGTTATCGGACACCTGCATCAAAGTAATGACCGAATTTAATTGATTTTGCAAATGTGAATTGCCAACATCAGGGGTAAGGCTTTGGAAAAATCTGGCCGTATAGTTCCCCGATGGGCTTTTGGGAGTATTGTCTTTTAATTCTTTTAGAACCCCCTTTGGCAATTGCTCGTAAACAATTTTATTTGTCCAGGTTCCCACAACCCCAGGTCTTTTCTTTATGCTCGGGACGGTAAAGTCCCATCCGTTAAGCCTAAATATCTCTCTGTAATAAATATCTGGGAATGTTTTTTGCCACGGCAAAAGTTCTTCGGCGATGTAAGCCTTTAGTATTTTCTGAAGTTCATCCTTTTCTCTGGTATATTGGTACCCAGTAGCTTCGTCGACAAGCGAAATAATACCTATATGCGCTAATCCGCGAACAAGTATTTCGCAGTGCCTTACAATTTGTTGTTGGCTGGCCAAAATTGCATCTTCATCTTTTGCTTTTAGGTATACTTCACAAACTCTCGGCAATAAGTCCGCCCTGTACCCCCATGCCTTTACACCTTTATTAGTGGTAAAGAGTATCGGAGTAGTCGACAGTAACAACTCTTTGTCAATGAATGGTTTAAGATTAGAGGCAGATATAAAAAAGGGTATTTCGGCGACACCCCCTCCGGTGCCCGCCTTCGGAGTTCGTGATCGACCAATCGCTTTTAGAAATCCCCCTTGTGTCAACAAGCGCGTACCGTCCGCCAGAACTGCACACGGAATTTCCAATTCACCTATGGTTAGTTTACCTTCATGTGTAGCTCTTAATAATTTAGAATTACTCATTGTTAATCAATTCTTTATAAGTTAAACGTTTATCGATTCCGGTCAAACAGTAATTGAAGCGGGCTGGATCCTTGGCCGTCCTGGTATTGTACCTGTAGGCAAACTCAGCGCAATAGCGGTGCAGATGCTTCCGGGAGACCGAATGATAAATCCCGTAAACTCCACGCTTAAACTGGCTCCAAAATCCCTCTATTGAATTGGTATGGAATGCACCGTTAACATACTGCCCGTGTGAGTGATTGACAACTACATGGAAGCAATGTCCCCGCAGCCATACATAGGGATCATATTCATCCGACACAAGGATAGCACCCTTGGCAACCTGTGCCTTTATGATCGGGCGCATCGTTTCGGCCTGTGTATTAGGTATGACAGTTAAGCTAACATGCCCGTATTCCAGGAGGCCAAGTACTGCGGTTTTATCCTTGTGGGCGCGACCCTGAGATTTTTCTACTTTCTTGTCTGCATGCCGATTCTTATTTTTACCTCCAAAGAAACTTTCATCGGCCTGCACTACATCATTGAAGGTTTTCTTAAAATTTTCGTGATCGAATGCGTAACGGATACGGTGAAGAAGGAACCAGGCACTCTTTTGTGTGATGGCTATATCCTTGGCAAGCTGATGGCTGCTGATGCCTTTTTTGTGACTGTTCACGATGTAAATAGCCGCGAACCATTTTTGAAGGGGAACCTTGGTATCCTCGAAGATCGTACCCGTCCGGACGTTGAAGTATTTGCCGGTATTTTTACATTTATACTTGAATCCTGCACATTTATATACCTTGGAGCTGGCATCGAAAGGAGAAACGACATTCCCGTTCCAGCGGATCGCTTCCAGGTGCTCAATGCAAATTTTCTCTTCCGAGAATTTTTGGAGCAAGTCCATAAGCGATTTAAACTCAGTAATTTGTATCATAGCGACTTATTTACTCAATAAAGATAAGTCGTATTTTACACTAATCCAAATTTATTTGGTGTAAATTTGTATATAGTTACCCCATTTTAACATTTCCGAAAACTTTCGTATTTGGGAAAAACCCCTATATTTGATATACGAAATCTGACGTAGATCAATTTAGTCACTTTTAAAACCCTCAAATGATGAGACAGTATTTTTTAAAGATCTCAGGACTGGCCGCATTGGTCCTCCTATTACAGTCCGCCTGTTTTGCCCAGGAAAATGAAGATCACGATACCACCGGGAGTAAGCTCAGGAATAGTGATGAGATCATCATCAAAAGAAAAGGCGATAAGGATGTTAAGGTGACCGTAGAAGTAAAGGATGGGCAGGTATTTATCAATGGCAAGCCCGTATCCGAATTCGAGGACGATAACCTGTCCGTGCATCAGCGGAAAATGAGGGTTTTTAATAATGGCGAGGGCTTTTCCTTTTCAGGCCCCGGCGATGCCGATGTCATGATATCACCCGACGGTGACCGCACATCCGTTTTTCGCAGCAGGGGAGGAACCAGGTCTTATAATGGCAACGAAGGGAAAGGAAATTCCAACCGGGCTTTTCTGGGCGTGACTTCGGGCTCCGATGATCAGGAGGACAAGGGTACCGGCGCAAAGGTCACGGAAGTGACAAAAGGCAGCGCCGCCGAAAAAGCCGGTCTTAAAAAAGGGGACCTGATCACCAGGATCGATGAGACGAAGATAGAGAGGCCGGAAGACCTTACGGCGACCATCCGCAAGCATAAGGTCGGGGACAAAATAACCATCACCTACAAAAAGGACGGAAAAGAGTTGAAAGTCCCTGCTACCCTCGAAAAATTTAAGGGCGAAGACTATAGTTACAATTACAATTATTCCTTTCCCAAGATCGAAGGGTTTAATTACCGGGTCCCACCCGTCCCCCCCATTGGCTACGAAGGCTTCATGAGAGATGGCAGGGCCAGGCTGGGTATCAAAGCCCAGGATACGGAAGATGGCAAAGGCGTAAAAGTGCTGGAGGTCGATGAAGAGTCCGCCGCCAGCAAAGCAGGCGTTAAAGAAGGGGACGTCATCACCCGTTTTGACGGGAAGGAAGTGAACAGTGTGCTGACACTGGCCGATCTGGCAAGAGAGAGCAAAGGCAAGGCAAGTATAAAGATCGGCCTGAGCCGGGATGGTAAGGCGCAGGAGGTGGAAGTAAAGACCCCGAGGAAATTGAAGACCGCTGATCTTTAGGCGATAAGCAACAGATCAACATACAGAAGATTTGCCATAAATTCACAGGAAGGTCCCGGAATGCCCGGGACCTTCCTGTTACAGGGCATCTTTTGTCAATTTCGGCCGGTTAGCAGGCCGGGGAAGGAAATACGCAGTGAATATGGTATTTTTGCCTGCGTGCCTTATAAGAAACAGGCGCCAATAAGGGTATAAGAAAATGGCGATCGATTACGATGCATACGAGATAGTGGTGGGTCTGGAAGTCCATGCGCAGTTATTGACGCAGACGAAATTGTTCTGCGGGGACAGCGCCGCATTCGGAGGAGAGCCCAACACACAGGTAAGCCCCATTACCCTCGGCCATCCCGGCTCCCTGCCCAGGTTGAATAAAAAAGCGGTGGAATTCGCCGTAAAAATGGGTCTTGCCTGCCATTCCCTGATCGAACGGAATAACTATTTCGCCCGTAAAAATTATTTTTACCCCGATCTGCCCAAAGGATACCAGATTACCCAGCATACTACCCCAATCTGTATCGGGGGAAGGGTCGCGATCCGGACGGCGGCGGGAGAAAGACATATCCGGCTCAACCGTATTCATCTGGAAGAAGACGCAGGGAAAAGCCTTCACGATATAGACCCCGAAAATACCTGCGTCGACTATAACCGGGCAGGTGTGCCGCTGATCGAGATCGTTACCGAACCGGATATGCATAGCAGTGAGGAGGCCTCCTCCTATCTCACCGAATTGAGAAAGATCCTTCGTTACCTGGAGATCTGCGACGGGAATATGGAGGAAGGAAGTATGCGTTGCGATGCGAATATTTCAGTAAGAATAAAAGGCGCCCCGGAATTGGGAACAAAGGTGGAAGTGAAGAACCTGAACTCCATCCGGAACGTCCGGCGGGCTATTGATTACGAAGCTGTACGCATGATAGAACTGATTGCTGCCGGGGGGATCGTTCAGCAGCAGACCCGCAGCTTTGATGCGGCCAATGGGTCTACCTTTGCACTGCGCACCAAAGAAGAGGCCAATGATTACCGCTATTTCGCCGATCCCGACCTCCCGCCATTCCACATCACGGAAGCTTTCCTGGAAGAGATCAGAGAGGCCATTCCCGCATTGCCCGAAGAGCTGGTAGCGAAATATATAAAGAAGCTGCAGCTGCCGGAGTACGATGCAAGGGTGATCTGTGACGATAAAGAGACGGTTCTTTATTTTGAACAGCTTATCCAGGAAACGACTAATTATAAAGGAGCGGCCAACTGGTTGCTGGGCCCGGTGAAGTCCAGTCTCAACGAACGCGGTCTTTCCCTGAAAGATTTCCCAGTGACTCCCCGGTCCCTCGCCTTGCTCGTTGACCTGGTGGAACAGGACAAGCTGAACTTTTCCATTGCTTCCTCCCGGATCCTGCCCATTATGATCGATGCGCCTTCCCGCGCGCCAGTGGAGATCGCCATCTCCCTGAATCTTTTGCAAAGCTCGGATACGACTGAGATAGCAGCCTGGGTAGAGCAGGCCCTTGCCAAAATGCCCGATAAGGTAACGGAATATAAAAAAGGTAAGAAAGGGCTTATCGGCTTGTTTGTGGGGGAAGTCAAAAAATTATCCAAAGGCAAGGCGGACCCCCGCCTTACCAACCAGTTATTGCTTGAAAAACTCGACAATTGAAATAAATGATTATGTTAAAAAAAATATTGTTCAACACGATGAGCGCATCCCTGCTGATCCTGTGCTCCTGTCATAACAAGACAAAGGGAGGTTTCACAGTGGCAGGCACGTATAAGAATGTCAATAAGCTTGCTTCGATGGAAGGGCCCGTTTCCTACGTGTACCTGCTGGAAGTGCCATCTGGAAAAGATCAGCAGCCCATTGCGCTGGACTCCGCAAAGATAACCGGCAACAGCGGTCATTTCAGCCTGAATACAATGGCCAGATCGCAGGAGGTATTCGAGCTGGTATTCGGCAGCAATGCGCTGGCCTTGCCACTGATCAATGATGCGGAAGAGATCAGCGTCGATGTCGATCTTGGAAAAAAGGATGATTTTTACGAAGCGAAAGGTTCTCTGGCCACCACTCAGCTAAAGGATCTGATCAATGTTTTTGGTAAAAAGAATTTTGAGGTTGAAAGGACTATGACCGATCTGGATAGCCTGAAGGGACAGCATGCGTCCGACAGCGTCCTGCTGACCGCTACGGTGAAAAAGAATAATGCCATACAAGACCTGAACACCTATCTCAGGCAATTCATCAACACCAATGGTAATCCTACTGTTTCCGCGCTGGCCCTGAGCTGGTCGTCGCGCAGTTTTTCCAAAGCGGAGTTCGAATCGTCCATGAACGATCTGGTGAAAAAGTATCCGGGCAACGGCGTTCTGCAGGGTATGAAACAAAGCTATGATCAACAGCTGGCGCAGATGGCCGAGGCCGAACGCAATCAGAAAGGAGGAAGCTGGATAGGCAAGCAGGCCCCGGACCTCGCTTTGCCGGATATAAATGGTAAGCCTGTGACGCTGGCTTCCTATAAAGGTAAATACCTGTTGGTTGATTTCTGGGCCAGCTGGTGCGGGCCCTGTCGCCAGGAAAACCCAAATGTGGTCAGGGCACATACCGAATTCAAGGATAAGAACTTTGCCATACTTGGCGTATCGCTGGATAAGGAGAAAGATGCCTGGAAGGAAGCTATCCAGGCAGATAAGCTGGACTGGACCCATGTCAGCGATCTGAAGTATTGGAACAGCAAGGCGGTGGAAACGTTTAAATTCGAAGGCATCCCTTATAACATATTGATCGATCCGCAGGGTAAGATAATAGCGGAGAGCCTGAGAGGTGACGATCTCGAGAATAAATTAAAGGAAGTATTGAATTGATAAAAAACCCCTGCAAGTGCAGGGGTTTTTTATTTGGTTATGGATTCTGGTCACTTGCCAGGAAGCTCTTGTTCGCCTGCAGTTCGGACTGCGGGATCTTCAGATTGAAACGAGGATCGTTGGCTGGTATCACAAAATTGTTTGGCGGGGCATGGTTGGAGCCGGTACGGTCGATAGGTAGCTGTAGCCTCTTGGCATCCAGAAAGTCTATCCCCAGTTCCCCATATAATTCCTTTCTTCTTTCCAGCAGGATCTCATTGATAAGCGCCTGTCCTGTATTGCCCGATTTGACGGCGGCAGGATCGCGGTTGCTCTGCAGGGCGAACAGTACGGTTCCTGCGTCCGCCTCGCTCTGTCTCGCCTTGGCCTCCGCCTCTATGAGGTACATCTCACCCACCCGCATCATGTTGAGGGATTCATTGAAATCCGTGACTTTTATGGACTGAATGCTTCCATTGAGCATCTGCGCTTCGCCGCCCGAACCATCGGCTGTACCAAATTTATTGCTGGCCAGATAATCCGGCTGCGTCGGGTCCGGGTCATAGACGTAAAAGGTATTGCGCACATCGGTGGCGGCGAAAGTATTCACCAGCTCTTCGCTCATATAGAAGGCATCGTATCCCTGTCCCGATTTTTCGAAGAAGGAGCTGGGCGTGCCATAATAAAGAGATTGACCGCCGTTCTGTGTTGTTTGCGGGAAGCCCCAGATGACTTCCGGAGAGGTAAGCCCATTGTAATTATCGGGATAGCCGGCTGCATCGAGGCTATGCCCCTGAATGGCATTTTTGGCCGCTGTTTCGGCATCGGCCCATTTCCCCTGCTCCAGATAGATCCTTGCCGCCATCCCCCAGGCCACGCTGGTATTCACCTGGTCTTTCAGTATCTGCGTCGTTCCGATATTCTGTACGGCATAGGCGATATCCGTATTGATCTGATCGAAGGTTTGCTGAAGGGTGCCCCTCGGATTCCCCCTCGTCGTATCGGAGGCGGGAGTCGTATAAATGGGTATGCCCAGCGCATTGGGGTTCTTGCCATAGGACAGCTGGAACTCACGCGCCAACTCGAAATAGAACCATGCCCGCAAAGCCCTTGCTTCTGCGATGAGACTTTTCTTGTCCGCCGCATCGATGCTGGCGCTATTGGTGGTGCCGGCGATCAGTACATTCACCTGATTGATCAGCTCATAGAAAAAATACCATACGAACTTTGTCCGGCGATAGGTCGGTTCGCGGTTATCATGCTGGTAGTCGAAATAATACCAGCTGTTGTAAGGCATCACAATATCCTTGCCTTTTACATCCCTTGCCAGGAATACCGCATTATAGCCCCAGACATCGGTGGAAGCTCCGCCGGCGCTGCCATCGGTGCTTATCCACTGGCTCCGCACCGTCCTGTAGATGCCGGTGAAATAGACGCGCACCGCATCGGCGGAGGCAAAGACATCCTTTGCGGATGCGCTGTTCGTCGGCTGGATGCCGTCTATAAAGTTTTTTTTACATGCACCGAGCAGGATCGCCACGCACAATCCCGAATAAAGAAGCCAGAGTCTTGATCTTTTATGTATCATCGGATTAGTTTTAAATATTAAAAGTTAACATCGAGACCTGCCGAAAAAGTCTTGAATGGAAATGCATTGCCGCCCGCAAAACCGTTCAGGGCCGATTCGGGGTCGGATCCTTTCTTGAGCTTATCCCAGGTATAGATATTATCCGCCTGGACATAGACCCTTATGCTTTTAATTACTTTCTGGACCTTGTCCAGCCGGACGCTATACCCGAGCGTTATATCCCTGAGCCGGATATAATCCCCGTTGTATAAGAAGCGGGTAGAGAGCTGGTCCTCATCGTTTTTGGAAGGATTGAGTCCGGGGACGCTGGATATATCCCCTGGCTTCTGCCATCTTTTCAATTCATCCACATCCAGCTGTGCGCCGTATCCATTATAGAACCCACCCATCAGCCCGGCATAATTATTATCATAATACTTACCGCCGAAGGCATAGTTGAACAGGATATTCATATCGAAGGCTTTATACCTGAACTTGGTGGAGAAGCCTCCCGTATATTTCGGAAGTCCCGAGCCCACCCATTTCTCGCTGGCCTGCGCATTGGTGTAGCTGGTGGTGGTAACCCTTTTGCCGGTGAGATTGCCATTGGCGTCCTGCTCGTCTATCCACCATAGTCCGCCGCCCGTGGCGGGGTCTACGCCTGCCCATACCGGCAGATAAAATTCGAACACCGATTTCCCAACCACGTTGCGGAAGGCTCCGCGCGCTGCGATCGTATCCTCGTTCGGCAACAGATCGACGATCTTATTGCTGATCCGGGTAACGTTCAGGCTCACATCCCAGTCGAAATCCTTGCCCCGTAGGATGCCGTAATTAACGCTTAGTTCCACACCCCTGTTCTGCACCTTTCCGATGTTGGAGAGTATGGAGCCGAAGCCTGAAGAGGGTGGCAGCGGTTGGTTGAGGATCAGGTGCTGGGAGTTCTTCTGAAAGAGGTCGAGGCTACCCGTAAGCCTGCTTTTGAACAGCTCGAAGTCGGCGCCGAGATTGGCGTTCAGCTGTTTTTCCCATTGGATCTGCCCATTGGCGAGCTGGCTCAAGTAGACGCCCGGATTATTAAGATCGTTGGCCCCGCTGGCAAATGTATTCAGATAGGGAAAGTAGGTCCTTACATTGGTGCCATCCAGTAAGGCGTTATTGCCCACGGCGCCATAGGAAGCTCTCAGCTTCAGCAGGTTCACCGTGCTGGCCTTTTTCATAAAATTCTCGCGGCTCATCAGCCAGGATATACCGGCGGCAGGGAAAGTGCCATACCGGAATCCCGGTGCGAAGATGGAAGACCCGTCCCTGCGGACCGTGACCTCGGCAAAATATTTACCCATGTAATCATATTTTACACGGCCCAGATAGCTCAGCAGGGTAGAGGTTATCGTATAACCATCGAATTGTTCGGCGGAAGTAGCATTGCTCAGTTGTTGTTGCCCGCTGAAGGCAAACCCCGTCTTGGATCCGTAAGTGGTCTCATAATTATATTTATAGGCTTCATAGCTGACCATAGCCTCGATATGGTGGTTGCCGAAATACTGGCTGTACCCCAGCATATTGTTCCAGGTCCAGGAGGTGGTCAGGTCCTGCTGACGATAGGTGCGGCCGCCGACGGAGGAAGCATCGCTGTAATCCTTGTCTTCATAATGCAGCTCATCAAGCGTATACCGGTTGATCCCAAAACTGCTCTTGAAGAAAAAGTTTTTGGTAAAATTCACCTGGCCATAGCTGTTCAGGCTGGTGAGCAGTCTGTCATAGGTCCAGTTGTCCCTTTGCACGGAGGCTACATCGTTAGAGGGTTGGAGCACGGGTCTGTTCACATTTACGGTACGACCGGGAGCGGGCCGGCCAAAATCGAAAATGGGGTTGCCGCTCGCATCCTTTATGACCTGGCCTTTATCGTCGCGGGCATAGATCGGAAAGACGGAAGACAATGTCCTTCCGTAAGCGACGACATCCGAGAAGGTGCCATCACCCTGTGCCGGAAAATTCTGTTTGGAAGAAACGATGGATACCCGGGAACCGATCTGCAGCCAGCTGGTCAGATCGGTTGTATAGTTCAGGGCTGTCGATACCCGCTGGTAATTGCTCTTTACAACATATCCGTCCTGGTTCAGATAGCCGAGGGAGAAATAATATTTTGAACGGTCATTACCGCCGTTGACGCCGAGATTGACATCCCTGCGGGCGGCATGATCTCTTTGTAATGCCTTTGTCCAGTCATCATTCCATAATAAGGTAGCGCCTGCCACCAGCTTCCCATCGGTGCCAACCGGATTGGTCGCGGTGCCGTAGGGATTATAATGAAAACCATTCTTTATCAGGTTTTGCGTGGCTAATTGAGCCGCCTGTGCGGCAGTAGGGGGGTTGTTCGCATACACGCTCTTAAGCGCTTCCCATCCCAGTTCAAAATTTTGCTGGGTATTCACATAAGAATAATCCTTGACAGCCCTTGAGGAGGCTCCGTAGACAGCCGTCAGGCTGATAGAAGGAGTAGCGTTCCTTTTGCCACCCTTGGTCGTGATCAGGATAACGCCGTTTGCGGCCCTGGACCCATAGAGGGCAGTGGCCGCGGCATCCTTCAGTACGGAAAAGTTATCGATATCCGCTGGATTGATCATGTTCAGGTTACCGTCGAAAGGGATCCCGTCCAGAACGATGAGCGGGTCTGCGCTGGCGGCGATGGAGGCTATACCGCGGATGCGGATCGTGGGGCTTTCTCCTGGCTGGCCATCGGTGTTCACCACCAGCACTCCTGGCGCTGTGCCTTGCAGGGCCTGCCCGACGCTGACGACCTGCTGGTTCTTGATGGCATCGGCATTCACGGTGGAAATGGCGCTGGTGATCTCATTTTTTTTCTGAGTGCCATAGGCGACGACCACCACTTCCTGCAGATTGGTGTTGGCAATCTTCAGGACCACCGACAGGTTCTCGCCAACGGCAACTTCCTGGGTCGTAAAATTAACAGAGGAAATGACCAGGGTTTTCGTGGAAGACGGGATTGCAAGGCTGAAGACGCCTTCTGGGGTTGTCGAGGTGCCGCGGCGGCTGCCCTTGATCTGTACGGTCGCGCCTGGTATGGGATTGCCTTTTTCATCCGTCACTGATCCGCTGACGATCCGGGTTTGCGCCGACAATTGTCCGTACAGGAGGATAAGGCTGCATAATAGTAATGCAATTTTGCTCATAAGCTTTGGTTTTTGAGTTTGCAGAATAGATTAGTCTCAGGGCAATAAGCTCCTCCTGGCAATAGATGGCCCCTGGCAATAAAAACCTGAGCAAAAAATTGCCTGTCAGGGCTGATGGCTCCCTGTTTTGAAGCTATAAGAAGCCTCAACTAAAAAAATAGTAGTAGTATTGATCGATCCGGTGAGTAGTATTGACTGATCTGAAAAGAATGGTGAAAGTGTGCGGCTTAGCTTTCTCTGTGAAATGTGGTTTTCTCTTGTGTATTTTTCCCAGTGAGACAATGAAAATACAAAAAACCCGTGATATGACAAATACGGGATCTGGGTATTTTTTTTATCAGTGTGGTCCCGTCCAGAATCGAACTGGAATCCAGGGCTTCGGAGACCCTTATACTATCCATTGTACTACAGGACCATTAAGCTTATTTTCCAACAGCCAGATTACCGTTGAACAGCTTACTATAATGGCCTGCAAAACTACGCCAAAATTTTTACTATCACTGCCTATCCAGGCATATTTTGTAAATTGGTAAGATTTGCTGGCGCAGCCCCAGAAAAGGGTCAATACCGCGCTTGCCGTAACGTGCTGGGCGGCTGCCGGTTTTTACCGGGGAGAAGGTTTATGCTGTTCTTTTTCCCCTGGCGCGATATTGGAAATGATCTCGTATTGTAAGACGCCATCCCGGTCGCTGATCTTGGCGACGCAACCAAAATGCAGGGCAAAGACGGCAAAGCTGTCGATAAGCGGTGTCCCGCTGATGGCGGAAAGGATGCTCCGGATCACGCCTCCATGCGCGACAATGGCTATGGCGCCTTTCGCTTCTGCGCCAGCCACATCCGGCTCCACCGGCGCCATCACAGGGACCCCTGACCCCACATAACGACCAGCATCTCCCCGAGCACCTGCCCATATGCCCTGGAAACAGCGGTTGACCCTTTCATGGAGATCGAGATAGCTTTCACCGCCAGGGATACGCACATTTACAAAATCCTTCATCCAGGGCCCGATCACGTCTTCCGGCAGTTCATTCCAGCTTTTCATTTCCCACTGACCGCAATGGATCTCCATCAGCTCATCATGAAGGTTTATAAGATGATCAGGAAAGAGATGTTCGGCAAGCCGCCTGCAACGTTGTAAGGGACTGCTGTGGACGGTCCGGATGGGCAGCCGCAGCTTCTCCCTGATAATGGCAGCTTCATCATGGAAGCTGGCCGTAACATCCAGATCGGTCTGCCCGTAACAGATCCCTTTGGCGACGGCGGGTGTGGTATGTCGGATCAGGTATATTTCCATATAAGTATAAATCCAAGATAAAGAACGATCTCGCTGACCTGCTGAATAGCGCCCATGCAATCTCCTGTATAGCCGCCGATCCATTTCTTAAAATAATTACGCAGCATCCAGGTGATAAAGAGCGCGGGCAGGATAGCCAGCATGAAATGCCAGGATAGAAAAATGAACGGCGCCAGAGCAAATAAAACAGTTGCCGCCAGTTCGGCGGGATTCAGCTTCCGGGTCGTAAGCGGTTTGGACTTGCTTTGATCCGGGTCTGCCGTATAAGGAGTGGTTTGCATTACGAGCACGGGCATCAGCCTGCTCAGACTATGCCCTGCCACCAGACAAAGGATAAAACAACGATAATGGAGCAGCAGGGCCGCCGGATGCAGCCAGCAATCAACGCGATCCGCAACGGCCCCACCGGGACGCATGAATTCCGGCGTGAACCGGGACAATTCCTTCAGCAGAAGAAATTTGCTGCCAAGTATGGCGATCAGCCCGATAGCGCCAAAGGCGCCGATCCGGCTGTCCTTCATGATCACCAGGATCTTTTCTTTCGTCCAGCCGCCACCGAAGCCATCACAGGTATCTGCAAAGCCGTCCTCATGAAAAGCGCCGGTAATGAGCAGGCCCGCGATCATGGAGGCAAGGATGCCGGTATCCGTGGATATATAACGGGCGAATAAAAGGAAGACCAGCGAACAGGCCGTCCCTATGATGATCCCTACCAGGGGAAAATACCGGGGTGCTTTTTGCAGGTATTCAGGACGGTGATCGAAGATCGCTGGAACAGGGACCCGCGTAAAATACATTACGGCCGTCAAAAATATTTTCCATTCTTTTTTCATCTGCTCGTCGATATGGTGATGTCCTGAAGGGGGTGATCGCAGCGCTGGTCGTTCATAAGGGCGCTGCGCAAAGAACGTCCGCGGCCTATCTGCTCACTCCTGCCGATTCGAAAGAGGCCATTTCATTCAGGAAATGAAGGGCTGACTGAATGACCGGAAAAGCCATTGCCGCACCGGTGCCTTCTCCCAGGCGCATGCCCAGGTCCAGCAAGGGCCGTGCGCCCAGCCACCGCAACATTTTTTCATGCCCCTGCTCTCCGCTGGTATGGGCAAAGATGCAATTTTTTTGTACATCGGGGTCAATGGCCCGTGCGGTCAACAGGGCGGCTGTGGCGATAAAGCCATCCACAGCAATGATCATTTTCAATTCCGCCGCTTTCAGATAGGCCCCTGCCATCATGGCGATCTCAAACCCTCCCACCCGCTGAAGGATCTTCAGCGGATCGGGCTGAGGAATGCTGTCCGGGGATCCCGGCCGGATATCGCGGTCTTCTGCCGGTTGCGACTGGGCGATGCCATCGAAATGCAGACGATAGGCCTGCCCGAGCGTGACTATTTTCTTTTTCAGCTGTTCGTCGCTCGATCCAGTACCCCTGCCAACACATTCTTCTATCGGGATACCCGTTACAAAGCTCATGATCAGAGAGGCGGAAGAAGTATTGCCGATGCCCATCTCGCCGAACCCTACAAAATTGCAGCCTGTATGGAAAATCGATGTAACGATCTTTTTTCCTTCTTCCATGGCTTGTCCCACCTGATCCCGGCTCATGGCCTCCTCTTTCAGATAATCGCGGGTGCCATATCCTATCTTCGCATGGACCAGTTTCTCCGCCGGCGCTGCCGTTCCGAAATCAAAATTTACGCCCGCGTCTACCACGACCAGCCGGATATCATGCTGACGACAGAACACGTTGATCGCAGCTCCTCCATTTATAAAATTTAATACCATCTGGGCGGTTACGGCCTGGGGAAAGGGATTGACCAGCCCGCCGGCGGCGATACCATGGTCTCCCGCGAATACAACGATATGCGGGTTGCGGATGACCGGGTGGAGGGTTTGCTGGATCAGGCCTGCCTGCAGTGCGATCTCTTCGAGCCGGCCCAGCGCACCGGGGGGTTTGGTCTTATTGTCGATGCGATGCTGCAATTCTTTTTGCAGTGTTGTCCCTGTTATGACTGATGCTGACATATTTTATAAATATTTATGATTACTCACGCCGGCGGCAACAGATCGCAGAAATAAAAACTGGCTTGCGAGCTCTGGTCCATCGGATTGTCCGGACCGGGACTGTTGACAGGCGCATGATAATGCCGCAACGTTATTTCTCCTTTTTCAAAGGGTATTGGCGTTCTGAACAAAGGCCCTTCAAAAACAAAAGAATGGTACTCTCCATTTTCCCCGCAGGGATCTGCATTCTCCGGGAGGTCCTGCAGAAAAGATTCATCGATAAGGCGACCGCAGAAGCTCTTGTCCAGATATTTTTCATTCACACATACGATGACTGCCCGGAAGCCCAGGGCGATGAATTCCTTCATGAGCTGTGGGGTCGGCGCCTTCCACAGCGGGAATTCGCAATGGATCTCCAGGCTTTGCAATTTTTCTTCCCGGTAGCGCCTGAGATCCTCCAAAAAAATATCGCCGAAGATAGCATGTGTGCAGCCAGCTGCTTTCAGAGAAATTATTTTTTCCGTCATGGCCTGCTCGTATTCCTTCATGCCCGGCTGCTCGGGTAATTCGAGCGTTTGTAGGGGAATTCCGATGGAGGCAGCCTGCGCCATGAGTAATTCCCGGCGTACCCCATGCATCGATATGCGGTTATGAAAAGAATTTACGCTGGTGAGCAGAAAATCGACCTGATAATTCCGGTCTTCCATTATCCGTCGCAGGCAAAGGGAGGAGTCCTTTCCTCCGCTCCAGTTCATATAGGCCCTGATCATATTCCGGCATCTTTAATGTTTACGGGAATACCGCTGACCATCAGGATAACCTTTTTTGCCATCGCGGCTATATATTGGTTCATCCACCCCTGCAGATCTGTAAACTTCCTTCCAACTTCCGTTTCCGCATGTACGCCCATGCCGATCTCATTGCTGATGATGATCAGGATGGCATCCAGCTTGCTTAATTCGTCCATTTCTTTTTTACAGGCTTCCAGGCAGGCCTCCAGATCGTTCTTCGTATCGATAAAAAAATTGGTGAGCCAGAGCGTGACGCAGTCTATAACGACCACCTTCCCCTGCAGAGGAAGGTGGCTGATATATTTTTCTTCTTCAATGGAAACCCATCGTTCGTCCCGCTCCTGTTGATGGCGTCTGATCCTTTCCCCGAAATCCCCATCCCATTTGCGCGCCGTTGCCACATAGACGGGACCAGCGCTCAGCCGCAAGGCCAGCGCTTGTGCATACCGGCTCTTGCCGCTCCGCGCGCCTCCCGTAATAAAGGTGATCCCATGTCCCGCTTCCTCTGTGGAAGCTGGGCCGATGCTATTTTCCTTCATGCATAAAGAACTTTTCTTTGAATAATACCGACCGCTGCTTCAGCTCCAGCAGGCAACTCCGGCAAAGACAGTCTTCGTAACGCTCTTCGAGGAATGCCTTTTCTTCCAGGGTGAGCCCGATGCCATAGCACTGGCATTGGGTGACATCCCCTACCTTACATTCGAAGGAGCCCCGGCAGCGCGGACAATTCTTCTCTTCATGCTTGCACATAGGCTTGTGGAAGTTTAGAAGCTGAACAATATTTGGCTTGCAGCTCATCCGGAACGGTAAAGATACCAGGATGGAATAAGGCTGCCAGCAGCTCGATCCCATTGGTGAGCGTGCCCGGACTGGGTTGGGTAAAAAGATCGTAATCGGCTAAATATACGGCTTCCTTCCTGACCGCCTGCAACTCATCCCATCCCTTTTTCTGGCGCAGCAGGTGCAGCTCTTCTTTGGCGCGCCCGATATGGAAGCCGCAGGGAGCGATGACCAGCACCTCCGGATCATATTTTACGATCTTCTCCCAGGGAGTTACGATGCTGTCTCCCCCCGGATTGGAAAGCATGTCTATCCCTCCCGCATAAGCGACCTGATAAGGTATCCAGTGCCCGCAATTGTAGATCGGCTCTATCCATTCCATCACCAGCACTCTTCTCGGCGGAGCCCTGTGTTTCCTGAGCTCATCCGTGATCCGGTCGATCCTTCTTTGCAGAGAGGACAGATACCGGTAGGCCGTTTCCTCCTTGCCCAGCGCTTCCGCAATGGTAACGGCCATCTGAAAGGCCTCGTCCAGGTTGCCTGGCGTCAGAGAGATAAGCCGGGGCTGTTTGTCCAGCTTCGCCACGGCATTAGCCGTGCATACCGTATCGATCTGACAGACTTCGCAGACATCCTGGGTGAAAATAATATCCGGCGCGATCTCCCGCAGCAGATCTTCTTCTACATAGTACAGGCTCTTGCCCTGGGCCTTGGAGGCGGAAAAGATCTTATCGATCTCCGCACTGTTGTAGTGCTTGCCTTCCAGCACGCAACGGACCACGGCAGGTTTTCCGGCCGATTCGGGGGGACATTCGAATGTCACCCCGTGAAGCAGGTCCTGCAGACCCATATCATAGATCATTTTTGTTGCGGCGGGCAAAAAGGAACAGACTTTCATACTGATGAAATTACAATTTAATGCGAATCCCCGCTGTTAAATTCCTTCCTTGTACACTGTACCCATATACCTCATAATAATTCGTTTTGTCCATGATATTTTTTACATCGACGAAGATCTTCAGATTACTGCTGAACAGTTGATATTCCGCGTATGCATTCCAGAGGGCATAGCTGCTCAAAGGCACCTGGGAAGGTAAAAAAGTGTTCGGGTCATAAAATATGTCCGTTCTCTTGCCGGTGACCTGCAGAGAGGAACTGACATACAATTCCGGCAGGATCCGGTAGCCGGCGGAGAACTGAAAATTATTCTTAGGCACGCGGACGATGTTATGGAAAGTAGTGTCTTTCCCTCCGCCAATATTTTGAGTTATCTGTCCGTCGACATAAGTATAAGAGGCCCTGAACGTAAATTTTTTGCCGGCGGCATAGATCAGTTCCGCCTCGATGCCATGATCATGTTGTTTGTCCCTGTTGATATAGGTGCTGTTGAAGGTGACGGGGTCCGTATAATAAATGATCACGTCTTTAATGGTACGATTGAAATAATTACCCAGTAAAGATAATTTTTCATCGGCCAGGAAGAGCTGGACGCCACCTTCGGCATTGTTTGATTTTTCAGGCTTCAGACCCGGATTGGCGCCATAAGGGCCAAAGAGCTCGTTGACGGAGGGGGGCCTGAATCCCGAAGAGATATTCGCAAAAACTTTGACGGTACGCCTGATCAGGTAGGACGGGTTGAAACTGTAGGTAGAATTGCTGCCATATTTGTTATCGTGGTTATACCTGCCGCCCAGTTCGATATTCAATCCATCCGCCGTCTTGTAAAAAAAGGAGAGATAGGGGCTTAGAATACTGTTGACCGTATCCGGCTTTACGATCGTATAGGTCTGAAAACTGAATCCTGCCAGGACCTGGATATGATCGGAAAACCGGTGATTTACAAAGGCCTCCGCGTGATTGAATTTGGCCTGATAGGCGGATGGATACGCCCCTCCATAGGCCCGCTGCGTATAATCGTATCCGTAATTGGCATACAGACTGCCTCCCGAATAGTTAAGATGAGCCGTAAGCCCGGTGTTGACCAGCGAGGCAAGGTATTTATTGGATGCGCCGGCAAATGCTGCATCCGGATACGTGCCCTTATATTCAGAATACCGGAAATAGGGAGAGATCTTGATATTATCGGAAATATTGATAGCCGTGTTCGCCTGAAAGGCCTGCAGATTATACCCATTCTTAGGAAAATTAGCTTTCCCGGTACTGTCTTTTGCTTCTGCTATCCCGTCGGTATTATAATACTGGTAATTCAGATCATATTCGAACAGCTTGCCTTTGCGCCCGAAGTCGGCGGCCCCTTTCAGCGTATGGTAAGTACCATAAGAAAGAGTAGCATTGCCCGTCGTCTGATCGGACACTGCTTTACGCGTGATGATATTGATCACTCCTGCAACGGCATTCGAACCGTATAAAGTGGACTGGCTCCCTTTCAGGATCTCTATCCTTTCTATCTGGCCCAGCGACAACAGCCGGATATCATAGCCCCCGCCTATATCGGAAGGATCGTTGAGCGGCACCCCGTCCAGCAGGATCAGCGTGTATTTGTCCGATGCGCCCCGCAAAAAAATAGACTTGTCCTTACCGGGATTGCTGTTGGCGCCGTTGACGATCACACCGGTCTGCTCGCTCAGCAACTGGGCGACATCCTTACCCGCACTGTGATCTATCTGCTCGCGGGTGATCACCGTGACTACCTTACCTGTTTCGCTTGCTTTTTTTGGGGACTTGGTGGCAGTGACCACTACCTCGTCCAGTTGTTTTACCGTACTGTCTTTTCCTGTCTGGGCAAATAAAGAACTGCCACCGACCACTGACATGATAAATGCTGCAAAATGTTTTTTGCTCATTCGGAATAATTTTTTTTGTTCTCCTTACGGGAACAAGGTTAATTGAATGAGCCTCCGGAAAAATGAAAATAAAGTTGAAATATAAACTGCCTGTCAAAAGACGGCATTTTACATTCCATGCTTTTCACCCGAAAGCCTTGAATGATAAATGACTCTGGCAGGTCTTCTGGCTCGCTCTGCAGTTCAACACCTTCCCATCGTTTGGACAGTGGTATGAAGATTGAACAGTCGTGTATTCCACGAAAGAGCTTACAGCTACGGGGATAGCGCCGGAATTACACCGGACTTCCCTTTTAATGGCGTCGCAACGCCAACCAAAATCAGCGCGAATCTACACTTTTTCTACCAGATATGCGCCCTTAAACTATCGGGCCGGTACATCATATCCGTTGACTGGACATGATAAGTATCGTAAAATGCGTTCAGGTTTGTTACTGGCCCGTCAACCCGGAACTGAGCGGTGGAATGCGGATTGTTCAATACCTGGGTCTTCATGCTTTCAGGCCTTGTCTTTACTCTCCAGACCTGTGCAAATGAACGGAAGAAACGCTCATCGGGTGTCAGCCCGGCGATCCTTACCGTATCTTTTCCCTGGGCAGTCCTTTTGAATGCTGCATACGCGATGGACAAGCCCCCGACGTCCGCGATATTTTCACCGAGGGTCAGGCTTCCGTTGATATGAAAAGTATCGACGGCGATATACCCGTCATATTGCTGCACGATAAGGTTGGCCTTCTGTTTGAAACGGTCGGCGTCCTGCGCGGACCACCAATCCTTCAGATTGCCATCTCCATCGTACTGACGGCCCTGGTCATCGAACCCATGCGTCATTTCATGGCCGATCACGAGCCCGATAGCGCCATAATTCACGGCGTCGTCGCCATCTTTGTAAAAGAATGGCGGTTGCAGGATACCTGCAGGAAAATTGATATCGTTGGTGGTAGGGTTATAATATGCATCTACGGTTGGCGGCGTCATATGCCATTCGGCACGGTCAACCCGTTTTCCGACCGTATTCAGCGTCCTGTTATACTCATATCTGCCGCAGCTCTTCAGGTTACCGATAGCGTCATCGCGGTTAATCTTTACGGTGGAGTAGTCCTTCCATTTATCGGGATACCCGATCTTTTTTGCAAAGGCGTTCAGTTTGACAAGCGCTTTTTGTTTGGTCGAATCGGACATCCAGTCCAGATGCTGGATATGCTCCGCATAAGTCTGTTGCAGGTTGTCCACCAGCTCCTTCATTTTCTGCTTTGCTTCCGGTGGGAAATAACGTTTGACATACAGTTGTCCGAGGGCTTCTCCGAGCAGGTTATCCACCATCTGGGAGGCGCGCTTCCAGCGTGGCTTCTTTTCCTTCTGACCGCTCAGCAACCGGTTAAAATCGAAATTCGCATCGACGATCTGCGCCCCCAGCACCGGTACGTAGTTGTCCACCAGATGGAACTTCAGATAGCTCTTCCAGTTGTCGACAGGCAATTTCCCCAGGGCCTTGTACATGCCCGAATAAAATCCGGGCTGACCGACGACCACCGTATCCTGGCGAACGCCCAGCCCCGTCAGCAGGTCCTTCCATTTCAGGCCCGGGGTCAGCTTATCCAGCGCGGCAACGGACAGCTTATGATAATTGGCGTTTGGGTCACGCAGGTCCACCGGACTTTTGGAAACGGTCGCCAGTTCGGTTTCGGCATCCATCACCTGGGCGGCCTCTTTAGCCGGGTCCGCTTCCCCGATCAGCGTAAATGTTTTGGTGATATATTCCTCATACGCTTTTTTGATACTCTTCACCGATGAATCCTGTTTAAAATAATAGTCCCTGTTGGGTAATCCCAGTCCGCCCTGATCGAAATGCGCAATGACATAGGCGCTGTTCTTGTCATCGGCGTTGGGGTAAAAAGCGAATAATTCCGCGTTCCCATCCTTATAGCCCTTCACCACTTCATCAAGGATGCCTGACACATCTTTTATCCCGGAAATTCTGGTAAGGTCCTCCTTTAACGGGCTGAACCCTTTTGCCTCGATTCCCGCCGAGTCCATTATGCTGGCATACAGATCAGCCACCTGCTGCTCTATGCTGTCCTTTTTCAGACCGGTCAGCTTTGACAAGGAATCCATGATGGCATGGATATCTGTTACGGACTGATCGCCCAGGGAATAGATCGCGCCCCATCCCGATTGACTGGCGGGGATCACGGCTTTTTTTATCCAGCCTCCGTTGGCATAATTAAAGAAATCGTCCTGCGGCCTCACGGAAGAATCAATGGCAGAAATGTCGATGGGGTCTGCGGGTGTATTTTCCGCATTGTTCTTGCAGCCGGTCAAGCCTGCAAAGATGAAGATCGTTACGAGCATGATCGGGGCGAAACGCGGTTGGTTGGGCATACACTATGGGTTTATGAGGAGGCGAAGATATTATTTTTTGGCATTATTGCACAGTAGGCGGCTCATTCCTGAACCGCTTGTAAAGAAATAGCTGCCACTTTTCTTCTGCTACGCCGGCCTTATCCATTTCCGCCCTGGACAGGGTAAAGAACAGGTCCGAAAGCCGGTTGATATACGCGGGTATGGCTGCATGCACGGTGTCCGCCTTCATCAGAGAGACCAGTCTCCGCTCGCCCCTGCGCATTTGTGTCCGGACCACATGGCACAGCGCCGAGATCTCGTTCCCTCCCGGCAGCAGAAAATAATCCGAAGGGCTTTTCATGGCCGCCTCCAGCTCGTCGATCCAGGTCTCGCAGAACGCGGCGCCATCCTCCGGCAACGGGTTGTTGTTTATCTTCTTCGCATCGGAAGGGCGCGCCAGATGAGACATCATGTCCATCATATCCTTCTGGATCTTATGTAATTTCGGTTGCCAGACATGCCCATTATCCAGCTTTACCCGCAGCAGCCCGATGGTGGAGTTCACTTCATCGAGGGCGCCTAAACATTCTACCCTGATATTATCTTTATCGACACGGCTGCCGCCAAACAGACCGGTTGTGCCCGTATCCCCTTTTTTAGTATATATCTTCATACCATTGATTTTTATTTTAATGCATCCAGAAGGCTTTCCACGGAATCATATTGCCCTGTCTTGCCATCCTGCTCAAGGACCCAGATCGTCCGGCCGTCTTTCTCCGATATGCGGACATGATCGGCTGTCGGCTGTTGTTCGTTCAACGGCGAGGAAGGGGGCGCAACGGTGAAACCCTGGCGCATCAGCGCCCGTTTCGTCCAGAAGACAGGCGCACCTTCACCGGTAAGCGTGATCTTTTTCCCACTGCCCTGGTGCATGTTGAACGTACCGGTCGTCTTATCGAAAAGGATGCCTTCCTTGTCAAAGACCGTTTCGAAAATGCCATTCAGCACCAGGTCTTCCGGTGCTCCCTTACTGAGCTGGCCCCCCGCCTGCAGAAGCCATACCTCATCGGCGACCTGTAGCGCCAGATCGAGTTCATGGGTAGAGATCAACACGCCTTTATTGGTGCGCTTTACCAGCTGGTGCAGCAGTTGCATGAGTTGTATGCGGCTGGGAAGGTCCAGATGCGCCGTAGGCTCATCCAGCATCATGAGCGGTGTGTCCTGGGCAAGCGCACGGGCTAACATGACCTTCTGGCTCTCCCCATCGCTGAGCGTAGCGATCTTCCTGTTCAGCAGCGCCTCTATGCCGGTGGCCCCGATGGCCCATGCTACGATTGCTTTGTCGGCATCGCTCAGCTTACCCATCCATCCGGTGTAGGGGTATCTTCCAAGGGCTACCAGGGACCAGACCTCCAGATTGCTGTAGCGGACAGGGTCGGTCAATACCAGGCTTATTTTTCTGGCCAGCTGGGCAGGCTTTAACTTGCCCGCCCCGGCTCCTGTTATTTCAATGCTGCCTTTCAGCGCAGGCTGAAGACCGGCTAAGGTTCTCAGGAGCGTGGATTTTCCGGACCCGTTTGGACCCAACAGGCAGACCAGCTGGCCCGCATGGAGCGCAAGATCAAGAGGGCCGGGCACCGGGCTGACCTTTTTGCGGCCTCTTCCGTATCCAGCCTCCAGGCCGATTGTCCGTAATAATGGTAAAGGGTTGTTCATCATTGTCGGCTTATCGTATTTCTGTGCAGGACCACCCAGATCACTACCGGGGCGCCGACCAGCGCCGTAATTATATTTATCGGCAGAACGGTCTGGCTGCCGGGTAATTGCGCGATCATATCGCATAACAGCATCAGGATGGTGCCGATAAGACAACAGCCGGGGATCAGGATGCGGTGGTTGGAAGTATTGAACAAAGAACGCACGATATGCGGCACCGCTATCCCGATGAATCCGATCGGTCCGCAAAAAGCGGTGATGCTGCCTGCCAGCAAGCTGGTGGAACAAATAATAATGATCCGCGCCCGCTTCGCCGTCAGGCCCATGCTGCGGGCATAGTTTTCTCCCAATAACAGCGCATCGAGCAATTTGGAGGATAGAAAGGAAATGATCAGCCCGATGGCGACCGCCAGCATTAAAAGATACAGCTGACTGCCCGTCACTCCATCCAGCGAGCCGAATGTCCATAATAAATAATCCTTTATCAGTTCCGGAGAGCTGAAGTATTGCCAGATGCTGATGACGGAAAGCGTGATCGTACCGATCATGATGCCGATGATAAGCATCATCACATTGTCTTTGATGGTGCCCGAGATGCTCATGACCAGCAACATGATGGCGGCGGCCCCCATGCAGGCGGCTACGATGATCAGCCAGCTTCCCGAAATTCCCAGCTCTTTTATCGTGTACAGGGTCGCGATGCTGCCGCCCGCCAGCATGATCATGGCAACGCCCAGGCTGGCTCCTGCGGTAACCCCCAGCACGGATGGGTCGGCCAGCGGGTTGCGGAACAGCGTTTGCATCTGGAGCCCGCCTACCGACAGACCACAACCGGCCAGCACGGCTGTGGCAGCCTTTGGTATCCTGATCTTTTCCACGATATATCGCCAGGTATCGTTTTCGGTGTGCGAAAAGATCACCTTAAAGACTTCCCTCAGCGGGATCCTTACGGATCCGATGATGATATCCAGTAAAAAAACGATCAGCAGCAGCAGACAGAGCCCTGCAAGGATCAGGGCCTTTTTCCGCTTGTCAGTAGCGTACTGTATGATGCCGGCCGAAGGCGACAGTTGGGTTGCTTCCATTATTTTAATTGTTTATAATAGACCAGCTGATGATCGGGGAGCAGATCCGGGTGGAGGATCCTGATCATATCCGCCAGTACCAGTTGTGGGTTTACTCCACCGGATTCCCAGTAGTCATTGGATCCCTGCTCGTTGGTCCGCAGGTTATTGTTATAGACCTTATCCGTTTTGAAAGACCGGAAGGATACATAACGCACATCCTTATCCGCAATATCTTTTTTTGAATCCACATAACCCACATTCAGCCAGTACGCGGCCTGCAACGCTTCCGGGACAACGGCTTCAAAATTCAGTGTAAGGCTTCCCGTCCCCTTGCTGTCCGCCCATTTATACCCTGCGCCAGCGTCTCTCAGAAACTGACCCATATAGCTTCCGCCGGCCGGTGTGTACCAGTTGCCTTTAAATGGCATACCGATAATGACCCCTGGCCTGTCGGTCGTCTTGCTGCATAATTGCGCCAGTTCATTATAAACCCGGGCTATGCTGTCGAATTTTTTGTTGACGACCTCTTCCTTATTGACCAGCGCCGCCATGAGCTTCACCCATTCGGCGCGCCCCAGCGGGGTAGTTTCGAGCCATTCGGTATTCAGCAGGACCGGTATGCCTGCATCGGTCAACGTTTTGTACCGGCCAAACCCGGCATCGGGATTGCCCATCGCGATCAGTACACCGGGGTGCATGCTTATGAGCTGCTCATTATTCATATTACCGTCCAGTCCTACCTGGGTTATCTTGCCCGCCTTCACCTTCTTCCTGATCTCCGGGGAGCTGATATAATCCAGGCTTCCCAGACCGGTGATCCTGTCTGCCACGCCGACAAAATCCGCCAGCGCTATATGCATGGATGACATGCCGACGATCGTTTTCACGGGGATATGGATGACCTGCGCTTTGGGATAGCCGGCCGGGACAGGATAGCCTTCCTGTACCAGCAGATATTCCAGGGTATCCGTGCTGCCGGTGAGGCGGTTCAATACTTTTGCCAGTTTGAAATGATCGTAGTATTCGATGCTGAAGCCATGTGCATACCTGAGCCTGGTTTTCGCATAAGCGCTGTCCGTGGAAACACCGGCTGCGGCCGGCTCCTCTTTTTTGCCGGACTGCCGGCAGGATACAACCGAAAACAAGCCGATAAAGATAGCAGCGGCCCACCGGAAGATATAACTGTTCTTACTTAGCATAATTTATATTCTTTTTATAATGAAGTCCACCCTTTGGTCCACCGGGCATTTTGGTAATTCCACAATTTCATAGCCCGATTTGCTATAGACATTGGCCAGTTGATGACCAATGGTCTCTGCCTCTTCAAACGTTTGCCAGCGCGCCTCGTCCTGCACATAGATCTCCCGCCAGGGAGTCAGCAAAAAGACAGTCCTTGCATAAGGATATCTTCTCAACGCCTCTTCCTGGTTTGCGGACACCGGCAAGCCGGCGACAGTAAGATAAGCGTTGATATCGGGTATGCCTCTGTCAAAGAAAGTGACCGCCTGCTCCGCAGCATCATGCCAGGACGCGACCATCCGCACCAATGCCTTTTCTGCGAAACAGGTCAGATTGGTCCATGGAAGACAACCGGATCCTTTTGCCGCTTCTTCCATGATCAGTTGGCGGGACGCCTCCTCAGAACACGCATAACGCAAGGCACCCAACGCCGCTAAAAGGCTTGTTTTCCCTGCACCCGGGCCTCCTGTTATAACATATCTCGGCATGCTTCCGATATTTTTCTAAAATAATAGAACAAAAATGGCTACCAACGCTACCATCAGCAGACAGACCCGCTGGTTGATGCCGGTGACCTTTCGAATTTCCTCCGCCGCTATCTCCCGGTTGTTGTATCCTATATAAGGTTTGTCCACCAGGAGACCGTCATAGCTGTTCGGACCTCCAAACCGCAGATCGAGGATCCCTGCCAGCGCCGCCTCCGGATATCCGGCATTCGGGCTTTTATGCAGATGGCCATAGCGGATGGCAAACCCCGCACCCTTGCGGCTGGCCGTAACGATCACCATAAGCAAGGCCGTCAGCCGCGCCGGTATGAAATTCACCAGGTCATCCAGGCGGGCGGCGAATTTTCCAAATTGCTCATACCGTTCATTGCGGTAACCGATCATCGAATCAAGGGTGTTGATCATTTTGTAGGTCAGCATGCCGGGCGCTCCGGCGACAGCATACCAGAACAAAGGGGCGATCACCCCATCTCCCAGATTTTCGGACATGGTCTCCAACACGGCGACCCGGACCTGGTGGCTGCTCAGCCCGGCGACATCCCTGCCTACGATGCGGGAAAGGCGGCGACGCCCTGCCCCGATGCCTTCTTTCTCCAATACGGCAAAGACCTGGTTCCCTTCGGTGATCAGCTGACGGTTGGCCAATCCATAAAATACACATGAACTGCTGATCACCAGGAAGAGCGGGATATTGAACGTCCATAACAAGGCCAGCGATCCCTGCAGGAGAATAAATACTCCGGCGCACAGGAACAGGGTCATTGCCATCCCCTTTATAAAGGCGAAGGGCGGTCTGTTAAGCCATCGATCTCCTTTTCCGATCAGCCACCCGAATACTCTCACGGGATGGGGTAACCGTTCGGGGTCCCCGAAAAGGGAATCCAGCAGATACCCCGCAAGGACCGGTATGGTCATATATATTGTGCCTGCCATTCTTCCAAAGCATTTACCAGTAATCGATTTTGATCAGGCGCCAGCGTGGCCAGTCTGAAATGCCCAGCACCGAGCCCTCTGAAATTGCAGGCGTCCCTGATCAGCAGCCCCGATCTTTCCAGCAGCCAGCGTTTCAACTCTTCCGCGCTGGCCCAGGCCGTCTCACAGAGAAAAAAATGCGTCTCGCCGGAATATATTTTTATCTGAAATTCCCGCAATTGTCCGATAAGGTCCGCCTTGTCCTGTGACAGTTTCGTCAGGGGCAGCCGGATACTGGAATAATGATCGAAAATGAAATTTCCTGCCTCAAGGGCCATCGCGTTCACCGACCAGGGTAATTTTAATGCCTTTAATTTTTCAATGATATCCCGGTGTGCGGCGATATATCCCAGCCTTAGCCCGGGGATGGCAAACGCCTTTGTCATCGAACGCAGGATCGCCAGATTGGGTGTTTCCTGCACCAGCCCGATAGCGGATGTGATGGCATCGGTGAATTCTATAAAGGATTCATCGATGGCAAACATCGTCTGTGGATAGCGGCTTATCAATGTCTCCGGCGCGGTAAAGACGGCGCCGGTGGGGTTATTAGGATTGCCTATCCAGAAAAGGTCTGCCTCCGCCACCATGTCCGGTCCGGCGCCCGGCGCCTCCGGAATGGTATCCCCACCCAATGAGGCCAGGCTCTCCCAATTCAAAAAATCGATAGCGTGTTCATGGATCCTGCAAGCATCCTCGTATTCGGAAAAAGAAGGGATCACGACACAGGATCTTTTGTTCCTGAATAACTGGGCCATCAGATAGATGCTCTCCGTCGCACCGCTGGTGATCAGGATATTTTCCGGTTGCAGCCCGTGATGCCTGCTTACTTTTCCTGCCAGGTTACCGGCCAGAGGCTCGGGGTATTTATTGATACGCTTCCATTGCCTGAACAGGTGTTCCTTCAGGCCCTCCGGCTCCCCTCCATACCAGACATTGGTGCTGAAGTCGGCGATGATCTCCCGGCCATACTGATACCCGTTATCCCCGTGCCCGTATAACATAGTTCAGGATTTAAGGGTTTTATAGATACCGTCCATATCGATATGTTGACGGATAAGTCCGGCCAGCCTGTCGTACTGATCTTCCTTGTACTGCCGGTAATCGAAATTTTCTCCCGACGAACGGGTATATGCCGCAAGCAGCTCATCGATGATGATGGGATTATCCAGCAATCCATGTAAATAAGTGCCCCAGCATTTGCCATCCAGGAAATAACCGTCCGTGCTGCCATCCGGAAAATGGTTCAGCGGCCGTTCTTCCGCAAAAGCTCTGGTCGTTCCCATATGGATCTCATATCCTTCACATTCGGCTGAAAGTTCACGGAAGCGAAAGCTGCATTGTCTGGTGGTTTTTTCAGCGCCCATCACCGTGCCGACGGGCAAGAGCCCGAGACCGGATATATGATCGATGCCCGTTTCTACATGCAGGGGGTCCCGGACCCATCCGCCCATCATCTGGAAACCGCCGCAGATGCCGATGACCGTCTTTTGATCCCCGGCGGCTTTCAGGATGGCTTCGGCCATCCCATTGCTTTTTAATGCGTGAAGGTCTTCAATGGTATTCTTGCTGCCAGGCAAAATGACGATATCCGCTTTTCCGATCTCCCCGGGTTCGCGGGTGTAGAACAGATTTACCCTCGGATCCCGTTCGAGACGATTGAAGTCGGTAAAGTTCGACAGCCGCTGGAGCAGGACCACGGCGACATTGACTTTTCCACCTTGCGTCCCGCTGTGTTTTTGTTTCAGCGCCACCGAATCCTCCTCTTCGATAAAAATATCCCTTGTAAAAGGCAGTATGCCGACCACCGGCGTCTGGCATAGCTCTTCCAGCCTGATCCTTCCCTCTTCGAACAGACCGGGGTCGCCTCTGAATTTATTGATGATGATACCGCTGATGCACTGCCGTTCTTCCGGATCCAGCAAGGCCATGGTCCCATAAAGGCTGCCGAAAACACCTCCGCGGTCGATATCCGCTATCAGATAAGTGGCGGCGCCGGCCTCCATCGCCATGCGCATATTGGTTATGTCGAGCCGCTTCAGGTTCAGCTCGGAGATGCTGCCCGCGCCTTCCATCACGATGGGGGAGTATTGCCCGGCCAGGCGATGCCAGGCCTTTTTTACTTCGGAGAATAACGCTTCCCGGTTGCCCGACAGGAAATATTCGGCGGCGGAAAAATTGCCCTTTGGCCTTCCATGCAGGACTACCTGGGAACTCCTGTCCGTTACGGGCTTCAGCAACACCGGGTTCATATCCGTATGGCAGGGAATGCCACAGGCTTCCGCCTGAACCGCCTGGGCCCTGCCGATCTCCAGACCTTCCGGAGTGGCATAGCTGTTCAGGGACATATTTTGCGCCTTGAAGGGGGCAGGCCGGTACCCGTCCTGTTTAAAGACCCTGCAAAAGCCGGTAGTGATGAAGCTTTTGCCTACATCGGAGCCGGTGCCTACGAACATTATTGGCCTGAGCCATCCGTTTGATCTCATGTTGAAAAGCTTAGCAGAAACCCGCATGATCCTATGCGAACCTGTCAAACATTCCATGCTTTTCACCCGAAAGCGTGAACGATAAATTGATCCTGGCAGGTCTTCTGACTTGTGCCTGATCCAGCCTACCTTCCCATCCTTCTTTAAGGACAGTGGTCAGAAGTTGCCAGATCATTTTCCCGTGAACCCGGGGGCACTTACAGCTACGGGGATAGTGCCGGATTTTCGCCGGACTTCCCTTTTAACCCCGGATGTTCCGGGGACCAGTATCGGCGCAAACCTACGGGAAAATACTGGAATATCATTTGCTCTGGCAGGCATTTCCATATACCTTTGGCGGCCTCATTTATAACATTTTGGCATATATATGAATATTTTAATACGAAAAGCTAATTCTTTTATAAAGGACCTCCTGCTGGCCTCTGGAATAGGGATCCTGTTTACGCCTTTTCGTTTTATTTTCAGATTTCTTTTAAACTTCTCCCTTCTTTCTTCCTGGGTGCATAAGCACAAGTCTAAAACAGTATTCTCCGATTTTTACAAGCCATTGAGGGCGTATCGGGACAGGTTAAAGCTCTACGATCATGTAATAAAAAAGGAAGGATTGGCCGGTAAGCCCATTCACTATTTCGAATTCGGCGTGGCAAGTGGCGCTTCCTTCGCCTGGTGGATAAATGCGAACCAACATCCTGCTTCCCTGTTCTATGGATTTGACACCTTTGAAGGGTTGCCGGAAGACTGGCATTTTTTTAAGAAAGGGGATATGGGATTTGATGTCCCTTCGTCCGAGGATCAGCGGGGAACTTTTATAAAAGGCCTTTTCCAGGATACGCTCTATGATTTTTTAAATAATTACAGGAATAACCACGATACGATGGCGACCCGGATCATTCACATGGACGCCGATCTTTATTCTTCCACTTTATTCGCCCTCACGATGCTGGCGCCTTTTCTGCGGAACGGGGATATTATTTTCTTCGATGAATTTAACGTTCCCAATCATGAATTTTCCGCCTGGAACGATTTTCTCAGAAGCTATTATATCCGGTATGAAGTGATCGGCGCGGTCAATAATTTCTATCAGACTTCCTTCAGGATCATTAAATGATCGCTGCACTATCCGGGATCCCGCATCGCCGCATCCTGAATGATGATTGCGCTCATCCGGTAAATGCACTCATCTGACAAAGGCATAGTTGAACGACAGCCCCGCAAAATAGTTGGCACGGGGAGCGGCATTGTAATAACGGCCCGCTGCCGCATTGATATCGTTGCCCAGGCTGTACCGGGTATCGGAGAGATTATCCCCGCCTGCGAAAATATCCAGCTTTGTTTTCCGGGAAAGAACCTGCCTGTATCCGATCCTTGCACCCAGTAAATTATAGGAGCCTGCCCAGGCCGAATTGGCGTCATTCAACGCAATGCGGTCGGCATAGGTATAGGTGATATTCGCATAGATCCCCAACTTCGTCATCATGTCCGCGCCCGCGACAACGGTCTGCTGCGGGACACTGGGCAACCGCTTGCCTGAGTAGTCGGCGCCGTTCTGCGTGAAATTTTTGTAATGGAAATCATGCCAGGTATGGCTTATCCAGAGCCGTACATTGGCGAACACCCTTTTTGGTTCGTCGACGAGCTGGTAGGAAAGGAAGGATTCGATCCCATGCTGATTCGTGCCTCCCGCATTGATCGAATAGCTGACTCCGTTAGTATCTATCCGTTGTACGATGGTATTGTTCAGGTGGAAGTAGAAGTTGTTGATGTCGAAATAAAGTTTTTCATGCAGGAGGCTGCCCCTGATCCCAAGCTCGTAATCCGTTCCGTCCTCCGGCTGTAAAGGTGGTCCGATGATACCATTCGATTTCTCCACTTCGGCCACCGTAGGCGTGGAGAATCCGCGGGATGCGCTGGCATACGCGGATACACCTGTCACGATCTTCTTCAGAAGGGCGATACGCGGCGCGATCTTGTTCTCGAAATCGACACGGTGGGCGACGGCAGGCACCATGGAAATGCGCGTTATCCCATAGGAGGATTTGTTATAGCTCGCTCCCGCAGTCAGGGTCCAGCCCCCCTGAAATTTGAGATCGGCCTGTGCAAATACCATATACTGCCAGTTGTTGACATGGTCATCGGTCTGAAGGGTGTCCTGAACGCCGAGCTTATTGGCGAAGTCGCGGGTCTCGAAAAATCCTTTCTGCGCTTCCGCCCCCGCATTGAGCTGCAGGTGGGTACTCCCCAGGCTGGCCTTATACGTAAATACGGTGCGCCCGCCAAAATGTGGTTCCTGTCTCACCTCATATACCCGGATCCCCGGATTGCTGAAGTCGGTATAGGCGCCATAAACGGAGGTCATATTTTGCCAGCTTTCACTGAAATGATATTCATTGCTGAACCCGGCGGTGAAATTCTTCTGATAGATGGCGGCCCTTGCCTGTACCGCGCTGGGCTGAGTTCCCGAAGAAGGTCTGGCCGCGGCCGGGTCCTTATTGTATTCCGCCAGCGTAAGCGCACCCGGCGTCTGATAGTACAGGTCGCCATATAATATATAGGCATGGATCGTCTGCCGGTCGCTGGCCTTCAGCAGGGTCTCCCAGCTGGCAACGTCCCGGCGCATCTGCGATTGCGCCCGGTAGCCATCGCTCGTCTGATGCGAATAGCTGATGATGTTCCGGTGATCTTCGTTCCCCAGTCTGATGTTCAGGTTGAGATTATTGCCATTATAGGTGGCGCGTGAATAATCCACGCTGGCCCCTTCCTGCCAGGTGGCGGGCAGGCTGTTGATCAGCACCGCGCCCCCGATGCCCGCTCCATATAAACTCCCGGCTGTTCCTTTGATGATCTCGATGGATTGGAAATTATAGAATCCCAGTTGGTTCAGATAGGTATTTCCACCGGGATCGGTAAGCGGGATCTCGTTCCAGTAGACCTTGATATCCCTAACCCCAAAAGGTGACCGTAAAGAGCTGCCCCGTATGTTCAGCCGGTAGCTTCCCGGCGAACGTTCCTCCATCCTTACCCCGGGGACTGTATTCAGGGCGGGTAAGATACTGTTATTGGCAAACCGCCCAAGAGTGGATTTCCCCACAAAGCTTACAGGGGCGCCCACATCGGACAGCTTCCGGTTCTGTTCGTAGGCTTTGACCACGACATCCTGCATGGGCTTCGTCTCTGATGAGTCCGTTAAAAAAACCCCGGGACTTGTCGCAGTGGAATGTGTCGATTGCGCAGACAATTGAAAGCAGGAAAAGGTTATCAGGGACAGCAATATGGTTCTTATCATCCGATCGGATTTTGGTTTTGCCGTTTCAAAGTTAGAACAGAATATTCATTATCTTGAACAAGTTCTGTATTTGAAATGAAAACTACAACCTGCTGTGCTATTTCTCATATTAAAAAAACATGAGTAACTCAAAAAAGCTTGGCCTCTTCGACCTGACGATGATCGTAGTCAGCCTTACGATCGGGATGGGCATTTTTCGTACGCCTGTCGTAGCGGCGGCAAAGGCGGGCACTCCCACCATATTTTTCATGGCCTGGCTGATCGGCGGGCTGGTAGCGCTTTGCGGTGCGCTGACCTATGCGGAGATCGGCTCGCGCTATCCCGTAATGGGGGGTTATTATAAAGTATTTTCATACGGGTATCATCCTTCCCTGGCTTTCGCGGTCAATTGCATCGTTCTTGTATCCAATGCCGCCTCTACTGCGCTCGTTGCCGTGATCGGCGTTGAATATTTAGGACATTTTTTTTATGACGGCCCCACGCCTGAGCTCTTTAAACAGGGACTCACCATCGGAGTAGTGATCGTATTTTTTACTATCAATATGCTTGGTTTGAAGATGAGCAGCAGGGTGCAGAATGTGCTCATCCTGGTAAAGATCTCGCTGATCCTGTTATTGCTTGTCTCGGTCTTCGGCCGACATCCGGTAGTGGCCGTTCCCGGCAGCGGCGCCTTGCCGTCTATTCATCCCGGGACGGCGCTCGGCTTCCTGAAAGCCCTTGGCATCGGCCTCATCGCAGTATCCTTTACTTATGGCGGTTACCAGCAGAGCATCAATTTCGGAGGTGAGGTGCGCCAGCCTGCCCGGATCATTCCGCGGGGCATCAGCTATGGCATCATCATTATCATCGTACTCTATCTTTCTCTGAATTTCGTATATGTGAAAGTGATCGGATTCGAGCAGCTCAGGACGGCCGATTCGATCGCCGCGATCCTGATCAGACATCTGTTCGGGCCTACCGGAGAGAGTATCCTCCGGATCGCGATGTTCCTGTCGGTGCTGGCTTATGTAAATGTCCTGATGATGAGCAATCCCCGCGTGATGTATGCAATGAGCCAGGAAGGCATCCTGCCCGCCATCTTCAGCAAAAGGACCCGCAGACACGAAGTGATCGTCTGGTCCCTTACCGCTTTTTCCCTGGTGATCATCATTACCCTGCTCTTCAGCAGCACCGTCGAAAAGATCATAAACTATACGATATTCCTGGATTCCATCGGTATGTCGACCTCTGCGGCAACGATCTTTATTTTGCGGAGACGGAAGGTCGGAGAAGGAGAAGATATTTACCGGATGCGATTGTTTCCGCTGATGCCCCTGATCTTTATTCTTGCCTATACCGGCGTAGCCATCAGCATTATTATCGACGACCCCGTAACGGCCTCTTACGGAGCGCTGATCTTTGCTTGTTTTTTTGTGGTCTATTTTGCCGTAAAAAGAGCAAGGCGCGAACGCGCCGGATAAACCCGCGGATGCCGCATACATCCCGGTCGACCCGCATAAATCAACGAATATGGATATATCCTATATACTTAACGAACTAGGGGAGGACAGGGAACTTTATTTCAATGCCATTGCGCCACCCATTGTACAGACCAGCAATTTCCGGGTAAGCACGGTTGCGGAATTAAAGGAATTGTTCGACAATGAATACAGCGGCTATCTTTACAGCCGCGGTCTCAACCCCACCGTGGAGATCCTCCGGAAGAAGCTGGCTGCCCTCGACGGGGCGGAAGATTGTCTGGTATTCAGCAGCGGTGCTGCGGCGATCTTTGCCTCGGTGCTGGCGAATGTGCAGGCAGGCGATCATATCGTCTCCGTCGAAAAACCCTATACCTGGGCCCAGCGCATGTTCGATGTTGTCCTCCCGCGGTTTGGGGTCAGCACCACCTATATCGACGGGACGCAGATCGATAATTTTGAGCGCGCCATCCTCCCCAATACAAGGATCATCTATCTGGAGTCCCCAAATTCCTGGGATTACCGTCTTCAGGACCTTCGGGCAGTGGCCGAACTAGCCAGATCGGAGAACATCACTACGATCATCGATAACAGTTATTGCACACCCGTCTATCAGCGGCCGATAGAAATGGGCATCGATATAGCCGTGCAAACGGCTACCAAATATATCGGCGGGCACAGCGATACGCTTGGCGGAGTGCTCTCGGGCAGCAGCGCCATGATCAAAAAGATCTTCGACAGCGAATATCTCAACATCGGCAGCGGAATCCAGCCTTTTAACGCGTGGCTGCTCATCAGAGGCCTGAGAACCCTTCCGGCACGGCTCGACCGTATTACGGCAACCACAACTAAAATAACGTCATTCCTGAAACAGCATCCCCGGGTAGAAGCCATTCTTTTTCCTTTCGACGAGTCTTTTCCGCAATATGAGCTGGCAAGGGCCCAGATGAAGGGCGCCTGCGGCCTGCTGAGCTTTTATATAAAGGCAGGCACGATGGGGGAGATCGTTCGGTTCTGTGAATCTCTGCAGCACATCATGATGGCCGTAAGCTGGGGAGGCCACGAATCCCTGGTGTTGCCCCGTTGCGCTTCGCTTGCTGCCGGCCAGTTCGACCCTTCGGTCAGGGAACACCGGATGATCCGGCTGTACACCGGTCTCGAAGATCCTGCGTACCTTATCGGCGACCTGGAGCAAGCTTTCGCCAAAGCTTTGTAAAATCCTTATTATTAAGCGGTTTATCGTTTGCGGGGGAGGATCAATTGTGTATTTTAGCCGAATTATCGGGGAGCCGTTTATAAAAAATTTCCTCCCGGAAAGAGAACTACTTTTAAATTTGTTGCATGACCTTGAAAAAATTGCTACCGGTGTGGTTTTTACCGGGACTGCTGTTGTGTCACATGAGCCAGGCCCAGGATAAAGATAAGTGGGATCTCAGGCGTTGTGTGGATTATGCCCTGGCTAATAATATCTCCATAAAACAAGCCGATGTCCAGGCCAGGCTTTCCAGGCTGACCCTCGACCAGAGCAAACTTTCCCAGATCCCAACCCTGGGTGTAGGGATCGGCGCAGGCGTCAATTCAGGACGTCGCCAGAACCCTACCGATTTTTCCCTGAGCACCAACACTTTTTTTGCCAATAGTTACAATCTGCAGACAAGCGCCAATATCTTCAATTTTTTCAGCGTTCGTAACACGATAGCATCCAACCGCTATGCCCTGGACGCGGCCTACGCCAATACCGACAAGGTAAAGAACGATATATCCCTCAACGTGGCCAACGCCTATCTGCAGGTATTGCTGGCGACAGAGCAGTCGGAGGCGGCCCGCCTTCAATTGAAATTATCGCAGAACCAGCTGGATATCACCCATAAGCAGGTGAACGCGGGTACGCTCCCGGAACTTAATGCCGCAGAGCTGGAGGCCCAGGTGGCACAGGACAGCTCAAATTATATTTCTACACAAGGGGTGATCACGCAAAATATCCTGACCTTAAAAGCATATCTGGGCATGGACGCAGGCACCCGTTTCGAGGTGGATACCCCGCCCGTGGAGCAGATCCCGATCGAAAAACTGGCAGACCTCCAGCCGGAATCCGTTTACTCCCTGGCCCTGACCTATCAGCCATTGCAGAAAATGGATGCCTATCTGGTGGAGTCCTCCCGCAGGAACGTGCTGGCCAACAAGGGGGCGCAATATCCATCCCTTAGTGTGGTTGGCAACCTGGGCACAAACTATATCGGCAATGGCATGGAGCCGATACTCTCCACAGTGAGACCCAAGGTGGATACGATCGCCAGAGTGGTGCCATCAAACGACAATGTGGTGGTGGATGGAGTTACCTACGATACCCGAAAAACGCCTTATTTCAAGCAACTAAACCAGAATTTCAGCCAATATTTTGGGCTCAGCGTCAACATCACGATCCTGAACGGGGGCATCCTGCATACGAATTACGCCAAATCGAAGCTGAGCCTCCGTAATACGGAGCTGCAACGCGACCAGGATAACCTTACCCTCAAGCAGAATATCTATCAGGCATATACGGCTGCCATAACGGCCCTGCAGAAGTTCGAAGCCAACAAGATCAGCGTGGCCGCCACTCAGAAAAGCTTTGAATTTGCTCAAAAAAGATATGGCATCGGCATGCTGAATACGGTCGACCTGCTGACGAACCAGAATAACTTTTTCAACGCGAAGATCAATTTATTGTATTCCCAGTTTGACTATGTGTTCAAGATGAAAGTGCTGGAATTTTACAAAGGCCTTGGGATCAAGCTAACAAAATAACAACCCTCAAACAACTTATACATGAATAAGAAATTGCTTTGGATCATCATAAGCCTGGTCGTATTGATCCTGCTGCTCGTCGTATTGAAGAGCGCAGGCGTGCTGGGAAAAGAAGAAGGAATAAAAGTGTCTTCCGAAAAGGTGGCAAAGCGTGATATAACCGAGATCGTTACCGCCAGCGGCAAGATCTATCCGGAAAAGGAAGTAAAGATCAGTCCGGATATCTCCGGAGAGATCGTAGAGCTAATGGTCTTTCAGGAAGGCGACAGCGTGAAAAAAGGTCAGGAGCTGGCCAGGATCTATGCCGACATTTACGATACGCAGCGCGACCAGGCAGCAGCCCAGGTAAACCAGCAGCAGGCCCTCGTATCGAACATGTCCGCCCAGCTGCCGGGCCTGAAGGCAACGCTCGATGCCAACCAGCGGACCTTTGACCGTCAGAAGCAATTGCTGGATCAGAAAGTCATCTCACTATCTGAATATGAAGCGGCGGAGAGCGCCCTCAAATCTTCCCAGGCCAATTATGCCGCGGCAGTCCAGACGGTCAAAGGGAATCAGGCAGGGGTCGCCAGCGCCCAGGCTAATCTGTCCATCGCCGCCAAGAATCTCAGCCGCACCACGGTGACTTCCCCGATCGATGGCGTTGTCTCCCTGCTGAGCGTAAAAAAAGGAGAGAGGGTTGTCGGCAATTCCATGATGGCGGGCACCGAAATGATGCGCGTGGCCGATATGAGCAAGATCGAGGCCATTGTCGACGTAGGGGAGAACGATATTCCAAAAGTACATCTCGGAGATTCGGCGCTCCTCGAAGTGGATGCCTACAACAACCGTAAGTTCAAAGGCGTCGTCACACAGATCGCCAGCAGCACCACCGCCGCCACGGCCACAGCGACCACCAACGACGTCACGAATTACAAAGTGCATATACGACTGGCCTTCGATTCCTATAAGGACCTGATCAACCCGGCAAGGCCCAAGAATTTTCCTTTCCGGCCAGGCATGAGCACCAGCGCAGACATCCAGACCCGTACCCATAAAATGGTGTTGTCCGTTCCGATCAATGCCGTAACGACGCGCGAAAAAAATTCGGATAATGTCGTTCAGGGCAGTGCAGATGCGAAAAAGGACGGACCGGATAATGGCGACACCAAAACGGCGGTCTCCGCCACCGGAGAAATGGATGAGGTGGTGTTCCTGCTGCAGACGGATGGCACGGTGAAGAAGAGCAAGGTAAAGACGGATATCCAGGATATCAATTATATAGAGATCGTGGACGGGATAAAGGATGGTGACCAGGCCATCTCCGGGCCATACAGCGTTATCAGCAAGACGCTCAAGGATAAAATGAAAGTAAAAGTGGTCCAGAAGGATAAATTGTTCGAAGGGAAAAAGGATTAATGTATTCAAAATAGTAAATCGATCCGTAGATGCGATTGGGTGTAATTGGCAGCGGCAGTTGGGCTACGGCGTTAGCCAAGATCCTTACCGATAACGGAATATCCATTAACTGGTGGGTAAGGAACGAGGAGGTCATACGGCATCTGCGGGCCAGGCGTCATAATCCGCAATACCTCCCTTCCGTTTATTTCGATACCGGTCTTCTGACGCTGAGCAGCGAGGTAAAAGACACCATCGCCGCTTCGGATTGTCTGATCATCGCCGTTCCTTCCGCTTATATTACAGATACGCTGGATGCCCTGGACAGAGACATTTTTGAGGGGAAAAAGCTGGTCTCCGCCGTAAAAGGCATTCTTCCCGAACATAACTTATTGCTGAACGAATACCTGGCAGAGCGATTCCATATGGATATTGCCGATTATTTCACCGTAATGGGCCCTTGCCATGCCGAAGAAGTAGCGGCCGAAAAGCTCTCTTATCTGACTTTTTCCGGCCAGGATGAAACATTTACCAGGGAAATAGCGTCTTATTTTAAGACGGAATATCTCAATACGGTGGTGAACAATGACGTATCGGGCGTTCAGTTTGCGGCGGTGCTGAAGAATATCTATGCGTTGGGGGCCGGGATAGCCCATGGGCTTGAGTATGGGGATAATTTTCTGAGCGTCCTGATCGCTAATTCTGCCGAGGAAATGGCCGGTTTCCTGCGCAAGACCGGGATCAGTCCCGCGAATTATGCGGCCTCGGTCTATCTGGGCGATCTGCTGGTAACCTGCTACTCGCTCTATAGCCGGAACAGGACGTTCGGAAATATGATCGGGAAGGGATATTCGGTGAAGGCCGCCCGTCTGGAACTGAACATGGTTGCGGAAGGATACAATGCCAGCAAGTGCATTTATATGATAAACAAGGATATAGGAGCGGAAATGCCCATAGCCGGGATGATCTACCGGATCTTGTGGGAAAATGTTAAAGTCAGGGAAGGGTTTAAACAAATTGAGCCTTTACTCGTCTGATATAAGGAAGCAGTTGCTTCTGTCAGGATCAACAGTTAAAACAACGGTTATGATGCCATTTTCTTACCAGGGTTTCGGTTTCACCTCCATCTTGCTGATGGTGCTCATCCTGTCGGCCGTGCAGGGGGTGAAATATCTTAGGGAGCGCTTTCACAGATAGAGGACCCGCCACACAGCCCCGTTAGCCCAGTTCCGTCTCTATGCCACCGGCAGCGAAAGATTTTCAAAAAACAGTTCCGCAGTGATCCCGTCCGTCAGCAGTTTCCCCTCCCTGGTCAGCACCAACCTTCCATTTTCCCCATCCATTGTTCCCCCGTTGACGAAAGGCCCGGTCTTCCCCAGCAACGCAGACGCCGCCTCTTTCCCCCATCGCAGGGATACATAGCTCAGATCACAGCCTTCGACGGTCCGCAGGGAGGTCATGATATATTCATTCAATTGCTGCACCGGCAGCAGCTCCTCCCTTTCAAAAAGGAGCCTGCCTTCCGACAGCGCTTCTGTATACCGTGCATTATTGGCTATGTTCCACTGCCGGGAAAGTCCGTCGAAGGAATGTGCGGAGGGTCCGAGACCAAGATATCGCCGGCCCTGCCAATAGGAGGAGTTATGCCGGCTTCTCCTGCCGGGCATCGCAAAATTCGATATTTCATAGTGCTCATAACCGGCGTTTCCCAGCCATTCCATCAGCAGGAGAAATTGTCTGGCCTGGTCCTCCGGATCGACGGCCTGCACTTTTTTAAGATGGATCATCTTATCCAGCGCCGTCTTCGGCTCGACGGTCAGCGCATAACAGGAAAGATGGGGTATGCCCAGCGCGATAGCCTGCTCCACATTCTTCTTCCAGTGACTGTCGGGTAAGGTCGGTCCCCCATAGATCAGGTCGGCGCTGATATTGGCAAACCCTTCTCCCTGGGCTATTCTGATGGCCGCAAGCGCCTGTTCCGGTCCATGGGCCCTGTTCATCCATTGCAGGTCCTCCCCGAAAAAAGACTGGACCCCGATGCTCAGCCGGTTGATCCCCGCCGCCTTCCAGGATTTCAGCTGGGGAAGGGTTATATCGTCCGGGTTGGCTTCCAGCGTGATTTCGGCCCCAGGCCCTATATCGAATTGCGTCCGCAATCCTTCCATGATCCGACCCAGCTCTTCGGGTTGCAGCAGGGAAGGGGTGCCACCGCCGAAATATACCGTCTCCGCCATTTCTCCACCGATATAACTCTTCCGCAATTCCATTTCTTTCAATAAAGCAACTACAAAATCGTTTGTACGATTCAGAGAAGTGGAAAAATGAAAATTACAGTAATGACAGGCTTGCCTGCAAAAAGGAATATGAAGATAAATGCCTGCCATATTGTTTGCTTTATTTTCGCGAATATTACACGGATAACCTCCTTTGAGTGGACAGTGCCTGCTCACAGCGAGCGGATCGTGCCTGAAAATTGACGCTGCATGACAAAATTAAGGGGATATGGCCGTACACTCTGCCTGCTGTTTTTAATAAGCAGTCAGCGTGGTCTTGCGCAATACGCCCTGCACATCGAGCCGGTGGACAGGGATTCTGTTTTTATCGGAAAGCGGTTAGGGGCGCCATCAACCTTTAAGAACCAGGCCTTCTGTACGGAATACATCTACGGCATCCCCTCGCTGTTGCAGGGGAAAGGCTTTATGACCGCATCGGTGGACAGCATACGCTATGATGCCGAAGGCGCCACGATCCGGTTGTATGTGGGGCCCGCCTATCGCTGGGCCCATATCAATACCCATATGATCGAGCCCGCCCTACTTTCGGCGATCGGCTGGAATGACAGGAGCTTCTCCGGCCGGCCTCTCGATTTCAAACAATTTCAGAGCCGGGAGCAGGCGCTGCTGGATTATCTGGAGAACAACGGTTACCCCTTTGCAAAAATAAACCTGGACAGCATCGTGCTGAAGGATAGCAGTGAGATATCGGCCGATCTGAAGATCGACAAGGGGCCCCTGTATAAGATCGACAGCATCCGGATCTATGGGACGGCAAAGATATCGGGTGACTTTATCCGGAACTATCTGGGCCTTCCGAATGGCGCCATTTACCGGAGGGACAAGCTGGCCACCATCAGTAAAAAAATTTTGGAACTTCCTTATGTACAGGAGCAAAGACCATGGGACCTGACCATGCTGGCTACGGGCTCGGTGGTCAACCTGTACCTCCAGCCAAAAAAGAGCAGCCAGATCAACGTGTTGATCGGCTTCCTGCCCAGCAGCGACCCGCTCCTGGGCAACAAGCTGCTGGTCACGGGCGAGGCAACGGTAAACCTGAAAAACGCGCTGGGCAGCGGAGAGACCATCGGGCTCAACTGGCAGCAGCTTCAGGCCCAGTCGCCCCGGCTGAACTTACAGTTCCAGCAACCGTATATATTCAAATCTCCGTTCGGGCTCAATGCCTCCTTCGACCTGTTCAAAAAAGATTCCTCCTATATCAATATCAATATGCAGCTCGGTATGCAATACACCCTGTCGGCCACCCAGACAGGCACCGTATTCATCCGCGACTTGATCACCAACGTGCTGAATGTGGATACGCTCCAGGTACTATCCGCCCATGCCTTGCCCACCGAGGCGGATATCAGCTCGGTAAGCCTGGGGATCACCTATGAGTTCAATAATACCAATTACCGGTATAATCCAAGGCGCGGCAACGAGCTTCAGTTCATGGGCTCGGCCGGAACGAAGAAGATCCGAAAGAATGCGCAGATCGTCAAGCTGACCGATCCCTCCGACCCCGGCTTTTCTTTCAATTCCCTCTATGATACGGTAAAATTGAATTCTTATGAATTTCTGATGAAAGGGTCTGCGGCTCATTATCTGCCTATCAGCAGGGCCTCCACGCTGAAGCTGGCTGTGAATGCCGGAGTATTCAGCAGCAGCAGCGTTTACCGGAATGAGCTTTTCCTGATCGGCGGGTACAAGCTGTTAAGAGGTTTTGATGAGGAGAGCATCCTTGCGGCGCAATATGCGGTAGGAAGTCTGGAATACCGGTATCTTATAGGGCTGAACTCTTTCCTGTTCACTTTCCTGGATGCAGGCTGGGCAAAGAATAACATACCCGGATATCATCTTGACAATGTTTTCTTCGGGACGGGTTTGGGACTGGCATTTGAGACAAAGGCCGGCATATTCAATATTTCTTATGCCATCGGCAAGCGAAATGATACGAATCTGAATCTAAGGGATGCAAAGATCCATCTGGGTTATGTGAGTTTTTTTTAATCAACTTACTATGATATTTTTGTAACAGTAATAACCGCGGGACGCGCCTCATGATAAAATTTCTACCTCTTCTTTTTTCATGCTTGTTTTTCTTCGGCAACGGATTTGCTCAGACTGTTCAGGATACGCTCCCCGTTCCGAAAGATACGAATCTCGCCAGGACAAAACAGGAGCCTGCGGCTCCGGATACCCGGGTAAAGGATTCAGGCCAGCACCGGCATGATTCCACGAAAAGAGCACCGTCTGTCCGGGTGAAGGCGCCAGCTTCTGCGGCTCCGGCCCTGGTGGTGGATTCTGCGGCCAGACCAGATTCTCTCAGCCGGAAGAAAGACTCCGTCCCTGCGGTGCGGATACAGCCAGCTCCTGTCGAAGATGGTAAATATCTTCTGCTGTGGAAGGCGACGCTTGCCGCCTGCCCTTTTTTCAATTTTACGGGCACGCCGGTAGTCGAAAGGGAAATAATACACCGGCCGGATTCCAGGGACACCCTGTTCTATCTGCTCGTCGCTATCTTGTTTTATTTCGCGCTGGTCAGGATCTTCTATGAAAAATATTTCGGGCATCTGCTTACGCTGTTTTTCCGGGCCTCCATCCGTCAGCAGCAGATCCGGGAACAGGTCATTCAGACGCCTTTGCCTTCACTGATGCTGAACGGGTTGTTTATCATAACCGGAGGATTGTATGCCAGCTACCTGCTGCGTTTCTATCAGTTCGGGGGAGACCTCAATTTCTGGCTCCTCTACCTCGATTGTATGCTCTCGCTGGCGCTTATTTACCTGGTCAAATTCCTCATATTGAAATTTTGCGGCTGGGTATTCAATATATCCCGGGCTACCGATACTTATATTTTTGTGGTGTTCCTGGTCAATAAAATGCTGGGAATTTTCCTTCTGCCTTTCTTGATCCTGATCACTTTTTCGGGGCCAGCAGCGCGGGAAATTTATGTAACTGTCTCGTTAGTAATGGTTTTCGTCTTTTTGGCTTATCGGATCCTGGCTTCGTTCCGCCCCATAAGAAATGAAATAAAACTAACTCCGTTTCATTTTTTTCTTTACCTTTGCGCCTTCGAAATAGCACCCCTCTTATTGATTTACAAGGTGTTATTAACGTATTTGGAAAAAGGTTCTTAACTTTGCAAATCATAGGGGAACACACATGATTAAAAACGAGGACAAAAAAAGAATTTTAATCACGCAACCCAGGCCTGAAACGGATAAGTCTCCGTATTTCGAACTTGCCAAGAAATACGAGGTAGAGCTGGCTTTCCATCCTTTTATCCGCCTCGAGGGTATTCCGGCCAAAGACTTCCGTAAGCAAAAAATAGATATCGCACAGTACACCGCAGTAGTCTTTACAAGCCGGAACGCGATCGATCATTTCTTCCGGACCTGCGAAGAGATGAAGGTCAGCGTCTCTCAGGATACCAAGTACTTCTGTATTACCGAAGCCGTAGCCCTGTATCTCCAGAAATTCATTTTATACCGCAAGCGCAAAGTGTTCTACGGGGCCGATGGCCTGAACAAGAGCATGTTCGACGTCATAAACAAGCACAAGGAGAACGAAAGGTTCCTCTATCCCTGCTCGGAGAATCAGCAGGATAATGAGATCGTCAACTGGCTCAGGAACAACAACTGCGGCTTTGCCACACCTTTCATGTACCGCACCATCAGCAATGACGTAAAAGATCTGATGAACCAGAGCGAATACGACATCATCTGCTTTTTTACCCCCAGCGGAATAAGAAGCCTTTTTGACAACCTCCCGAAGTTCAAGCAGAATGGCACCAAGATCGGCGCGTTTGGCAGCAATACCTTCAGGGCGGCGGAAGAGGCCGGGCTCACGCTGGATATCAAGGCCCCTTTGCCACAGGCGCCTTCCATGGTCTCCGCTCTCGAAAAATATCTCGCCATAGTAGGCACAAAAAAATAGGCGGTCCTCTTCCCGGGCATCCCTGTTTCTGGCTTGAAGCTTGTAGCTTGCTTCCTGTACTATGCAGCATACGAACCGGCTCAGCGCCGAAACCAGCCCATATCTCCTTCAGCATGCACACAATCCCGTGGACTGGTATCCCTGGGGCGACGAAGCATTGCAGAAAGCCCGGACCGAGAACAAGCCCGTCCTGGTGAGCATCGGCTATTCCGCCTGCCACTGGTGTCATGTCATGGAAAGAGAAAGCTTCGAAGATGAGGAGACCGCCATGCTGATGAACGAAAATTTTGTCAACATCAAGATCGACCGCGAAGAACGTCCCGACCTCGATCATATCTATATGGATGCCGTTCAGGCGATCACGGGCAGCGGTGGCTGGCCGCTGAACGTATTCCTCACCCCGGAAGGCAAACCTTTCTATGGAGGCACCTATTTCCCTCCCAGGCCCTTATATAACAGGCCATCCTGGAAGGAAGTGCTGTCCGCGCTCGCCAGGTCCTGGCGGGAAAAAAAAGAGGAGATAGAGGGCCAGGCCCAGAACCTGATCCGGCATCTGCAGGGATCCAATTCATTCGGACCTGGGAAGCAGGACGCCCCGGGGCCGGACACCGGTCCCGGGGCCACGGTCTTTACCCCAGCCACGCTGCGCCAGATCTATGACCACCTGATGCAGACGGCAGACAGGCAAATGGGTGGGTTTGGCGGCGCGCCCAAATTTCCCCAGACCTTCTCCATACGATTCCTTCTTCATTACTTCTATTTCACGCGGGAAGCGCCGGCGCTGGAACAGGCCTGCCTCAGCCTCGACAAAATGATCATGGGCGGCATCTACGACCAGATAGGAGGAGGGTTTGCCCGTTATTCCACGGATGAGCAATGGCTGGCCCCGCACTTCGAAAAAATGCTCTACGATAATGCCCTTCTGATCATCGTACTGAGCGAGGCATACCAGCTGACCCGGAAAGAACTGTACCGCGATACCATCCACCATACCATGGCGTTCATCCGCCGCGAATTATCGCTGCCGGATGGAGCCGCTTTTTATTCGGCCCTTGATGCCGACAGCGAGGGGGAGGAGGGCAAATACTATGTATGGGACAAGGAGGAGATCGAAAGGGTCCTCGGGGAGGATTCGGCGCTTTTCTGCCGTCATTATGGGGTTACTGCCGGGGGCAACTGGGAAGGAAAGAACATCCTGACCCGAACGGGCCCGCCGGAAAGCAACCCTCCCGCCAGCTCGGCCGGCGCCCGGTCCTTTACCGTATCTGATCCGGCTCTTTCTCCCTCCGACAGGGAAAGGCTGGAAAAAGCCCGTCTCATCCTGCTGGAACACCGGTCGCACCGTATCCGCCCGGCTCTGGACGATAAGATATTGCTGGGCTGGAACGCCCTGATGAATATCGCTTGTTCAAAGGCCTTTGCTGCTCTCGGGACGGAAGAATACAAAGACATGGCCATCCGGAACATGGATCTTTGCTGGAATAAGTTCCGCGGAGAAGGCTTATATCATTTTTATCATTCCTATAAGGACGGCCAGAACAGGTATCCGGCCTTCCTCGACGATTATGCCTGTCTGATCTCCGCCCTTATCCAGTTGCAGGAAATTACGGGCGACACCAGCTATCTCCTTAAGGCAAAGGAGCTTACCCAATTTGTATCCGACAATTTCAGCGACGGGGAGACGGGCTTGTTCTTCTTTACCCATCAGGGACAGAAAGACCTGATCCTCCGGAAAAAAGAGATCTATGACGGCGCAGTTCCCTCCGGGAACTCCATGATGGCTTTCAACCTGGCCTATATGTCGATTATTTTTAATAAACAGGACTGGGGCGACAGGGCCGCCCACATGGCAGCACAGGTGCATCGCTTTGTGACCAGCCATCCCGGCTCTTTCGGAGTTTGGGCAACCCTTTACCAGGCCCTTACGTATGTTATTCCAGAGGTAGTTATTACCGGCAAGGAGTTGGATGTTGTCCGGAAGGAATTTCTGGAGCAGATGATCCCCTACCGGGTCTTTCAGTCTGCCACGGAAAAAAATACCCAGTTCCCTTTATTATGCGACAGGCCGTCCGGTGATTCCCCGCTTATTTTCCTATGTAAAAATTATACGTGCCAACTCCCTGTTAATGAGATAGATACATTTATCCGGCTACTAGAAAATGTGCAAAAGTTTCGTAGTTAAATAGTACAATAATTTAACTACCGTGTTCGTTAATGAATATTAGCATCCCGAAAGCTTTGACTTTCGAAAAATTAATTTTAAACTTGTAGCTCGATGTTGTCAAATTTTTTTCGCCCAATACCCTTTAATATTATGAAAATGAAAAACCTATCCACTCTGATGATCCTGCCTGCCTTTCTGCTGGCAGCCGGATGCGGGAAAATAGGCAAATCCCACAAGGGATTACCCGATGACGGACAGTTACACGGGGTTGCTCCCGCGAGTTCCTACAATTTATCTAAGCCTCCGGGCATGGTCTACATCCCGCCGGGAACCTTTCACATGGGGCCCAGTGACGAGGATGTCAACTTTGCCTATACTGCCCGTAACAGGCAAGTTTCTATCAGTGGTTTCTGGATGGATGCAACGGAGATCACCAACAATGAATACCGCCAGTTCACCAACTGGGTAAGGGATTCCATTGCGGCTACCTTTATGACCTATGGTAAAGAGGTGGACGGGAAGTTCCAGGTTGACTGGAAAAAGGCCCAGACCATCAAATGGGGCGAAAAGGCCACGGTCGAGAAGATCGATCAGATGATCGTGACTCCCGATAACCGGATCTTTGGTAAGAAGGAATTAGACCCTGCCAAGATCAAGTATCATTCGGAGATCTTCGACCTCAAAGAGGCTTCTTTGAAGACCAACGAAGGCAAGCCCCGCTCCCTGTTCATCAGGAAGAAGGACGTGGCGGTCTATCCCGACACCCTGGTCTGGATCCGTGACTTCAGCTATTCTTACAACGAGCCGATGACCAAGAGATATTACTCTCACCCTGCATTCGGTAACTACCCTGTAGTGGGGGTGAACTGGAACCAGGCCACTGTTTTCTGCGAATGGAGGACACAATACCTGAATGCCAGCCTCGAAAAGAAGAAAATGGCTACCGAATCGAATTTCCGCCTGCCTACCGAGACGGAATGGGAATATGCCGCCCGCGGCGGACGCTCACAATCGATGTATCCATGGGGTAACTATTACCTGAGGAATAAGAAAGGCTGTCTGCTGGCTAACTTCAAGCCCGGACGCGGTAACTATCCCGAAGATGGAGGGTTCTATACCGTGCGTGCGGATGCCTACTGGCCTAACGATTTCGGTCTGTACTGCATGGCCGGGAACGTGGCCGAATGGACCTCTTCCCTGTACTACGAAGGCGCTTACAACTTTCAGCATGATATGAACCCGGATATACGCTACAATGCAAAGGATACCGATCCTCCCCGCATGAAACGTAAGGTGATCCGCGGTGGAAGCTGGAAAGACGTGGGCTGGTACCTTCAGACGAGCACCCGGACCTACGAATACCAGGATACTACCAAGTCTTATATCGGTTTCCGCTGTGTGATCGATCTGCCGCCGACAATGACAAATAACCGTAGATAATTTATAATCTGGCACAAAATTTTTAATAAGAAAATTCGTTTTGATTTTGAATAATCAACACAAATCAAGCGAATTTTCTTTCCTTAACCCTCTCAAAACCTTTTAAAAAAAAACTTAAAATTACAACTATGAGCGCTGGAATATCTAAATCTACGGAAAGACTGGTAAACATTATAGTGTGCGTCGGCGCTGCCGTCGTAATCTTCGGAGCATTGCAGAAAATTCTGCACACCAAGCTGGCTGACTTCTTCCTGACCGCTGGTCTGTTGACAGAAGCGCTGATCTTTATGGTGTACGCGTTCTTACCCCCTCCCGGAGGCGAAATGCATGCCCTGGTAGAAGCCCTGCCAAAACTGGCCGCCGGCTCCAGCGGTAACCCTGCTCTTGATAAAATGGATAAGATGCTTCAGGAAGCCGATATTACCCCTGCTAACCTGGGTCGTCTGAGCGAAGGTTTCAAAAAATTCGGCACCACGATCGAACAGATCAAGGATGTGTCCGGAGCCCTCGCCGCCACCAGCGAATATACCAACAAGACAAAAGAAGCTTCTATAGCACTGGACAGCATGAAAGGCGCTTATCAGAATGCTACCAATACGATCTCCAGCCTTAATGCTGCTGCCGATAGCACCAAACAGTTCCATACACAGGTACAGGTATTGACCAAGAACCTTGGATCCCTGAATGCCATCTATGAGCTCGAATTGCAGGATACCAACAACCACCTGAAGGCGATGAACAGCTTCTATGGTAACCTGGTACAGGCTTCCGAGACCATGCAGGGCAGCGTGACCGATGCTAAGAAAACACAGGAACAGATCGCCCTCCTGGCTAAGAACCTGGGTAACCTGAACAATGTTTACGGCAATATGCTGAGCGCTATGCAGGGTCGCCAGGCTTAATGATAAAGCCGGGCCCGTTTTATCCGGACCCCATGTTACTAACTATGAAAAGAGACGTTTAGTCCTATCGAAAAACTATTTGTTTAAAAATAATTACTGACCCATGTCTTTACCTAAAGAACCACGGCAAAAGATGATCAACATGATGTATCTGGTGCTTACAGCCCTGCTGGCACTGAATGTATCTGCTGAGATCCTGAACGCCTTTAAGACTGTCAATAACAGTATAATACAATCCAATACTGTCGTTACGGAAAAGAATAATCTGACCTATAAATCTTTCGATAACAAGCTGAAGGATTCTGCGACTGCCTCCTTAGCCAGAACCTGGGCGCCAAAGGCCGAAGAAGCGAAGAAACTTTCTTTCGACGTTTATACACTTATCGATCAGTTAAAAGACCAATTGATGGAAGAATCCTCACCCAGTGTTAAGGATGGAGTAAAAGAATACAATGAATCCAGCCTCGATGCCGCCACCCGTCTTTTTGACACCAAGGGTCAGGGTAAGGTATTATATGAGAAGCTGAAGGCCTATAAGGCAAGCATGCTGGATATCCTGAAGCCTGAAGAATTTGCATCCAATAAACTGCTTATGGAGGATGTGACCAAACAAAAGGCGGATTTCGAACGCCAGTTGCCCCTTGATGTTACGGTACCGAAATCACAGTCCGGTAATGCCCGTACTGCCGATAGCGCCAAGGACTGGACCCTCAACTATTTCCACATGACGCCGAGCATCGCCGCCATGACGATCCTCAGCAAATTCCAGAGCGATATCAAGAATTCCGAAGCGCAGATGATCGATTATCTGCATAAGAAGATCGGAGAAGTCAAAGTGGTCTATGATAAGTTCCAGGTGCTCGCCCAGGCCAGCTCCAACTATGTGATGCCCGGTGACGAACTCCATATCAGGGCTGGCGTAGGCGCTTTCAGCGATGCCGCCAAGCCGACGATCACGATCAACGGCCAGGGACAGCAACTGAAAGAAGGGATGGCCGATTTCAGCACCAAGGCCGATGGTGCCGGAGAGCATACGGTCAATGTCCATGTGGAATTTACAAAGCCCGATGGTACTATTGAAAAGAAAGATATGCCCGTTAAATACACGGTTGGTCTGCCTTCAGGCGCCTCCGTCTTCCTCGAAAAAATGAACGTTTTATATGTGGGAGAAGAAAATCCCCTCATCGTTTCCGGTGGTAGTGTAGGTCGCGAAAAGGTACATGTATCCTTCTCCGGCGGAGCGCCAGTTGAAAACACAGGCGGAGACAAATATATTATCAAGCCGACGACCCCAGGCGATGCTAAGATCATCGTCAATGCGAACGGAAAGCTCAATGAATTCCCGATGAGGGTGAAATTCCTGCCCAACCCAGCCGGGTTTGTAGGAACCAGCAAGGGAGGCAGCATGTCTGCTTCTGAATTCAAGGCGAATGGCGGATTGCTCGCCCACCTGGAAAATTCGGATTTCATATCTCCTTTCCTTGTCGTGAGCTATAAGCTGAGCGCCATCGGCGGAAATATTCCCCAGGCACAACAGGCTACGAACGACGGTCCACGCTGGAACGGAAGGGCCGCGGATATCGTGACCAGATGTTCCCCGGGCACCAATGTATTCTTTGATGAAATTCACGTGAAAGGCCGTGATGGCAGGGACAGAACCCTTCCTCCCATGGTTTTCATTCTGAAATAGGTTTAAAATTCGCCGGGCCTTGAAAGCCTGGCGGATTTTTTTGGATTTTTTATATGTTAAATCACACGAAGATGAAAAAGCAGCTTATCAGACTATGCTTGCTGGCGATGGTTTTCGCCCTGGCAGCAGGCTCCGCGGAGGCACAGGTAAAGCGCACCACCAAGAAGAGAACGGTAGTCGCCAAAAAGAAGAATACCAGTAAGAACCAGGGCGGGTCCAATACGGCCGTCGCTCCTGTAAAAGATACGACAGCTGCCCCCGTTGCCGCTCTGGAAGCGGATATCAAGCTGGACACTCCCAGGAGGTCCCTGCGTAATGACGCTATCGTCGAGCGTAATCTGGTAAAAGACCGTACTCCACTGCCTTATGAGCATATCCGCGAGGATGATGCCGTATACCGCCAGCGGATCTGGAGAGAGATCGACGTACACGAAAAAATGAACCTGCCTTTTGTCTATAAGGCAACGGAAGATAATGGTAACCAGCGTTTCATCAATATCCTGCTGAATGGTATCAAGAGCGGACAGATCACGGCCTTCGATGCGAATATCGATGACCGCTTCACCACGCCCATGACCTTCAAGGATATCGCAGTAAGTATGGTGGGTAAGCCAAATACCATCCAGATCAGTGATGCCAAAAATGACCCGGACGGATCGAAAGGCCTCACAAAGGATACCACTATCCTTCAGGAATTCAATCCCGATGCCATCGAGAGGTATCTGATCAAGGAAGAATGGGTGTTCGATAAGGAGTCTTCCCGCATGACGGTGAGGATCCTCGGCATCTGCCCCGAAAAGACAATCCTGAATCCGGATGGCAGCTTCCGGTTCGCACTGCCTGTCTTCTGGGTATATTATCCCGATCTGCGCCCTATGCTGGCCAAGTTTGAAGCCTACAACGGTAAGAATTTCGGCGGCAGGATGAGCTGGGAAGAATTGTTTGAAAGCCGTATCTTCTCCGGGCGTATCGTCAAATCGACCATCGACAACCCCGGCGATAATTACGTGGAAATGTTTATAAAAGATCCGATCCTCCGCTTGCTCGAAGGCGAAAAGATCAAGGAAAAAATCTTCAACTACGAACAGGACCTGTGGTCATATTAAATTAATTTTCCGCAGCAATTCCTGAAAGAATATAAGGTTAAAGGGGGTATCGTAGATCTACGATATCCCCTTTCTTTTTGGGGAATACGCCTAAAAAAATACCCAAAATCGGGTATTGTTTAATAGAATTGTTTCATTATTTTTACACTGGTTTTTCATAGGATATTGGATTTTAAAAACGGGGCTGGATGTCTATCCTGGCCCCTTTTTTTTGCATCTCCGGGTTCATCCGAAACTTAACCCTCCGATGCAAAAAAAAGTCTTACGATTACAGAACTTCTCTCGGAGCTTCGTCCCTTGCTCCTCCTCGTTCGCAATCTTCGCTTTGCTCGATTGGGGCGTGGACCCGTGGTCCACTCTGTTTTGCGCTTCCGGCTCATGCGAAATCTACCCTCCCTTCTCTTTCTCCCCCTCTTTTTCGAAATGCGCTCTGATGAGCCTGGCTTTTGAAACCCCAATCACTTCCGCAAGCTCCGCCTCATCCACCCCTTTTATTTTATTTACCGAACGGAATTTTTTCAGGAGGAGATCGGCCGTCTGTTTTCCGATCCCCGTAATGCCCTCCAGCTCATTTACAAAAGTGCCCTTGCTCCTTTTCTGCCGGTGGAAGCTGATGCCGAACCGATGCACCTCATCCCTGATCCTGCGGAAAAGCTGAAGGCTGTCGCTGTTATAGGGTAATTTTATGGACTCGGTATCCCCGGGAAAAAAGATCTCTTCCTCATTCTTCGCCAGCCCGACCACCGTGATAAGGCCCGCCAGGCCAAGGGAAATAATGCTTTCCATCGCCGCGCTGAGCTGGCCCTTGCCTCCATCGACGATCACCAGCTGCGGCAGCGGCAGCTTTTCTTCCGTCAGCCGTCTGTACCGGCGATAGACCACTTCCTTCATCGTGGCGAAATCGTTGATGCCCTGGACGGTCTTGACATTGAAATGGCGATAATCTTTTTTACTTTCCACCCCATCCTTGAAACACACCATGGCCGAGACGGGATAGCTGCCCTGGAAATTGGAATTATCAAAACACTCGATATGAACCGGCAGCTCGGATAACTTCAGGTCTTCCATCAGCTGATACAACACTTGTTTTCTCTCATCCGGGGTCTTCCCCTGCAACTGCAGGACCTTCTTCTTACGCAGCTCTTCCCGGAAATGACCGACATTTTTCTCCGACAGCTCCAGTAATTTTTTCTTGTCGCCGCCTCTGGGAACGGTTTGCAGAACGCCTTCCTCCGGATATTCGATGGGGAAAGGAAGGATGACCTCCCCCGCCGTGCTGTTAAACGTTTCCCGCAGCCTCGCCACGGCGAAGGCCAGCACTTCCTCATCCGACTCTTCAAGGTGCGTCTCTACTTCGGTGGTATGCGTCTGTACGATGGTGCCATTCTGCACCATCAGATAATTGATATAGGCGAGGTCCCCGTCTCTGGACATCGAAAAGACATCTGCGTTGTGGAGATGCCTGCTCACGATGACCGACCGTGACTGGTACGATTCGAGGTGCCCGATCTTTTTACGGAGGATCTCTGCTTTTTCAAAGCTCATATTTTCCGCCAGCTCTTTCATCTCTTTCTTAAATCCCTGGATCACCGGTCCCAGATTGCCTTTCAGGACATTCTTAAGCTGCTCCAGCCCTTCCCGGTAGTCGTCTGCCATCTGTAATCCCTCGCAAGGGCCCTTGCAATTGCTCAGATGATATTCGAGGCATACCTTAAATTTCCCCTTTTTGATATTATTCTCCGTAAGATTGAGCTGACAGGTGCGCAGCTGGATATTGCCTTTGACAAAGTCCAGCAATTCCCTGACCTTGCCCACAGAAGTAAAGGGCCCCAGATATTCCGATCCGTCATTCACCCGGTGACGGGTAAGGAACACCCTCGGAAAGGGCTCGTTCTTGATCACGATATACGGGTAGGTCTTATCATCCTTCAGATTGATATTGAACCTGGGCTGAAACTGCTTGATCAGCGCGTTTTCCAGCAGAAATGCATCTTGCTCGGAATTTACGATCGTAAACTCGATGCGGCGGATCCGCTGCACCAGCTCATGCGTTTTATAGGTGGTGAACGTCCTGGTGAAATAAGAGCTGACCCTTTTGCGCAGGCTCTTTGCTTTTCCGACATAGACCAGCTCGTTCTTTTCGTCGAAATATTTATAGATCCCCGGCTCGCCGGGGATCGTGTGCGATATATGACTGAATTCTTCCTGGGTCATGTGTTCCTTTATTCATGGTTGTCGGTATCCCATACTACCCTGATCTGCTGGATCCCGGGAGCTTTTCCAGGTGGCTGGAGCGTAGTGATGATCAGGAAATTTTTCTTCGCCCTCCAGAGTAATTTTTTACCGACAAGCGTATCTCCCCGGGAAAACTGCATTTCCATGTAGATACTTTTCAGCTGGTTGGTGCCATCGGCCCCGGGGGGCGCCATCAGCACATCCACCCTTTGCAAAGGCAGGTCCCTGTTTTGGGTGGAATACGTAAATGTCGCCGACCTGGTCGTCTCGTCGATAAACGATTTTTCGATAAAATCCTTTTCGAAGTTGCCCGAGGTCAGCTCGGATGGGATAAACTCTCCGGCCAGCTTATGGAAGGTCGGCAGGTTTATAAAGGCCGAGTCCGTCCTGTTATCCTCGATGACATATTGCCGGATCGCCAGCGGGGTAGAATCCAGATAGCTTATTTCACTTCGGATAACACCCGCTACCGGGAAAAAGCTTTTCCTTGTAGTGTCTGCAGGACTGGATGTTGACTGGCTGGACGGGTCTTTCTGATGACAGGCCGTTGCCGACAACAGCAGAAGGCCTGTGTATAATAAATACTTCACGGGTGTAAAATTATGGGCTTTTTCTTAATTATCGGATCGCTTTGCTGATGCCGATCTTTAAACCGTATCCTTTCAGATTTTCCCGTATCGGGTATTGGTTGGAATAGGTGGAAAGTAGCTGATATCGGAATTCAGGGCCGATCTGCCAGCGTATGGCCCCGATCCTGTAGGAAAGAAAGGCTTCCAGACCGGCATTCACATTGAATCTCCTGAACAGCTTTGGTTCGCTGGTATAGCTCGCATAGTCCGTTGTCAACAGGTAAGAATTGGTATTCATCAGCCAGGTCGGCTGAATGGTAGCTGCAATGTTCAGCTGCAACCGTTCATTGCCCATGATCCTCAGCTCGAACCCGACGGGCGCGGAAAGCTGAAAGTATTCGTTATTGAGCGTGATCTGTTTTCTGCCTCCGAAATTACTGATGCTGCTGTAATTCGAGAGAGAATCCATGATATACCCGTAAAGGGTGGTGCCCAATGCGATCGTTGCCCGTGCCGGACTGGCGGCATACGCCTTGATGGTATAACGACTGTAGCTGAACTGCATCCCGGCTTTCAGGGTCAGGTTGCGGGTAGCCCTGTACAAAATATTGCTCCCTACTTCGAACCCAAGGGCGGGTGTGTGGTTAACATAGTCCTTGGCTTCTCCCATATGCAGGAGCGAAAGCGGCGCACCTTGTATGGCATTTTTCGAACCGGAATAATCGCCTCCTGCCAGGCTCCGGTAATTCACGGTAGGGGAGAAATAGAATTGCAGATATTTTCTGTTCCTTTTTGGAGTAGGGGGCAAACTGTACACTGCATAATCGCGGAGCCAGTTTGTTCTCTGAAGCCCTGCGAGCTCTTGCTGAGCGGGCGAAGAAGCGTCCAGGCCTCCGTTAGCACGATTCTCCGTGAGCCCTTTGCTGGCAACGGAGGAAGGATCGGTAACATTCGGAGCAATGGCATCGGGGTGATCGATCCGGCTCCTGACCGACGCCGAAGCGATGGCCTTTGCCTTTGCGAGATCTTCCGTGGCCATATTTTCCGTGGAAATAATATTTATGCTGTTCTCTGCAGAGCTTGTTACTGTATTGACTGCATTATCGGCCGAAGCCATTGTATTAGCATTGGCAACTCCGTTGCTACCCAGGACGGCGCCTGCGCTGATCCCGGCGACCAGGACAGGATCCTGAAGGTCAGGCTTGCCGGCCACGATGGACGGTGTATGTTGGTTGGAAGACTGGGCAATGGTACTGGACGGGTCCGGCTCTCCGGTCATCGGATCGACAAGTGTTACAGCCGTAAGCCGCTGGCGATCGTCTGTTGGCTGATCCGTCGACGGACCCGCCTGATCATCGGCGCCGGAAGAAGAATGGGGCGCTCTTCTCAGCTCAGGAAATGGCCTGGCCTTTACCGTATTTTCAGCGATGTTCTTTGTGGAAATATTATTTGAAGCGAGGATGGGTTTTCTGGTGGTTCCTGTACGGGAAGGGAAAATAAGTTCCCGGCCTGCCAGGAATATGATTCCCGTTACCAGAAGGGACATGCCTGCAATAAACCATCTTTTCTTTGTGTGTAAAGAACTGTAGACACCCTTCCAGACTTTTTCTGAGGGGTACATTTTATACTGCTCTGTCTTTTCCCTGACCAGTTGCTCAAATTCATCACTATAGAAATTTCTTTCCATCATGTCTCAAACGTTTTGGGATCTTTCTTCATGGGGTAATGGATTTCAGTATATGGATCTCATATCGGACATTTATCGGATCGCCACCAGCCATCCCGTCTTTTCCTTTGGCTTCTGCAGGATCTTCTTTTTGATCAGAATATCCTCCAGCATCTGCTTAGCCCTGGTATATTGCGAACGGCTTGTGCTTTCTTCGATGTCGAGCATTTCGGCAATTTCCTTGTGCGAATATCCTTCGATCGCATACAGGTTAAGGACAGTGCGGTAGCCGATCGGCAAAATCCTTATGCATTCCACGATCTGCTTGGCTTGTACGATGGAAGGAACGCTCTCTTCACGGACCTGTATCCCGTTCGCATGAACGATATCCAGGCTTTCATTGAACCGTTTATTTTTTTTCAGGTTGTTGATGCAGGTATGGACGATGATCCTCCTGATCCAACCCTCAAATGCACCTTTGTTCTGAAAAGTGTGCATCTGTGAAAATACTTTAATGAACCCTTCCTGTAACATATCCTCAGCATCTTCCCTGTTGTGAGCAAACCGGTAACAGACAGCAAGCATCTTGGGGCTGTATCTGTTGTACAACTCCCGCTGAGCAGCCGCCTCATTTTTTAAACAGCCGTGTAATATGGCTTCTTCGGTCATAAGAACCGTAATTGGGTGCTCTGTAATTTAGACAATTTTTGGTAGGTAAAGCTGCATTGCAAATAAAAAATCGGGATGAAAGCCCGGTTTTTACTTACGGGCGGATCAATATGTCCCCGGTCATCTCCGGAGGGATATCCAGCCCCATCATGGTGAGGATGGTCGGCGCCAGGTCGCCCAGCTTGCCAGGATGCACTTCACCCTTCCACTCCCGGTCGATGATGAAGAAAGGTACGAGGTTCAGGGAATGGGCGGTGTTCGGACTGCCGTCTTCATTGACCATAAAGTCCGCATTGCCGTGATCTGCCGTCAAAAAGACGGTATAGTCGTTCTCCAATGCGGCGGTCACTACCTTTTCCACGCATTTGTCCACGGTCTCCGCCGCTGCGATGACGGCTTCCCAAACCCCTGTATGGCCTACCATATCCGCATTGGCGAAGTTCAGACAAATAAAATCGGCAGACCGGCTCCTGATCTCCGGCAGGATGGCCTCCGTAATTTCGTTGGCGCTCATTTCCGGCTTCAGGTCATACGTGGCCACCTTTGGCGAAGGGGCCATGATCCTTTTCTCTCCTTCGAAGGGGATCTCCCTGCCTCCGCTAAAGAAAAAGGTGACATGGGGATATTTCTCGGTCTCGGCGATCCGTATCTGTGTTAAACCTTGATTTTCAATGATCTCGCCAAGAGTATTGATAAGATCGTCGTTTTCGAAGATCACATTGATCCCCTTGAAGCGCTGGTCATACTGGGTCATAGTCGTATAATCGAGAGATAGCTTCTTCATACCCTGGTCCGGAATATCTTCCTGGGTAAGCACCTGGGTGATCTCCCGGCAGCGGTCAGTCCTGAAGTTGAAGCAGATCACCGAATCTCCGTCCTTTATGGTGGCTACGGGCTTCCCGTCCTCTCCGGCTATGATAAATGGCTTGATGAATTCATCGGTGATCCCGCCGGCATAGGCGCTTTCGACGGCTGCCTCACCGCTGGCCGCAAGTTCCCCCTTACCATTCACCAGGGCATCATAGGCCAGCCTGACCCGTTCCCAGCGTTTGTCCCTGTCCATCGCATAATAACGCCCGGTCACGGTGGCTATCCTGCCGGTCGTCTTATCCAGGTGCTCCTGCAATTCCCGGATAAAGCCAAGGCCGCTCTTTGGATCGGTGTCCCGCCCGTCGGTGAAGGCGTGGATATACACCTGGTCCAGTCCTTCCGTCTTACACAGGTCGACGATCGCTTTCAGGTGATCGGTATGGGAATGTACCCCTCCATCGCTGACCAGGCCCAGCAGATGCAGCGGTCTGCCTTTGGATTTTGCCCCGCGGACCGCCCTGAGCAATATTTCGTTCCGGAAGAAGGAACCATCCCTGATGGCTACGTTGATGCGCTGAAGCTCCTGGTAGACCACCCTGCCGGCGCCAAGATTCAGGTGCCCGACCTCGGAATTGCCCATTTGCCCGTCGGGCAGCCCTACTGCTTCGCCGCAGGTCACCAGGGTGGTATTTGGATATTTTTTATACAGGGAACTGACAAAGGGGACGCGGGCGTTCTGGATGGCATCGGAGGATTTTTGCTTTCCAAGGCCCCATCCATCCATGATGACCAGCATTACTTTCTTTGTTTTTGACATATAATAGTTCAGCTTATACCGAGATCCGGGGGGTTCGGCTATCGGATTCCGGGTTCCAAAGGTAGGAAGAATAGCCTGTTCATGGTATTTTTCCCACCCGGCGACAGTTTGGCATATTTTTGGAACTATGCATTCCGACCAATATATACTATTATGAAGCGCATCATTGGATCAGCGGTTATTATTTGCTCGCTTGTCCTTGTTTCATTCCGCCCTTCTTATTATAATCTGGATGAAGTAGCCTATGCCATGCGTTCTGGGAACAGCGGACAGCTATCCCGGTACCTGGACAACAGAGTCGATATTTCATTGCCGGATAAAAGCGATACGTACAGCAAAAGCCAGGCAGAAATGATCATAAGGGATTTTTTCAGTACGAATGGAGTTCAGAATTTTCAGATCAAGCGTAAAGGGGAGAGTGGCGGAGCAGAATATTGTATCGGTGTCCTGCAGACGCGTAACGGAGATTACAGGACTACCTTATTCATGAAACAAAAAGGCGACAAGCAATTATTGCAGGAACTCAGGTTCCAGCCCGCACAATAAGAATGCTTATTTCAAAAGACATGACCCATTCAGCCTCCGTTGAATGGGTCATTTTTATGTAGCTTTGCCCCATGCTCCTTCACGAAGAACAATTGCAGTTGCTGTTGCAGTCTGCTTTACAGGAAGACATCGGAGATGGCGATCACTCCACCCTTTCCTGCATCCCTCCCGGCGCTATGGGAAAGGCCGTCCTGAATATCAAGCAGGAAGGCATCCTCGCCGGAATGGAAGTAGCGGAAAAGGTCCTCCGGATGAAAGAGCCATCCATTATTTTTACCCCATACAAGAAAGACGGAGAAGCCATGCACCCGGGTGAAAAAGCGTTCGAGACCGAAGCGACCATTCATACGATCCTTCAATGCGAACGGCTTATCCTGAACTGCATGCAGCGGATGAGCGGGATCGCCACCCTTACCCGCCGCTATGCCGGCAAGCTGCAGGGCTACAGGACCCGGCTGCTGGATACCCGGAAGACGACGCCCAATTTCCGTTTGCTGGAGAAAGAGGCCGTCCGCATCGGCGGCGGCGTCAATCATCGTTTTGGGCTTTACGATATGATCATGCTGAAAGACAACCATATCGATTATTGCGGAAGTCTGGAAAAAGCCATTGAAAAAGCCTGCCGTTACCGGATGGAGCACAGGCCTGACCTGAAAATAGAAGTGGAGACCCGCAATGTCGGAGAGGTTCGCCGCGTACTGGCGATAGGCGCCTCCGGATCCGGCATCGCCGCCGGGATGAACAACGCTTATCCGGATGCATTAAGGGTTGACCGGATCATGCTGGATAATTTCAGCCCCCCTCAGATCACCGAGGCGCTTGCGCTTATAGATGGACAATATGAAACGGAAGCCAGCGGCGGCATCGATCTCGGCAATATCGAAGAGTACGCCAGCACGGGTGTGGACTACCTGAGCGTGGGAGCCCTGATCCATCAGGCGCAGAGCATCGACCTGAGCCTGAAGGCCGTGATCATAAAATAAAGCGACTGAAAATTATAAATACCAGCTCATGAGCAAAAAGAAGCCAGATACTAACGGGATCGTATACTCTACCAATCCCGATTTCCGGCCGGAGCATGAAGAACCGGTAGCGCAGAATACGCTGCCGCCCAAACAACAGCGGCTGCGGATCAGGCTTGACACCAGACAACGGGCCGGCAAGGCTGTGACCCTGGTGGAAGGCTTTGAAGGACAAGAGGCGGATCTGGAAGCATTGGGAAAAAAGCTCAAGACCATGTGCGGCACCGGTGGCTCGGTAAAAGATAGTGCGGTGATCATCCAGGGTGATCAGCGGGAAAAAGTTCTCCAGTGGCTACAGAAAAATGGATACAGCGCCTCGAAAAGGATCTGACCTGCCACCCTTCCTCATTCCACGCCCGCACTCTCTTCAGCGCAGGCTATTTCTTTATGAACTGCTGCACCGTCTTGTAATTACCCGATTGCAGCCGGATAAAATAACTTCCTGCCGGCAGATTGCTCAGGTCGATGGATTGATCCCAGGCCGTACCCTGCTTCTGGAATTTCCAACTTCTCAATATTTTGCCCCCCACATCCGATAGGCTGACCCCCAGCGTGCTTTGTCCGGGCTGGACGAACTTCAGGTACAGGGTATTGTCTGCAGGATTAGGTCCCAGCCTGAACGATGGCCTGGTCTCCGCAGAAACGTTTACGCTGAGCACACGGAACAGCGTGGTCTTTCCGTCGAGATCCACCTGGGCCAGCCTGTAAAGGTTATTCCCCGGCAGAGGCGACTGATCAGTATACGTATAAGCATGGCCGGTAGTCGCATTGGCATCCGTAACCGTATCGAGATCGGCAAACTGCTGCCCGTCACCCGATCGCTGCACAATAAAATACCGGTTGTTTTCCTCCATCGTCGTGGTCCAGCTGACGGTCACCTGAGCTTGATCTGCGGAAAGAGTGGCGTTATAGGCGCCGAGCGTGACCGGCAGGATCGTCCCTCTGGAATATTGCAGCATCCATTGGTAGGCATTCAGATTATTGATATCCGGATTGAGAAAACCGGGATCATAGGTATGGGTCCAGGCATCATGCCCGCTGGCATTAAAGATGGTGGCGATGGCCCTTGGGTTTGCGGGAGGACTGGTCGATGCGTTGATCCGGTCTACGCATCCGATGGTCCATTGAGGGTCAACGGTGGGATCTCCGGAATTATGTGTGGCGTATACAGGGAGATGGTTCGTGGCATAACGCTGGCCATCACCTGGATCGATTACCCCATCGCCACATACGGGCAGAAGGGCCGCGATTCTTTTGCAATAGGTATCGTTCAGTGCCGGATAATACCAGGCGGAACCCCCGCCTAAGCTCAGGCCGGTAAGATAGATCCTGTCGGCGTTGACCCGGTAATGCTGGACGGCATAGGTGATGAGGGCATCGACTTCATTGGGCTGGGCCATATCCCTGAACTGTGGGGCCAGAACGATAAAAGAAAAGGTCTGGCCATTTACGGTAAAGGAACCGGGCAACGTTTTCGCGTGGAGCAGTTTGGGCGGTCCGTTGGCCAGGACAAGGGAGAGCTGTGAGCCACCGTTCCCCAATTCACCCGCCCCATGCAGGAAGATCATCAGCGGATAGGTCTGCGATCCGGTATTATAACCAGGTGGCAGGAACTCATAGAATCCGCCGCTGTTGCTGCTCGTAGAGATGGACTGGGCAGTTTCTGTATAATAGGTTTGCGCCATCCCCGCCTGAGAAAGCATAATGCTGGCTGCAAGGCATAAAAAGACCTTTGAAGAGAATGCGTAAAATTCTTTCATAAAAAAATAATAAGGATGAATGACTGGCTTAACAGGAATGGCCTTACCGGAATATGGGCAAAAGGGCACAGGCAATAAGGAGTAACGATCCTCATTGCTATGCGAATTCCATGCCAACCCACGCGGTCCGGCGCCCACATTCCTCTGTCCGCCCCATCACCGCACCCGCCAGTTATTTCTTTATGAACTGTTGCACAGTGTTGTAATTACCCGACTGCAGCCGGATAAAATAATTGCCGGCCGGTAGATTCCCCAGGTCGATGGCCTGGTCCCAGCCTGTCGTCTGCTTCTGGAATTTCCAGCTTCTCAGTATTTTGCCCCCCACATCGGACAGGCTAAGCGCCAGCATGCCTTGTCCGGGCTGCACGAATCTCAGGTAGAGCGTATTGTCCGCGGGATTGGGCCCCAGCCTGAGCGATGGCCTGTTCTCCGTGGAAACGGTTACGCTGAGCACCCGGAACAGGGTCGTCTTTCCATCCAGGTCCACCTGGGCCAGCCGGTACAGATCGTTCCCCGGCAGAGGGGCCGCGTCCGTATATGAATAGGCATGTCCGGAAGCCAGGTTAGCCGCAGCGATAGTATCCAGATCGGTATACTGCTGTCCATCACCCGATCGTTGCAGGATAAAATACCGGTTGTTTTCCTCCATCGTCGTGGTCCAGCTGACGGTCACCTGGGACTGATCCGCGGAAAGGGCGGCACTGTAAGCGCTGAGCGTGACGGGAAGGATGGTGGATCCCCCTTTTGAATAGGACAGCATCCACTGATAGACATTCAGATTGCCGATCCTTGGATTAAGAAAGGCTGGGTCATAGGTCTTGGTCCAGGAATCATGCCCGCTGACATTGAAAATAGTATCGATCGCTCTTGGGGTGGGTGGTGGATGGGAATTATTGATAAAGTTGACATTATCCACAGTATAAAAGGACTGCACCGTGGGGTCGTCCTGGTTGTGCGTAGCGTATACAGGAAGATTGGCCGAGGCAATGGTCTGGGCGGTCGTGGCATCCAGCCCTTCCGCGCCCGCCACGGTCAGGATGGCGGCCACATTATGGACAAGATCGGGAGTGATCGCATAATCCCAGGTAACGCCCCCGCCCATGCTGAGCCCAGTGATGTAGATCCGGTTCGTGTTGACCTTGTAATGTTGTATGGCGTATTGCACCATTCCATCTGCATCGTATGACCCAGGCCAGTATTTGAACTGCGGCGCGATCACGATAAAAGAAAAAGTTTTACCACCGACAGTAAAGGACGTAGGAAAAGTTCCCGCGTTGATCAGCTTGGGTGGACCGTTGCGCAAAACGGTGGAAATATCCGATCCTCCATTCCCCACTTCTCCGGAGCCGTGAAGGAAGACCATCAGCGGATAGGTTGTTGTTCCGTTGGGGTCATAGCCAGGAGGCAAAAATTCATAGAACCCATCGCTGGCGAGGCTTGTCGTGACGGAACGGGCCGTTTTCGTGTAGTAAGCCTGGGCATGGCCCACAGCGGGACAAGACAAAAGGTACACGGTCAGGCATAGAAAGGCCATAGAACAGAATCTGTAAAATTCTTTCATAAAAAAATTAATTAATAAAAAAATAAATGATAAGATGGCCCAATAGGTATTGGGGTACGGAATTAGCGTTAAGGTGGGAAATAATAGGTATCGACCAATCGTAACGAGTTTGGTCGTAAAGGCATTGATCCGCTAATTCCATGCCAGGTCAGCGTTTTCGGTTGATCTGCTGGATAAATAATAGCGGAGCAACACTCCGGTCATGGGCAGGAATACTGTCAGGGTTGCCGGGCCTGGGCTTATTGTCCCTGTGCCAGGGAATAAGCTCTTTTACCTCCCCACATGTTGAGCAGTTCGGAGGAGCATATCTTGAAATTGCCACTGAGGCTGACATAGAGGCCCAGTACATCCTGCTGGTTCAATGGAGATCCGTCAAGGCTTTCGAAACGGACATTATACTGGTTGACCAGATTGGTATAGATCGATCCAGTAGGCCAGACCTGTGTACCCCGGTTGCTGATGTTGACCAGATTGAATTTCACGCCGGCATGCCGCTGGCATTTTTTTGCGATCATCTCCGGTTGCTCGGAGCTTTCAATAAAGAGATCCACCCCGACGATATATTCATTCTGCGTCTCTTCGGTTACCATCATCTCGTTGCGGACGATCTTAAATGCGGTCTGGGTCGCCGGCATGTCGGGCAATATCGGCTTGGCGCCATGTTCGGGGGCCTTCCCAAAATTGGCAACGATGGCCTCGGAGAATTGTGTGGTATTGCGTGCAGGGGAGCTTTTATCGCCGAAATCACCGGTATGTATGCCCTGTTCAAGGGTGTAAAGCAGGGCATTTTCGATGATGGCTGCATTTTTCATAAGACCGAGGTGGCGCAGCATCGCGATCCCGCTCAGCAACAAGGCGGTTGGGTTCGCGATGTTCTTGCCGGCTATATCGGGCGCCGTTCCATGTACCGCCTCGAAAATGGCGATATGGTCCCCGATGTTGGCGGAGGGTGCGAAGCCAAGACCACCGACCAGACCAGCACAGAGATCGGAAATAATATCTCCCTGGAGATTGGTCAGCACGACTACATCGAATTCCTGCGGCCTCACGACCAGCTTCATGGCCAGATCGTCCACGATGATATCGTCGGACACAAGCTCGGGATATTCCTTCGCCACTTCCTGGAAGCATTCCAGGAACAGCCCGTCGGTAAGCTTCATTATATTCGCCTTATGCCCGCAGGTAATGCGTTTTGTGCCTTTTTTCTTTGCCATCTCAAAAGCATACCGGATCACCTGCAGACTTCCCGGCCGGGTGATGAAACGACGGCTCAGCGCCACATCCTGCGTCAGCATATGCTCGATCCCGCCATAAGTATCCTCGATATTCTCCCGCACGATGGTAATATCTATGGGAATGCCCGCCTTGGAAAAAACGGTGTCCACGCCATGCAGGGACTGAAATACCCTTTTATTGGCATAGGTGTTCCAGGTCTTTCTGGCCGTTACGTTCACGCTCTTCACTCCTTTGCCTTTTGGCGTCTCCATCGGTCCCTTGAACAGAATGCCCAGCTCCTCGATGGTGTGCTTGGCTTCGGGGGTCATCCCGTTGGAAAACCCTTTATCGAACACCCATTTGCCCATATCCACGAACTCGTATTCCAGGGTGACGCCAGCCGCCTTGAAGATGCCGAGCACGGCTTCCATGATCTCGGGCCCTATTCCGTCGCCCCTGGCAACTGCTATTTTCATATATTGAAAGTTTATATCTGTTCGGGAACCGGTCCCCGATCATGAACGTATATAACGAAAGGTTATTTGAGAAAATATTTTGCAAAATTAGGGTAGATTTATCATTAGCCTATTAAATCTTGAAAATTCCTTCAAATCCCTGCCGATTTTGATTAATTTTAGAAAAATGATTTGATGGCAAACAAAATTTCAGAAGGGGTCGAGGTAAGTGTGGAGACCTTTTACCAACCGGACTATTCTAACCCATTGTCCGGGGAATACATGTTTGCCTACAGGATCACCATCGAAAATCACAATAATTTTTCCGTTAAGTTACACCGCCGTCACTGGCATATTTTCGACAGCAACGGCAGCTATCGCGAAGTCGAAGGCGAAGGGGTCGTCGGCGTACAGCCTACGCTCAGCCCCGGCGAACGTTACCAATATGTGAGCGGGTGCAATCTTCGCACGGAATTGGGAAAGATGTACGGCTCCTACACCATGGAAAATCTCAATAACAAGATAAGCTTCGAAGTCAATATCCCCATCTTCGAGATGATCGTTCCATTCAAGATGAACTAGCGGGATCTACAGCGCCTTTTCCTTCTGTGTCCCTACCCGGTACAGCGTATAACCCATCAATGCAAAGAAACCGACTCCCAGCAGATAATAACCGGTCTGGGTCATATTACCGGTCAGCCATTTTTCGACGCTCAGCTTCTTCAGCACAAAAACAATCTTATCGGGTATGTTCAGCAGAGCAAACAGGACGCCCATAAGCGCACCTCCCGCGACAAGCCCCGTGGCGAAGAGGTTCCCTTTTTCCAGGTCTTCTTCACCCTCTTTGGCGATCACGCCTCTTCTCTTTTTTACACGGTCCGTCAGACCTCGTATGGCGCCGCCGATAAAAATGGGGAGGGTAGTGGAGAGCGGCAGATAGACGCCGATGGCAAAGCTGAGGGCTCTGACCTGACATAGCTCCATCACGAAGGCCAGGAAGGCGCCGGCCAGTACGAAATTCCAGTCCAGATTTTTAGAAAGGATGCCCTTGATCAGCGTCGCCATTAACGTGGCCTGGGGGGCATTGTACTGGCTTCCGATGGCATGATGAATGCCTTTGGCCGCCATTTCCGAATTGGGGATATCGAGGGTCTTCACCGTAAGGCCGATGGCAATGGAGGACACGATGACGCCGACGAACAAAGCCAGCTGCTGGTAGCGGGGTGTGGCTCCTATCAGGTAACCCGTCTTGAGGTCCTGTGAAGTGGCGCCTGCATTGGCCGCGGCAATACAGACCATCCCTCCCACCACGAGGGCCATGGGCTCATAAAGCTTACCGCTCCAGCCTACCGCAATAAAGATCAGGCAGGTGCTCATCACCGTTGCGATCGTCATGCCCGAAAGGGGGTTATTGGTATTGCCGATCAGTCCTACGATCCGCGAGGATACCGTCACAAAAAAAGCCCCGAAGACCACGATCAGCAATCCGATCAGAAGGCGGTTGAAAAATGAATTCCCCGGAATGATATTCAGGCAGGCGATCAGCAGCACCAGTCCGAGGCTGCCGAACAAGACTATTTTAATGCTCAGGTCCCGCTCCGTCCTCAACCTTCCTGCTCCCCCTTTTTCTTTTACGGAGGCAACGCTTTCCTTAAAAGAGGAGATGATGGTCGGGATCGTTTTTATCAGGGTGATAAATCCTCCCATCGCTACGGCCCCGGCGCCGATCTGCCGGATATAAGCACGGTAAATGGCAGAGGCCGGGTCCGCAAATGTCCTGCTCACGGGGTCCCATCCCCCATATCCGCCGGCCGTTGCGATATCTTTCAGAAATCCCAGCTTCACCTGCTGCAGGGCGATATTTACCGGGTCGATCAGCGATGCCAGCAGCGGCTGGAGCACAAACCAGCTCAGTACGCTGCCCGCCACCAGGACACCCGAGATCTTTGGTCCTACGATATAACCCACCCCCATGTATTCAGGAGTAATATCGGCCGAGATCTGGGCGGAGGGAAAGATCTTATTGAGAGCCTTGCTCTTCACCGTATCAAAAAGAGGGGTTTCTGCGATTACCCGGAACATCCTCTGGAAAAGGGCATACACAAAGGCAAATCCCAGTCCCTGGAATGCTGTACGGGCGAACTCGCCGCCTTTTTCACCGGCTTTCAGCACCGAGGCGCAGGCCGTGCCTTCAGGATAGGGCAGTGTTTCATGCTCTTTTACGATCAGCGACCGGCGCAGCGGGATCATCATCAGCGTACCCAGCATGCCGCCGAAAATTGCCAGGATGAAAATGACGATATAATCGAAATAATTGGCTGATTCGGCAGTGGACAAGAACAAAAAGCCGGGTAAGGTGAACACCACGCCCGCCGCAATGCTTTCACTGGCGCTGCCCGTGGTCTGTATGATATTGTTTTCGAGAACGGTGGTTTTGAATAATTTCCTGCCCAGGGTAATAGCCAGCACCGCGATCGGGATCGAGGCCGATACGGTCAGTCCGGCTTTTAAGGCAAGATAGACGGTGGAGGCGCCGAACAGGATGCCGAAAACGCTGCCGATGGCCAGTGCCTTGAACGTAAATTCCTTCATCTCCGTCTCCGCGGATACAAAAGGTTGGAATTTTTTTTCAGCCATACAGTTGGTTTTGGTTTGTATTACAGGACATTCACTTTGCTCATTCGTCCTTCAGGATCCGGTTCAGCGATCCGATGCGGCTGTAGATCATGATCCCTCCGATCACGGCCGCAATAAACCAGATCATAAAATAGATCCGCTTATCCGGAAATTTATCCCAGGAACTCGTCATCAGACCCGCGATCTTGCTGCCTAAGGACATGGTCAGAAACCATCCGCCCATCAGAAGAGAGACCAGGCGGGGAGGCGCAAGCTTGGATACCAGAGATAAACCGATGGGACTCAGACAGATCTCCGCCATTACGATAACAAAATAAGTGCCCCATAGCCAACCCGGCGAAACCTTGACCTGATAAATGGAAGAAACTGACCAGACGGCAAACAACATCACCAGCGAGGAAAGGCTGGAAAGGAACAGCGCGATACCGAACTTCGAAGCCGTCGTAGGCTCCTTCCCCCTTTTCCGGAGCCAGCTGAACAGTCCCACAAGGAGAGGCGTCAGCGTCACGATAAAAAAAGGAGGAATAGAATCGAATATCTCTGGATTCACGAGCTTCAGGTCCTGCCCTGGCGGAGGCCATTGCTGTTTTGGGACATTTAAAAAATAAGGGTCTGGGCCTGTCGTGGTGGCTATTCGCCCGCTGTCATCCTTGACAGGCACCAAAAAAGCGTCCACCTGGGTCACGTTCCTCGGGCTGGTATTTACTTTTTGCATCATCCCCAGCCAATCCGCTCCTTTCTCCACTGCCGGCGAGGAGATCGTCCGGTCGGTATGCTGTTCGGCCCAGAGCGTATAGGCCGTGAAGATCTGATAGTACATTGCCCAGAAAATAACGGAGACGGCAAAAATGAACAACAGGGCGCCGATCCCCTTCTTATCCTGCCCGCGGGCCCGGACCCACAGGGACACGAAAAAGGCGATTACGGGGATGCAGGCGAATACGAAAGCGTCACTGGAAGGGCTGCCCATGATCGTTGTGTGGAACAGCCTGCCGGGTAAGGTGTACCCCAGCAGGGCGGCTATCAGTCCGGGGAGGAAGACATATAATAATATCTGGGATAAGGACATGTCCCGCTTATCCGGCTCTCTCCGGATATCCCCCTTCCTCACATGCTTCAGGTTTAACCCGAAATTGATCAGACCGATGATCATTCCTACTCCCGCAGCGCCAAAAGCATATCCCCATCCATATTTGTTCCGTAAATAGGCCGCCGCGAAATTGCATACCAGCGCCCCTATGTTGATGCCCATGTAAAAGATATTGTAGGCATTGTCCTTTAATGGCTTAAGGTCTGCTCTATTGTAAATATTGCCCAGCAAGGTGCTGATATTGGGTTTGAAGAACCCATTGCCGGCAATGATAAGGCCAAGGGAGATATACATAGCCGTATCGCCTGGCAAAGCCAGACCGAGATAGCCCGCAGCGAGGAGCCCGCCTCCGATAAAAATGGATTTGACATACCCCAGATAGCGGTCTGCGATCATCCCCCCGATAAAAAGCGGAAGCCAGATAAGCGCGATAAAAGTCCCGGTAATATCTGCCGCAGCGCTCCTGGTGAAACCCTTCCCGTCCTTCAGGTATAGCAATAAGATCCCCGCCAGAAGATAGTAGGCAAAACGTTCCCACATCTCAGTCAGGAAAAGCACGTACAATGCCCTTGGATGTTTACCTGTCTGGTTGGGTTGGCGCATGCTTTTAAAAAATTAGCACCTAAAGTACAGATAAAAAGCTAATGATCGTATGCGAAATGATCCTCAGTTGGATTACCTCCCATAAAAATCATTTCAGAATATGCCCGCGAATTTCGAATTTCGGGGCCGGAAAAGATTAATATTGAGGCGAATACCAACCCAAATGAATATTTTACTGTTAGGCTCTGGCGGTAGAGAACATGCCCTGGCATGGAAGCTCGTTCAAAGCCCTGAGTGTACGGGGCTTTTCATAGCGCCGGGCAATGCAGGGACCGCGCTATGCGGTACCAACATCGATCTGTCCCCGACGGATTTTGAGGGGATCAAGAAATTTTGTACAAAGGAAAAGATCGGAATGGTGGTCGTAGGACCCGAAGAACCCCTGGTAAAAGGGATCGTCGACTTCTTTGCCGGTGATCCGGCCCTGAAAAAGATCCCCGTCATCGGTCCTTCCGCCCGGGGGGCGAGGCTGGAAGGCAGCAAGGCCTTTTCCAAGAAATTCATGGAACGTTATCAGATCCCGACGGCCGCTTACCGGGAATTCGATACCACCAATTATGCGGAAGGAATTCCTTTTTTGCAGGGCCACAGCCTGCCGATCGTATTGAAGGCGGATGGACTGGCCGCCGGCAAAGGGGTGGTCATCTGTCATAACCATGTGGAGGCCGTTGCCGAATTCGAGCTGATGCTGCAAGGGCATAAATTCGGGGAAGCCAGCAGCAAAGTAGTCGTGGAAGAATTTCTCCAGGGCATCGAGATGTCTGTTTTTATACTGACGGACGGAGATCATTATCTCATCCTGCCGGAAGCAAAGGATTACAAAAGGGTAGGAGAAGGGGATAAAGGTCCCAACACGGGTGGAATGGGCGCAGTCAGCCCGGTACCCTTTGCGGATGAGACCTTTATGGGCAAAATAACCGAACGGGTCATCGTGCCCACCATCGAGGGCCTGAAAAAAGAGAATATCGACTACCGGGGGTTCATCTTTATAGGCATCATAAAAGTCGGGGAAGATCCATATGTGATCGAATATAACTGCCGCATGGGCGATCCGGAGACGGAGGTCGTTCTGCCCCGGCTGAAAAACGACCTCCTTGAGCTGTTCATCGCTACCGCCGAAAAACGCCTCGACCAGGTGACCATTGAAAAAGACGAGCGCATAGCCTGTACGGTCGTAGCGGTGAGCGGGGGCTACCCCGGCAGCTATGAGAAAGGCTTTCCCATCGAAGGCCTGGACATCCCCTGCCCCGAGGACAGTCTGATCTTCCATTCCGGCACCAGGACGCAGAAAGAGGCCGTTGTCACGAACGGAGGCCGGGTGTTGTGCGTCACGTCTTTTGCGGAGACGGTCTATGAGGCGGTCGACAAGTCAAGGGAAGTACTGGATAAGATCAATTACGAAGGGATCTTTTACCGGAGGGATATAGGGTACGAATTCTTGTAGTCTGCGCTATCTTCCCTTTAACGGGTTCTTTTACGGAAACCAGAAACTGTAATCTATGCCAGATGAAGTTCACTACAGCGACTATCTGCAACTGGATAAGATCCTGAATGCACAGGATCCTGAGAGCGACAGGCGCGGGATGCCCGCCCACGACGAAATGCTCTTCATCGTCATTCATCAGGCTTATGAATTGTGGTTCAAACAGCTGCTGCACGAGACAGAGTCGGTCATCCGGATCATGCAAACGCCTGCGATGGACGACAACTCGCCGGAACTGCAGACCATCGTTCACCGGCTGTCCCGTTGCTCGACGATCCTCAAGGTGATGGTGCATCAGATAGATATCATGGAAACCATGACCCCCATGGACTTCCTGGATTTCCGGGACATGCTGCGCCCCGCGTCGGGATTCCAGAGCTGGCAGTTCAAATTGCTGGAAGCCAGGCTGGGATTGAAATATGAACATCGCTACGGTAAGCAATATTATGTATCGCAACTCAGGGAGCCCGAGATCGCAAAGATCAAAGAAGGAGAGAAAGAGATGTCGCTCCTGGAGTTTGTCAATACCTGGCTGGAACGGATGCCTTTCTTCGGCGAAGCGGACAACTGGAAAAATTTTAAGACCTCCGTGCCACAGGCCCCCCCGGAGCCTGCCAACCCTTCCCGTTCCACGCTGTCTTCGGCGCCTTCCTCATCCCAGCCGGGCAGCTTGCATCCCTTCTGGTTGGAATACCGGCATCGCTATCAGCAAAGTTTAGCCGATCCCGAAAAAGCCAACCTCGAACTGTTCGATGTGATCTTTTATTCACCTGTTCCCGGTCAAACATCCGCTGTGCCTCCTTCGTCGCCTGCAGCGCAACCTTCCGTTGGCGCTCAACCGCCGGAAACACTGCCTGGATGGCATGTTCCTCCCCCTTCTCTTTCTCCGGCAGCCTGTCGTTCGGCGTTATTCATCATGCTGTACAGAGGATATCCAATGCTTCAGCTGCCATTCCAGGTGCTGAATCAATTGCTGGAGATCGACGAGCAACTGAGCACCTGGAGATATCGCCACATGAGCATGGTGCATCGCATGATCGGGACGCGCATCGGTACGGGAGGCAGTACAGGAAAGGATTATCTGCGATCGGCCATGGAGAGCCATCATTTGTTCAAAGAGATCGCGAGACTCACCAGTTTCCTCATCGAAAGAAGAAAACTGCCGCCGCTGAGTCCGGAAATGGAACGACGACTGGGCTTTAACGTCTGACGATCTTCATCCGATCCGTTCATCCGACTCGCCGAGAACCGCATGATCATTGCATTTACAGCCCTTGTCCGAGCAGCGGTGATCATGTAGTTTCAAAAAAAAATTTGGCAGTTAAAGGTTTGTGGAAAATAATGCGGCAAATCAAGCGTTCTACCTTGTTAATTCGAATTATTTCCTTCAATTTTGCTGACATTATAATTATAGTTAAAATCTGACCTTTATATAAAATGGGATTATTCAATTTCCTTACACAAGAAATAGCCATGGACCTGGGTACCGCCAATACCCTGATCATACATAACGACGAAATAGTGGTGAATGAACCGAGCATCGTAGCCCTTGACCGGAACAACCCAAAAACTGTTCTGGCGGTAGGTAAACGGGCCCTGATGATGCATGAAAAGACCCATGAGAGCATCCGTACGGTCCGTCCGCTGAAAGACGGGGTGATCGCGGATTTCAACGCTGCCGAGCTGATGATAAGGGAAATGATCAAGATGATCTATCCCAAGAAGCCTCTTTTCCCACCCAGCTGGCGTATGATGATCTGTATTCCTTCCAGCATCACCGAAGTGGAAAAAAGGGCCGTGCGGGACAGCGCCGAACAGGCGGGGGCCAAAGAAGTTTATCTGATCCACGAACCGATGGCCGCTGCGCTGGGTATCGGCATAGACGTGGAAGAGCCCGTAGGCAACATGATCATCGACATCGGCGGTGGTACGACGGGGATCACGGTCATCGCGCTTGCCGGTATTGTCTGCGATCAATCGATCCGCATCGCCGGGGATGAATTCACAGCCGATATCATGGAAGCCCTGCGCCGCTATCATAGCTTACTCATCGGAGAAAGAACGGCCGAGCAGATCAAGATCCAGATAGGCGCCGCGCTGAAAGACCTTGACAATCCTCCGGATGATATACCGGTCAATGGCCGGGACCTGGTAACAGGCATCCCCAAGCAGATCATGGTAAGCTTCCAGGAAATTGCCGAAGCGCTTGACAAGAGTATTTTCAAGATCGAAGAAGCCATCCTGAAAGCCCTCGAGACTACCCCTCCTGAGCTGGCGGGGGATATCTACCGGCGTGGTCTTTACCTTACAGGCGGGGGGGCGTTGCTCCGTGGCCTGGATAAACGTCTCAGCCAAAAGATCAAGCTGCCGGTGCATATCGCTGACGATCCGCTGAAGAGCGTGGTAAGAGGGACAGGCATTGCCCTGAAGAATTATGACAGATACCCGTTTGTAATGAGATAGGTTGATCCAAATTCCTTTTTAAATCTTCTACCAGGTGCGTAACGTTTTTCTCTTCATCAGAAGGCATTTCAACTTCCTCTTCTTCCTGGTGTTGCAGATAGTCTCTCTTTCCTTCCTTTTTCGCTATAACAAGCTGCATGAGGCCGTTTTCATGGATGCCAGCACCGAGATCACCGGCCGGATCAATGAAAAGTACAACAACATAGAATATTACTTTCAGCTCAAAAAGACCAACGAGACCCTGGTCAGGGAAAATTTATATCTCCGGCAGCTGATGAAAGATAATTATGAAGCGCCCGATTCGGCAAAAAGGCTCATCCGCGACACGGTGCGGGTCGATTCCGGCAAGACTATGCTGAAATACAATATCCTCGAGGCTAAAGTGGTCAGCAGCAGCACGACATCGCAGATGAACTACCTGACCATCCACCGTGGGTCCGCCCAGCAGGTCCGGCCCAATATGGGAGTTATCGGCCCCCAGGGCATCGTAGGAACCGTACTGAACGTAAGCGAGAATTTTGCCACGGTGATGAGCGTGCTCCACCGGCAGTACAATGTGGTGGTCAAGCTGAAGAATGGCGGTGAGCGGGGAGCGATTGAATGGGATGGACTGAGCCCGCTGTTCGTTACCCTCAAGGACATCCCAAAAAGCGCAAAAGTGGCAAAAGGCGATACCGTCCTTACCAGCCAGATCTCATCGAAATTTCCCGCCAATATCATGGTCGGGACCGTATACGAGATCATACCGGACAACAGTACGAATTTCTATACTTTAAAGGTCCGGCCTTCTACCAATTTCTTTAACATTGAATACGTGTATGTGATTGATAATCTGCAATATGACGAACAAAAAAGAATTGAAGACTCTACCCGTAAAAAGACCCAATGAGCGAATTGCTGAAAAATAGTATCCGGTTCGTATTGTTCATCCTCGTGCAGGTGTTCATCCTTTTCAAGATGCCGCCCCTCCACCGGTTTATTACCCCTTACCTTTATTTCCTGTTTGTGCTCTGGCTGCCATTCCACCTGACCCGCACTTCCCTCACGCTGATCTCCTTCATTTTCGGGCTTAGCCTTGATTATTTCAGTAAAACACCCGGCCTGCATGCCGCCGCCTGCACCCTCATCGCCTATGTGCGCCCCTTCGTCATCGGCCTGCTCATTTCCCAGGAAGGGGCGGATAAGAACTATATTTCCCCTTCGATTGTTAGTATGGGATGGGCGCCCTATGCCACGTATGTGATCGTGCTGACCTTTCTTCATCATACTTATCTGGTATTGCTGGAATGGATGAATTTTGGCTCTTTTATCTATTTTCTTGGCAAAGTGGTCGCTTCCACGGCCGTCAGCCTCCTGCTGATCCTGCTGACGGAGCTGCTTTTTTACAGAAAACAAAAGTTCCGCACGAATACGATCTGATCCAAAGAAAAAACTCTTTTTTCGCATAGTATTCTGACCATTTACACGTTAATTACCCGTACTTCGTAAATTGTAGGTCGTACAACTTATATGCCTGTATTCAATCAATCCCGCAGCAATATCATCCGCCTCATTTTCGCGGGCATGTTCCTGATCATCGTTGCTCAATTATTCCACCTGCAGATCATTTCGGCAAAATATAAAAGGCAGGCCCAGGAGAACGCCCTGTTCCGTAAAAGCATCTATCCTACCCGGGGGATCATCTACGACAGAAAGGGAAGGGCGATCCTCAATAACACGATCCTTTACGATCTTATGGTCACTCCCTCCCAGGTAAAAAATATCGACTCCGGTTATTTCTGTGTCCTGCTGGGTATCGATACCGCTGAATTTCGCAGCCGCATCCTCGATGCAAAAGCCAAGAACGGCGCATTCCGCCCTACGATCTTCGAAGACCTGCTACCACCGGACATGTATGCCCGGCTGGAAGAGAATATCTGGAAATTCCCGGGCTTCAACCTCCAGGAACGACCTGTCCGGATCTATCCCTTCAACGCCGCGGCCCATATCATGGGCTATGTCGGGGAAGTGGACTCGGGCATCCTGAAAAGGTCCAATAATTTTTACCAGCTCGGGGACTATGTAGGCCGCAGCGGACTGGAGCAGTATTATGAAAAAGAGCTGATGGGCCAGCGGGGCATCGAGTTCTGGCTCAAGGATAACAAGAACAGGTTGGTAGGACACTATCAGGACAAGTCCCTGGATACGCCCGCCATTGCGGGTAAGAACCTGCATACCTATATGGACATAGAATTACAGCAGCTGGCTGAAAAATTACTGACGGGCAAGACAGGGGCTGTCGTAGCCATTGATCCGCGGACCGGTGGTATCCTGGCCATGGCCTCGGGGCCCGACTTTGACCCCAACTGGCTGACAGGGCCGGACAAGCAGACCAACTATGCGAGGCTTGTACTAGATGTATCGGGCCCTTTATTGAACAGGGCCATCAAAGGGCAATATCCCGCGGGGTCGACGTATAAGCCACTGGGGGCCCTGATCGGACTGGACGAAGGCGTGATCACACAAGCCAGCGGATATGATTGTCATGGTGTTTATTATGGATGCCCCCATCCCATAAAATGCGAAGAGCATGGACCCGGACATGCCGCTAATCTTCGTCTGGCCATTGCCCATTCCTGCAATTCTTTTTTTTCCAATACACTCAAACTGGAGATCGATAACCCGGTGTATCACGATGCAAGGAAAGGATTGACGAGATGGAAAGAATATGTAAATGCTTTTGGTCTGGGACGTCGCGTAGGAGTCGATCTTCCCAGTGAGGACGGAGGCCTGATCCCGGATACGGCGACCTATGATAAGGAATACCATGGGCAATGGAATTCCTGTACGATGGTAGGCGGCGGACTCGGCATCGGCCAGGATAAGATGTCGGTCACTCCCTTGCAGATGGCCAATTCGATCTGCATCGTAGCTAACAAAGGATATTATTATACCCCTCATTTTATGGAAAGGGTCGAAAGGTCGGGATCGGATGTGCCCGAAGAGGATACGCTGCTCCGTCGCTTCCAGCAGAAGCATGAAGTGCTGACCCATATTTCCGATAATGCCTATGAGGTCGTGCACAGCGGGATGCAGGATGTGGTGGAGATTGGTACGGGAAGGGCGGCAAGGATCCCGGGTATCGATATCTGCGCAAAAACAGGGACGGCCGAGAATTACCGGGTGCTCGATGGCCGGCGCATCAAGCTGCAGGATAATTCGATGTTTGTTTGTTTTGCGCCCAGGGAGAACCCCAGGATTGCGATCGCCGTAGTGGTGGAAAATGCCGGTCACGGCTCCGCCTGGGCTGCCCCCATCGCCTCCTTGTTGGTGGAAAAATATATCAATGATACGTTACGCGAAGAACGGATCAAAGAGGTGAACCGTATTGCCGGTGTGAATATCATGCCCAAATTCCTCGTGCGGGTGCAATTCAGAGATGACTCGGTCAGGGCGGCGATCTGGGCCAGACAGAGCGGGGACAGCACACGTCTGCGGAGATACCAGGATCCTGCATTCCGGATGGTCATGCTTGACACGACGGGCCGCTACAACAATCCGATCCTGAAGGCCCTTCAGAAGAACACGATCATCAATCAAAACCTGGGAAGCTTGCGCAAGGCTCCCGCTGACCAGCCTGGGAATAGCGCACCGCCCTCACCGTCCACAACGCCCGCAGATCTGCCAAGGCCTGATTCGGGAAAGAAGGCCGATCTGAATGGGAGAGCGGATTCCGTGCGAAGGGCAGATAATAAACGGAAAACCGATTCGGCGGCCAGGGCGAACAATAGAAAACCTGATTCGGGCAGAACAGTGGTCCCAGATAAAAAAAAGGATTCAATTCAAAAATAACATGAGCCAACGCAACCCTGCTATATCGAAAGGCGTGGACTGGTCCCTGGTCTGGATCTGGTTTACCTTATGCAGCATAGGGGTCATCAGCATTTTTGCCGCGAGCTACCGGGATGGGGATAATATCCTGCAGGGATTTATTTCGCTGAAGACGGATTATAGCCGGCAATTGCTTTTTTTTATCATGGGTGGCATCATCGGCACCTTCATTTTACTGACAGACAGCAAGTTCTTCACGGCCACGGCTAACCTTGGCTATTCCTTCGGCATCGTTCTGATGCTTCTCGTGTTTCCTTTTCACTCCAGGATAAAAGGGACAGAGTCCATTATAAAATTCGGGAACGCTTTTCAGTTGCAGCCGGCCGATCTGTGCAAGATCTTTGTCAACCTCGCCCTTGCCAAATATCTGTCGCGGGTGGAGACCAATTTCACAAGGCCCCGTTCGCAACTGATCGCGGCCGTCATAGCCCTGGTGCCCGCCATGCTGAGCATCATGCAGAAAGAGACGGGTCTTTCGCTCGTGTATTTTTCATTTTTCCTCGTGATGTTCCGGGAAGGACTGCCTTCCTCCATACTCGTTATCGGATCCTCCTTCGCGGTGCTGGTCGTGGCGACGCTGTTGGTCGAGCCCAATACGCTTGCCCTTGTTCTCACTGGCATCGCTCTACTCGCCATCTATCTTTTGAGACGACAGATCAAGAGGACCCGGACCGTTCTTTTTCTTATCGTCGGCGTCTGGTTCGTATGCGTGGGGGTCCAGCGGTTTGTCGTTCCCTTTGTCTTTGATCATGTATTCCAGCCCTATCAGGTGAAACGTATCTACGATGCGATCGGCAAGGACTATGTACCCAAAGACCAGGCGACGGAGGCCGTGCTGGAAAACGAAGTGCGCAGCAGCGGCAAGAAAAAGGACAACAACTACAATGTAAAACAGAGCAAGATAGCCATCGGCAGCGGTGGCCTCATCGGCAAGGGATTGCTGAAAGGGACACAGACCCGTTATGAATTCGTGCCGGAACAACGCACCGACTTTATTTTTTGTACGATCGGGGAGGGCTTTGGGTTTGTGGGAAGCACCGTCTTCCTCGGGATCTATCTGCTGCTGCTGCTGCGGATAGTCGCTGTGGCCGAACGACAGCGATCCGTATTCAGCCGGTGCTATGCCTACGGCGTCGCCAGCGTCTTGTTTTTTCATATCGTGATCAATGTATGTATGACCATCGGCCTCGCCCCCGTGATCGGGATTCCACTGCCGTTTGTCAGCTATGGAGGCACCTCTCTGCTCACGTTCAGTATCATGCTTTTTATCATGATCAGACTGGATGCGGACAGACAGATGGTGCTGCGATAAAAGGACGGCCAGCTCCCCTTGCGGCGGAATCAGTAAATTTGCCAGATGAAGATCATTCCATTGTCCGAAGGCGCATTCACCATCGATAAGACCAAATTATTTGTTCCCTTTGATACGGAAAAGGATGATCTGCAGCGGCGGTCTACCGGGAGTCTGCTGGTAGAGGTCCAGCCCTTTGCTGTGATCAGCTCCGAAGATATTTTACTGCTCGATACCGGTCTTGGATTTGAAAAGGATGGAATGTTGCAGATCCACCTTAACCTCCTGAATGCGGGCATCGATCCGTCCCGTGTGACCAAGGTATTGATGAGCCATCTTCATAAAGATCATGCCGGCGGCATCGGCAAGGCAGGGTCGTCTGGCTCCGTCGCAACCACGGCAGGTTCATCGGGCCCCACATCTGGCAATGCCGGCTCACGCGAGCTCGCCTTCCCCAACGCCACATATTATATCCAGCGCAAGGAATTGGAATACGCTTTCGAAAAGGGCTCACCCTCATACCTGACCGAAGAACTGGTCTGCCTCCGTGATTCCCCGCAGGTCGTGTTGCTGGATGGCGACGGGGTGCTGGACGGATACATCAAATATGAAATGACCGGCGCTCATTGCCCTTACCATCAGATCTTCCGGATCGTGGACGGAGGAGAAAAGATCTTCTTCGGCGGGGACGTGGCTCCGCAGCTTCAGCAGATGAAAAACCGTTTTGTCGCTAAATATGATTACGATGGGAAGAAATGTATGGAACTGAGACAGCAATGGTGGATCGAGGGGAAGGAGGGAGGCTGGACTTTTCTATTCTATCATGATATTGGTACTCCGGTCTATTCTTTTTAATCTCGTTTTAACTCCGGTTTAATCTTGTTTTAATTTCCGCGCTTCCGGCCCAAAAAAGGCCTGCTCTGGAAAGAGCCGGCCGTTGCTAACCTATGAAAAACACCAGATTCAAATATCGTGATTCATCGGTTGGATGATAAAATTAATCGGTAAAAGAGCAAAATATCAGGGTCTATTATTTATCAGCGGTCTATATCGGATATAGAAAGACTTTAGCAGACCATTAAGGAGTGAGTGATCGTTATCTTTCTCCGGCCAGGGGTCTTCTTTGCTGAATGCGATTCTGACGGCGCTGCATTTCCTTCTGCACAAAGCCTCCAAAATCTTTTTCGGCGCGGAAAAATTCATTCACTTTTTCTGGGGTAAGTGCTTTCGAGAATTCGGCGTTATATTTTTTTCGGATATTCAGCAGCGATTCATCCAGCAGGATCTCATTCTTATGCTCACGGTAGGCCAGATAGGCCTGGCGGATCTCAATGGCATATTTATTATAGACCGGCCAGAACCGCTGCGCTTCTTCGGGGGAAAGGTTAAGCCTTTTGGTGATAAATGCGATCTTGAATGCTTCCAGTGCGCCTCCGGTTGGCCTGTTCTGGCCCGGTCCCTGCTCCGCAGTCTGAGCGATGCAGGGGAATCCCAGCCATAAGAGCAATACCAGTAAAGGAGCTAACTTTTTCATTGTATAGGCTAATTCGTTACCACGTCTTTTGAAGCACTGTGTTCTTCTAAATACATTTTCAGCTCATTGTCGGGCACGTCTCCCAACAGATCTTTTACATCGTTATCATTGAAATCCAACGTGGCAGTGCTGTTGGTGGCTCCATCGGCCAGGGAATGATCGTCCTGGTCGTCAAGGTAGTTCTGTATTTCCTGGTCGCTCACCCCTGGCAAATTATTAGGGATACTTGCTATAAGATCATTTTTACCGGTCTTGCCCGATATCTTGTGCAGGCCCAGTGATCCTGCCGTCACGATCAACCCGGCTATTATGGCCGCCGCGGCATATCTCAGCCATTTTCTTCCGGAACCAATGGCGATCACCGGCGTCTGGGTCCGGGAAGGGACAGGGGCAACCTGCCGCTCTTTTTTCAGGTCCGAAACCGGCTCTTTTACCCTGGCCAGAACAGTGTCGGCCAGTCCGGCAAAATATCCTTCAGGGGCCAGATAGACTGTCTTGTCTTTGAGGCTGGCCAGCAAGGGCGACAACGATCCACTGTCCATTCCGGCATTTTCCTGTAAAAGAGCTCCCATGCCCGCCAGAGACGCTTTAAAATAGCCTTCAGGAGTCTGGAAAGGGGACTTTTTACCGATGCCGCTCAGCAATGGGGACAGGGCGGCCAGTTCCTCGCTGGCGTGTATGCGGGCGAGCATTTTGCCGGCAAAGCCTTCAAAATACCCTTCCGGTATACTATAAAGAGGTTGCTCCCTGGCATCCAGCAGGGCAGGCGACAGCCTTTCCCCGGATTCCATGGACCCGATCCGTTCCATTATCCTGCCGGCAAAGCCCTCAAAATACCCCTGGGGTACTTCAAAAAGCTCGATCCGGCTGATATCGGCAACCAATCCGCTGACCTCCCTTAACTCCTCCGATATATTTTCCTTGCGTTGCATGTACTTCTTTTCGACCCCCTTTGATTAGCAAAGTTTAATGATTGATCCGGTAATTTCTATTTTTTTTAGACCGGATCGGGCTATCGGTTCAGGATATAATCCTCGATTTTTTTTACCGCATGATGATAGGACGCTTTTAACGCCCCTTCCGAAGTTTCGAGCACCCGGCTCATTTCTTCATAGGGCATTTCGTCATAATATCGCAAATTAAACACAATTCTTTGTTTATCAGGTAATTGCTGAATAGCAAGCTGAAGTTTCCATTCCAGCTTGGCAGGGTCGAAATGCTTGTCTGCGACAATCTTATTGCTCAACCCGCTTTCCATGTCGCTGAGGGACAACGTAGCCTTCTTTTTCTGCTGTTCGAGGAAGCTCAGGCATTCATTGGTGGCCACCCGGTACAGCCAGGTATAGAGCTGAGAATCCTCCCGGAAATTTTCGAGCCCATTCCACACACGTATAAATACATTTTGTAATACATCATTTGCATCATCATGTACTACAACCATGCGCCGCACATGCCAATAGAGTTTTTCCTGGTATTTTTTTATGATAGCCGTGAAGGCTTTTTCTTTAGTGTCAGGGTCCCGGAACTGAATAAGCAATTCCGCATCGTGAATAGTACCCCCCATAAGGTTAGCGATTTATTTACTTTTTCTGGCCATTGCTTTTTCCGCAGCCGCCACAATATGTGCTGCGGTAAGTCCGTATTTTTCCAGCAGTTGGTTGGGTGTTCCACTCTCTCCGAAAGTATCGTTGGTGCCTACATATTCTATGGGTATGGGAAAAGATTTCGCGGCAGCCTGCCCGATGGCATCGCCTAATCCGCCGATGATATTGTGCTCTTCCGCCGTTACGGCGCACCGGGTCTTGCGGATCGACTGAAGCACAGCCGCCTCATCCAGAGGCTTGATCGTATGAATATTGATCACTTCGACTGAAATGCCTTTTTCTTCGAGGATCTTGCCGGCTTCTATGGCTATCCATACGAGGTGGCCGCAGGCGAAAATAGACAGATCTGTTCCTTCGGAGAAGACCTGTGCCTTTCCCAGCTTGAATTCCATGCCTTCCGTAAAGATCGGCCATACCGGACGACCGAAGCGCAGATAGACAGGGCCTACATAGTCGGCGATCGCGATCGTGGCTGCCTTGGTCTGGCTGTAATCGCAGGGAACGACTACCGTCATACCTGGCAACATCTTCATCATGCCGATATCTTCAAGGATCTGATGGGTGGCACCGTCCTCACCCAGCGTAACACCGGCATGGGAAGCGCATATTTTTACATTTTTACCCGAATAGGCGACAGACTGGCGGATCTGGTCATACACCCTGCCGGTCGAAAAATTGGCGAAAGTAGTGGTAAAGGGGATCTTGCCTCCGATGGTCATGCCGGCTGCGACCCCGATCATATTTGCTTCCTGGATACCGCATTGGACGAATCGCTCCGGAAATTCCTTGATGAAGGGATGAAGTTTCAGGGAACCTGCCAGATCTGCCGTCAGCGCGACCACATTGGGGTTTTTCCGGCCTAATTCCAGAATACCGTCTCCAAAACCACTGCGGGTGTCTTTCTTCCCTGTTACCTGAATATCTTTTAACATGAATCGAAGTGTTTGCTGCAAAGTAAAGGAGAATCCCTTAATTTAACTCTGAAAATTTACCGTTATAGAATTTCTCATCTGCCTTTAGTTTCTGTTCCCATTTCCAGGCCGTGAAGAGCATATCCTCGAGTGAAAACCGGGGTTGCCATCCCAGTTGTTTTTTCACCAGATCGTTATTGGAATAAATGGCGATCACATCGCCATTCCTGCGCGGCCCGATGATATAGTTCAGTTTGACGCCACTGACTTTTTCGAACGCCCTGACGGCTTCGAGGACGGTCACTCCGTTGCCGCTGCCGAGATTGAACACCTCGCATTTTTTCGCGCTCTTTTTTTCCAGCAGGAATTTCAGGGCCAGCGTATGCGCGTTGGCAATATCGGAGACATGGACAAAGTCGCGGATACAGGATCCATCCCGGGTGTCATAATCATCTCCATGCACCGTCATCTGTGGCAGCTTGCCGATGGCGGTCTGGGTTATCGCGGGTACGAGGTTGGCAGGCCTTCCGATGGTCATTTCTCCGATCAGAATGGTCGGATGCGCGCCCACCGGGTTAAAATATCTCAGTAAGATGCATTTTGTACGGGACGTCGATTTTGAAAATTCATTGATGATCTGCTCTCCCATCTGCTTGGTATATCCGTAAGGGGATTCGGCGGGCTTGGGTGGTGTCAGTTCCGTTACGGGGATCTCATCCGGATTGCCATACACCGTGCAGGAAGAAGAAAACACAAAATAAGGGATCTCGAATTCCTGCACACATTTTAACAGGTTGATAAGGGACATGAGATTGTTCTCGAAATACATCAGCGGTTGTTCGACGGATTCTCCGACCGCCTTATATGCGGCAAAATGAATGATGCCTGCAATATTCTCATTTTCCTGGAATATGGCGAACGTATCATCATAATTGCAGAGGTCCACTTTGTAATTCTTGATCTTCTTGCCGGTGATCTTTTCCACTCCCTCCAGGATCCTTGGAGAAGAACGGGCATTGTTATCAACGCAGATGACCTCAAACCCATTTTCGATCAGGTCTACTATAGTGTGTGAGCCGATATAACCACATCCCCCGGTAACCAGAATTTTTTGCATCTTTTATTGATTGATTATTTTTATCAGATATTCTCCATAGCCGCTTTTCATAAGAGGCAGGGCCATTTTTTCCACCTGCTGCTTATCGATAAAGCCCTTGCGGTAAGCGATCTCTTCGATGCAGGCGATCTTGATACCCTGCCTTTGCTCGATCACCTGGACGAATTGCGAAGCCTGCATAAGTGAATCGAAGGTCCCGGTATCCAGCCAGGCGGTGCCGCGGTCGAGTATGGATACTTTTAATTTATTCCGCCTGAGATATTCTCTGTTCACATCCGTGATCTCGTATTCTCCCCTTGGACTGGGCTGCAGGCCTCGGGCGATGCTTACTACTTCGTTATCATAAAAATACAGGCCGGGTACGGCATACCTGCTTTTGGGTTCTGAAGGTTTTTCTTCAATGGATATGGCTTTCATATTGCCATCGAATTCCACTACGCCATAGCGTTCCGGGTCGCTCACATGGTACGCATATACTATGCCACCTTCCGGCCGGTTATTCATTTCGAGTTGTTTGCCCAGCCCCGCGCCATAAAAGATATTATCACCCAATACCAGGGCAACGCTGTCGGTGCCGATGAACCCGGCCCCGATCACAAATGCCTGGGCCAGTCCGTTTGGTTTGGGTTGTTCCGCATAAGAGAATTTCAGCCCCAGGCCTGAGCCATCCCCGAATAATTTCTTGAACAAAGGGAGATCGTGGGGGGTAGAAATGATGAGTATTTCCTGGATACCGGCCAGCATCAGGGTGGACAAAGGATAATAGATCATCGGTTTATCATATACGGGCATGATCTGCTTGCTGATGGCATAAGTGATAGGATGCAGGCGCGTACCAGAGCCTCCGGCGAGGATTATTCCTTTCATAGATGGGCATTTGTGTGCAAATATAATTTTTTACCGGACCAGGCGAACGTTTTACCGGATCAGGTGAACGATAAAGTAAACAATTGCGGCGAGCAGCGCGCTGACGGGAATGGTCAGGATCCAGGCCCACAGCAGATTGATGGTCACTCCCCAGCGTACTGCAGACAGCCGGCGGGTAGCGCCTACGCCGATGATCGAACCCGTGATCGTATGTGTAGTGCTTACCGGGATACCCAATTTTTCGGACAGGAACAGGGTCAGCGCGCCCGCCGTTTCCGCGCTTACGCCTTCCAGGGGAGTGACTTTGGTTATCCTTGTCCCCATGGTCTTGACGATCTTCCAGCCACCGCTCATCGTCCCGAGGGCGATCGCCGTAAAGCTCGCCACGGGCACCCACAGATTCGAGTCGATGAAATGCTTGAACGTCATTTCATAGCCCAGTGTCTTATTGTAAAAGATCATGGCCGCCCCGATGATCCCCATTACCTTCTGGGCGTCATTCCCTCCATGCCCAAGGCTCAGCAGGGCGGAAGACAGCAGCTGCAGTCTGCGGAACCAGTTGTCGGCCCGGTATGGATTGGCCTTGCGGCAAATATTCAGGATGAGCACATTGATGAAGAACCCTATGAGCATACCGATCAGCGGCGCCAGAAAGATGAACAGGAAGGTTGGGACAACTTTGGCATAATTGATCACGGCCGTCCCATGCCGGCTCAGGGCTCCCGCATGCGCCAGTGCGGCGCCCATAAATCCTCCCAGCAGCGTATGCGATGAACTGGAAGGAATACCCATCCACCAGGTCAGCAGGTTCCAGCAGATGGCGGCGATCAGACCTGAGAATATGACATCCAGATTGATAAAATCGGCGTTCACGGAATTGGCGATCGTATTGCCGATCTTGAATTCCTTTATGATATATTTCGAGATAAAAAAAGCGGCGAAATTGAAAAGGGCAGCCCACAGAACGGCCTGGAAAGGGGTCAGCACCTTGGTAGAAACAATGGTCGCAATAGAATTGGCCGCGTCATGAAACCCATTGATATAATCGAAAATAAGCGCCAGAATGATGATAATTACCAGGAAAGTCATAGTATATCCTTACGCATATTTAATGATAATGGACTCTATTACATTCGCCGCATCTTCGCATTTGTCGGTAACGATCTCCATGACCTGATAAATCTCTCTCTTCTTGATGACCTCCTTGGCGTCGGGCTCCGTTTCGAAGAGATGTTCGATGCTCAGATCGAAAATATCATCGGCTTGATTTTCAATGCTGTTCACTTTTACAAGCGTATTGGTGATCTTGCGCATATCGCGCATATTGCGTAACTCTCTCACTGCGATCCGGATCTGCCCCGCGCCCTGCTCGATGAGATCGGCCATCTTCTGGATACCCGAGTCGTTGGGGTTGACCTTGTAGAAATTGATCTTTTTACAGGTGGCATAAATATAATCGCAGATATCGTCGAGGGCGCTGGCAAGATAGTGGATATCCTCCCGGTCGAATGGTGTGATAAAGTTCCTGCCGAGCTCGGTGAAGATCCTGTGCGTGAGATCATCGTTCACATGTTCCTGATCCTCGACCTGGGAAATAATGGCTGCTCTTTTGTCGAAGTCCGGCTCTCCCACGACTTCCTTCATCAGTTTGCCCATCTTGCCTACCCCGTCGGCTACTTCTTCGAAAAGAGAGTAGAATACCCGGTCCTTAGGTATAAATAACTTCATTATAGCATTCAGCGCCATCCTCGGAAAATTTGGGCAAAAATAGAACTATTAGACCGGATGGCTAAAAAGCTTTTGGGATTTGCCGGAAATAGGTCCGGGAGACAAAATGGCCTTCCCGGAAGGTCCGGGATGCCTCCCCGTCCGGGATAGCTTACCTGCTGCTGAGGTCTGGCCTGGCAAGGGTTTCCGGTACGTGGAAAACGATCGGCTTGCCGGGGAGACGACCGGCTGTTGCCGGCTCTCCGAGCAGCATGGCGATCGTTGAAGCAAGCTGTTTCTGATAGAGTTGTCCGGATACCCTCATTTCGCCTTCCGGAAGGATATCCGGTCCCAGCGCAGCCAGCCAGATATCTCCCGAACCCTTTGCCCAGAATCCGTGTGTCATCCAGGAAGAAGGACTTGCTCCCCGGCCATGGTCTGTGGTGATCAGAAAATCCGTATTATCCCGGTAATAAGGGTCTGTCTGGATGGTGTACCATAATTCGGCCAGCATCCTGTCGATGCTTGCCGCGTGCTGCAGGTACAGGTCATACCTGCCTTCATGAGCGAATTCGTCCGTCTCCCCGAGCCCGATAAAGGCTATAGAAGGATGATGACTGCTGATATATTCCTTCGCATTCAGCCAGGTGAGCAGATCGTAACGGGTGCGCGTCCTGGGAGTAATGGTCTGCTGGACGCTGTCAATAAGCTGGATGGCCTCATTGTCCGCCTCATCCGGCTGTTTCTGATAGCCGCTGTTGATGGGCAGCCCATTGCGCCGGACATTCAGGATAAAGGGGAAAATATTCCAGGACGTGAAGACCACCACTTTCCCGCCATATGCATTGGTGGCGTTAAGGTATTCAAGGACATTCCGGTTGCGGTTGTAAACAGGGAGGTTGGGACTGATAAATCCATTGGTATGTCCGGTGAAGAGCTCATTGTAGCCCGGATAAGAGATCTTATAGAAATTCTTTACATTGACCTTATTATTATAGAGCCGGTTGCCATACAGCTGGCCTTTTGCCGCGATCACATTCCAGAAGAAAGGCATCAGCCTGCGCCTGCGCAGGTCGGCAGTGGTATCCCAGTAAAGGTCCTTTGTCAGCGCGGTGTCCCGGACAAAGCTCGCGTCGGCGATGAGGGACGGGTCCGCACCGGTGAAGACTTCCTGCCATCTGAATCCATCGATGGTGATAATAAATAAATGACGAGCCCTTCCGGGCGATTGTTGTGCATGGCCCGCAAAGAACGACAGCAGGCTTAGCAGAAGAGGGCAGGAAAATTTCATGTCAATGGGTTTGTCAAAGTTATTCACCATATATGACCGGATGTTTACGGTAAGATTATCTTAACATTATCCTTGCAACGCTGCAACTGTCAGGGGCGGCTCCATTGGACCTTTTGCTTAATTTGTGAACAGTTGACCATCGATCCTTACATATTTACATGGGAGGCCTGGCTGCAAAAATGGTTCTCCTGGTTATTGGTCGCCGCCGTCCTCGTAAATGCCGGTGGCTTATTTATCGCTATCCTCGAGCCGGACGGTGCGCTATATGCGACCATTGCAAAGACGATCGCGCAGACCGGTGATTTCCTCAATCTGCGGGTGGATGGTAAAGACTGGCTGGACAAGCCGCATTTCCCTTTCTGGATGGCCGCGCTGAGCTTTCGCCTGTTTGGGATCAACAGTTTTGCCTATAAGCTTCCTGCTCTTTTGTTCTGGGGACTGGGCGCCTGGTACACGTATCGCTTTGCCCTTGCGGTGTATGGCAGGCCGGTGGCCAGGCTGGCTGCCCTGATCTATGTTTCTGCTGCCCATCTGGTCATCTCCAATAATGATGTACGGGCGGAGCCCTATCTCACAGGCCTGATCATCGGTTCCGTCTATCATTTCTATAAAACATCCCGGCTGTCCGGACGGGAAGGCGTCTCGCCTTCAACCATCGGCCTGGCGTCCCGCCTGCATCTCGTTGCCGGTTCCCTGCTGGCTGGCTGCGCTGTAATGACAAAAGGCCCTTTTGTGCTGATAACGATCTCCGGCGGCTTTATCACCGACTGGATACTGACAAAGGACTGGAGGCAATTCCGCAATCCCTGCTGGTGGATAGCCCTGGCGCTGACCACGCTCTTCATTACCCCTGAATTGTATTGCCTCTATATCCAGTTCGACCTTCACCCCGAAAAACTGGTCTTTGGCAGGACCGGGGTGTCCGGCATCCGTTTTTTCTTCTGGGACAGCCAGTTCGGCCGTTTCTTCAATACGGGCCCTATCAGGGGCAGCGGAGATCCTTTCTTTTATCTCCATACCCTCCTATGGGCATTTTTGCCCTGGTCTTTGTTATGCTATGCGGCTATCATCCAGAAATGCAGGAACTGGAAAAAAGGCCGTGCCGTTCCGGGAAATGGCATCAGCGCCGGCGCCGCGATCCTGTCCCTGCTCGTATTCTCCCTTTCCCGGTTTCAGCTGCCGCATTATCTGAATATATTATTCCCTTTTTTTTCGGTGATCACCGCAGCCTGGCTATACGGCCTTTATCAGCGAAACGGACAGAAGATCGTAGCCGGGGTGCAAAACGGCCTTGCCCTGCTGCTGCCCCTGCTGGCCATTTTTCTTTGCTGGCTTTTTCATTCCGGCAGCTGGCCCTTTACGCTGGGGGTCTTGCTGGTCTTTTCGGCAACGCCTTTTCTGCTCTTCCGGGGTGGGGAACTGCCTTCGGCCATCGCACGGAGCTATTGGGTGGCCCTCCTGACATACGGGTTTATTAATTTCTGGCTTTATCCCGGCATACTCCGGTACCAGGCGGGAACGGAGGCGGGCAGATATGTCAGCGGATTGCCGGAGGAGGCTTACCGGAATAACCGGGATTACGGGGGCGCGCAACCTTCAGGGGAACACCGGCTCATGTCCCCCCCAACCGTCTATATGCTCCAGGAGGGCCCTGTCAACTATTCTTTTGAATTCTATTGCCGGGCGCCCATACAGCGGATCCCCGGCGACAGCCTGTCTTCTGTGGTCAGGAGTGGTAAAGCACTTTTTTTCCTGCCTTCGGCTTCCCTGGCCATCCTCTCACAAAAAGGGTATAAATGGCAGGAATTGAAGGGATTTCCCAACTTCCATATCAGCCAGTTAACGGGTAGTTTTCTGGATTACCGGACCAGGCCGGCCGTCCTTGAGTGGTATTCTGTGGCGCTGGTGTTTAAATAAATTGTAACTTAATGGAGTTGAAAGTTATTTTTGCACGTTATCCTGTTAGACGCGGATAAAGTTGTTAATTTTACTCTTTAAATAAAATAGCATGAAGCTTTTTGTGGCAGGTCTTTCTTATGATTTCGATGATGTCGATTTAAAAGAAATGTTTGAATTGTATGGCGAGGTCAGTTCCGCCAAAGTAATCATGGATAGGGAGACCGGAAAAAGCAGGGGCTTCGGCTTTGTAGACATGACCAATGATAATGAAGCCAGGGAGGCGATTGAGACGCTGGATGGCGCGGGTCTTAAAGGAAAAAAGATGTCCGTGAAACAAGCCGAAGAGCAACAGAAGGGCGGCGGCGGAAGACCTGGTGGACGCGACAATCGTTTTGGCGGCGGTGGCAGTGGTGGCGGCAGGCCCGGTGGAAGGTATTAACCTGTCCCAAGATCCTCCAATTCAGCTTGATCGGTCTGCATCGCACTGGTATCCAACTATTTAAGTTTAACCCTAAAACGCGGTGATTGGTATGTTTTTTGGACTGTCAGGTCCATAATCCATGCTTATGAAACTGACGATCCGTGCATTGCCCGTGTTGCTCCCGGCTTTCTTCCTGGGGTGCTTTTTTCTTCTTTTTACAGCGTGTTCCAAAAAAGACAGTCCGCCTGTAGCTGGCGCTCACCCTCCGGTCACGGGTCCAGATCCTGTAGTCCCGCCTCCGCCCACGGGTACTGCCTGTAACGCGCAGAAGGCGGATGCCGAAAATATAGCTGTTTTCCCGGCCGATAATTCATGGAACCAGGACATATCGGCTTCTCCGGTCGATGCCAACAGCGGAACCATCCTGTCAAAATATGCGACGAGTAAAGTAAAGGCCGACTTTGGGAGTGGTCTCTACGAGGGGGCGACCATCGGTATTCCATTTATGGTGGTCTGTGGCAGCCAGCAAAAGATTGCCATCGTCTATCGTAAGAATGCCTACGATGGTAATTATGGTAATGAAAGTGATCCCGGTCCCTATCCCATACCCCTGAACGCTCCTGTCGAGCAGAGCGGGGATAGTCATGTGATCGCCGTCGATAAGGACAATGGTATTTTATATGAATTATACAACGCCAGCGTGAACGGCGATCATTGGGAGGCATCCAGCGGCGCGATCTTCGATCTGAAATCCGATAAGCTCCGGCAGGACGGCTGGACATCCGCAGATGCTGCAGGCCTTCCCATCTTTCCCGGTTTGGTACGGTATGATGAAATAGTAAAAGGAGTGATCGATCATCCCATCCGCTTCACCCTGGCAAAAGCAAATACGCAGGCGGCGCATATCCTTCCCGCCCGTCATGAAGGCAATGGCACCGGCGGCACGGGGGCCCTCCCGTTTGGCGCAAAGATCCGCCTCAAAGCCAGTTTCGATATCAGCACTTATCCGGCGCATCTTCAGATCATACTGAGCGCCATGAAAAAATATGGTCTGATCTTGGCCGATATCGGCAGCAATATGTATATCAGCGGCGCGCCCGATGAACGATGGGATAACGATGAACTTCAGCAGCTCGGCAATGTAAAGGCCTCGGACTTCGAGGTCATCAAACTCAGTCAATAAAATCGCTGCATTCATAAAATAACTAGCTTTATTCAAAATACGCGATGCCGTGATAAAGCGCGAAGACCTGACCATATTCCATCTGCCGCAGGATATCTTTCCCGGTAAACAATTGGCGGAAGAACCGATCATTCTGTATGAATATGCATCTTCCGGCGCTCCGCTCAAGGGAAGGAGCGTCCTCCATAAGCATGCGGTCAGCCTGGTCATAAAGGGGAACAAGACGATGCGGTTCGCGGAAAGGACCGTGAACACCGGAGCGGGTGAATTTCATTTTCTTTCTTCGGGGAACTGTCTGGTGTCGATGGAACTTTCCGGACAGGAAGATTTCAGGAGCATCCTTATATTTTTCGACGACAGCGTGCTGGCGGATTTTTACAGTAAATACGCAGCCATCACCGATCGGATGCGCGGGGACGGGTCTTTCTCCCGGCAAGGATATATCTCTTTCCAGAAAGACGGGTTCATTCATAATTATATTGAGTCTTTGCGCCTGCTTCTTCATTCCGGAGGATCCATTCCAGGCGAAATGAAGCTGCTGAAATTCGAAGAACTGATGCTGCACCTCCTGGAGAAGCACCCGGATTCCATCCTCTCCTTCCAGCCGGCACGGAACGCCGGTCCCGGGGACATCCAGATCCGCAGGGCCGTGGAATCCAATATCACCGGTAACATCACTGTGGAAGAGCTGGCCTTTCTCTGCAACCTGAGCCTGTCCACTTTTAAAAGACGTTTTGAGAAAATATACGGTTCGTCGCCCAGCAGATGGATCCTGCTGCGAAGAATGGAAATAGCAAAGGACCTTCTGCTGCACCACCATGAAAAGCCCGGCGAGATCTGGCATAAGATCGGCTATGAAACACATTCCAGCTTTACCCAATCCTTCAAGCAGGTATATGGGCTTACCCCAAAAGACTTCCAGCAACAAAAATTGAACGTTCCCCGACAGGAACTGGACCGGTATCGTTAATGCCTGGGTTCGTCTGCCTGTAGCTTTGCAGGATAAAATAAAAACAGACGACATGAATCATTCGGCAGACAAGAACAAACAGATCGTTACCCGCTTCAACAAAGAGGTCATGGAGGAAGGGAACAAGGCCTCCTTTATGGAATTGGTGGCAGCCGATTGCGTAAACCATGCCGCAGCGCCGGGAGCGCCGGCTGGAAAGGAAGGGATGGGCCATTTCCTTCTGCAGGTCCTGAGAACGGCCTTCCCGGACCTGAAAATAACGATCCATGAGCAGGTGGCGGAGAACGATCTCGTCACTACCCGCAAATCCATACATGCCACACATACCGGGGAATCCCTGGGCGTACTGCCAACCCATAAAAAAGTGGTGATCGAGGTGATAGACATCATCCGGTTAAAAAACGGGCTGTATGCCGAGCACTGGGGCATCAGCAATATCCCTTCCGTAATAGCGGAACTTTCTGCATAACAAACTGATCGATTTTGATTGAAATTGATTAATTTTGATCAAAATAATCGAATGAGCTTCCCGGAGAGAAAAAAAAGAATTATCGAGACGGTGTATCTGTCCGGAAGCTTATCGGTATTGGCGCTCGCCAGAAAATTGAAGATATCCCCGGCCACCATCAGGAGGGACCTGCATTCCATCGCGGAAGAAGGACTGCTGACCAGAACGCATGGTGGGGTCATGAAGCTGGATGACAGGCCGTTGACGAGTTTCTCGGGCAAGCAATCCGCCAATGGACAGGCCAAACAGGAGATCGGGCGGATAGCAGCCGGATTGGTCAGGGACGGAGATACTATTTTTATGGATTGTGGCAGCACCGTCTTTACCATGTGCCCTCATCTGAAAAAGATGAACGGGCTTACCGTCGTTACCAACTCTTTGCCCGTCGTTGCGGAATTGATGGATTCGCCCGTCCAGATAAACCTTATCGGCGGGGAGCTCGATAAGGGACTCATGGCTGCACACGGTCAGAAAGCCCTTGATCATATTGGCAGCTATCATGCGGATAAAGCATTTCTTGGAGTGGATGGGCTTACACCTGAAAATGGGCTGATGGCATCCGGGGAGAAGGAGGCTACCATCACAAAAGCCTTCGCTGCCAACGCGGACAGCGTTTATTTACTTTGCGATTCATCCAAAATTGGAAGGAACGCATACATGAAGTTTGGTCCCTTGTCCATGATCGGCCATCTGCTCACCGATAAAGGGTTGCATGCAGGCCTGAAAAAAGCGCTGATAAAAAAAGGGCTTAAGATCCATATTGCATGATCACATAAAACTTGCACGATATGAAAGGGAACGTAAGGATCCGCAGGACGGAGATCCTCTCCGACAACTGGTACACGCTCAGAAAGATCACCTATGATTATTTGAAAAAGAACGGCTTCTGGCAGACCCAGGAAAGGGAAGCCTATGACCGGGGCAATGGAGCGACGATCCTTTTGTACAATAAGGAAAAGGGCACGGTGATCCTGACCCGGCAATTCAGGCTTCCCACATTTTTAAATGGCAACCCGGACGGTATGCTCATCGAGGCCTGTGCAGGCTTGCTGGACAAGGACGATCCCGAAGAATGCATAAGACGCGAGACGGAGGAAGAGACAGGGTACAAGGTATCGGAGGTCAGGAAGGTCTTTGAGGCCTATATGTCCCCGGGATCGGTGACGGAGATCCTGTATTTTTTTATTGCTGAATATTCTACATCGATGAAGATAAATGAGGGAGGAGGCATAGAAAAGGAACAGGAAGAAATCGAGGTCCTCGAAATAACCATGGATGCCGCCATGCAGATGGTCGGTAACGGAGAGATCAGAGACGGCAAGACGATCATGCTGTTGCAATATGTTATGCTTCAGGGCCTGATCAGCGGCCCCTCTTCCAGATAACGATCAAAAATAAATTGATTATCAAGCAATTACAGGCCAAAAGTTGAAAAATCAACCAAAACTTAACATTGCATGTATTACTTAAAGATTAATTTTACGTTATCGTTTTATTAATTAAAAATTTTGGTATGAATCAACAAGAAACAACAACTCCTTCCGCTCCGACAAAAAAACAGGTCAGGAAAGAGATATTTGAAAAACTGACCGGAGCCCTGGCTGAATACAAGCAGGATCTGGGAGAAAAAAAACTCGCGACGCATGTTAAGAAAGTCAGCAGGCTGATCAGCCGTGATCTGTTAAGGATCAGCAAAAAAAATCAGGAAAAGGCAAAAAAGCAGTCGCCAAAAAAGGCAGGCAAGAAATCGGTCAAGACCAGTCAGGTCAAGACAAATCCATAGAGATCGTCTCAATGTGTGGCCGTCCCGGAACTTCCGGGACGGCCGTTTCTTTTAGAATAGCTCGCAATTATTTTTTACCTTGCTGCGCATGATCCTGAAGATGCAAAGACATTTTTTTCTCGGTATACTTCTCACAGCCGGTTTTATTGCCGGCTGGAATGCCGGCCTTTGCATCCATGCTGACGTTACCCCGATCGCATCCATCAACAGCATCCAGGGCGCAGGCCCCGGACAGGATCCCGGCACTACCCCGGTCCGGACCTTTCGCCAGACCGGTCCCCGGTCAGCGGATCCGGATTGGCTGAGACCAGTTCACGATCAGATCCATTCCTTTACGGCCTCTATCTCTCCGAACTCGCCGCATGCTCATCTGCGGCAATCTTCCGGCACCTCCAGACCTGAGGAGAAACGACATAAGAAGACGCGCATCCGGGAAGCTTTCGTTGCTCAATTTTCCGTTCCGCTTCCCCGGTTCACCTGGTCTGTCACGCAGTACCCGCTTCTCACCATCAGCCCCTGCCTACAGCAGCCAACGGGAAATTTCTCCCTTCGCGGACCCCCCGCCTGTTCCTGATCACCCATCCATCGTCTAAGAATATTACGGCGCTCATCCGGGTGCGGCCAATGAATGGCTATCACCTGTACAGCAGGATCACCCGGCAAATTTCCCGATGACCGCGCCGGCCACGCTGTACTTCATAATTTCTGTTATATGAACAAGCTTTTTCTGAATTTCCTTTTCAGTCCTTCTCTTATTTTTTTTATAAGCTCCTGCGCCTTTGCGCAAACCCGGCCCGGTGTGGGGGAGGTCCCACAATCCAGATCCGTGGCAGAGAGCGGTCCGTTGTCCCTGAATAAGGCCATTGGTCTTGCCCTCCAGCATTATCCTTCCATCCAGGCACGGGAGGCGCAGGTCAGGTCGGCACAAGCTGCTGTTACCGAGGCTAAAGATCAGCGGCTGCCTTCACTGAACCTGTTCGAGCAGGTCAATATGGGAACGACCAACAACCTGGGCGGGGATTATTTCTCCATCGGCATCGTCCCTTCCATAACAGGGGTAGGGGCCCGCTCAGAAAACCTTAGCACCGTTTCCTCCGGTAATATAGGTGTCGCTTATCTGCAATGGCAGGTTACCAATTTCGGAGGCTTCAAAGCCGGCGTAAAAGAAGCCGGTTCACGTCTGAAAGTAGACAGCATGGACCTGCAGAAGGAAAGATTTTATATCGCATCCATCGTCCTGCAATCCTATCTGGACCTCTTAAAGAATTATGAGCTCAGCCTCATCCAGTGGGAAAACCTCCGGCGAGCCGATACGATCCGGATGGCGATCGTCAATTATGTGCTGAGTGGCCTGCGCCCCGGTGTGGACAGCAGTCTGGCTGCGGCCGAATATTCAAAGGCCAGGCTGGATTATATGGATATTTCTAACCGGGTCAGCCAATCCAAACTACAGCTCTCCCTGCTGACGGCTCTCGATACCGCATCCATAGAGCCAGACCTCAGCAACGATTCTTTGTTGTTCAGGGCTCTGGGTAATGCTCCTTATGCGGACACTGTCACCGGCCATCCTTTCCTGAACTATTTTCACTCCGTGTATGAGAACGGGCAGGCCCGGGAAAACCTGATCCGCAAAGCTTATCTGCCAAAAATGTATGTACTGGGGGCCGGATGGATGAAGGGCTCCAGCATTAATGAGGACGGCAGCTTTAACAAAGACCTTTATTCCGGGCTGGGATATACCCGCTCCAATTACCTGGCCGGTATCGGCGTGACCTATGACCTCTTCAATGGACGTCGGGAAAAAGACAGGCTGAATGTGCAGAAGTTCCAGACGGAGATCGCGCTGCACAATTATGAAGAGCAACGACAGGTGCTGGCCAATGCCTCGCTGCAGGCTTCGGTGAACCTGCTCACGGCCATTGAGAAATTCAACGAGATCCCGGTGCAGCTGAACGCTGCAACGAATGCCTACCGACAGCGGCTGACACAATATAACGCCGGGCTGTCGAATATTATCGACCTGACCAATGCCCTTTATGTGCTCAACCGCGCACAGACCGATCTCATAAATACCCGGGAAGGGGTCTGGCGTGCCATCGTGCAGAAGGCTTATGCCGGCAATGGCATCTATCAACTATTATCTGATCTTAAATAATTCCTTATGTCATTAGTTTCCGCAGGGTTAAAAAAGCCTGTCGCCATCATCGTGGTCACCATGGGGGTGCTGCTGTTTTCGGTGCTGGCTATTTTCACGATACCCATTGATATCTTCCCCAGGCTTAACCTGCCCACCATCTACGTGATAGAGCCTTATGGCGGCATGTCGCCCCGGCAGATGGAGGGCTTCTTTGCCACCCGCATGCAGGATCAGTTCTTATATGTCAACGGGATAAAAAATATCGAAAGCAAAAATATCCAGGGCATCAGCATCATCAAGCTCAGCTTCTATGAAACGACGGATATGGCCGAAGCCTCGGCCCAGGTAGCCCTACAGGTGAACAGGGCCTCGGCCTTCTTTCCGCCGGGGGCCCTGCCGCCTCAGGTGGTGCGTTTCGATGCGTCCTCCCTGCCAGTAGGCGAGTTGGTCTTCAGCAGCCCTACCCGTTCCCTGAAAGACGTCTATGACCTGGCGCTTACCCGCGTGCGACCGATGTTCGCCACGGTGCCCGGGTTGTCCGCGCCACCTCCGTTTGGCTCCAACGCGCGTTCGGTTGTCATCAATATAGATCCCGACAAGATCAGAAGCTATAATCTGTCACCCGATGAGGTCGTAGGCGCGATCGCAAAGAATAATTCCATCAGCCCATCCGGAAATTTACGGATCAATAATACCATGTATATCACTACCCTCAACTCCCTCGAAGAAAAAGTGGAAGCCTTCGATGATATCCCGGTAGTCACCAGCGGTAATACCACCATCTTTGTGCATGATATCGGGAAAGTATCCGATGCGGCCGATATAACGGTGGACTATGCGCTGGTGAATGGCAGGCGATCGGTGTACATCCCGGTCGTGAAGACTTCGGATGCATCGACCTGGGATGTGGTCAAAGGGTTGAAAAGCAAATTACCCGAAATACAGACCCTGTTGCCGGAAGATACCCATGTGACCTATGAGTTCGATCAGTCGGTATTCGTTATCAATGCCGTGAAAAGCCTGATCACCGAAGGGATCCTGGGCGCCGTACTTACGGGCCTGATGGTGTTGTTGTTCCTGCAAGATCTTCGCAGCAGCCTGATCGTTATCATCACGATCCCTGTATCGGTGCTCAGCGCGGTGATGTTGCTCCGGCTTGCCGGCCAGACCATCAATATCATGACCCTGAGCGGTCTGGCGCTTGCGATCGGCGTGCTGGTCGACCAGGCGACGGTCACCATTGAGAATATCCACCAGCATCTGGAGATGGGCAAGCCCAAAAGGCAGGCCATTTATGATGCCTGCGAAGAGATCGCATTTCCTCTTTTACTGATCTTATTATGTATACTGGCCGTCTTTGCTCCCGCCATTATAATGACAGGGGTCCCAAGGGCCATGTTCCTGCCGCTGTCTTTGTCCATCGGTTTTGCCATGATCGCCTCCTACTTTCTTGCGCAGGCACTGGTGCCGGTGCTGGCCAACTGGATGCTGAAAGCGGAAAAGTTCATGTACCGGCATGGTCATAAACATGCCCACGCTGGTCTGGCCCTTGACAAGGCGGAAGTGGACGAAGTGGGCCTGCATACCCGGAACGAACAGACGGTGCCGGAAAAAAACGATCGCTTCGAACGATTCAAGATGGCCTATCACCACGTGATACAATCCATGATGAGCCGCCGCCGCATCACGGTCGCCGCTTATTTTATCATCGTACTCGGCCTCACGGGCCTGGCTTTCTATACAATAGGCAAGGATCTGATGCCAAAAGTGAACACCGGTCAGTTCCAGCTAAGGATCAAAGAGCCTGGAGGCACCCGGCTGGAGATCACCGAGAGCAGGTTGCACGAGGTGCTGCACATCATAGATACCATCACGGATGGGCATGTCGCCATCAGTTCTGCATTTGCAGGGCCGGTGCCTACAAATTTCGGGTCCAGTAACCTGTATGTATTCAACAGCGGAACGCACGAAGGCATCCTGCAGGTGAACCTCGATGAAAAATACAAAGTGGATATCGACGATCTGAAAGATGCTATCCGCAAAAAGATAAGGCAGGATCTGCCCGAGATGAACGTTTCCTTTGAGCCGATGGACCTGACCGAAAAGATCATGAGCCAGGGAGCCGCCACACCTATCGAAGTGAGGGTGGCCGGGCGTGACATGAAACAGATCGGCGACTACGCAGGGCGGCTGGTGACCGAAATGCAAAAAATAACCTGGCTCAGAGATGTACAGATCGCGCAGCCGCTGAAAGTTCCCGTGATCAATATCAATGTAGACCGGTTTAAAGCAGCTCAGATGGGCATGAGCCTGGCGGATGTGGCCAGATCCGTGACGGCCGCCACCTCTTCCAGCCGTTACACACAGAAGAACCTCTGGCTGGATGACAGGACCTCTTATACTTACCAGGTTCAGGTCCAGGTACCGGAATATATTATGCACGAGCTGAGCGATCTGAAAGAGGTGCCGCTGATCACGGGGCAGTCGAGGCCCGTGCTCGAAGACCTGGCGAGCTTTGCGATCGATACCATTCCCGGCGAGTATGACCGCGCTGGCCCGCGCAGGTATGTCACCGTAAGCGCGAATATTTATAAAAAAGATCTGGGCGCCACGACGACGGCCGTTCAGCGGGCCATCAAAGATCTGGGTGATCCGCCCCGTGGCCTCGTGACGGAGATCCAGGGGACTTCCAGTCTTCTCATAGAGACGCTTGGTGGATTGCAGAACGGACTGGGCATTGCCATCGTCGTTATTTTTTTATTGCTGGCCGCCAACTACCAGTCCTTTAAATTATCGCTTGCCGTGCTGACGACCGTCCCCGCCGTGATCCTGGGATCTCTCACGGCCTTATTAGTGACGGGCTCCACCCTCAACCTTCAATCCTATATGGGCATGATCATGTCCACCGGCGTATCGGTGGCCAATGCCATCCTCATCGTTACCAATGCGGAAAAATTGAGGCTTGAATACAAAGATGCCACCCGCGCCGCGGTTACCAGCGCCTCGATCCGCCTGCGGCCGATCCTGATGACCAGTCTCGCCATGATCGCGGGAATGATACCCATGGCCTCTGGCATGGGAGAGGCCGGGGACCAGACAGCCCCGCTCGGAAGAGCGGTGATCGGAGGGCTGCTGTTCTCCACGCTGTCCGCCCTGCTGGTCCTGCCACAGGTTTATTCCCTGATCCAGGGCCGGACGAATTTTTCATCACCCTCCCTGATGCCGGAGGACAACCATCAATAAAAAAATCAATACAGATATGCAAATGATAAAAAATTATATATCCGGCCTCCTGCTGATAGGCAGCTTCCTGCCGGTCTTCTTAGCGGCCTGCAGCCAGGGAGAAAGCAAGCCCGTAAACGCCGGTCCTGGCAAAGACGCCACTTCCGCCAGCAAAGATGCAGGTGGCAAAGCCGGGGCCACCGGCGGGGGATCCGCCCCGGCCAGTCCGTATATCATCGGCGAAGTAGGACAGGGCCAGCTAGGCTCCTCCGTTAGTCTTCCGGCCGTGCTGAAACCTTTCGAAAGAGTGGATATCTATCCAAAAGTGAATGGCTTTATAAAAGAAATACCGGTCGACCGCGGATCGCAGGTGAGGCAGGGACAGTTGCTGCTGCGGCTGGAAGCGCCTGAGATCGAACAGCAATACTATGCTGCAAAGGCCAAGTATCTCCAGGTCTACGCTTACTTTCTGGCAAGCAAGGATAACTATGACCGCCTGCTGGTGGCGAACAGGATGCCCGGCACCGTCTCTGCGCATGATCTTGAACTGGCGCGCGCCAAAATGATGGCCGACAGTGCCACGGCGCAGGGAGAAATTGCCAATTACACGGCCCTTGGAGCTACCAAAGATTATCTCCGGGTGACCGCCCCTTTCGATGGCGTGATCACCGAGCGTAATGCGCATCCAGGCGCCCTGGTCGGTCCCGCACAGAAGGCAGAGGACAGGCCCATTATGGTACTCGAACAGCAGAGCAAACTGAGGCTCGTCATCGAGGTCCCAGAAATATACAGCAACCAGCTGTCCGGCCGGTCGCTGGTACAGTTCCGGGTTAGCACGCTGCCAGGCAAATCATTCAACGGAAAGATCAGCCGGTCTTCCGGTTCCCTGAATATGAAATACCGCTCGGAAACAATAGAGGTGGATGTCAGCAATACCGACCATCTCCTGAAGCCGGGCATGTACGCCGAAGTAGAATTGCCGGTGATCCGGAACACACTGTCACTCATCGTTCCGGGTTCGGCTATCATAACGTCTACGGAAAAAAGATATGTGATCATGGTAAGGGAAAATAAGGCGCATTGGGTGGATGTCACCGAAGGCAATTCACGGAATGACTCTACCGAAATTTTCGGCGATCTGCACTGGCACGATAAAGTGATCGTCAACGCGAATGATGAGATAAAGGAAGGAACGACGGTGCAATAGACGGGCGGGGACGGTGGGATCGGCATGTCCGGAACCCGGCAAAGCAGTGGCTCACATGAACAGGCTCAGCAACCAGTAGACAAGGGCGGCCAGCATGCCACTGACGGGAATGGTGAGCAGCCAGGCCCAGATCAGGTTGATCGTCACCCCCCATCGGACGGCGGACAATCGTTTCGTAGCTCCGACCCCGATGATGGCGCCCGTGATGGTATGGGTGGTGCTGACGGGTATGCCCAGCGACTGGGTAAGGAACAGGGTAATAGCTCCCGCTGTTTCGGCACAAACCCCTTCCAGAGGGGTGACCTTGGTGATGCGCGTACCCATCGTTTTCACGATGCGCCAGCCGCCGCTCATCGTGCCCAGCGCAATAGCGCTGAAGCAGGCTACGGGCACCCAGTTCGGAATATGTCTGATGCTTTCCAGGTCGCCGTGCGCTACCATCGCAGCGGCAATGATCCCGAGTACTTTTTGCGCGTCGTTGCCTCCATGCCCAAGACTCAGCAGGGCCGAGGAGATCAGCTGCAGCCGTCTGAACCAGTTCTCGGCGTGCCAGGGATTGCTTTTGCGGAAAAGATTTACGATAAGGATCGTGATCAGCAACGCCACGATCATACCGATCATGGGGGCCAGGGCAATGAACAGGAAGCTGGGCAGCACATTGGCATAATTGATCACGTCTTTTCCATGGGCTACCCATCCTCCGGCATGGGCAAGGGCGGCGCCTACGAAACCACCCAGCAGGGTATGGGAGGAACTGGAAGGAATGCCAAACCACCAGGTCAACAGGTTCCAGGAGATGGCGGCGATAAGACCGGCAAAGATCACGGGGAGCGTGATAAAATCATGCTCCACAAAATTGGCGATCGTGTTGCCGATCCTGAATTCCCCTATAAAATATTTAAAAATAAAAAAGGACGCGAAATTGAAAATGGCAGCCCAGAGGACAGCCTGAAAGGGCGTCAATACCTTGGTCGAGACGATGGTGGCTATCGAAATAGCGGCGTCATGGAACCCATTGATATAATCGAACAGCAGGGCAAGGCATATGATGATCCACAGGAAAGTCATGAGCCTTACGAATATTTGATAATAATGGACTCGATCACGTTGGTGGCATCTTCACATTTATCCGTGACGATCTCCATCACCTGATAAATCTCCCTTTTCTTGATCACCTCCTTGGCATCCGGCTCCGTTTCGAAGAGGCGGTCGATGCTCATGTCGAAAATATCGTCGGCCTGGTTCTCGATGCTGTTTACTTTTACCAATGCATCCGTGATCTTGCGCATGTCCCGCATATTGCGCAGCTCTTTCACCGCATTACGGATCTGTCCGGACCCCTGCTCGATAAGATCTGCCATTTTTTGGATCCCGATATCATTGGGATTGACCTTATAAAAATTGATCTTTTTGCCGGCGGAGTAAATATAGTCGCAGATATCATCCAGCGCACTGGCCAGATAATGGATATCTTCCCGGTCGAAAGGCGTGATGAAGTTCCTGCCCAGCTCGGTAAAGATCCGGTGAGTGAACTCATCATTGATATGCTCCTGCGTTTCGAGCTGGGAGATCAGGGCGGCCCTTTTGTCAAAATCCGGCTCGGACACTACCTCCTTTAACAAGCTTCCCATTCTCCCTACACCCTCGGCAACTTCTTCGAACAGAGAATAAAAGACCTTGTCCTTCGGCATGAATAATTGTATGATCGAATTGAAACCACCCATAAAGACATTTCGACAAAAATAGCCGTAATGTATGCCGGTAACGCACAAAGCCATTTGGTAATAATTTCTTAACATGGGAACTAACGGTAACGATCCGTTGATCAATGGTAACTATTTGCTGACATTGTAAAAGCGGCAATATTTTAAATTAAAAAACTAGAATATTTATAACATACTGATTATAGTATATTTACATCCGACTCAGGACAGCAATTCTTCATTTTCAGGTAACTGTTAACATTAAGGTAACATTCCGGTAACATTCCGGTCATTGCATAAGTATTGTTTTGCATCCAGGCTTTACTCCTTGACCAGGCTACTGGATATAATTCACTTATAACTAACAAAACTTTTTATGAAACGTAGTATAACTCTACAATTTTTGTTTATCTCTATCCTGTTTCTTTCTGCAAGCTCTTTGAACGCCCAATATCTCTGGAATTCTGATTCTGCCTTTAAAGCAGGCTCCGCCAATTCGGGAAGGATCTGGGGCTATATGTTCGGCGATTATTATTTTAAAGGACACAGCGACTCCCTGAACCGTGGCGGCTCCAATCAATATACAGGCATTCCCAAGACCAGGTCTGCATTCATGTTCCGTCGTATTTATCTGGGCTATGACTATAATATCTCCTCCAAATTCTCCGCGGAATTATTACTGGCTGCGGAAGACAACTTTCCCGCTGGCCAGCCTGTAGGTCAGGCAACGGCTAACGGCGACCAGACTCAGAACAACAAGCTGACCTTTTATATCAAGCTGGCTAATATCCGGTGGAAGAATATCTGGAAAGGAACGGACCTCGTGGTAGGACAGGTTGCTACACCTGCCTTCCCTCTCCTGTCGGAAAAGATCTGGAACTACCGTTCCATCGAAAGGACGATCTCGGATATCCGCCGTACTCCATCCTATGACCTTGGAGCTACCCTTCAGGGCAAGTTCGACGCAAAAGGAAATTATGGATATAATGTAATGGTGGCCAACGGCAGCAGTGCAAAACCGGAAGCGGATAATTTCAAATGGTTTTACGGCGATGTATGGGCTATGTTCCTCGATAAAAAACTGGTGTTCGACCTCTATGCCGATTACGAAAGACTGGCCTGGACGCCGACCTTACACCATTCCCGCCAGATGCTGAAAGGATTTGCAGCCTATACCACGCCAAACCTCACCATTGGTGTGGAAGGATATGTGAATAACCTGAAGAACGATGTCACTGCAACGAAAATAGCCGGAGGGACCGACCTCCTGTCCGTGGCGGCAAAAGGCATTTCGATGTATGTACATGCTACGCTCGTCCCGAACAGGCTGCGTTTCTTCCTCCGCTATGACATGACCAGTCCCATCAATAAAGTGGATAACAGCGTGTATTCCAAATATGCGCAGACTACTGGAAATTACAATGATAATTCTTACACCGGCGGCACCGTTGCCACAGGGGACATGACCTACAAGCAGAGCTTTATCACGGGCGGTCTGGACTTTACCCCGGTGAAAAATGTACATTTTATGCCCAATATCTGGTACAACCGTTATGCAACGCAGTTGGCAAAGGCAAATGCGGACTATGATATGGTATACAGAATGACGTTCTATTATGTATTCGGTAAATAGTATCCTCCTGATAATAATTTTTTTTATTCTTAACCCCCTCAAGTAAAATAAATATGAAGGCAAATTTTTTCAAGATCAAAAGTTCACTGGCCGCGAGCGCATTGTTTGCAGCCCTGAGCATTGGCATGGTTTCCTGCGGCGGCGGTGGCAGCACTTCGGGCGCGGACAGTACGTCATCCGCTACAGGCGGCAGCGAAGATAATTCCATTATCGGCGCCGGCAGCTCATTCGACAATCCCTTGTTCTCGAAGATGTTTTCCGAGTACAATAAGCTGAATGGCCTGAAAGTCAATTACCAATCCGTTGGATCTGGGGCAGGCATCTCACAGCTGACCAATAAAACAGTAGATTTCGGCGCATCCGACGCTCCGATGAACGGCAAACAGGATTCGGCCGCACCGGCAGCCGTACTGCATATCCCTGTAACGACCGGCGCTGTCGTACTCAGCTATAATCTTTCCGAAGTGAAGGATACCCTGCTGTTGTCCCCTGCCGTGCTGGCGGATATCTTCCTGGGCAAGATCACCAAATGGAACGATGCAAAGATCGGCGCCATTAATAAAGGGGTGAAGCTCCCGGCTACCGCAATCGTGATCGCTCACCGTTCCGATGGCAGCGGTACTTCAAATATCTTCACGACCTATCTCTCCAAGGTGAGTGAAGAATGGAGCACAAAGGTAGGTAAAGGCTCTTCCGTCAACTGGCCCGCAGGGCTGGGTGGAAAAGGCAACGAAGGCGTCGCCGGTCTGATCAAGCAGACCCCTGGCGCCATCGGATATATCGAGCTGGCCTATGCAATCCAGAACAGCATGCCTTATGCAAAAGTGCAGAACAAATCCGGCAACTTTATCACCCCCAATATTGCCAGTGTAACAGCCGCAGCGAATATCAAGATCCCGGATGATTCCAAAGTATCCCTGACCAACACGGAAGCTGCCGATGGGTATCCGATCTCCGGCTTCTCCTGGGTACTCATTTACAAAGAGCAGAAATACGGTACACGGTCCCTTGCCAAGGCTACCAATGTGCTGAAGCTCATTTCATGGCAGATCCACGACGGCCAGCAATATGGTAGCGCCCTTTACTATGCGCCGCTGTCTCCCGCCGCGGTCAGCATCGGTGACGCCATCCTGAAATCGGCTACCTATGATGGCAAGCCTATATTACAATAATCAGCAATGATTAATTATGGATACATCTGTTGAGAATAGTATGGTTACCCGCAGCGATCTACCGCTGCGGGTTATTGATTCTGCAAAGGCATCCGATGCAGTGAGAATCAAGAACAGGATCAGACGATCTTTCCGTCAGATCCGTACAGAAAGTATTTTCAAGCGTACGCTGGTGATCATGGGCATGCTCATGGTCATACTCGTTCTTGGGATCCTGCTGACCCTGATCGTACAGTCCCTGCCTTCCATAAAATCGCTTGGGCTGAAATACCTCTGGGGCAGGGTATGGGATCCCGTACAGGATATTTATGGGGCCTGGCCTTTTCTGCTGGGTACGCTGCTCAGCTCCTTCCTCGCCCTGATCATTTCCATCCCTTTTTCGATCGCCGTGGCCATCTTCCTCGGCGAATATTATCCGAAAGGATGGCTGCCCGACCTGCTGAAGAATACGGTCGAGCTTATCGCCGCCGTGCCTTCCGTAATATATGGCTTCTGGGGCCTGGCCGTCCTGGTCCCCATCGTCCGGAACATGGAGTCTCATATCGGCGTAGAGCCAGTCGGTGTAGGTATCTTCAGCTCTTCGCTGATCCTGGCCGTGATGATCATTCCCTACGCCGCCTCTCTGGGCAGGTCGATGATCCAGATGGTGCCTTCTCCGCTGAAGGAGGCTGCATACGGCCTTGGCGCTACGCGCTGGGAAGTGATCCGCAGCGTGGTGCTGCCATATACAAAGTCAGGTTTGTTTGCCGGCGTGCTGTTATCGCTTGGCCGCGCGCTTGGCGAGACCATGGCCGTCACCATGGTGATCGGTAACACCAGCCTTATCCCAAAAAATATTTTTGCCCCCGGCAACACCATGGCAAGCGTAATAGCCAATGAATTCACCGAAGCGGACAAAGCCGTATATCTTTCGGCCCTTATCGAGCTGGGGCTCGTATTATTCCTCGTCACGGTGGTCATCAACATGATCGGCAAAAGAATTATTGACCGCTTCACAAACGAATAGTGCATGAATATAGGTAGTGTAAAATACAGGATAGGCAAAAGCTATGGGTTTCAGATCCTGACGATCATCCTGGCCTTTGCCTGCGTGATACCGCTGATCGCCATCCTCATCTTCATTATCAGGGCTGGCATCACCAAGATCAACTGGCATTTCCTCGTCAATATTCCAAAGCCCGTAGGTGAGGCAGGCGGTGGTATCGCCAATGCCCTGCTCGGCAGCATCATCATCATAGCCGTAGCGTCCATTATTGCCGTTCCGATAGGGATCCTTGCCGGCATCTATCTGAGCGAGAACAGGAAGAGCCGGCTGGCTTACTGGTGTCGCCTTTGTGTGGACATCCTCCAGGGCGTTCCATCGATCGTGATCGGCATCGTCGCCTATTTCTGGCTGGTCAAACCGCTCGGCGGCTTTTCAGCCCTGTCCGGAAGCGTGGCCCTCGCCATCATGATGTTGCCCATCGTGGTCCGGTCTACCGAAGAGACCCTGAAGCTGCTGCCCGACACCCTGAAAGAGGCCGCTTTTGCCTTAGGCATGCCCTTTCACCGGGTGATCTTCAAGGTGATCGTCCCGGTTGGTATCAGCGGCATCCTGTCTGGTGTCATGCTTTCCATTGCAAGGATAACGGGCGAGACGGCGCCTCTTTTATTTACGGCATTCGGTAATCCATACCTGTCCGCCAATCTGACCAAGCCCATGCAGAGCCTGCCCCTGCTGATCTTCAACTACGCGACCAGCCCGTACAACGACTGGCATGATCTGGCCTGGGGCGCGTCGCTGATCCTGCTGCTATGGGTCTTATTCCTAAACATTTTTACAAAGCTGATAACAAGAAAATGGAAAGTACAATTATAAAAAGCAGGGGATTTAACGCTTCTTTCGGTAACAATCACGTCGTTAAAAATGTTAACATCGATATTCCCCGCAACCAGGTGGTCGCGGTAATGGGACCCTCCGGATGCGGCAAGACGACCTATCTGCGTTGTATCAACCGTATGCATGAGCTGATCCCCGGCGCTACCAGCAGCGGCGAAATGACAATTAACAATGAGGATATATATCAGATGCATCCTATTTTTGTACGTCTTAAAATAGGGATGGTCTTTCAGCGACCAAACCCCTTCCCAAACCTGAGCATCTACGATAATGTCATCGCAGGCTATAAGCTCAACGGCATCAAGCTGGCCAAGGCGGACAGGGACAGGGTCGTTGAACATTCGCTGACGAGGGTGGCGCTCTGGAACGAGGTCAAGGATTCCCTGAACAAGAAGGGCTCCTTCCTGTCCGGCGGCCAGCAGCAACGGCTTTGTATCGCCAGGGCCGTAGCCATGGAGCCAGAGGTATTGCTCTTCGATGAGCCCACCTCGGCGCTGGACCCTATCTCTACCTCCACCGTGGAAGAACTGTTCCATGAGCTGAAAGTCAATTATACGCTCATCATCGTGACCCATAATATGCAGCAGGCTGCGAGGGTCAGCGACAAGACGGCGTTCTTTTATCTGGGCGAGCTGGTGGAATATGACGAGACCAAAACCATGTTCACCAATCCGAAGGACAACCGTACCCAGAACTATATAACGGGTCGCTTCAGCTAAACAACCTTACTTATCTTACATAACAATAACTATGGCACAAATAGAAACAGAACTCCAACTCCTGAAGACCGAAGTGGTAAATATGTGGAACCTGGTGATCTCCCAGCTCACAAATGCAAGACTGTCTTTTATAAATTTCGATAAGGACCTCGCCCGCGAGGTGGTGGCAAAAGAAAAAAGGGTCAACGGAACGGAACTGAAGATCGACCGGGATTGCGAAAATATTTTTGCGCTTTTCTGCCCCGTAGCCATCGACCTTCGTTTCCTGCTCGCGTCACTGAAGATCAACTCCAATCTGGAACGTATCGGGGACATCGCCGAAGGGATAGCCAAATATATCATCAGCGCAGACGGCCCTTTCACGGACGGCCTGCTGCAGGCGACCCGGACCCTTCAGATGTATGAGGAGTCGGTCAACCTGCTGGAAGATACGCTCACCTCCTTTGAAAAGGAAGACACCATCCTGGCCCGCAGCGTGTTCAAAAAGGATGAATTTCTGGACAATATCAATGTCAGCTCGAACAGGAACATCGAAAAATACCTGACCGATCATCCCGAAGACCTCAGCCAGGCCCTCTGGATCCTGTCGATCATCCGTAAGCTGGAAAGGGTAGGCGATCAGTCGAAGAATATTGCCGAGGAGATCATCTTTTATCTCGAAGCCAAGGTCCTCAAGCACAAGAACAAACATTCCTGAGATCATATTAACATAACTATTCAGTAAACTCCCCATAACAAAGGGAGTTTATTTTTGCCATGATTTAATTGGTTAGTCACCTGTTAATCGATGGTTTATATATGTAGAGTTGAATTTTCTCATGCAGAAGCCGCTTCATTTCTATGAGGGTGGCTTTTTTGTTTTAGCGCCTCTGCTTCCGCGTGCGATCGCCCCTGCTCTGACCGGCTCTCTTAATTGAACACGCAATCCGGGTAGAGCATATCGAGGGAATTTTTTCTGGAACTGGCAGCCGTATGCATGAGATAGCTCACGATGGATTCCGTGGAATGATCGAGGGAGAGAGAGATCTTCTTCTTTTGATCCATCCATCTTGTAAAGACGGCCTTGAAGTCCGGGCCAAGGGCCGGAAGGACCGGTATCCCCATTTTTTCCAGTGCAGCTCCGTTACAATATTGCTCATATTGCCCTCTGATGGGGATCACCAATAATTTCTTGCCAAGATACAGGGCCTCGGCTGGGGTCTCAAAGCCCGCTCCGGTGATAATGGCTTTACAGTCGATGAGGCTTTTGTTAAAGGCGTTCTTGCCGACCGGAATAAACAGGATATTCTTGTGCTGAACGGGCTGACGCACCTCCTTCGAAAAGATCTGGAAACGGTAGTCGGTAAGGCCTTCGAAATGGCGCACCAAACTGGTATCGCTGTGCGAAGGGAGGTAGACGGTGATATAGCCTTTATCCCGGGGCTCGGCCTGCAGGATCTCTTTTTTGATGACCGGAGGCAGGATAAAATCGTCGTATTGTTTAAAATGCAGACCGATATATTGGGTCGCCCTGGCATAGTTCCGGAGGATCCATTCGCCCATCCTCTCCCGGTTTGCGGGCCTGGGTGTTTTGGGTGATATAAAGCTGGCTTGATGACCGAAGTTCACCGACGGTATTTTTTTATAAGCGCAGGCCAGTGCTGTAATGGATTCGAAATCATTCAGGACCAGGTCGTATTTTTCCACCGGCAGATCTTTTACTTCGCGCATAATACGCAGCGGAGCGAACTGGCGTGCGATCTCCCAGTAGTTCAGGCTGCCGCTGTTGTTATAAAAGAGGCATAGACCCTTGCTGCGGTATTTCACGGAGGCATCCAGCTGCAGACTGTTGTTGGCGCCGCTGAGGAAAATATCCACCTCCCCATAGCGCTCCAGATAGGGCAGGATCTCCATGGCCCTGCTGATATGACCGTTGCCGGTCGCCTGTACTGCGTAAAATATTTTCATCCTATAAAATTTAATGCAGCCCTGATCTGACGCAGCCCCTGAAACCCTCTGCGCTGTAGAAAATGGCTCAGATTGCCGCTAATGAGTTGATATAAAAATTGATCTCATCCGTCACCACGCTGATCGGCGACTTCATTTCTATTGTCTGGGTCGCCGGGAAATCCTTCTCGGCGTATTCAAAAATGGTCCATTCATTCTGCTGGTATTCCAGCGCCGTGAGATGTTCCACCCAATCTCCGGAGTTCAGATAGGTCACTTTCCCGTTCTTCGTCTCCACCACCTTTTGCTGGGGCTGATGGATATGACCGCAGATGACATAGTCATATTTCTTTTCGATGGCCAGCTCCGCGGCTATCAATTCGAAATCGTTGATCTTGCTCACGGCCTTGTTCACGCCCGCCATGACCCTTTTCGAGATAGAGACCCTTTCTTTCCCGAAGGATTTCAAAATGAAATTGATGAAACGGTTGAGGCGTATCAGCAGGCTGTATCCGCTGCTGCCCAGCTTAGCCAGCACTTTAGCGCCCCCTTTGGTAGTATTATCAAAGACGTCCCCATGGAAGATCCAGGTCATTTTATTGTCGATCTCCAGCACCAGCTTGTCCGTCAGCGTAAAATTCCCGATCTGGATATCCGTGTACCTGCGCATCATCTCGTCATGGTTGCCGGTAATATAGAAGACCCGCGTGCCATTGGTGATGAACTGGATGATCTCCTTGAGCACCATGATATGCGATACGGGGAAATAACGTTTGGAAAATTGCCAGCCATCGATGATATCTCCGTTCAGGATGAGTATGTTCGGCGTAATGCTCTTGAGGTAATTGAGCAATTCCTTGGCCCGGCATCCATAGGTCCCCAGATGCACATCGGATAAGACTACGACATCAACGGATCGTTTTTCCATTCTTGTGGTTTTCCAAAGGTCTAAAGAAGTTATTAACACAATTTTACCCATGCGTTAAGAAATTGTAAGTTTATTGTGAACGGAATATTACCAGATAACTATAATATAACAGCGCCAGGCCCCAGCGGCCCGTTATCTTTGACCACCTGAATAAAAATCATCCAAGTCATGAGAAATGTATTGATCCTTATTCTTTCTTTTTGCCTGAAGGCCGCTGTGGCGCAGCCTCCTTCTTATACAGTCGCCAATACCCATTCGCACAACGATTATGAACAGCGTATTCCTTTCTGGCTGGCTTACAACGCGGCGTTTGGCTCCATCGAGGCCGATATATGGCTAAGAGCGGGGAAATTGCTGATAGGCCATGACAGCAATGAGATAAAGTCCGGCCGTACGCTGGAGGATTATTATATCCGCCCCCTCGACAGCTGCGTCCGGATGAATAACGGTCATCCTTTTGCCGATGCCGGCAGACAGTTGCAGCTTCTGATCGATATCAAGACGGACTCCATCGGCACCCTCGATGCCCTGGTGGCTCTCCTGAAAAAATACCCCCTGCTTACCGGCAGCCCTTCGCTGAAATGGGCGATCACCGGCAACAGACCGGCATCTGCTCTCTTCACTTCTTATCCTTCCTTTATATGGTTTGACGGCGTATTGCATGAGGACTACAGCAGCCAGGCGCTTTCGCGGATCTGCATAATGAGCGATGATTTTAAATATTATTCCACATGGAATGGTCTTGATAATATGCCGGACCCCGACTGGCAGCGGCTACAGCAGGCCGTATCGAAGTCCCATCGTCTCCACAAGCCGGTTCGTTTCTGGCGCGCTCCGGACTTCAGCGATGCCTGGCGGGTGTTTATCCGTTTACAGGTGGACTATATCAATACCGATCACCTTCCGGAGCTGGCGGCTTTTTTAAAATCCCATTAAATTGAACCGAAGTTCCGCATTTGAACCATCGCGTTGTTGTATTTTACCTAACTTGACTGCCTTACTAAACGGGCGGCCTTTATGAACGAAGAACTCATTTTACTTCTCGGCGACAAGATCAAAACGAAAAGAAACCTGAAGAATATTACGCTGGAACAGCTGGCGGGCAAGGCGGGCGTCAGCAAAGGCCTTATCTCACAGATAGAGAACAACCGTACCGTGCCTTCTCTGCCGGTACTCTTCAATATCATCCATTCTCTCGGCGAAGACCTCCGGACTTTTTTTGAGGACATGCACGAGACCTTCAGCAATGGGCATATTCTTATTGTCCGGAAGGGCCAGGAGAAGATGTTCGGCAAGGAACCGGTAAAAGGCTTCTCCTACAAACGGGTCCTCACCAGGAGCATCGCCTCACAGACCACCGATATCGTTTTGCTGGAGCTGAAGAAGAATGCGGCCAGACGACAAATGATAAAGACCGATGCCTTCGAATGCAAGTATATGCTGAAAGGCCGGGTAGAATACCAGATAGAAAAGGAAACCTTTACCCTGAACGAAGGGGATACCCTTTTCTTTAACGGCCGCGCCAGTCACAGGCTCAGGAACACGGGCGACACGGAAGCGCTGATGCTTGTGATCTATCTGTTCAGCTGACCCGATAATCAATCCTTTTCTTTTCTGCAACCCCCCTCCCGGAAATTTACAAATACTTAATATTAGTTTAGTATTTATAAACTGTTAACATTTACTTAAAGCAGGGCTAACCTTGCCGTCACATTGCAGGGATAATTTCGCTCCACTATAATTCCTGCGTTCTCTCAACTAAAAACATACTGTATTATGCGTAAAAGAATTACCCACGGGATTGGGGTTCTGGTTGTAGCATTCCTGTTACCCCTCTTTTCCTTCGCACAAATCCTTATCAGCGGTCACGTAGTTTCCAGTGCGGATCAGTCTCCGCTGGCCGGCGTGTCCGTGATCCTCAAAGGCACCAAGACCGGTGTATCCACAAACCTCGAAGGCATTTTTTCGATCCGCGCGAAAAGCGGCGATGTCCTGGTGATCAGCGGTGTAGGCGTTACCAGACAGGAGGTGACCCTGGGAGATGACAGGGAGATCACCATCACGGCCGTTACCAGTTCAAGGGAACTCAATGAAGTGGTGGTCACCGCCCTTGGGATCAAAAAAGAAACCAAACGTCTTGGATATGCTATCCAGGAGGTAAAAGCTTCCGAACTGCTGAAGGCCCGTGAGGCTAACCCCATCGATAACCTGGCGGGTAAAGTGGCCGGTCTGAACGTAGGGATCAACCAGGAACTCCTGGCTTCACCGGTGGTGTTGCTCCGTGGTAACAATGTTACCTTCTATGTGGTCGATGGGCTTCCGATCAATTCCGATACCTGGAATATCAGCCCCGATGATATCGAGACCTTCACCATATTAAAAGGACCCGCAGCCGCAGCCTTATATGGCAACCGCGGTACGAACGGCGCGATCCTGATCACGACCAAACGTGGTGCGAAAAACGGCAAAGGATGGACCGTCGAAGTCAATTCCAGCAATCAGATCAATAAAGGGTTTATTGCCCTTCCCAAAGTACAGGAGCTGTACGGTCCCGGCGATAACCAGAAATATGCATTTGGCGATGGCTCCGGTGGCGGTATCAACGACGCCGACTATGATGTATGGGGACCCATCATGGATGGTCGCCTCTTACCACAATATGACGGCAAGGTAGATCCCAATACGACCTATACCACGACCTTCGCGGACGGCGCCGTTTATAAAGGCCATATCCAGCCCACTCCCTGGATCGCACGCGGCCATGATAATATGCAGCATTTCCTGCAGACCGGTATCCTGACCACCAATAATATTAACATGTCCTCTGTGACAGACCGCAGCAATGTCCGTATGTCCGTATCTCAGTCTTACCAGCGTGGCATCACACCGAACACGGGTCTGAATAAGCTGAACTTTAACATTTTCGGAAGCTATGATGTCAGCAGCCGCCTCAAGGTGGAAGGCAGCCTGAATTACAACCGCCAGTTCAGCAACAATATCCCCGACATTACCTATGGTCCCAATAGCATCGTTTACGATATCGATGTCTGGATGGGCTCCGACTGGAACATCAACTCACCGGACATAAAGAACTACTGGCCCGCTGGCGGCGGAGTGGCCGGCGTCCGTCCTACCTTCGAAGAATACAAGCATTACCAGAATCCATGGTTTGTATCCAACGAATGGCTGAGAGGGCATTATAAGAATGATCTCTATGGTTATATAAACCTGAATTACAAACTGGGCAATGGTTTCGAGGCGCAGCTTCGTTCCAATGTCAGCACCAATGACGTGCTCAGAACGGAAAAACTGCCCTGGTGGGCCCACCCGTATAGCCAGGAATATCATAACCATGGTAACTACCGCGAGGACCGTCGCGCCCTCTGGGAGAATAATACCGAGGGTATCGTCAAGTATAGTGGTGAGCTGGGCAAGAGCGGCTTCAACCTCTTTGCCTTGGCCGGTGTGAACGCCCGCAATTTCCTGTACAACTCCAGCTACACGACGACCAACCAGCTGATCACGCCGGAGCTTTACAATTTTGGTAATTCCATAAACCCTATCCAGTCCTGGAATTTCAATTCCAATATGCTCGTGCTGAGCGCTTATGCCTCTTTCGACCTGACCTACAAAAAATACTTCACCCTTTCCGTGACCGGTCGTGAAGATAAAAGTTCCGCCCTCCCCCTGGCCCATAATGCCTTCTTCTATCCTTCGGCGGCTATCAGCACGGTGCTCTCGGATTATATCATCCTGCCTTCCGCCATCAGCTTCCTGAAGCTCCGGGCCAGCTATGCAAATGTTAAAGACGGGGGAACCAATCCCTATATCGGGGCGACCCCAACCTATGGCACGGGTTACGGAGCCTTCCCGCTGGATTATGGAGGCCAGTATTTTTCCACTTATGGCGGTCCTTCCTATAACCTGGCCACGGCCTACCAGACCAGTCTGGGATATAATAACCAGAATGTGGCGACCAGCACTACGAACATCGTGGATCCCAATATCATCCCGGCCACGCATACCAATTATGAAGGCGGGATCGATATCCGCTTCCTGAAGAACAGGCTGGGTTTCAGCGCCACGTATTTTAAATACATCAATGGCCCTTTACAGAACCCTGCATCGATATCCGAGGCCAGCGGTTATACTTCCTATATCACGAATTCCAGAAAAACAGACCGGAGCGGAGGAGAAATATCCGTACAGGGTACTCCCATACAGGCTTCCAATGGCTTCCGCTGGGAGGTGTTGGTGAACTGGTCCACCTATCGCGAGATCTATACTTCGCTTCCCAATAATTCACTGACGGATGGCAGTGGATATGTCCTGCATAAAGGAGACAGGGTAGACCTGCTGACCGGCAGCAAGGAAGCCAGGACCCCGGATGGGCAACTGATCAACAGCGCCGGTGGCCTGCCTATCTATCTGAATGTCGCGCAGGCCCTTGGGCATGGCGATCCGGACTGGAGCTGGGCGATCAATAATAAATTCGCGTACAAGAACTTCACCTTTTCTTTCCAGTTCGATGGAATGGTAGGCGGCAGGATCCAGGACCTGGTGCTGCGTAAGCAGACGGAAGGCGGAAGGGGCCTGAATACCGCCACGGGTAAGATAGGACAGGCCCGATATATCGAGGCCTATCATTTCGGCGATCCCGGGTATAATGGCGCTTATGTCAACGGAAAGGCAGTGTTGGCCGAAGGCGTGCAGATCGGGAACGGCGGTTCGCTGGCCTTCGATGCGCTCGGTCATGTGACCAATTTCAAGGACCTCACCTTCGTCGCCAATAATACGGCTACCCATTGGGTGCAGGATTTTGTCAGCAGCTACTACAATGACCCGGAACATACCATGACCAGTAAGACCTATGCCAAGCTGCGGGAGATGGTGATCACCTATTCCATTCCCGCATCGGTCCTGGGTAAGAGCATGGTCAGCAGGATAGACTTCTCCCTCGTAGGCCGTAATCTTCTGTACTTCTTCCATAAAGGCTTCAATGATATCGACGTTGACCAGTATCCCGGAAGAGATATGAACAATAATGCCAACAGGGAATATAATTTCCAGACCCCTACGACAAGGAGTTATGGCTTTAATATAAACGTGGTGTTCTAATCCATAAATACCATAAATAATAAATCATGAAAAAATATACATTAGCCTGGTTACTGATGGCAATGATCGCCGTCACCGGGTGTAATAAAAAGATCGAAAAAGATACGACCAGCCCTAACCTTCCCGCAACGGTCCCAGCATCCCTGCTGCTGAGAAGCATATTGAACGATATGTACAATGATCCTGGCGTGGACCATGGCGACCATGGAGGACAGGCTGAACGGAACTGCCAGTTCTTCTGTTCCAACTATACCTATTACGGTAATAATGCGTATTGGGACGGAGTTTTTCACTCGCAATACGCTGACCTTAATTACGGAACCCTGACCAATGTGATGAATATGGAAGCGGTGGCTAAATCGGGCGCAGGCGGCTCCGACAACAACCCCTATAATGCGCTGGGTAAATTCTTCAGGGCCTATTTTTTCGTGAGCATGTCCCTGAGAGTAGGCGATCTTCCCATGACCGATGCTCTGAAAGGTGCGGCTAACATTTCACCGGTCTATAATACGCAGAAAGAGATCTTTATCCAGGCCAATAAATGGCTGGATTCGGCCAATACCGAGCTGGCCGGCATCATCCAGAAAGGGGTATTTGAATTTTCCGGAGACTCCTATTTCGCTGATTTTCTTGGCAATTCCAGTACGGTCGCGCTGGTCAAATGGCAGAAAGTAGTGAACAGCTTCCGCCTCCGCGTCCTGATCCACCTCAGCAAACAGGCCGCCGACCCAGACCTCAATGTAAAAGGGCAGTTCGCCCAGATCCTCGCCGATCCTGCAAAATACCCGGTCATGACCGATATGAGCGATAATCTGCAGTATGTATATAATGCACAATACAACCGCTATCCTAATAATAGTCAGGTCTATGGCACCGAGGCGCTCCGCTTCAATATGGCTGCCGCGTATACGGACTCCCTGTCATCCTTAAACGACCTCCGGGTGATGATGGTTTGCGAGCCGGCCAGAGGACTGGGATTTGCCGATACCAATTACAAATCATTTAAAGGCGCAAATTCCGGCCTTGATCTAAGCACCATGGCCGCCGGCGTAAACAGTAATTCCACCAATATCTATTCTCTGCTGGGCCGTCATCGTTATTATGAAACGTTGGTCGGTGAGCCCACGCTCCTGATCAGCTATCCGGAATTGTGCTTTAATATCGCTGAAGGCATCAACCGCGGCTGGGCGCCTGGAAATGCGGAGACCTGGTATCAGAAAGGCATCTATGCCGATTTCAGCTTCTATGGGGTCGTCGACGGAGCAAACACGGTCATCTTTCAGAAACCCAGCGGCTTGCTGGGCGACGATGTGACCTACACCGTTCATTTCAGCTATGCCGGTTATTATAACCAGCCGCTGGTGAAATACGATGCGGCCAGCCCTGCTCACGCGCTTGAACAGGTCCTCGAACAGAAATACCTGGCTTTTTTCAGGAACTCGGGACTGGAAGCGTATTATCAATGGAGAAGGACGGGCGTCCCCGGATTTTTACAGGGGCCGACGCAGTCGGGATATGGCAATGGAGGAAATATACCGTTACGGTTCCAGTATCCGATCAACGAAAGCAACGTGAATACCGCTAATTATACAAAGGCCGTGCAAAGCCAGTATGGGGGCACAGATAATATCAATACGGCAATGTGGCTGATCAAATAAAAAATATGCAACCATCCCGCAAGGCCTTTTTCTGTTGTGTAATATTGTCCTGCTGTGCCCTGCTGATTTCCGCTCAGCCCAATCCGTACCGGACGGAGAATCTGGTCATCGTGACCCTGGACGGCATGCGTTGGCAGGAAATATTCGGAGGGATCGATTCCGCGTTGCTCGGCAACCCTGGTTTTACCATGGATAAGGACGGCCTGAAGAGCAGGTTCTGGAGCGACGATGCCCGGGAAAGAAGAAAAAAACTTTTTCCTTTTCTCTGGTCGACCGTAGAGCAGGGCGGCCAGCTATACGGCAACAGGAACATTGGCAATATGGTAAATGTATCCAACCGCTACAAGTTCTCTTATCCCGGCTACAACGAGATCTTTACCGGCTATCCCGATACGGCTATAAATTCGAACGACAAGATCCTGAACAAGAACACGAACGTGCTGGAGTTCATCAATAAACAGAAAGGATATACCGGCAAAGTAGCCGCCTTTTCTTCCTGGGATGTATTCCCATTTATTCTGAACAGCGCCCGCAGCGGGATCTATGTCAATGCCGATAAGGATACCCTCCACGGTGCTTGGGAGGGATTTAAGATGATCAACGAAATGCAGGCCCTTACCGCAAGGCCTCTTGGCCTGAGACCCGACCTGCTCACTTATTTTGCCGGAAAGGAATACCTGAAGACCCATAGCCCGCGGGTATTATATATTGGCTGGGATGAGACGGATGATTATGCCCACGCCGGTCTTTATGACCAGTATATCAACAGCGCTCATGCCGAAGACGCCATGCTTGCCGATCTGTGGAATACCCTGCAGTCGATGCCGCAGTATAAAGACAAGACCACCCTGATGGTGACCTGCGATCATGGGAGGGGCGACAAGATCAAGGATCAGTGGAAGGACCATGGACAGAATGTGGATGATTCCGGCCAGATATGGATGACCGTTATGGGCCCCGATACGAGGCCCGGAGGGGAAATGAGCAGCCCTTCTCAGTTGTATCAGAAACAATGGGCGCCCACCATGGCCGCCCTGCTGGGCTTTGACTTCCGGCCTGCACAGGGCGGCACCGCTCCGGTAAGTTCAGTCATACAATAAATATAATTACACATGACCACCGGACAAGCTGAAAAGATAACGGACGAGATCCTCGGCATGTATGAAAAGCATGGCGGGGAGGAATACGCCGGAGAAAAGATCTCTCAACTGGAGCATATGGCGCAGGCCGCGCAGCTTGCGGAGGAGCAGGGATACGATGAAGAGGTGATCCTGGCCGCCTTCCTCCATGACATCGGCCACATCGCCGTTTCCGCGGAGGGTGACAAGGGGATGGACGGATTTGGCACAAAGGACCATGAGGAGATCGGCGCTGAATTTTTGAAAGAAAAAGGGTTTTCCCGGAAAATAGTCCGGCTGGTGGAATCCCATGTGGAGGCAAAGAGATACCTGACGTTTAAAGACCCTGTTTATTATGGACAGTTGTCGGAGGCCAGCAAAGTCACACTGGGATATCAGGGCGGCCCCATGAACGAGGAGGAGGCTGCAGCCTTCGAACAATATCCTCTCTTCGGACTGATCATCCAGATGCGCAGATGGGACGAGCAGGCCAAGCTGCAGGACTATCAATTGCCGGACCTGCAACACTACCGTACTATGATTCTTCACCATCTTGAATCAAAATAAATTTATCCCGGATGAGCGCAATCCAGCTGGTTGTTTTTGATATCGCAGGCACCACGGTGCGGGACAGGGGAGATGTAGCCGATGCCTTTATCAGGGCGTTCGGGGAATACGGTCTGGAAATACCCGCGGATGAAGTAAGAAAGGTAATGGGCTTCCGTAAATCGGACGCCATTTCCCTGCTCCTGGAAAAATTCCCTGCGGGATCGCCGGGATCCATACCCGGATCGTTGCCCCTTGCAGCCAGATCGCCAGCGCTAGCTGCCGGCATACACGGCGCATTCATCAGCAATATGATCTCGTTTTATGAAAAGGATCCGCAGCTGGAACCCCTTCCCCATGCCGAAGAAATATTCACCAGGCTGAAGGAACGGGGTCTGAAGATCGCCCTGAACACGGGGTTTACCCGGGCGATCGCCGATACGATCCTGCGCCGCCTGCACTGGAACAATGGATATGACAGGATCGACAGGGTGATCTGCAGCGATGAAGTGCCGCAGGGACGCCCTTCTCCGGATATGATAAATACCCTGATCGCCGGCCTGGGCATTTCTTCCTCCGCACAGGTGATGAAGATCGGCGATACGGAGGTGGATGTGGAAGAAGGCCGGAATGCCGGGTGCAGGATCGTGGTCAGCGTTACTACCGGCGCCAATACCCGCGGACAGCTGGAGCAATACCATCCCGATCATATTATCGACGATCTGCGGGAATTGATACCGATCATCTCAAATGCCTGATCCATTCCATATGACACCCACGAGCCTGCCCCCTTCTCCTCTCTCCTCCGCCGGTCTGCCGGTCACCGGACCAGGGGCAGGGAGCCATCCGTTCCGGCCCGACTCGCTCCGGTACAGACTGCAAAATTCACCAGCATGGGTATTCGTAGTATACGTCTCTCTTTCCTCTTTTGTGGTTTATAGCTGCATGTATGGCTTCCGCAAGCCCTTTACCGCAGCCTCTTTCAGTGGGGTGACCCTGTTCGGGATATCGTATAAGGTAGTGCTGGTCATTTCGCAGGTGATCGGATATATGATCAGTAAATTTTATGGCATCCGGTTTATCGCCGGTATGCTGCCGGCCAGAAGGGCTGGATTTATCATCCGGCTGGTCCTGGTGGCCTGGACATCGCTGCTGCTGTTCGCATTGGTGCCCGCGCCTTATAATTTCATATTTATGTTCATCAACGGACTGCCCCTGGGCATGGTCTGGGGGCTTGTGTTCGGCTTCCTCGAAGGAAGGAAGGTAACCGAACTGATGGGCGCCATTCTGGCGACCAGCTTCATATTTGCATCGGGCTTGGCCAAGACGGTGGGCAAATGGCTCATGCTGGATGGCAGGGTGAGCGAATGGTGGATGCCTTTTATTGCCGGCGCCATATTTGTCGGTCCCTTGCTGGCAAGCGCCTGGCTGCTGAACCAGACCCCACCCCCCGATAAGGACGACATTGCTCTGCGGACCGTGCGCAACCCGATGGGAAGATCCCAGCGCAAAGCATTTCTGAAAAAATTTGGCCTGGCGCTGGTGCCGGTGGTCATAGCTTATATCATGCTGACCATCCTCCGGGATTTCACGGAAGACTTCGCCAATGAGTTATGGGCGGAGACCGGCTTCCGCAACAGCGCGGATATTTTTGCAAGGACCAGCACCCTGGTATCCCTGATCGTGCTCGCGGTCGTAGGTGGTTTTTTTCTCATCCGGAATAATTACAGGGCCTTTCAGCTGAACAATGTAATTATCATCGGAGGGTTTACCCTGGCCGCCGGGGCTACGCTGCTGTATCATCTTCACATGGTCTCCCCGGTGATATGGATCGTTGCAGCCTCTTCGGGGCTATACCTGGGTTATGTCCCATACAACTGCTTTTATTTTGAAAGGATGCTGGCTGCTTATAAGGTTCCGGGAAATGTCGGCTTCCTGATCTATATCGCCGATGCATTCGGCTACCTGGGAACGGTAGTCGTCCTGCTGGTCAAGGAATTTGTAAGGATAAAATATACCTGGGTCGATTTCTTTACCGGCATGTTCTATATCGCGGCAGCGGCAGGGATCCTGCTGGTATTATGGGGTTCCGCGCTCTATGCAAAAATTTACAGGACCGACAGTGCTCAATCAAACCAATCATGACATCAGGATCCGCTATCGTTATCGGCGCAGGCATCGTCGGGCTGGCCACTGCAAGGGCATTGGCGCTCCGGGGATTTTCGGTGAGGGTCTTTGAACGATCGGAAAGGGCCGTCGGCGCGTCCATCAGGAACTTTGGGATGATCTGGCCGGTCGGCCAGCCCAGCGGGAAGAGATACGAACGCGCTATCCGCAGCAGGAATATCTGGAAAGAGATCGCCGCCTCCGGATGTTTTCATTTCGAACAGACCGGTAGTCTCCATCTCGCCCACAAGCCCGACGAATGGCGCGTGCTGCAGGAACTGTACGATCAGTTCCGCAGGGAAGGACGGGATATCCGGTTGCTGGACGCACAGGCTGCCGTGGGCTGCTCGGATGCCGTCGAGCCAGCCGGTTTGCTGGGTGGCCTGTACAGTAGCGAAGAGGGGATCGTCGATCCCCGTGAAGCGATCGCTGCGTTGCCGGGCTGGCTCAGGGAAAAGGGGAAGGTCGAATTCTGCTGGGGGAAATGTATTTCCTATATTTCGGAGCAGGTAGTGTACGTAGGCAATGAGGAGGAATATGAGGCAGACCTCATCTTCATCTGCAATGGCTCGGACCTTGAGACCCTGTATCCCGAAAGTTTTGCCAGACTGCCCATTACAAAATGCAAATTACAGATGATGCGCCTCGCGGCACAACCTGACAACTGGCGTATCGGGCCCGCCCTCTGTGGAGGCCTTTCCCTGACCCATTACAATAGTTTCACGGCAGCCCCGTCCCTGCCGGAGCTGAAACAGAGATATGCGGAGGAAATGAGCGAATACCTGAAATGGGGCATCCATGTCATGGTGTCGCAAAATGAGAAAGGAGAACTTACCGTCGGCGATTCGCATGAGTATGGATTGACCCATGATCCTTTTGACAGGGAGTTTATCAATAAGATGGTCCTTGATTATCTCAGGTCTTTTGCAAGATTCAGGGACTGGTCCGTATCCGGGACCTGGAATGGAGTATATGCTAGGCTTACGGACGGGGAGCCGGATCTTTTCTTCTCACCGGAACCTTTTGTGTACGTCGTCAACGGGCTGGGCGGGGCCGGCATGACCCTCTCCTTTGGCCTTGCGGAAGAATTAGTGGCGGGATTATAATAAATTTGCCCCTTTTGGTTAATTTGCAGCTGCACCATTTTCGCATCTGTACATTGAGGCATATGAATAAATTTAAATCCATATTTGTCAAGAACCGCTATTTTTTCGCTGGATTTCTTTTCTTCTTTCTGGTAGGGCTCTTTTTCCTCGTGACCCAGGGCAAGGCGGCTACATTTTTTTACCTGAACCATTATCACCGTACACCCCTTGATATTTTCTTTATCAATTATACCTATCTGGGAGACGGGCTTTTTTCCGTGGCGGTCATTATCATCCTGCTTGTGCTTCGCCGCTGGTCCCAGGCCATCCAGGTCCTGACCGCTTTTCTGGGATCGGCACTGCTGGCGCAATTACTGAAAAATCTTTTCTCTATGCCCCGGCCCAAAGAATTCTTCAACCAAGGCCAATATGCCTATTTTATAGACGGGATCACACATACAGGCTTCAGCAGCTTTCCTTCGGGGCACAGTACTTCCGTATTTGCCCTGGCCACCATGCTGGCCTTATTCGAAAAGAATAAGAAAGGAAATATCCTCTATCTGATCTGCGCACTGGGGGTCGGGTATTCGCGGATCTATCTCGGCCAGCATTTCCTCGGAGACGTGCTGGTAGGCTCCCTGATAGGGACGTTGCTGGCCGTGCTGGTGTACTGGCTTTTCCCCGAAAAGGTCCGCCCGGCTCCGGACCCGGTCCGGGGTTGACGGGCTGAGGGTCCATGCGGGCCAATCGTCTCTCTTTGCCTGATCAGCATTTTGGTGTAGGTTTGCCGACAATTTTCATCCGGAAAAATCAGGATAGCCCATGATCAATGATAAAAGACTGGTGATCGTGCTCCCCGCATATAATGCGGAGCTGACGTTGAAAAAGACATACGGGGAGATCCCTTTCGATATCGTGGATGAAGTAGTGCTTGTCGACGACAACAGCAGCGACCGCACCGTAGCGTTGGCGCATGAGTTGGGCATCTCCCATATCATCAAGCACGACGTGAACAGGGGTTATGGAGGCAATCAGAAGAGCTGTTACAGCAAGGCGCTGGATCTGGGGGCGGACATCGTCATCATGCTGCACCCCGATTACCAATATACTCCCAGACTGATCCATTCCATGGCCTATCTGATCGCCAATAATGTCTACCAGGTGGTGTTGGGCTCCCGGACCCTGGGCAAAGGCGCCCTGCATGGCGGAATGCCATTGTATAAATATGTCGCCAACCGACTGCTCACGTTTTTTGAGAACGTGATGCTGAGACAGAAATTGGCCGAATACCACACTGGCTACCGGGCATTTTCCCGGGAAGTGCTGGAACGCATCAATTTCGGGATCAACTCCGAAGATTTTATTTTTGACAACCAGATGCTGTCCCAGATCCTTTACCTGGACTACGAGATCGCCGAGATCACCTGCCCGACCCGTTATTTTGAAGAAGCTTCCAGTATTAATTTCAGCAGGAGCGTAAAATACGGTCTGGGCGTCCTGAAGGTCTCCATTGTCCACCGGCTCTGCAAATGGGGGATAATGAAGGATAAAATGTATGTGCCCCTGACGGATACCGTGGTATGAAATCCCATTATCTTTGCCGCAAACTAGCCGGAACATGCGTTTAAACAAGACGACCACTATCCTTTTGATCGCTATCCTCGCTGCGCTCCTTTTCATTCCCTTTCTCGGGCGGGTACACCTGTTCGACTGGGATGAAATAAATTTTGCCGAGTGTTCGAGGGAAATGATCAAAATGCATGACTACACCCGCGTCTATGTGGATTTCAAACCATTCTGGGAAAAACCCCCCATGTATTTCTGGATGCAGAGCACGGCCATGAAGGCGTTTGGTATTACGGAGTTCGCCGCCCGTCTGCCCAATGCGCTCTGCGGCATCGTCACCCTTATCGTGGTCTTCTCTTGCGGGCGCCGGATCTACGATACGAAATTCGGCATACTCTGGGCGCTCGCCTATGGCGGATCGTTGTTCCCGAATATGTATTTCAAGTCCGGCATCATCGATCCCTGGTTCAACCTTTTTACCTTTTTGTCCCTGTACTATTTTATATTATACTACTGGAAAAGAAATGGGTTCGATAAAGAAGGCTTGCACAGGAGCCAACTATACTATGTGATCGTATCGGGTATCTTCATGGGTCTCGCCGTGCTCACCAAGGGCCAGGTAGCGCTGATGGTTTTCTTGCTGGCGCTTGGCTCTTACCTCATATACAACCGCTTCCGGATCTATTTCGGATGGGGCCATGCCCTCATCTATCTGATCGTGGCTTCACTGGTATTCTCGACCTGGTATGGATATGAGACGATCCACAACGGCCCCTGGTTTATCAGTCAGTTCATGAAATACCAGTATCGGCTGTTAACCACCCACGATGCTGATCAGGCAGGATTCTTCGGTTATCATTATATCGTGATCCTCGTCGGCTGCTTCCCAGCTTCGGTACTGGCCATCCCTTCTTTGTTCAGGACCCCTTCCAGAGGCCGCTGGGACAGGGATTTCAAAATATGGATGGTCATTCTTTTCTGGGTGGTGACGATCCTGTTCACGATCGTGCAGTCAAGGATCATCCATTATTCTTCCCTCGCCTGGTTTGCCGTCACTTTCCTGGCGGCGTATACGCTTTACAAATGGGACACAAAAGAATTGAAGTATAAAAAATATGTAGGGATCATCATCTCTGTTCTCGGAGGCATCATCGCGCTCTTGTTGCTGGCTGTTGCCTATATCGGGCTCAACGTGAAAAAGCTGGCCCCTTACGTGGAAGATACCTTCGCCCGGGGTAATATGGAAGCCGAAGTCCACTGGACGGGCTGGGAAGGGCTGGTGGGGGTCCTGATGGTCGTTACGATCGTGCTGGGCGTTTGGAGGCTGAAAAAAAGCGAGTACTACCGGGCGGCCTGGACTTTCTTCACAGGAACGGCGCTTGTTATTTTCCTGGCTTCCGCCGTGATCGTTCCAAAGGTGGAAAGGTATTCACAGGGGGCGGCTATCGATTTCTTTATCGCCCGGCAGGGAGAGAACTGCTATGTGCATTGCCTGGGGTACCGGAGCTATGGAGAGCTTTTCTATGTACAGAAGGAAAAACCGGCTAATGACAGCTCCTACCATGAGTCCTGGCTCCTTACCGGTCATATCGACAAGCCGGTGTATTTTGTAACAAAGGTCGACCGGATAAAAAATTATATGGGGTACCCAGAAGTAAAGGAGCTCTACCGGAAGAACGGTTTTGTATTCCTGAAGCGCGAAATGAAATAATTTATTTCTTTTTACCCGAAAAGACGCGCAGGATCTTGCTGATGACCTTGTCATTGGCGCCAAGACGGCCCTTGATCGCGGTATAGAGCGCCACCAGGGCATTGTCCAGCCGGACGAGGATCTTCTTGCCCCCCTCGCCGGGTCTTGCCTGGTAATAGGTTGCCCTGCGGAAAGGCTTGTCTTCGATGGAATAATAATAGAGGGCGATCGATCTTCTGAACTTGCCTTCGGGACAGGTCATGGGTTCGGGGTGACCATGGAAGGAGTCGGCGTCCGTATTGAAGATCACACAACGGTTAAAGACCGGCAATACTTTTTCTTCGCAGGTTTTCATTTTCTTATCCCAGAGCTCCAGCTTGCCGCCCCATTCTTCCTGCCAGTCCTTGTTCAGATAGACCAGCACATTCACCCGGCGCTGCCAGTTACGGTGGTGGGGGTGTACGGTAAAGTCAGCATGGATATTGAGGAAGCCGCCTCTTTTGGACTGATGAATGCCTCCGCCTTCCAACTGATCGTCTTTCTGTAGATTCTTTATGCCCGTCAGTGTGCTCAGGAATTCGAGGAAAGGAGGGGAGTTCAGTTCATTGATGGTAGCTTTTATGTTCTCCGGCAAAAGGTCCAGCTTATTAAGTCCTGTTTTCTTTTCGTTATAGTGGGTATAATTGATCCAGCCATCCGTCTCGTTCAGCGTGTTGAATTCGCTGATGCATTCATCCAGCACTCCGGGATCAAGGAAATTTTCAAGTACGATATGAGGGTAGGGACTCGCGCCCTGATATTGTTTGCTTAATTCAGGAAGCTGGTTGTTCCATTTTTTGTAGTCGAATAATTGTGTCAGCGTCTGCACTTTCATTGTGTTTTTACAAGGGGCAAAGATAGGGCTAAACGTTCAATTTGGTATTTATGGCCACCGATTCCCATTCTGCGAGATCTTTTAAAAGATTTTCACTATGCTGTCGGATGGCATTTGCCGAATCCTCACCCAACTGTAACCTTAATGGGGTATGCACAGCCGCCAGTGCTTTATCGATAGCCGCTGCGGCTTTTGCCGGATCCCCTTCCTGTTCGCCATGCATTCCTTTTGCGAAACTTCTTGTTTGCCCTACGGTATCTTTATAAGCCGTTATCTCCGGCATATACTTCATGGCCGGACCGGCTAGATCGGTTTTGAACTGACCCGGTTCTACAATGATGACTTTTATTCCAAGGGGCGCTAATTCAGCGGCCAGGGCTTCTGAGATGCCTTCAATAGCAAATTTCGAGGCAGAATAAGCTCCAAATCCAGCAAACGAAAGCTGTCCTCCTATACTGCTGATATTGACGATAGCCCCCGAACTCTGCTGTCTGAAGATCGGAAGCAAAGCCTGGGTTACAGCAACTGCGCCAAAAAAGTTTGTTTCCATCTGGGCCCGTAGTTCATCTTCAGGAGTTTCTTCTACGGCGCCGACTATGCCATATCCGGCATTATTGATCAGCACATCGATCCGGCCAAAACGGCTGATAGCCATTTTAACAGCACCGGTGATCTCGGCGCTGTTGGTAACATCCATTTTTAATGCTTCCACCTGATCAGGCGCAAGCGCTTTTATAGTTTCCAGCTTATCCACCCGCCTGGCCGTAATGACAACGCAATAGCCTTGCTGTACGGCATATTCAGCAAATGATTTCCCGAAACCAGAAGATGCGCCCGTGATGAACCAAACCTTTTTTACCTTATTTTCCATGATTACGATCTTTAAAATTCATTTGACCTGTTTTACAAATCCATCATAGGGTTTGTTCATTAACATGGCCGAAGTCCGGGATGGGTAGACGCCTTTTGGAAAGGAGAAGATCAGTCCCTGCGGGATTCCAGCGTAAACCCGATCGTAGTCCCTACATCCGGCGTGCTGCGGACATGGATGGATTGCCCATGCGCTTCGATGATATGTTTGCAGATGGCCAGTCCCAGACCGGTGCCTCCCTTATCGCGGCTCCTCGCCGCATCCGTCCGGTAGAACCGCTCGAAGATCCGAAGCAGGTGCTCTTCCTCGATGCCGATCCCATCGTCACTGATCTCTATCAGAATAATCTTTTCGTCTATTTTATAAATGCTGGCCACAATGCCGCCCTGCGGCCGGCCATATTTGGTGGCGTTCTCCACCAGGTTGATCAGCACCATCCGGATCTTTTCCTTGTCCGCAAATACGGTAACGGGTGATTCACAGCCTTTTTTAATGGTCGTGCGGATATGTTTGTTATTGGTCTTGATGGACAGGGACTCGAATATTTCCCTGATGAGGTCCTGGATAATGAAATTCTGTTTATACAGCAACTGCTCACCCCGTTCCAGCTTCGAGATCTCATCGAGATCGGTCATCAGGTTTACGAGACGGTCTACATTCTTGCCGGCATTCTCAAGGAATTTTTTCCGGATCGCCGGGTCTTCCATGGCCCCGTTGAGCAAGGTGTCCACATAACCCTGTATGGCAAAGATGGGCGTTTTGAATTCATGCGCCAGGTTCTGGAGGAATTCCTTACGGTAGGCCTCATTCTTCTTCAGCAGCTCGATCTCTTCATTTCTTTTCTCTCCCCATTTCTCTACGTCTTCCCTGACTTCATCGATGCTTTTCTGCGGCAGGATGTATTTGAAATACACCTCTTCCTTCTTTGTGGCCTTTGTCTGGTGGATAAGCTTGTAGATCAGCTTTATCTTCCGGTAAATGAATTTTTCCAGGGTGAACTGGATCAGGCCATAGCTTCCGGCAAAGATGATCAGCAGGGAGGTCGCGCCGATGATCGGATTGCCCGTAAGAAAATAAATGCCCGCAGAGACAGGCGCTGCCAGCAGAACTGCAGTCAGCGCGGATAATTGTTTGGGCGATAGATTTTTTGTTGAGGGCATTCCACAAGTTAGAGATTAAACTTATACCCCACGCCTTTGACCGTGGTAATGCAATCCAGTCCTAGTTTCTGGCGGATCTTGCGGATATGGACGTCGATGGTGCGGTCCCCGACGATCACTTCGTTGCCCCATACCTGGTTCAGGATCTCGTTACGCAGGAAGACCCGTCCGGGTCTCGAAGCGAGCAGATAGAGCAATTCGAATTCTTTCTTGGCCAGCGTGATATTTCTGCTGTCCACCGTTACCTCGAATTTTGAAGGGTCGATGGTGAGGTTCTCTATTTTCAGCACCTTGTCATCGGGCTCCTTATTAACCCGGCGGAACAGGGCATTTACCCGGCTTGTAAGGACCTTCGGGCTGATCGGTTTGGTCACATAATCGTCTGCCCCGGTCTCCAGCCCCCGTACATGGGAACCCTCGTCGCTCAGGGCGGTCAGGAAAATGATCAGGGTTTCTTTAAAGCTTGGCTGGGCCCTCAGGATCTCGCAGACTTCTACTCCATTCTTCTTCGGCATCATGATATCCAGGATGATCAGGTCTGGTCGGACGATCTTAGCCTTGGCGACCGCTTCGTCCCCGTCTTTGGCCGTGATCACTTCGTAGCCTTCTTTGGTAAGGTTGTATTGTATGATTTCCAATATATCCGGTTCGTCGTCAGCGATCAGTATCTTCTTTCCTTTGGATTCCATTTAACCAAAAATTTACGCAAACCTAATAGAAATAAAGCTTTAAGCGGGGTTTTAAAGGCTTAGTTCACAATTTTTTAATATAGAGATAATACCCCGTTCACCCTCCGGACCGATAATTCCCTATGCATCGGGGATTAAAGTTAGCTTTAGTCTTCCTTTTGGTAGTATTTTTGTGTGTTCACCACCGGAACCATCGCTATGAATAGATTTGTACGATCATTTTTTATTTATTTAGTGGTATTTGTCCCTGTGATGACGGCCCGGTTAGGGGTGGTTGCCCAGGCGAATTCCTACCCCTACAAGGTTGCCCAGGATCGCATGTTATGGCATGACAATGTCGACAAAGAGCAGAAACGTCTGCTTGTGCTGGGGGGTGGCCGCACAGACAGCATGATCCGGCTGGCCAAGGACGAAAATGTCAACCTTCAGGTCACCGATGCCCTTATCCGCCAGGTCGACGACCTTCAGCAACAGATCGAGTTCGATTCTACCCTGAACACCAATAATAAGAAAAAGTATCTCCGGGGCCTGGAGTTCCTCTTGCGGGGATTCGACCAGGCCTATGAACGCAGAAATGTCCAGCCATCCATAGCCCCTGCGCTGATCGGGGCATACGGGCAGGCGATGCAGCTCGACAAGAAAGGCCTGAGCATCGAGCCGGTAATTGCCGAAAATGCCTATGGGATCGGGCTTATCCTGATCGACTGTTTTTTACTCCCCTCCGAGAATGTCGGGGTAAAACCTTCTCGTATACTACTGACCCGCAAATATTGCGAGCTTCATCCCGGCTCCATCCTGGACGTGCTGCGCAACAATCCTGACCTTCCCTTTGCCGACAGCCTGATCATCGTTGCCGGTCACCGCGATATCCGTCAGCTATACGATTTTGCCGCGGCGAGTAATCCGCTTGGCACGCGGATCCGCAACAGTAAAGATTCGCTGGTGCATACGGTGGCCCTGATGGCCAACAGCAGAAGCGGCCAGTTGTATTTCCCCTTCCTCGACAACCTGATCCGGGGAAGGATCACCATGGGCGAGATCGACCAGGTGAAAGGGGATGACCTGAACTATTACCGTCTCCTCGTCCGGACAAGACTGGACTATGCCGGCCGGATCCTGCCGCCTGCAAGGGATACTCCCCTGGAAATGAACGCCCTGACGGAGATGCTGGCAAAAAAAGGGAAAGAGGTCTTCGTCCGGGAGATCAACGCCCTGCATACGGTGGATAACCCAGCTATCCGCTTCAAGATCCTCGATCCGCTCACGTCGGCCGAATTGTATTACCTCATCGTACTGAGCGAGGATGAGATCTACACCTCCAGCTATCTTGGCGTTTATGACAGGATCTTCCAGCGGATGACCAACCCATACGGGGACAGTCTGATCATGGAGGTCCATGGGGATTATTTCCGCAAGTTCATCAAAATGGCAGCCGCTTACAATAAGCTCGACCATTTCCTGGGGACCATGGACAAGCAGAATGCAGGCACCATCATGAAATCCTTCATCATTCATCTGGAGAAAGCCAATGAGGAAGAGGCGGTGGATGTGGCCGATTCTTACAGCAGTATCTTCGACAAAAACCCTGTCCTTGCGCGATATATCCTCGATGAGGTCAAATCGAACTATGACAAGAATGTAGCCAGCAACGATAAGAAAGGGATCATCATTTACAATCTCCTCAAGACCCTGTTCGCATCCGCAGATACATCCAGCAAAACTGATCTTTCCGCGGAGCTGGGCATTCCACCCGTTTACAGCATCGACTACAATTCCCTTGCCGATGACAGCGGACGCGTGATCCAGCAAGTTTTTTTTTATGGCGATCAGGATAAAGACGGACAAAATTCCTTTCTCAATTTCATGGCTATGTTCCGCCCAAGGCCCGGCACAAAACCCGAATGGAAGATCGCGGAGAATCCCCAGTGGGTGACCATCTCTTCCCTGAAAGGAAGTCCCGTGCTTATTTTTGCCAACAAGCCGCTGCTGGGCGAAGATGACCCCGACGCAAAAGCGCAGACCGCGCTTATCAACTACCTCTTCGACCATCATATGAAGCCGACGATCGTCATTCACCGCGGCCATAGTTACCATGTAAAATATACGATCGGCCAGATGCCGGCTACGGCCCGCATCGTCGTGCTCGGCTCCTGCGGCGGATATAACAACCTGAGCGAGGTGCTGAAGATCAATGAAGATGCGCATATCATTTCTTCCAAGCAGGTGGGGACCAAGACGGTGAACGAGCCTATCCTGCAGGCGATCAACAATACGTTGCTTGCCGGGAAGAACATAGAATGGCTTCCCATGTGGAAGGAGCTTACGGCACGTTTCCAGAACGACGCGGTCGCAAAAGAAAAATTCGACGATTATATCCCTCCCTATAAGAATCTGGGGGCGATTTTTATCAAGGCCTACCGTAAAGCGATGGAAGACGAGGAATAATTATCTTTGTCCCAATTTATGGCTGAAGAGATCAAAAAAAGGAAAATATTCGACTTTAGTTTGCTGAGAAGGGTCTTCCGGTATGCCGCACCCTACAAAAAGCGGCTGTATATTTCGGTAGTGCTGTCGATCCTCCTGGCCGTGCTATCCCCCTTACGTCCCTTCCTGATACAGGTCACGATCAACGATTATATCCGCAAGGGTTCGGGTCCCGGCGAGACAGTAAAGCATGGCATGGAAAGCCTGGTGATCTGGATCACTATTTTACAGATCGGATTGCTGCTGATCGAGACGGTATCGCGTTTTTATTTTTCATTTATCACTGCCTGGCTTGGACAGACGGTGGTAAAGGATCTGCGGGTTGCCGTTTATAAAAAAGTGCTGGGCCTCAATCTTTCCCAGTTCGACAAGACCCCCATCGGGACACTGACTACCCGGACGATCAACGATATCGAGGCCATCAACGATATATTCTCGGACGGGCTGATACCGATCGTCGCCGACCTGCTGTCGATCGTCTCCATCCTTTTGTTCATGTTCGTGGTAGACTGGCGGCTGACGCTGATCTGTCTGGCCCCTTTTCCTGTTCTGATCCTGGCGACCTGGCTTTTCAAGGAATCCGTCAACAAGTCCTTTATCCGGGTGCGTAATGCGGTAGCCGCTCTCAACGCCTTTGTCCAGGAGCATATCACGGGTATGCCGATCGTGCAGGCTTTCGCGGCGGAGGGCCGGGAGTCCGCCAAATTTAAAAGGATCAATAAAGAACACCGCAACGCAAATATCAACGCCATTTTCGCCTATTCCATTTTCTTCCCGCTGGTAGAGATCATTCTGGCCGTGTCCACCGGTCTGCTCGTGTGGTGGGGCGCCCGTCAGGTGCTGCATTTGCCGGAAATGGAGGCGAAAGAGCTCAGCGGTAAGATCATCGCCTTCTTTTTATATTTGAACCTCCTGTTCCGCCCGCTGCGCGTGATAGCGGACAAGTTCAATGTGCTGCAGATGGGCATGGTGGCCAGTGAAAGAGTGTTCCGGGTCATGGATAACAATGATTTCATACAAACGGAAGGGAATTATGCTCCGGATAAGATTAAGGGTAAGATCGAATTCAGTAAGGTGAATTTCGCCTATGTCGAAGACCGATATGTGCTGAAGAATATTTCCTTCACGGTGCTGCCCGGCGAAACGGTGGCGATTGTGGGCCATACCGGCAGCGGCAAGACCTCCATCATCAGTCTGATGAACCGCCTGTACCATATCCAGCAGGGGGAGATCCGCATTGACGATGTACTGATCGAGGACTATAAGCTCGATGAGCTCAGGAAGAATATCGGGGTGGTGCTGCAGGACGTATTTTTGTTCTCGGGCTCCGTATCGGATAATATTACGCTGCGTAATGAAGATATTCCCCGGGAAAAAGTAGTGGAAGCGGCCAGGCTCATCGGCATGCACGATTTTATCATGCGCCTGCCGGGAGGCTATGACTACAACGTAATGGAGAGAGGCAGTTCCTTATCGCTGGGACAAAGACAGTTGTTGTCCTTTATCCGGGCCCTGCTGTACGACCCCTCGATACTGATCCTCGACGAGGCCACCTCCTCGGTGGATACGGAGTCCGAACTGCTCATCCAGGAGGCGATCGACAAATTGATCGCCGGCCGTACCTCCATCGTGATCGCCCATCGGTTGTCCACCATCCGGAAAGCGAACCAGATCATCGTGCTGGACAAGGGAGAGATCAGGGAGATCGGCACGCACGAACAACTGTTGGCCCAGGGAGGTTTTTATGCTAAATTGCATGAGATGCAGTTCAGCAAGAGCCTGCCCGCAGACCCGCTCCCATCGCGGAAAGCCCGCTTTTTTTAATCTTATTTTGATCCGGTCATTTTGTCCTTTCAAAGGCCGGATCGACCTTATCCCGGCAAAATTTTCCTTTTAAGGAGGATAATGAAAATTTTGCGGGGATCGGTTCATATTTGCCCCTCCCCCCGTATCTTTGCGCCAAATTTAAGGGAAGACATGGTATCAAGATGCTTCAAATCTTTATTGGTCGCGGCTTTCAGCTTAAGTTGCCTGTTTTTTTCGACCCGGCTCATGGCCCAGGGCGAAGCCCCAAAAACGGACCAATCCAACACATCCACTGAAGGGAACGGCGGCGACAAGAAAGAGGATGGAAAATTAAACCCTTCCAAGATCATCCTGGAGCACGTAGCCGATGGGCATGAATTCCACTTCTTTACGGTTGCAAAAAAACCAGTTACCCTTCCTTTGCCCGTTATTCTTTACTCCACCGGTAAAGGATGGTCTGTCTTTATGTCTTCCGCCTTCGAGCATGGCCGGACGGAATACAAGGGCTACCGCCTGCTGGACGAAGCATTCATCACGGAGCATAAGCTGGACGAAAAGATATATAAGCACGGCAAGGTTTACGCCGTGGACGATGCCGGAATGCCCGACCTGCATACCTACGTTTTCGATATCTCACTGACCCGCAATGTAGTACAGGTGCTGATCTCGGTCCTGTTGCTGATCTGGCTGATGAATGGCGTCGCCGGGCAATACGCAAAAGGGCAGGGGGTAAAGACGGCCCCAACCGGATTTCAGAACGCCGTCGAGCCGGTGATCACCTTTGTAAGGGATGAGGTCGGCAAGTCCAATCTTGGGAAGAATTATCTGAAATACATGCCCTTCCTGCTCAGCATCTTCTTTTTCATCCTCATCAACAACCTGATCGGACTTGTTCCCGGTACGGCTAACGTAACGGGTAATATCGCGTTTACCGCCGTCCTCGGTATTGTTTCTTTCGTAGTGATCCTTTTCAGCTCCAACGGCCATTACTGGGGGCATATCATCAATCCACCCGTGCCGTTGGGTGTAAAGCCCATTATGATACCGGTAGAGATCATGGGCATCTTTACCAAGCCCTTCGCCCTGATCATCCGTCTTTTTGCCAATATGATCTCGGGCCATATCATCATCCTGAGCTTTATCATCCTGATCTTCATCTTCGGGACCATGAATACAGCGCTGGGCTGGGGCACTTCGCCCTTCTTTGTCCTGCTGGCGGTGTTCATCTACCTGCTCGAAATATTAGTCGCGTTCATACAGGCATTCATCTTTGCTAACCTCACGGCTGTATTCATCAGCCAGGCGCTTGAAGGAAGTCACCATGAGGAAGGCCATGAAGATGCCGTGATCGTTTAACTTTTTTTTTAATTATAAAACCAAGTAGCATGACGTTGATGACAATTTTGTTGGATGCAGTACAGCCTGGTTATGGTGCAATAGGCTCAGGCCTTGCCGCTGTCGGCGCCGGTATCGGTGTCGGTCTGATCGGTAAAGGAGCTGTAGAAGCCATTGCCCGCCAGCCTGAAGCTTCGAACGACATTCGTGCCAACATGATCCTGGCTGCGGCGCTTGTAGAAGGCGTCGCCCTGCTGGCTGCCGTTGCAGGCTTGCTGGCTGTCTTCCAGAAATAAGGACCGCACGTAAAAATCGTACTGCATCCGGAGCACAGGGCCGAGGATGCAGTATTTTTCACTAAGAAAGACACACTGACCCGATAATTATTTTGTATGGATTTATTAACACCCGATTTAGGTTTATTCCTCTGGAATCTGCTGGCGTTCCTCATTCTCTTCCTCATCCTGAAGAAGACAGCCTGGAAGCCGATCCTGAAATCCCTGACCGAAAGGGAAAAATCTATTTCAGACTCCCTGGCCACCGCCGAAAGAGTTAAAGCAGAAATGGCCCAGCTGAAGAACGAGAATGAAGCGCTGCTGGCCAGGGCCCGTGAAGAAAGGGCGCTGCTCCTGAAAGAGGCAAGGGACACCAAGGACAAGATCATCAACGAAGCGAAGGAACAGGCGAAAGTCGAGGCCGGTAAGATCATTACCGATGCACAGGCTGCCATCGAGCAACAGAAAATGGCCGCTATCACGGATGTAAAGAACCAGGTGGGTACCCTCGTGGTAGAGGTAGCGGAAAAGATCCTGCGAAGGGAATTACAGAACAAGTCCGAGCAGGAAAGCTATATCAGGCAATTATCGAATGAAGTGAAATTGAACTAACCTATGCTGCCCAACCCCCGTTTAGCCGGAAGATATGCCAAATCCCTGATCGATCTCGCGATCGAAAGGGGCGAGTTAGACGCAGTATACAAGGATATGCTGTACCTGCAGGTCATTTGCAAAAACAGCAAAGAATTCGTCAGCCTCCTGAAGAGCCCCGTCATCAAAGCCGATAAGAAAGGCAAGATCCTCGACGCCCTGACGGCAGGGAAGATCGGCGTGATCACCGCGACGTTCAATAAGCTGCTGCTGAATAAAAGCCGGGAATCCTATCTGCCCGAGATCGTCACAGCCTTTATCGGGCAATATAAGGAGAACAAGAATATCCATACCGTTAAGCTGACTACGGCCGCACCCGTTGGGGAAGAGCTGAAGAATTCGATCCTCGACAGGATCAGAAAAGGGATGTCTTTACAGAACCTTGAGCTCGACACGCAGGTGGATGAATCGATCATCGGCGGGTTCGTGCTGGAGATAGACGGTCGCCTGGTGGATGCCAGCATCGCCTATGACCTTAATAATATCAGAAAGCAGTTCCAGAACAATGATTTTATTTATAAAATAAGATAAACGGAATTAAACAGACAACTATTTAATAAGTATAACTATGGCAGAAATTAAACCAGATGAGATCTCCGCGATATTGCGCCAGCAATTGAGCAACTTCGATATTTCAGCTGATCTGGAAGAAGTCGGCACCGTGTTGCAGGTGGGTGACGGGATCGCCCGCGTATATGGGCTCAGCGGCGTGAGCAGCGGTGAGCTGGTGGAATTCGAGAATGGGGTAAGAGCCATCGCGCTGAATCTGGAAGAGGACAATGTGGGTGTGGTACTGATGGGAGAGAGCGGGGACATAAAAGAAGGAGCAAAAGTGCGCCGCACCGGAAAGATCGCGTCTATCAAAGTAGGCGAGGGTATGCTGGGCCGCGTGGTAAATACATTGGGCGAGCCGATCGATGGCAAAGGCCCGCTCACCGGTGAGCGATACGAAATGCCTCTCGAGCGCAAGGCGCCTGGTGTAATTTTTCGTGAGCCCGTAAAGGAACCCCTGCAGACGGGCATCAAGGCCATCGATGCCATGATCCCTATCGGCCGCGGACAGCGTGAGCTGATCATCGGTGACCGTCAGACGGGCAAGACAGCTATCGCCGTCGACACGATCATCAATCAGAAAGAATTTTATAAAGCCGGCAAGCCGGTATATTGTATCTATGTCGCTATCGGCCAGAAGGCATCTACCGTTGCCGGTGTGATGAAGACCCTGGCTGAAAATGGCGCCATGGAATATTCGGTGATCGTGGCCGCCTCAGCCTCCGATCCTGCACCTCTCCAGTTCTACGCTCCTTTTGCCGGAGCCGCCATCGGTGAGTTCTTCCGGGATACCGGTCGCCCCGCCCTGATCATCTACGATGACCTTTCCAAACAAGCGGTGGCTTACCGGGAAGTATCCCTGTTGCTGCGTCGCCCTCCGGGCCGCGAGGCTTATCCAGGGGATGTATTCTACCTGCACAGCCGTCTGCTCGAGCGTGCGGCAAAGGTGATCGCCGATGATGGGGTCGCCAGGAATATGAATGACCTGCCCGATTCCATCCGGCACCTGGTGAAAGGAGGTGGTTCGCTGACGGCGCTCCCGATCATCGAAACACAGGCAGGGGATGTGTCCGCTTATATCCCGACCAACGTAATCTCGATCACGGATGGACAGATATTCTTGGAAGGTAACCTTTTCAATGCCGGTATCCGGCCCGCGATTAACGTAGGCATCTCCGTTAGCCGTGTGGGTGGCAACGCACAGATCAAGTCTATGAAAAAGGTTGCGGGTACGCTCAAGCTCGATCAGGCATTATACCGTGAAATGGAGGCCTTCTCAAAATTCGGCGGGGACCTCGATGCTGCGACCAAGTTGGTGATCGATAAGGGCGCCCGTAATGTGGAGCTGTTGAAGCAACCCCAGTACACCCCTTTCGCGGTGGAAAAGCAGGTAGCCGTTATTTATCTGGGAACACAGGGCCTGATACGTCAGGTTGCGGTAAAGAAAGTAAAGGATTTCGAAGATCATTTTTTGCTGGAGATGGAAAACAAACTGCCCGACGTCCTTGCTGAATTCAAGAAAGGCAATCTGCCTGAAGATGGCATCAGAAAGATGACGGAACTGGCGAATGGACTGATCCCGCAATACAAATAGGTTATGCTTACAGTAAAGCCCCCACGCATCGCGTGGGGGCTTTTTTTATCTTTAAAAAAATAGGGGCAACCACTTGCAGGATTGAAAAATTCTTGCAATCTTTGTCTTGTCCTCTACACAACGACCCTCCAAAATCTCCGAAAAACGATCCGTTAGTTTTATTCCAACATCTCTCCTGATCATCCGTACGAAAGTCAATCTTTTGTAACTGTTAATTTTTTCGCAGGAAGGCATTTCCCGGCTTCCGCACCAATAGTTCTATGGCCCAAAAGTCATGAAAACGTCCATTTTGCAATATACTATAAGAGAAGAATATCCATACCCAGGCCAGGACCCGTTTTTTGTATCGCTGATGCTGTCCATAGCCTGTAAACCTGAGGTCTTGGCATCCCCTTCTCTCATACCGGAGACGCTGGTAATTTACCGCGACCTCGTTAACAACAAGATATTGATATCCACTTCTACGGAACCGCTGATCACCGGCCATGAAAGCATGTCCGGGCAAAGATCCGCCGACGGCGCCCCCAATGGGGCTATCGAGAGCTAGAAGCTGGATAACCAAGAGTTTAGTTTTAAAGGGTACGATCAACAACCGCCGGGCTTTTCTAAGCCTGGCTTTTTTTTTTGCCCGGCAAAGCCCGGCGTCGGACCGGGAAATACCCTGTATAGCCAGGCGACGGACCCAGCAATGCATTCCAGGCCCCTGCGGCGGCCAGGCGGACGAGTGCCCGTCAACAGCCCGAACAACGGTCCAAAATCTTTGAATTTCAAAATTCCCGCCACCGACCACCCACTATCTCACATCCGTTTTGGCCCATAGAGGTTGAACTTTTTGCAACACATTAATTATCAATAATTTAAAAAAAGTTCAACCTCTATGAGCAAATGCGATAGAAAAATGGTGGCCTGGGTTCAAATAATAATAATATGGCCTGGTCGCAAAAGAATATGGCGCAAATAACAGCTAGCCGAATTATTCGCAAAAAAGTATTTTGGCATTTAATTTGGTTTATAAAATAAACTACTTTACTTTAGCAATAAATTTATGAGAAATGGACCGCACTGCATTTACAAAAACAATTGAACAGAACACAGAGACATCCTCACCAGGTGGGCTCCAGTCCCCACCAACCACCGAACGCAACTTCTGGCAATTATATACGGACACGATCAGGGGAATGGCCGCCCAGGCGCTCCATTCCATCCAATCCCACAAAGCCCCGCGGCCTGACAGGAACCGTGCCTCCGGGATACTTGCCATCAGACAGGCTTGCCTGGTGCTGGGCCTGACCCTGCTCAGCGGCTGGCTCTCTGCCCAGACCCTCCTCTCGGGTACGGTCAAAGACACAAAAGGCCACCCGGTCAGAGGCGCCAGCATCACCTTAAAGGGTTCCTATGACGGGGCCACCTCGGACTCAACCGGCAATTTCCGCTTCAGATCTACCGAAAAGGGTGAATTCACCATCAGTGTTACCAATATCGGCTATAATTCATTTGAACAGAAGATCACCCTTGGCGGCGAACCCATCGTATTGACTATCGCTATAAAAGAGCAATTGAGCGAACTGAAGGCCGTGACCATTACAGCGGGTTCCTTTACGGCTGGCGATGCAAAAAGAGGGGCCGTACTGAGTTCCATCGACGTAGCCACCACCGCGGGTTCCAATGCGGATATCACCGCTGCGCTGAAGACCCTGCCCGGCGCCCAGCAGGTCGGGGAGTCGGAAGGCCTGTTCGTCCGGGGAGGCGCTGGCTACGAGGCCAAGCAATACATCGACGGCACCCTGGTCAATAATCCATATTTCTCCAGCGTACCCGATATCGCCCAAAGGGGCCGGTTCTCCCCCTTCCTCTTCAAAGGGACGGTATTCAGCACGGGTGGCTATTCTGCTCTTTATGGCGATGCCCTTTCCTCGGTGGTATTGCTTGAATCGATCGATATGCCGGAGAAATCACAGGCAACGGGCTCCATTTCGCCGATCCTTGTCGGGGGTGGCTATCAGGAATTGGCCAAGGATAAGAAGTCTTCATGGGGCGGCAGCTACGACTATGTGAACGTTGGCCTCTATTTCAAGGCGATAAAACAACAGCCTGACTACTTCCAGATCCCCCAGTTTCACAACGCGGACGCCAATTTCAGGATAAAAACGAAGAGCGGGGGCATCATCAAGTACTATACTACTTTTGCCTACAGCACCCTCGGCTTGCGCAGACAGGACTGGGACAGTCTTTATACAAAGGATGCTTTCTCCCTTATCAACCATAACTGGTACAATAACCTGAGCTGGAGAGAATACCTGAACAATGGCTGGAAAATGGACCTCGGCGCCAGCTACAGCACCAACCTCGATGAATTCGGACAGCAGGTCCAGGATGCCAATAACCAGCCCAAATCCTTCGACACCTCGACCTTCTGGATGGCTGCCAAGAATTTCGCCATCAAAAGCCGTCAGGACCTGTCCCAGATCAAGGCCGTTTTCGATAAGAAGCTTGGTGGCATCAGCTACATCCGTTTCGGCGGGGAATATCATTATGCCTACAACACCCAGTTGTACAACGATACTTCGCTCAACGTGCCCTATAATGGCAATCTGCAGAAACTTACCGACAATTATACCGCCGCCTTTGCAGAATCGGATATCTTCCTCACCAACGAGCTGGCTGCCAAGCTGGGGGTCCGCTTCGAACACTCATCTCTTATCAACAAATCCGATCTTGCCCCGCGCGTCTCGCTGGCCTACAAGACCGGACCGGACGCCCAGATCTCCCTGGCCTATGGCATATTCTACCAGAAGCCCGAGAACAGCCAGCTGTTCTATACGAAGAATATAGGTTTTACGAAGGCCACGCATTATATCGTCAACTATCAGAAGATGTCGAAGGACAGGATCTTCCGCATAGAAGCATACTACAAGAAATATGAAGATCTGATCAAGACGATCCCCATCAATTATTATTATTCCACGTATAACAACAGCGGCAGCGGTTATGCAAAGGGGATAGAGCTGTTCTGGAGGGATAAAAAGACCGTAAAGAATTTCGATTACTGGATCAGCTATTCATATCTGGATACCAAGCGCAATTACCTGAACTATACGGCGCAGCTGATGCCGAACTTCGCTGCCACGCACACGGCCTCCATTGTGACCAAACGGTTCTTTACCAAGATCAAGTCCGGGCTTAACCTGACCTATACTTATGCCACCGGAAGACCTTATTACAACTTTATGCTGAACAACAGCCAGAATAAATTCGCCATGACGGACAATGGCAAGACAAAAGATTACCACAGCCTGAATTTCAGCGCCGAATATATTCCAACCCTTGGCAACGCAAAGGCTAAAGGCTTTGTGGTCCTTTTCGCCAGCGTCAGCAACGTACTTGGATACAACGCCGTGTACGGATATAATTATTCCTACAGCGGACAGTACAAACAAGCCATCGTTCCACCGGCCAACCGGTTTTACTTTATCGGATGTTTCCTGAGCTGGGGCGTAGACCGGTCACAGGATGCAATCGACAATAATTTATAGTTTAAAAATTCATCATTCAAAATTCAAAATAATGAAACAGACAATCCTCGCTTTCGCTCTCCTGGTAGTCTCCCTCGCGGGCAGAACCCAGACTGACAAATACACGCAGAACATGCAAAAGAACATCGATCTGCTGGACTCTGCAAAGACCATCGACGATCTACAAAGCCTCGCCGGCACCTTCGATCGCATCGGCGATGCCGAAAAGACCAAATGGCTGCCTTATTATTATGCTGCCCTCGCCCAGACCTGGATCGGCTGGCGCCCCGATGTGACAGATAAGGACGCCAACGCGGCAAAGATCAGGTCCTACCTGACCAAGGCCGAAACGCTTGAAAAGAACGCTGAACTCTATGCCGTGGAAAATATGGCTTCAACGCAGGAAATGTTGGTCGATCCCCAATCCCGCTTCATGACCAATGGCAAAGATGCCGCGACTTCCCTGCAGAAAGGCCTGCAACTGGATCCTAATAATCCCCGTTTGTACTACCTGCAGGGCATGAGCCTTTTCGGCACGCCCCCGCAGTTCGGTGGTGGAAAGGATAAAGCCAGACCCGTCTTTGAAAAATCGGTGGCCCTTTTCAATTCGGCCAAACCGCAGCCGCTCGCTCCCAACTGGGGGAAGAAACAGGCCGAAGACATGCTGGCCCAATGTAAATAAACGGAATGGGGAAAGCCTGTGCAATAGTAATGAGGCCACAGGCTTTCCTTTCATTAACGAAAACCCATTTTTGCAGCATGGATAATCATTCTGAGAATTTTTCGCCGGAAGAAAGCCTTCTGGTGATCCAGTCGATGATCGACAAGACTAAAAACTCCGTGGCAGACAAGAGTTTTTATTTCCTGTTATGGGGATGGCTTGTGCTTATCGCCGCTCTCGCCCAGTTCGTATTGAAAGTAATCGTCCAGACGCCCAATCATCCCGTGGTCTGGAACCTTATGTTCGTGGGTGTCATCGCCTCCGCTGTGCATGGCAGAAAGGAAAGGGGAAAGATCAGGGTGAGGACCTATATAGATGAAAACATAGCGACCGCCTGGATAGGCATTGCCATCTGTCAGGTGCTCCTCATTTTTATCTTTTCACAATTCCAGATATGGCAATACTGCTATAGCTTTTATATGCTCCTGTACGGCATCGGTTGTTTTATTACGGGAAGGATCCTGAAATTCGCTCCGCTGGTATGGGGAGCCTTTTCCAGTTGGGTGCTGGTCGTCGTATCCACCTTCGTCGGCTATGATTATAATATCTTACTCCTGGCAGCGGCTATTCTGCTGAGCTATATCATACCCGGCCATTTGTTGAGAAAGAAATATAAAAACCAACTCTAAAACAACCAGACATGGAGGACCACCCATTATCGGAGCAGGAAAGCCTGGAGCTCATCACCCGGATGATCAACAAGGCCAAGGATGATTATTGTGATACGGGCTTAAGCGCCCTGCTCTGGGGCAGCGTGATCTCTTTTTGCAGCCTGGTTTCCTTTATCGCCTATTACCAGAACTGGGGTTGGGGAGAAAACGTCTGGTGGCTTACCTTCCTGGCCATGATCCCACAGGTCATCATTTCTTACAGGGAAAAGAAAAAAAGAAAATACAGGACCTACAACGAGGACGCCATGGGCGGTATCTGGATCAGCTTCGGTATTTCCATTCTTTTGTTATCTTTTTATAATTACTTGTATAGAGTCCCTCATGCAGGCGCCATATTTCTGGTCCTTTATGGCATACCCACTTTTGCCACGGGATATGCCCGTAGCTTCCGGCCAATGCTCATCGGGGGCATTGCCTGCTGGATATTATCCGTGCTCAGCATGTACACCCGATTTCCGTATACAATGCTTTACAATGTTATCGCAGCTCAGCTGGCCTGGTTCATCCCCGGCCTTATCCTGAGAAGACGCTACCTGAAAGCAAAAAAGCAACATGTTTAAAGATCTGAATCCCATATTGCATTCTCAGCTAAGGCTCGCCGTAATCTCCATCCTCATTGGGGTGAAGGAGGCCGAATTTACCTATCTGCGGGAAAAGACCAACTCCACCGCTGGCAACCTCAGCGTCCAGATCAATAAGCTCAAGGAGGCGGGTTATATCGACGTTTCTAAACAATTCAAGGATAACTATCCCCTGACCATCTGCAAGATCACTCCTCAGGGGGTCCTGGCATTTGAAGAATACGTAAAGGACCTCCAGACTTACCTCTATATAAAAAAATAGGGCCCCTCACCTGGTGAAGGACCCCGTATCCGCGGTTAATCGTAATCTAAGCAGTTGGTCTGGCTCCGGCAATGCGTACATAACGCGATCTGCCGTATCGGTTGCTAGCTCTTCGCGAGCTTCATCGTCATTCTTTCATTGCTGTTGATGATCACTTCCAGCTGGTACATACCAGGCTGCAGCTGGCTGGTGCCTTCGATCTCATACCGGTTGGCGCCAAACTCTCCGAAGCCGGTCTTTTTGAAGATCTCGCCGCCATTATTATCCGTCACTTTCAGCACCACAAAAGATTTTTCTTTCAGCTGTACATTTACCTGGATGTCGTTGACGCCTGGATCAGGGGTAACGCTGACCGCGGTGACATGCTTGCTTTCATACGTGCGTACGATCAGCACCTTCGAATAAAAGACCCTGTTTGCCGCGTCGATCTGCCGGAGACGATAGTAGAGATCGTTCTTCCGGGCCATGCCGGTATGCACCTTGTCGGTAAAAGCATGATCGCCTTCGCCTATTTTTTCAAAATTATTGCCGTCGAGGCTTCTCTCTACCTCAAAACGATCGTTAGTACTGGTGGCGGCCGTATTCCAGTCGATATCCACGGCGTTCTTCCGGTAATTGGCGCGGAAGCTGACCAGTCCCACATGGGAAGAGGCGGCGGGGAAACGGATGCCGGCGGTCATCGTAACGGAGCAGAGGGCAGGATAGCCGTTATCGCAGGTCTTGTAGGAGAAATGAGTGGAAGATCCGGAAAAACCGGGCTTCGGAGTGAATACAAAACTACCGTCATGCTGGAGATCTACCGATCCATCGGGAGAGTCGGACAACAGATAGGCCGTCAGCTTTTCCTGATTGGGATCGTAGTCATTGGCCAGTACATTTCCGCTGGCCGTGTGAGAAGCTTCGCCGGTGAACTTGTCACGCAGCGCCACCGGAGAGGCATTGCAGGCGCCCTGATAATGAGCCTGAGCATCGATCGTCAGCTGATCGATGGCTATGCGCTCACTGCCTCCGATGCCCTGGTAATTGATATATACTTTATACGTACCAGGTGCCGCGACAGCCAGTGATTTATTGTAGTTGTAGATCACCGAATTGCCGGAGCCGGTCAGTTCCAGACTGTCCAGTAAGAACAGGGATTTATTGGTTGCGTCCGTAGCGTAGACCCGGATCCATCTTCTGTCGTTGACGGGGAGGTCGAATTTATATTTAAAGGAGAGCGTCGTGTTGCCCCTGATATCCAGAAGAGGAGAATAGATGCCCGTCATTTCGGTTGCGCTGGAGCCGGGGCCGGACACCATGGCGCCATCGCCTTCCATATTGGGGGACCAGCCATTGCGGTTGACGTCGAAGTCGGAGAAGAACCAGCAATTGCCCTGGAGATAGCCTTTAACGGAGGTCAGGGGGACGCCGGCGCGGGAGTTGAAATTGTCGGCTGTTTCTGCAAAGAGGGACTGCATGATCAGCGACAGGATAAAAATGATCAAAATAAGTAATAAGTTCCTTTTCATCTTTGTGAGTTTCGAGATTAAATAATAGAGGCGTAAACACAGAGGCTATTCAAAGGAAGGAACTATATATTCGAACAAATTAAAATACGATTGGTTGCACCGTTTTTCGAGGAGGGGATGGTAACTTGCACAGTCTATTGGATGATCAAAATAAGATTTGAGACAGGTGGTTCGGAGGTCTTTGGGGAATTGGTGGCTGTAAGAGCCGGAAGATCCTTACAGGTACGGGATTGTCAAAGGATGGTAGGTCAAAGATAGATAAGACATTCTGTTTTTGCAATAGTTTGCCCAGAAATTTCATGCGCCACCGGTTTTGCCCAACCTTTACCAGAATAAATTGTAAGACAGGAGGCCGACAGACCCACGGATCACCCTGAAAGTCAATAAAATGCCAAAAAATACTAAATATATCCACCCATGTCTGCCATTGTCAGCGTCACCGGCCTGAGCAAGCATTTCGGGGATCTGCGGGCGGTCGATTCCCTGTCCTTTTCCGTACAGGAGGCGGATGTCTATGGTTTTCTGGGTCAGAATGGCGCCGGGAAATCGACCACCATCCGGATGCTGCTGACCCTCATCGCGCCCAGCAACGGTGAAATAGAGATCTTCGGCATGAACCTGCGCACCCACCGCAAAGAGATCCTCCGGCAGGTAGGCGCCGTCATAGAGAGACCCGATCTGTATAAATATCTTTCAGCTTACGAGAACCTGTCCATCTTTGCCCGTATGAGCGGGGTAAAAGCCACCGACAGGCGGCTCATGGAACAGCTGGAGCAGGTTGGGCTTGCGGAAAGGGCGCACAGCAAAGTGCATACCTATTCCCAGGGGATGAAACAGCGGTTGGGCATCGCCGTTGCCCTCATCCACGACCCGCAGCTTGTCGTCCTGGACGAGCCGACGAATGGTCTCGATCCGCAGGGCATCGCGGACATACGCCATCTCATTCTTCATCTCAGCAGGCATCAGAAGAAAACGGTCTTCGTCTCCTCTCATCTGCTGAGCGAAATTGAACTGATCGCCAACCGGATGCTGATCATCGATAAAGGCAGGAAGATCGCCGAAGCCCTTGCCGGAGAATTGCTGGACCCGGCACAGACCATCGTGGAGCTGGACAGTGTGGACCCTGACCATACCGCAGCGGCGATAGGTCGCCTGAAGTGGCAATCCTTTCTCCGTGAACGCAAGGACGGACAGTTCATCTTTAAAATGGACAAGGCGATGATCCCGGCATTTACGCAGGAGCTCGTACAGGAAGGCGTGCAGGTGCTGGCCATCCGTCCGCGGCATTCCCTCGAAGACTATTTTTTATCACTGACAACTGCCAACCAGCATGTGGAAGCTTTTACAAATTGAGCTGTTCAAGATCTTCAGACGACCCAGGACCTATATCCCCTTTGCTGCCATAGCCGCCATGATCCTGATCATCCAGCTCGGGTTGAAATTTGATGGCAAGTCTTATCTGGCGCTGTTCATGAGCAGCCTTTCCGACTCTTTCTATATCCCGTATTCCATGATCCTGAACGGCTATCTTGTGGCCTTTGTCATCCTCAATACCTTATTGATCCAGGTACCCCTGCTGGTGGCGCTGGTAGCCGGCGATATGGTGGCGGGAGAGGCGAATATGGGCACCCTGCGCCTGCTGATAACCAGACCGGTCAGCCGTACCCGGCTCATGCTCGTGAAGTTCGGGGCTTCGGTCATCTACACGGTGCTGCTGCTGGTATGGATGGCCCTGCTGGCCCTTTTCCTCAGCATGTGGCTTTTCGGCACCAACGATATGCTCATCGCAAGGAGCAATGTCATGGAGCAGATCGGAAGAGCGGATGTGCTATGGCGTTATATCGCCGCCTTTGGATATGCTTCCGTGGCCCTCAGCACCGTGGCCGCCCTTGCCTTCCTGCTTTCGGTGTTTGCGGAGAACTCGATCGGCCCCATCGTATCCACCATCAGCATCGTGATCGTCCTTACCATCCTTTCGGAAATGAAGATCCCTATATATGACAATACGGTGAAGCCCTGGTTGTTCACGTCGCACATGCTGGCCTGGAAAGGGTTTTTCTATTCGAGGTCCAACGGAGAGGGGTCTGCCATTCCCGGCTCGGTGGAGAACCTGCCGGCTATCCTGCGGAGCCTCGGCGTCCTGCTGGCCTATATCGTGGGATTCGTAACGACCGCTATCTGGGTATTTAATAAAAAGGATATACTGAGTTAATCATCAACCATGAGAAAAAATCTTTTTATCTGTTCCCTCCCGCTGATCCTGATTGCCTTCTTTCTGCCCCCTGTAGCGCAGGCCCAGGATGCACCCGCTCACATACAGGATGCTGCTGTGCTGCTGCAGAAGGTCAGGGCAAAGCTCGATCAAGTGAATGATTACCAGGCGACGGGCATGATGAAGACGAATGTACCCTTCCTGAAGGTCCCCGAGGCCCAGGTGATGATCTACTTCAAAAAGCCGGACAAGCTGAAGATCAGAAATGAAAAAGGCATCTCCCTCGTTCCCAAAGGCGCCGTGACCATCAGCCTGAACAATCTGCTGAAAGGAGGATACACCGCACTGGATGCGGGCGCCGATGTCGTGGACGGCCACAAGGTGAAAGTGATAAAATTATTGCCTCAGGATGAGAATGCAGACCTCGTACTGTCCACCGTCTATGTCGATGAGGCCCGGCTGCTGATCCTGAAGGCCCGGACGACTACCCGGGAGAATGGCACCTATGACGTAGAGATGAGCTATGGAAAATATATCGGTTATGCCTTACCAGACAAAGTGGTCTTCAGCTTCAATATCAAAGACTACAAGCTTCCCAAGGGGATCACCTTCGATTATGACGATGGTTCCGCAAAAAAACAGGAGGCGCCCCCCAATGCAAAGGGAAAGGTGGAGATCAGCTATAGTTCCTATTCGATCAACAAGGGAGTTCCGGATGCGGTGTTCCAGTAAGCGATCCTCCGCAGAGCGATCTTCCGGCCGCTGTCCCGGTCAGACTGGCATACCCGCGGCCTTCGCAGGGATCCGGCAGACGGGTTACCCCCGGTTCCCTTCGATCTTCTCGTCGACGACATTCCCCAGTACGGCAACTCCCATTTTTTTCATGGGGTTGCTCCGATTTTCTTCGAACTCCTGCCGGTTGTGGATGATGTCCAGACAGGTATAGATGGCGGCGAGGAATGAGCTGCTGTCGGCTTTATTCTTACCTGCGATATCGAAGGCCGTCCCATGATCCGGGGAAGTCCTCACCATGGGCAGGCCGGCGGTAAAATTCACGCCTTCGCCGATGGCCAGTGATTTGAAAGGGATAAGTCCCTGATCATGGTACATGGCCAGGACCGCATCGAATTTGGTTTGCTGGTTGCGGGCGAAGAACGCATCGGCGCTATATGGTCCGAATACGAGCATACTATGCTTGGCATCCTTGATAGCGGGCTTGATGATCTCCTCGTCTTCTTTTCCGATCAGCCCTTCGTCCCCCGCATGCGGGTTCAGCCCCAGCACGGCGATCTTTGGTTTATCGATCCCGAAATCCTTCATCAGGCTGTCCCGGAGGATATTGAGCTTGGATAAAATAACCTCGCGGGTGATATGCTGGGCGATCTCGCGTACCGGAACATGTTCCGTGACCAGGCCTACCCTGAAATTCTCCGATACCATCAGCATCAGCACGTCGTTGACCCCAAAAAGGTTCTTCAGGAACGGAGTATGCCCCGTGAAATTAAAAGAAGGGGATTGTGTATTTTTTTTATGGATGGGGGCGGTCACCAGACCGTTGATCTTCTTTTCTTTCAAAGCCTGTGCGGCGCTGATCAGGGATTTAACGGCATAGCTGCCCCCGATATCCGTCAGCTGTCCGGGCACGATCGCAATTTCCTCCTCCCAGCAATTGAAGATGTTCACCTGCTTGGGCGCGATCCGCGTAAAATCCTTGGTATTCTGATAATTTAAATTCATTTCCGGCATGGACTTACGGTAGAAATTGATCACCTTATTCGAAGCAAATATCAGAGGGGTGCATAATTCGAGGATACGGTGGTCGGAAAAGGTCTTTATGATCAGTTCTGCCCCGATCCCATTCAGATCTCCCACGGAAATGCCTATGACCGGTCTTTGTTGGAAAGTGCTCATGCTGTAATTTTTCGGGGATGAAGGTACAACTAAATCATTAGCTTGCAGCCTGAAGCCGTTCTTATGTACACCCTCAAAAAATCCCTGGGCCAGCATTTCCTCCGGGATGAGAATATCTCCCGCAAGATCGTGGCATCGCTCATGGAACATCCTTTTACACAGCTCCTGGAAGTTGGGCCAGGCGCCGGTGCGCTTACAAAATATATTTTAGCGATAGAAGGGATCGATTTCAGGGCGGTGGAGCTGGACGAAGAAAAGGTCCTGTATCTTCAGAAGACCTGGCCTGCGCTGAAGGGTAAGATCCTCGAAGGCAGCATCCTCGATATGGAACGGCCTTTTCCGGGCCGGTTCACGGTAGTGGGTAATTTCCCCTATAATATTTCCACCCAGATCCTGTTCAGAATGATCGACTGGAAGGACGCCGTCGAAACCATGACGGGCATGTTCCAGAAAGAGGTCGCGCAAAGAGTGGCCGCGGGAGAAGGCAGCAAAGTATATGGGGTGCTGAGCGTGCTGATCCAGGCCTTTTTCAACGTGGAATACCTGTTCGAGGTGAGTGAGCAATGCTTCAACCCGCCGCCAAAGGTAAAAAGCGCCGTCATACGACTGGTCCCAAGGACCGTCCCCGCTAAATTCAAAGATGAGAAAAGCTTTTTCGTCCTGGTAAAGACGGCTTTCAACCAGCGTCGAAAGACCCTTCGCAATGCGGTAAAAGCCCTTTTTGACCCATCCATACTCCAGGACCCTCTCTTTGATAAACGGGCAGAACAATTATCCGTGGATGATTTTGTCTTATTGAGCTGGAAGATGCGTTAATTTTGCCGCCGGAAATCCCGGACGATCACCAACAGCCTTTCAGAAACTATGCGAAAAGCCCTTATTACAGCGAAAGCACATGAATACCTCACGGAGAGACTGACCCAGCAGGGGTACACCGTTCAGCATGCCCCCCAGATCAGCTATGAGGAGCTGGAGTCGGCCATAACGGACGTCGAAGGACTGATCGTAACCACCCGGCTCCGGATCGACCGAAATATCCTGGATAAGGCCCCCGCCCTGAAATGGATCGGCCGTCTCGGCAGTGGCATGGAGCTGATCGATACAGTCTGTGCGGAAAGCCGGGGCATCCGGTGCGTCAGCAGTCCGGAAGGCAACCGTAACGCCGTAGCCGAACATGTCCTGGGAATGTTGCTCGGCCTTATGAACAAGATCGCTGCCAGCAATAATGAGATCAGACAGGGCAAATGGATCCGGGATGCCAACCGCGGTACCGAACTGACCGGCAAGACGGTCGGTATCATCGGGTTTGGGAACGCGGGTGGGGCCTTTGCCAGGTTGTTGGCATCCTTCGATGTGACGGTCCTCGCGTATGATAAGTACCGGTACGGCTTCGCCAAAGATTATATAAGAGAGGCCGGTCTGGAGCAGGTCGCCCGCTATGCCGATGTGGTGAGCTTCCATGTACCCCTCACCGATGAGACCCATCATATGGCGGGGGAAGATTTCTTCCAATCCCTGGAAAGAAAGCCCTGGTTTATAAATGCTTCCCGGGGCAAAGTTCACGATACGACAGCCCTTATCCGGGCGCTGGAGACGGGAAAGATCGCCGGGGCAGCCCTCGACGTCCTTGAAAATGAACGGCTGGATACCTATTCGGAGGCGCAGCGCCGGGAGCTTGACCTGCTGCTGGACCGCCCCGACACCCTTATCACCCCCCATATAGCGGGATACAGCCATGAAGCCTTTTATAAAATGGCTAAGGTGGTGCTGGAAAAATTGGGTATTTAAGGCGTATTGTTTAATTTTTTTTATCTTTGCATTCAAATAGTGCAACGCTTTGGAATTCTCCCGAGGCGTTGTATTTTTTTTCTTTTTTATAAACTCAAGGAGGTAACTATGAGTGGAGTCACCTATTTCACAAAGGAAGCGCTGGAACACCTGAAAGCGGAATTGCAGAGACTGAAGGCAGTGGAACGGCCTGCTGCATCCAAAGCGATTGCGGAAGCCCGTGAAAAAGGAGATCTTAAAGAAAACGCCGAATACGACGCTGCAAAAGAAGCGCAGGGCCATCTCGAAGCCAGGATCCAGCGGCTGAATGGAGAGCTTGCCAACGCGCGCGTCATGGATGAATCCACCATCGATACCAGCACGGTATCCATACTGACAAAAGTGACCCTCACCAATCTTACCAATAAGAAGCAGGTGACCTATCATCTCGTATCGGAAAAAGAAGCCGACCTTAAGCTGGGAAAGATCTCTGTCACTTCCCCTATCGGCAAAGGCTTGCTGGGCAAGCACGTGGGCGATATAGCCGAAGTACAGGTGCCGGCCGGCATGCTTAAATTTAAAGTAGAAGGGATTTCCATTTAAGACACCCGTTCAAGACAAATTCATGACCATCTTTTCGAAGATCATCGCCGGCGAGATACCCGGTTACCGGATTGCAGAAAATGAGCGGTTCTACGCCTTTCTGGATATATTCCCATTGCGCGAGGGGCATACCCTGGTCGTGCCGAAGATCGAAGTCGATAAATTTTTCGATCTGCCGGATGACTACCTGGCAGAGATGATCCTTTTTGCCAAACCCATCGCCAGGGCCATCGAAAAAGCCTTTGCATGCAACCGTTGCGGTCTGGCTGTGGTCGGGATCGAAGTGCCCCATGCTCATCTGCATCTTGTGCCCGTCGACAATGCCGACGACCTGAACTTTACCAGGGGCAAGATCAAAATGATCCCGGAACAACTGAAAGCAGTCCAGGAAAAAATACTCCGCCATCTTGCCTGAGCCAGGCAGACCTTTAGTGGATCTTATTTCAGCAGTGACGGTCGTTCCGTGATCTCGTGGTATTTGATCACCTCTTTTGCATAGTAGTGGATCACCATGCTCTTCCTTGTCAGGGCCGGGTTGACCACCGGCAGTCCCCCATGTATGAGATTGGCATGCCAGACGAGGATATCCCCTTTTTTCGCCAGGAAAAGCTCTTTTTGCAATCCTTTTTCGGTGATAAGGGCTTCCATTTTGTCTTCATAGTCCACATAGTCTTTTTTGCCCAGCCGGAGGCTGCTTTCTCCTTCATTAAAATCATTGTTCAACAGATAGGGGAGACGATGGCTGCCGGGATAATAGAATAAAGGACCATTATCGGGGTTGGTATCTTCCAGTGCGATCCAGACGGCGATCAGGTAACCCAACGGATAGGTGGTCATATGGATACTATCCGAATGCGCCCGTTGGTTACTGCCGTATAGAAAATTGATGGTTTGAAAGGGAACCACTTCCTTGTCCAGGGTAAAGCTTAACAGATCGATCAGTTTTTTCTCATACGTGATGGCCCGGATATCGGCGGAGACACGATTGGCGAATAGCAATTTATGATCCGGAGTGGGGCGCAGCTTGTGCTGCGCGGCCAGACGGTCGATCTCCCGTAAAATGACATTGACGTCCTGGTCGTTGAAGTAATGGTTCAGGATCATATACCCCTTGTCGGACCAGGCCAGCAATTGTTGTTGTACTTCCGCCGGAAAACGATGGAACTCCTCCCTGGCCGGGGCCAGGTCCCGGGAGTGCCCGGTGTCCAGCCAGGCCCTGGATTCTTTATCAGGGAAATTCTTACTGGAGATAGAGGCGATGACTGGTTTGTGGATGGCGTATTTTTTATAAGCCGCCTTATTGTGCACAAGGTCCTTGTAATGGATCAGGTTATAGATCCAATGGACAATCTTGTATTTTTTCAAACGGTTAGCCCAACCCATAATAAAAGGTGATTAAAAAAGAAAAGCGCCGTTTAGGGCACCTGTCTTCCCGGTCAGCCCGGAATATCTTTGAGCACAATATAACTCCAAATGAAGAATTTGGGATAAAAGTAGGTATTTACAGGTTATCCGGTAAATTTTTTTTAACGCTGAATTTTATACTTTTAAAGTCAATTGGGTAACATGATCGCAGGGCTGGGAATAGATATTATTGAGGTCGGAAGACTGACGTCGAAGATCACCCGGGAGGCTGGTTTCAGAGAACTGGTTTTCTCAAGGAATGAGATCGATTATTGCGAAACCAAAGCGAATAAATACGAACACTATGCCGCCCGCTTTGCTGCTAAAGAAGCCTTTTTTAAAGCGATCGGAACGGGCTGGACGACGGATACTGCTTTCAATGAAGTCGAGATAACGAATGGAGATAGCGGAAAACCCGAACTTGTCCTGCTTGGCAAAACCCAGAAAACAATCGCTTCCTTTGGGATCGTTAAAATTTTTGTTTCTTTGTCGCATCTTAAAGAAATGGCATCGGCCGTAGTAATTTTAGAAAAATGAGCAACAGGCCTGGGGAAACAACGTATCCGTCAGCAGATGAATGGAAGAGAACGCAGGAGCACCGGCTGCAACAGCTGTTAGCGTATCTTTCCGCAAATTCTCCTTTTTACAGGGAGCTTTTTAAAAAAAGCCATATAGACGCAACAGCTATCAGAACACTGGAAGACCTTCAGCGTCTGCCAACTACCTGCAAAGAGGACCTGCAGCTGCGGAATGATGATTTTTTATGCGTACCGCGTAATAAGATCGCGGAGTACACATCTACTTCCGGAACGGCAGGCAAGCCGGTAACGATAGCGCTTACTGAGCATGACCTGAACAGGCTGGCCCAAAATGAATATGGCTCCTTTTTGTGCGCAGACGGATCAGCCGATGAACTATATCATTTAATGCTGACCCTGGACCGGCAGTTTATGGCGGGGATCGCCTATTATTCCGGGATACGCAGGCTCGGGGCGGGTATAATAAGGCTTGGACCCGGCCTGCCCTCCATGCAGTGGGAAACGATCCAACGGCTTAAGCCAACTTCCATCGTAGCAGTTCCTTCCTTTATCCTCAAGCTCGTTCAGTTTGCAGAACAACAGCATATCGATATAAACGGGTGTTCCGTAAAAAAAGCGGTTTGCATCGGGGAAAATATACGTAATAATGATTTTTCGTTCAATAACCTCGGGAGAAGAATAAAGGACGCATGGGATCTCCGGCTGTATTCTACCTATGCTTCCACGGAAATGCAAACGGCATTTACCGAATGCAGGGAAGGGAAAGGCGGCCATCTGCAGCCGGAATTGCTGATCGTCGAGCTCCTTGATGAAAGCGGTCGGAAAGTAGGGCCCAATACCCCTGGCGAAGTCACCATTACCACATTGGGGGTCGAAGGCATGCCCCTGCTCCGGTATAAAACAGGAGATATCTGCCTGTATTTCGATGAACCTTGTTCCTGCGGCCGGACAAGTCTGCGATTATCACCCGTTATCGGCCGGAAAAATCAGATGATCAAATTCAAAGGTACCACGTTTTATCCCCCAGCGCTTTTCGATGTCCTGAATGAAATGGAAGAAGTGACCGACTTTGTGGTGGAGATCTGTTCGGATGAGAACGGCCTCGATGAAGTAGTGCTCCACCTTGTGCCTGCCGTCAGGAACGATGAATACGACCACCGGATAAGAGCTAATTTAAAAGCAAAGTTGCGGGCCAGCCCCAGTATCATCTATGTTTCCGCGGAAGAGGTGCAAAGAATTCAATTTCCGGTTTCGGGGAGAAAAGCAGTTAAATTTATTGACAGGAGACGTTGAATAAAAGGGTTTTGAAAGGAGTTAAAAGCCAGAAAGGCATATATTTGTTTGTTAGGCTTTTATCAGTACATATATAAATTTTGAGCATGATACCCGTTGGACGCAACGATCTTTCATTAGGTGAATTTTCCGATCTTCTTTATAAAAAACAAGCGATTGCGCTGGACAGGTCTGCCCTGGGAAAAGTGGACGCCAACTTCCGTTTCCTTCAAGAATTCTCGAACGGCAAGCTGATCTATGGAATAAACACCGGGTTTGGGCCCATGGCACAATATAAGGTGGAGAATGAGAACCTTTTACAGCTTCAATACAATCTTATCCGCAGCCATTGCTCAGGCAGCGGGAGCCTCCTGCCCGCTTCGCTGGTGAGGGCGCTGATGATTGCCCGTCTGAATAGCCTCATGCAGGCCTGTTCAGGTGTGCATACCGACACGGTAGAGCTGCTGACGGAGCTGATCGATAAGGATATAACGCCCTGCATCTTTGAACATGGGGGGGTAGGTGCCAGCGGAGACCTCGTTCAATTGGCGCACCTGGCCCTGGCATTGATCGGGGAAGGAGAGGTGATCTTCGCCGGTGAGATCCATCCTGCTATAGAGATCTTCAACAGATTTAAAATAAAGCCTCTCACTATTCATATCCGGGAAGGACTGGCCATTTTGAACGGGACTTCTGCCATGACCGGCATTGGCCTGGTCAATATTATCCAGGCGAGGAGGTTGTTAGAATGGTCTGTCTTTTTTTCGGCCATGACCAATGAGATCGTCGGGGCGTTCGATGATCATTATTCTTACGAACTGAATAAGGTGAAGCGTCACAAGGGACAGAACAAAGTCGCGGAAATGATGCGTGAAATTTTGAAGGGTAGCAAAATGATCCGTAGCCGATCAGAACACTTGTATCATCCCGGAAGCCTGGAACAAGAAGTTTTCGATGACAAGGTACAGGAATATTATTCCCTGCGTTGCGTTACCCAGGTGCTGGGCCCCATATACGATACGATTTCCCAGGCCGAAAAAATAGTGGTGGATGAACTGAACTCCGTGAATGATAACCCCGTGATCGATAATTTGAATCACAATATATTTCATGGCGGAAATTTTCATGGAGATTATGTATCGCTGGAAATGGATAAATTGAAGATCGCCATTACCAAATTGTCCATGCTTTCCGAAAGACAGCTTAATTATCTCCTGAATGATAAGCTGAATCAAAAATTTCCTCCTTTCGTAAACCTCGGTGTTTTAGGTTTTAATTTCGGCATGCAAGGAGTGCAGTTCACCGCGACCTCTACGGTAGCGGAGAACCAGACCCTTTCATTTCCCATGTATGTTCACAGCATTCCCAATAACAACGACAACCAGGATATTGTGAGCATGGGTTGTAATGCGGCATTGATGGCTGGGAAGGTGATCGATAACTCATTCGGGGTATTGAGTATCCAGGTCATGACTATCCTGCAGGCGATAGATTATCTGGATTGTAGTCCCAGCCTGGCTCCGCAGACACTCGCATTATACACCGAACTCAGGGGGATCTTTCCAAAATTTGTCGATGATCATCCTAAATACAAGGATCTGCAAAGAATAAAAGAATATTTAGTAAATGCTGACCAGGCTAAGCAAGCGATCAATGATCTTTAAGCTATATCAATGAAATGTGCATTAATTACCGGCGGATCGCGGGGCATAGGACGCGCCATCTGCCTTAAAATGTCCGCCATGGGCTATTATGTCCTGGTCAATTATAAAACGAATGCGGAAGCAGCGGCCCAGACCCTTTCCAGGATCAGAGAGGAGGGAGGCAACGGTGAGCTTTTGCCTTTTGACGTTTCCAGCAAGGAGAATGTCCAGGTGTCGCTTGATGCATGGATGAAGAAAAACGAGGAGAAGTATATTGAGGTCCTTGTCAACAATGCCGGTATCAAAAATGACTCGCTGATGATGTGGATGGAGGACGAGCAATGGGAGAGTGTGCTAAGGACCAATCTGGATGGGTTCTTTTATGTTACCCGCTGGGTATTGAACGGCATGGTATTAAAAAAATACGGACGGATCGTAAATGTTGTTTCTCTTTCAGGCCTGAAAGGCGTTCCTGGCCAGGCAAATTATTCAGCCGCTAAAGCCGGGCTCATCGGGGCTACGAAAGCGCTGGCGCAGGAAGTTGGCAGGCAGGGCATTACGGTGAATGCCGTGGCGCCCGGCTTTATCAAAACGGATATGACCGAAGGACTGGACGAAAAGACCATGAAGATCATGATACCGGTGAAACGGTTTGGATTACCGGAAGAAGTAGCGCATGCCGTTGCCTTTTTAGCTTCGAAAGAAGCAGCTTATATCACGGCGGAAGTCCTGTCCGTGAACGGAGGTTTGTATTCATAAAAAAATCGAACCATTTGGTAGAAGATATTCTTTGCCTGATACCACAAAGGCCACCCTTTGTAATGATAGACAGATTGCTCTGGTCGGATGAAAATATTACCCGGACCAGCTTTCGGATAAACCGGGAGAATATATTTGCAGAAGACGCCGGGTTTCTGGAGTGTGGACTGATGGAAAATATTGCTCAGACGGCGGCCGCCGGCGCAGGGTATCTTTCCATGATGAGCGGTAAGCCCGTTCTTGTCGGTTATATCGGCTCTGTTAAAAACCTGGAAATAGCGGCTTTGCCGGCGATAGACGATGAATTGATAACGGAAACGACCATCATGAGCAGGGTTTTTGGTGTTGCGGTAATTTCGGGTAAGGTCCTTTGTAAAGGCCTGGTAATAGCTCAGTGTGAAATGAGAATCTTTCTTGATCAGTCGGAATAGGTGAATTTATCAAATGTTTAATCTGAAGATGTAATGTCAGCCGTCTATGTCGTTTCGCATAATATCATTTCCCCTCTCGGATCCACTACTGCTGAAAATTTTTCACGGCTCAAGGAAGGTGTTTCAGGTATACGGCGGCATGATGACGAAAAAATGTCGGACCAACCTTTTTTTGCTTCCTTATTGGACAATACAAAGCCACTCTTAAGGGAAGACAGCTCCGTACCTTATACAAAATTCGAGCAACTACTTATTGCCTCTATGAGCGATGCCTTGCTGAATAGTGATATAGATGTGCGCGACAAAGCGACGGCGCTGATCATTTCTTCCACAAAGGGTAATATCGGTTTGCTCGGTACCGGGACGGATGATCCGGAACTGATGAAGCGGATAGCCCTGCCCAGCTCTGCCGCTGTAGTGGCCCGGCATCATAATTTTATAAATAAGCCGATAGTCGTGTCGAATGCCTGTATTTCCGGAGTATTGGGTATTTTGACCGGTATGAGACTGATACGGTCAGGGCAATATGAAAATGTCGTGGTTGCGGGAGCCGACACCGTTTCAAAATTCGTCCTGTCCGGATTCCAATCCTTTCAGGCTATCAGTCCCGGACTATGCAAACCTTTTGACCGGCAGCGGGACGGAATAAATTTGGGGGAAGGAGCCGCCACTATCGTTCTTTCGTCTCAAAAAAAATATGGATCGGGGATAAGGATTGCCAGTGGATCGGTAAGCAACGATGCTAATCATATTTCAGGTCCATCCAGAACTGGAACAGAACTTTTCCAGATCATGACAAGATCCTTGCGGGAAGCCGGTCTTCAGGCTGCGGATATCGACTTTATTTCAGCGCATGGCACGGCTACCGTCTATAACGATGAAATGGAAGCAAAAGCCATCGGGTTAGCCGATCTGCGGTCGGTGCCCGTGAACAGCCTGAAAGGATATTATGGACACACGTTAGGCGCTGCCGGTCTTATAGAATCTATTATTACCATTCAGTCGATGAAGGAAGGCCTGATCCTCCCTACCATGGGATTTGAACAGATCGGGGTGTCGGAGCCCTTGAATATCTGCTCTTCCTTACTGCGGACTCCATTAAAGAACTGCCTGAAGACCGCTTCAGGCTTTGGCGGTTGTAATGCCGCCATGATAATGAGTAAATGAAATGAACCACATAACCGCCAATAGCGTTATCTGCCATAACTCCGTTTACAAGGACGGGAAAGCCCTGTTCGGGAACAAAGGGGCCGATCCTGCCGGCTTCCTGTTGTCGGTCTATCAGCATTTCGATTGGCAATACCCGAAGTTTTTCAAGATGGATAACCTGAGCAAACTTGGGTGGCTCGCTGCTGAAATATTGTTGAAAGATGTACCCAGTGCCCGGGCATATCTTCCCTGGGAGATGGGAGTAGTCTTGTCCAATGCAAATTCCAGCCTTGATACGGATCGGAAATATCTCGCATCGGTAAAAGAGATCCCCAGCCCCTCGTTGTTCGTCTATACCTTACCCAATATTATGATCGGCGAGATCTGTATAAGGAATAACTTTAAGGGAGAGAATGCCTTTTTCCTGTCCGATTCCTTCGATACCGATTTTATCGTTCGTTATGTATCCTTTCTTATGGATACAGATGCCTGCCAGGCCTGCATCTGCGGATGGGTAGAATTGCTTGGTGAAGAATATGGAGCACAGCTTTTTTTGATCGAAAAGAGGGCAGGGGAAGCGCCTGCATGGACGGCGTCTGCACCTCCGGCGCCTCTTGCCTTTACTGGTGAAAATATCGGCAGGATAATATCGGAGGGGCATGTCAAAACAAAAATACCTGAAAAATGAATTTGTCATCAGCGTCATCATCCGCGCCTTCAACGGCTCCCGCGACGGCCCCTGGAGCTGGATCAGGACCGGGAGCATCCGTCTATGTTGCCGGTGCGGGCGTGATCTGTGCCATCGGGAACAATATTCCGGAATGTCTTTCCGCATTCGGATCCGGACGGGCGGGCATGGGAGAGGCTAAGGTTCTGGAGACGGCTCATCAACAGGAGATCCCCGTTGCCGAGGTCAAAATGAGCAATGAAGAGTTGTCCGGCCTTGCCGGCCTTCCATCCGGGCTGAGCCGCACGGCGCTGTTGAGTATGATCGCAGCCAGGGAGGCCCTGAATAACGCGTCTATCGGGAATATAGCAGCTCTGCGCACGGGGTTTGTTTCCGCCAATACGGTAGGTGGCATGGATAAAACGGAGAACTTTTTTGCCGGCTTCCTTTCCGACCCCCGGTCTGGAAAGCTCGGCGCGGTCGTCAATCACGAATGCGGCAGCATCACGGAACTGGTGGCCGACCGATTGAATATCCGCCATTTCCTTACGACCATAAGTACGGCCTGTTCTTCTTCGGCCAATGCCATATCCTTCGGGGCAAGGTTGATCAGGAGCGGCAGGCTCGACGTGGTGGTGGCGGGAGGCACGGATTCCCTGACTAAATTTACGCTCAATGGCTTCAACGCACTCATGATCCTGGACCGGCAATATTGCCAGCCCTTCGACGAAAACAGGAGGGGCCTGAATCTTGGAGAAGGCGCCGGCTATGTCGTGCTTGTATCGGACAGGGTTGCAGCGTCCCTGGACCCCTTGTGTAAGCTCAGCGGCTACTGCAATGCCAATGACGCGTATCATCAGACCGCCTCCTCTCCCGACGGCCGGGGATCCTATCTGGCGATGAAGGGAGCGCTGGAGCGCAGCGGGATACGACCGCAGGATGTCGATTATATCAATCTGCATGGTACGGGAACGCAAAATAACGATATGTCCGAAGGCATTGCCGTTAAGCGCTTGTTTGACCCAACGTATCCCAGGATGAGCTCTACAAAATCGGCTACGGGACACACCCTGGGTGCAAGCGGCGGAATAGAGGCGGTATTTTCAGCGCTGTCGGTCAGACACGGGATTATTTACCCCAACCTTCGTTTTGAAAACCCCATGACTGATCTCCCTTTTGTGCCCGAAACCGTATTTTTAAAAGATCAGCTTGTCAGGCATGTGCTGTCAAATTCATTTGGGTTTGGAGGGAATTGCTCATCATTGATCTTTTCAAAACGCTGAATTGCCCATGTCCGGCGCCGGCGGTAATCAATAGTATTCAGATGAATATATACATACGGGCAGCGGCTGCCATATCGCCGCAAAGAACATTCGGACCCTCCTCGTCTCTCACGGAACCTGTCGGATATACGGGCATCCGGCTGAAAAGCATAGAACCGGATTATAAGAACTATATAGATGCCAGGCTGTTAAGAAGAATGAGCCGCATCGTAAGAATGGGCGTGACGGCAGCAAGGGAATGCTTACGACAGGTGGAAGAAAAGGAGCCCGGAGCCATTATTACCGGGACGGCCTATGGTTGCCTGGAGGATACGGAGATCTTTCTGACGGAGATGATCGGGCAGAAGGAAGAGATCGTGGCGCCGGGCGCTTTTATACAGTCCACGCACAATACCATCGGGGCTCAGATCGCGCTGATCCTTCAATGCACGGCCTACAATAATACTTTCGTCCACAGAGGCTTCTCCTTTGAATCCGCCTTGCTGGATGCCATGATGTTATTGCAGGAGGGTGAGGCTGCCAGCGCATTGGTTGGCGGAGTGGATGAAATAACGGATATTACCCATCGTCTGCTCACCAGGTTCGGGTTGTACAGGCGGTTTCCGGTGTCGAATCTCGATTTGTTCTTATCCGGGTCAAAGGGTACGATAGCCGGCGAAGGGGCAGCGTTTTTTTTATTGGCCGCATCGCCTTCGGAAAATGATTATGCGCGACTGGAGGGGGTTACCACTTTTTATAAACCGGATACCATCGAAGAAATTGAACAGCATATTCTGTCCTTTCTGAAGGTTCACCAGATCGGGTTGGAGGATATCGACCTGATCATAACCGGCAGGAACGGTGATGAAAGCGGAGACGAAATTTACAACAGCCTGGGAAGATCGGTATTCAGCCAGAAAAAGTCGATCAATTATAAACAGCTTTGCGGCGAGTACCCCACTTCCACGGCCTTTGCTTTTTGGCTGGCGGCAAACCTTATCACACCGCGCACGATGCCTGGCATCCGGGCATCCGTCCAATTGCCGGAAGATAAGATAGAAAGGGTCCTGATCTATAATCATTATCTGCGGACGCAGCATTCTTTACTGCTGCTCTCTGCCTGTCGATAAATAGGGTATAAAATGCTGCTGAACGATTTTTTTATCATCTCCGGGTTACAACGCGAAGGCGATTCCGTCAGGGTCCAGCTGGAGCTGAATGCGGGGCATAAGATATTCGAAGGCCATTTTCCCGGCCAGCCGGTAGTCCCGGGCGCCTGCATGTTACAGATGGTGAAAGAAATTGCGGAAATGGTCAGCGGAATGAAATTAAGGTTGATAAAGGCGGACCATCTTAAATTTATGGCGATCGTCAATCCTGGCGATGCGGGGCTGCTTAGTATGTTGTGTACCTGTACCGTAACAGGGGAAGCGGGTCTGGACGTTTTGGCCGAACTTTTCAAAGACGGATTGGTATGCTTTAAATTCAAAGGCCGTTTTATGTCCCGGGAAGGATGAACGTTGGTTGGGCGACTTTGGAAACCAGCGTAAAACTATGTTGAACTCCCTGATGCGTATTGTAAATAAGAATGTTCTTAAATTCCCGTGTTACGGATGATTTTTTTAGCATATGGAAGGGTAAGCTGTAGCCTCTGGTCAGGTGGCAGGCAAGCCAGACCGCAAAGGCCTGGGCTGTGGGGTATTCCCCGCTCATATGTTTGAAACGCGCAATGGCGACCCTTTCTTCCAGCAACGTTTCGCAGGAAGTATAAAATTTCAGGAGACGACTGTCCCCGTTCTCACCAGTCAGGAACAGATCGGGTTTTTCTCCCGCCGGAAGATGGCTTCCGATAAAATCTTGTAACCGGCGCCTGACCACATTTTCATCCCTGCTATGCAGGGTGGCGACCGCCTTCAGCTCTGCCAGCGCATCTGCTTTTTTATTGTTGACAAGGAACAATACGGCTCCCTCCCCGGCGATGCTGCCCGGGGTATCGGACTCGTAAAGATCTTTATTGGACAGCGCTTCTTTTTTATACCAGCCTTCCAGATATTCAAGATTGAAATTATAGGAGGAGATCTCATCCACACCCCCTAACAGAAAGCTTTTTAAAGGATGCTCTGCCAGCAGCATACCGACATCGATCGCCGCGTTTTCAAAAGCCAGCCCTCTGTGTACATGGGTAATATTATATCCCTTGTTATTGCTTAACAAAGCTATCTGTGAGGCAATGCTGTTGGGCGTGCTTTGTACGAAGGTCCCCGGCGCCAGCGCTTCCTCTTTGTATTCGATGATCTGTTTCAGGAACCGGACGCTGTCTTCCATTCCCCCATTGCCGGTCCCTATAAGTATGCCGTCCGGCGCGGCAGCATCCCGCAGTAAAGGCAAGGCCGCGCCCACGCCCAACTTGACGGATTTGCTCATTCTGCGTAATGTCCCGGCTGGAATGCCCTCATAAGAAGGCTCTGTCGCCCTTAATTTATTATCGGCTGATCCGGTCAGTACGTTGATCTCAGCATCCGGGTAGGTTTGCTGCGGCGAAATACAGGCTGTTTTATGGATATAGAACATGATCAGCAGGCTTTGGAAAAGATCAGGGATGTACAATTACCGCCAAATCCGAAAGAATTGGACATGACATGTGTTAAGGCGATTTTTTTATAGACCTGTACCGGCCGGAGGCCGGTGGTCGCCATGGGTTGTTTAAAATTCAGCCCGGCATATATTTCCTGGTGCTCAAGGTTAAGGATGCTGTATGCTGCTTCAAGCGCGCCCGAGGCCCCCAGCGTATGTCCCGTATTGGACTTGGTCGAAGCAAAAGGCGGAGGTTCCCCGAACAGCCGGATCATGGCCCTGCTTTCCGCTTCATCATTATTTTCCGTGCTGGTGCCATGCGCGTTGATAAAGTCGATCTGTCCATAATCCAATCGCGCGGAATCTAATGCACCCTTCATGGCCAGAAAAGGACCGTCTCCTTCTTCCGACAGGGAGGAGGGGTGGAAGGCGTCATTCGAATTGAAATAGCCGGTCAGTTCGGCATAGACTTTTTTTCCCGCGAGATCTTCTTCTCTTTCCAGAATAAGAAAGGCCGCCCCTTCCCCTAAATTCAGTCCTTTCCGGTTTTGGTCAAAAGGCATGCAGACTTCGGGGGAAAGGATCTGCAGCGCATTGAATCCGTTGATCGTAAATTTTGCCAGGCTGTCCGCACCTCCGACAATGGCTTTCCGGGTCAGCCCATTTTTTATGAGCCTGGCCCCGTACATAATTGCATTTGCGGAAGAGGAACAAGCCGTATTGATCGTGTTGACCATGCCGTTCAACTTATAATGGTCCTGCAGATACAGGTTTACCGATGCGCAATCGTAGGAGGAATAAAAGGGAGATGAGCCGGTTTTGCTGTTGGCATCGCGGTACAATTCATCCGTTAAGCATATCCCACCAACGGTGGTGGCCCCCACCAGGGCGGTATCGGACGAGGAGATCTCTGGAAGGGTCAAGCCGGCATCCGATATGGCTTCACGGAAGGCATGAAGGGCCAGCAAGCTCGTACGGGTGACGCCGGCATCGCTAACTTTCAAGCTTTCCTTTAATTCATCCGTGCCCGTATGTATCTCGCCAAACGGCAGGAGGCCGGAATACCTGGAGGAGAAACGTTGCATTACCGTGATCCCGCACCTGCCTTGTATAAGGGCCGTGTGATTTTCAGCCACATCATCTCCTATAGCGCTGATCGCTCCCATTCCTGTAATAAAAACCCTGCCCATGAAGAGATTTATTTTGTTCTGTTCTTTTCAATGTAATCGACCATGGTATTGATATCAACCAATACTTTCCGGCCTTCTTTAGGATCTTTTATAACAATTCCATATTCCCGGTGAAGAAGTACTATGAGTTCAAGGGAGTCGATGGAATCCAGACCAAGACCCTCGTCAAATAAAGGCTGGTCGTCCCTGATCTCTTCAGGTTCGGTGGACGTCAGATTCAGGAACTCTATGATCTGCTTTTTTAGCTGTTGTTTTAATTGTGCTGTTTCCATATATGATCGGTTCAAATCAGATTTTTTCTTTTTAACCCCGCAAACGTTATGAATTGCAGTACCAGGACAATGATAAATAAAGGTAGGAGATTCGGCAGAACATCTTTTAGTTTTCCACCTTCAAGGAACAAACCGTAATAAGCTTCCAGGCACCAATGCAAGGGTGATATTTTCATGATCGTTCTGAATGAGTCCGGCATCGCAAAGCTGGGCACCATCAGACCGCCGATCGCCGCCAGCATAACGATGGAAATCGCGCCGAACCCATTGGCCTGCTCCTCCGTCCTTGCGAAAACACCGATACAGATGGCATAGCTGACGGCACACCATCCGCATAGTACCGAAACAAGCGCCAATCCGGACAGATCTGACGGAAGATCCAAAGCTGGCAACCCCATCGCCGGGAACAACCATACGCCGATGGTAAAGATGACGATGGCCTGGGCTATCGTCACGCCCAGATAGGTTACTTGTTTGGATAGGATAGAGACTAAATAATTGGTCGGCAAAGTCTTTAACCGTATGAAGCTTCCATTCAGTTTCTCCCTGACGACGCCGCTCCCCAGGGAAAGGACGACAAAGAACATGGCGAATATGGTCCAGGCCGGGACATTGTGCTGCGAGGCATTCGGCACGCTTCTGCTGCCATCTCTCGACACAGGGACCTCGTTGATGGAGATCTTGTTGGAAAGGATATCATTTTCGAGCGAGTCCGGCAATTGTTTTTCGTTTATGGAAAAGTAAATGCTTTTCAACAATTGTCTGCTCTCCACGAGTTGCAGCGCACTGTATAAGGCGCCCTGCACCGAGCGCCGGAAAGGTTCCTGCAGGATGGGATGATAAAATAAGGTTACCGGATCGGCAATGCCCGAACCTGCTGTTATCGTATCGCCCTTCAGGCCAAAAGTATTCAATGCCTTGCTGGACAGCCTCCGGGTCTTTGCCGATACATCCGATGAAAAATCGGACGGTATGACAACAGCCAGCAGCGCATCTTTTGCGTGCATCCGGTCGGTGATCCCTTTGTCGCTCAGGTCCCTGGATACCTCCAGCAGCCTGAACATACCGATCTTATCGATGGCTTGTATCAATTCGGAGCTGGCCTCGCCGGTATCGCGGTTGCAAAGCAAGAGCGGCGATTTATTCTTACTGACCAGTTCAAAAGTGTTGTTTTGAATAAGGGTAATAATGATGACCAGCAGGATCGGCATTCCGAACATCAGGGCAAGCCCGATCCTGTCACGGGTCAGCGTTCGTATGTCTTTTATTATGGTAGCCCGGAGCTTATACATCAATCATTCTTATATTTTTCGCCGGTCAGTTTTAGAAACAACCCTTCCAGCCCATCCTGTCTGTGCGCCGACAATAATTTATCGAGATCATCGTGCGCCACGATCTTACCCTTATCCAGCAGCGCTATTCTTTCGCAAAGCTCTTCCGCTTCATTTAACTGATGGGAAGTATAAATAAGCGTGGTGCCGTTCTTATTCAATTCCTTCAGGTAGTTGATGATGGCATGTCTTGTTTGTACGTCCACCCCAACCGTAGGTTCGTCGAGGAATAAGATCTGCGGTCTGTGTACTACTCCGATCGCAAGGTTTATCATGCGTTTCATGCCTCCCGAAAATTTCTGCACCGGCTTGTTGCGCACCTCCGTAAGACCCAGGATATCGAGTAGCTCATCGGTTCTTTTCCTGATCTCCTGTTTGTGCAGGCCAGCCCAGGCCCCAAAGAATTCAAGGTTCTCTACGGGGGTCAGCTCATGATAAAAGGAAAAGTCCTGCGGAACGAATCCGAAGAGCTTATTTATCGATTTTTTATGTTTCTCGATCTTAACGCCCAAAAGCCGGATGCATCCTTCACGGGAAGGGAGCAGACCCGTCATCAGATGCATTAATGTTGTTTTGCCTGCTCCATTGGGGCCGAACAGGCCAAATCGCTCGCCTGCGCGTATCTGCAGGTCGAGGTGACTGAAAAACGAATCCGGTTGGCCCGGATAATTAAACGTACAATCGCCGATACTTACGGCAAAATGGGTATCGGGCGGCGGCAATTTATTGGTAATAGCATCTGATGAATACATGCTCATGGATACCATTTTATTTTTGACAGTGCCTGAAATGCTTGTTTTTCCACTTCTGCTATTTCCAGCAAATAATCGCCCATAGTATTAAAATCTTCCTGGCTTCCTAACCTGCCTTTGTAAATCCCCGCGGCCTGTACAGCAGCAGTGCGCCAGAGATCGCCCGATCTTGTGAACGTTCCCGAAATCTCCAGCAGCTGCTCGTCAGGGTGAAAGGCAGCCGCCTCCTGTAAAAATGCGCCGTAGATATAGCGAAAGCCTCCTCCTCCCGTTCCGATCTCTTCCTGCATCCTGACCAGTTGGGCGAGGTACAGGCCAGCTTTCTTCAGGCCTAATTTATCCCGCCATTTTTTTATCCTTTTGCCGGTAAATCTTATCCCCTTTACGCCTGCAATCCCTCCCGGGATGTGTAACATGTCGCGGACATTCCTGCTGATCCCGCTTTTTATCGCTTTTTTTATCTGGTCATCGGTAATGGGCTTCCCTGCTTTTGGATAATATAATTGTCCATTCGGGGCCAGCACTCCTTTGGCAAATCTGACGCGTTCCAGCTCATAGCCGGATAACGTCGTTACATGCTCCATCACCGGGTCACTGATCAGATAATTGCCTTCGTCCTTACCGTAAACGACAAGATTATGGGCGTTAAAATGAAAGCGGTATTCTTTGGGAAAATAAGAAAGATAATATACGCCGACCTGGCAGCCGACCGGATGACCAGCATCCAGACATTCTTCTAAAAAGCTTTCCGCTTTCTTTTTAGAGCTGAATTTTTTTCGGATGACGGAGATCCCAAGCGACTGGCAATTTCTCTTGAAAATAAGACCCGGCATGGTCCGGAACGCTATGGCAGGCCCTTTGTTTATTTTCAGGAACGGGATATACACAAAGAACAACCCCGAGCCAATGCCAAACGCCAACGGTTCGGTCATCTTCCCTACACCGATATTTCTCAGCAAATTCGTGGTAACTCCATTCTCACAATGAGCAGCCTGTATATGTTCGAAATTAAGCTTCATGCGGGGTCAGGCTTTTAAGGTCTGTTAAGGGCACGTCAAAGGCTTCGGCATACCGCCTCAGCTTTTTTTCCGATATTTTTTTAAACGTCATGGGGTTCAGATGTCTCTTTATCTGCCATTTCCAGAATCCCGTATAATCCGACAGGATCCCTATATCCATCAGCCGCAGCTCCATAAAATAAAGCAAAGGGCTGGCTTCATTATTCATCACTTTTTTCCTGGCAGCCTCGACACGCTCTCCGATATCCTGCCAGGCTGCGTCAAGCGCATTGATCTTGACATCCCACCCGCGGCTCAGCTCGGTAGTATACTTGCCTGAGCTGTCGGTTGCATAACAGATCTCATTCGTGATCTTGCCAAGTGAGCTCATATCCTGTGGGACATCTTCTTTTTTCATAAAAAACGGTTAACAAACCGTAAGCATAGCGTACATATATGAAAAACGCGAGCTTTCGGGAACAAGCAATAAGATCTTTTCCTCCTTTTTTAACCGGCCACTATGAAATAATTCATGGACCATAAGATATACGGAACTCGCGCCGACATTCCCCATGCTGCTAAGATTGACAAACCATTTCTCATAGGGTATACTGGCCCCATAAAGCGCTATCTGTTCGAAGATCTTACTTTTAAAGAATTCGCTGGACATATGCGGCAGGAAATAATCTATGTCGCTTGCATCAAGGCCCTTCTTTTCAAAGATCTCGCTTATTTTTTTTGCGCCCAACGGCACTATATTGTCGCTTAATAACTTTATGTCCTGCTTGATGCTGAAGATCGATTTGCTGATGATCTCTTCCGGTGTATATTCAAGATAGCTTTTCAATGTGCCGTCTGCGAGCTTTTCGCTGGCCATATACATACAGGTTTCCATCTCATTCGCATAGGAGGCGCCTTCAATCCAGTCCACCCGCAGACTGAGACTATCCTCATTTTGCTTATTCGAAAGCTGGAAGGCGGAAGCCCCGTCGGATAACATCCACCGTAGAAATTCTTTTTCGAATCCTATAAACGGATTTTCCTTCAGATCCTTTAATTTCTGAGCCTCTTCCTCAAACACGTTAGCGACAAGCGAAGCCGAAAACCGTTCTGAACCGGTGGCGACGGCGTGCTGAACGTCGCCCGTTTTTACCGCCATATAGGCATACTTGAAAGCATGCATGCCGGCGCAACATACTCCTGCCGGAGATACGACTTCGATGGGATTTGTTTCGGGCAGCCAGCCATGTACCATGACGCCATGTGAAGGCATCATCTGATCCGGCGAAGAAGTTCCGCAGGACAGCAATTCCATGGTCTTTAATTTGGCGGGATCATTGCCGTACAGGGCGCGTACAGCCAGCGCCGTCATTTGCGCATTGGTATGTGTCGTTTTTCCTTCTTTTGTCAATGCATAATACCTTGTTTTTATACAATTATTCCTCAACACGATCTTTTTTGATTTTGAAGGCTTGCCATTGATAAAACCAAGATAGGATTCCATGTCATCATTGGACACTGGATCATTGGGAAGGAAAATCGATGTGTTGGTTATATAGACCTGCTCAAGGGACATAGATCGAGTGAATTAATTCAAATTTAAATAATATTTTTTTTTCGCTTTTATCCGCCTGGATAAGAAAGGCTTAATGAATACCGCGTCAAGGACAAGGACGATCGGGGCAACTATAAAAAGGGCAAATAACAGATAATATTTAAATACGGCGAGCCAGACCCCCTTTTTTTCCCTTTTCGCAATGAACGAGGCCCAAATCCTAAAGATACGCCCTGCTTTGGATTCTATGAACATTAAGTTGTATTTCACCTGGACGGCACCCTGCCTCAGCAACTCATTTTGCAGGCCATCCCATTCATTGCGGTGGAGATAAGGAAGCAGACTGGTTCCAAATGCTTTTGTATGAGCTATGTCCTGATCCGCGACACCGGGTGGAGGGAAAATATTCAGATAGCGGTCTTTTTTTCCATGAAGCATCCAATGAAAAATAGTTACAAAGCTGATATGGTTCTGGTGTTTATCCACCAGGGCAATATTACCGACCAATTTCGCCCCCGCATCCCTGAGTGTTTTTTTTACTCGTTCAAAAGCATTAAGCCACATATTCCTTGCACCGGTAATGGTGATCACGGGAGAATTTTTAACCACGGCTCTGAATGTGGGATCCTGCAACAGGGAATTAAAGGGAATACTGGGAGACAGGAACCAGGCCTGATAACCAAGGATGATGAGGTCGTAAGCGCTTTCCTTTAATGTAAAGGGCTCCAATTTTCCGGGCACGCCCATAACACAATCGGGCATAACACTAAAAAAACGGTCACCCGTCCAGGGGAATGAATAATCTGGCAACGGTTTGATCCTCACTTTTTCAACGGAAATCCCGGATTCAACCAGTGGTCTGGTAAAATTATCGATGATCTCCCCTAACTGGCCAGTTTGTGTATAATAGATCGCTAACACTTTTTTACTCATTTAGATCTTTTAAGTGCAATATTTTCGATTTTTTACTATAATCGCGGATCGCTTTTTGAACGACAGGAGACAAGCTTTTGAAAGAACGATAAATATCCTGGCTGTCTTGTTCAAGATCTTTACGGTAGTTTACGATTCGCGGAGCGTGTTCCTGGATCGTAAGGCGCAGGAAGTGATACTCGCCATTTGTGCTGTCTTTTGCAAGCGAGGATTCGAGTTTGGTATAGCCCGATCTGAATAATTTTAATTTGTCTTTTGGCCTGGCGGCCAGCCCAGCTTTTTTCATCAGCAGCGCCCCTTCATACGCCTCTTTTTCAGGCACGGACGACCAATGCAGAGAGGACAACTGCACATCGATCTCATTGGCTTTCCCGGACGCCATCACGGTATAAAAGACACTTCTGTCAAAGCCTTGCAGCTGATGATCTCCCCTGATGGCAAACCCTTGAAAAAGCAATAAAATCAGCTGGAATTTCATAGTGTATTTGATAATTGATCAAATATAAAGAATAATGATATTTGTGCAACTTTTCCTTACTTTTGGGGGTTAGATTACTATCTTGTAGCAGATGAATTTTTCTTCTCCGGATTTGGCAAATAATAAGCAATTTCATGGGTCCTGGGCTGTTATACTGGGCGGATCAAGCGGTTTTGGGCTGGCCGCCCTTGAAAAATTGGCCAGGCATGGAATGAACATTGCTGTACTCTACCGGGAAATGAGCGCCCCCGAAAAAATATTGAAAGCGAAATTGGCGGCTATTGCGAATTCCTATAAAGTATCTGTTAATACGTTTAATGTCAATGCACTGGAGCCTGGGGCCTGCGACTTATTCAGTCAGCAGTTTGCTGCCATGGCCGGGGGGAAGCATAGCATTAGATTACTGCTTCATTCCATAGCCCGGGGCAATCTTAAACCGTTGGTCGTTCCCGAAAATAGCGACCTCCACGAAATCCTTTCTATTAAAGATATCCAGTCCACTACCTATGCCATGGCAACAAGTCTGCTGGATTGGACAAGATCCCTCCTGGCAGGAGAACATTTTCATACGGATGCCAGAATAATCGGGCTTACCAGCGAAGGGGCGCATAAATACTGGGAAGGTTATGCGGCGGTTTCAATAGCCAAGTCATCTCTGGAAAGCCTTGTAACGTATATGGCCGTCGAGCTGAGCAAATATGGATTAAAAACAAATCTTATAAAGGCTGGGATTACCGACACCCCTTCCTTAAAAAGATTGCCGGCCAGTGAAGAGCTTATCAGACTGGCTGCCATCAGAAACCCATTAGGCAGATTGACCAGGCCGGACGATGTAGCGAATGTCATTTATCTGCTGTGTACCGATGAGGCATCCTGGATAAACGGATCTGTAATTCATGTAGACGGCGGCGAACACTGCCGGTAGTTCCAGTAAATGGAAAACCATATGTACGATTATATTTTTAGCCATTTACCTTATAAGTCGTCTTTTCTTTTTGTAGACGACATTTCATTCCTCGATGGGAATAAAGTGATCGGGCATTATACGCTGAAAAAAGATGCTTTTTTTTATGAAGATCATTTTGCCGGAAATCCGGTGACACCCGGCGCGATCATTACCGAGATCATGGCACAGACTGGTCTGGTGGTATTAGGAATTTATCTTTTGATGGAGACGGGCAAGGGTAAATCTTTGTTTGATGCAGATGAGCCGCTGGTCCCCGTGCTTACGTCTACTGATGTTTCCTTTCACAAGATGGTATTGCCTGGAGAGAAGGTCACCGTGATCTCCCGGAAGGAATATTTCCGGTTTGGAAAGCTAAAATGCCATGTGGAGATGCTGGATGAACAAGAAGGACTGATTGCAAAAGGAGTATTATCCGGTATTGTAAAGAAGTTTGCAAAATAAAAATTTGGTAAAATGGGTCGTCGGGTGGTAATTACTGGCTTAGGAGTTGTTTCCCCAAATGGCGTGGGAATTCCCGAGTTTTTACATTCGATTCAATACGGAATATCGGGAATAAGATTTATGCCCCAATATGAGAAGCTGAAGTTTAACTGCCAGGTTGCCGGCATGCCTCATTTTGAATGGGATCAGTTGAAAAAATATGTTTCTGAGATTACCTTCCATGGCTTGAAAGGCAACGCCATCGGGTATGGGATAAGGGCGGCTCTTGACGCATGGACCGATGCGGGAAACTTCATCAGCAATGATCAGACCTTCTGGGAAACCGGATGTGTGTTTGGCAGCAGCGTAGCCGATGTGGAAGTGGTGAGAAATGTGATAAACCGCGTGGATTCCGGGGAAGCAAGGAAATTGGGCTCCCGTGTGGTGGAGCAGCTGATGAACAGCAGTGTAACTGCTTATATTTCAGGACGTTTGGGCTTAGGCAATAAAATAATTGCCAATTCTGCCGCCTGCGCCACCGGTACCCAGGCCATTTTGATGGGGTATGAATATATAAAACATGGCCTGGCCGGTCGTATGGTCGTTGGGAGCTGCGAGCACGTAGATCCCTATATTTTCGGCGCGTTTGATTCCATGCGTATTTTGTCGAGAAAATTCAATCACCTGCCTGAACAGGCTTCGCGCCCGATGAGCCAGTCTGCCTGCGGTTTTGTCCCAGGTTCCGGAGCAGGCGCATTGATCCTCGAAGACCTTGATTTCGCGATGGAGCGGAAAGCAACGATCTATGCAGAAATAACCGGAGGGGCCAATAACTCGGGCGGCCAGCGACGGGGCGGCTCGATGACGGCTCCCGGATCGCCTGGAATTATACGATGTATCTCGGAGGCCCTCGCCAGTTCGGGTACCGACCCCCAGTCCATAGACCTGATAAGCGGCCATTTGACCGCCACTGCCGCGGATAAAATGGAAATTCAAAATTGGGGCTTGGCGCTTGGAAGAAATGGTCGTAATTTCCCGCTGATCAATTCCCTGAAGTCAATGATCGGGCATTGCCTTAGTGCTGCCGGATCCATTGAGGCTATTGCGGTGGTATTACAAATTATGCATCAGTTTGTGCATCCCAATATAAATCTCGAGGATCCAAACCCTGAAATTTTAGCAGAGATAAGTATGGATTGTATCCCGACAACTATGATAAAAAAAGAAATTAATACAGTCGCCAAAGCAAATTTCGGTTTTGGAGATGTTAACACGTGTTTAATATTTTCAAAATACAAATAATGGATAGACAAGCAATTTTGAATGAGCTTAAGCTGGTATTGGAACCTTATACGGAAGATAAGGAAATGCTGCGCGGAATTAATGACGGGACCGACCTTGTAAAGGATCTGAAGATCAATTCTGCTAATCTGGTGGATATTATTATCGATGCGGAAACAAAATATAATGTAGAGATCGATCTTGATTCTGCTGAGAAAATGATCACGGTGGGAAGTTGTATCGATGTGATCATGGCGAAAATGGATCGTTGAAATATGATGAGCGCCGGTAATGATATAGTCGCATTAGAGATCATTGACAGACAACGTTCTTCCCAACCTGCATTTTATTCTAAAATCCTTTCCGCTGGCGAGCAGGCGCTTTACAGGCAGGAGGATCTTAAAGAAATGTTCTTTGATCTTTTTTTATGGTTATTATGGTCTGTTAAAGAATCGGTTTATAAATATAAAAAGCGGACCTCTCCCAGCCTTTCCTTTTGTCCTGCAAAGATCATTCTTCAAAGCATCGATCTCCCTTCAGGACGCAGCTTAACAGACTTTACGGGCCGCCGTTGGGAGAACACCGGATATGAGGAAGATGAGTTCTATAAAGGCATTATTCTTTTCGGATCCGAGATCTTTTATTCCAGGTCCATCATTCATCGTCAATTGATATCGACCGTCGTCAGCAGTGACCGGAGTTTTGAAGGCATCTTGTGGGGTCTTGAAATGATCGACCAGCCGGGGTATGAGCGCCAGTCGGCGGCAGTCCGTGCGTTTGCCTTAAGTAAATTGGAGCGCATTGCTCCGGGGCATGACTGGCAGATCATAAAAAGCCCGGTTGGTTATCCGATTGTATTGCAAGGAGGGAGGGAAACGGATATTCCCCTCTCGCTGGCTCACCATGGCCGGTTCGTTGGCTATTCGTTCCTGTCGGTTCCGTTCCTGTCTTCGCCTTCGCAGCCGGCTCCTTCACAGTCGTCTCCCTCGCTGCCGCTTCGCCCGCCATCACAGATGGCTGCCCGGAGTTAAAAACAGCTCTTCGTATAAAAAATCTGCTGCAAACCGGCCAGCTTCCTGCCACCGTTGTCTGGTGGCTCTTCCTGTGAAGAATGGATTGAAATGCTTTTGTAATTCATGGGAATACCCTTCGTACACTTTCAGACGATTTGGGATATGTAAGGAATCTGCCCGGGCATGGATGGCAAGACTGCCATAAAAGGAGGAGCCTTTATGATCGATGGGCACAATTTTGTCTTTGTTACCATGCACGCTGACAATGGGCACCCGGCCATTTTTTAACCATTCCAGGTCGAATATGGCGCCCCAGAAATTGACGACGGCGCCTATATTGCCGGGATTATAAGGCCCGGTTATAAGATTTGAATCCGGTCTCCGTTGCAATTGCAAAAGCTCAGCACCGCTGCTGTAGGCGGCCTGCAAGGCAATGATGCCCCCGGCTGAATTACCTGCCAGTACGATCCTGCTGGTATCGATCCGGTACAATACATAATTCTTCTTAAAAAAGCCTACTGCCCGTTGCACATCAACCACGGCATCGGAACAGCTTTTTACGAGTTCCCTGAAGTTAAAAAGCGGATTTTTTTTGCTCAGCCGGTAATTGATGGCTGCACATACATATCCTGTGCTTGCAAAGGCTTTGCTCCATAATCTGATGCTTTTCGATCTTTTGGAGCCGAATTTGAACCCCCCACCATGCATCCAGATGATCAGCGGTCTCGCGGCGACGCTGTCCGGCTCCGGTTGGTATAGGTCAAAACGATAAGACTTGTTCTGGCGGGCGGGTGAGTCGCTGAAATAAGATAAATTTTTCTCCTCTTTTACCGTCTGGAACACCGGGTCCTTATACCTTACCGGTGGTCCGGTCTGACTATATCCGGGATGAAAAAGGTACGAACAGATAACGGATGCAGATATATAGTTTAATATTTTCATATGATCCTTGCCTTCCCCGGGGAGCACTGGCCATATAGCCACCGGCTGTGTAGCCACCCCCGCAGGGCCTATCTCGAACCGACCTTCCCGGGATTGTCCCTGATAAAAGCACTCCAGTCATTTGCCTTTTTTCCCGTAGCTTTTTTTTCCGTAGTCTTTCCCGGAAAATGATGCTGAAAATGATGGCATACCGCTACCGCCACGGCATCGGATGCGTCATATCCGCTGATCTCATTCTCCAGCTTCAGGATATGCCGCAACATTTTCCATACCTGTTCTTTATCGGAGTTGCCTTTACCCGTTATGGACTGTTTTACCTTACTGGGCGAATATTCGGTGACGGGGATCCCTGCCTGCATGGCTGAGGCGATGGCTACCCCCTGCGCCCTCCCGAGTTTGAGCATGCTCTGCACGTTCTTTCCAAAAAAAGGCGCCTCGATAGCGAAGTCATGTGGCTGGAACTGGCCGATCAGCTCGCATACTTTTTTATGGATAAGCCTGAGCCGTTCATAGGCATCATTCCGGGGGGAGAGCTTGAGCACGCCCATTTCAATAAGCGTGGCCTGGTTGCCGGAGCACAGGATCAGGCCATAGCCCATCACCAATGTGCCAGGATCGATGCCCAGAATTATTTTCGGTTGCTTTTGCAAGAGGAGGATTATTTTTGATGCCAGTTTGCTACTGAACAAAAATATCAAATTAATACTCAACTACATCCTGGGGCCGCTGGTATTCCTGTTTCTTTCTTATTCTATCTATCGTCAGGTGCTCCGGCAACCCGACTGGCGCGGTTCACTCGGTCAGGTGCGCCAGGCCATCACCGGTCCGCAGCAATGGAAATTATGGCTCGTACTGGCGCTTATGCCCATCAACTGGGGCATTGAGGCCCGCAAATGGCAATTGGCGATGCGGTCAGTTATGCGCATACCCTATCTGGATGCCTTCAGGGCCGTCCTGACCGGCACTACCCTGGCCTCTTTCACCCCCAACCGGATGGGAGAATATCTGGGCCGCATGCTGTATGTCGAAGAGGGTAAGCGGCTATCTTCGATATCCCTGACGATCGTTTGCAGCATTGCTCAGCTGCTGATCACCCTGGCCGTGGGAATAACGGGTGTCCTGTATCTGCGCTGGTATCTTCATGGACATGCGTTTTCCGGGCGCCAGAACCTGCTGTTCTGGCTGGATATTTTGCTGGCCCTCGTATCTTTCCTGCTGGCAGGTTTAACATTTATTTATTTTCGGTTGTCCTCGGTGATAAAGGTCCTGGAGAAGATTCCCCTGGCCAGAAAATACATGGGTTCTGTAAAGATTTTAGAAAGCTTTAACGCAACTATGTTGACGGAGATCTTGTCACTGGCGTTTTGCAGGTACCTGGTGTTTATCATCCAGTATAGCCTGGTTTTCCCGGTGTTCGGTGTATTTCTCGGGATCTGGCAGGTCTGGGGAGGAGTGAGTGTGGTGTTCTTAATCATGGCTGTTGTCCCTACCTTTACTTTTCTGACCGAACTGGGGCTGAGATGGGAGGCGGGCATACAGGTACTGGAATTATTCAGCGCCAATGCACTGGGTATTTTTGCCGCTTCTTTTGCGATCTGGCTCATAAACTTAATTATACCGGCGTTAATCGGGAGTTTATTAATTTTAAGCATTAAACTATTCAAAAATAGATGAGAGCATTTGTTACGATCTGTACCCTTGTGCTGACAGGAATGTCATTTCAACTGGAGCCGGGGCCGGGCAATGAATTTTGCGGAGGAATACGAAATACTGCCTTTCAGGCCGGAGAAGTGCTGACCTATAAGGTGCTGTATAAGCTCGCGAATGTATATGTAGCGGCGGGAGAGGCCGTTTTTTCGAATAATATCGAGAAGCTGAATGGAAAGGACGTTTATCATGTGGTGGGTGATGGGAAGACCTATAGTTTTTATGATAAGTTCTACCGGGTAAGGGACAGGTACGAATCCTATATCGATACCTCGACCCTCCAGCCCCTTAAATTTGTCAGGAATGTGAATGAAGGGGGCTATAAGACTTATGAGAACGTGACCTTTGTAAAAGCGACAAACACGGCTATCACAACTCAGGGGGTGTACAAAGTGCCTTCCTGTATTCAGGATGTGGTAAGCGCGATTTTTTATGCCCGCAATATCAACTTTTCACGCTACAAAAAGAACGATACCATTCCCTTCGATATGTTCCTCGACAGACAGGTATATCATCTGTATATCCGCTACCTCGGCAAAGAAACGATCCGGACCAAATATGCTAAATTCCACGCCATCAAATTCAAACCGCTGCTGATCTCAGGGACGATCTTCCAGGGTGGAGAGAAGATGACGGTCTGGGTGAGCGATGACCCCAATCATATCGCCCTGCGTGTGGAAAGCCCCATCAGCGTCGGCAGCGTGGTCATCGACATGTCCTATTACCGCAATCTGCGTTATCCGCTGAGTTCGCTGATGGATATGTAACCTCGCGATTAACCTATGAATTCTTCTATATTGTCAGGGCTGACTATATGGGTATCTGTAACGGGATAATTGGCCATAAAAGTTTGAGGGAAGTGTGTTTTGCTTTTTGGATTCCATTTGCATTCAAACGCTGTCATCTTCTCATTTACTTCTTCTATAAAGTCGATCTCCTGTTGTTGGGTTGTACGCCAAAAAAACTGACTTGCCTCAATACCCTTATAGTTAAGATATTTGAAACGTTCTGCTATAAAGAAATTTTCCCATAAAGCTCCTATATCAGTTCTTGTCTGGATCGGGCTGAAATTATTGATGATGGCATTGCGTATGCCACAGTCATAGAAATAAACTTTTTTGCCTTTTTTTATTTCATTACGAACATTCCTGTTTAGTGCCGGCAAGCGGAATAGAACAAATGTCTTTTCCAGTAGATCGATATATTTTTCAACCGTCCCTTTATCTGCTCCCACGGTTTGCGCTAACTCGTGATAATTGACTTCCGAGCCTACTTGTAATGCCAGGGCTTTTAATAGTTTTTCCAGCAAAACAGGTTTCTTGATTTGTTCCAGCATCAAAAGATCTTTATAGAGGTAGCTATTTGCCAGTAATTTTAATAGTTCCTTTTCCTGCCCCTGAGTGGTCACTATCTCGGGGTAATAGCCGTATATCAATCGTTGTTCCAGCAAACGCTTTTCTTCTAATAAGCCATGATCCAGAACCATCTCTTTAAAGCATAATGGGTATAACATAAACTCATACTTGCGGCCAGTAAGCGGCTCGTTCACGTGGCTTGATAATTCAAAAGCAGAAGAACCGGTCGCAATTACCTGGATATCCTTTAACTGATCAGTAAACAATTTTAAGGTGAGCCCTATATTGGAAATGCGCTGGGCTTCGTCAATGAAGACAATTTTGTTTTTTCCTGTCAGTGTTTTTAATTTTGTTGAAGTTGTATTAGTAAGTATTTCTCTTACATCTGCTTCATCGCCATTTAGATAGAGCCAACTTTGATTAAGTCCTTTAAGCAGATTTTCGACTAATGTTGATTTCCCGGACTGACGTGGACCAAATATCAGGATTGCTTTGCCTTTAAATAATCTTTCGGTGATCTTCTCTCGTAAATACCTTTGTATCATTATTTGCGATTCAAATCACTAAATTACATGTTTATTTGCGATTCAAATCACCAAATATTATAATTGTATTCTATGACATTGATTGTCAATGTATTAAAATCATGTAAAACATCAAATCTCTGTTAACCTAAACACCTTCCCACTCCTCACCCCCTTCTCCGTCATCTGCAGCTCGCAACACTCACTCAACGGATCATGTTCGAGGAACAGGACGTAATTACCAGCCGCGGCCTCGTTCAAAAAGGATCTTTTCTCATGTAGCGTCGTCAGCGGGAACATATCATAGGCCATTACCCAGGGAATAGGAATATGTCCGACGGAAGGCAGCAGGTCGGCCATGAACACGATGGTCCGGCCCTTGTATCCGATCTGCGGCAGCATCATCGCATCCGTATGCCCGTTCGCCAGCCGGATGGACAATTGCGGTAGGATGCCGGAAGGAATGATCCGCGCATCCGCGGCGCTCGCCCCGTCCAGCTCAATAAACTTCAGTTGCCCACTTTCCTGTATCGGCAGGATATTTTCTTTCAAAAAGGAAGCTTTCTCCCGGTCGTTTGGCTCTGTGGCCCATTTCCAATGCCGCTCATTGCTCCAGTATACGGCGTTCTTAAAGGCAGGCACAAGACGTTCACCCTCCCTTACAATACTGCCGCCGCAATGATCGAAATGCAGATGGGTCAGGAATACATCCGTGATATCATCCCGGTGAAACCCATGCGCGGCGAGGGATTTATCAAGGGTGGCGTCACCATGAAGCTGATAATTCCCGAGGAATTTCGCATCCTGCTTGTTCCCGATGCCGTTATCCACCAGGATCAGCCGCTTCCCTTCTTCGATCAGCAGACAGCGCAGGGCCCAGGAACAAAGATTGTTCTCATCCGGCGGATGGACCTTGCTCCACATGCTTTTGGGCACGACGCCGAACATGGCGCCTCCGTCGAGTTTGAAAAAGCCGGTTTCGATCGTGTAAAGTTGCATGGTTTGTTATTTTAAATGTCACTCCGACCCCGCCAGTCCGCCATGGGCGATCTGTCTTTGCTTGACAAGGGCGGAATACAGCCAGATGAGGCCGATCACAAAAAAGACCGTCAGGGATATGACCGAATTCTTCATGCTATGGGTCATATCATCGATAAAGCCAAAGCAGAACATTCCGATCACAATGGCGATCTTCTCGGTGAGGTCATAATAGCTGAAATAGGAAGCCGTGTCTTTGGTCTCCGGCATCAGCTTGGAATAGGTCGACCGGCTTAGCGATTGTATGCCTCCCATGACCAGTCCAACCGCCAGCGCCAGCACATAAAAGGAATATTCAATGGGGGCTTGCCGGGGCTCCAGCTCCAGCTTCAGCCTCGAGATCTCCGCCTCCGTCTTGCCCAGCTCCGCGTCGTCCGCACCGGACAAGCTGATCGATGGTCCAGGACCGGCGATCTCATTTCTGGGATTACCGGCAGCGTCTGCATTACGCGGGACCCTCCTGGCTATCAACACATCCCTTTGCTGCTGCAGCGCCTCGATCTTTTCATAGTAAGGCGTTAGCCTGTCGGCAAAATTGGCCGTTTCATAGGCAGCCACACAGATCATGATCCAGAACACGACCACGCCCATCAATACTTTGATATTTCCATAGACGGCGGACAGGCGGCTCATGACGATGGCGCCGGCGATGGCCACCAGCTGGATCGCGACGATGGTGATGATCAGCTTGCTGTCTTCCAGGTGCAGCAATTTACTCCCGAACAGGGTCGCCGCCAACATGACCGTCTGCACCCCCATGCTGTAGAAAAAGAATCCGCGCAGGAACTTTTTCAGTACGGGCATTTGCTTTATCTCATTGAAAACCTTTCTTACTTCGGCGAAACCTTCCTTAAAGACATTCGTTCTTTTCTGATCCGTCCGCTGGATCTTCGGTAATACGGCAAAGGTCACCTGAGCAAAACCCGCCCACCAGAGCCCCACCAGCAGGAAGTTCAGCCGGAGGGCGAAAAAAGCATTGTCCGGCATCATCACCACGATGACAAATCCAATAAGTTGTAACAATACGCTGCCGACATATCCGTAAGCATACCCCTTTGCGCTCACCCGGTCCTGGTCCTCAGGCGCCGCGATCTCCGGCAGATAGGCATTGTAAAATACCAGACTGCCCACATATCCCATGGAGGCCAGCATAAAGCAGATAATCCCCAGCGCCAGGTTGGACCCGTCGAAGAAATACAGCATGCTGCATCCAGCGGCGCCCATATAGCAGAAGAAGCGCATAAAATTTTTCTTATTTCCCCTCGTATCGGCAACAGAAGTAAGGATCGGGTAGAACAAAGAGATCAGCAGATAAGCTGCGGCAAGGGAATAGCTGTATATGGAGGAATTTATGAATTTTCGCCCGAACAGGGGGATCATCTCGCTGCCGAAATGCTTACGGGTGGCAGCCGTAAAATAGATAGGAAAAAAAGTAGTGGTAATGACAAGGTTATAAACTGAGTTTGCCCAGTCGTACATCGCCCACCCGTTGATGATCTTTTTGGGAGCAGTCAGCATGGATAAAGTTTTATTTCACCATTCCCCTGTACAACAGCACCAGCATTACCAGCCCAATGAAAATGCGGTAATAGCCCCATATCCGGAAACCGTATTTTTTGAGCAATCCGATAAAGCTGCGGATAGCGATCACCGCCACGATGAAGGCAATGACGCTGGCAATGCCCAGCAACGCGAAATTATCTTTCGACAAGACCTCCGGATGGTCCTTATGTACATCCCAGAAGCTTTTTGCGGAAGCGGCGATCATCGTGGGGACTGCGAGAAAAAAAGAAAACTCGGCGGCGGCTTTCCGGCTTAATGACTGGCTCATGCCTCCGATGATCGTGGCGGCGCTGCGGCTGAGGCCTGGTAAAAGAATGGACAGCACCTGAAAACAACCGATCCGGAAAGCGATCGTATTGGACACCTGCGCTTCGTCATGGATGGTAGGATGGAGGAACCAGCGGTCTACAAACAGGAACAGGATACCCCCTCCGATCATCACGGCGGCGATAAAATACAGGTTGCTCAGCGCCGCGTCGATATGTTTTTTCAGCAGCACCCCGAATACGATGGCCGGGATGACGGCGATGACCAGCTTTATATAAAAACCAAGCCGGGAAAAATCAAAGAATTTACGGTAATAAACCACCACCACCGCGAGTATGGCAGCGAGTTGTATGACGATCTCGAACATATCCGAAAAAGGAGTGGATTCCACGCCGATAACGGGGTTGGCAAATTTCATATGGGCCGTGGAGGATACGGGCAAAAATTCGGTCAATCCTTCGACGATGGCAAGGATAATGGCCTGGACAATGCTCATGAGGGATGGTTATGCACTCTTTTTGAAAATAGCTACGATTTCCAGCGCCAGCCCTCCCAGGATCAGGATGGGGGCGAGGGTGATCCGGGTAAAGCTATAGACCTCTTTAGGATCGAAGATATTCGGGTCCTTGCTCTTCCCGCCGGCCATTAAGAAAAGGCCCAGGGCCATGATGATGATGCCGATCAGCATCCAGCGGTAATTCTGTTTGCCGAATAAAGGCGTGTTTTGCCTGGGAACGGCTATTTTGGAAGAAGGAGCTTTTTTGGTAGTTGTAGTTGCCATGAATGGATTAGATTGATTATTGGGCCTGCAATATACTGAATCCCTGAATACACCGCTCCGGCCCCGCCAAACTCCGGAACCGAACATGGTTCGGCTGGCCGAAGGCCAAACTCAATACAGGTCGTCCAGCTTCATTTTCAGGTATTTCAGGACACTGCGGTGGGTGCTGATAAAGGATATGCAGATACCCAGCAGCACGATCACCAGGAACATGGAAATGAGCAGGGTATAATCCCGGAGGGCCCTGATCTCCGGCAGCCATTTCTCGGTCAGGAATATGACCCCGACGATGCCCCCCACGGCAATGATCCCGCTGATGGCCCCGTTGATCAGGGCCCGGATGTCCATGGGCTTGGCAATAAACCAGCGGGTGGCCCCCACCATCTGCATGGTCTTGATGAGGAACCGGTTGCTGAACATGGCCAGCCGGATCGTGTTGTCGATCAGGATGATCACCAGCACCGATATGACAATGGCTACCGCCAGTAAGATAAAGCTGATCTTGCGGATAAGATTGTTCAGGCTGGAAACCAGCACCTGATTATACTGCACCTCGCTGACCGCGATATTCTGGATCAGGTCCTCCTTGATCTTCGACAGAGAATCCGGATTGGCATATTCGCTCCTGATCTTAAAATTAACGCTGGCCGGCAGGGGATTCTTATCCAGCACCGTTCCCCAATCCTTGTTCCCGTCCGAAATAAACCGTTGTTTGGCCAGGTCCTTGGTCAGGTATTCATAAGATTTCACATAAGGCTGCGCCGCTACATACTGCACCAGTCCTGCGCTGTCTTTGGCAGACACGTTCTCCCGGACATAGACCTGTACTTCCACGTTCTCCCTGAAGTTCTGACCCAGCTTATTGGCGTTGATCACGATCCAGCCCAGCAGGCCCAGCAGGAACAACACTACTGAAACGCCCACAATGGCCATAAAATAGGAGGGAGTGGAGCGTTTAGCATATCCTTTTCCAAATTGCGCCATAAGAAACAATTAATTTTCGGATTAATGTAACGACAGATACCGACAAAAATAACGGATTTACGGGCATCTTCACACTCTTTCTTTACCCGGATCAGCCTCCTTTTCCGTATATTTGTTACCCTTTAAACGACACACTTGCCGCATTATTTCAGGGAGAAGAGAGCTTTTAACTTTTTTCCAACACCATACAACGAATCATGGAATATAATTTCAGCAATATTGAGAAGAAATGGCAGCAGCAATGGAATGCGGACCACCGGTATAAGGTAAGCAATGATTTCTCCCGTCCCAAGTGCTATGTGCTCGATATGTTCCCCTATCCCAGTGGCGCTGGCCTGCACGTAGGGCACCCTCTGGGCTATATCGCCAGCGACATCTATTCCCGGTATAAAAGGCTGAAGGGGTTTAACGTGCTCCATCCTATGGGCTATGACGCCTTTGGCCTGCCTGCCGAACAGTATGCTATCGATCATGGCATCCACCCCGCCGTATCCACGCAGACCAATATATCCAATTTCCGCAGGCAGCTGGACAATATCGGCTTTTGCTTCGACTGGGACCGGCAGGTGCTTACCAGCGAGCCCTCCTATTACAAGTGGACGCAATGGATCTTCCTGCAATTGTTTAAAAGCTGGTACGACCGCAAAGGGAATAAAGCATCCGCAATAGCCGACCTGGAGAAGATCTTCGGCGCAGAAGGCAATGCCGCCCATCCTTGTCCCGGCGACCCCGGTACGCGGTTCACCGCGGAAGAATGGAATGGTTCCGGATTCCGGCGCCAGCAGGAGATCCTGATGAATTACCGTCTCGCGTATTGTGGTTATGGCGAGGTCAACTGGTGCGAAGCGCTCGGCACCGTGCTGGCCAATGACGAAGTGATCAATGGGGTCAGCGAACGCGGCGGCCATCCGGTGATAAAAAAGAAATTACGCCAGTGGTACCTGCGGATCACGGATTATGCGGATCGTTTGCTGGAAGGCCTTGAACGCGTCGATTTCAGCGATGCGATGAAGGAAATGCAAACCAACTGGATCGGGAAAAGCTATGGGGCCGAGGTTGATTTTGCGGTCGCCATCCCGGATAGCCCTGCACCTGGGGCCTCCTCTGCGGGCGGCAGCTTCCCGGCAGGCCCAGCCACGGCAACCCTTCGAGTCTATACGACCCGTCCCGACACCATCTTCGGGGTTGATTTCATGGTCGTCGCCCCGGAACATGAGCTGATCGGAAAGATCGTAACCCCCGGACAAAAAGCGGCCGTTGAGGAATATATTACCTATGTAAAAAGCCGCAGCGAAAGAGAACGTATGGCCGAGAAGAAGATCACAGGCTGTTTCACCGGAGCCTATGCTATCAACCCCTTCAACGGGAGGCAGATCCCCATCTGGATCTCCGAATACGTGCTGGCGGGCTATGGCACCGGCGCCATCATGGCCGTGCCCTGCGGCGATGAACGCGATTTTAAGTTCGCAAAACATTTCTCTATCCCCGTCACCAATATCATCGGGGACTATTTTAATGGTGAAGATGCCAACCCCACCAAGGAGGCAAAGCTGACGAACAGCGATTTTCTCGATGGTGTCGTCATGAAGCAGGCCATCGGCATCGTCATAAAAAAACTGGAGGAGAAAGGTATCGGGTCCCGGAAGACCAATTTCCGGATGCGGGATGCTGCTTTCAGCCGCCAGCGCTACTGGGGGGAACCCTTTCCGATCAAATGGGTGGACGAGCGCAGCGAAGGCCATGAACGCGGAGTGGGCGAGAGGAGCGAAGACCACGAACGAGGCGGAGCGCCGCTCCAACGAAGTTCTCAGCTTCGACAAAGTTCAGGCATCGCCATTCCCTTAGATGAAAAGGACCTGCCCCTTGAATTACCCCATATAGAAAAATATGGTCCCGGACCGGAAGGCGAGGGCCCCCTTGCCAATGTACCGGCCTGGACGGCCCGCCATCTCGAGACCAACACCATGCCAGGATACGCCGGCAGCAGCTGGTATTTCCTCCGCTATATGGACCCTCACAACGACGAGGTTTTCTGTAGTCACGAGGCTTCCGCTTACTGGGGGCAGGTAGACCTCTATATCGGGGGCACGGAACACGCGGTAGGACATCTGCTGTACAGCCGCATGTGGACCAAGGCCCTTTTTGACCTGGGTTATATCGGTCATGACGAGCCCTATAAAAAACTGGTCAACCAGGGAATGATCCAGGGTTCCAGCCGCTTCGTATACCGGGTCACCGGGGAGAACCGCTTTGCCTCCTTTTCCCAGTATGAAAGATTGCGTGACAAACTTTCTTTCGATATGCTGCATGTGGATGTAAACCTGGTCGATGGCGTGGAGCTGGATGTGGAAGCCTTTATGGCGTGGAGGCCTGAATATGCCGACGCGAAATTCATTTTTGAGGAAGACGGCAAATATATCTGTGGCGTGGAAGTGGAAAAAATGAGCAAGCGGCTGTACAATACCGTCAACCCCGATGCGCTGGTGACCCGGTATGGCGCCGATACCTTCCGCATGTATGAGATGTTCCTCGGTCCCGTAGAACAGAGCAAGCCCTGGGATACCAAGGGCATCGAGGGTGTACACCGGTTCCTCCGCAAGCTCTGGCGTTTGTTTTACGATGAGAGCAAGGGAAAGGTCTGGACAACGGAAAAGCCAACGGAGGCGGAATATAAGGCCCTCTACAAGACCATCAAAAAAGTAGACGAGGATACGGAACGGTTCTCCTTCAACACGGGCGTCAGTGCCCTGATGATCGGGGTGAATGAACTGAATGACCTGAAATGCCATAAAAAAGAGGTGCTGGAAAAATTATTGATCATTCTGACCCCCTATGCCCCGCATGTCTGCGAGGAGCTCTGGCATCTTATCGGGAACGCAGCAAACGGGTCTTCTGTCCTGGACGCTCCCTATCCGAAGGTCGAAGCGCAATACCTGGTCGAATCGGCCAAGAATTATCCTATTGCCATCAACGGGAAGACCAGGACGGAAATGAATATTTCCCTCGATGCTACCCAGCAGCAGGTCGAGGAAATGATCCTGGCGGACGAAGTGGTCAGGAAATGGCTCGAAGGCAAGCCGCCTAAAAAGGTCGTTTATGTAAAGAACAAAATGATCAATGTAGTGGTGTAAGGCGTGATATCGGGACCGGTAGCTTTTTTACGAGTGGTTCGGCAGGTCGGTTATCCGGTCGTATCTTGACCGTATCAAAACCTACAGTCATATGAAGCGAACGCTCGTCGTCCACCTGCTCTTTCTTCTTTTTCCCTTCCTGCTGGCAGCCCAGAAAAACGATGCCTATTTCCTGTCCTGGCCCTGTCTGAGCCCGGATGGACAAACGATAGTATTCAGCTACGATGGCGATCTCTGGAAAGCCGGTATAAAAGGAGGACAGGCTGCGCGCCTGACGGCCATGCCTGGTTATGAGACCAATGCCCGCTTCTCTCCGGATGGTAAGTGGATCGCTTTTACAGGCCGGCAATATGGAAATGCCGATGTATTCGTGATGCCGGCGGAAGGAGGCGAGATCAGACAGCTGACCTTTCACAGCTCGGCCGATGAAGTGAGCTCGTGGAGCTGGGATTCCCGGTCGATCTATTTCTCCTCCAACAGGATGGGCCAGCAGTCGGGGTTCCAGGTCAGCCTGAAGGGAGGTACGCCGATACGGGTGTTTGGTGATTATTTCTTCCAGTATGACCACAATCTGTTCGAGCATCCCTCCAGCGGCGAGATCTTCTTCAACGACACCTGGGAGAGCAGTAACCAGGCCCAGCGCAAACACTATAAAGGGCCATTCAATCCCGATATTCAATCGTACGATCCAAAGACAAAAAAATACAAACGCTATACCGATTATATCGGTAAGGATTTCGGCGCCACGATAGACAGGAATGGAAATATTTATTTTATTTCCGATGAAGGCAATGGCGAATACAATCTGTATGGCTTTCAGAATGGAAAAAAGACGGCGCTCACCACATTCCCATCCTCCATAAAGAACGCCATCGTCAATGCGGACGGAGGAAAGATCGTATTTGAAAAGGATTATCAGTTGTATGTCTATGATGTGAAGGCCGGTGCGGCGGAGAAACTGAACATTGCCATCTCCCGCAACTATATCCTTCCCCAGGAGAAAGACTTCGACATAAAAAGCAATATCACCAATCTGGATGTTTCACCAGATGGCAAGAAACTGGCTTTTACGTCGAGAGGCGAGTTATTCGTGAGCGATGTGGAAGGGAAATTCGTCCGGCAGATCAATAAAAATTCGGAGGAAAGAGCAGATGAGGTAAAATGGCTCAGCGATAACAAGACCATTTTGTTCAACCAGACTGCCGGAGGCTATCTCAACTGGTACAGCATCGCGGCGGATGGCAGCGCTCCCATAAAGCAGCTGACCAGCGATCAGCGGAGCAACCGGGCCCTTGTCCTGAACAGATCGAAGACAAAGGCCGTGTACCTCAGCGGCCGCGACGAGGTCCGGCTGATGGACCTGAAAACATTTGAAAGCAAGACCGTGGCCAAAGATGAGATCTGGGCCATTCAAAGCTCCGACCCGGGCTTCTCTCCCAATGAGGAATATATCTGCTTCACGGCCCACCGAAATTTCGAAGAAGACATATTCCTGTATAACCTGCGAACAGCAAAAACGATCAACCTGACGAATACCGGTGTCTCGGAGAATGGCCCGATATGGTCGCCGGATGGGAAGTATATTTATTTTACTTCTTCCCGCCTCAGACCTTCCTATCCTTTTGGTATGCTGAACCCAAGGGTCTACCGCCTGCCGCTGGAGAAATTTAACGAGCCGTTCCGTATGGATAAGGTGGCGGAACTGTTCAGGGCTGAAAAAAAGGACAGCGCCCGCAAAGACTCGCTTGCGCCCCTGGCCATTGACGCCTCGCATATCATGGAACGCATCGAACAGATAAGCCCCTCCTTTGGATCGCAAAACCTGCAATACCTGGTGCAGAAAGGAAATAAGACCACCGTCCTGTACAGCAGCGACCACGACCAGGGCAAGACCGCCTTATGGAAGACGGTGATCGAACCCTTCGAACCCAATAAAACGGAAAAGATCGCCGGCTCGGAAGGCAACAATATCGGCCTGGTGAGCAACGCGGATAAGTATTTTGTACTCCTCAACGGGAACGTGTATAAATTAAATCTGGACGGGGATAAACTGGACCCCCTGCCACTCAGCCTTTCCTTCAGGAGGAACCTCTCCGGTGAATTCCAACAGATGTTTTACGAAGCATGGGCCAGGCTCGAGGAGAATTACTATGATGAAAAATTTCACGGGCTCGACTGGAAGGCCACGAGGGACCATTACAGCACCTTCCTGCCCTGGGTGAACAACCGGTCGGACCTGCGGGTCCTGCTGAACGATATGCTGGGCGAACTGAATTCTTCCCATCAGGGCTTCTTCACATTTGGAGAGGATGAGAACGTACAGCTCGCCGGCCGGACGATGGAGACCGGCATCGTCTTCGAAAATAACGATCCCTATAAAGTAAGATACGTCATCAACCGTTCGGCCGCCGACCGGAAAGAGATCGATGTCCACCCCGGCGATGAACTGATAAAGGTGGACGATGTGCCGGTGGACAGGAATACAGACCGTAACTTTTATTTTACCCGGCCATCGCTGGACAAGGAGCTGAGACTGAGCTTCAGCAGGAGCGGGAAGACCTTCGATGTGGAGATCCATCCCCAGGCCAGTCTCGCGCTGAATCTCTATGACGAGTGGATCGATAACAACCGTAAGCGCGTCACCGATAAGAGCAAAGGAAGGATCGCCTACACCTGTATGAAAAATATGGGCACGCAGGAACTGGAGAAATTTGTCGTCGATATGACCCAGGAGCTCAATGGAAAGGATGGCCTGATCCTTGATATCAGATATAATACGGGCGGCAATGTTCACGACGAAGTACTGAAATTCCTGGCGCAGCGCTCCTACCTTCAATGGAAATACCGCGAGGGGAAACTGACGACGCAGGGAAATTTTACGCCTTCGGATAAGCCGATCGTATTGCTGACCAACGAGCAATCCCTGAGCGACGCGGAAATGACCGCAGCGGGCTTTAAGGCCCTTAAGCTGGGTAAGATCGTCGGCAACGAAACGTATCACTGGATCATTTTCACCAGTGGGGCCGGGCTGGTAGACGGATCTTTTATACGATTGCCATCCTGGGGTTGTTATACGCTGGATGGAAAAGATATCGAGGCCACCGGAGTGCAGCCCGATATACGCGTGGTCAACAGCTTTGAAGACAAGATCGGAGGAAGGGACCCTCAGCTGGACAAGGCCGTGGAAGAAATATTGGGTCAGTTAAAATAAGCCGCATGGCATCCACATCATTGATATCTGTTCTGAAAAAACACCAGGGATCATTTCATCCGGTGGTCCCCTTCGACCCCGGAAAGGATAAATTATGGCCCTTCGACTTTACGGCGGGCAACAAGGAACTGACCTCCGGACAAATTGCCGACACGGAAAGCTTTGCGGAATACATCAATGCCGTGCTGGCGAAACAGCATTGCCGGTATGGCATCGGCGGCTATGGTGAGCACCGCACCCTGTATGGCCGCAGCAAGCACTTCGATGCGAACACCGCGCTTAGTCCGGCAGAGGGATCTTTGCCGGGAGGTTCTGGCGGAGACGCCTCCACGGACACCGAGCCGCGACGCCTCCACCTGGGCACGGATCTCTGGGGACCGGCCGGGACTAAACTGATGTCACCACTGGATGGTATCGTACACAGTTTTGCCTTTAATAACCAGGACAGCGATTATGGTGCAACGATCATTTTATCACACAATCTCGAAGGGCTGGGCTTTTATACGTTGTATGGGCACCTCAGCCTGAACTCGCTGAAGAACCTGCAGGAAGGAAGAAATATCCGGAAAGGGGAAGTCATAGGAGAATTTGGAATACGGTTCGAGAACGGCAACTGGCCGCCACATCTTCATTTCCAGCTGATCCGCGATATGCAGGGCTGGAAAGGGGATTATCCCGGGGTCTGTAAATTCTCGGAGCGGGAGCTGTGGCTGAAGAATTGTCCTGAGCCGGACCTGATCCTTCAAATGAATCAATATCTGCCTTCCTCTTCGGCCGCTTATTGATCGTCCGCCGGGCAGCGGACTAACGATCCGGCATGGTTCTCCACTCCCTGAATCTTTTCCTTCCCAACTTGCGTACATAGCCTTACATGCAATGGCTCAGGCCCTATATCAGCTTGCTGGTTTGTATCCTTCCCGTTTTCGGCTTGGCACAGGCCATCGACAACACCGGGATCTTCAGGAATATCAGCAGCGATCATTATTTCAGGATCAACTACGAGAATGATTTTTTTTCAGGGACGGACCGGGAATACACACAAGGCATTTATATCGAAAAAGTAACGCCATCCTTCAGGCGTTTTTTTCTTTCAAAATTGTTATGGCACCCCCGGAACGGCCTGGTTAAATATGGTATAGCCATTGAACACGAAGGATATACGCCAAATTATATTGACAGGCCGGAGATCCAGGCCGGAGATCGTCCCTACGCAGGAGCAATATTCCTGAAGACTTTTCAGCAGGCGATCAACGCCGGTCGCGGGGAAAGAGTAACCAGCCTGCTCAGCACCGGCCTGATCGGGCCCGCAGCCGGAGGAGAAGGAATGCAAAGAGCTATTCATCACTGGATCAATTATACCCAGCCGCAGGGCTGGCATAATCAGATCAGGAACGACCTGGTAATGAATTACCAGCTGAATTATGAAAAGGAATTCTTATCATACGGGGACCACTTGTCCCTTTCCACCTATGGCAGTCTCAGGCTCGGCACCCTAAACACCAAAGCTACCACGGGCCTTACGCTGATGGCGGGGAATTTTTATTCGCCTTTCGGGACCAGCGGCGCCTTGCCCGTTAAAAAAATTCAATGGTATTTTTATGACCAGCCATTGGTGAACGTAGTCGGATACGACGCCACGCTTCAAGGTGGGCTTTTCAATCGCTCCAGCCCCTATACTATTTCCAACCGGGATATGAGCCGCCTTACTTTCCAGAACAAATATGGGTTCATCGTGATCCTCAGACACTTGTACCTGGAATATTATCAGACCAGCATTACAAAAGAGTTCAGGACCAGCGCCTATCACGGGACAGGTGGGTTGCAGATCGGGTTTGGCTTTTGAAATCCCGCTTCAGTCTGATCCCTTGTCGGATCGCTTGCGGATCCAATCGCCCTGGGTTCTTCAGCGCCCAGCCTATCCCTTCCGCAGGAACGCACGCACGATCTCGTCCCATTCTTTTTCCAGCGGGAGATCCGGCATGGTTTTCCCCGCCCTGTTGTACCAGTAACGGGCATTTCCAGGATCTCCTTCCTTGCGGTGAAGATAGGCATGCACCCAGGCCCCATCGGGGTTATCGATATCCTGGGCAATCGTATGCGCGCCCTCCCAGTCCTTCTTTCCATCGTGCCATAGCGCTAACAGGCAACCGCTGATCCCTGCCGGGGGTTTGGCCTCCGTCAGCGTCGATCTGAATGTTGAAAGGTCCATAAATATTCCTCCTGCTCCGAATATCGTATTTTTGCCTGATAATATATAGACATGAAAAAGATCTTATTGGCAGGAGCTGTTCTCAGCATTGTAGTTTATATGGTCATGGCAGGATGTAGCAAATCGAAGTCGGGGAATTCGGGTTGCATCGATCAGCCGGTCACGGCGGATTCTTCGGCATTGCTCAGCTTTGCAAGGAATAACGGGTTGTCACCAGTGAAAGATAACACAGGTCTTTACTATCAGATCATAAGCCAGGGCTATGGTTCGACCGCGCCTGGCATCGGCTCCACCATTTCCGTTACGTATACGGGAACCAGGCTGGATGGAGTTGTTTTTGATTCCACCGGCGCAACGGCGAGAAGCTTTGCGCTGAGCAACCTGATCCCAGCCTGGCAGATCGGGATGCCAAAGATCAAGGCCGGCGGCCATATCAAATTGTTGGTGCCTTCCGCCCTTGGATATGGATGCCTCGGTATACAAAATTTTATACCATCCAATACTCCGATCTATTTCGATATTACGCTGGTGAGCGTCCAATAAAATACTCCGGATGAAAAAATATGACGCCATCATTATCGGATCGGGCCAGGCAGGCAATCCCCTCGCCCGGAAGCTGGCGGCTGCTGACTGGAAAGTTGCGCTCATCGAAAAGAGATGGGTGGGCGGTACCTGTATAAATGACGGATGTACGCCTACGAAGAGCATGATCGCCTCCGCCCGCATCGCCCACCAGATAAGAAGGAGTGCGGAATTCGGCATCCATGCGGAAGGGTTTTCCGTGAATATGGAAGAGCTGATCGATCGTAAGAATTCCATCGTCCGGTCTTTCCGCGAAAGCCTGACCAAAGGGCTGGTCGCCACCGAGGGCGTGGACCTCATTTTTGGGAACGCTTCTTTTTCCGGACCCCAGGAAATTACTGTGGTAAAAGAGGATGGCTCCTCGGAGATCCTGCGGGCAGAGAAAATTTTCATCAATACGGGCACCCGTCCGTTGGCTCCTCCTGTCGAAGGTCTCGGCAAAATTAATTATCTTACTTCCACCTCCATTATGGAGCTGATGGAAATACCTTCTCATCTGGTGATCGTCGGCGCGAGTTATATCGCCCTTGAATTCGGGCAGCTATACAGAAGATTGGGCAGCGAGGTGACGATCATTGAAAGCGGCAAGAATTTCCTGCCAAAAGAGGACGAGGATATTTCCAGCGAGATAAGAAAGATCCTGGAGGAGGACGGGATAAAATTTTTGATCGGGACGCATGCCCGGCGGGTGTCGTATTCCGGCAGCTCTTTATCGGATGGTGTCTCGTCAGAGGTTGCATCAGCCGGCGGCTCGTCATCGGATGGTTCCAGGGGCTTGATCAGCCTCGGTCTTCAAACCGGCCAGGCAGAACAGACCATTACAGGCTCTCATCTGCTGGTGGCGGCCGGCCGCGTAGCGGATACGGAAGGATTGAATACCGCGGCGGCGGGGATCATGCTGGATGAAAAAGGCTTTATTGCCGTCAATGACAGGCTGGAGACCAATATACCGGGGATCTATGCGCTGGGAGACGTAAAAGGAGGTCCGCAGTTTACGCATATTTCTTATGATGATTACCGGATAGTCTATAAGAACCTTCTGGAAAATGGCCATGGATCCACGGCAGGCAGGTTGCTTAACTATTGCCTTTTCACAGACCCCCAGCTGGGAAGGATCGGTCTTTCGGAAAAAGAAGCGCGCAGCAGAGGGCTGAGTATAAAAATAGCCAGGCTCCCGATGAGCAGCGTGGCAAGAGGGATCGAGACGAGCGAGACCAGAGGCCTGTTAAAGGTCATCATAAATGCCGGTGACAAAAAAATAATTGGGGCAGCCATACTGGCGCCCGAAGGTGGTGAGCTGATGGCTGTACTGCAGATGGCTATGATGGGAGGCGTGACGTATGATAAGATAAGGGATGCCGTATATGCGCATCCTACCTATGCAGAATCTCTGAACAATCTTTTTATGGAGCTGGATAATTGAATCGGATGATCCTGGTAAAAAACGTTTCTAAGCGCTTCGACGGATTTTTGGCGGTCGATAATGTCTCCTTTACCGTGAACGAGGGAGAGAACGCCGTATTCCTGGGAACCAGCGGCTGCGGGAAAACAACCCTTGTCAAAATGATCAACAGGCTTATAGAGCCCAGCTCCGGTGAAATATGGATCGGTGGTAAAAATATCGGCGGCCAGCCGCCGGAGGCCCTGCGTAAAAGTATCGGCTATGTGCTCCAGAATACCGGTCTTTTTCCCCACTACACTATTTCGGAGAATATCGCGGTCGTCCCGCGACTGCTCGGCTGGGACAAACAGAAAATATATGCACGTACTACGGCCCTGCTGGAAAAACTGCATCTTCCACCTGGCAAATATTTATCTTCCTATCCGCATGAGCTGAGCGGAGGCCAGCAACAGCGCGTGGGACTGGCGAGGGCATTGGCGGCCAATCCTCCTATATTGCTGATGGATGAGCCGTTCGGGGCCCTCGATCCGATCACCCGGGCAAGTGTGAAAAAAGATTTTAAAGAGCTGGACGAATTGAAAAGTAAGACGATCATTCTTGTTACCCATGATGTGCAGGAAGCTTTCGAGCTGGCAGACAGGATCTGTCTCATGGATAAAGGAAAGATCATACAGAATGGCGCTCCGGATGACCTGCTGTTCCGACCCGCGGATGAATATGTCCGGAGCTTTATCGGGGATCAGCGTTTCCAGCTGGAGGTCAACCGGATCGGGAGTAAGGATTATCCCGCGCTGATCGAGGCATTCAATCACTTTAAGAACAGACCCCTCTGATGGAGCAGGAGCAAAGCCTTTGGCAATTTATAAACCAGGAGTCGGCTAAGCTGCTGCAACAGACGCTTCAGCATATCGGCCTCACCTTCTTTTCGCTGCTCATAGCCGTGCTCATCGGTCTGCCCCTTGGCATTTATATTACGAGGAACAAGAAAGCATCCGGCATCGTCCTCGGCATTGCCGGCGTTCTCCAGACTATTCCCGGGATAGCCCTGCTGGGATTCATGATCCCACTCTTAGGGATAGGCGCAGTACCCGCGATCACCGCCCTTTTTTTATATGCCCTGCTTCCTATCATCCGTAATACATTCACGGGGATCAACGGCGTGGACCCTACGGTAAGAGAGGCAGCCGTGGCCATGGGAATGAGCAATGCCCAGATGCTGTTCAAGGTGGAGCTGCCACTCGCATTCCCGGTTATCATGGCGGGCATCCGGACGGCTACGGTGATCAATGTGGGAGTAGGGACGCTGGCGGCCTATATAGCGGCAGGAGGTCTGGGAGAGTTCATCTTTGGAGGCATCGCCCTGAACAATACCAATATGATCCTGGCAGGGGCCATCCCCGCCGCGCTGCTCGCTATTGTGCTCGATCTGCTGTTATCCCTTGTCCAGCGAACGGGCGGTAAGCACCGCAGAAGGACGATCCTGATCATGCCGCTGGCGCTGCTGTTATTATCTTCTTTCTATGTGTTGCCCATGGGATATAACGCAAGGCTGCTCGCCGGCTTTACCCCGGAATTCATGGGACGGCAGGACGGTGACATCGGGCTCCGGTCTGTATATGGCCTGAAGATCCGGACCGTCGTGATCAGTGACGCCGTGATGTACAAGGCCGCGTATGATAAAAAACTCGATGTCATCAGCGGTTACAGCACGGATGGCCGGCTGAAGGCATATGACCTTACGGTACTGGAGGACGATAAAAAGATCTTTCCACCTTATTATGCGGCCCCGGTGATCCGGAAAGAGGTCTTACAGCAATACGGCGAACTGGGCCCTGCCCTGGAACTGCTGGCCGGCCGGATCAATGATTCCACAATGACGGCCCTGAACTACAAGGTGGAATATCTGAAACAATCTCCCGAGCGGTGCGCCCGGGAATTCCTGGAAGGGCAGGGGTTGTACAAGGCTCCCCGGAACGGTACCAGGGGCTTGGTCCGTCTGGGCTCCAAGATCTTCCCCGAGCAATACATCCTCATAAATATGTATGCCATGCTGATAAGGGGAAATACCGATCTTCAGGTCGATACAAAAACCGGGTTGGGTGGAACAAAAATATGTTTTGGAGCGTTAGTCAACGGCAAGATCGATATGTACCCGGAATATACCGGCACGGCCCTTCTGGCCATCCTGCACCCCACAAAGGAGGAGGTCGGAAGACTAGGCGGCGACAGAGACAGCGTTTTTGCCTATGTCCGGCGAGAGTTCGGGGAACAATACCGGCTGCAGTGGCTGACGCCCATAGGATTTAATAATGCGTATGCCCTGATGATGCGCAGAAGCCAGGCACAGGAATTGGGTATCCATTCCATATCCGGTCTTACGCTTTATTTGAAAAAAAAATAATGCATGAATCTGCCAGAACAATACCTTGCTGTGCGCAAGGCCAGCGAAGATATCTGCAAACCCCTGCACACGGAAGATTATGTGGTGCAGCCTGTAGCCGACGTGAGTCCGCCGAAATGGCATCTGGGCCATATCACCTGGTTCTGGGAGGCTTTCGTGCTGGAAAAATATCTTCCGGGATATACAGCGTATCATCCGGAGTATCACTTTGTGTTTAACAGCTACTACGAATCGCTGGGGGCCAGGGTCATCCGCACGGACAGGGGCAATCTGAGCAGACCTTCCGTGGAGGAGGTGTACCGTTACCGCCAATATGTCGACGATCACATGAAGAAGCTGCTCTCGGGGGAGATGGGGGAGGAATGCCGTCAGACGATCATCCTCGGACTGAATCATGAACAGCAGCACCAGGAATTACTGTATTCGGATATAAAATACATTCTCGGGCACAACCCGTTGTTCCCTGCCTGGTCGGATCGTGGGATCGAAGGGGGAGAAGGGTCAGCCGTGAATGGCGCTGAAGCCCCTGCCGGCGGTCCCGCAGGAACGCTGCATCCCACAGGCGACGGCATGATCGGCATGCCAGCCGGCCTATATGAGATCGGATATAAGGGAGATGGATTTTGTTTCGACAATGAGCAGGCACGACACAAGGTCTGGCTGGAGGAGTATAAGATCGCCGGCCGTCTCGTTACGAATGCAGAATACATGGAATTTATGAAAGCCGGGGGGTATGAGAATTTTATCTGGTGGCATGCCGAGGGCTGGGACTGGGTGAAGAAGAATGCCGTGAAGGCGCCTTTATACTGGCATCCGAACGATCCGTACAAGACAGGATCGGCTCCGCATCCGGGCCCAGCAGGCACCTCTGCGCATCCCGCACCCACAAGATCGGAGGGGACGGAATGGCAGTATTATACCCTTGCCGGTCTGAAGCCGATAGCACCGGATGAGCCAGTCTGCCATATCAGCTATTATGAGGCCGTGGCCTATGCCGCCTGGAAGGGAATGCGTTTACCCACGGAATGGGAATGGGAATCCGCAGCAGGGCAATTCGGTTGGGGAAAAAGATGGGAATGGACCGAAAGCGCCTATCTGCCTTATCCCGGCTTTAAAAAGGCCACGGGGGCCATAGGGGAATATAACGGTAAGTTCATGGTAAGCCAGATGGTCCTCAGAGGAGCTTCCGTAGCGACCCCCGATAACCATAGCCGGCCGAGCTACCGCAATTTCTTTCATCCATCCCTGCGGTGGCAGTTTACTGGCATACGTCTTGCAATCTGAAAAAGGCGTCTTAAAAAACGCTCTCCGGAGCGGCCTGTTTCGTATCATTAAAATAATTTCTATGCTGTCTGCGACCAGAACAGAAAAGATCATTGAAGGCCCCCGTCTATCGGGCTTTTATAAGGATGTAATGAATGGATTGAGGGCGACGAATAAATATCTCCAGTCCAAGTATTTTTATGATGAGGCGGGCGATAAGCTTTTTCAGCAGATCATGGCCTGTCCGGAATATTACCCCACCCGCTGCGAGATGGAGATCCTGCAGCATCAGTCGGGGCAGATGGCCTCCTTGTTTACCAGAAACAGCGAACCTTTCGACCTCGTGGAACTTGGGCCGGGAGATGCCACCAAATCGTATTATCTCCTGCGGGAGCTTCTGAAGTCAAACGCTGAATTCACGTATTATCCCATCGATATTTCTTCCCATGTGATCGGAGGGCTGGAAGACAGGCTTCCGGTCAACCTGCCGGGCCTGAAATTGCACGGGCTCAACGGCGAATACCTGGACAGGATGGAGCGGCTGAACACTTTTTCAAACAACCGGAAGATCGTCCTGTTCATGGGCGCCAACATCGGGAACATGACCATACCGCAGGCGACGGTCTTCTGCAAACAGCTGCATGAACGGATGCAGCCCGGCGATCTGTTGCTGACGGGCTTCGATTTGAAAAAACATCCGAAGATCATTCTCGACGCCTATAACGACAAACAGGGGATCACCCGGTCCTTCAACCTGAATCTGCTGAGGAGGATCAACCATGAGCTAGGCGCGGATTTCGACATGGAGCAATTCGAGCATTACCCGGTATATGATCCTGGCTCGGGCGCCTGTAAAAGTTATCTGATCAGTCGCATCGGACAGACTGTGCATCTGGGTCATGGAGAGAGCATCGACTTTGGGGCGGATGAACCCATATTCATGGAGATCTCGCAGAAATATTCCCTCGGAGAAACGGATAATATGGCTGGACAATCCGGTTTCAGGCCCCTGCATTATTTTCACGACGCGAAGAAATGGTTTGCGGATATTCTATGGGAGTGCATGTAATGACGTTCCGTTCTTTATCAACCCGGCGATCTCCTGCTGGATGGTAATGGTCTTATCTTTGTTATACCATCGTTGCAGTTCTTCCTTGGCGGCATCAAAGGCAACGCCATCGGCCTTCATCCGGTAGAACAACTCCTGCAACGGTGCAGGCCTTGGCCCCCAGTTGAACAATTCTTCCTGAGATGCGTCCAGCGCGATCAGCTTGGGAATGCTCCTGCTGACGCCATTGGTGAGATACTGATCCATCAGCTCCAGATTCTCATCCCGTAACAGGAACCGCAGCTTAATGAGCGGGTTTGCCCGGGCAAGGGCATGGAACACGGGAATGCTCTGAGCTGCATCTCCGCACCAGCCTTCGGTGAGGACCAGCCAGGTCTGTGGGTTATCGAGCTTCAGGACCAGCTCCGTCACTTCGGGCAGCAGCTGCATGGTTTTTTCCAGCCGGTGCATCCGCTGGAGATTGAGCTGCGTGTAATGATTGTAGGCCTCCGATTGATGAGGCCCTGTCGATTTCCCATCCGCCAGCAGGTCTTCCACCAATTTTTTTAAAGCGGAATAGCTCATCGCTTTTTCCAGATATTCGCTGCTGATCCTTTTGGCCGGTCCGGAGGTATCCATATATTGGTCCTTTTTTTCCTGGTAAAGATCGTCAGTTAGCGCCAATTATTCTGTCTCCTGAACGACTAAAGCATATTATCTTTGTTCCATGCCGAATCTCAATCTCAATAATGACAAGAGTGCGTTGAGTCCTGCCGATAAGGAGTTTGAGAATAATATCCGGCCTTCGGTCATCGATGACTTTTCCGGCCAGCCCCAGCTGATAGAAAACCTGAAGATCTTCATCCGCGCCGCTAAGATGCGCGGTGAGGCGCTGGACCATATCTTATTCCACGGCCCGCCGGGTCTGGGCAAGACGACCTTGTCGAGGATCGTTGCGAATGAGCTGGGCGTGAATATCCGGGAAACCTCGGGGCCTGTGATCGAAAAGCCAGGCGATCTTGCTGGGCTGCTGACCAATCTGGAGCCAAACGATGTGCTGTTCATTGACGAGATTCACCGGCTGAGCACGGTTGTCGAAGAATACCTGTATTCGGCGATGGAAGACTACCGGATCGATATCATGATCGACAGTGGTCCAAATGCACGGAGCATCCAGATCAACCTGCATCCCTTTACGCTGGTGGGCGCTACTACCCGCAGCGGTCTGCTGACGGCGCCCCTGCTGTCACGCTTTGGCATCAAATCCCGGTTGGAATATTATAATGCAGAAACGCTGAGGCAGATCATCCTCCGCTCTTCTTCGATCCTCAACACGAAGATAACCACGGATGCCTCTTCCGAGATCTCCAGACGCAGCCGGGGCACCCCGCGCATCGCCAACGGGTTGTTGAGGAGGGTCCGCGATTTCGCGCAGGTGCTCAGCAACGGGGTGATCGATCTGGCCATCACGCAACATTCGCTCAGGGCATTGAATGTGGATGAACACGGGCTGGATGAAATGGATAACCGTATCCTCGCCTGCATAATCGAAAAATTTAAAGGAGGTCCGGTCGGCATTACCACTATCGCAACGGCAGTGGGGGAGGAGACCGGAACCCTGGAAGAAGTATATGAGCCTTTTCTGATCCAGGAAGGCTTTCTCATGCGGACGCCGAGAGGACGGGAAGTGACCGCAAAAGCGTACGAGCATCTGGGCAAAAAAAACCCCGGACGAGCCGGGGAACAAATGTTATTCTGAGGGCATGTGCGTTGAGCAGGCCCTTATATTTACTTTTCCGCATTCACCGGCGCCACCAGCCTGAACCCATTACCATGAATATTCACGATCTCGATATTCGTATCGTCCTTCAGGTATTTGCGCAATTTCGCGATATAGACGTCCATGCTCCGGCCATTGAAATAGGTATCGCTGCCCCAGATCTTTTTCAGCGCCTGCTCCCGCGGCAGCAGATCGTTCATATGCTCGGAGAGCATCTTCAGCAGCTCGTTCTCTTTGGGTGAAAGGGTCTGCATCTGGCCCTTATGGCTCAGTTCGCGCAGCTTGGGATTGAAATGATAAGAGCCCAGATCGAATTCTTTATTTTCCGATTCCTTGTTGAGATCGTCATTGCGTTTCAGGATCGCCTTGATCTTCAGCAGCAATACTTCGCTGTCGAAGGGCTTGGTGATATAATCGTCGGCGCCCAGCTTATAACCCTGGATAATATCCTCTTTCATGGTCTTGGCGCTGAGAAAGAACAGGGGTATATCCGGATCGACATCCCGGATCTCTTCCGCAAGCGTAAATCCATCCATATGCGGCATCATGATATCCAGCAGGCAAAGATCAAATTTCTCCCGTTGAAATGCGGCCAGCCCCAGCCGTCCATCACGTTCCAGCGTCACGTCGAAATCACTCAATTCAAGATAATTCTTTAGTACCATTCCCAGGTTCTGATCGTCTTCACACAATAATATTTTAGGTTTCTTTCCTTCCATGTCTGATGATTTTAGATTCAAATAAAATTAAATCATTTCCCAGAAGCCATTTACTGGTATTTTGTTAATAATTGAAATCCAGCCTGTCCGCGGGCCCCGGCAACAAGTCAAACATAATTAAAATTCGTAACTTTGCGCCTGAAAAACATGCATATTACCTCCAATAACAAGTTCAAGAAACTGATCGTGATCGGCGACAGGGTGCTGATCCGTCTCACCAAGCCCGATGAAAGGACGGCATCCGGTCTCTACCTTCCTCCAGGCGTACAGGAAAAGGAAAAAGTGCAGCAGGGATATGTCATCAAGACTGGCCCTGGATACGCTATCCCCATGCCTGTGGACGATGAGCCCTGGAAGAACCAGGATGACCAGGTGAAATATGTGCCGCTGCAGGCAAGAGAAGGTGATATTGCCATATTCCTCGTAAGCGGAGCCACGGAAGTGCTCTACGAAGGAGAGAAATATTTTATCGTCCCGCAGAGCGCTGTTTTAATGCTGGAAAGGGAGGAAGACCTGTAGGCGGCGGCCTGAAGCTATTTTCCCCTATCTTTGTCCGCTTAAGAAAAAAACGAATGGACGCAAATTTCAACCCTGACAAACAACACACATTGGCTTCGGTTGTGGGTATCTCCGGCACAGGTTTACACACGGGGATAAAAGTGGATATGATGTTGAAACCTGCTCACCCGGGGTTTGGTTATCAGTTCCAGCGGATCGATCTGCCCGGCCAGCCCATTATCAAGGGTGATTGCGACCTCGTGACGGATACATCCCGCGGTACTACGCTCGAAGACAATGGGGCCAGGATCAGCACGGTAGAGCATGTACTGGCCGCGCTGGTGGGGATGGGCGTCGATAATTGTCTGATAGAGGTCAACGGGCCCGAAATACCGATCATCGATGGCAGCTCGCAGCCTTTTGTGGAGATCATCGAAGAAGTGGGAGTTGTAGAACAGGATGCCACGAAGTCATGGTATAGCATCGATACGAATATCACCCACTACGATGAGAAGAAGCGGGTGGAAATGGTGGCCATGCCCTCCATGGAATATAAGGTCACTACGCTGATCGATTTCAACAGCCCCGTTCTCGGCACCCAGCACGCCGGGCTGAAAAGCATGCGCGATTTCAAAACAGAAATATCTCCCTGCCGGACATTTTGTTTCCTCCATGAGTTGGAAATGCTGCTGGACAACAACCTGGTCAAGGGCGGAGATATCAATAACGCCATCGTGGTCGTCGACAAACCCGTTACCCCGGAGGAGATGGAGCGGCTGGCGAAGGCGTTCAAGAGAGACAAGATAGAGGTCAAGAGCGAAGGCTATCTGAACAACCTCGAATTGAGATTCCCCAATGAGCCGGCCCGTCACAAGCTGCTGGATGTAGTGGGAGACCTGGCCCTGATCGGGTATCCGATCAAGGGACATATCATCGCCAACCGTCCCGGCCATTCCACGAACGTGGATTTTGCAAGAAAAATCAAACATTATATCAAAAAGAACAAGCATCTGAAGAATACCCCGATCTATGATCCCAACCAGCCCCCGGTCTTTAACGCTCAGCAGATCGAAAAGACGCTGCCGCACCGTTACCCCTTCCTGCTGGTGGATAAGATCATCGAGCTCACGGATAAACATATCATAGGAATTAAAAATGTTACGTTCAACGAGCCTTTTTTTGTAGGCCATTTTCCCGGTAACCCGGTGATGCCTGGCGTACTGCAGATCGAGGCCCTTGCGCAGACAGGAGGTATCCTTTGTATCAACGCCATGCCCAAAGGGGATTATGATACGTACTTCCTGAAGATCGATAACTGTAAATTCAAGAATAAGGTATTCCCCGGCGACACGATGATCCTCAAAATGGAATTGCTCGGCCCCGTCAGAAGAGGGATCTGTGAAATGAGAGGCACCGTATATGTCGGTAATAAAGTGGCTACAGAGGCCGACCTGATGGCCCAACTGGTAAAGAGAAGTTAAGAGAAGTTAATTTACCGGAATTGTAGCAAATAAGTTTATTTTTGTGCATGCTGGGGTTGGACTCAGCATTTTTTATGAAGAAGACCGCAATCCATAAGGAAGAATCAATAATGATAGAAAAAACTGAAAATCAATCCATTGATCGCCGAATGATCCATTCCTATACTTCCATTCATCCGGACGCCAGGTTAGGCGCCAATGTAAAGGTGGACCCGTTCACGATGATTCATCAGAATGTGACCATTGGGGAAGGAACCTGGATAGGCAGTAATGTCACCATTATGGAAGGGGCCCGGATCGGTAAGAACTGCCGGATCTATCCCGGGGCGGTGGTTTCTGCGGACCCGCAGGACCTGAAATACGATGGGGAAGAGACTACGGTGGAAATTGGCGATAATACAACCATCCGCGAATTTGTAACCATACACCGGGGCACCAGGGACCGCTGGACCACCAAGGTGGGGAATAATTGTATGATATTGGCTTACAGCCATATAGCTCATGATTGTATCATCGGGGACAATTGTATCCTTAGTAATAATTCACAGGTTGCAGGACACGTGATCATGGGCGACTGGGTCATTCTTGGCGGCATGTGCGCCATCCATCAGTTCGTCAAGGTCGGGTCCCATGTCTTTATCGGAGGTGGCTCCCTCGTTGGCAAGGATATCCCCCCTTATATCAAGGCGGCCAGACTGCCACTGAGCTATTCCGGCGTGAACTCCGTAGGTCTCAAACGCAGGGGATTCACCATCGACAAGATCAATCATATTCTCGATATCTACAGGGTCATTTACAATAAAGGCATGAATACCAGCCAGGCGCTCGAATTTCTGGAAGAAGAATTCCCGGCCAGCGATGAACGCGATGAGATCGTCACGTTTATCCGCGACAGCGGCAGGGGCATTATTAAACGCTACAGCAAAAGCAGCTTTGATGAGGATTACGCTGATTGATGCAGGCAAACGCTTCAACCGCGAATGGATCTTCCGTCATCTCCATTACGAATTTACAGGGACACATTCTTATGCGATCACCGGTCCCAACGGGTCGGGTAAGTCCACCTTGTTGCAGGCCATCGCAGGCGCTATAGGCATCAGCGAGGGCAAGATCAGCTATGGATCACCCACGCCCGGCTCACCCACAGTGCTCACCCCCTCGACCTCCGCAGGCCGTTCTGTCCCCGGCTCAACCCTCGCGCCGGTCCCCGCCATTTCCGGATCCACGGCTCTGGCCCCCGCAATCCCCGACGACCAGATCTTCAGGTATATCTCGCTTGCGGCCCCCTACCTCGAGCTCATCGAAGAAATGACCGTAACGGAATTCCTGGGATTCCACCAGCAATTCAAACCCTTCCTGCCGGCTGCAGATATCAAAAGCATTATTTCCCGGCTCGGTCTGCATTCGGCATCCCATAAACAGATCCGCTATTATTCCTCCGGTATGAAACAACGGGTGAGGCTGGCCCAGGCCATCTTCTCCGATACGCCCGTCGTGCTGCTCGACGAGCCCTGCACCAATCTGGACGCGGAGGGTATTGCCCTTTACCGTCAGCTCGTTGCAGAGTACTGCTCCGGCAGGTTGCTGATCGTCAGCTCGAACGACGTACAGGAATATGATTTCTGTGAGGAAAGACTTTCGATTACCGATTGGAAATAGGTGCGTTCGAGGGATAACGGCGATCCCTAACGCTGGCTCGCGATCAGCAGATTGAGGTCCGTATATTTCAGGTCAAATCGCTGGCTGAGGTGGAAATTGGTCAGTGCTCCCTTGAAGAGATAAATGCCGCTGCGCAGATGGATCTTATGCCATACCAGGTTCTCGAACCCGCCTTCATCCCCGGCTTCCAGCAATAATGGCATCAGCACATTGCTGATGGCATGGGAGGCGGTGCGGGCGAAGCCCGATGGGATGTTCGGCACACAGTAATGGATCACGCCATATTTCATAAAGATCGGATGCTCATGCGTGGTGATCTCGGAAGTTTCAAAACAACCGCCCCGGTCGATGCTGACGTCGATGATCACGCTGCCAGGGCGCATATTGCTTACCATCTCGTCGGTCACGACCACCGGGGTGCGGCCTGTCTGCGAGGAGAGTGCGCCCACGGCTATTTCACAGGTCTTGAGCTGCTTGGAAAGGATACGGGGCTCCATGACAGAGGTCCACATGCGTTGCCCGATATTGACCTGCAGACGCTTCAGCCGGTAAACACTGTTGTCGAACACCTTTACGGAAGCTCCGAGCGCCAGGGCAGCTCTGGCCGCAAATTCACCCACGATACCCGCTCCCAGGATAATGACTTTGGTAGGTGGGATGCCTGAAATGCCGCCCAGCAATACGCCCTTGCCATGGTTGGCCGAGCTCAGGTACTGCCCCGCGATCAGCATGACGGCACTGCCGGCGATCTCGCTCATGCTCCGGACGATGGGATAGGTGCCGCTGTCGTCTTTGAGGTTCTCGAAGGAAATACCGGTTATGCGTTTGTCCATCATCTTCTGGAGAAGTTCCGCCTTCATAGCGGAAAGATGAATGGGGGAAATAACGATCTGGTTCAGTTGCAGCAGCGGAAGGTCTTCTTCTATCACGGGCGCGCTCTTTACCAGGATAGGGGCCCTGAACACTTCAGCCTTTTCATAAACGATCTGGGCTCCCGCCTCGCTGTAATCTTTATCGCGGTAATGAGAGGCCTCTCCGGCGTTGTGCTCGATCACGACCCTATGACCATTGCTGACCAGCACGCCTACCGCATCCGGGGTCAGCGCAATACGATTTTCCTGAAAAGCCGTCTCTCTTGGGATACCGATATGCAACTGCTCTCCCTTGGGTTTTACGTCCAGGGTTTCTTCCAATGTTTCATAGCTGAAGGAGGTACTGATGATCGGTTTTTGCTGGGACATGTTTCAGAACTTATCAGTGGTGATTACACATAACGGGATGAACATTCAAATTACAATTTTATATTGAATCTGGCGGCAGTTTTATACGAGATCGGCAGCCGTGATCTTCCGGGTAAAAGCATCTGGAACTTCGATCTTTAGGGACACCGTGTCCGGCGGGAAAATACCTGGCGCTCTTTCCGGCCATTCCACGAGGCAGATGTCCCCGCTGTACAGTACATCTTCCACCCCTGCGCGCAGCGCTTCTTCTTCGTCTTTAAGCCGGTAAAGGTCGATATGATAGATCTTTCCCCCAGGCCAGGCATATTCATTGATGATGGAAAAGCTGGGACTTCCGACCGTATCCGTCACCCCTTTGACGACACAAAGGGCATGGATAAAAGTCGTCTTGCCGGCCCCCATGCCGCCATGGAAAGCAAAAAACCTTCTGGAAAGGGAATTGCTGCCAGAATTTTTCAGCGGATGACCGGATCTCGTTCAGATCGAAGCGGATTTCCATGCCGCAAAGATAACTTTATGCCTGAAGCGGAATTATTATTTCTGCTCCGCAAACCCAACCGCTCCCGGAATGTTATTTTTACATGATGGAGACCGTCAACTGGAAGATAGAGGGGATGAGCTGTGCCAATTGTGCGCTCACGATCAGCAGATATCTGGAGAAAAAGGGGCTGAAGAACGTAAAGCTGAGTCTGGCCAGCGGCGACCTCAGTTTTGACGGGTCCAGCGCCCCGGATCAGCAGGAGATCCGCAAGGGCATCGGGGACCTCGGCTATACGGTGGCTGGTGAATCCGCCGCCCAGGGACCGGGCAAGCTTCCGATGAACAAGCACCTGCGTTTTCTGCTGTTCTGCCTGCCTTTTACGGCCATCCTCCTGCTCCATATGGCTGGCCACCGCCTGTCCCTGCATTGGCTGATGATACCCTGGGTGCAGTTGCTGCTTTGCCTGCCTGTTTATCTCGCCGGGATGCGGTTCTTCGGTCGCAGCGCGATAAAGAGCATCCTTAACGGCATGCCGAACATGAACGTGCTGATCACCGCCGGGGCATCGGCCGCTTTTTTATACAGCCTTGCTGGGACAGTGTTTGGCCTTGGCCCCGATTATCTCTTTTATGAGACGGCTGCCGCCATCATTACCCTCGTATTTCTGGGTTATTGGCTCGAAGATGCCTCCCTGCAAGCCACGCAGAAGGCCCTGAACGGTCTGGCAAGGTCCCAGAAGACCATGGCTAACATGATCGCCTTCGATGAATCCCACCAGGAGCTGATCTTTCCCGTGGAAAACACGCAGCTCAGGAGCGGTGATCTTATCCTGATAAAATCCGGCGAGCAGGTGCCAGCGGATTGCCTGATCCTTTGGGGAGAGGCCGGGGCTGATGAGGCGATCATTACCGGCGAAAGCCTCCCGGTGAACAAACAGGTCAAAGACCATCTTATCGGTGGCAGTCTGCTGGTATCCGGAACGGTAAAAGCTCAGGTGGAGGCGGCGGCTGGAGATTCGGTGCTTTCCAATATTATCCGGCTGGTGCAGCAGGCGCAAGGAGAGAAGCCGCCGGTCCAGCAGTTGGCAGACAAGATCAGCGCCATCTTTGTCCCCATCGTGCTGGGTCTTGCGGTTATTTGTTTTCTCGGCAATTTTATTTTCGGGCATGCGCTCACTCCTTCCCTGATGCGGGCCATCGCCGTGCTGGTCATTGCCTGTCCCTGCGCCATGGGGTTGGCGACGCCCGCAGCCATCGCCGTCGGCCTGGGACGCGCGGCCAGGCAAGGCATTCTTTTCCGGAATGCAAAGAGCCTCGAATCCTTTAAGAGTATCCGGCAGGTAGTGTTCGACAAGACGGGCACCCTGACGACGGGCGAATTTATGATCAGCGGCTGGCAGCTTGCGGCTGGTGTACCGGTAACGGAAGACGAATTCATGCAGATCGCCTTCTCTCTTGAAAAGTATTCGAATCATCCCATCGCAAAATGTATCGCAAAAAAATGGAAAAGAAAGGACGAGCTGCGCTGGATGAAGGTTGACGAACAGAAGGGAATGGGTATGCGCGGAGAGACAAAGGCAGGAGATGTCTTTCAGGCGGGGTCGTTTAAAATACTGACCGCACTGCCCTCCGGTGCCACTCTGCAAGGTTCGGATACCCCGGTCATCCTGCCCGCCACCCCCGATGACACTCCCACCGGTCGCACTGCCCCCGGCGCAGATACCCCCCACAACGTATATATCCTCCGGAACGGCCAACTGCTGGGTTGGATCGACGTAAAGGACACGATCCGCCCCGAAGCAACAGAGGTCGTACGCTATCTGCGCTCAAAAGGTATACGCACTATCCTGCTCAGCGGGGACAGGGACGCTGCCTGCCGGCAACTGGCTTTGGAAGCAGGGATAGAGGAAGTGATCTCCGAACAGACGCCGGAGCAGAAGCTGGAAAAGATCATCCAGCTCAATGCCCAGGCCCCGACAGCCATGGTGGGGGATGGGATCAATGACGCACCGGCGCTGGCCAAAGCGACGATCGGCATTTCGATGAGCGACGCTTCGCAGCTTGCCATGCAAACGGCAGACGTGGTGCTCACCAATCATGGGCTGAAGCACCTTCCCACCGCGCTGGGATTGGGCAGACATACGTTCCTCACGATAAAGCAAAATCTTTTCTGGGCGTTCTTTTATAATATCATTGCGATCCCCGTCGCCGCCTTTGGGCTGCTGACCCCTGCTCTTGCCGCACTGGCGATGGGCCTCAGCGATGTGGTGCTGGCGATCAATTCGGTGAGGTTGTTTGTGAAAAAGGTTGTTTAATTTAGTCCATCTTTCATGGATCAGGCCCCCATCGACATACTCCGGCGCTATTGGCGCCATGACACTTTCCGTCCCATGCAGGAGGAGATCATCCGGTCCGTACTGGATGGCAGGGACACACTTGCCCTGCTGCCGACTGCCGGGGGGAAATCGATCTGCTTTCAGGTGCCTGCCATGGCGGGGCCGGGGTTATGCCTGGTGATCAGTCCGCTTATCGCGCTGATGAGGGACCAGGTGGACGGGCTGCGCAAAAAAAATATCACCGCCTTTGCTCTTTACTCGGGCATGAGCCGGAAAGAGTTGATCAATACCCTGCGGGTCTCGTCCGACAGCAACTGCAAATTCCTGTATGTCTCACCGGAGCGGTTACAGACGGATCTTTTTCTGGAGTACTTGCCAGGCCTGCCCATTAATCTGATCGCTGTGGACGAGGCGCATTGCGTATCCCAGTGGGGATATGACTTCCGCCCTTCTTATCTTAAGATCGCCGCGCTGAGAAAAGAATTGCCGTCCGTGCCGGTGCTTGCGCTCACCGCCTCCGCCACACCCGACATCCTTGGCGATATCGGCGACAAGCTCGGATTGCGGCAGCCCATTGTCTTCCGGCAGTCTTTCGAAAGGGCCAATCTTTCCTACAGTGTTTTTAAGGTAGACTCCAGGGTCCGCAAGATCACGGAGATCCTGCAGAACGTTCCCGGCAGCAGCATCGTCTATTGCCGGACACGCAGATCGGCAAAGGAGATCAGCGACGCGCTCGGCCGGCAGGGCATTTCCGCCGGGGCGTATCATGCAGGGCTTCCGCTGGAAGAAAGGACGCGAAGACAGGAAGATTGGATAAAGGACAGGCTGAGGGTGATGGTCTGCACCAACGCGTTTGGAATGGGTATCGACAAACCAGGTGTAAGGACGGTGATCCACGCGGGCATACCCGATGCCATAGAGAACTATTATCAGGAAGCCGGTCGTGCGGGCAGGGACGGCAAAAGAGCTTATGCGGTGCTGTTATACCAGGAGGGCGAGCCGGAAGAACTGAAGAGGCTGCCGGACAGTCGGTTCCCCTCGATGGATATTGTCCGGCAGGTATACCAGGACGTGATGAATTATCTCCAGCTTCCTGCCGGCAGCGGGAAAGGGAATTATTATGATTTCGATGCCACCGTTTTCGTGGATAAGTTCAGGCGGGGCGGGCATGGGACGGATGGGCCGGGGCTGGGTGTCCGGGATCAGGATGCCGGCGCATCCGCGAACCCTGTATCCGAGGCGCTGAACTCGATAAAGGCGCTGGAACAGGAAGGGCTGGTGAGTTTCAGCCAGCAGGTATTCCTTCCGGCCAAAGTACAGTTTATTACGGACAAGCGGTCTTTGTATGATTTCGAAAAGGACCATCCACCGCTGGAGTCACTTATTCATATATTGCTCCGTGAGTATGAAGGGATCTTCGATCAGCCTACGACCGTCTCCGAAAAGAACCTCTCCTGGTTACTCCGCAAACCCTGGGAACAGATCGTTGCGGGCCTGCAGGAATTGCAGGCTTACCGGATCATAGAATATATCCCACAGAAAGATGTGCCCCAGCTCTATTTTTTTTATGACCGGGCCAGGGCCGAAGAGCTGCATATCGATCCTGTCAATTATCGTACCCGTAAAGAACAGTATGCCGCGCGGATCCGGACCATGCTGGACTATCTGGAAAATGAGGACGGGTGCAGGAGCCGTTTGCTCGCAAATTATTTTGGGGATGCCGCGGCAAAAGATTGCGGGATCTGTGATAATTGTATAAAGCGCTTACACTCTCTCCGCTAATAATTGCTTCACGAGGTCTTCCAGCTCCCTGAGCCTTTTTTCAAGACCGGGGAGGTTGCGGCTCAATGCCTGGCTGCGGAGGGCGCTGGTATAATCGAAGGCCGGAGAGCCCGTTACTGCGGCATTGGGTTGTTTGATCGATTTGCTGACCCCGCTCTGTGCGTTGATCTTTGCGCCATCCGCGATCTGGATATGCCCAACGATGCCGGCCTGGCCACCGATCATGACATGACTGCCGATCTTTGTGCTGCCGCTTACGCCGGCCTGCGCCGCGATCACGGTATGGTTTCCCACTTCGACATTATGAGCGATCTGTATGAGGTTGTCCAGCTTGGCGCCTGCCCTGATAATGGTAGATCCGATGGTAGCGCGGTCTATCGTCGCATTGGAGCCGATCTCCACATGGTCTTCCACGACGACATTGCCGATCTGAGGAACTTTTTTGAAGCTGCCATCCGTCTGGGGCGCGAAGCCGAACCCGTCGCTGCCGATCACCGATCCCGCATGGATGGTAACGTGCTGGCCGATCACACAATCGTGATAGATCTTTACACCCGCATGCAGTTGGGTATGATCGCCTATTTTTACATTATTTCCGATATATACCTGGGGGTGGATCTTCACATTGTTCCCGATCCTTACATTTTCTCCCAGATAAGCAAAAGCGCCTACAAATACTTTTTCTCCCAGGGTGGCGGTCTTTGAGATATACGATGGCTCCTGGATACCCGTCAGTTGCTGGGCCTCTATTTCCTGATATTTGGACAGCAGCGTGGCAAAGGCCGTATAGGCATCCGGTACCCGGATCAGTGTGGCCTTTACGGTTTGTTTTAATTCCTGGGGCTCGTTGATGATGATGATGGATGCAGACGTGGTATATAAATGTTCTTCATATTTTGGGTTCGCCAGAAAGGCCAGCTGACCGGCAACCGCTTCTTCGATCTTGCCGAATGATCCTACGGCAGCATCCGGATTCCCCTCTATCCGGCCGTTTATAAGAAGCGCTATCTGTGCGGCTGTGAATTGCATGGTTGATTAGCTTAAGTAGCAAATATAAAATTTTTTCACCGGGCTGGACAATGTTTGATGAACCAAAGCATTATCGACTTTTGAGATATCTTTTACCGTCCCGTCCTTAAAGAGGATATTGATCATTTCATCGGATGGATCATAAGTGGTATTGGTCGTCTCCCCGGTGAAGACAAAATAACCTGCTTCTTCTTCTGAAATGGAAAGTTGAATGCAAGCCTTGTGCCTCAGCTCCGCCACCGCTTTTTCATCAAAGGGCATGGCTTGGAGCCTTGTCTTCAGCAAACGACGGTCGATCAGCCGCCGGGACAACTCCGATAATACCTTGTCGGGGTGGAACATCCAGTTCTTGATCGTGCCCATTACATCATAATCATCCAGCAGGCAGAACTTGTCCAGGTGCTCTTCGGCCAGCTGGCTACCCCGTATGCCATCGTTCTTTAAAAAGAAATCAAGAGTTGGGGAGGAAGACTGCGCCTCCTTTCCGGCTGCGATGAGCTCCTTAGCCCTTCCGATGATCTTCACGAGCATTTTTTCGGCGCCCAGCACCGTTTTATGCAGATAGACCTGCCAATACATCAGGCGCCGCGATACAAGGAACTTTTCAATTGTAAAGATCGCCTTCTCCTCTACCATCAACTCTCCTTTATGCACGGTCAGCATTTTCAGTATCCGGTCATAACCGATCACTCCTTCCGACACGCCGGTAAAAAAGCTGTCCCGGGTCAGGTAATCCATCCGGTCCGTATCCAGTTGTCCCGATATCAGCTGGTACAGGAATTTTTTGGAATGTTTATTGGTAAAGATGGCAATGGCTGTGTCCAGTCTGCCCTGCAGTTCCTCATTGATCACGCGCATGATCGCAAGGGACAACTCCTCATGATGAAGGCTCGTGATCAGTTTGTTCTCCAGCGCATGCGAGAAAGGCCCGTGACCGGCGTCATGCAGCAGGATGGCGACCTTTGCCCCTAGCTCTTCCTCTTCGCTGATAGTCACTCCTTTACCCTTTAGCTCGGACAGGGCGTTGCACATAAGGTGGTATGCCCCCAGTGAATGGTGCAGACGGGTATGTACGGCCCCTGGGTAGACCAGGTGTGCAAATGCCATCTGGTGGATACGACGCAGCCGCTGATAGTAGGGATGGGCGATGATCTCCAGCAGCAGGGGATGATCAAGGGTGATAAAGCCGTATACAGGATCATTGATGATCTTGCGGGATGAATGGGACATTCCTGTTTTGATTTTGTTAAAACTCCGAAAAGAAAGGGCAAATCTACAAATGAAGGGCCTAAAAATTACATTTGATGCCGGGATTTGCTAATTTACAATTTATGGTAGCAGGAAAAATACTCTGGGTAGATGATGAAATAGAAAGCTTGCGATCACAGATCTTATTTCTCGAGAATAAGGGTTACGAGGTGACGGCGATGACAAACGGCTATGATGCGATCGATTTTGTAAAGGACAATCCCGTTGATGTCGTATTGATGGATGAGACGATGCCCGGTATCACCGGGCTGGAAACGTTGGCGAGGATCAAAGAAGCAAACCAGCAGATCCCAGTGGTCCTGATCACGAAGAATGAGACGGAAAACCTTATGGACGAGGCCATCGGCAGTCAGATCACGGATTATCTGATCAAGCCGGTCAACCCCAACCAGGTCCTGCTAAGCCTGAAAAAGATCATCGATAATAAAAGGCTGGTATCGGAAAAAACGACCACTTCCTATCAGCAGCAGTTCCGGAATTTATTCATGGCGCTTAACAGCAATCCCGACTACAACGAGTGGATGGAGATCTATAAGAAATTAGTCTTCTGGGAGCTGGAAATGGAGAAGAGCGACAGCCCTGAGATGCGGGAAGTACTACAGTCTCAGAAACAAGAGGCCAATACGGAGTTCTTCAAGTTCGTGTCGAGGAATTACGCCCGTTGGGTGGGGCCCCGCGCGCAGGAATCGCCAATTCTTTCGCATAATCTTTTTCAGTTCAAGGTGCTGCCGCATGTGGAGAAAGGCATACCCACTTTTTTCGTATTGCTGGACAATCTCCGGATCGACCAGTGGAAGGCGATCCAGCCCATCTTCGCGGAAAGCTTTCGCATCCTCGAAGAAGACAGTTTTTACAGCATCCTTCCTACGGCCACCCAGTACAGCCGGAACGCAATTTTCGCCGGCCTGATGCCAGTGGATATCGAGAAGCAATTTCCTTCACAATGGAAGAACGATGAGGATGAAGGTGGTAAGAACCTGTACGAAGAGGAATTCTTCCGGGCCCAGCTGAAGCGGTTGAAAAAGGAAAATCTGAAATTTTCTTATACGAAAGTGGTGAACTATCAGGCAGGACAAGACCTGGTGAATAACATCCACAATCTGATGAACAATGATATCAATATCATCGTTTACAATTTCGTGGATATGCTCAGCCATGCCCGTACGGAAATGGAGATCCTGAAAGAGCTGGCCAGCGATGAAATAAGTTACCGCAGCATTACCGCCAGTTGGTTCGAGCACTCGCCCCTTCACCAGGCCCTCAAAAAGATCGCCGATAAGAAGATCAATCTGATCCTGGCCACCGATCATGGCAGCGTCCGGGTGAAAACACCGTACAAGGTCGTTGGGGATAAGCAAACGACTACCAATCTGCGTTATAAGCATGGCCGCAACCTGAATTACGAGCCTAAAGATGTCCTGGCCTACCGTGATCCCAAGGAGGCAGGACTGCCCGTACCTACGGTGAACTCATCCTTTATTTTTGCCAGGGGCGACGGCTTTCTCTGTTATCCGAATAATTATAATTATTACGTGAATTATTACCGGAATACCTTTCAGCATGGCGGCATCAGTCTGGAAGAGATGATCATCCCCGTGATCCGGATGACCAGCAAGGTATGACCCGATATGCACATAGGCATGTGGCATTGTGGATAATATGAGATGGGCTAATGGCACGAACACCCTGCTATTCAGTACCTTCGCAGGGTACTAACCGTTTTCCGTCGCGCATGAAATACACACAGACAACGCTCGATAAGATTGAAAAAGTCCTGGATGAGGCAGAATACGTTGTTCGCTATGAAAGAGGAACTTTTCAGAGTGGTTATTGCATACTGGAACAACGAAAAGTGGTCGTGCTGAATAAGTTCCTGCAGACCGAAGGGCGCATCAATACCCTCATCGATATCGTTCCCCAGCTAAGGATCACACCCGGCCTCCTCAGCGCCGATACCAGAAAGACCTATGAAGAGGTCATGGCGGCGCATCAGGTCAACGAGCAATAAGCAGTCGCGTCCTGCACCACACTGCCGTCCGGTGGAATCCTGAACGCTTCGCCCATTGCTAACTCCTTATTCCTTATTTTTGACAAGTGAGCTATCCCGCTTTAAAGATCACCTTTCTCGGCACCGGCACCAGCAGCGGCGTTCCCATGATCGCCTGCCCTTGTGAAGTGTGCAGCTCTACCGATAAAAAGGACAACCGGCTCCGGTCGAGCATCCTCGTTCAGTCAGCCAATACCACGCTTGTCGTGGACACGACTCCCGATTTCAGGTATCAGATGTTGCGGGCAAAGGTCCGGAAGCTGGACGCTGTGATCTTTACCCATCCGCACAAGGACCATCTTGCCGGCCTGGACGATGTGCGGGCCTATAATTTCTTTCTGAAGAAGCCGATGGACATCTATGCGAACGAGATGACGCAGGAGTCGATCGTGCGTGAATTCCCCTATGCTTTTGCGGACAGAAAATATCCCGGGATCCCGGAGATCCGCCTGAACAGGATCGACAAGGAGCCATTCGTCATAGGGGATATCCCCATTATTCCCATACAGGTATGGCACCTCCGGATGCCGGTGCTTGGATTCCGTTTTGGGAAGTTCACGTATATCACGGATGCCAACCGCATCGACGAAGAAGAAAAAGAAAAAATAAGGGGGAGTGAGATCATTGTCCTGAATACCCTTCGGCGGGAAAAACATATTTCTCATTATTCCCTTCCGGAAGCCATCGATGAGGTGCGGGAGCTTGGCGTATCCCGCGCTTATTTTACCCATATCAGCCATCAGCTCGGTCTTCATGCCGTCGTCAACCCCGAACTGCCTCCCGGCATGGAACTGGCTCATGATGGACTGGTGGTGGAGGTGTGAGCTCCTGAGTAACGAAAATAAGGGCCGTATAGAAATACAGCCCTTTCTAACGATTGCTTGCCATATGAAAAATCTTCTGGCGATCAGGACAGGCGATGATCTTGCGCTTTGCAGGGAATATCATGCTGCTGTCCGGACATCTCATTCGAGCTGTCCCGGATCGCCATTTACTTCGCTTGTGAACTTCGTTGGAGCGGCGTTCCTTGCTCCTCCTCGTTCGTCATCTTTGCTTCGCCTGTGAACTTCGTCGGAGCGGCGTTCCTTGCTCCTCCTCGTTCGTCATCTTTGCTTCGCTTGTGAACTTCGTCGGAGCGGCGTTCCTTGCTCCTCCTCGTTCGTCATCTTCGCTTCGCTTGATGAGGTCGTGGGCGGAATCGAACCGCCGTGAAAGGTTTTGCAGACCTGTACCTGACCACTCGGCCACGCGACCTTTTGTTTCCGTTGTCCTCCTCAACCGCACCTGAACAGCCTGGTGTTTACGCAGCTGATCCGTGAGTGGATAGCAACAACCGGAGCACAATGATACATCGCAATTATTAGTCTACCAAATTAGTAGACAAATAAATTTAAGCACACGACCGGCCCGCTCCACTACTCACGCGGACCCTTGTCATCCCGCATCCGACATACCCCGCCCCGTCCCTGATCTGGCCGCCTCAAATCCGTCGCTACACTGCCCTGGCCAACCGCCCTCAATGCCGCGTCTCACCCCGCATTTACATTTTATTAACAATCGTTAAGCTTTTGCAATAACAGGCGGACGATTAAACTTTTGCCCGCACCGGCCGTCTATAACCGGTGTAAAACCTTCAATGTTATGAGACCAAGTATGAGAAAGACCGGCATCATCCTGACACTTACCCTGTTAATCGCAACTAGTTCATTTTCACAGAGTTCGGTTGAATTCATTCCCTCCGCCGGATACACGTTCGCCAGCAGGACCAATTTTTACGACAGCTATGGCCGCATCGATGGCGGACTAAATCTGGGCGGCTCTCTTAAGTTCAATCTGAACAGGAGCTTTGGCATCGAACTATTGTACGATCACATGAACACCCAGTCCGGCCTGTATGATTATGGCTATGGCAGAAATAAACTATCCGGAGGGGACCTGAGCCTTGACTATATCATGATCGGCGGCGTTCAATCTTTCACCATCCCGGGTTCTACCGTAAGACCCTTTGTCGGCGCCTTCCTGGGTGCAGCCGTATTCACCCCGGGGACCAGCCCCGGAACAGCCGATTATTCCACTGACACGAAATTTGCGGTAGGCATGCAGCTGGGTACGAATATTTATATATCGCCCAGGGTAGGCCTTCAGCTTAAAGCACAGTTATTATCGCCGGTCGATGCCGCGGACGGTGGTTTTTATTTCAGCAACTTCGGATCCGGAGGCGGGATCTCCACCTATTCGGATATCTACCAGTTCAGCCTGAATGCAGGCCTGATCATCGGACTCGGACGCGTCCTACCCGAACAGGTCTATCGCGCCCGGAGCCGCAGGCCCGGCCCTAGACACTACCGGTACTACAATTATTGACCGGCGGCGTAGAAACTCCAGATAATGCTAACAATCGTTAGTATTATCTGGAGTTTTTTTATTAATTTGCAGTACCAGCCGGCTTCAGCCCCGGATGGATCACAATAATGATTGTTTGCCAGCGTTACCAGGCAATAGCCCAGAGGTTGTTGCCTGGTTTTTTTAAAATGAGGCCTGGCCGCAGGAAGGGGCTGACCAGCGGAGTCAGGACTCAGTTGTGGAGGGCGCGTCCACAGAGAGATAAGACCCGGCCGCAAGGCTCAAAAATAAACAAGTGCTTACATGGATTTTACGACAGAAGAACTGACCCAGCAGGTGGCCCGTACGGCCCGCGACTTTGCCATACAGTCGATCAAACCTCATGTCATGGACTGGGATGAGAAACAGCAGTTCCCCCATGAATTATTCAAAGAACTGGGCAAACTGGGTCTGATGGGCGTGGTCGTTCCTGAAGAATACGGCGGCTCGGGCCTGTCTTATATTGAATATGTGGTCATCATCCAGGAGATCGCAAAGGTTTGCGGGTCCATCGGCCTGAGCCTGGCCGCTCACAATTCTCTTTGCACAGGGCATATCCTGGCCTTTGGAAATGAAGAACAAAAAAGAAAATATCTTCCTAAGCTCGCCACGGCAGAATGGCTGGGAGCATGGGGACTGACGGAGGCCAACACGGGCAGCGATGCGGGCAACATGCGCAGCACGGCCGTGAAAGAAGGTGAGGAATGGGTGCTTAATGGTACCAAGAACTGGATCACGCATGGCATCAGCGGAGATGTCGCCGTTGTGATCGCCAGAACAGGGGAGCCCCGGTCCAAAGACAATGCCACTGCCTTTGTAGTGGAAAGAGGCACAAAAGGATTCAGCGGCGGTAAAAAAGAGAATAAGCTGGGGATGCGCGCCAGTGAGACGGCCGAAATGATCTTCGACAATTGCCGTATACCGGATGCCAACCGGCTTGGAAAGGTCGGGGAAGGCTTCAAACAATCGCTTAAGGTATTGGATGGGGGACGTATTTCGATCGCGGCGCTGTCGGTGGGTATCGCCAAAGGCGCGCTGGAAGCCGCGCTTAAGTACTCCAAAGAAAGGCACCAGTTCGACCAGCCCATTTCGAATTTCCAGGGGATCTCGTTCAAGCTGGCCGATATGGCTACGGAGATCGCGGCCGCCGAGCTGCTGACGATGCAGGCCGCGGACAGAAAGAACAGGGGGCTGCCCATGACCAAAGAATCGGCAATGGCCAAATATTACGCCAGCGAAGTAGCGGTCAGGACCGCCACGGAAGCCGTGCAGATCTTCGGTGGCTACGGATATACAAAGGATTTTCCGGTGGAGAAATTTTACCGCGACAGCAAACTGTGCACGATTGGGGAGGGGACATCCGAGATCCAGAAGCTGGTGATCTCCCGCGAAATATTGAAGTAATTACGCCAGATAATCATCTGCATCCTTCGGCCCATATTTATCGAATAATTTATCGATGGCGCCGGCAAAAAGGGGGAATTTTTCTTTTGTGAAGCCTTTGATCACCTCTATGGCCTTGTAGGCCTGTTCTTCCGTGAGGCCTTCTGCCTTCATGCGTTCAACCAGTTCCTGCATATACTATTTTTAACAAGGACGGACAACCGCAGCTGCCCTTTCCGCGTGTCGTTAGGCCACTTTCAGTAAATTCATCTTGCTCTTGTCAAATTTCTTCCGCGCATATTCCAGGTCAAGGTGGAATTTACTTTCCTTGGCCGAGGGCAGCTCGAACATGGCGTCGTTGAGGATGCTCTCGCAGATACTGCGAAGCCCCCTGGCCCCGAGCTTGTATTCCACGGCCTTTTCGACCATGAAATCGAATACATCGTCATCGAAGCTCAGCGCGATCCCTTCCAGCTCGAATAAACGCGTGTACTGACGGATAAGCGAATTCCTCGGTTCGGTCAGTATGGAACGCAGGGTCGTCTTGTCCAGCGGGTCAAGATGTGTGACCACCGGAAGACGGCCGAGCAGCTCGGGTATCAGCCCGAACGACTTCAGGTCCGGAGCGTTCACGTATTGCAGCAGGTTCTTCTTGGCGTTCTCCTGCTGTTCCTTATTGACATTGAATCCTATTGCATTGGTATTGATACGGCGGGCAATGATCTTGTCCACCCCATCGAATGCCCCTCCGCAGATGAAGAGGATATTCTGAGTATTGATCTTGATCAGCTTCTGCTCGGGATGCTTCCTTCCACCCTGCGGCGGTACCAGCACATCCGTTCCTTCCAGTAACTTCAGCAATCCTTGCTGAACGCCTTCCCCGCTCACATCGCGGGTAATGGAAGGGTTATCCCCTTTGCGGGCTATCTTATCTATTTCATCGATATACACGATCCCTCTTTCAGCGGCAGCCACATCGTAGTTGCACACCTGTAACAGCCTGGTAAGGATGCTTTCTACGTCCTCTCCCACATAGCCAGCCTCTGTGAACACCGTGGCGTCCACTATGGCGAAGGGCACATTCAGCAGCCTGGCGATCGTCTTTGCCAGCAGGGTCTTGCCCGTACCCGTTTCACCCACCATGATGATATTGCTCTTTTCGATCTCTACCTCGTTCTCCACCACTTTCTGCTGCAGCCTTTTGTAATGGTTGTACACCGCTACGGCCAGCACTTTCTTCGCGTCATCCTGGGCGATGATGTATTCGTCCAGAAAACGCTTTATTTCAACCGGTTTTTTGACGGTCAGTTTGAACTGGGTGCCGCCGGGGCTATCCTCACGGATCATCAGCTCCTGCTGGATGATCTCCTGCGCATGTTCGACGCAGTTCTCGCAGATATGCCCTTCCTGCCCCGCTATAAGGATTTTTACCTCATCCCGGTTACGCCCACAAAATGAACAATGTAAAGTGTTCTTTGCCATTATCTCTTATTATCTGGTTTAACGACTGTAAAGTTACCCAACTTATTGGATTATGCCAGTGGATATACCTGTGTGGTGCAAAAAAGACACGTCCCAACGCAGGCCTGGGACGTACTTTAGCAACTTTTAGCGTTTAAATCAGCTGTAAATCAATCGTATACTTACAATTTCTCGATCAACTGGTCAACGATGCCGTAATCAATGGCTTCTTTGGCGTCCATCCAGTAATCCCGGTCAAAATCCTTGAGCACCTGCTCAATTTTCTTGCCGCAATTTTCGGCCAGTATCCTTGCGCTGACCTCTTTTACTCTTTTGGTCTGTTTGGCCTGGATCTCGAGGTCGACGCTGACCCCCTGCATATAGCCTCCAAGGCTGGGCTGGTGGATCATGATCTCCGAATGTGGAAATACGAATCGCCGTCCCTTGACACCCCCGCTAAGCAGGATCGAGCCCATGGACGCGGCCAGTCCCATACAGATCGTGCTGACCGGGCTTTTGAGCATCTTCATCGTGTCGTAGATGATCATGCCGGAGGTCACGATGCCCCCTGGACTGTTGATATAGAACTTTATTTCCTCTCCGGGCTTGTCGGCATCCAGCAGTTTCAGCTTGGTCACCACTTCTTTTGCCGTGCGGTCGTCAACGGCGCCCCATAGTTCCACGATTCTGTTGTCGAAGAAATATTTCTCCATCTTCTTCATCAGCATCCCCAGATCGGGCGCTTTTTCTTCTTTCGGTTCCTTTTCATCGGGCTCGTCATCCAGGTGTATAGGTCTTTGCAGATATGTTGAATAATTCATTTTCAATTTTTTATTGGGACTAATTTAATTTTTGAGCTTTTCCTTCCTGAACTGCCCGCCGGGACTCCCCCGGAACAGACCGCTATTCTTTGTTTTCCTTCCGGGGATTCTGTAGCAGGACCTCATCCACCAGTCCGTATTCCTTTGCTTCGGCGGCCGTCAGCCAGTAATCGCGGTCGCTGTCCTTTTCCACCTGCCTGGGCGTTTTGCCGGTATGGAATGCCGTGATCTCGTATAATTCTTTCCTCAGCTTCTTGATCTCGTTCACCGTGATCTCGATGTCCGTCGCCTGGCCGCCGATAGAGCCGCTGGGCTGGTGCATCATGATCCGGCTATGCTTCAGCGCCGTGCGTTTGCCCTTGGTGCCGGCACACATCAGTACCTGACCCATGGAGGCCGCCATGCCAATGCAGATGGTCGCCACGTCAGGTGTAACATACTGCATGGTGTCATAGACGCCCAGACCGGAGTATACGCTGCCCCCTGGGCAGTTTATATACATCTGGATGTCCCTGTGGCGGTCGGTACTGTCGAGGAATAACAGCTGCGCGGTCACGATATTGGCTACCTCATCGTTGATAGGATAGCCCAGAAAGATGATACGGTCCATCATCAGACGGCTGTAAACGTCCATTACGGCTACGTTCATCGGGCGTTCTTCAATAATGTTCGGGGTGAGATTGGTGACCAGATATTTGTTGTAATCGTGTAAAGTGTTGCTCGAAATCCCATGGTGTTTCACAGCGTACTTTGCAAACTCGTTTTGAGGAATCATAGTTGTATTTTTCAATTTTTTATTTCCAATTCTTATGGCTGGAACCGGAATCTCTCTTTCAAATCTCCGTCCAAACTTTGAAATTGCCAAAAAACTGACAGAGTTGCAGGAAAAAGAGGACGCCCCGGTAGAAGTTTACGGAGGCGTCTGATGATTAAGTCGTTCCAATATGTTGTTCCGGCTACCCGAAGAAGTTTTCCCGTCGTTTGCGCTGTCAACTCTCCGGCCCTGGGAAGACGGAGCATTCCGGCCGCTAATGATCGTGGTGCTGATGTTCCGCCTGCAGTTGCTGGAAAGCTTCCTTGCTGATAGGCTTCTCGGTTGCATTGATCTGCGTTTCGGCCCAGCCGAATACTTTTTCCGTCTGGATCCTGTGGACGGTGTCTTCCACGAATTTCTTGTCCTGCATCATACGCTGTACATAATCGGCTATCCAGGGCTGTTCACCGCCACCCATCTGACCGCCCATATATCCGAGCAATTGTTGTCTGGCAAAGGCCCGGATATCGTCGGGGCTCACTTCGATGCCATTTTCATTCACGATCTTGTCGACGATCAGGGTCCATTTCAGCTGGTTGACGAAAGAGGGGAATTCCTGTTCCACTTCCGCCTGGCTTTTGGACTTTTCGCCGTTGGACTGCATCCAGCGTTTTAGAAAATCTTCGGGGAACCCGATATTCGTATGTTCCAGCAATTCGTGATAAAGGGAATGCTGCAACTGGTTGCTGCTCTGACCATCCCAGTACCCCTGGATCTGCTCCAGGACCGCCGTGCGGAATTCTTCTTCCGTCTGCAGGTCTTTTTCGGGGAAGGCTGCCTTGAAAAGCGCGGGATCCAGCGCGGCTTTTTCTACAAGCCCTACTTTTGTGATCTGGATCTTGAAAAATTTATCCGCTGCGGCCGCATCGTCCTTTGCAAGGCCCAGATCGCCGAGGACCCATTCCCTTTCTTTTTCGTCAAAAGCACCGGCCAGGCTAAGCACCAGATGATCGTCTTTTTTAAGACCGATCCATTTCGGGCGCGTAGCTTCATTGAAATATTTTACCAGCAGGGAATTGTCTTTGCTGATGCCGCCTTCGACAGGCGCTCCATTTGCATCCGTCTCGGTAAAATTCACGTTCAGCACGTATTCGTCCCCACCGACCGTTTCGGGTTCGGTCATTTTGCCATTGCGGGTCTGTAATCTCTCCACTTCTTCATTGACCATCTCATCCGTTACGTCCACTTTGTACCGGGTCAGCTTTGCACTGGCCAGGTCGACCAGGCTGAATGCCGGTTTCAGTCCCACTTCAAAGGCAAAGGAGTAGTCGTCAGGCTTGCCCATATCGATCTGGCGGGCATCATTCTCCGGAAGAGGCAGGGGCTGCGCAAAGATCTCCAGCTTCTCATTCGACATATACGTGGTCAGCTCTTTCTCCACGGTCCGGAGCACCTCATCAGCGAAAACGGAACTACCATACATTTTTTTGATCAGCCCCGCAGGCACCATTCCTTTCCGGAAACCAGGGATATTCGCCTGTTTACCGTAATTCTTTAACGCCTTTTCAAATGACGGCAGATAATCACCTTTTGCGACCTGCACGGTGATCTTGTCCGTTAAAAGGCCAATATTTTCCCTCGTTATCGTAGCCATATATGTTTATTTTTTATCGGGGGGCAAAGGTAAGCTATTTTATCAAACAGAAAAGGCCTTCAGGTGTTATTACCAGAAGACCTTTTGACAGGGAAGTGCGGGTGGAGGGACTCGAACCCCCATGCCTCGCGGCGCTAGATCCTAAGTCTAGTGCGTCTGCCATTTCGCCACACCCGCAGTTGGGGCAGCAAAATTAGGCTTTTTGCCCGAAAACCGCGCATCGGCGCCATAAACTCGGGTAAGCACGGAGACTTTTTTGTAAATTCGTAATGCATGGAAATGGAAACTGTAGCCGCAATACCGAAATATAATTTAACCGAAGACCAGGAAAAGAAGCTGATCCTCAGAGAATACCGGGCGTTGCTCCGGTCTCTTAAGCCCAAATTGAAGCCGGGCGATAAGGAACTGGTCCGGGTGGCCTTTGAAATGGCCGCGGAAGCGCATAAGACGATGCGCCGCAAGAGCGGGGAGCCCTATATCCTGCACCCCCTGGCAGTAGCCCGGATCTGCTCGGAAGAGATCGGTCTCGGCGTCCGTTCCACGATCTGCGCCCTCCTGCATGATACGGTCGAGGATACGGATATCACCCTTGAAGACCTGGAAAGGGAATTCAGCAGCGAGATCGCGCGTATCGTGGATGGCCTCACCAAGATCTCCAATATCGTCGACGTCAACGCTTCGCGACAGGCCGAGAACTTTAAAAAGATCCTGCTCACCCTGACGGATGACCCCAGGGTCATTCTGATCAAGCTCGCCGACCGTCTGCATAATATGCGCACCCTCGACAGCATGAAGCGGGAGAAGCAGCTCAAGATCTCCTCCGAGACGGTGTATATCTACGCCCCGCTGGCCCACCGCATGGGACTGTACAATATCAAGACTGAACTGGAAGACCTGGCCATGAAATACCTCGAGCCGGAAGAATACCGGGAGATCGCCAGGAAATTGTCGGAAACAAAAAGAGAAAGGTCGCGGTATATCAACGAATTTGTCAAGCCCCTAAAGGACAAGCTGGAAAAAGGAGGGTTTAGTTTCGATATCTACGGCCGTCCCAAGAGCATCCATTCCATCTGGAACAAGATGCGGAAGAAAGGCGTCGCATTCGAAGAAGTATACGACCTGTTCGCCATCCGGGTCATCCTCAATTCCCTGCCGGAAAAAGAAAAAGAAGAATGCTGGAAAGTATATTCGATGATAACGGACGAATACAATCCATCTCCCGAACGGCTGCGGGACTGGCTGAGCAACCCCAAGTCTAACGGCTACGAGGCCCTGCATACGACGGTGATGGGCCCCCAGGGCAAATGGGTGGAAGTGCAGATCCGGTCTAAGCGGATGAACGAGATCGCGGAGAAAGGGCTTGCCGCGCACTGGAAATACAAGGAAGGTACTGCCGATGAGAGCCGTTTCGACAAATGGTTCCAGCAGATCCGGGAAGTGCTCAATACCCACGACAACGATTCCGTCGATTTTCTGCAGGACTTTAAGACGAGCTTCCTGGCGGAAGAGATCTATATCTATACCCCGAAGGGGGACGTAAAGATGCTGCCCATAGGCTCTACGGCGCTGGACTTCGCTTTTTCGATCCATAGCGCCATAGGAGTGCAGTGCATCGGGGCCAAGGTCAATCATAAGCTGGTCCCCCTCAGCCACAAGCTGCGCAGCGGCGACCAGGTGGAGATCATTACCTCCGGCAAGCAGAAGCCTAACGAGGACTGGCTGGGCATCGTGGTCACGGCCAAGGCAAAAAGCAAGATCAAGGACGCGCTGAAAGAAGAAAAGAGGAAGATCGCGGATGAAGGGAAATATATCGTGCAGCGGAAGATGGAAAATTTCGGGGCGGCGTACAATCAGCACAACATCGATATCCTCACGGCATTTTATAAGCTGAATTCTTCGCTGGATTTTTTCTACCAGGTGGCGGTACGGAATATCGACCTGAAAGAGCTGCGGGAATTCAATCTGCTGGGCGACAAGCTCGAGGCTCCCAGGCCGGTGAAACCCGTGGAGATGAAGATGGATACGAAACCAGAGGCCCGCAAAGACGCAGAGCTGATCATCTTCGGCGAGAGCAGCGACCGGATCGTCTATACCCTGGCCAACTGTTGCAAGCCTATCCCGGGCGACGACGTCTTTGGTTTTGTGTCGGTCGGAAAAGGGCTTACCATACACCGCACGAATTGCCCGAATGCGGCCAAGCTGATGGCCAACTATGGTCACCGTGTGGTAAAGACCAAATGGGCCAAGAACAAAGAGATATCCTTTCTCACCGGTATCCGCATCGTGGGAATGGATGATGTGGGCGTGGTCAATAAGATCACCAATCTGATCTCGGGCGAACTGAAGCTCAATATCAATGCGATAACGATCGAAGCCAAAGAAGGCCTGTTCGAAGGTAATATCCGCATCTATGTGCATGATAAAGAAGAGCTGGAGGAGCTGGCGCAACGGCTGAAGCAGCTCAGCGGGATCCATACCGTAGACCGCTTCGACACGGAGAACAGTTAGGTTCCCCCGAATAATTGTCTTTTTAAATAGCCGACCATCCCCTATTTTTGCTGCTTTGTGAATAAACGAACTGCAAATCTATACTGAATGGTTGATGTAATCTTAGGACTCCAGTGGGGAGATGAAGGGAAAGGGAAGATAGTTGATTATTTCGCTCCCCGATACGATCTCATAGCCCGGTTCCAGGGCGGACCGAATGCCGGTCATACTTTATACGTTCGTGACAAAAAGATCGTGTTGCATCAGATCCCTTCGGGGATCTTTCACGAGAACACCATCAACCTGATCGGCAATGGTGTGGTGCTGGACCCGGTGACGCTCAAAAGAGAATGCGAGTCCGTGGCGGCGTTCGGAGTGGATTACCGCAAGAATTTATACATTTCACAAAGGACCCATCTTATATTGCCAACCCACCGTGCCCTGGACAAGGCATCCGAAGTACAGAAGGGGAATGAGAAGATCGGCTCCACCCTGAAAGGGATCGGACCGGCCTATATGGACAAAACGGGCCGCAACGGCCTCAGAGTAGGCGATCTGCTGGACAAAAGCTTTACGACCCAATATATCAAGCTGCGCCTGAAGCACCAGAAACTCCTCGATGGTCTTAACTTTCATGAGGATATATCCGAATGGGAAGAAGAATTTTTCGAGGCGCTCGAATTCATGCGGCAGTTCAAATTCGTCAACGGGGAATATTTTATCAATGAAAAGATCGGCCAGGGCAAGACCGTACTGGCGGAAGGGGCGCAGGGCAGCATGCTGGACGTAGATTTCGGCACCTTCCCTTTTGTTACCTCTTCCAATACGATCTCCGCAGGGGTCTGTTCCGGTCTTGGCGTGGCGCCACAAAAGATCAGGGATGTGATCGGGGTAAGCAAGGCCTATTGCACAAGAGTCGGCAGCGGCCCCTTCCCCACAGAGCTGGAAGACGCTACCGGAGAGGAATTGCGCAAAACGGGCAGCGAGTTCGGGGCCACTACCGGACGTCCCCGCCGCTGCGGATGGATCGACGGCGTAGCGCTTAAATTCGCCTGTATGATCAACGGGGTCACCAGGATCGTCATGACCAAAGCGGATGTGCTGGACGCCTTCGAGGAACTGAAGATCTGCACTGCTTATTCCGTGAACGGGCAGATCATCAGTGAGATACCCTTCCAGATGAGCCGCCTGAAGATCGAGCCGGTGCTGGAATCTTTCGCCGGTTGGAAATCAGATACTACTTCTTTAAAAAATTATAATAACTTGCCTGAGAAGATGAAGGAATACGTTCAGTTTATCAACCGTTTCCTGGGTGTAAAGGTGGCATATATCTCCAACGGCCCGGGCCGGGATCAACTTATAGAAAATATATAAAACCAGGGTTTATCTTTTTTAAAAAATTACATTAAAAAAATTTGGCGGATTAAAAACTTCGCTGAAATTTTACAGAATAATCTTATTAGACCATGGCACCAAAATCTGATAAGGCAGGAAAGGGTTCAAAGAAATCCGCGCCTCCATCTCCAAAGGAAACTACGGACAAGGCATCTCCTAAATCCAAGAAACCATTGGATGACGAGGATGATGACGATCTCGATGATATCGACGATGATGCCGATGCCCCGAAGCCATCCGCCAAAAAAACTGGGAAATCAACTTCCAAGTCCAAGAAGGACGAGGATGATGATGACGACGACGCTGACGATGTCGAAGAGGTGGATGAATGGGAGAAGGTCGAAGAAGAAGAGGAGTGGGATCCTGACTTTGATGAATTCGATATTCCAAAATCGAAATCTAAAAAAGCTACCGGCGGAAGTACCGGTAGTGGTGGTGGCGGAGCTGCCAAAAAAACTACAAAGGCGGATGAAGACGATCTGGGCCTCGATGATGATTTCAAAGACCTGGATCTGTTCAACGACAGCAGCTTTGATGAAGAAGAGGATGATTTTTGACCGGCATACCTAACACACTGTAGTGGATAGAACGGTAGTTTCATTCCCGATAACCGATTTTCAACTGACTAAACATAAAATGTTGAGCTGGGCCTCCCGGTTCAACATTTGTTGTTTTCTGGACAACCATGGATATGGACTGCCCGCCCATTCCTTCGAGTGCTTGCTGGCCCTCGGGGCCAGGGACTTCGTCCGGGCAGAGGCCGGCGATGCCTTTGACCGGCTTGCCAAATTTGCCGCCCGCCATAACGACTGGCTTTTCGGCCACCTGGGATACGGCCTGACCAAAGAGACGGAGCCATCCGGAGAAGGACCCCACCGGTCGGACCCGGGCCAGGCGCTTCCCACCGATGCCGAGACAAACCCCGGTCCCCGGGCCTTCCGCGGGCCTTCCCGGTTACCGGACCCCATCGGCTTCCCCGATCTGTTTTTTTTTGTTCCTGAGATCCTTATCGAGCTAAACCCGGATACGATCCGCATCGGTTCCTTCCAGGCCGACCAGGCGGCTATCCTGGCAGACATCCAGCATGAGGCTGAGGCGCCTTCCGGGGCCCGCCAGGCCGTTCCTGTCCTCGTGCCGAGGTTTTCCCGGGAAGAATATCTGGATACCGTAAATCGCCTGCAGGCGCATATCCTGAAGGGGGATTGCTATGAGATCAATTTCTGTCAGGAATTCTTTGCCCAGCCGGCTGTCATCGACCCCCTTCAGACCTGGTTTTCCCTGAGCAGGAACTCTCCCAACCCTTTTGGCGCCTGGTACCGGATCGAATCGGCCTACCTGCTCTGCGCCAGCCCGGAAAGATATCTCAAACGTATGGGGAATACGCTTTTGTCCCAGCCGATCAAGGGTACCTGGCCACGTTCTCCCGGTGATCCCTCCGGCGACAAGGCCGGCAGGGAACAACTGTATGCCAGCAGCAAGGACCGTTCTGAAAATGTCATGGTGGTCGATCTGGTACGGAACGACCTGTCCAAGATCTGTCTGCCCGGTTCGGTCCGGGTCGAGGAGTTGTATGGGATCTATAGCTTCCCACATGTTCACCAGATGATCTCTTCCGTAAAGGGGGAGCTCCCCGCCGGCGTTGGATTTGTGGATTGTATCCGGGCAACTTTCCCCATGGGATCGATGACGGGGGCGCCAAAAAGAAGGGTCACCGGACTGATCGGACAATATGAAAGGAGCAGGAGAGGGCTTTTCTCCGGAGCGGTCGGATATGTTACCCCGGATGGTGATTTTGATTTCAACGTGGTGATCCGTAGCATTCTGTACAACCAGCGGGTTAACTACCTGTCCTATCAGGTGGGCTCGGGCATCACCTGGTACAGCGATCCGGTATCGGAATATGAAGAATGCCTGCTGAAGGCGGAGGGCATCAAAAAAGCCCTGGGCCTGGAATAAAAAAGCGGACCTGGGGCCGGAAGTCCAAAAAAAGGCCCGGGATTGAAAACCCCGGGCCTGGCAAAATTATCTGATGGAAAAAATCTATTTCGATGCAACCCCACGCATGTCCTGCTGCGGCTGATCGATTAACAGCTGCTGTACCGATTCGTTCAGGATCTGGTACTTGTTGGCTGCGAACATTTCCATCTTGTCCGAAGGCAATTTCAGGTCATAGGTGTTATTGCTGCCGGCCATGATCCTATCGAATTCAGGATTATACCGCGCAAAAGTGGCTTCGTCCAGTAAGGTATAACGGGCGATCACTGAAGAAAAGTACTTCCCCGAAATAGAGACGGTGCCGGCGTTGGTCAGCTCTTCCCGGCTCAGCTTCCTGGTAAATACATACATGGAGGAGCCCGATAATTGCTCAGTGGCTTCCTCTTTGGTCAGGGTCGTTACACTGCCCTGGCCTTCGAAAGTGTACTGGGTGGCGATGAATTTCTTCACGTGAATCCGGGATTCGGCCGGCAGATAGTACTGCAGATCCCAGAAATTACGGCTGCCGCTCCTGTGGATAGCACGATAAACGTTGTTGGTACCGCCATTGTATGCGGCAATGACCAGCAGCCAGTCTCCCAGCTCATTATACAGGTCGCGGAGATAAAGGGCCGCCGCACGCGTGCTCTTGTAATAGTTCTTCCTTTCATCAGCGCCTCTTGCGACCTTCAGGCCCAGATCACGTGCCGTCTGGGGCATCAGCTGCCAGGGACCTACAGCCCCTACCCAGGATACCGCCGTAGGCTTCAGATTGGACTCGATAACCGCCAGATACTTAAGTTCCCTCGGAAGTCCGTACTGGGACAGAACGCCGTCTATCAGGTTGAAATAAGGCCTTCCCCAGGTGCGCATGCCCTGCAGCTCGTCCCTGTTCTCCTTAATATAGTCCTGAACAAAGCTCAGGGCCCTGGGATTCAGACGAGCGCCGTTGCTGCCACCTACTGAGGTAGCTGCGAAAAGCTCATTAAATTCGGTCCTGGATTCTGAATCGGCGACAGCCGCAGGCGATGATACCGGCAAAATGTGTTTACCGGAGGTTTGTTTTGGGGAATCTGTTTTGCCCCCTCCCTTAATAAGGTCATCGGCCTGGGTACGGGTCATCCATCCTGATCCAATAATGGTAATGCCCAAGAAAAGAATTCTTTTGATCAACATGTCCAAACGCTTTAAAGATGGTAAACGGCCTATATCGGCGTTCACAATCTTTCATAGGTAGCGGAAAAGCCAGAGATTGTTAAAAAAAACGACTAAGAAACACTTGAAGATCTCTCAGTAACATAGAGTAGGATTTCGTAGGACTTTATTGATGCATCAGTTGATGCGAGAACCGAAGTAAAGATAATTCATTAAATCGGTTTGTCATAGCTTGAACACCAAAAGGCATGCCATTTGTGTGGGTAAAAAGGGGGACAGAAATGCCCGGAATTCCGGTCAGATTTGCGTAAACCGTATAGATATCAGCGAGATACATCGCGATGGGGTCGTCCATCTTTTCGCCGACCTTGAATGCGGTAGTGGGGGAGGTAGGAGTGAGTATTATATCGAAGTCTTTGAATATCAATTCAGTACGATCAACCAACATTTTCCTTACCTGCTGGGCCTTTGTAAAGTAGGCGTCATAGTAGCCTGCACTTAACACAAAGGTACCCAATAAGATACGTCGTTTGACCTCACGCCCGAACCCTTCGGAACGGGTCTGTTTATAAAATTCTGTTAAAGGGAGCCCGGATTCTGCCGCCCGGTAGCCATATCTGATCCCGTCGAACCGGGCCAGATTGGAGGAGGCCTCGGCCGTCGTAAGGACATAATAGGCGGGTACGATATAATCCAGCAGCTCGAAATCGACGGCTTCCACCACATGACCTTCCTGACGCAGCCTGGTTACCAGACCCAGCAGGGTATCCCGGATCTCCGGGTCCAGTCCGGGATGTTCAAGGGCTTCTTTAAAATACGCGATGCGGTATGAATGGGGAGTGCGGTATCCGGGAGCTTTGCCCTGCCGGTCCTGGCCGATCCCCGCGGTCGCGATGGTTACCCCGGTCGCGGCGCTGAATTCGCTGAGAGAGCCTTCTCCGCTTTCCGGCCAGTCATGACCAGGCGACAACGTGCTGTCGAAATCATCCGGTCCCGAGATCACGTCCAGGACGGCTGCAACATCCGGAACGGTGAGCCCGAATATACCCACCTGATCAAAGGAGGAGGCGTAGGCGATCAGCCCGTAACGGGATACCTTGCCATAGGTCGGCTTCAGACCCACGATGCCGCAGAAATCTGCAGGCTGCCGTACGGATCCTCCGGTGTCGCTGCCCAGGCTGGCCATGCAGAGACCTGCCTGTACGGCAACCGCCGAACCGCCCGAGGAACCACCGGGAACGCGGCTCAGGTCCCGGGCATTCAGCACCTTCCCATACACCGAATTTTCATTGGTAGAGCCCATGGCAAACTCATCGCAGTTGTTCCTTCCGATGATGATGGCCTCTGCGGCTAATAATTTCTCAACAACCGTGGCATTATAAACGGCCCTGAAACCGGCCAGTATGCCGGAGGACGCCGTCAGGCCATGACCTTTGTAGGAAAGTATATCTTTCAGGGCGATCACGACGCCATGAAGCTTACCCAGCGGGCGGCCCGATCTCCTTTTTTCATCCAGCGTCGCCGCCATTGCCAGCGCTTCTTCCGCAAAGACCTCCACAAAGGAATTGAGATGCTTGTTCTCGCCGATCCGGGATAAATAATGTTTTACGGCTATGCCGCACCCTTCAGGATTGACGGCTAAAAAAGCATGGTAATTTTCTATGGAACTAAAAGAGAACAAGCCTGATTATTTTAGAAGTTAGTTATTTTTCTTTTCCTTATTCCCAGTTGGTGACCTCATCCTTCTTCTGCCTCTTCTCTACTTTGACACAGAGGAAGATGCTGATCTCGTACAGCAGCATCAGGGGAAGGGTACAAACGATCTGGCTGAGCATATCCGGCGGGGTTATGATACCTGCGACGATCAGCATGACGAGAATGGCGTATTTACGGACGCGGCGCAGGTAGCTTGCGCTGACGATGCCCACCTTTGCCAGGAAGTACATGACGAGAGGAAGCTGGAAGGCGAGTCCGGCGCCCAGGATGAGTGGCACGATGGTATTAAAATAGCTGGCGATCGTCCATATATTCTGAATATTATCGTCTATCGAAAAGTTCGCGAAGAAGTTAATGGTGTAAGGGGCGATGATGAAATAGCCGAAAAAGACCCCGGTGAAAAAAAGCAGGGAAACCCAGAAGATCACGCCCCTTGTATTCTTTAATTCTTTGGGTTTTAATGCCGGCTTTGTAAATTTCCAGAACTGCCAGAACACATAGGGGAAAGCGAGAATAAAGCCGCCGATAAGGATGATATTGAAGTATACGTCGAACTGCCCGGCCACTGCCGTACTCTGCATCTTTACATTTATCTGGGTCATGCAAAGCTTTTTGCCGAGCCCCAGCCGCTGACTCAACCTGCACAGATAGCCGTAGGTCGGGAAATCCGCATGGGTGGGGCCCATCAATATTTTTTTTACGATAAAGCTGTTGTACACCGCCATTAAGATAGCCCCCAGTGCAACGGCAACCGCCGACTTGAACAGATGTCCCCTTAGCTCATCCAGGTGTTCGATAAAGGACATCTCCGCTTTTTCTCCATCCTTGCCTTTTCTCTTAAATAATTTCATGAAAATCAGGACTATTCAGTAGTATAAAAATATTGCAAATAAAAAGAAAACCCCGCAAAATTGCGAGGTTTCGTTACCCGGTTAAGAGTAAAATATTTTAGTTGTTGACCGAAGGACCAGATGAAACTTGTTTTGGCGGCGTTGTACCGGTAGTATTGACCGTCGTTTTGGTATCATCAACATGCTCTTCGATTTCTCTTTTTACGTTGTCTTTTGCATCTTTAAACTCACGGATGCCTTTGCCTAAACCGCGCATGAGTTCAGGAATTTTTTTGCCTCCGAATAAAAGAAGGACAACCAATGCGATGAGTATGATGTGCGGACCACTGAATAAATCTCCCATATACTTCGTTTTAATGTCAACCGTAAAGGTAGAAAAGAAAACCGATAACCAAAATACATTTAACAACTCCCGGATCTCTCCGTTGTGTGAAATCCTAATTGGCCAATCTCTTTTCCTTGATACGGGCGCTCTTGCCGCTCCTTTCACGCTGGAAATAAAGCTTTGCGCGACGCACACGTCCAACCTTATGTAATTCAATCGATTCGATATTGGGCGAGAAGAGAGGGAAAGTCCTTTCTACACCTACTCCGTCGGAGATCTTTCTGACGGTAAAGGTAGCAGTATGCCCAGTGCCCTGGCGCTTGATCACATCTCCCTTGAAGCCCTGGATACGCTCTTTGTTACCTTCCAGGATCTTATAATTGACAGTGATGTTATCACCGGCTTTGAATTTCGGGAAATTGACCTTCCCTGTCAATTGTTCATGTACAAATGCTATTGCAGCGTCCATAACTTCATTTTTTTAAAGGATGGCAAAGCTACGGATTTATTTTGAATCCGGGCATTATGCCGGTAACAATTTTTCCGGATGCGGGGCCTGGCCTATCTCGCTACGTTCACGGCTCTTTTTTCCCGGATAACGGTCACTTTGATCTGGCCAGGATAGGTCATTTCCGTCTGGATCTTCTGGGCTATCTCAAAGCTCAGCTTGTCGCTGTCCATGTCGGTGACCTTATCGGCCTCGACGATCACCCTGAGCTCACGGCCGGCCTGGATGGCATAGGCTTTTTCGACGCCAGGATAGGCCAGCGCGAGATTTTCCAGGTCTTTGATACGCTGCAGGTATTGCTGCATGATCTCCCGGCGGGCTCCCGGCCTTGCGCCGCTGATGGCATCACAGGCCTGGATGATCGGTGCGATGACATATTGCATTTCCACCTCATCGTGGTGGGCGCCGATCGCATTGATGACGGCGGGGTTCTCCCCATATTTTTCGGCCAGCTTCATCCCCAGCAGGGCATGGCTCAGCTCGGTCTCTTCGTCGGGCACTTTGCCGATATCGTGCAGCAATCCGGCCCTTTTGGCCAGCTTGGAGTTCATGCCCAGTTCGGCGGCCATGATCCCGCAGAGATTGGCCACCTCGCGGCTATGCATAAGCAGGTTCTGTCCGTAGGAGGAGCGGAACCGCATTTTACCAACGATCCTGACCAGTTCTTTATGCAGCCCATGGATGCCCAGCTCGATAACGGTACGCTCACCGATCTCCATCACCTGCTCTTCGATCTGTTTGCGCGTCTTTTCCACGATCTCTTCGATACGGGCGGGATGGATACGTCCATCGGCTACCAGCCTCTGTAAGGAAAGACGGGCTATTTCCCGGCGAAGGGGGTCGAAGGATGACAATACGATGGCTTCGGGGGTATCGTCCACGATCAGATCCACACCGGTGGCCGCCTCGATGGCGCGGATATTACGGCCTTCACGGCCGATGATCTGCCCTTTGATCTCATCGCTCTCCAGGTTAAAGACCGTTATGGTATTTTCTATGGCCTGCTCGGCAGCAGTGCGCTGGATGCTCTGTATGATGATCTTGCGGGCTTCTTTATTGGCTTTCTGCCGGGCGTCGTCGATGATCTCCTGCTGAATGCCCAGGGCCTGCGTGTGGGCCTCCTGCCGGAGGCTTTCGATCAGCTGTGCTTTGGCTTCCTCAGCCGTAAGCACGGCGATCTTTTCCAGCCTGCGGATATGTTCTTCCTGATGTTTCTCCAGCTCGGTCCTCTTCTGGTTGACGACCTCTATCTGCCGGTTGAGGTTGTCCTTGATGACCTCATTCTCTTTGGATTGTTTGTCGAGGCTTTCCAGCTTCTGGTTGATCGTCTGCTCTTTCTGTTTGATCCTGGCCTCGCCTTCATTGGCCCTGCGGTTCTTCTCGAGGACCTCTTTATCGTGTTCGGCCTTCAGCTGTACGAATCTTTCCTTGGCTTCCAGCAACTTCTCTTTTTTCAGGTTTTCAGCCGTCCCCTGTGCATCGCCCAGGATCTTTTTGGCCTGGGCCTGTGCATCGTCGATCTGTTTCTGCGTGTTTTTAGCAAAAACGAACTTGCCGGCGATGAGCCCCACTATCAGAGCAGCAATTCCGACTATTAAAAGAATAGTCATTGAGTATAATGCCATTATGTATTAAGTTTAAAGTGTTCACAATCATATATTACTTATTCAGTTACCTGATTGTATGAAAATGCGTTAGTTGGCGAAGATAGGAAAATAGCTTCATGCTGCAATCCGGTTTAGCTGGCGACCGGAGAGGACCGGAACTCAGCCCATGAACAGCTTTTCCATCTGGCCGCCGTGGTCCGGGTCAGGTCTCGCCGGACCAGCGTTCAGCCAGCGATCTCCTGCAGACCCTTGTCCAGCTGCTGCTCCATACGGGTCAGCGAATCCAGCAGGGAGGGACTCATGCCCTGGCCCTGATCACCGAAGGCTCCCGGCTGGGTTGCCTGGGTGGCATACCACAGCATGACCATGGCGATATAATCCTGCATATCCTTACCGGCAAACTGCGTTTTGTACTCGATTATCTTATCGTTCATGGTCTTCAGGACCTTCCTGACCACCTCTTCATCCCCCTTTTCTATCTTGATCCGGTAAGTACGATCACCTATTACCACATTTATTGGGATTAACTCTTGCATAGTTCAAATACTTGTTTTAAATTTATCCACACCTTATTAACACGCTGATCCTAAGAACCCTTAAAACTAGACTTTTGCTCACCAATACCCTGAAAAACTACAAAATGCCATGTTCTTAACACTGAAATCCCCCACATTTATCGACAGGTTAACTTTTCATGTTGACCATCCTCAGAAATGCCTACTAAGGGCCGTGTTGAAAGACGACACGGGTATCGTTTGCAGCGCAATGGAAACGGAAGTGGAAAAAGATCAGCTAGAGCTGAACTGGAGCGGGCTGAACGATCTGCCTTATGGAGTATATACCCTCGAGATCTCCCGGGGAAAGGATGAAATGAAACTGCGCCTCGTAAAAAGGGTCTGACCGGTCATTCACCCAACAACGCGATACACCGGTCAATTTCCCGGATGTACTGGCCGAGCCTTTTTTCAAACACCTTCTTTTCCGCCTCATTCATCTCCCCTTTCGATACTTTCAGGATCTCCACTTTTTGCCGCAGTTGTTCCAGCATGACCGTATGATCACCATGATCCGCACGTAACTGCTTCACCTCCGTCCTTAATTTCCCGTTTTCTTTCAGCAGGGTATCCCGCTGCCTCAGCAATTGCTGCAGCTTCTCTTGGATCCGTCTGATTTGTAGCTCCAGTTCGTTCATACTAACAACTTTTTGTCTCATGCCCGGGCTTCGGGCCTGCTATTTCCTGATCTCGGCGCCGAGGTCCTTTTCCAATACGCCCATGATCCTGCCCACCATCCCGTCGATCTCTTTATCCGTCAACGTTTTTTCTTCGTCCAGGAAAGTAAAGCTTACGGCAAGGGATTTTTTCCCCGCCCCCAGTTTTTCACTTTCAAAGATATCGAAGAGACTTAATTCCTGTAACTTTTCCAGCCGGAGCCCGTGGATGGCCTTTTCGACCTTTTCAAAAGGGAGGCCCCTGTCCACGATCAGGGCCAGGTCGCGCATAACGGGTAGCTGTCTGGGCAATTCCCTGAATCCGATGCTGACCTCCTCCGCCGCAACCAGCAGGGCGTCCCAGTTAAAATCGGCATAGTATACGGGCTGTCTGATATCGAAGCGCCTGGCCGTTGCCGTATCCACCAGCCCGGCATGCAGAACGGTATCCTTTTTCAGCCGCGCGTTCACCCCCGGGGATAGCTTGGAATGTGAACCTTCGTCCCACACCGGTGAGCCCGTTCCCAGCATGCTCAGCACCCTTTCGCAAAGCCCTTTCAGGTAATAAAAATCCACCTCCTTCCCCTTTCCCTTCCAGGAATCCGGATGCAATTGACCGGTGACATAGAGGCAGAGATGGTTGATCTCTTCGTATTCGCCCACTCCGGTCGTGCGATAGGATTTGCCGAATTCAAAGAAACTGAGGCTGCTGTTTTTCCGGTTCTGGTTCCAGGCAATGGACTCCAGCCCCGTCTCCAGCAGGGAAGGGCGCAGGATGTTCAGCTCGGCGCTCAGATTATTGATCATCTTTACGGAAGTCTCCAGTTCGGCCTCCGTGAAATATGCGCTGTTGGTAATGGAATTCGTAAGGATCTCATAGAATCCCTGTCCCACCAGCCAGCCGGCGATCTTTTCCTTCAGGGCCGCCGCCGATTTATGGGTCTCCACGGACGGGGAGATGGTGATGGTGGTGGGGATGGGGATATTGTCAAGCCCGTCGATACGCATGATCTCCTCCACGATATCGGCAGGCAGGCTGATATCCGGCTTATGAAAAGGCGCGGCCACATGAATGGCGTCGATCCCTTCCTTTATGATCCCGAACCCCAGGCTGAGCAAGATATTCTTTACCGTATCGGGATGATAGTTCTTGCCGCTGAGCTTTTTCAGATAATGATGTTTCAGGACGACCTGGGTCTTGTTCTTCGGATCGGGGTATACGTCGATCAGCTCTGAGGCGATCTCTCCACCCGCCAGCTCCTTTATCAGAAGGGCAGCCCGCTTCAACGCATTCACGGTGCCGGAGATGTCCATTCCTTTTTCGAAATGGGCTGCGGCGTCGGTACGCAGGCCATGGCGGACGGAAGTCTTGCGGATGCTGATGGGATTGAACCACGCGCTCTCGAGGAAAATATTCTTTGTGCCTTCCTTCACCCCGCTGCTCAGTCCCCCGAAAACACCTGCTATGCACATTCCTTCTTCCGCATTGCTGATCATGAGGTCTTCGGACGATAATTTTCTGGTAGTCCCGTCGAGGGTGATAAAAGGAGTGCCTTCCGGCAGATTATTGACGATCACTTTTCCGCCTTTGATCGCGTCGGCATCGTACGCATGGAGGGGTTGCCCCATTTCATGCAAAACGAAATTGGTGATGTCGACGATATTGTTGATGGGCCGGATACCGATGGCCTTGAGCTTATCCTGCATCCACCGGGGAGACTCCCGGATGGTGATCCCTTTTATCGTAAGGCCGGAATAGCGTTCGCAGGCGCGGGGGTTTTCGATGCTCACGGTGATGGGCAGGCTATTGTTGTCGGTCCTGAAATTATTCAGGGAGGGAAGCCGGGGACGATAGTCCTTGTTCTCGTGGTGGGACAGCCAGGCGCATACATCCCTCGCCACACCTTCGTGGCTCATCGCATCCATATGATTGGGGGTGAGCCCGATCTCAAAAATATGATCGGTATAAGGGTGGAACCAGGCCGCCGCGCTCATGCCCGGCTTTGCTTCGGCGGGTAATACCAGGATGCCTGCATGGCTTTCGCCAAGGCCAATTTCGTCCTCGGCGCAGATCATGCCCTCGCTTTCAATGCCTCTGATCTTTGCGACTTTCATGGTCACCGGATCCCCTTTCACCGGGTGGATTGTGGCGCCGACGGGTGCAACAACAACTTTTTGCCCCTGTGCGACATTCGGCGCTCCGCAAACGATGGACAGCGGCTCTTTTGATCCGATATTTACTTTTGTAAGCGTAAGCTTATCCGCATTGGGGTGGGGGGAGCATTCAAGCACTTCACCGATGACCAGTCCCTGCAATCCGCCTTTCACCGCTTCATATTTTTCCAGACTTTCCACTTCGAGCCCGATGGACGTGAGGATCTTTGACAGCCGGTCCGGTTCGGGCTTTACCGGCAGATATTCACCAATCCAGTTATAACTAATTGTCATGACGCCAATTCCCATTTTTAATGAAGGGCAAAGATAGTTTTTTACGGGCATCCTGCCTTTCCGGAAACCTGCCCTGGCATTCCGGCACGATGAGGGACACCTGCCGGCGGTCCGCAACGTCCGGAGAAGGCAAATATTCAGGCAATAAATTCGTTATACACATAACATTAAACGATAATCAAATGTTAATACTTGTTATATATTAATACTTTGCACCAATAATGCTATCCAACTGACAAACTTCAAACTCCCAAAGTCTGGTTTATGAAAAAACACCTGTACGTCTTCGCCATCCTGGCCCTTGGATTATTAAACTCCTGCGGCCCGGTCTATGTGATCCATCAGGACCCTGTTCCTGCCCCCCCTGTTCAGGAAGAACAAGATCCCGAGGTATCTTATCAATCCTTTTATGATCAGCTGAGTCCTTACGGTCAGTGGATCGATGATCCCGGCTACGGCTATGTCTGGATGCCGGACGTCGGACCGGAGTTCAAGCCTTATGCCACCAATGGCCACTGGGTTTATACGGATGAGGGCTGGACCTGGGCTTCCAGCTATAACTGGGGCTGGGCCGCTTTCCATTATGGCCGCTGGTTTTACCAGGACGGTTACGGATGGATGTGGCAGCCAGGTAATGAATGGTCGCCTGCCTGGGTGACCTGGAGGAACAATTCCGATTATTACGGATGGGCGCCGCTGGCCCCGGACGTAAGCCTCAGCCTATCTTTCGGTGGCGGCTATAACCCTCCTTCGCATTACTGGAGCTTTGTGCCCCATCAATATGTCAACAGCCCGCAGATCAACAACTATTATGTGAACGAGAGCCGGAATGTGACGATCATCCATAATACTACCGTGATCAATAATACAACGGTGATCCGGAATTCAAATGCTCCCGGTGGCCGGAACAATGGGGGCCGGCGCGGAGCTTATGCCGGGGGTCCCGACCTGGATGAGGCGGGAAGGTTTGCCGGCGCTCCGATCAGACCGATCCAGATCAGACGCAGCAATGCGCCTGGCGAGCAGATGAACAACGGCCAGCTGGCCATATACCGGCCCAGGATCAACCAGACCCCGCAGCCAGCTACGAATAATGGGAACGGTAATAGGAACGGACAGGCGCAGACGCCAGGATCTGCGCCTTCCAGAATCCAGACCCTCAATAATGCCAGGCCTGTAAATACGACCCGGTATAATAACGCCAATAACAACGGGAACGACCGCAATGATCATAATGACCGGAACGAACCCAGGACCGGCGCGCTGCCTGGTGGTAATGGTCAGCCAAATAATGGCAACGCCCAACCCGGAGGAAATGCACAGCCGGCCAATCCGCCACAACCGCTTCCCCGTACCAGCCCATTCGCCCCCAGGGAGGCAAATGGGCAGCCTGCCGGCTCGCTTCAGCCAGTGAACGGACGCCCGCGCGACAATGGTCAGCCCAATAATAACGGACAGCCAAATGGCAGTACGCGGCCCGGGAACAATGGTCAGCCCAACGGCAACGCCCAGCCCGGCGGCAGCACACAGCCAGCCAACAATGCGCCGTTGCCACAGCCCCGTTCCAATCCTTTCAGGCCCAGGGAGGCAAATGGACAGCCCGCCGGCTCGCTTCAGCCCGTGAACGGACAACCCGTGAACAATAGCCAGCCCAACAGCAGCGCCCAACCCGGCGGTAACGGGCAGCCGGCTAACAATCAGCACCAGCCGCTGCCCCGCACCAGCAGCCCGTTCAGGCCCAGAGAGGCGACAAACCAGCAACCGGCCACCATCAATCCGAATGCTGGACACCCGACACCGCCGGCACAACCCGCGGCTCAGCCAGGACAGAATCCCAATCCTCCAAGAACCTTTACCAGGCCCGCTCCGCGCCCTGACGGCAACAGAGGAAAGGACACCACAAGGATCAGACACTAGGATCAGCAAGGGATCAGGCCGATCTCAAAATAATGCCTCAGCACTCACACCCGCGTCCCGAAAGCTTTCGGGACGCTTTTTTTATACCCCTGACGAGCTTTCTCCCCAGCAAACTGCATTCTGTAGTTCAGACATCCTGGCAAAACATTTGTTCTTATATCTTTCTGCACAGGATCTGTGAATTTAAAACGGGAAATGGCTGAAAACTTTTTTAAATTGTGGAAAGCCCGGGAGTTACTGTGGACAAGCCATGGTTAAATGTGAATTGCGTGTGGATACTTATTGGAAAAATAATAAAAAAGAAAAATTTTTTTGAACGCGATTTTGCAGTTTATATTCGCCCTCCTGACTCAAAGGGGTAACATTCTGTTCATTTTGCCGTAACAATTCCGTAATATGCCGGTGGCTGAACACTACCCTGATGAGACTGGCTGACAACGACAGATCTGACCCCTGCAGGCGCTCTGTCTCTGCGATTTAGGACACCCTATTATTAAAAATTTTTCGGACGGTTAACATGGATCTGACAAACCTCAATCTCAACAAGGATCGCAATAAGCTCAGACGCAAGCCAGTGGTCGACATGAGCACGATGTTATATGGAAAGGTTCCTCCCCAGGCCAAGGAGCTGGAAGAGGCCGTGCTGGGGGCCATCATGCTGGAAAAAAGCGCTTTTGACACCGTAGTGGAGATCCTCAAGCCGGAGTGCTTCTACGTGGAAGGGCATCAGCGCATCTACAAGGCCATGCAGGGTCTGGCCCAGAAAAGCCAGCCTATCGACATCCTGACCGTGGTCGAGGAACTGAAAGTAAGGGAAGAGCTGGAGATCGTAGGTGGCCCCTACTACGTCACCAAACTGACGAATGCCGTCGTCTCATCCGCCAATATCGACACCCACTCCCGCATCATCCTCCAGAAATTCATCCAGCGGGAGCTGATCCGGATAAGCGGAGAGATCATCGGGGACGCCTATGAGGACAGCACGGATGTATTCGACCTGCTCGATGACGCGGAAAGCAAGCTGTTCGAGATCACCAATAGTCACCTGCGCAAGAATTTCGACAGCATCGACACGGTGCTGGTCAAGACGATCCAGCGCATCGAGGACCTCCGTAACAAACAGGAGGATATCACGGGCGTGCCCAGCGGCTTTGCCTCCCTGGACCGCATTACCTATGGCTGGCAGCCTACCGATCTGATCATCCTGGCCGCACGTCCATCGGTGGGTAAGACGGCTTTTGCCCTCAATCTGGCCCGGAATGCCGCCCTGCACCCCACCAAACCAACCTCGGTGGCCTTTTTCAGCCTGGAAATGAGCTCCGCTCAGCTGGTGCAACGTATCCTCAGCGCAGAGAGCGAGATCCTGATGGAGAAGATCTCCAGGGGTAAGCTGGAAGACCATGAAATGAAACAATTGTACAAGAAGGGGATCGACAAGCTGGCCAAAGCCCCTATTTTTATCGACGATACCCCTGCCCTGAATATCTTCGAGCTGCGTGCGAAATGCCGCCGTCTGAAGAACAAGCACAATGTCGGCTGTATCATCATCGATTATCTGCAGCTGATGAGCGGCGCCGGGGACAACCGGAATGGCAACCGTGAGCAGGAGATCAGCCGTATCTCCCGCGACCTGAAAGGGCTCGCCAAGGAGCTGCAGGTGCCGATCATCGCCCTTTCCCAGCTGAGCCGTGCCGTGGAGTCCCGAAAAGAAGGTGAGAAGATACCCCAGCTGAGCGATCTGCGCGAATCGGGCGCCATCGAGCAGGATGCGGACATGGTCATGTTCCTCTACCGCCCGGAATACTATGGTATCACGGCCAACGAAATGGGGGAAAGCAACAAAGGCGAGACGCACGTAAAAATAGCCAAGCACCGTAACGGTTCCCTTGAGACGATCAAGCTCCGGGCGCTCCTGCATATCCAGAAATTTACCGAGTATGGCTTCGACGATTTCGGAGGCATCGCCATGCCTACAGCCGGTAACTGGAAGCCCGTGGACGAGGGTGGCGGCGCCAAGCTCTATATTCAGGCCGGCAGCAAGATGAATGATCTGCCGATGGATGAGGACGATAACCCGTTCTGATGCTCCCTTATTTTTATATCCATGCATACGAAAAAGGACAGCCGGAGATTATCCTTGACGAGGACAATTCCCGGCATATCGTCCAGGTGCTGCGGATGGGCGCCGGAGAGCCCCTGCGGCTCACGGATGGTAAAGGCGCCCTGCTGGAGGGCCTGATCCTCGATGCCCACAAGAAAAAATGCATAGTGAGGCTACAGCACAGCGAATACCATCCCGCACCGGAAAGAAAAAGCTGTATTGCCATTTCCCTGCTGAAGAACGCCTCCCGTTTCGAATGGTTCCTTGAAAAAGTAACGGAGATCGGGATCGCCACCATCATCCCCCTGCTCTGCGAGCGGACGGAAAAACAGCATTTCCGGCAGGACCGGATGCAGAATATCCTCGTCAGCGCCATGCTGCAGTCCCAGCAATCCTGGCTGCCGGAGCTGCGGTCCCCGGCTCCCTTTATCCATACCGTCGAAAATGCCGGCCAGCAACATCGCTTCATCGCGCACTGTCTGGAGGAAGAAAGAATTTCGCTGGCTGATATTTCATCGGCAGACCCAGGCCTTCTGGCCCATGCCCCGACGCAGGGATCCACTGCCGTTCAGCAGGCATCTGCATCCGATGGGAACGACCCGATCATCCTGATCGGGCCCGAAGGAGATTTTTCCAGAAAGGAGATCGGGCTGGCCCTGCTGCACAAATTTCTTCCGGTGACCCTCGGAAAGACAAGGCTCCGGACCGAGACGGCCGGTATTGTCGCGGCCACCCTGCTGCAAGTGAGCTGAGGTTTACTCCGCCCGCGCTTTTTTATTTTTCTTCAGGGCAGCTGTCAGCAACGCCGGGATCGCCGCTTCTTTTTTGGGTGGTGATTTTTTCTTGACCGGTATTTCCCCGACCGTTTTTTTCCCGGCTTTTGCAGACCCCTTGCTCATCATCTCATTCAGACCAGCCGCCTCTTTTATATAAGCAAGTAATATTTTATCGGCGGGCAGGTCTTTCAGCGAACGGATATGCCCGAAATGGCCCGCTGCCTCCTTATCTATCAATTGCATGACCTTCGCAGGATCCTTCAGCAGAGAGGCGTTCCAGAACCCAAAGGAGCAATGTTGTTTGAAGGCGGCCATATTACAGAGGATGGCCCCGCGATATTGATAAAAAGGCATGCTCCATTTCAGGGTCTCCTCCACAGCGGGGCAGGCCCTATGCACCAGCTTCCGCAAGTGTTCCAGTATAGGTTTTGCATAATCGGCGGACTTCGCGATATAAGCGTCCACCCTGGGATCTATGGTTGCCATACAGGGATGATTTATGTTTTCTTTTTCTTTTTCAGCTTTGTATTCAGCAACTCCACTCCAAAGGCGAAGGCCATGGAGAAGTAAATATACCCTTTGTCGATATGACTGTGATGGATGGGCTCCAGCCCTTCGAAGAACAGGCTGAATCCTACCATCAGCAGAAAGGACAAGGCCAGTATTTTCAGCGTAGGCCGGCTCTGGATATAAGCTGAGATCTTTTGCGAGAAGAAGAACATGATGATCATGGCGATGATCACCGCGATGATCATGACCGATACCTGCTTTGCCAGGCCCACGGCCGTAATGATGCTGTCGAAAGAAAAAACGGTGTCGATCAGGACGAGTTGCGTGACGATGGCCCCAAAGCCCGCCTTTGGAGCATTGTTGATGGCTTCTGCTTCCGCCTCTTCGTTCTCCAGCTTGCCATGGATCTCCATCACCGTCTTATAAAGCAGGAACAGGCCCCCGGCCAGCATGATCAGGTTGCGCAGGCTGAACCCGGCGCCGGCAACGGAAAAAAGCTCGGTGCTGCCATTGGTCACGAGCCAGCCGATGCCCAGCAGTAGCAGGGTCCGGATCAGGATACCGGCAATCATCCAGATCCGGCGCGCGCTGAGCTGCCGCAGGGGTTCCAGGCGCCCGATCAGGATAGACACGAAGATCACGTTATCGATGCCCAGCACAATTTCCAGGATGGTGAGGGTAAGCAGGCTTATCAGGGAGTCCAGCGTAAAAAGAGATTGCATGAATAGTTCAGTTAAGAGCCGCAGGAACAAATATAATATCCCGCGGTAAAATTATCGGACCGGCAATTTTTTCCGAAGGTAATAGTTTGTATTTTCACTACCTCAATCGTTCTTAATGGAAAAATCAAACAGGAGGAAATTCCTCGCCGCTTCGGCGGCCTTAATCCCGGCCGGTTTCGTTTCGGCCGGTACACCGACTGCCGGAAGATCGGACCTGCCGTTGGTACACCATGTCTTTTTCTGGCTGAAGGACCCTTCCTCGAAGGACGACCGCGACAAACTGGTGGAAGGGCTGAGGACACTGGCTAAAATAGAGACCGTAAAAGAGCTTCGGGTAGGCGTCCTGGCCAGTACAGAAAAAAGGGATGTCGTCGATACGAGCTGGCAGGTCTCGGAACTGATCTTCTTTCACGACCTGGCCGGCCAGAGCACCTATCAGGCCCATCCCGTACACCTCGATTTCGTAAAGAATTACGGTCATCTCTGGGCTAAGGTCGTTGTCTATGACGCCATGGAAGTCTGAGAGGGGCGCCGTTCCTTATCCGGTTCACGCAGATCGTGAACGGCGTCCGGTCCTCGCCCGGCCGCATTGGCATACGGTCATTTCTTTATCAGTACCAGCTGGCCCAGGTGAAAGGACAGGTGATTGGTGCGGTTCATCAATACGCTGAGCTTGTTCCGGTGCGGCTCCTTCGCATAATCTTCATCCGTCATCTGCGTATGCTTTTGGAACCATTCCCCGGCGCTGAGCCGGTTGAAATGCCCGCTGAGTATTTCATTGCTCTTCGTCCAGTATTCCCGTAATTCTTTTGCGGAAGGCAATGCGGCCACCGTCTTGTCGGGACTTGAGAGGAAGGGCTCGTCCAACTGCGGGTACATCCTTTCGCCCAGACCGAGCAAGGGCAACATCCGGTCATTGATCGCCGTCAGATGACCTAAAAGGTAGATCACCCGGTTCTTCCCCGGCGCTATTTCCAGAAAGAGGTCCTCATCCGAAAACCCATTAAAAATGGTTGTGGCCCTTTTGCTGTTTGTCTCCCATGCCTGAAGGGCCATCTTTACGAATAAATTTTGCTGATCCATCTGAAGTTAATATTGAAGGATAAATTAAAAAAGTTGCGGCGAGATGCCGCAACGGCTGTTATGGTAGTGCTTATTACAAACTAAAGCTCCGATTGTTGGATTCCTGGAGAGTGTCCGCCCCGCCCGTCTTCGGAAGATCAATGACCCAGCTCCCTGCAGATCCGCAGGGTTATAAAAGGCCCTTCATAGATGAAGCCGGTCCAGACCTGTACCAATGAAGCCCCGGCACTTATCTTTTCTTTTGCGTCCCCGCCGGTGAATATCCCACCGGATGCGATCAGAGGTACGGCCCCCTTGGTCTTGCCGTAAATATAGCGGACGAGCGCCGTCGATCTTTCTCTCAGCGGCGCGCCGCTGAGTCCTCCCGCACCGATAGATGCGAGCCTGGCGGGGGAGCTGAGCAGCTCGTCCCTGCCGATGGTTGTATTGGCGGCTACCAGCCCATCCAGTTTTATTTCCAGCGCGAGCCCGATCACGTCATCGATCTGCGTACGGCTTAGGTCAGGTGAGATCTTCAGCAACAGCGGTACGGGCCTGACGGACCTGGCCCGGGACAATTCCTGGTTGATCTCCTGGAGATTTACGAGGATCCTGCGCAGCGACTCCTTCTCCTGCAGCTCACGCAGACCCGGGGTATTGGGAGAGCTTACATTGACCACGAAATAATCTACCAGCCCATACAGGCCGCGGAAACAGATCTCATAATCCTTCCAGGCTTCTTCATTCGGCGTCGATTTGTTTTTTCCGATATTGCCTCCGATGATCATCGGCGGTCTGGCGCTGGACTCTTTCGGGTCATCAGCCCTTTGTTCCTTTGCTCCAACTGCCACGCGCTCTTTCCGGTCGCCCGTCCTGCGCCCTTTGCGATCGCCTGCGCCGCGCCGTTGCTCCCTGTCCTTCCATTTCTTCAACCGCCCGGCGATCACGTTCACCCCGTCGTTATTGAACCCCATCCGGTTGATCAGCGCCTGGTCCACGCGAAGCCTGAACAATCTCGGCTGATCATTTCCAGCCTGGGCCAGCGGGGTCACCGTTCCGATCTCCACGAACCCGAATCCAAGCGCTTCCAGCTCCCTCAGATAGAGCGCATTCTTATCAAATCCCGCTCCCAGTCCTACGGGATTGCGGAAAGAGAGACCGAATACTTCCCGGACAAGCCCGCTACCTTCGGGACGACAGGTCAGCGCTACCAGCCTTCTCAAAAACCCCAGCCTGCAGGCCCATTTCAGCCCCTTCATGGAAAAATGATGTACTCCCTCGGCAGGAAACAAAAACAACAGATTCCTTAAAAATTTATACATAAAGTGCTGCGAAGATAAAAAGAACCTCTTGTACTCCTCCTGAACACTTCTTATCTTTGAGATAGAAAGTTGTCTATGCAACCTTCTTGGCCGCACAGCTGCCATGGGCCCAAAGAGAATAAAAATATTTTTATGCAGGAAGCCTATATAATTGCCGGTTATCGCACCGCAGTGGGAAAATCTAAAAGAGGGAAGCTCCGGTTTTACCGGCCGGACGATCTGGCGGTAGACCTCATCAAAGGGCTGCTGGCCTCCGTACCACAGCTCGACCCTCATCGCGTGGACGATGTGATCGTCGGCAACGCCGTGCCCGAGGCTGAACAGGGCTTGCAGGTAGGGCGTATCATCGCCGCGCGCGCCGTGGGCATCCATGCCCCCGGAGTTACGGTGAACCGCTATTGCGCCAGCGGCCTTGAGACGATCGCCATCGCTACGGCGAAGATCCGTTCCGGTCAGGCCGAATGCATTATCGCGGGTGGAACGGAAAGCATGAGCATGGTGCCGACCGCAGGGTGGAAGCCTGTTCCCGCTTATTCCATCGCCTCCGAAGACCCGGATTATTATCTCAATATGGGGCTTACCGCCGAGGCGGTGGCCAAAGAATACAAGGTCAGCCGGGAAGACCAGGACCAGTTCTCTTATCATTCCCATCAGAAAGCTATAAACGCCATCCAGAAAGGGCATTTTAAAAAGGGCATCCTTCCCATCAACGTGGAGGAGGTCTATGTCGATGAAAAAGGCTGGAGGCAAAAAAGGAGCTTCACCATGGATACGGACGAAGGTCCCCGCGCCGACACCTCGCTGGAAGCGCTGGCCCATCTGAAGCCCGTCTTTGCCGCCGGTGGCTGCGTGACGGCAGGGAATTCTTCCCAGACCAGCGATGGCGCGGCCTTTGTGGTCGTCATGGGAGAAAAAATGATGAAAGAGCTGGGCCTGACGCCTATAGCCAGACTGGTAGCCTGCGCCAGTGCCGGCGTGCATCCGCGCATCATGGGCATCGGACCGGTAGAGGCCGTCCCAAAAGCGCTGAAACAGGCAGGGATGAACCTTGGCCAGATCGACCTGGTGGAGCTGAACGAAGCCTTCGCCTCCCAGGCTCTTGCCGTTATCCGCAAGCTGGAGATCGACCCTGCCATCGTGAATACGAATGGAGGAGCTATCGCGCTGGGTCACCCACTGGGCTGCACGGGCTGCAAGCTGACGATCCAGATTACGCAGGACATGAAAAGACTGAATAAAAAATATGGTATTGTGACAGCCTGCGTGGGTGGTGGACAAGGGATAGCGGGCATCATTGAAAATATCGGCTGATATACCTCCTCAGGGTTTTTTTAATCGGCTCATATCATAAATAGTTTTAACTTGCTCGTTGGTTCCCCTTAACCTTTTTCCATAAAACGAATCTATTAAATACGATGATTCGAGTATTTATTACCGACGATCATGAGATGTACCTGGAGGGATTGGCTTTATTACTGGGCAAACAGGAAGATATAGAAGTAGTCGGTACGGCCGGATCAGGCAAGCAGCTGCTTGATCTGGTTCCCGGCATGGCAGTGGATATTTTGCTGCTGGATGTTTATTTACCCGATATTACGGAAGAAGACCTGCTGAAAAATATCCGCGCCCTCCGGCCCGATCTGAAGATCATTTATCTCACCCTGCTCCGCGGCACCCGCTATATCCACAAGCTGACCAAACATAATATCCAGGGTTATCTACTTAAGAATGCTCCCTTCATCGAACTGGTGAAGGCCTTGAAGGAAGTCCATTCCGGGAACACCTGGTTCAGTAAGGAGATCAATATCGGCGATATGGCCGAAGACTTCCGCAGCACGATCACCATTGACGACAAACAGATCGATGAGATCCTTTCCCGCCGGGAGCTTGAAGTCCTGAAACTGATCTGCCGGGAATACAGCAATGCGGAGATCGCCGGGAAATTGTTCCTGAGCGTAAGCACCGTCGAAACACACCGGAAGAACCTGATCGCCAAGCTCGGCGTCAACAATACGGTGGGGCTAGTAAAATTCGCCCTCAAACACAAACTGATCGACTGAAGGGCACGGCCCGATCCGTATCCACTCTTGGGCCGCCTCCACCCCCAGCCCCGTCCCCACCCCGGAATCTCCGTTTTCAATCCCGAAATTTTATTATATTGGGAGTAAATGATACACAACAGCCCGTGAAGTGCTCATTATTCCTTTTTTCCCTGCTGATCACCTTCTCCATTTTTGCACAGGTAGATACGGCTGACCTCCAACGGGCCTACAGACGAGGTCTGGATCTGACGGAGGCCCAGGTGGATTCTATCCGTTATTTCGCCGATTATATCGGTCATGCGGCACAAAAAAATGGCTATCCGGTAGGGAACGTGCATTCACTCCGCCTTTATGGCTTTTATTATGAGAACAAGGCGGATTTTGGAAAAGCCATCGATTTCTACCTGCAAAGCCTTTATGAGGCCCGCAGGATCAATGATATCGAAGATGAGGCTTCGGCGCTCACCGACCTCGCCATCGTTTACACCCAGGACCTGCGGCAGCCGCAGAAGGCAAAGGAAGTTTACCTGGAATGCGTGAAGATCAACAAACAACTGGGTGATGCTGTCTCTCTGATCCATACCTATAACAACCTCAGCGCTATCTATAACCGCCTGGGCCTTTACGACAGCGCCCTTATCTTTCTGCGGGAAGGGCTGCGCATCGGCAAGCCGCTTGAAGACAAGGGCAAGGAAGACCTTTCATCCCTCTACAACAATTTTGGCACCACCTATTACTACCGGAAGGAGTATGACCAGGCCCTGGTCTACTTCCGCAATAATTACCGGCATCATTCCCAGCAACATGATCTCTCCGGCAAGGCGGACCTCTGGATCGACGCGCTCAACCTGGCCGATTCCTATTCGGAGAAAGGCGTATATGACTCTGCCGCGAAATATGGGGATCAGTCCATCGACCTTGCCATACAGCTCGGATCAAAGAGCAAAGAATCGGACAGCTATCAGATCCTCGCGAAATTATACCAGCACAAAAAAGATTATAAAAAAGCCTTCGACTACCAGCGGAAGTGGTATGATCTGGATACGGCGCTGGTCAATGAAGGGACCTACAAATCCATCGCCGAGCTGGAAGAAAAATATGAAGCGAAGAAGAGGGAGAACGAGAAGCTGATCCTGCAAGGGGAGATCACCCAGCAAAAACTGAACACCAGGATCATGATGATCATGATCGTCAGTCTGCTCCTCGTGGCGATCATGGCGGCCCTGGCCTTTATGATCAAGCGCAAGGTCAACCGGCAATTGCAGGCTACCAATGACCTGGTCATGCGCCAGAACGAACGGTTGTCGGAACTGAACTATGAGAAAAATTCCCTGATCAGCATCGTCTCCCATGACCTGAGCACCCCGTTCGCCAGCATCGGTATGTGGAACCAGATCCTCCAGACGGATCAGGGCAATCTTACCGGTGAGCAGAAAAAAGCGCTCAGCCGTATCGAGCAGGCCACCGGCTATGGCGAAAAGCTCATACGCCATATCCTGGATGTCGAGAAGGCCCAGACGAATCAGCATATGGTAAATCTCGAGAACCTGGACCTCCGGATCTTTACCGAAACCATCATCGAGGAATTTCTCCCGGTAGCGACAAAAAAAAATATCCAGCTGCATCTGGATTTCCCTTCGAGGTCGCTTTATTTCCTGAGTGACAAGCAGTTGCTCAGCCGGATGCTGGAGAACCTGCTGTCCAATGCCATCAAATATACTTCCACGGGCAAGAATGTCTGGATGAGCGTGAGCGAAGAAAAAGATGCCATCAGCATCAGGGTCCGTGATGAAGGGGTGGGCATCGAGGAGGATGAGCTACCCCATCTCTTCGCCAAATACAGCAAGATCAGCTCACAACCGACCAATGGAGAGCCTTCAACGGGTCTCGGACTCGCCATCGTAAAGCGTATCGTGGAGGAGCTCAATGGCCAGATCTCCTGCGAGAGCTCACTGGGAAAAGGCTCCGTGTTCACCGTCGTCCTGAAAAAATAACAACCTCTTATCATCTTTTTGACGCTAAAATTGTTTAGTTGACAGCTACTGTCCTATATTTACCCGCATCGCTTATATAATTTGTCAGGAAATTTGATCATACGACGTTTTTCTGCGGGGCTGCTGCTCCTGCTTTTCTTGCTCGGCAATACGCCGAAGAAGACGCTTCATGATCTTTTCGCGCATCATAAAGACCTTTCCGGCAGATCCGGTGGGGAAGCCAGCAAGGCCCAGGTTGGCAATAAAGGGTTCAGCTGTAACTGCGAAAGCCAGGTCGTCGAATCTCCTTTCACGCAGGTCATCACCCATCTGGAGCTGATCGTTCCCTCTGTTAACCGGCCGGAAAAATTCAGTACGATAGGAAATGCATGGCACCGGCTGCCATCTTCTTACGCAGGATTGCGAGGTCCACCCATTGCATAGACCTCTTGCCGGCGCCAGACGTCGTGGTTGCCATTCCCGCTGATCTCCCTATTTTTTCATTTACTGTACACCGTATTCCGGTATATTCTCATGAACCGATCTCTATTTAGCGTTGAATTGTTGTTTGTTTTTCTGCTGGCGTTCGGCCAGGGCTCAAGCGCGCAGAACACCGATCCTTCCGGATCCATTTCATCGGGCGCCGGCTCCGTTTCTGGCACAGCCAGATCCGGTGGCAGCGGCTCTCTTTCTGGAAAGATCTCTGAAAAAGATGGGGCTCCTCTGGCAGGCGCCTCTGTCTATATCCCCGACCTCAAACTGGGCGTGGTCGCCGACAGCTCCGGCTACTACCGGTTCAACTCCCTTCCTTCGGGCAAGTATCTCGTCGAAGTGCATTATGTCGGGTACAAAACTTTTACCAGGTCAGTGACGGTCAGTGGGCCCGTCACCCTGGATTTTTCCTTGTCCGATGCCTTTGTGGAAGAAAGCCCCGTGGTCGTAACGGGTCTTTCCAAAGCCACCCAGATTAAAAGAAGCCCTGTACCGATCGTTGCGGTCACCCATCAGTATCTGGTCACCAACCTGAGCACGAATGCCATCGACGCGATCGCCAAAATCCCCGGGATCCGGGCAGTTACTACGGGCCCCAATGTTTCTAAACCATTTATAAGAGGTCTGGGCTATAACCGGATCCTGACCCTCTATGACGGCATCCGCCAGGAAGGCCAGCAATGGGGAGACGAACACGGTATCGAAGTCGATCAGTATGGAATGGAAAGAGTGGAAGTGATCAAGGGACCGGCCAGCCTGAGCTATGGGTCGGATGCCCTTGCCGGGGTCGTCAACCTCATCCCCACCCAGCCCGCCCCCGAAGGAAAAATGATCGGCGATCTCACCATGGATTATCAGACCAATAACAAATATATCGGCGGCTCCGCGATGCTGGGCGCTACCCGTAATGGCTTCGAATGGATGGCCCGTCTCTCGCACAAACAGGCTGTCGACTACCGGGACAAGATCGACGGCCGCGTATTCGGCACCGCCTTCAATGAGACGGATGCCAACGCTTCCATCGGCCTGCACCGCAAATGGGGCTACTCGCATCTGGATTTCGTCCTCTATGACGACCTCCAGGAAATTCCCGATGGCAGCCGCGACAGCGCGACAGGGAGGTTCACCCGGCAGGTCTCGGAAAAAGACAGCGCCGACCGTCAGATCGTCTCCAACGCCGATCTGGATAGCTACAAGATGGAGAAGCTTCATCAGCACGTGCAGCATTACCGGATCTATTCAGGCAATAGTTTTACCCTCGGAGAATACGGACGACTGCAGGTCAACCTCGGCTTCCAGCGCAGCGTACGCCGCGAGTTCAGTCATCCCGTATTGAACAGCATTCCCGGTCTGTACCTCCAGCTCAACAGCTATACCTACGATCTAAAATATTATCTGCCGGAATTCAACGACTGGAATATAACGGTGGGGCTTAATGGAACTTATCAGAACAACGACGCTACCAAAGGAACGGAATTCGTGATCCCATCCTACCGGCAGTTCGATATAGGGCCCTTCCTGCTGGCCAAACGCAGTTTTGACAAGCTCGATATTTCCGGCGGCCTCCGCTTCGATACCCGCTCCTTCAAAAATTCGGGGTTGTATACGGCTACCAACCCGGCAACCGGTTTCGACATGCCCGTTTACGGGGCCGACACCGCAGGCGCGGACAGACCTTTTTCTGATTACCGCAAGACCTTCAGCGGCTGGTCTGGCAGCATCGGCGCCACCTATAATTTTTCCGAGAAATTTTCGGTCAAAGCCAATATCGCCCGCGGCTTCCGCGCTCCCAATATCGCCGAGATCTCCGCTAACGGCGTGCATCCCGGCACGAATATCTACCAGCTGGGTAACCCGGATTTCAAGCCCGAGTTCAGCCTGCAGGAAGATATCGGCTTTGTGTATTCTTCTCATTACGTAGTGGCTACGCTGGACCTTTTCAATAATTTTATCAGCAATTACATCTACAATCAGAAGCTGCAGAATCCGGACGGCTCCGACTCCACGGATGTCAACGGGAACAATTATTTCCAGTTCACGGCATCCCGCGCGCAACTCTATGGGGGTGAGGCCAGCATCGACATTCACCCGATAAAGGCGCTCCATTTCGAGAACAGCCTGTCGGTCGTGTACGGCAACAACAAAGGCCCCAACGGCAAGGCCGTGAACGACAGCGCAAAATACCTTCCCTTTATACCACCCACGCATGGGATCTCCGAGCTGAGATATGAATTCAGCGTCAAGCCCGCGCATATCGCACATGCTTTTGTAAAGGCGCAGCTGGAATACTATGCATCGCAGGACCGCGCCTTTCTGGCCTATAATACCGAAACGCCTACGGCCGGTTATTCGCTGTTCAACGCCGGGGTAGGAGGGAGCTTTACCAATAAAAAAGGGAAGACGATCTTCAATCTCTACCTGAATGCGAACAATCTGTTCGATGTGGCCTATTATGATCACCTGAGCCGCCTGAAGTATTTCCTGTATTCCCCGGAGGATACGAATCCGGCCCACGGGATCTATAATATGGGCAGGAATATCAGTCTCAAACTGGATTTTCCGCTGGATTTTACCATGAAAAAGCAGGAGGGGGAGACGCTTAACTGATAATAATTTTGATTTTCAGACGTTAGAATAGGAGTGTACTAACCCAATGTCATAGGTTTCAAAGAGCCGTCACAGCGATGTGGCGGCTTTTTATTGGCCAGGATCGTCGGGGATATTCCCATCCTGATAGTAGTCCCCGGTGCTGTAATCGAAAGTTTTGACGGCCGACCGTTTGTAATCCGGATCGTAGTGCACGAATATATACAGGTATACTACCCGGCTCAGCCGCATGATCCAGGGCTGGAACAGCACGAGCAGCACTGCATTGATACCCATCCACCAGAAAAACCGGTGGTCTTCCGTCGAAATGCCGATGAGGAACCACCATGCGAAAAAACTGAAGAGCGACATAAAAAAGCAAAGCCCATAGCTCACATATCCGGTCCCATACCAGAAGCCCACTTCCAGCTCGTAACGTTGCCCGCATTCAGGGCATGTCTCAGGCATTTTCATAGTCTTCTTCAATTTCCATGGATTGCCTTCGGAGAACATGGGGCCTCTGCGGCAGCGGGGGCATTTCATGGTGAGCAGGCTCCAGAAAAAATTCGGTCTTTGTTGGGAAGGCATTGGCAAAGTTAACCAACTTATCGGGTCGCCGCTACCTTATCGGTCGGCGCCGCCAGGACCGCAAGCTCGCATGGCGGGTTGTTAAGGCTGCGGCCCGGTCCGAAGATCATACCGTCCAGGTCGTCAGTCCGTGATCGGTAAACTGATAAGGCTTGCAATACCCGCCGAACTGATGCAGCGCGTCCATTACCGGATACTTGGAAATAGCGGGGCAATAGAAGGTCATGAACCCCCCGCCACCAGCACCGGAGATCTTCCCGCCCGTGGCGCCGGCTTTTTTGGCGCTTTCGTAGAGCTCCTCGATCAACGGATTGGAGATGCCCTCCGCCATCTGCTGTTTCTGACGGAAACCAAAGTCGAGGATCTCCCCGATCTCATGGATACGTCCTTTCAGCAGGGCTTCCTTCATCAGCTGCGCCTGATGCTTCAGCTGGTGCATCGCTTCGATGGACTTTGCTTTTTTATCGACGACATTCTGGCTTTGCTTTTCGATGATCTTTGCCGATTCACGGCTCGTGGAAGTATAATATAACAAGAGATTGTTCTCCAGCTCGAACAGGTATTGCTGCTTGACCCGCAAAGGGTTTACGATCACTTTGTCGCCTTCATAGAACTCCATGAAATTCACTCCGCCAAAGGTGGCGGCATACTGGTCCTGTCTGCCGCCTGCCATCTTCAGGTCCTTTCTTTCGATGTCATAGGCCAGGTGCGCCATATCGTATTCGCCCAGGGGCAACCGCAGCATTTCCGTAAATGCGCCGATGATGGCCACCACAAGGGTAGAGGAAGTGCCAAGCCCCGAGCCGGCAGGTGCGTCCACAAAAGTAGACAGCCTGAAGCCGGTCGGCGGGAATCCATACTCCCTGAAGATCCGGTTGTAAACACCCTTCAGCAGATCCAGCTTGCCATCGATCGGCAGCTCGGCTCCGGTCTCGTACTGCAATTCCTCTTTGCGGTCCATTCCCTGCAAAAGGATCGTATTCCCGGGCAGCGGCTCGATGGTGGCGTGCGCGTACAGGGACACCGTCGCGTTCAGGATCGCACCTCCATACAGGTCGCAATAAGGGCTTACATCCGTTCCTCCGCCGGCCAGTCCTATCCGCAAAGGAGCTTTACTTCTGTATATCATTCGTTGTGTTGTTTCAGATCATTTGTCGCGGTTCCAGACTGGCCATCGTCCTGTCCCGCGTCCCGCATCACATGTGCCATTCATCAGCGGCTGTCTTCCTTCATGCGCAAGGCATCCGGCAGTTCCCGTTGCGCGCGTTCATAATCTTCCGGGATGCCGATGTCGATAAAATATTCATCCTGCACCAGCCCGCACATCCGCTGGCTCGCATGGAATTTCTCCAGCCAGTCTTTTTCAAAGGAGAATTTTTCGGGCATCGGCTTTTCCATGAACCGGGGAACGTTCAGGGCATATACCCCTCCGTTGATCAGCCCGGTCTCATAGAATTGCTTCTCCCGGAAATCCCGGATGCGCTGGTCCTGGCCCAGCTCCACCACGCCATAGCGGTCGAAGTTTTTCATGGGCTTGAGACAGAGCGTACAATCGGCCTGCTGCCGGTCATGAAAAGCGCTAAGTTCGTGTAGACCGATGCCAAAAAAAGTATCCCCGTTCAGGACCAGGACATTCTGCCTGGACGCCTTTCCGCAGGCCAGCCGGATGGCGCCGCCCGTCCCCAGCGGTTCTTTTTCCACCGACAGTTCATAGTGCGGACCTCCCGCGTCGCAAGGCCCTTCCGCATGGCCCACGCTTCCGCCCGCGCCGTCCACACCCGCGCCCGCAGCGCCCACGCCTGATCCAACCGCACCCGCGCCTCCACCCCCATCCGCCTTCGCCAGCTTGCTCCTCAGGAAATCCTCGAAATCCTCACTCTTATAGCCGAGCGCGAAAATAAATTTTTCGATGCCCTGCCGGACGAAATAATCGATCAGGTAAGCCAGGAATGGCTTCCCGGCCACCGGCGCCATGCATTTGGGCAGGTCCGGAATGACGGAGCGGAGACGGGTGCCAAGGCCTCCTGCCAGAACGATGGCTTCCTTAATATTATTTTGATGCTTCATTCGACAATCTTTCCTCCGGTATTCGCGTAAATGCGGGTTCCGCACCCGACGATTCATTTCCGCATGGCCCTCCACACATTCTCCCAGCTTCCTCCGATATGCACCTGCCCGATGCCCGCCTTTTTCAGCGTGTCCGCCGCCTCCACGCAATGCATACCGCCCGCACAGCAGAGGATCACCGGCTTGTTCAGGTCCCTGATCCTTCCGATATTCGCGCGTATACGGTCTACCGGTATATTCAGCGAACGGGGAATATGACCCTGGTCATATTCATAGGCCGTCCGGAGGTCGATGATCACCCCTCCGTCCTGCAAAGCCTGTCTGATCGCCCCATTACCCCATCCTCCTCCCCCAAAGATTTTTGAAAGAATACTCATATGATCGTTTCTAAGCTATAGGAGCATATTTTCTTTCCCCGATCTGCTGCCTCCACATCGCATAATACAACCCTTTTTCCACCACCAGGCTTGTATGTGTACCCGTTTCTACCACCTCTCCTTTTTCGAGCACATAGATGCGGTCGGCATGCATGATGGTGGACAGCCGGTGGGCGATGAGGATGGTGATCTGATTGCCACGGGAAGATACTTCCCGGATCGTGCGCGTTATATCTTCTTCGGTAAGGGAATCCAGGGAAGAAGTGGCTTCATCGAAGATCAGCAGCTTTGGCTTGCGCAGCAATGCGCGGGCGATAGACAAGCGTTGCTTTTCACCGCCCGATAATTTCAGGCCGCCTTCTCCGATCATGGTGTCCAGACCTTTCTCCGCCCTCGCCAGCAGACCAAGGCAACTGGCCTGCGCGACCACATCCATCAGGTCCTTTTCCGTAGCGGCGGGATTCACAAAGAGCAGGTTCTCGCGGATACTGCCGGCAAACAACTGGGTATCCTGCGTTACGAATCCGATCTGGGTGCGCAGGTCATCGAAGTTGATGGAATTCTCATCCATCCCATTGTAGAGGATCTTCCCTTCCTGCGGCCGGTAGAGGCCGACCAGCAGCTTCATCAGGGTGGACTTACCCGAGCCGGAAGGCCCGACAAAGGCAATCGTCTCCCCCGTTCTTGCATCGAAGCTGATATTGTCGATGGCTTTCTGCGAGGCCGTCTGATGCCTGAAAGATACTTCGAGGAACCGGAGCTCCTTCATGGGACCAAGGGGCAAGGGGGTGGCCGGATGGCTTTCCGGCGTCTTCTCCATCAGCCTGTGAAAATTATTCATGGAGGCTTCTGCCTCCCGGTAAGACTGGATAATATTTCCCAGCTCCTGCAGAGGGCCAAAAATGAAAAAAGAATAAAAAGTAAGCGAGATCACTTCTCCCGGGCTCAGCTTGCCCTTAAAGACCAGCCACAGCAGGGTGAACATGATCACTTGCCGGAGAAAATTCACAAAAGTGCCCTGGACAAAGCTCAGCGTCCTTATGCTCTTTACCTTTCTCAGCTCCAGCCCGAGGATCTTATAGGTATTGTTGTTTAGCCGGAGGACCTCCTGCCGGGTTAGGCCAAGGCTTTTTACCAGCTCGATATTGCGCAGGGATTCGGTGGTGGAGCCGGCAAGGGCCGTAGTCTCCTTTAAGATGTTCTTCTGGATGATCTTGATCTTCCTGCTCAGCAGGCTGGTGAGCAGCGCCAGCAGCAGGATACCGCCCAGATAAATGGGCATGATCGACCAATGCAGCCGGAAAGCATATACGCTGACGAAGACGACACCCACGAGAATGCCGAATACCACGCTGATAAAGGCAGTAATGAATTTTTCCGTATCCGTCCTTACTTTGGTCAGGATGGAGAGGGTCTCTCCGCTGCGCTGGTCTTCGAATTCCTGATAAGGCAGCTGCATGGAATGCTGCAGCCCGTCGGTAAAGATCTTCGCCCCGAATTTCTGGATGATGACATTCGTAAAATAATCCTGGAATGCCTTTGCGATCCGGGATACCATGGCTACGCTGATGAGGATGCCCAGGATCCCCAGCACGCCCCAGATAAAGTCCCCCTGGGTCCTTGTGCCGGTCGGGTGGAATTTCTTACCGGTATCCAGATACCCCGTCTGGTACGGATGGCTGGCATATCTGTCGATCAGCTTTCCGAAGAAATAGGGGTCCAGCATGGAGAATACCTGATTGATGGTGGCAAGGAGCAGGGCCAGGCCGATCAGCCATTTATAGGGTTTTAAATAACTCAGTAATATTTTCATAATTGACTATATACAACCGGAAATTTCCTTACAAGTTCGGGAAAAAGGATAAAAATATACTATTCCATACCGGGATGGGCTTTTTTGGGGCTGTATAACAGCAATAACGGAAAGAAGCTGAACAGGAATGCCCCATGCTGCAGGGTTATAAAGGACTCCACCAGGAATAAGGTCAGCAGGATGCCCACGGTGAAGAACGCCTCCCGGGTGCTGCATTTCCGGACCAGGACGATCAGCAGCCCGCAGACCGTAAGCAATGCCGCCAGCCCGATCAGACCGGAACGGACCAGGTCCTCAATATATTGGTTATGAAAATTATAGGTCAGAAATCCAAATTTGTTCTCCCTGGGATTGCCGGTGTACATGTTCGCTCCTATGTATTTCTTGTTCAGCAAGTCCTGGCTGTCCCCGGGGCTTACCCCATAGATCCAGGCATTGTTCTCCTTCAGGATCTCAAGGGCGAACTGCCATTCGATCAGCCTCAGCTGCACCCCGTTGAAATAGGTGCCCTGGGAAAATTTGTCTTTTTTGATCATGGAGATATCTCCATGGACGATGTCCAGATACCTGCTCTTTATAGGATTGGCGGTAAAGATCACGCCCGCCGCCAGCAGCAGACAGGTGATGAACATGGCCAGGATAAGCTTCCTGTTCGTGCGGATGGAATAACGCAGGAAGACGAAATGGGACAATATGAGAAAAAGCACCACCAGCAGCAGCTTGGAGGCCAGCAGGATGACCATGCCGGTGAAGAACAGGACCATTCCCGCGCGTATCCCTTTTTTCGCTCCCCGGGACAGCCACGCGCCGTCGATACCCCACCGTGGGGATAGCAGGGACAGGATCCCGAAGATCAGGAATACGGAAAAATAAATGGCATTTTCATGAATGGCATGGCTCAGCGGATGATAGAAAAACTCATAGATGTTCTTATCCTGCGAATAATTCACGGCGGCCATGATCAGACAATAAATGGCGGCCAGCGATAAGATCATGCAATAACCGACCATCAGCTTTCTATAGCCGCGTTCGTCGGTAAAAGGGCCTGCGCAGAGAATGAACGGGATAGCCAGAAGAGTGGCGTCCTTCTCGACGATATGGCCACCCGTGTTCAGATTGTGCGTATACAGGAGACCGATAGCATCCACCATGAATAACGCGAAATAGGCAAGGAAGTATTTGTTGGAGAAGGCGGTCCTGATGGCCCGGACGGGTCCCCCGTCCCACAATCTGCCCAACAACAACAAAATGATACAATAGCTGTTCAGGTTAAACCAGGAAAAAATGGTGGTGGCGAGTACGGCAAGGGTCAGAGAAAACCAGATCTTGTTTTGTAGGAACGGGCTGCGCATAGGTCATAAAAAATAGGGTGTACAATGGCAATTCTTCAGCTCCCCGATTGCCCGGCGTCTTTCAGGGTGGAAATATATTTAGCCTTTACGATCCTGTACAGGGCAAGGCCACAGCCAAGGAAAAGGCCAACTCCCAGTCCAACGGCCAGCAGCACAGAAAGCCTGGGCTGTTTGGGGCGGCCGGACTTGACGAAATCCTGCAGGACGCGGACGGCGTCCACAAATTGCAGCTGCTCCTGATAGTTCAATAATTTCTCGCGCAGCAATACCATCTGATTGCTGATGCCGGAAACATCTACCATGAGCGAAGAGTTGTTTTTTTTCTTGTTCTGAATGATGTCCCCGACGCTTGACTTTATGGAATCCAGCTTGACCATTTCCGCTCTGACATTATCGACAAGGTCCTGGAAGTTCTTCCTTCTCACGGCCACTCTTTCCTTCACATAATCATTATTCGCAAGACCATACACGATCGCATTCTGCACCTCGATCAGCAGGGACGTATCTTTGATCACGATGTCGATGCTGAATCCGCTGACGTTGTCTGGGGTGCCTGTCTTCTGGATGGGCTCCGCCCTTATGCTGCGAAGCTTTGTAAGCGTATAGGGACTGCAATTGAAGTTCCGGGCCAGGGTGCCATATCCATCCTTGTTCAGAAGGTCATCCCAGTTATTGATGAGCTCGATCTCCTCGGTATTGGTAAGTACCGTTGTTTCGAGCACCAGCTTGGAAGAATAGGTTTTGGGCAAGGCTGAATAGATGACGACCCCGCAGAATATTCCGACCAGAGAGGTTGCGATGATAAGCTTACCATATTTTTTGGAATAAAACATCCCTTTAAGTAACAGGGAAAAGAGATCGAGATCGTCCGTCCTGTCGTTAAAAGAATCGGGGTATTTTGTCATATATATTGATGTTCTTAAATATTTAAAATTCGTGCATTAACGATCGGTTTTATCCATTTAAAAATAGGGGTAAAAATAATTAAATCTTTGTAATTCAATGGTTAATTTTTTAATAGTTAAATATACAGGGCTATTTTTATTAACTTCGCGCAACTTATTTTATGGGTGAGAATTATAAGAAGAGGCTATTCTCGAACTTCGCTGCATTAAGTGTGATCCAGGGAGCAAATTTTGTTCTTCCCGTCATTGTAATGCCGTTCGTCATCCGCAACATCGGCGCCGACAGATTTGGCCTGGTCTCCGTAGCGCAGGTGGTCATGATCTTCTTGTCCGCCGTCTCGGATTATGGGTTTAACCTCACGGCAACGAGGGATATCGCGCTTTATAAAGACGATCTTGAAAAGACTTCCAGGATTTTTTTTGTTGTATTGGCTTCCAAATTAATACTCTGCATCGGTACGTTCGTATTGCTGCTGGGGCTTATTCAATTTGTCCCGTTCATAAGGAACAACAGTGTTCTGTATCTGCTGGGTTTTACCTATGTTATCGGTCAGTCTTCGCTGGTGGGCTGGTTTTTTCAGGGGATGGAGAAGATGCAATATATCACCGCCAGCACTTTATTTGCCAGGCTGATCTTTGTCATTCTCGTTTTTGCATTCATCCGGCAGAGAGGTGATGAGGTATATTTTCTTTTATTCCTTGGCGCCGGAAATATCATTGCGGGCGTTTTCAGCATTCTCCTTGCCCTAAAGATGTTCAAGCTGAAAATTTTCAGACCCTCGTGGAGCGATATAGCGGCCGAGATGAGAGAAGGCTGGCAGGTCACGCTGTCCAATCTTTCCATAAACGCCTATCTGTATATAAATGTCATCATACTCCGGGCTTTTACCAATGACCTCATCGTGGGGTATTACAGCATAGCCGAAAAGATCTTTTTGGCCGTGAGGCAGATCCTGGGTGTTTTTTCTCAGGTGATCTACCCGCGCGTGTGCCAACTGGCCGTGGAAGGCAAGCGCCAGGCTTCGGGTTTTTTTAAAGAATTCTATCTGCCATTCCTGTTATTGCTGACCCTGGGATGCGCCGTGGTCTTCTTTTTTTCACCGCTTATCATCCATGTTTTCCTGAACAGCCGGCCCGACATGCCGGTCCTGTTGCTCCGGATCCTGGCTTTTGTCCCGGTGATCGTCTGTCTGAACATACCAGCCTACCAGGTCCTTCTTGCCTTTAACCAAAAAAAAAGTTATTTGCGTATTCTGGCCAGCGCAACTGTTGTAAACCTCGCCGCTAATTTATTACTTTGCAGCGCCTGGGGACCGATAGGCACGGCCCTGAGCATTATCATAACGGAATTGTTCGTGACGGTAGGTCTTAACTGGGAGCTCTATAACAAAAATCTGTCAGCATATATCAACCCGGGAAGAATATGAACACCACCCACTATACGGTGAAGACGCAGGATTATTTTTCAAATGTTCGCAGAGATATTATCAGCCTGATCCCAAACAACCCCGGTCAGAAAATACTGGAGATAGGAGCGGGCGCCGCCAATACCCTGTTGTATATAAAAGAGACCGGGATGGCGGCGGAAGTCATGGGCGTCGAGCTGATGAAGATCGCCGGCTCGCACCAGCAGCACCCGTCCATAGATAAGTTCCAGATCGCCAATATCGAGCTGGAAGAGATCCAGGCCGAAAAAGAATATTTTGACGTCATCCTGTGCGCCGATGTGCTGGAACACCTCGTAGATCCATGGATCATCGTGGATAAGCTGGCCGGCTATCTGAAAAAGGAAGGATTGCTGATCGTCAGCATTCCAAATATCAGGGAGTGGAAGACACTGGCGCGGATCGTATTTATGGGAGAGTTCAACTACCGGCCGGAAGGCGGGATCATGGACAAGACCCATCTCCGTTTTTTCTGCAAGAAGAATATATACCAGCTGCTCACTACCTCAGCCTTGTCCCCTTTCTATTGCAAACCCAATTTCATGCTGAAGGAAGTTCCGCAGGGAAAGTTCCGCCGTGTTTTAAATCTACTCAGTTTCCGGTTATTTGAAGATTTCCTGACGGTGCAATACCTGTTTATCGCCAAAAAAAAATAAATCCATGCCACAGATATATATAGTCATCGTCAATTATAATAAATGGGAAGATCTCAAGGCATGTCTCACCTCCATTTTCCGGTCGGATTATGACAACTTCAAGGTCATCGTGGTCGATAATAATTCCGAGAACGATTCCCTCGGGCACCTGACCCGCTGGGCAGCCAGCGATGCGTCCGTTCCCCGGGCCTCTTCTTTCAAGCTTATACACAGCCGCGACCTGGATGAGCATACGGACCCCACCACCTTCCCCCGGCTGTTATTCGTACAGCATACAAAAAATGTCGGATTTGCAGGAGGCGTCAATGTCGCCCTGCGCCATCTTACCGGGCAGGACGCCTATATATGGTTACTGAATCCCGATCTGGAAGTAGAGGAAAATGCCCTTTCTGAGCTGGTGAGATTTGCGGAAGCCCATCCCGTCAGGTCGATTACGGGGACGGTCATAAAATTTGAGGATCAGCGCGATAAGATCCATATGTACGGCGGCGGCCGGGTCAATTTTAATACAGCGACGGCTACCCTGATCGAAGAAATAGACGATATTCCCCAGCTGGACTATATTTCAGGGGGATCGCTTTTTACAAGAGCGGAGAATTTCAGAGAGCTGGGAATTCTGCCGGCTGGCTTTTTTATATACTGGGAAGAAACGGACTGGTGTTTCCAGGCGAGGGCAAAGGGCTACGAGCTGAATATATGTCTGACCGCAATCTGTTATGATAAGGTCAGCACCACGATGGGCAGAGGCTTTCTGGCGGAATTTTATTATACCCGAAACGGCCTGTTTTTCGTGGACAAATACAAAAAGGAGGCGAACCGCCGCGCGCTGTTCGCTGCCTGGCTGCGACTTATAAAAAGAGCAATGTCCGGGCAGTGGAGCAGGGTAAGAGGCGTGTATCGGGGAATACAGGCATTCAAAAAGAAAGAAAGGAATGAAGATTGATAAATATATTTTATTCGCCTTCCTTTATTTTTTCCTGAATTCTCTTGGGTTGCCTTTCGGCCTGACCTATACTACCCTGCTAAGCCCCCTGCTTTATTACTGGATACTGGTGACCCGCAAACGCGAGATCTTATTTCCATTCTTTCTGGCCTTTTTGCCATTCGCGATCATCCATCTGGTTGGAGGGGTCGATATGAAGAGCTATTTTGTCTCGGTGCTTAACCTGGCCTCGTGCTACATTTTTGGCCAGGCTTTTTATACGTTCCTGATATATGCCAGGGATAAAGAAGGGATCTTCAGAAAATTGGTGCTGGTCAACTTCATCCTCTGCCTCATCGCAATACCGCTCTATTTTACTCCCTTTTACGATATATTGTGGATAGAACAGTATCTGACGGAGGGAGTCGATAATTTCAGAAGACTGAAATTATTCACCTATGAGGCTTCTTATTATGCCACGCTGTTCACTCCGCTGTTCATTTTCTATTTTCTCAAGATCATTTTAAAGTTGAATAAGGCTAACAGCTGGCAGCTGCTGCTGGTGATCTTTTTGCCGCTGGCACTCTCTTTTTCACTCGGTGTCATCAGTGCGATCCTGATAGCCTGGTTCCTTACCTGTATTCTTTTGCTGAGAAGCATGGCCCGGAAGAGAAGGGTCTGGAACCTGGTCGCGCTGGCCGGCAGCCTGTCCATATTTCTGCTGGTCATGCTCGTGATCTTCTTCCCGGAGAATTCGCTTTTTTCAAGGATCGGGAATGTTATCTCCGGCACCGATCTTTCCGGAAACGGAAGGACCTCGGACGCATTCCTGCTGGCAGACCGGATCCTTGCGCTGAAGAGCCATATCTGGGGTGTAGGGGCCGGTCAGGTCAAGATCGTCGGGGCAGATATCATCAGGAATTACTATAACTACCCCGATGACTATATGGTGATCGCCATTCCGAATACGGTGGCGGAGACCTGGGCGCTCTTTGGATGGGTGGGTCTGGTCCTGAGAATGGGGACCGAGGTCTTCCTGTTTTTTCACACCAGGGTCTGGACCAGCTATTACCGTCTCTTTTTATTTCTTTTTGTTTTTATATATCAGTTTACCGGTAGCTTTATTACTAATATTGCAGAATACGTGATCTGGATATTGGCGTTCACGCATGCGTTTCCTCAATTTGACGTAATACCCAAAACAGGCAAAATAAAAAAGTCATTGTCATGACAAATCTTGGATTCAGGGAATCACTCACGCCATTATTCCGCATCTTGGATATTTTATTATCCCCGTTTACCCTGATGGCTTCCCTCCTTTTTTTTTCTATCCGGAAGATGAGGGTCGCCAAAATGCCGCTCAGTAAGATGATCTTTAAAAAGGTCGGCGTGTTCCCCATCCTCGATCACTATTATGAGCCTTTGTTCAATGACGCTCATCTGAGATTCCCGCTGGACAAGGACCGGAACCTTCCAGGGATCGGGTGGAACGAAGCGGGGCAGCTGGCCTTGCTGAACGATTTCCACTATCAGGAGGAACTGGATGCCATACCCTTTGACAGACCAGCCGATGAACTCCAGTTCTTTTATGGCAATCCCTCTTTGGGGCCCGGCGATGCGGAGTACCTGTACTGCATGATCCGTCATTTCAAGCCGGGCAAGATCGTTGAGATCGGCAGCGGCTATTCCACACTGATAGCCCGGCAGGCCATTGCGACGAACAGGTCGGCAGATGCGGGGTACCAGTGCGCCCATATCTGCATAGAACCTTATGAAATGCCCTGGCTCGAAAAGACCGGCGTCGAGGTCCATCGCAAGCTGGTTGAGGAAGTGGACCTCTCTCTGTTCAGGTCCCTTGGCAAGAACGATATCCTGTTCATAGATTCTTCGCATATGATCCGTCCTCAGGGCGACGTATTGTTTGAATTCCTGCAAATACTGCCGTCGCTGCAATCCGGGGTGGTCATTCATGTGCATGATATTTTCAGCCCAAAGGACTATACCCGCAGGCTCCTCGTCGAGGACGTGCTGTTCTGGAACGAGCAATATCTGTTGGAAGCATTCTTAACCTGCAATGATCAGTTCAGGATCATCGGGGCCCTGAATTACCTGAAAAGCCATCACCCGGAGGAAATGTATTCCAGGCTGCCGCTGCTCAGGAAAATCCCGTCGCATGTGCCGGCCTCGTTCTGGATGGCAAAAAACTGACCCGTTTAGCAATTACAAAAATCATTTCTCCGATGATCAACTTCTTAAAACGCAGCTACCATAAGATCTACCAGAAGCTGCATTATGATACGTTTAAAGTGCTGCAGAACCAGGCAAGGCTGCTGGCGGATAACAACAAAGATAAAAAGGACATAAAAAGCCTCGGAGAGGTGGAGTTCCAGGTCTTTTCCCAGAGAGGGGAGGATGGCATCATCCAGTATATCCTCAGCAAGATAGAGGTCCCGAACAGGATCTTCGTAGAGTTCGGCGTGGAGAATTACACCGAATCGAACACCCGCCTGCTGCTGATCAATAATAACTGGTCTGGACTGGTGATCGATGGTAGTCCGGCGAACATACAGTTTATCCGGAACGATTTTATTTACTGGAAATACGATATCACGGCCCTGCACAGCTTTATTACAAAAGAGAATATCAATGGGCTGATCGCCGGATATACGGGCTGCCGGGACATCGGTCTGCTCAGCGTCGATATCGACGGCAATGATTACTGGGTATGGGAGGCGATCGACGCGATCGATCCGAGGATCGTGATCTGTGAATATAATTCCGCTTTCGGCCCTGCCCGGAAAGTCTCCGTTCCCTATGCCGCTGATTTTGTAAGAAGCAAGGCGCACTGGTCCGATCTTTATTTCGGGGCCTCCCTCGCCGCCTTCTGTCATCTTGCGGAAAAAAAGGGATATGATTTCATCGGCACGGCCGGTGCGGGAGTGAATGCTTTCTTTGTCCGGAAAGACCTTTCAGGGCCTTTTAAGAAATATCGGGCGGAAGAAGATTTCCGGGAGTCCGCCAACCGCGATTCCAGAAATGAAAAGGGAGAGCTCAGTTTTTTACCGCACGGCGAAAGGCTTGCGTTGATGAAGGAGTTGCCGGTAGTAGACGTGGAGTCCGGGGACAAGCGAGTCATAAGAGAATTATACAGCCTGTAAAAAAACCTCGACACACAAAATATTAATGGGAAGAAAAGCTATCATTATCGGCGCAGGGCCTGCTGGCCTGACAGCAGCCTATGAATTGCTGAAACGGACGGACATACAGCCTGTTCTGTTGGAGAAGTCGGGAGATATAGGAGGTCTTTCCAAAACGGTGAACTATAAAGGAAACCGTATGGACATCGGAGGACATCGTTTTTTTTCCAAGTCGGACAGAGTGATGGATTGGTGGTTTCAATTCATGCCACTCCAGGACACAGCAGCAGACACCAGCATCCATTATCAGCATCAATCCCGCTCTTTAAAGACAGGCAAAAATCCGGAAAAGCGACAGGAGGTTCTGGGATCTGGGGACAAGCCGCAGCAGGGCGAAAGACCTCCACAGGACCCCGATAAGGTGATGTTGGTGAGGCGTCGTCTGTCCCGGATCTATTTTCTCCGCAAATTCTTTAATTATCCGATCAGACTCTCCGCAGATACGTTAAGCAAGCTGGGCATTCTGCGTACCGGCGGTATTATCTTTTCCTATATCAAAGCCCGTTTGTTCCCCAGGCGTCCTGAAAAGACCCTTGAAGATTTTTTGATCAACCGGTTTGGCTCCGTGCTTTACAAAACATTCTTCAAAGAGTATACGGAAAAAGTGTGGGGTGTCCCCTGCCAGCATATTTCCGCCGAATGGGGAATGCAGCGGATCAAGGGCGTATCGATCAGCGCAGCGATAGCCCACGCACTGAGATCCGGCAGAAAAAAAACAAAGGACGGTGACATCGCACAGAAAGATGTGGAGACCAGCCATATCGAGCGGTTCCTCTATCCAAAGTTCGGGCCGGGCCAGTTGTGGGAAGAGGTCGCGCGACAGATCGTAGAGATGGGTGGGGAGATCCATCTGCACCAGGACACAAAAGCTATCCATACGGAAGGCTACCGGGTGACTTCCGTGGAAACGGTCGGATCCCGGTCGGGCATTTCTACAGTATGGACCGGGGATTATTTTTTTTCTACCATGCCCGTCAGCGAGCTGGTCAAAGGGTTGCGGACGGAAGTTCCCGCGGAAGTAAAAGAGGTAGCCGCCGGACTTCAATACCGGGATTTTATCACCGTAGGACTTTTGTTAAAACATCTTTCGGCTCCGGGCGGCTCTGCGGATGCTCCCAAAAAGATCTCGCTGGAAGATACCTGGATTTATATTCAGGACAAGGACGTAAAAGTAGGGCGTCTGCAGCTGTTTAATAACTGGAGCCCATTTCTTGTAAAGGACCCCACCACCACCTGGGTAGGAATGGAATATTTCTGCAACGAAGGGGATGAATTCTGGAGCCTGACGGAGGAACAGATCAAAGAAGTGGCGATAGGAGAGCTGGAGAAGATAGGACTGGGCCGGCGCAAAGACCTGCTGGACGCCACCGTACTTCGCATGGAAAAGACCTATCCGGCTTATTTCGGTACGTATGACCGGTTCGACGTGATCCGTACGTATGCGGACAAGTTCGATAACCTGTATCTTATCGGCCGCAATGGAATGCATAAATATAATAACGCAGACCATTCCATGCTGACCGCCATGACGGCGGTGGATAATATCTGCGCAGGGGTCAGCGACAAGTCGAATATCTGGTCCATCAATACGGAGCAGGACTATCACGAAGAAGGTAAAAATGAAGAGACCCCCGCGGCTGGATCAACGGATTAGCCTCCCGATCCTGTCTTCCTGCGGAGGATCATTCTGATCACGCTGCCTCTTCCCATAGCCGATGCGATCCATTCAAGGAGGATGGCAAAGGGCAGTAACAAGGCGATCTTTACGAGCAGCGTTTTGCTTTTCTTATTCTTTAATTCATAAATGATATTTCCCTTATAACCCAACAGCTTTAAGAAAGTATCTACCATGCCCAATACACCCAGATGAAAAGAATAAAATGTTTTTTTCAGGGGCTCCAGACCGATTTCCCGCAGAAACAGCTCTAATCGCCCGGGAGTAAAATGATTGACATGACGCGGGACGTCCAGATGGATCCATTTATCTTTTATTATCCTGGACTGCAGGCTGTTGATATTGGGGACTTCGATCACGACCAGCCCGTCCTCTCTGATATTATTTTTGATCAGCTCAGTCAGCAAAGGTTTGGGATCGGGCAAATGCTCCAGCACATGGAAAAGGGTAAGCACGTCAAAATACTCATGGAATATATTGCCACCGTTGTAAAACCCGGTATGAATCTCCAGCCCGTACACGGATCTTGAGTAAGCGGCTCTTTCGGGGGAGGTTTCGACCCCCTTTACCTGCCAGCCATCCTCCTTTGCCAGGCTTCCGAATTTGCCCTTGCCACTGCCAAAATCAAGAAGCGTTCCTTTCCGGCCTCTGAGGGTATTCAGCTTTCCGATGACGCCCCTGTATTCCCTGTTAAGGATCTTATCGAATATGGAATCCCTGTTCTCCACTACCTTGTAGACCTCATCGGCATAGAGGTTGTCCATATCGATGTCCTTCTTCAGTAAAGTATACTGATGCCCGCAGTTGCTGCACCTTACGATATCCACATCGGGGCATTGCGGTACGTCTTTATATACCACCGTGTAGCTTTCATGATAACATAGCGGACAATGCACATTCATACTCATGGATTTTTAAAGGCCTTTTCGATGCTTTGCATGGTGGCCCGGGCTGTTCTGTTCCAGGTGTACCGGGCTGATCTTTCCAGACCCGACCTTTTCTTTCTGTTGTATAATTCCTCATCCGACAATAGCTGGTCCAGCGCATTTGCGATACTTTCCGGCTGTGACGGGTCAATGTAAATGGCAGCATCCGCGCATACTTCGGGTAAAGCCGTAGCTCCCGCAACGATTACGGGTACACCCGACGCCATAGCTTCCAGTGGCGGAAGACCGAAGCCTTCGGCAAATGACGGAAAACAAAATACTTTTGCCATGGCATAGGTAGCGATCAGCTCTTCATTGCTCATCCCCCCGGGCATCACGATCCTTTTCCGGATCCCGGGATCGAGCAGGAGCTGCTGCAGGTCAGGCGCCTTCCAGTCTTCTTTTCCGATAATGACCAGCGGAGTGCCGGTATCATGGAGCAAGGGCAGCGCCTTCAGCAGGTTCTCGATATTTTTTCTCACATTCAGCCTGCCTACATATAATATGTACCGGTCCGGCAGGCTGAATTTTTCCTTGACCCGGGCCAGCTGGTCCGCATCCTGAAAGGGGGCGGGCGCATACAGCTTGTTTACGCCAAGCGGCACAAGGTCTATGCGGGACCTGCTGCGGGCATAGTGATACTTCAGCAGGTCGCCGGCGACAAACTCCGTTGTTGCGATGAGGCGGTCGGCCCGGTTGCGGGTGAGCCAGGCCAGGGGCAAAAAATAAAGCCTTTCCTTCCAGCTGAAAAATTGCGGGAATTCCCTGAACAGGACATCGTGTATAAAGGCAATGGAAGGGACCCGGCGCTTCAGGGACGGGAATGTCTGAAAAAGCATCACGTCCACTTTCAGCCTTTGCAGCCGGCGTGGTAATATGAACAGGTTCGACAGCATATTGTTGCCGGCCCAGACATATTGCGTATCGATGTTCGTCTGGGAAAGGGGGAACCCCAGATGTTTATCCTTTTTATCGAGGAATACGACCCATTCGTGTTCGGGGTAAAGCGCGAACAATTCAGGAAGAAGGTTTTGCAAGACTACCCTTGTGCTTACCGGTCCCGAGAAATACCATTTCGCATCGATGCCTATTCTCATTCTCCTGATGATTTATTAAATAGTTATCTCCCTTTCTGTAAAGATCACGAATTCTTTACCGTCCGGGGCTTTGATCAGGAGGCCCACCTGATATTTGCCATTATCCAGCGTATTCTTTAACACCTGAACGCGAAACCCCGAATGGTCGAGGGTATATTTATTATTAAAATGAGCGGTGACATCCGGCCGCAGCACCGGGTCGGTTGCGCAGACATAAATATTTTTTTCATTTTTCAACACGATGCTGATCTGGTATCCTTCCGCACCCTGGCCCTCCATGGCTGCCCATCCGCCGAGTTCGATCAGATCGCTGCTGACCGGGAGAGGAGGGTCCAGACCATAGACGATCTTACCGGCCGGAGGTAGCTGACCTGTTTTTTCGGGCGTTGCGTATTCGGGGATGCCGGCCTTCACCATATGTTCATCTGTCTGATAAGCCCAGTGTCCCTGCGTATTTCTGATGGCGATGCCCGCCTGATATTTCCCTTTCGGCACATTGTCGAAGTAGGCCAGGGCCTTAAAGCCCGCATCGTCGAGATAACCCTTGTTGAAATGATTGCTGACATCTGGCCTTGCCTGGATCTGTGCCGGAGCGATAAAAGATCTGTAGGCTGAGTTCAGGGTAACAAAAATAGAATCGCCTTTATTATTATGGGTGCTGTCGATAAATCCCCACCCTTCCATCGCAATATATTTTTCTCTGGTATTGACCCGCTGAAGGAAGTATTGGATAGGCTTGCCGGGCTGGGTGGTTATTTTTTGGGTCTCGGTAAATAAAGTCTTTCTGCTGACTATTTTCAGCAGGGAATCCAATGTCTCCTTATTCTTTAAATTCAGCGCCGTGCTTAACGAAGCCAGCCTGCCGTTGTTCCTGCTTTCCGGCAACAGCCAGTAATAGCCATCGAGGGTATTCAGCTGGATGGAACCCGACTGCAGCAGGAGGGCGAAATGGTTCAGATAAGGAATGGTAGAGATATATAAGGTCCGTGGGGACAACTTGCCATCTTCCAGCGCGGCGGAAAGGCTGTCGCTATAGATCTTCATGGCCCTGCCATCCGACCTTGCCACATAGCCGATATTGATCGGCTTGTGGAGCTTTGCGGCGAGGAAGCAGAAATACTGGTAATCCATGTGGGTAAGCTGGTGCGATTCGAAAGGTGGATAGAAGGCTATGTCATCAAACTGATCCATAAGCTCCATCCAGCTTTTATTATCGAGCGGCGTCTCATAAGATCCATAGCTCAGGTTCCGGAATGTCAGCAGGAGCTTTGTATCGTAGAGCTGGATCAACAGCGCGGCAATGATCACAGATGCCGTAGCCCAGGACCTGATCCTGATCTTTGTGACGGCGATCAGCGCGAAAAAAAGGATCAGATAGTAGGGGGTCCAGAAAAATCTTGCGCTGGCCCTGAAGATATCACCCAGATGGATAAGGAAGTCGGGAAGCGGGATCTTAAGCAAAACTTTGTCGTTCAGGCTGATGATATTGGTAATGGAGAACAGGGTCAGGAGGATGAGGAGAACGTACAAAGGTACCAGGTTGGTATTGCTAAATTTCAGCGGTATCCACTTCATCCTGTTCTGCTGGCCGGTGAGCCTGTACAATCCATATCCAATCAGGAACAACAGCAGCAGGAATATGCCCATCCCGAGGTACATAAAGCCCTCGTACTGATGCCAGCTTACCCATTTGTATTGTGGCAGGAAGGTGCTGAAGCCGCTGGCATTATATAAGGAATTGAGGTTGAGGCTGTACAGGCCATAGGCGCCCTGCACCCTCAGATCTTCTTTATTACCGAATTCGACCAGGCCCAGCAGGTACCAGGACAACAGCGCGAAGAATATGGATCCCGCGATAAAGAGAATAAATCTTTTTTTACTGATGAGCTTATCGGCCCAACAGAGTTTTACGGCAATGGTCAGCGTAAGCCCGAACACCATAAAGCAGATATAAGGGTTCACCGTTGCGGCGATCATCAGCAAAATGAATTGCCGTGACAGCAGTTTCTTTGGGTTGACAATGGATGGGTCCGAAAAATATACCCATAGAGAGGCGATCAGCAGCCATTGTGTGCAAAGGGCAGGGTGCATGCCCCGGTAAACGAGCACGGGATTAGCCGCGACAAACAGCACCGCCAGAAATATATAAAGAGGGCGAACCTTAAAAAGCTGGAAAAACCGGATCGTAAAATACGCAGCCAGCAGATGACAAGAAAAAAGCCAGAACCCCAAATACTGAAAATCCGACGGCAGGATGGGGGCGAACAGCTTAAAAAAAACGGCCATGAGCGGAATGGAATCGGTAAACCCGACATTGGTACCGAGCGGATAAAAATAGCCGGACACATGGCCTAACGGAAAATGCCAGGGTTCATTCCTGTAAAAAAACCAGCCCAGATAATGAGTACCCCAGTCATCCATGGCTTTCATCAGCCAACGCACATTGGTGGGGATCAGCGTTGCTAACCCGTAAGTTACGTGGTAAATAATAACGACCGCAATAAGGGAAGCTATCCAAAATACCTTGTTTTTCATACAAGTGCCCATTTAATATTTTCGTGTAAGGGTAATAAACTCCCTGACAATTTTCGGAAAGTTTATCAGACTTAATTTCGATCCATGGACATCCTTCCATCCTGTGATGGGGAATTCGATCCCCTCTTTTAAAAGATTCTTTTCCTTAAGCCGGATAAAGATCTCCACATCAAAAAGCCAATTACAGAAAAAGGGTTTGTCAAAAGCCGCGGTGAGCGTATTCGATGAAAATATTTTGGCCCCGCATTGCGTATCATAGACCCCCAGCTTGAAACGCAGGTCGATAATGGTGGAAATTACCCTTCCGATAATATGCCTTGTTGGTTTCCGGTTGATCCCTGAATTCAGTTTCTTTATCCTGGAAGCAAAAATAAAGGATGCATTTCTTTCAAGGAGAGTCGTGTACAATTTTATAAACTCCGGTACGGGTGTGGAAAAGTCGGCGTCCATATACCCGATATAGCGAAAGGAACTCATCGCGATCACATGCTGAAATCCTTTGGCGATGGCCTTTGCCTTGCCTTCATTCACGGAAAAGGAGAGTACGGAAATTTTATCGGGATATTTGCCGGCGAGTTCGTTCAACAAGTCCAAAGTATGGTCGCTGCTGCCATCGTTTACAAAAAAAAGGACGACGTCGATACTTTCGAGTAGTGTTCCGATGGCTGCCTTGTCCAACCGGTCTTCTTCATTATAACATGGGATGATGATGGCTAAGCCTGGCATATGCAATAGCATGAAAGTCCCGGTAATCGGATTCCGGCCTTATTAAGAATGCGGGTTATTGAAAAATCAAAACTGAGTACAGTGGTGAGGATCTTTGTTTTGAACTTACTTCCTTCCCAGTTATCGATGGAATATTCTTTTTTCCGGAGTAATTTCTTTTCGAACCACCTGGCGATTAATAGTGAAAAAAAGAAATACCCGCTGTCGATGACCATCAGCCCCTGGCGGGTTAACAGATCCTTTAATTGCGCTACTGTATAACGCCTGTAATGGCCCAGTAAAACATCATGATTGGAAAAAACGGATTGGAAAGCCGGAACGGAAAAGAAATAATATGCGGAATCTTTTTTTATTGGTTTTTTTGCGATGAGGTCCAGGACTTCTTTTTCGTTCTCCAGATGCTCCAGGACGTCCATACATAAATACAGCGATCGCCCTTCTGGTGGATTGCTCTCCTGGAGCCCTTCTATATTTGCAAAATAATGAATCGGCGATTGGCTGTTATTTTTTTTTAACATGCCAATAATCTCAGGAGTATAGGCAATATCTATCGCAAAGTAAGCATCAGCGATTTTTTTTTTGCAAACCAGGTTCGCAATATAAGCGTCCCCGCTCCCGATATCTATCAGATTGGGCTGGGGAATGGGAACCTTTTTTGACAGGAGGTGAAGCAGGACTTTTCCCCTTGCGATCTCCCAGGGATGCCTCGAATAATTGCTGGTAGTGTGCAGTCTGCTGAATTCAGATATATCCATATATGTTATTAATAAAAAAGGCAACGGTTCCCGCTTCCGGACCCTGAACGTCCCTTTTGCTATCTCCTTTTTTGAAACGCTAAATTAGGGTTATTCAGCAAATTCCTTATGAAATTGCATAAAGGCGTTGCGCGGGCCGCAAACCCTGTCAACTATACCGTAGTCAGATACGTGGATGTGCCGGTATTTCCACATTCGCCAGGACCCTTTCATAATCGTCGATGATCTTTTGCCAGTTATACTGCCCGATGATCTTTTGCATGTTCTTTTCTTTCCGGTCGAGGACGATCGCTGGTTCCGTCTTCATGTCGAGGATATTCCTGATCTCACCAGCCGAGGAAAAATACCAGCACTGGCCGTCGAGGATCGCCCGGTTAAAGACATTGTCATGTGCGGCTATCGCGCACCCACAGGCCATTGCTTCCAGCAGGGATGGGTTGGTGCCGCCGACGGAATGTCCATGAAAGTACAGGGCCGAATAATGTCTCAGGGCATTCACAGCCACCTGATCGTAGATGGCGCCGACGAACCGGAGGCCATCCTGCTGATAATTCTTTACCAGGTACTGGCCAAATCCATTCCCTTGATTGCCGATGATCACCAGCGGTTTTGCTTTCAGGGATGAGGCCCACCCCTGTATGATCATTTCTATATTGTTTTCCGGTTCCATCCTGGCCATTACCAGGTCATACCCGCCCGGCTCCAGCTCCCATTGCTCAAGGACGGATGCCCTGAACCCGGCGGGTATATCCGCGCCATAAGGGATGTATACGGAAGGCTTCCCATATTTTTTCAGGATATAATCCTGGATCCCTATAGAATCGGAGATCAGGATATCTCCATGTTTTACCGCCCAGCTCTCGGCAAGACGCAGGAATTTCCGGACAGGCCTGCTATACTTACTTCGTTTCCATTCCAGCCCGTCCATATTGATCATCTGAATGGCCTCTTTCGGCCAGATCCTTCGCCAGATGGAATTGCTGGTATAGCCGAGCTGGATGAGGACCTCGAAATTTCTTCTCCGGGAATCCATCAGACAGTTGTAGTCATAAAGGAACTGCCCCGCCGTCCCGATCTTGCTTTCCCAATCCTTGCAATGAATAAGATGTACACCGTTCCATTCTGGCTCCTGATAGGGGTGATCGCTGGAATTATATACATAGATCTCATGCCCTTTCTTCACCAGTCCCCCGGCCAGATATTGGGCAAACTGTTCAAATCCTCCATAAGCGTTGGGAATACCCCGTGTACCTAAAATGCCGATTTTCATCTTTGTACTTGTTTTTCGCCGCTCTTTACAGGCTATTCCCGGCGTTTGGGATTTTGACGCAAAAGTAAAGCTTATAAGAATCGGATTTCGCAGGAAATGCTAAATCAGCGGTCCCGGCCCGACGTTTCAGAACAGATGAACACGTTTATCGCCCGGACAGACACATCTGTCGGGAATTCTGCACACTTATCAACTGAGGCCTTATCCTGAAAAAAAAATGGACAATTTGCATCCGATAAGAAATCGCAGCCCTTATACAATAAGCTATATCAAAATCAGTTATAGCTTATTTCCGGGCAGGGGTGCCCGGAATTCCCCTGGGTAATCTGTAATATGTCAACCGAAGACTTTATTTTAAAATAAAAGTCGTGGTCTGATGCAACGTTAGGGTTAAAAAAATGTCATAAGGATAGAGAGGAGCGGTCTTATATACGCCCTTCCGTTTGAAAAAACGACAAATATAAAAAAACATTGATTGTATCTGATTGACTTTCGTCATTTTAGATTGATCCAAATATCTACGATTGAGTCCATAAGCAGTTTAGTAAGCTTTGAAACAAAATCTAAAAACCGGAATTATTAAACCTCGGTCTTATGCTGGAAGCCACGGAAGTCAAAGAATTTTCCATTAAAAGAAGTGTTCATTTCGAGAAGAATCAGGTTGTTTTAAGGGATTATATAGAGAAAAGGTACAGGTATCTTCAGGTTAAAGGTATTTTTGACATTATTATCTCTTTATTTATCATCACCTTCATTTTTAGCTGGCTTTTCCCCATTTTGTTCCTGCTGATCAAGCTCGATTCGAAAGGGCCCATATTCTTCGTGCAGAAACGTGTTGGTTTTCTGGGAAAGTCATTCCCTTGTATCAAGTTCCGTACGATGCGGGTCAACCCGGAGGCGAATACCCGGCAGGCCGCTGAAAATGATCCCCGTATTACGAGGCTGGGAAAATTTCTCCGGAAAGCAAATCTGGATGAATTACCCCAGTTCTTTAATGTGTTGGCCGGACACATGAGCATCGTCGGACCGCGCCCACATATGCACCGGGATTGTGTAAATTTTTCCAAGGTCGTAGACACCTATAAATTCAGGCATCTGGCCCGTCCCGGTATCACAGGGCTTGCCCAGGTAAAGGGATATCGCGGTCCCGCGCATGATTTTGACAGGATCTTCAAGCGATATCAATGGGACGCCTTCTACATCCGCAATGCAAATTTCTGGCTGGACCTGCGGATTATCCGCAAGACCTCGGCTCAGACCATCGCCTATATCTTTACTAAGATATTTTCGTTGAATCCAGCCCAGGAGCAGGTTTCAAGAGAAGGCGGAAGTTTATCCGCCTCCTGAAATATTGATGTTTTTCTTTACTTTCCCCGAAACTTTGTATAATTTTAACGTTCTCTCCCGAACCTTAATTCTTGTCTACCCTTTTGCCTTTCCGGGGTGTCCGTTTACCCGCTGCCCCTTGATCTTCATCGGTTAAGACATTAATTAAATTCCTTAACATTTTCTTAGGCAACGAAGTCGGCCATGCTTATGTCAACTGGCATGATAATTACTATTCATTTGTATAAGGGTATAGTACTATAACCCAAAGATCACTACCACTTAGTGGTATGATTAATGTAGAATTAATTTGCTTTCTTTGCAGGATTGTAGATTTTTACGGAAAAATCACAGGCAACCCCGCAAAATTAAAGGCCAGGATCAATATCAGAATGAAACCCAATCCATATCAGTATGCGTAGTACAGTTGTTGAATCGGCTATTTATCACCCTTGGAAAAAAGAAGAGACCGGGCAGTTGGCAATTCGTAACTATCTGGATACCAAGCTCAAATACCTTGTTTTCAAGAGGGTAATGGATATTTTTACGTCCTTTTCGGTGATGCTGCTGGTTTTTCCCTGGCTGTTCCCCATACTGATCCTGCTTATTAAACTCGATTCAAAAGGCCCGGCCTTCTTCAGGCAAAAAAGGGTTGGCTTTCTCGGCAAGATCTTCTGGTGTTATAAATTCCGGACCATGTATGTCAATGAGGAGGCGGATACACGGCAGGCCAGCAATAATGATCCCCGTGTGACCAGGATCGGTAAGTTCTTGAGAGACACCTGTCTGGATGAATTACCGCAGTTCATAAATGTATTTCTTGGACATATGAGCATCGTAGGTCCGAGGCCGCATATGCTGAAGGATTCACAGGAGTTCTCGGAAGCCGTTGCCTATTATAAGTTCCGCAACCTCGTCAGGCCGGGTATTACCGGTATGTCCCAGGTGAGGGGTTGCCGCGGTCCCGCTACCACATTTGAAAGCATATTCCGCCGGTATCAGTGGGATGCTTATTATGTCCGGAACATCAATTTTTCGCTTGATCTGAAGATCATGACCGGTACCTGTCTGCTGATCATCAAATCCCTCCTTTCCCGTGGCAGTTCGGTACCCATCGAAAAATCGGTTGATGAATTTCCGGGTCTTGCCGTAAAGAAGATCGCCTGAGCCGCTCCACCTTTTTCGACATTCGTGTACTTTTTACATCTTTGGCCTCCTGACGTTATATTCTTCCTTCATTTTATTCTACAGTCTTCTTTTATTCATCCTGCACTACCTTTGCCCGGGAAATATCCGTGGGAGAGCTGAAATCGTTATTACTCAACAGTAAAAAAGCTTGTATGTGTGCAGATAAAGACAATCACCGGCCGGGACTGATCTGGAGCATTTTGACCAGCCGGTGCTCCCGGTGCCGCAGAGGAAAAATGTTCCTGCATACCAATCCTTATGATCTGAAGAACCTGATGAAGATGCCGGAGAATTGTCCGGTGTGCGGCCAGCATTTTGAAATAGAGGTTGGGTTTTACTATGGGACCAGCTTTGTAAGCTATACCCTGGCCGTTATCGTTTGCGCTGTCAGCTTTATCGCCTGGAAATTATTTATCGGCATGTCCCTGAGCGATAACCGCCTTTTCTGGTGGCTCGGCACGAATGCCATCCTGCTGGTGGTGCTGCAACCCGTCCTTATGCGGATCTCCCGGACCATCTGGCTGAATTTTTTTGTTTTTTATGATCCGGAATGGAAAAACAGCCGGCCGCTAACACCCGAACGGACCAACCCCGATCTGAAGAACGATTGGTAGACGCCGGACCTTTACCACGCCCAGTCCTGCTTGTCGAGGCTCCGGTACTGTATCGCTTCGGCGAGATGTTCCGGCAGGATATCGGTGACGCCCGCGAGGTCGGCAATGGTACGGCCCACTTTCAGGATCCGTTCGCGGGCCCTCGCGGATAAGCTTGCGCTTTCCATAGCCGTGCGCAGCAGGCTTTCTCCTGCAGCATCTATCCGACAGAATTTTTGCAATTGCCTGCTGTTCATCTGCGCATTGCAGTGGATCACTTCTGTATAGGGCGAAAACCGGCGGCTCTGTACTTCCCTTGCTGCGACCACCCGCCCGCGGATCGCCGAAGAGGGCTCACTGTCCCGGCTATCCGACAATTTCGCGAAAGGGACAGGCGGCACTTCCAGATGCAGGTCGATGCGGTCCAGCAACGGGCCTGAGATTTTATTGATGTATTTCTGGGCGGCTCCCGGAGGGCAGGAGCATTCTTTATCGGGAGAGTTGCGATAACCGCAGGGGCAGGGGTTCATAGAGGCCAGTAATAAAAAACTGGCTGGAAAATCGGTGGTCATTTTTGCGCGGCTGACCGTTATCTTTCTGTCTTCCATCGGTTGCCGCATGACCTCCAGTGCATTTCTGGTGAATTCCGGCAGCTCATCCAGGAACAGCACTCCGTTATGAGCAAGAGAGATCTCTCCCGGCTGTGGTATGCTGCCCCCTCCCGCAAGCGCAATGGAGGAGATCGTATGATGCGGGGAACGGAAAGGCCGTTGGGTGATCAATGGAATATGCCCCGGCAATTTTCCGGCAATGCTGTGGATCTTCGTCGTCTCCAGCGCCTCCAGCAAACTAAGGGGCGGCAGGATGCTGGGAAATCTTTTTGCCAGCATGGTCTTCCCTACTCCTGGCGAGCCGATCAGGATTACGTTGTGCCCGCCGGCCGCGGCAATCTCCAGCGCTCTTTTGATGCCCTCCTGTCCTTTGACCTCACTGAAATCCGGGCCGGAATCGGCTTTTGCGACGAGGAGGTCACTGCGAAGATCGTCCCCTGATCCTGCTACAGCCGGTGCAGCCGGTGCGGCGAGAGCCCCCTTTTTAAAAAGATCGATCACTTCGCGCAGGTGGCTGACGGCAAAGACCGGAAGGCTGTTCCCGATGGAGGCCTCGTCTGCGTTCTGAGCCGGTACGATAAGCCCCGCGAAATGATCCCTGCGGGATTGTATAGCGATGGACAGCGCACCCATGATAGGCTGGATGCTGCCATCCAGCCCCAGTTCTCCCATCATCACATAATCCTTCAGCACATGCGGATCGGGGAGCTGCCCGCTGGCGCCCAGTACGCCGAGGGCGATGGGAAGGTCGAATGCGGAACCGGATTTCCGGAGGTTCGCCGGGGCAAGGTTCACCACCAGCTTGGTGCGCGGCATATAATAACCATTGCTTTTTATAGCACCTTCCACTCGCTGGATGCTTTCCCGGACGGCGTTGCCCGGCAGGCCGACCATAAAGGTATGGAGCCCTTCGGTGACATTCACTTCGATGGTAATGGTGATCGCCTCTACACCATACACTGCACTGCCAAACGTCTTCACCAGCATGACGATCCGGATAGGTTAATCCTGAAATTAAACAATAAAGCAAAGCGGTTGCGGAAAAACGAATATGCGTTCCACGGGGTGTGTTTCACGCTCAGCGCCCATACTGCCCCGTCGCGGGATGAAAGGTCCTCCAGGAATGCCAGAACTCCTGATAGGCCTGCGCGGTAGCCAGCCGCTGTCCTTTCTGCGGACCATCGGTGCATTCCCCGTTCAGGGCCCAGACGGAATGACTGCGTGTGTCGGTGAGCAGCCGCGTTACGGGATCGTAGCGCAGGTCCAGCGAGTCGGCTGGATGGAATGCATAAAATGTTTTATCGTTGGGCTCGATGGTCAGTAGCAGGTGTGCCTGGCCGATAGTATCCCGGATCACCCTCTCTTTTATCAGCCCGTTCCAGTCGTAGGCCTTGCTCCGACCGTTCAGATCGACGCCGACGACCCAGGACTTGAATTTCCAGGATCCGCTGTCGCGCCTTTCCAGGCTGCCTTCGATAGTCCCCTCATCATATCCTTTCAAGCTGTCGTACCTGGCCCTGAAATTCGGATCGGGCCGGAGGGTCAGGCTGTTCGGATGCAGGGCCTGCCAGTCACCCAGCCGCATCTGCACAGAGGGGATCTCCGTCAGCTTCGTGCCTTTCATTTCCCCCGTAATGGCGACGCCCGTAGCCTGCTGCCACCAGCTCTTCGTGGTAAGGTCCTCGAACATGGCATTGAAATGGTCCATGCCCACCAGCCGGAACTGTTCGTATTTCCCATTTACAAAGGGGCTGTACACGCGGCCCGTTCTGCACACGGTGCAGTAGGTCACCATCACAGGATCCCCGCCCACCGTATCTTTCACCTGGTGGTGATAGCCGATGATCTCGATCGGGTAGGCCTTTGCCTCTCCTTTCAGCGCGACGCCGATGATCAGCTTATTTTTATCCGTCGAATCCGTGGCGACGGCGGAGAATGATTTCTCCCTGGGCTGATAGAACATCTTATCGGCCAGAAAACGGAAATTGAAAGCATAAAATATAAGCGCATAGAAGAGGACGAGCACGGTGAGCAAGACTTTCAGCCAGGGACGGCCTTGCCGGATAAAATACCACAGGGGCGGCAGAACTACCAGCAGGGCAAGGATCCGCAGCCAGACAATATATTTATCGAGAAAATAAGCGATCCCGATGGTATCGGACTGCTGGCTGCCGGGAAAGGGCATAATAAAATAGACGCGCAGGATCTCGAGGGCAAATAAAAGGAGCAAACCTATGGTCAGCAGCCAGGCTTTTTTCGACTTCATGGCGCTGAATTTACAATTTTTCCAGCATCTCCACCACTTTCTCCCTTTTCAGGATCAGATATCCCAGCCGGTCATTGCTGATGCCCTCCTTCAGCTGGTAGCTGAACTCCAGCTGATCTTCCCTGATGCTGGTCTCAAAATACCGGAAGGCAATATTGGGGAACTGCCTCAGCTCTTCCCCGATCTCATAGAGATGCGTGGAGAGGATAAACAGGGAGCTGCGTATTTTGATCAGCCCTCTGATCACCGTAGTGGAGCATTTCATGGCATCCTGCATATTGGTCCCTTTGAACAGCTCGTCGATGAGGACCAGCCATTTCCTCGAACCGCCGATCTTGATCAGCGTATCGCGGATCCGCTGCACCTCATTGAAGAAGTAGCTTTCTCCTTTCGCGATATTGTCCATGACATTGATATTGCTGAGGATCCCGTCGAAGAGGCTGAGACGCATAGCGGAGGCGGGCACGCCCATCCCCAGATGGGCGAGGAACACCGCTGTTCCGACAGCACGGATGAACGTGCTCTTGCCCGCCATGTTGGCGCCGGTAAGAAAAAGGAAATTCGTTTCCCGGTTCAGCTGCACATCGTAGGCTACCGGCACCGGCAGTAAAATATGATAAAGCTCGCGGACCTCGATGCTGGGGTCCTCTTGTTGCAGGAATTCGGGGAAGGAGAACCGGTATTTCCGGGTGGCCATGGCCATGGAATACCAGGCATCCAGCCGGCCATAGATATCGATCAGCTCAAGGGCCTGGTTCTTGAAGCGTTCCCGGATATGCCAGCCGTAATAAACGACCTGTACGGGATTGTACTTCACCCCCCGTTCTGTTTTACCAAGGGATTGGACCGTCTCATGGTCCAGCAGCCTGGCGGCCCTTTGTAACAACGTGCTCAGCAGAGGAGGGACACCGGGATGGTCAAAGGCTTTTATGATCTGTTGCATTCCCCGCACGAAATCGGCAAAATGGCCCAGGGAATACCGCACCAGCGAATAGTCCGGGGCGTGGAAGAGCCGGTAGCCCAGCGCTCCGGGAAGATTATCGCCCCGCGGGATATCGTCGATGGCCGATTCGTAGAAGCGTTCCATGACCATCACCGTGCCATTGTTGATAGAAGGCGACCAATCATTTTCCTGCTCAAGGATCAGCGAAAGGATCTGCTGGGTCTCCAGGATAGGGCCGGCAGTGCTGAAGGGATTGTTGAAATAATGCAGCAGGCGGTCCTTTCCCCCACGGGTACGCGTAAAATCCAGCTTGTGAAAAACGGAATACTCCTCTTCGTGGCTGAAGAGAGAAAGGTCTTCGTATGTGGTCTTGTCGATGTCCATCTGGAATGTGTTAAAGTTTGCCGGTCTTACCTGTCGAACGATAGCCGCTGCCCCAACTGAGACTCATCAAAAGCCCCGTTTCCATAAACCAAACGGCCGTTCACGAAGGTATGGGTGACGGTGGCGGGAAAGGAGGACCCTTCGAGGGGGCTCCAGCCGCATTTGTACAGGATATTGTCTGTGGTGACCTTTTCCGGCCTGTCCATGTCCACGATCACCAGGTCGGCAAAATATCCTTCGCGGATAAAGCCTCTTTCTTCGATCCGGAAGCAGGTCGCCACCGCGTGGCTCATTTTCTCCACCATTTTTTCGAGGCTGATCCGGCCCTCCTTCACATAACGGAGCATCAGCAGCAGCGAATGTTGTACCAGGGGCAAGCCGGCGTGGGCATGTTCATACGCGTGGGTCCCATCGGCGGTCCCTCCAGCCGGGGACAGGGTTCCGTCCGGATTTCTGACCAGGCCTTTTTCCTCCAGCGTATGCGGCGCATGGTCGGTGGCGATAAGGTCCAGACGATCATCCAGCAGGGCCTTCCACAGGGCTTCCCGGTTGTGCGGGGCCTTGATGGCCGGGTTGCATTTTATCCGGTTGCCCAGCACCGCATAGTCATCACTGGTGAAATGCAGATGGTGGACGCATACTTCGGCCGTGATCCTTTTCTCCGCCAGCGGCAGGAGATTGCTGAACAACTGCATTTCTTTTTCCGTGGACAGATGGAAGATATGCAGCCGGCTATCGTATTTTTTGGCAAACTGGATAGCCGTCAGCGAGGATTCGAAGCAGGCTTCCTCATCCCGGATGACCGGGTGGTCCGAGGCCCTGAGCTCCCTGTTCTCCTTCTTCAGCCTTTCCAGGTTGCGGCGGATGATCTTTTCATCCTCGCAATGCGTGGCGATCAGCACCCCGCTTTCGCGGAACAATTTGTCCAGCGTAAGGTAGTTATCCACGAGCAGGTTGCCCGTGGAGGATCCCATAAAGATCTTTATACCACAGATATCTCTCCTTTTGTCATTGGTCCGGAGGGCTTCGTCCGCATTCTCATTCGATGTGCCCATGTAGAAAGAATAGTTGGCCAGCGAACTATTGGCCGCCCTGGCGTATTTCTGTTCCAGCAGATCCTGGGTGAAGGCAGGCGGCACGGTATTGGGCATTTCCATGAAGGACGTGATCCCGCCTGCGACGGCGGCTCTGGCCTCCGTATAAATCGTGGCTTTGTGCGTCAATCCCGGTTCACGGAAATGCACCTGGTCATCGATGGCTCCGGGCAATAAATATTTTCCTTCTCCGTTGATCTCCGTAACGGCGAAGGAGGGTTTGATGCCGGTTGCAATTTTTTCGATCCGGCCGTTTTTGATGAGTAAATCTGAACTAACGGTCTTACCTTCGTTAACTATGGAAATGTTCCTGATCAGGTAATTCTGCATAAGAAAAAAGTTTGCTGCGAGTGGGTGCTATCTTTCGGAAACCCGGTTGCGGCTAAATTAAACGCCAATATGACGCAATTTATAAAAACTGCTGTAAGACCCTCTATAATTTTATTCCTGTCTGCATTCATCCTGTCCCTCCTCTTTCCAGTCTTCGGTTCCGCTCAATCCACCTTTTTACCGCAGGGCTCGAAATTCGATCATTTCCTCGACCGGATGGAGATCCTCCAGCAGACCGATCCCGAACTGAATATCACCACGGCCAAGCCCATCAGCCGCAGACAGGCCGTCCGGATCTCCGAGATCGCGGATTCCCTGCATAAATTCTATCCTTACGATGAACTGTACCATCTGTCCAAAGTGGACATGGCCAATCTCCACTCGCTCCTCCTGAATAACAGCGAATGGGTAAACGGTAATAAGGACAGCTTTCAGAGCAAGCGGCCTTTGTGGAACACGTTCTATACTACAAAGGCAAATTTTTATGAGGTCAACGAAAAAGATTTCTTTCTGGCGATCAATCCCGCCATCCAGCAGACCCAGTCCTATGAAACGGGCAATAAAGCAAGGGTCTTTCTCAATTCCAAGGGCCTGACCCTGCGCGGCATGATCGCGGGCAAGCTGGGATTTTCCGCTTATCTCACGGACAACCAGGAAAGAGGTCCGGGCTTCGTGATGGACCGGATCGCGCGCTTCGACGCCGTTCCCGGGGCGGGATATTACAAGAACTTCAAGACGACTGCCGTCGACTATTTTGACAACAGGGCCTCCATTTATTTCAACGCCTGGAAATATTTTGATTTTCAGTTTGGCTATGACAAGAACTTTATCGGTAACGGATACCGCAGCCTGTTCCTCAGCGATTACAGCGCGCCCTATCTGTTCCTGAAGTTCAATACGCGGATCTGGAAGCTGAATTACCAGAACATCTTTATGGAGCTCACCAACCAGCACCATCTGGGCGATTATCAGTACCCCAAAAAATACGCCGTCATTCACCACCTGAGCTATAATGCCACGCCCTGGCTCAACCTGGGGTTATACGAGAATGTTGTCTTCCATCGGGCGGACCATTACGATTTCTCCTATCTGAACCCGGTCATCTTCCTCGTGTCTGCCCAGCAGCAGAATGGCAGCCCCGATAAAACCACGGTCGGATTCGACTTCAAGGCGAATATCGGACATGCCACACAGGTCTACGGGCAACTGCTGCTCAATGAATTCGTGCTGCATGAGGTCCTGCATTATTCGAATGGCTGGTGGGGCAACAAGCAGGGCCTTCAGCTGGGATTGAAATATATCGATGCCTTCAACGTCAAGAACCTGGACCTTCAGTTCGAAACGAATATCGTGCGGCCCTTTACGTACCAGCATAACGACACGGTGTCCAATTATTCGCATTACAACCAGCCTCTTGCGCATCCGCTGGGCGCGAATTTCACCGAGGTCCTTGCCATCATCCATTATCAGCCCGCGGCGAAATGGAATCTGGAAGGGAAGATCATTTATTACAAACAGGGCCTCGACTCTGCGGGAAAGAACTTCGGCAGCAATGTTTTCGAGAATTATGATACGCGTCCGAGGGAATATGGATTTGGCCAGACCTCCGGGGCGCAGTCGGATTGCATGAACATCTCCGGGCTGCTGTCTTTTGAATGGAAGGAAAACCTTTTTCTGGAATTCTCCGCGATGTACAGGAATTTTACGGTCGACAAATCTGCCCCGGCCGGCTACAAGAACGGCAGCTCGGCCACCTTCACAGCCGGGGTCCGGATAAACATGTTCCGCAGACAATATGATTATTGAGGGGTCCGCTTTGCTCCGAACTTCGTCGGTAACTTCATTTCTCCTCGTTCTTTCCCATCGCTCCGCTCGTGAACGTTCCTTAACCTTCGAAGATCAGCGAGAATACGATCATTCTCGACCTCAGCTTGTCGATGACATTGGAGTATTGCAGGTTTGCATCCCGGGCGTGAACATTCAGGATCCCATCGCTGATCTTGAGCTCGGGGGACAGAATGAATACGGGGAAATAGAACTGGAAGCCGATGCCGGCCTCCACACTCAGATCGTGGGGATAAAGCTTTACCAGATTTTCAGCCTTGCGGGCAGCCGAATTGGACGCCAGATCATACCGGTAATTGAAGCCACCCAGCATATAGACCCTGAAATTGTTGATCCGGTCCGAAAGGAATTTCACCTGAGCGGGAAATCCGAGTAAAAGGGATTCTATCTGCTTGGTAGCCAGCACTTGCTCACCGTTGGGCGGATATTTGATATGGTAGGAGATCCTGTTGGAGTTGAAGATAAATTCGGGAAAGGCGAACCTGAATTCGAAATGCTCGGAAAGCCGGAACGTGAACATACCTGACACGCCAAAGCCTCCTGTATTTAAAGGATTGACATACAACACACTATCACTTTGTAAGAATTGAGGATGGGGGGTAACCTGGAGATGGGACGTGGTATACATGAAACCGATGCCCAGATAATACTTTTTGCTGTCATGATCGGGCAGGTTAAGGTAGTCCCGGAGCTGAGCCGATACTCCCTGGGAGCTGACCAATGAAATGCACAGGAACACCCCAAAAAAGATAGCCTTTCTTTTTGTCGACAAAAATGCTTTGATCTTCATAAATGCTTTAAAATCAATAATTTAAATCCGTTCTTTCTTACAGGCTTGCGTTACGAGAGTAATAAATTATCAATAGGCATTCTTTGAGGTGATGAATAAACGGCAAATAAAGGGATTTAGTGCGAAAACCGGGCCTTATAACAAGATTTTAGCACCGCAATAGACCGTACATATGCCCAGACTGAGCTTTTTAGAACGGGTTTGGGTATAGCCGCAATTTTCGAGGATGCTGACAAAAGCATCCCCCTCGGGAAAGGCCCTGACGGACTCATTCAGGTATTGATAAGCTTCGCCATGTCCGGAGACCATTTTCACCATGCCCGGGGCTATCCGCCGCATATACAGGTTATACAGCCGCCGGAAAACATGCTGCCGGGGTCTGGAGAATTCAAGGACCACCAGCCGGCCACCCGGTCTTAATACCCTCAGCATTTCCTTTAACCCTTTTTCGAGGTTTTCGAAATTCCGGACGCCAAAGGCAACGGTGATCGCATCGAAGCTGTTGTCCGGGAAATGAATGGCCTCGCTGTCTCCGTTGTGCAAGGCTATCCTTTCGTCCAGATGCAGTCGTCCGATCTTTTTCCTGCCCAGGTCCAGCATCCCTTCTGAAATATCTATGCCAGTTATCTTCGCCTGCGGCAGGTAACGCGTCATCAGGATAGCCATATCGGCGGTGCCGGTGGCGACGTCCAGGATGGTCTGGGGCGGGTGGGTCGCTGCGCCGGCCATACCGGCTGCCCCACGGATGTCATGGATTGTGCCGGTCGCGGAAAAGGCTCCGGATCCCGCGGCTCCGGAAATGCCGGTCGTTTCGCTTCGGCTGGCCCGGTCCCTGGTCAGCTCCCGGATCGCCCTTTTGCGCCAGTAAATATCGATTCCCCCGGAAAGGAAACGGTTCAGGAAATCATACCGGAACGCGATACGGTCGAACATGTCGGCAACCTGCTGTTTCTTACCCAGATGCGAGTCTTTAAAGGGAACGATCGTATCGTGCGAGTATTTTGCCATAACGGCTGCAAAGGTAAGCGCAAAAGGAATACCTTCGCGGTTTGCCGCCAGCCGGAGAAAGACCCCGCAAACATCCCGGCGCGCAGCCAGGAATATCACGCGTCAACTATGGTCATCAATTCATCCGCCTATATCGTCAGCAGTCCAGATTACACGGCCTGTCCCAAGCCCGACAAGCCAGAATATGCCTTTATCGGCCGCAGCAATGTGGGAAAATCCTCCCTCATCAACATGCTCACCAACAACGAAAAACTGGCCAAGACCTCCAATACTCCGGGCAAAACGAAGCTGTTGAACCATTTTATCATCGATAACAAATGGTATGTCGTGGATCTGCCGGGATATGGCTTTGCAAAGGTCTCTTTGTCGGAAAGGAAGCGGTGGGAGAAAATGATCGAAGACTATCTGCGGAAAAGAGAGAACCTCGTCACCGTCTTCATACTGATCGACAGCCGGCATTCACCTCAGAAGCTGGACCTTGAATTTGTAAACCAGCTCGGCAAATGGGAAGTCCCCTTCTGCCTCGTCTTCACCAAGTCCGATAAGGAAAATCAGCGTACCGTCGCGAAGAACGTCAAGGACTTTCTGGATAAGATGCGCGAGACCTGGCAATTCCTGCCGCAGCATTTTGTGACCAGCGCCGTAAAAAGACTGGGGAGGGATAAGATCCTGCACCTCATTGAGGAGATGAATGCGGAATTTAAAGAGAATATCCTTCCACCGGGTCAGCAACCCGGAACGAATCCTTCGAGAGGATATACCCCGCCCCAGGGTTGACCCGGGGGCTTTTTATTGATCCGGGAGTTTGATCAGTCTGCCACGTTGTTCTCGTCAGTTTACTACCTTGTTCGCACAGCTGCTGCTCGCAAAGGCTTCCGGCTTGGCCTTGAAGGCAAAGCCCATTCCAAGGATATAGCCCATTGCTTCCTTGAGGGCGTCATTGCTCTTGAAACTGGGATTGGTGTTGATGTCTGCGTGTACTTCCATGTCTACATTGTACTTCGAGAACAGATTGCAGAGCTCATACGCGATCTCGATACTCTTGGCAACTTCCACCAGCATGCGTTCCTTGATCGTGTACTGATGTCTGGTCTTTTCGTTGTGGATGAACATGAACCCGCCGTGACCTTCCCGGAGAAAAACGATGACGGTAGCAAACTCGGTCTCCAGACCTTTGACCTGTGAGTCCGTGCCGATGCACACTTTCAGGTGATAACCTCTCTCGGTCTCCCGCCTGATCGCGTTTTCAACGGCATCGATTATGGGCAGATCGATCGTGTCGCCATTAAATTTTCGCCATAGCATATTAAAAAGGATTTTTCGAATATACCTAAAACCCGGCTATTGACAAAATCGTTTATGGGTTAAGGTTTTATTAATTCAGTACTGTCCGGCGTGTCCGGCGATGAGATTATTCGACACTGTCCGGCAGGGATTATTCAATATTGTCCGGTGCCGAGCATAACGAGCGTACAGGCCTCCAGCGGCTCGATCCCATTGGCCCTGGCCAGATCCGACAGCTCTTCATTTTCCGCACCCGGGTTGAAGATGATGCGCCGGGGATGCAGGGACAGGATATAATCGTAGTATTCTTTCTGGAGTCGGGGACTGAGGTACAGCGTCACCGTATCGACGCCGCTGACCGCTTTTTTGAGGGTATCGATCTCGACGTCAGCCACGGTCGCCTTCCTTTTTCCGATGGCGATCACCTGATGGCCTTTACCGCGAAGCCGGTTTACCGCCAGGTAACTATACCTGCTGGGGTTATCGGATGCGCCGATGACCAGGGTTTTTTTTGGAGGATCTTGCATAGCACATATATAACAGCGGGACCCGGTATTTTGTTGCCCGTCCTAGTACCGGCTTTCTTTCGGGCAATCGTACTGCTTGTCCACTTTGTCGGCGAAACCTCCTCCTGACCTGATGACCAGGGCAATATAACCGCCTCCGTTCTGTGTGCTGCTCTTGCTGAATACATTTGCCCAGTTATGTATTCCCAGTAGTAAGGGACCTACTTTGAAGGCGCCTCCGATCCACAATTTTCTTTCCGTCGTATACTGAATGGGCAGATAGAACCCCCAGCGTCTGGTCTCCCATCTTGGCGTCAGGATCAGCACATTCATCTCCTGCACACTCAGGTTTTTGCCCTTGTTGGAGCCCGTGAGGTTCAAGGAATAATTGGCATTGACGGAGAAATTGTCCTGGAGTGGTTTATCCACATTGATGACCAGCCGGGCGGGATTACGGATATTGAAAAAACCGGTCAGGGTCTGGAAATTATTTACGAGTGTGTTAACGGTGTCGTTGAAGCCTGCCAGGCTTTGTATGCCCTTCCGGAATTTTGCGTCGAGCACGGCATCGGCTGCGGTGGGTTTAGGATCGCTGGCAAATCTGCTCTGCGTACCATACCTGAAGGTGTTCTGTCCGATATCCAGCAGGGACACTCCGAACTTCCATTCGTATTCATTGTATGGTGCCGGACTGGAGTAATTGGTCACGGCCTGCGTTTTTACCAGGTATTCTGCGCCAAGGTCGATCGCCAGACCCCCTCGGCTGTTTACGAGAAGATCTTTTACATTCTGGGATGTGCTCCTGTCTTTCTGCCACAGATCGTAATTGGAGGAATATCCATATTTGCCGGTCCCACCGTGAAGGGTATAAATGGTCTGTGCGCCCGTTCCTGTCTCGGTGACGGAGGCGTCCTTAAGCTGTACGAAACCGCCGGAGATGCCGCGCATGGCTTTCAGCGTGACGCCTGCGTTCAGCCGGCCATATTCGTCATCCCGGATGGTCTGAGCATAGGTTGCAAAAAGTTCGATCCAGGCGCTGCTGGCTACGTTTGCTTGAAAAGGGAAATCTCCTTTATTGATCGTGAAAAAATCGTGGATGCTGTTCAGCGAATCGTTATAGTTGAACCGTCCGGTGCTTCCGATCCCATATCCCCGCACATTAGCCCCGAAAGCGATCCAATGCCGCCGGTTTATGGCCACTGTGGCATTCAGCAGATGAATGTTGAAATTAAAATTAAAGAACCGGGCGGAATTCCCGTTATTGAAGGCATATCTTGAGCTATCCACTCCGGACAGGAGGGAGTAGTTGGATATGGTGACGGCGTTAGTGGAATTTTTGAGCTGGAATGAGAAAACGGTAATATCCCAGGGGTAAGGCGAAGACACGATGGAGGCCGGATTATTCGCAACGCCCAGGCTGCCGGCAAAAGGCGAGCCCTCCACCGCATGGTAGTTCTGTCCATGGACGGAATGGACGGAAAAGACCCCCGCCAGAAGGAACAAAACCATGCATTTAATAGTCCTAAAATGGTTGACCATGCGTCTGACGGATTAAAAATGAAACCACCTTTGGAAAAGGCTTCAGCGAATGTATTAAAAAATTACTACCCGACTCGCTGCCGAACAAACGCTGCAAGACCCTGCCCACCCATAACCGCCTGCCGAACTGCCGGCGCCACTGATCGGTGTATTCCTGTTCCATTTCATGCCGGGCGATCTCCTTGCGGAGAAAGGAATCCATACACCGGTATGCGAGCTTGCTTCCATGCAGGGCCATGCTCATGCCATTGCCTGACAAAGGGCTGATCATACCCGCTGCATCGCCGATCAACAATATATGATCTTCCACCTGTGATTTCTTTTCAAAGCTGATCTGTGAGATCGTGAGCGGCTGATCGTACAGGCGTGTGACAGAAGAAAAAATCTCTTCCAGAAAAGGATTCTGCTGTAAAATGTTTTTTTCCATTGCGGGGATCGAGTTACCATTCTCCTGCAAATTTCTGGCCGTAGTCAGATAACAGAGGCAATAGCGGTCATCCTCTATTTTTGAAATACCGCAATACCCATCCCTGAAATTATGCAGGGCGATCATGTCCACCGGGAATTCCGTGCGTATATGATATTTTACGCCGATATAATTATTCAGCTTGCCCCGCGCATGCCGGGTAAAAGGCCGCTTCCATTTTATATCGAGGTTGCTCCGCTTCCCAAAGGTTCCGCAGGCGATCCTTGACTGAAAGTCGCCGGCGGAAGTGCGGATCAGGAAGGAAGATCGTTCAAAGACCATGTTCTTTACTTTGGTAGCTTCGTATAAGTCCACTCCGCTGGCTCGGGCGATGGTGGCCAGTTCCGCATCGATCTTGTAACGGCTGATGCCAAACCCACCCAGCGGCAGCGGATGTTCTATATGATCGCCATTGGGCGCAGACAGCAGCAGCCGCCCGATGATCGGGAGGCTCCAGTCACTCAGGGGCAGGCCCAGTTCTTCCAGGAAATTCCAGCTTTCCAGACTTATATATTCTCCACAGACCTTGTTGAAGGGATATTTTTCCTTTTCAAAAACGGCCACTTTGTACCCTGCTTTCGCCAGCTGGATAGAAAGGGCCAGGCCTGCCAGCCCGCCGCCTGCGATGACAACATCATATTGACCCGGATCATGTAACATTCAACCTTCAATATACGATATTCAATTCACGAACTAACTGCCCACCCGCACGACCAGCAACCAACGGAATGCCCATTTCCACCGGAGGGAATAATCTTTTATCCCCGCCCTCGCAAGGAGCTGCCGCCATTCCTCCCTGCTAAATCCTCTTAGTACGGACACCGGAGCGTCGTTCTTTACCAGCCAGCTCCTGGATAACCATCTGGTCAGCAGCCGGATCGAATGATAGGCAAAAAAATTCCGGTGAAGGTCGTTTATAAAAAAACCCGAACGGGCATTGGACTGCATCCAGCCCAGCATGGCCACCAGCTCATCATCCGTAAAATGATGACAGAAAAGAGAGGAAAAAATAATATCGGGTTTCCCATCTCCGAAATGGACCAGGCGGTAATCCGAGGGGAACCAGCGGGCATCCCCGTCCGTTATTTTCTTCCGGGCTACGGCTATGCAATGCGGATTGATATCGATCCCGGTCAGCTGCACCCCGATGCCTTTTTGCTGGCAATACCGGCTCAGTGCGATCAAATTGTCGCCACCGCCTGCGCCGATCTCACAGAGGTTTAACATTTTTTTAGAGATCGCCCCGCCTTTCACCCCTGTACTCGTCGCCCATTCGCCCGTCCCGCCTTTTAACAATTGTTTCAGCCCACTGATGCTGACGGCGTGGCCACCCAGCCAGGTATTGATCGTATTCAATTCCTGCATATTCCTTTCAATGGCATCGAATGGAATATCGTCCCGGTCAAGACACTCTTTCTGATCACTTCGCCTTGAAAGATCCATACATTCAAAATTGTTGGCTCATGTCCCTGCAATAAAGGTTTCCATGGTGAGCCCCGGCCCGAAAGCAACCCCGAACAGCTTATTGCGCTGCCGGTAATCGAGCCCCGCCATGATCCGCTGCAATACGAACAGGATGGTCGGGGAAGACATATTTCCATATTCCTTCAGCACGGCATAGCTCGCGTCGAGATGACCGTTGGTAAAATGCAGACTTTTATAGATCGCTTCGAGGATCTTCTTTCCTCCCGGATGCGCGCACCAGTGCGTGATGGCATCCTGTTCCAGCCCGCTCTTCTTAAGCGCTCGTTCCACCAGCAGCGACAGGTCTTCTTCGATAAGGTCGGGGACATAATTGCTCAGCGTCATCTGAAATCCTGTGGAGGATAATTCCCAGGCCATATCTTTTTTTCCTTTTGGCAGGATTTCCGAATAGAAGCTGCCAAGACGGACTCCTTTTGCAGGACGCCCGGAGCTGTTGGCGGGACTGTCGGACACGATCAGTGCGGCGGCGCTGCCATCTCCAAACAAAAGACTGGAGGTGATATTGCTGGTGGAGGCATCCCGCTGAAAATGGAGGGTACATAATTCCGTGCATACGATCAGCACTTTCGCCCCCGGAGTGGAATTACAGATGGCGTCGGCCGACTTCAGCGCGTGTATGGCCGCATAACAGCCCATGAAGTTTATGGAGGTGCGGTAAATGTTCTTTGGAAGGTCCATCAGCTCCACCACCTGGAGGTCGAGACCCGGGGCGCTCATACCCGTACAGCTCACCGTGACGAGATGCGTGATCTCTTCCGGACGGCATTTACCGGCCAGACATTTCCGGATCGCATCCACAGAAAGGGGCGCCGCATATTTGTTATACCAGATCATGCGCTGCTCCAGAGATGGGAAGGGCTCGAGGTTTTCGGATGGAGAATAGAATTTCCATTCGGCCGCCGGCCGCGTATAATCGGAGATGACGGAATACCGGCTCTGTATCCCACTGTGCCGGTAAAGGAACTGAAGCTTCCTTTTACCATCTTCATTTAGCCCGTAGATCCTGTACATGAATTGCAGGATGTCCTCCTGTCTGTGCAGGAACTCAGGCACGGCGCTGCCTATGGAAAGGATTGTGCTCAAATAATAGGTTGTTAAATTATCTATAAAACTCTCTAACCCAGCTCATTTATGACCAACACGGCAATGAATCCGGCATTTGCGCATACGGAGGCCAGCAGGTTCATCCGCATGGTATTCGTGAAATTGGCCTGGCCAGGGTCTTTCCAGACCTTCCTGGCCCATATAAAGAAATAAACGCTGACGGGAAGCATGCAAGTTGCCAGCACAAAAAATTCTTTTATTTCCAGCGACAGGAAGAAATAATAAGCAAGGGTTGCAAAAGCTATGCCGTAGACCAGGCCCGTAAAGATGAAACTGCCCCTGATACCGAGCACCATACTGATCGTTCTTACGCCGTCCTGCCGGTCTGCCGCATGCTGATAGATCTGTGTCAGGGGATAGAAACCGCCCACCAGCAGGGAGCTGGCGATCATGGCTTCTGCGGGTACATGGAGGGTCCGGTGCAGATGGGACCCGTGATAGACGAGAAAGAAGCTGAGGGCTCCCTGGCAGACGATCACCGTCAGGTATCCGGTAAAAGGATATTTTTTCAACCGGATCCGCCGGTAACTATAGGCCCTCGAGGCGAGGATATAACAGGCAAGGCCCGCTGCGAACCAGGGGCCCACCAGAAAGGCCAGCGACATCGCCAGCACGTCCATGAACAGGGTCATCCTGAAAAGTTGCCGCGTGGGCTGGAGTGGCTTCTCCAATCCCCCGATGCTGCCGGTGTCCCGGTCCATATAGCTGTTATAACCATTGCTCGCCGGATAGACCAGCCCGTGGAGGATGACAAAGATCAGCGCAGCGCTCCACCAGTCCTTGTAGACCACCTGGCTGAGGGCAAACCAGTATACGGGCATCAGAAAGAAGGAAAAGGGCAGCCGCAGCAATTGTATGGTGGATCGTTGTAGTTTCATCGGGACAGGCCGGTTTCGACCGTTGACAACCGCTGCTCATCCGTCGGCAGCGGCCGGTAGCGTAAAAAAAGAAGTTCATACACGAGCTTGCCCCAGATGAGGATCGGCATCAGCGCCTTGATCCGGTAAGGTCTTACCCATCCATTCCGGATAAAGGAAGGCACGAGGTCCGATATGGACAGAGAAACAAGAAAAAGGACGAGGATCAGCAGCGCGGTATTGAGACGCGATCTTTCCTGTGCAAAATACCAGATCCCGATCCCGCTCATGGCAATGATGAAAGTTGGCGACTCCGCCTTGTGATTGAAGATAACGATCCACAGCAGCACGGAGGCCAGCATCAGCAGCCGGAACGTATAGTCCTTGTAATGACGGATACGCAGGAGGGGAAGTAAGAATAACAGGAGACCGGCCAGCACCAACCCGTTCTTTGCGCCGTCGGACTCCGACGGGGAGCCGGACCAGCTCTGCAATATGCCCATCAGGGAAATGCCGGTGGAGGCCGAATGATCGTCCTGCAAAAGATGCAGCCAGCTCTTATAGAGAAAGATGAGCTGCTGAGGGCCGATCAGGGCCAGCGGCAGAATGGCCATGATCAGCATCCAGAAAATGGAGTAAGCGGCAGTCTTCAGCTTGCCCGGATAGAAAAGATACAGGACAAAAGCCAGGGCGCCGAAGATCTTGATATAAATGGATAATACGATACAGAGGGTGGAAAGGAAATATTTCGATCGTTCCGCAAGCGCGAAGGCCAATATAATGAGACCTGCCATCAGGCCATTGCTCTGTGCGTTCTGAATGGATACCAGTAATTCCAGCAGGCAGAACAGCAGGATCCAGCTTTTCTTTTTATCGTCCATGCCGGGCAGCATCCGGACCGCTGCAAAGAGACAGAGCGAATTGATAAGGTTCCACAACACAAGTCCCAGTGGATCGGGAAGCCAGGCAAGGCTGCCGAAAAGGACGGCGAAGCTCGGGCTGTATTTATACAGATCATACTGATCGGCGGGAAAAAGCTGGTAAAGATCCTTTCCGCTTATAAGATGGTAAAAGGAATATTTGAAGATCAGATAATTGTTATAGTCGGGATACGCAATTCCGCCCGGTACATAGACCTTCGGGGTGCCGAACAATCCCTGGACGGCAGCTACCAGCGAGATCAGTACGTATGCAAAAAAAACGATGGACAGATTTTTCGAATTCCAGACCCTGTTCCAGTTCATACTTGTCTTTTTTCTATTTTCCATAGATGCCCATGCCTGCACAATCGCAATCCTTTTCCACGGTGACGCCGAGAAGGGAGGCAAACCATTTATAAAAGCCGATCCTTTCTTCCCGCAGACTTTTTGCGGAAGGAAGGTGATTGCCACATTCTATTCCTCCATTGATGATATTGATCGTCATGCCGAATCCCGGTCTGCGTCCGAGCCGGAGATCATCGGTAGCGGGCTGCCATTTTCCGCTCATTATTTCATGACAGGAAGGCTTGGGCTTTTGTTCCCGCATCCAGAACCACAGAGCGGTCTTGAAGGAGATGACGCCATCGGTGCTCACAAGGGAAGGTTGGTCCAGCAGGGGCAGGCCCAGCTCCTGCCCGGCCAGTCCATAATTATAGGCATAGCTCAGTTGCAGCGGCCCTCTGCCATGGTAAGATCTGCCCGGCACGGGCTTGTATAGGCTTGTGCCTCCTGTATTGTATTGTTTGCAATGCCCATCGAGACAGGCCTGTTCTTCCGTGTAGTATAGCCCCCATACATAAGGTCCGCCTGGAGCGCCGGGCCACCCATGGGTGGTCTCATGAGCGATATGGGCAAAAAAAGCAGCCAGCTCTCTTTTGCGGTCGGTTGTGGAACCTTCTCCTGCAAATAAAGGGAACTGGCTGGCGGCTTTTACAAAAGCCGTATAAGAATAGATCGGGTGATGATGAGGAAATAAATGCTCATACTGTTCCTTACCAAGCAGGGATACGATGCCGGGATCTTTTTCCGCGTGATGCGGATAAGCGATCAACCCATGCACCAGAAGACCTGCCGAAAGTAGAAGATGTATTGGCATTATCACGCCAAGTTAGCCAAAAAAGAGAAACAACGCTGAACACCAGGCCCTTGCCGGAGCATTCTTTGCGTTGCGGTCCGTTACCAGCGTTCTTCTCCGCTGTCTTGGTTCAGGGTCTGGATATTCCCGTTGAACTCACGACCCTCTTCCTGGTGTGTGGCGCGGTTGTGCGGATCGGGCTGGTGCGATGGATCGCGTACGACAGACCGCTGCTGATGTCCGGACTGATGCACCGGCGGCCTTTGTGGGGCCCGCTGGGGCCTGCCGCCACGCTGGTTGCCGCCACCGGAAACACCGTTGGAAGAGCCACCGTTGGAGGAAGAACCGTTGCGCTGTCTGCCACCGCCCATGGCATTACGCTGTCCACCACCTGCGCTGCTGCCGTTCCTGTTACCACCGGAATTTCCCCGGGATATAGCTAACGGAGGCCTGCTGGAAATGCCGGCATGCATGACAAAGGGATGATCTTCCGATACCGGTATCGGGCGGCCGATCAGCTTCTGAATATCGTGCAGGAATTCTTTTTCTTCCGCATCGCAGAAAGACAAGGCGATACCGCTGGCGCCCGCGCGGCCTGTTCTGCCGATACGGTGCACATAAGTCTCGGGCACATTGGGTAATTCGAAATTGATAACGTGCGTCAGTTCATCGATGTCGATGCCTCTCGCGGCGATATCGGTTGCGACCAGTACCCTGGTGTGGCGTTCCTTGAAATTCTGCAGGGCGCGCTGGCGCGCATTCTGCGATTTGTTGCCGTGAATGGCCTCGGCGCGGATGCCTGCCCGGGTCAGTCCTTCGGCTACTTTATCCGCTCCATGTTTCGTGCGGGTAAAAACCAGCGCGGTAGGAATGGCCTGCTCTTTCAGCAGGTGGAGGAGCAAGGATTTCTTGTCCTTTTTTTCGACGAAGTACAGCGTTTGCGTAATGGTGTCGGCCGTTGTAGAGGCCGGCGTCACTTCCACTTTGCTGGGATTGACCAGGATGGTGCTTGCAAGCTTCTGGATCTCCGGTGGCATAGTGGCGGAAAAGAACAAGGTCTGCCTTTTTTGAGGAAGAACCTTGATGATCCTTTTGACGTCATGCACGAAGCCCATGTCCAACATGCGGTCGGCCTCGTCCAATACAAAGAATTGTATGTCGCGGAGGCTGATATAACGTTGCTCCATAAGGTCCAGTAAACGTCCGGGCGTCGCCACGAGGATGTCTACGCCCCTTTGCAGAGACTGTACCTGTGAATGCTGCGGCACGCCGCCGTAAATGACGAGGTGCTTCAGCCTTGCGAATTTGCCGTAAGCTGCGAAGCTTTCCCCGATCTGGATAGCCAGCTCGCGGGTAGGGGTCAGTATAAGCGCTTTGATAGGCGAAACGTTCCTTGCACCGTTCATGCTTCTGGGTTCGGCAGCGCTGTTCGGCTCTGCTGCGCCTTTAGGCCCATGGGCGTCCTCGAGGAGGAGCTGTATAAGGGGTAAGGCGAAAGCTGCGGTCTTGCCGGTGCCGGTCTGGGCACAGCCCAGCAGGTCTTTTCGGCTAAGGATGATCGGGATGGCTTGTTCCTGGATGGGTGTGGGGATAGTATACCCCTCATTACTCAGAGCCTTTAATAAAGGCTCAATAAGATTGAGATTCTGAAATGACAAAATGTATGATGTTTAAATGAAAAAAGGCCTGTCTACTCATCAATATCCTTCAGGAGTTATACGCGGAAGGTGTCACGAAAGCTGATAGAAAGGAATCTAACAGATGCAAAACTACGGATATTCAGCGGCAATTGCTAATTAAAAAAAATTACGGTCGAATAAGACCGTAAAATGAAAATATATACTATATTTGTTCCCGGTGTCTGTGTCAGCCCGTGACCGGCAACCGTTAGACTGCTTACAAAATCCCTGATAAATAAAAATACTCAACTTTTGGTTGGAACAGCAAGGACACAGTTCTGACACGACCTGTGTTTCCACACGGGTCCTAAAGGATAAGGTTTAAAGGCCGGGCCATTTCTATGGCCCGGTATTCGTATATGCAAAAAGACGAGGGCCCCTGGAATTCAGGGGCCCTCGTCTTATATTATTCTTTTATTACGTGCAGAAGGGTTCAGCGAAGAATGATGTGCAGCGGATTTATACCAGCATTCTTAAAGGCTCTTCCAGCAGTCCCTTGAGGGTCTGAAGGAAAGCGGCGCCCGTAGCTCCGTCGACCACGCGATGGTCGCAGGTGAGCGTGACCTTCATGATATTCCCGGTGACGACGGCGCCATTCTTCACGACGGGCGCCTGCTGGATCGCGCCTACGGCCAGGATACAGGCGTCCGGAGGATTGATGATCGCGGTGAACTCATCGATGCCGAACATGCCGAGGTTGGAAATGGTGAACGTGCTGCCTTCCCAATCCGCCGGCTGCCATTTTTTATTCTTCGCCCGCTGCGCGAAATCTTTTACTTCGGCGGCGATCTGTGACAATGATTTTGTGTCGGTAAAGCGGACCACAGGGACGAGGAGTCCATCCTCCACCGCAACGGCCACCCCGATATTCACGTGATGATTGATCCGGATCTTATCGCCCAGCCAGCTGCTGTTGACGGCGGGGTGCTGCTTCAGCGCGAGCGCAACGCCTTTCATCACCATGTCATTGTAGGAGATCTTGACGGGTGATACCTCATTGATCCTTGCCCGGCTTTCCACTGCCTTGTCCATGTCGATGATCATGGTCAGATAGAATTCCGGCGCGGAGAATTTTATTTCCGCCAATCTTTTGGCGATCGTTTTACGCATCTGCGATACGGGAACCTCCTCGAAGCTCACCTGTCCTGCAGGGGCCGATGGAGCAGCGCTCTTAGCCGGAGCGGATGCGGATGAGGGTTGCCCCGGCGCTGATGCCTTACCGGGAACGAAGCCATCGACATCTTTCTTTACGATCCTGCCATTGTCGCCACTGCCGGCTACCTGTGAAATATCGATCCCTTTCTCGGCGGCTAATTTTTTTGCCAGCGGGGAGGCTTTTATCCTTCCGTCCGCGCTGACGGAAAGCCCTGACCCAGCCTGGGCGGATGCGCCATTCGCATTTGCCGGCGCGGTATTGGCCGCAGCGCCGGTTGCCGCAGCGTCACTTGCAGGGTTGCCACTCTGGGCGGCTACCGGGCCCGCCACGCCCCTGTTCTTCGAGCTGGCAATGATCTTCGGCAGGTCTACCTTGCCCTCATCCCCAATGACCGCGAGCAGGTCGTTCACGGCTATCTTTTCCCCTTTCTGTGCTCCGACATATAATAGTTTGCCTTCTTTATAGCTTTCCAGTTCCATCGTGGCCTTGTCGGTCTCGATATCGGCGAGGATATCTCCCTTCTTGACGGAGTCGCCTACTTTCTTATGCCAGTCGGCGATCACTCCTTCGGTCATGGTATCGCTGAGCCGGGGCATCAGGATGACTTCCCCGATCTTCGAAAGATCCATGCCCGGGGCGGTGCTTGCCGTGGCCGTAGCTCCGGCCGCCGGGGCGGTGGCTGCGCTTGCCGGCGCCGTTGCGGCGGATGTTGCGTTGGGCGTTCCGGCGCTTCCGCTCTGGGCTGGGGCAGGAGAAGGGGCGGCGGATGCCGCTCCCCCTTTGACCAGCGAGGTAATATCCTCACCCGGTGCGCCGATAATGGCGAGCAGCTCATTCACCTGTACCTTGCCTCCCTTATCGGTGCCCGTATATAATAAGGTGCCGTCTTTATAGCTTTCCAGATCCATCGTAGCCTTATCCGTCTCTACTTCGGCCAGCAGATCTCCTTTTTTTACGGGATCGCCTATTTTTTTATGCCATGCGGCAATAACCCCTTCGGTCATCGTATCGCTCAACCGGGGCATTAAAATAACTTCAGCCATAATGCAGTGTCTTATTTAGAATAGATGTTGTTTAATCGAGGAGTGAAATTACGAAATTTTACGCCACTTTTACGTTCCCCGTCCTCTTCAATACCCCCCAATGCTGTAATTCGCCCTTGAAGGCCCGGCGTACCGCCCGGAACAGAACGAACCACATCAGCCACCGCCAGATCAGCCGTTGAGGGATCAGCCATAACAATTTGGCCAGATTCTCTTTTTCAAAAATAAAGGCCAGCACAGCTACCGCCACATCTACCAGCATGAACACCAGGTAATAGCCGGCGATCTTCGACGCATTTCCGGTCAGCAGCCCGACGATCATGAAAAAGTCGGCGATGGGAATGACGATGGGAATGATGTATTGAAAGATGAGGATATTCGGGAGCGCCACCCATCCGAGCCATTTGTATTTCCAGTTGAACAAGGCATCGCGGTTCTTCCAGAAGGTCTGCATCACCCCGAAGCTCCAGCGGAAGCGCTGCTTGAAGAACATCTTGAGGGTTTCCGGCGCCTCGGTCATGGCAATGGCATCGTTGGCATTGGCGATGATATATCCACAGCGCAGGATCCTGACGGTCAGATCGCAGTCTTCGGCAAGCGTATCCGTCGTAAAGCCCCCCGCCTCTTCAATGGCCTTTTTACGGAAGGCGCCGATGGCGCCGGGCACGACCGTAATGGAATTGAGCCAGGCAAAGGCCTTGCGGTCGAAATTCTGGCTGCTGATATATTCTATGGATTGCCACCTGGTGAGCACGTTCACCTGGTTGCCCACCTTTACATTCCCGGCAACGGCGCCCACAATCCCCTTACCATTGAACTCCGTACCGGCTTGTCCCGCTGGCCCTTCCTTGCCCGTATTGCCGAAATGCACCATCAGCCGGGATACGGCATCGGGTTTCAGCTTGGTGTCGGCATCGATGCAGACGACATACTCTGCGGTCGACTGCTGGATACCAAAATTAAGCGCAGAGGCTTTTCCACCGTTTGGCTTTGTAAATACCTTGACCTTTGGATCGCCGGCAAATGCAGCGCTTACCTGCGCAAAGGTCCTGTCCGTACTGCCATCGTCCACAAAAATGACCTCGAAGTTCGGGTAGTCGCGGTTCAGAAGGCTCTGCACGGAACTCACCGCATTCACCTCTTCATTGTAGGCGGGTACGATGATGCTTACCAGCGGGGCATCCCTGCCGTCCGGTGACCAGAAGGGCACCAGCGATATTTTCTTCTCCTTCCAGTATTCCCGTGTGGCGATAAAGGCCAGGAACAATACCCTGCCTACCGAAAGGATCATGAATACGATGAACAGCGAGAAAAGAATATGACCGCTCCAGTAGCCCAGCTCCGCGAAATAGTAATTGATCTGTAAAAGATAATATCCGCTGCCTTTTGGCACGGCCGGCATCATCTCGTCCTTTGTCTTGCCAAGGATATCCGATACGGTGGAGAACTTGAATCCCCTGGCCTGGAAATATTCGATGATCTGCGGAAGAGCCTCCACCGTGGCCGTCCTGTCCTCTCCACCCGCGTCATGGAGCAAAATGATATTACCACTGAGGCCGGCCTTTGTCATTTCGTTCTTGCGCTTGATCACCCGGCTGACGATGCTGTCCGTCGGCGTATCGGGTTCCCAGTCCAGCGGGTCGATGGACTCTCCGATGTCCAGATAATTCAGCTTGCGGGCAATGGCCACGGGGATCAGCTCCTCCCATTTCTCCGGCTCGAAATCCGCATTGTAAGGGGCCCTGAACATGATCGTGGAATGACCGGTGATGCATTCGATCAGCAGGCGGGTGGATTCCATCTCCAGTATGGCCCTGCGCTGGCTGACCTTGGCGATATTCGGGTGCGTAAAAGTGTGATTACCGATCTCATGTCCTTCCTTGAATTCACGTTTTACGATCGGAATATTATTTTCTGCATTGATACCGACCAGAAAGAATGTGGCCGGTACGTGGTATTTGCTGAGGATGTCGAGGATCTTTGGCGTGTACCGCGGATCTGGCCCGTCGTCGAACGTGAGGACGAGCTTCATGGAATCGGTGGTCCCGTATTTCCGCGCCACGAATTTGGAAGGCAGGCTGTCATAGGTCTCTTCACTGATGAGCATTTCACCGGTGTTGACTTCGGGTGAGATCCTCCCGTTGGTGGGGGTGGCGATGATATCCAGCACCTCGCCCGTCCCTTCATAGTCCACGAAATCCGCATTGGTCATGGCATCTACCTTGCTGAACGCGGAAAAATTAAAATCCGACAACGCGTTCTTCCGCATATCCAGATCATAAAAATCCCAGAGCCGCGGATCTTCATCTCCCAGTCTCCATACCGCAGTACCGGCAAGCCCGTATTCCGTGGCGAAGCGCAGCGCATTGAAGATGGTCGCCGCATCCGTGAACTGTACCTGGTGTTTGGTATTTTCGTCATCCTCATACGTAAAATGAAGATTATAGGAATCATTGTCAAAGTCGATGGTGGATTCATTGTCCTTTGCCGTGAACAAGGCCTGCTGATAGCTGACGGTGCGCGCGGAAACCTCTTTCCCTAATTTCCAGTCATAGCCGTAGGCAGCCAGGCTCAGGATCAGCTTCTGTATCGGGATATTCTTGACGGCCTCATCCACGGCGCCTTCGATCCATTTCTGGTGGGAGATGGGCCCCGGTCCCGTATTATCGGAGTACTGGTCATAGGCCATTAAAAAAATATAGTCATTGTATTTGGCCAGCTCCTTGAAATTGTAATCTTCGTTGAAAGGGCTTACATCCTGGGTCACCAGGAAATTTTTTGCATGCAGCCGTTCGTAGATCTCTTTCTGGAACTTCACCAGGGTCTCATTCTTCTTTTCCTGCAATTCCTCGAAGTCGACATTCACCCCGATGAAATTATTGCGCTGGAGTATTTTGATCACATCGTTGATCAACCTTTCTTTCTTGGCGGAATCATTGATGATCCGGTGAACGGCATCACCCCTGAACACATCCTTGTAATTGTTCGACAGGATGGGCATGACCTTTACGCCTGAATTTTTCATCACAGCCCAGGCCCGTTCGTCGATGTTGGTGAACACCGTATCCGCCGTGGGGTCTATGAAGATCCATTCCGGGATCACCAGGTTCATTTTAGAAATATACTGCTGCAACGATAAGAAGGATTGGGCATCCCAGTCCACGTAAAAAGCCGCCCGTATCCCCGTTGGGAATTTGGAGAAGGACCGGAAATTGGTATCTGCCCGGAAAGCCGCCTGCTGCGCATACCTGGCAGAATCCTTTCTGGACTGTCCGGGAAAAGCTCCCGCCCTGTAAGGCACTTTTTCGTTGATATATTTACGAAAACCGCCATACTGCTGGATAAGATTGTTCTTGAACAAAAAGGTCCTGTTCGTATCCAGTACTTTTTTGTACAGCTGGCTTTGTTCTTTGATCCTGGGAAGAGCGGGCAGGTATCCACGGGAGACGGCGATCGAAAAAATAACGACGCCCAGAATGAGGAAAAGGAGTATGATCCTTCCTGCCCATTTGAAACGCTGCCAGCGTCCAGAAGAACTGGTCTGGAAGATTTGTTTTGAACCGTGCTTTACAATGCGTGCTGAATTTCCATCCATATCAGGTTATTGGCAAAGTTCCGGCCAATCGGGTATATATTAAAATCATGCCTCTCTGCGGCAGCCGCTCCAGCGCCCGCCCCCCTGAACCGGTGGTTAATAATCCAGCTCCAGTTTGAGGCGATCCTTTAATTCTTTTACCATTGGGTATTGTTCCACGATCCGGAGGAACTGCTCTCTTTTGTTCAGCTGCTTCTCGCCGGGCTCTTCGGTGTCCCTGTTTTCCTGGACGCTGATCGAAAAAGAGAGCGTTTTGTTGGAAAACGATTTCTGGAGCCAGTCGGACAGATTCCTTTTTTCTTGCTCGATGAATTTTTGCTCCAGGTTGTTGTTGGTGATGACCTCGAAGAAATGCTGATTTTCGATCCTCAGCGTCGCTCTTTCAAAACTTTGAAAGGCCGGGTTCTTATCCTCGCGTATTTTTTGGGCATATGCTGCCCAGGCCTGTTGCAGGGGTTCGGGCAGGAGCTCTTTGCTACTGGCGTCGTTGTTCTGCAGACGGCTGGAGAACTGCTGGCGGATCTTCGACAAAGAGCCCGATGACAGAGATCCCGCAGATGGGGCGACAGTGCTGGCGGGTCCTGTCTGCGCATGCTGGGTTACCGTCTCGGTCCGGGTGTTCATGGTCCCTGTTGCCGTGGCCTCATCTCCATTGCCCTCCCTGGCGATCATGGTTGCGGCTTCCGCAGCTGTGGGCCCGGCGGCTTTCCGTTTTCCGGCCGGCGTCTCCACCAACAGTTTAGCGCCTTCGCCGGATGCGGCCGGCATGTTTTCCGCAGAGGGTTCTTTATTTATTACGAGCTCCATTCCCGGGATATTCCGGAAGGAGACGGGCCTCGGTTGGTCAACTTGTTTTTTTTTGCCGCCGCTGATCTCCATACCACCAGTCAGCCGCAGCGCCTGGGAAAGGTAGCAGAGCTTGATCAGGGCCAGCTCGACATGCAGCCGTTTGTTACGGGCCGCCTTGTAGTTGATCTCGGCCTCATTCAGCACATTCAGACAACTGATCAGATAGGCCGTATCTGTTTTCTTGCCAGCAGAAACATATTTGTCCTTGAAATTTTCCACGACTTCCAGCAGGGCCGCCACTTTCTCATCCTTGCCTACCAGCAGGTTGCGGATGAATTCGGCATAGCCGTTCAGGACCAGGTCGCCTTCGAACCCTTTACGGTTGATGTCATCGTACAGCAACAAGGCATTGGACAGGTCCTGCTGCTGCATCGCCTCCAGGAGCCGGAAATAATAGTCGGCGTCAAGGATATTCAGGTGCTCGAGGGTATTCAGGTAGGTAAGCTCACCGTTGGTGAAGCTCACGATCTTATCAAGGATGCTGAGCGCGTCGCGCATGCAGCCTTCACTCTTCTGCGCGATCACCTGCAGAGCAGGCTTTTCGGCCTTTATTTCTTCTTTGTCGCAGATCTCCTGGAGATGTCCGACGGTATCGCTGGTCGTGATCCGCTTGAAATCGAAGATCTGGCAACGGGAAAGGATAGTCGGAAGGATCTTGTGCTTTTCCGTGGTGGCCAGGATGAAAATGGCATAGGGGGGAGGCTCTTCGAGGGTCTTCAGAAAAGCGTTGAAGGCCGAGGAGCTCAGCATGTGTACCTCATCGATGATATAGACCTTGTATTTACCCGCCTGTGGGGCAAACCGCACCTGCTCCACCAGGGTCCTTATATCGTCGACCGAATTGTTGCTGGCGGCATCCAGCTCGTGGATGTTCATGGACGTGCCTTCGTTGAAGGAAACGCAGGAGTGACAGCGGTTACAGGCTTCGCCTTCCGCACTTACATTCTCACAGTTGATGGTCTTGGCGAGGATGCGGGCGCAGGTGGTTTTTCCAACCCCTCTCGGACCGCAAAAAAGAAAGGCATGCGCCAGCTGATTGTTCTTAATGGCGTTCTTCAGCGTGGTCGTGATATGTGATTGCCCCACCACTGTCGAAAAATCCTGGGGCCTGTATTTTCGTGCCGAAACAATAAATTTGTCCATCAGGTATAGCTCCTGTGGCAAACCTACCACAAATAATAACGCAGTCAATGCCCTGCAGCAGGAAATTCTTCCAATTGGGTCTTCCAGAGGAAAAGAGCTGAAGAATTATGCTCACTTTTAACTTACATTTAGAATATAAGTTGTTTATATGAAAAAAATCGTTTGTGTTGTGTGGGTGCTGATGGTCTGTCTGCCTGGTTTTTCCCAGCCGGCCTATACTTTCCCGGTGCGGCAATTCATCGACTATAATTCCGAAGTCACCGCCCTTACCCATTGTCTGCTGGTGGATGTCATTCACCTCCGGGAGATCCCGGATCAGACCGTCATTATCCGGAAGGGTATGATCGAGTCGGTGGGGGATGCCAGCAAGACGCCTGTCCCTGCCGGAGCGAAGGAAATCGATCTTACCGGTAAATCCTTGTTACCTGGCTTTGTACTGATGCATGAGCACATGTATTATACGGCGTACAGCCTGAACCCTTTTTATGTTCAGTTCAAGCAGTTGCCGGTCACCTTTCCCAAGCTGTACCTGGCCTGCGGAGCAACGACTATCCGCACTGCCGGGAGCGTGGAGCCATATTCCGATCTTAATCTGAAAAGAGATATCGACCTGGGGAAGATCGCCGGACCGGATATGGAAGTGACCGGCCCCTATCTGGAAGGCAAGGGAACGATCGCCCCTCAGCTGCACGAACTCGGCGGCCCTGCGGAAGCAAAGGCCTTTGTCAATTTCTGGGCCGATCAGGGGGCAACCTCCTTCAAAGCCTACAATTATCTCGACAGGGCGACGCTTAAGGCGGCGATCGATGCGGCTCATGCGCGTGGATGCAAGGTCACAGGGCATCTCTGCTCCATCACCTACAAGGAAGCCGCCGAAATGGGCATCGATCAGCTGGAGCACGGTTTTTTGGCTTCTACGGATTTTATCCCCGGTAAAAAGGAGGATCAGTGCATCAGCTCAGCCGATCCGCTGGCTGCGGCGGACCTGGATGGACCGGCAGTAAAAGAGCTGATCGGGTTTTTGGTCAGCCACAAAGTAACGATCACGTCCACCCTCGCCGTTTTCGAAGGGATCGGCACGCTGGATACCGCGCAGCGCCCCGAGGTCCTGGCAGCCATGGCGCCCGATACGCGGGAGATGTTCGTCAGGTATTATAATAAGGGCAGAAGCCCTGTCATGAACAGATCCATTGTAAAGGATATGAAAATGGAAAAGATGTTTGTCGATGCGGGCGGCTTGCTGACGGTGGGTACGGACCCGACGGGTAATGGAGGGGTGCTGGCAGGATATGGAAGCCAGCGTGCGATAGAGCTCCTCGTTGGGGAAGGTTTCACGCCGCTCGAGGCCATCCGGATTGCCACCTATAATGGGGCCCGGGCCATGGGGATGGAAAACAGGATCGGTTCGATCGGGCCGGGCAAACAGGCCGATCTGGTTGTGATCGGCGGAGACGTCGCCCAGAATATTCAGAATATCCGGAAAGTGGTCTGGGTCTTCAAAAAAGGAGTGGGGTTCAACTCCCAGAAATTGTTCGACAATGTAAAGGGGCAGGTGGGGAAATTCTGAGGAGGAGGCTCTAAGGTCACAAATTGTCACCTTAGAAAATTTCTTTGAAAAGGCATATATAGAATTGCTAATTTTGTTAGCTGAAACTTTGTTTATGCAACCTACGATCATTCAACAAAAAATATATGACATACGGGGCCAAAAAGTAATGCTGGATTTTGATCTGGCAGAATTATATGAAGTAGAAACCCGGGTATTAAACCAGGCAGTAAAAAGAAATATTGGAAAATTTCCCGAAGACTTTATGTTCCACCTTCTTCCCGGCGAATGGACAGCGATTTCATCATCACAATTTGTGATGATGGGCTTAATACCAAAGAACCGAACTGGGAAATATCTGCCATTTGCATTTACGGAACATGGAGTTACCATGTTAGCCAGTGTACTTAGAAGTGAAAAGGCTGTAGAAATGAATATTGCGATTGTACGGGCTTTCATTGCTTTACGGCAGTTTGCTTTACAGTATAAAGAGTTGGCTGATCAGGTCAATCAAATACGTCAGCAGGTCACCAATCATGATGAGCGCCTGGATCAGATTTATGCGGCCATTGAAAACCTTTTAAACGAAAAAGCAGAACATAAAGCGTGGCAGGAGAACAGAGAGAGAATTGGTTTTAAGTCTTGATCGTATAAAAAACAAACAGCCGGGCACTTGCCCGGCTGTTTAATGAATTCCGTGTACTAAAGGTGATCCTGTCTGGTTTTTCAGTGATGATGGCTGATTCTTTTCAAAATGCCTTTTCACAGGATTGGCTGTTTTCAGAGGATAGGGCATATCAGTTTTCAAAGGTATCGGCTGGCTTTCATTGGATAGGGTGGTCTTTCAGCGGATGGACTGGTTTTTCATCGATCGACTGGATTCTAACCCTTTTACGTTGTGTACTTTTGACGCTAGAGTATATTCCAACGATGTGCCAGAGTATAAGTATTTGTCTATCAATGATTATATCAGACTAATTGCGACTGGTAAACTCTATTTCCGGGACTGATTTCCTGCAACGGGAATTTTTCCCGCTTCAATCCACGGAATGCGCTGGAAAAGTCGGAAACCCCCAGTAGAAGAGCGGATCAGGCGAGGATCGGGTGTCTTTTGAATTCAGCCGTCCTGTCAAAGAGATAACGATAGGTCGTGAGCTTGCGGCTGATATGGGTATCTCCCAGATTTTTGGCAATATTGACCATTTTAGGGTTGAAGTCCCCGATCCACTGCATTTCATATTCATCATAGATCTCCATGGGCTGGACGACCTTTGCCGCTTCCGCGATCATATAGGCATCGACCCCTTTACCCTGAAATTCCGGCACAAGGGCGAATACCAGGCCGGTGAACTTCCTGCAGGCATTCCGGGAACGCAGCCACAGAAAATAGAGTTTCTGCCACAGACCGAACTTGCCATTGAAATGCTTGAAGTACTGATTCAGATCGGGTATGTTGAGGAACATGGCGATCGGCTGGTCATTGTGGTAGACGAACCACACGATCTTTTCATCCATCAGCGGTTTCATTTTTTTGAACAGGGCCAGGGATTGTTCATATTTCATCTCCTTTAATCCTCCGTGCCCTGCATAGGCCTTGTTATAGATCACCGTGAAATCCCGCGCAAACTTTTCCAGGTGCTTCTTTTCGATATGCCGGGCTTTATACGCCGGGTCACTGGCCAGCGCGGCATGGCGGCTCATGATCTTTGCGTTGAGCGGCCTTTTCTGGTCCATGCCGAAGCACAGCTGATGAAAGAAGGGCCGGAAGCCATAATTCTCGAACAGCCGCTGGTAATATGGAGGATTGAAGTTCATGCCATACATCGGTTCGTGAAAGCCCTCGGTGACCAGTCCCCACCACTTATCCCGCTCCCCGAAATTGATGGGACCATCCATGGCCGTCATTCCTCTTTGCAGCAGCCAGTGCCGGGCAACATCAAACAGCATATCGGCAGCCTGCTGATCATCGATGCAATCGAAAAATCCGATGCCGCCCACAGGCCCGTCATCTCCTTTGTTCTTGTATTTTTTGCTGACGAACGCAGCGATCCTGCCCATCAGTCTTCCCTCCTCGTCTTTCAATATCCAGCGGGAGATCTCCCCATGGCGGAAAGCTTTATTTTGCTTAGGGTCGAATACCTCATCGATCTCTTTGTCAATAGGTCGGATATAAGCCCGGATCTGACCATTCAGCTCAGTATTGACCTTTATAAATTCCTTTTCCTGAGATTTTTCGGTAACGGCTATCAGTTGCATAATCGGCATGGATCGGCAAAATTAGAGATAATGAGGAGTAAATTACATTTTTATGAATTTACGATCCGGGATTTCGGATTTTACCCTGTTTTCCCTTACTTTTGCAGCCATTTTAAACACCCCTCATTTAAAATAGTTATATGCCAAGTACTGGTAAGATCAAGCAAATCATTGGCGCTGTTATCGATGTGCAGTTTGAAGGAAAACTTCCCGCGATCTATAATGCATTGGAACTGAAGAGACCTAACGGCGACACCCTCGTTCTTGAAGTGCAGCAGCACCTTGGTGAGGACAGTGTCCGCACCATTGCCATGGACGGTACGGAAGGGCTGGTCCGCGGACTGGCTGTGACCGATACAGGCCAGGCGATCGCCATGCCGGTAGGAGATGCGATCAAAGGACGTTTGTTCAATGTGACCGGCGATCCGATTGATGGTCTGCCCCCTGTCAGCAAGGTGAATGGCCGCCCCATCCATAGCAAACCTCCGGCATTCGAGAACCTGAGCACGAGCTCGGAGATCCTGTTCACCGGGATCAAGGTTATCGATCTGATCGAGCCCTATGCAAAAGGCGGTAAGATCGGTCTTTTCGGTGGCGCCGGTGTGGGTAAGACGGTGTTGATCCAGGAGCTGATCAATAATATCGCCAAAGCATATGCGGGCGTATCGGTCTTTGCCGGGGTGGGAGAACGTACGCGGGAAGGGAATGACCTGATGCGTGAAATGATCGAGGCCGGTATCATGAAATACGGCGATGAGTTCGTACACAGCATGGAAAAAGGCGGCTGGGACCTTTCCAAGGTCGATATGAATGCGCTGGCGGAGTCAAAAGCTACCTTTGTTTTCGGACAGATGAACGAGCCTCCCGGAGCCCGCGCACGTGTGGCCCTCAGCGGACTTACCATTGCAGAATATTACAGGGACGGAGATGGCAAAGGCCAGGGACGCGATATCCTTTTCTTCGTCGACAATATCTTCCGGTTCACCCAGGCGGGTTCTGAAGTGTCGGCCCTGCTTGGTCGTATGCCATCGGCAGTAGGTTATCAGCCTACCCTCGCTACGGAAATGGGTCTCATGCAGGAAAGGATCACCTCTACCAAGAATGGTTCCATCACCTCCGTTCAGGCGGTATATGTACCTGCGGATGACCTTACCGATCCGGCCCCCGCAACGACATTTGCGCATCTCGACGCCACAACGGTACTGAGCCGTAAGATCGCCGACTTAGGGATCTATCCTGCCGTGGATCCTCTCGATTCTACTTCGCGTATCCTCACCCCCAAGATCGTGGGTGACGCACATTATAATTGCGCAAATAATGTCAAGCTGATCCTCCAGCGGTATAAGGAGCTTCAGGACATTATCGCTATCCTCGGTCTGGATGAACTGAGCGACGAGGATAAGATGACCGTGGCAAGGGCCCGTAAGGTTCAGCGCTTCCTCTCACAGCCTTTCCATGTGGCAGAACAGTTCACCGGCCTTAAGGGTGTGCTGGTGCCCATCGAGGAGACCATCCGCGGCTTCAACATGATCATGGATGGTGAAGTGGATGATTATCCGGAAGCGGCCTTCAACCTGGTCGGTACCATCGATGATGCCATTGAAAAAGGTAAGAAACTCCGCGCACAGGCTCAGGGATAGCGGAGCAGCTTTATAATTCAGAAATTATGAACTTAGAAATATTAACGCCCGAAAAAAAACTCTTCAGCGCCGATGTTTACGGTGTGCAGCTGCCCGGAGTATCCGGTCTGTTCGAAGTACTGGACAGGCATGCTCCCCTGGTGAGCGCCCTGAAATCAGGCAGGGTGAAAGTGTTGAAGGATAAAAATAATCATCTTGCTTTCTTCGATGTGCAGAGCGGCTTTGTAGAAGTCATTCACAACAAGGTCACCGTGCTGGTAGAAGGCGCTGTTCCCGTAGAAGGGAAATAAACAGGCCGGCAGATCCATTGCCGTAACGACCTTTGACGCCTTTTCTTATCCGGAGCACGCAAAAAAAATGTTAAAAGCCCCGCTGCAAAGCGGGGCTTTTTTGTTCGCTGAAATCTATATTTTAATGAGATTTTAAAGAGTGTTAGCTCCCTGTTAAAGCTGCCCCGGTGAATAAACCAGGGCATTTTTTTTGTGTCTCACTGAAAATAAAAAGGCAATGAATATGATTAAGAAGCTAGGCGGGCTGACCTTTTTAGCCCTTACGGCCATTGTATTATTCGATAGCTGCAAAAAAGATCCGCTGAACAACCTCACCAACGATGAGTCGAGGATCTATATTTCCAATTTCGATACCACGGCTGTCTTCAGCAATTACAAAACGTTCAGCATTACGGATTCCGCCGAAGTCATTCAGGACAATCATTCGGTCGGAAAAGAACTGCACAGCTTTGACTCTACCGTGATCAGCGCTGTTGCCCAGGTCATGCAGCAGAGGGGTTACCGGCTGGTGGACAAGGGCAGCTCTCCCGATCTGGCGGTGAATGTTTCAAAGGTGTACAGCACGTCTACCGGTGTCTTCAGCTATGATGACTACTGGGATTATTATGGCGACTATTATGATCCATACTATTGGGGCTATCCCGGGTATGGCTACTATTCTCCCTATGCCGTCGGCGTTTACAGCATACAGACCGGCGGGCTGGAGATAGACCTGCTGGACCTGAAGAACGCGGTGGCGCATGATAATAAGATCCAGTTTGTATGGACGGGCCTTGCAAGAGGAGAGAACGTCTTGAGCACGGGCAATGCGGCAACCGGGGTCAATGCCTTGTTCAGTCAGTCTGCATATCTTAAAACCAATTAATAAAACTCGTAAAGGAATAAAGGAGGCAACAATGAGACCGATATTAAAATACGGCGCCGTCACGGCGATCATCCTGATGATCTGTTCGCAAACGAGGGCGCAGAATGCGCTGCAGATGAGCATTGGATATAATGTAAATATTCCTTCCGGTGACTTCCGGAACCTCGTCACCAACCCGGCTTATAAGGGGTTTACCGCGGGTCTGGCTTATCCGCTGAACGATCGGTTCAGCCTGGGATTAAGCTTTGGATACAATGATTATTATCAGAAATATCCTCGACAGGTGTATGATGACGGGAAAGGCTCGAACATTTCCGCAGTGGTCAGCAATTCCATACAGCAGATCCCGCTGCAGATCACCGCCAATTATACCCTGTTGAACAAAGGGTTCATACGGCCATATATCGGAGGTGGCGCAGGCGTAAATTTTATCAGCTTCGACCAGTATCTGGGAGAGTTTGATAATCCGGAGTCGTCGACCAGACTGAGCCTTACGGGCGAGGCGGGGTTCTTTATTCCCCTGAGCCGGTATTCATCCACGGCGCTGAAAATAGGGGCTTCGTACAACTATGTCCCTTATCATGAAAATGGGATCGCCAACCTTGATACATGGGGGATCCATGCGGGGATCAGGTTTCCGCTGCATTGATGTGCCGCATCAGCGCGGGAACCTGCCGCGACAATCTATACGGGACAGGGCCTGTGGCATAGCCGCAGGCCTTAATTTAATTGTGGATCGATGGGGAAGTTGATCATGATCTCGTAATCCCCTCCCATCTGGCGGAGCGCTTCCTTCCAGATCTCGTCGGGGTCTTCATGAAATACCAGTTTGTGGCTCGCCTGAACGGTGAGCCATGTTTTTTCTTTTAATTCATCATCCAGCTGACCGCTGCCCCAGCCGGAGTAGCCGATGTAGAAGCGGATCTTGCCGGCATCGATCTCGCCGGAACGGATCAGCCCGATGGCCGTTTCAAAATTGCCTCCCCAGAATACACCGTCCACGATCTCATAGCCGCCCGTTATTTTATCGGGGTATTGATGCAGGAAATGGATAGTATCCATCTGCACCGGCCCCCCGTGATAGACCGGGATCTTCAGGTCATCCAGACCACTGACCAGCTCGTCGAGGGTATAATCGTAATTCTTGTTCAATACGAATCCGAAGCTGCCTTCCTCCTGGTGTTCGCAGAGGAAGACCACGGTCCGCATGAAATTCGGATCTTTTAAAAAAGGATCAGCGATCAACAATATTCCGGGCGCCGGGCTATCCATGGAGTCTAAATTAAGTAAAAATCCCTTTTCTTTGTGAAACCTTCGTTAAATAGCCTGGTCTATTCGGGCCAGGAGGGGGCGCCCCTGTATCCTTTTGGTAAATTTGCAGTCGGACACCTGAAAATCGTCAGAAAAAAAGCGGATGAAAAAAATTTTCCCCATCATTTTTGTGCTGATCACCCTGTCGCTTATCGGCATCATCTATATCCAGATCAACTGGATATTGACCATGGTCGAGAACAGGCAGGAGCTGCTCAAGCATAAGGTGGCCGATGCCATGAATGATGTGGGCCAGCAGCTCATCGATCAGAAAGGACCTGCCGCCACTCCCAAGACCCTGCGCATGCGACCGGGGTTTGCCTGGCGGCCATCCGACCAGTTTATGATGGAGCTGATGAAGCCACGGACCATTGCCGCAAATTTTACACCGGACGATATCAATGACAAACTGAAGAAAGCCTTCATACTCCGGGGGCTGAAGGATACCCGGTTTGAATTCTGCGTATCCGCCGATTTCGGTATTTCTACCAATCTTTCATTCCCCGCACCCGAGATCCATTCGAAAGGTTTCAATAAGGAAGTGGAGGACACCATACACAACCAACCGTTTGTTTATCCGTTGCAGGCATCGGCAAATGCCGGGCTCGGAAGTATTTTACCGGATGAAGTGCTGGTCCTGGTAGTCCCTAATTTCAGAAATATCATTCTCGGAGAAATGCGGTGGATGATCGCGGGAGCGATATTCTTTACCCTGGTGATCATCGCCGCCTTCTATGTCACGGTGAATGCGCTGTTGCGGCAGAAGAAGCTCAGCGAGATCAAGAACGATTTCATCAACAATATGACGCATGAGTTCAAGACGCCGCTGGCTACGATCTCCCTGGCCGTCGATGCCCTGCGTAATGAGAAGGTAGTACACGACCGCCAAAAATCGGAATACTTCTCCAGCATCATCAAGGAAGAGAACAAGCGGATGAACAAACAGGTGGAGACCATCCTGCAGGCGTCTTTGCTCGACCGTCAGGAACAGCAGCTCAATCTTCGTCCCATACACGCACACGAGACAATCCAGGAGACCATGGAGAATTTTCATCTGCAGCTGGAAGGGAAGGGGGGCAGGGCCGAACTGCAACTGAATGCCCGGAATGATTATATCGATGCGGATGAAGTGCATTTCACGAATCTCATCACCAACCTGATCGACAACGCCGTAAAATATTCCAAAGACAATCTGCTCATAAAGATAACGACGCACAGTACGGCGAGGAACCTGGTCATCCGGATCGAGGACAATGGGATCGGCATGAGCAAGGAGACCCAGCGGCGGATCTTCGAAAAATTCTATCGCGCCCACACCGGCAACCTGCATAATGTCAAAGGCTTTGGCCTTGGGCTGAGCTATGTAAAAACCATCGTCGAAGCCCATCACGGAAAGATCAAGGTGGAAAGCCTGATCGGCAAGGGCACGACCTTCACACTGGAATTCCCGCTGAAACAGGATAAATAGGCAGGTGCGTCGCCGTTCTTCCCCGCGCCGGCATCCCCGGACCTTTTCACGTCTTCCGGAACAACAAGCTCCCATCTCCATAGCTCAGAAAGCGGAAGGAATGATCCAGCGCATATTGATAGACTTTTTTCCAGTCCTCCCCGATAAGGGCGGCGACCAGCAACAACAGGGTGGATGAAGGCTGGTGAAAATTGGTGATCAGCCCCCCCGCTACTTTCCAGCTATAGCCCGGCGTGATGAGGATCTGTGTTTTTGTAAAGAATTGCATGAGTTCCCGTCGCTCCATCCAATGCAGCAAAGCCCGCAGGGCTTCCTCCATACCGATCCCCTCGTCCGGTCGCGTTCGCTCCGCCTGATTCTCCTCCCCGCCTCCGGCAGGTTCATCGTGCTGCTCACCTTCATATGGATCCCACTGATGTACGACGAGGTCCTCAGGCAGGACAGCCGGGTTGCGGATCACTTTAATGCCCAGCCAGTACAGGCTTTCGATCGTCCGCAGCGAAGTGGTCCCGACGGGGATGATACACCCCCCGGAGGCGTCAAGGATCTTTTTCAGCGTGTCCTGCCCGATGGTGATGAACTCGGAATGCATGACATGCTCTCCAAGGGTTTCGCCTTTCACCGGCATAAAAGTCCCAGCACCTACATGCAGGGTGGTATAGTCGGTCCGGATGTTTTTTTCTTCCAGGGTTTGCAGGATCGTTGCGGTAAAATGCAGGCCGGCTGTGGGGGCTGCCACCGATCCGTCATGCCGGGCATATACGGTCTGGTATCTTTCGTTGTCGGACTGCTCCGCAGCCCGGTGTATATAAGGCGGCAGGGGCATAAGTCCGGCGCGGTGCAGCAGTTCGGCGAAGGATAAATTTTCCGGCGACCAGGACAGCCCGACAAGAAAGCAACCCTCCAGTTTTTCCAGCCAACGGGCTTCGAGTACCAGCCCGTCCGCCTCCAGCCTGAGCACCTGTCCCGCTTTCCATTTGGACGCTCCCCCGATAAGACATTTCCACCGGACCCCTCCCGTCTGCCGCATGGCCGTTCCCGGATCGGAATATTCGGGTGGCGGCTCAAGGCAAAATATTTCGATCCGCGCTCCGCTGGGTTTCTGAAAGACGATCCTCGCCTCCACGACCCTGGTGTTGTTAAAGATCAGCAGCGTGTTATCGGGGAGATGACCGGCGATATTCCGGTAGCGGTCCTCGCCGATGATACCGTCGCGGTAGATGAGCAGTTTACTGTCGTCGCGTTCGGGCAGCGGATGATCGGCGATGCGTTCCTGTGGAAGATCATAACGGAAGTCCGCGATGGAGAGATGTTTGGGGTGCATAGTCCTGGCGGCCAACTGCCGCCGGTTTTAAGCCACGAATTTACGGAACTATTTGCAGCAAGTTTCAGCGGCTCATAAGGCCCGTCATCGCTTGCTCACCGGGACCACCAGCTGCTTATCCACACCTTATCCACTGTAATTCACATCCTATCCACATCAAAAATCCCCTGAATCGGGCGGAAGAATCCGTTGAAACCCCGGCTGGCAGGCTTCTCTGACAGGCATGACCCTGTGGAAAAATTAAATTTTTCAATTTAGCCTAAGGAAGTGGGAAAAAGTGTTATTTTGTGTTTGTTTTAATTTATTTCGATTCAACACCTCCTAAATGATTGGTTTTCTGGGCGAATACGAAGCTACCCTCGACTCAAAAGGTCGCTTCCTTCTACCGGTTGGCTTCAAAAAACAGCTTCCGGAAGAGGGGAGTGCCCAGTTTGTCATAAACAGAGGCTTCGAAAAATGCCTTAGTCTGTATCCAATGAGTAAGTGGGAGCCCATTTTTACGAGGATGAGTAAGTTGAATGATTTCGACCCTAAAGTTCGGGAATTCAGGCGATATTTTTTGAATGGCGCTACCATGCTTGAGCTGGATTCCGCGGGCAGATTGCTGGTCCCCCAGAACCTTAAGGAATATGCCGGCCTGGAAAAAGATATCGTTCTGGCTGCTGCAAATGATAAAATCGAGATCTGGGACAAGACCAGGTACAAACAGTTCTTTGAATCTTTTTCACCGGAAGCATTCAGCAGCATAGCGAATGATGTAATGAACCCCGGAGGATCGGGTTTGCCCAGTTCAAGCTGAAAGGCGGACACATGACAATCCCCCCCTACCATACCCCGGTCATGTTGCAGGAAGCGCTGGACGGCCTGGATATACAGCCGGACGGAGTCTATGTCGACTGCACCTTTGGCGGAGGCGGTCATTCAAGGGCCATCCTCGCAAGGTTAAGCACAAAGGGCCGGCTCCTGGCCTTCGACCAGGACAACGATGCAAGGCAGAACCTTCCGGATGATCCCCGCATCAACTTTGTGCCGCATAATTTCCGTCATCTCGAAAGGTTTCTCCGGCTGCACCAGGCAATACCCGTTGACGGCATCCTGGCCGATCTTGGAGTGAGCAGCCACCAGTTCGATCAGGCGGACAGAGGCTTCTCCATCCGCCATGACAGTGATCTGGATATGAGAATGGACAAACGGCAGACGCTTACGGCATTCGACGTGGTCAGCACCCATTCCGAACAGCAATTGCACCTGTTGTTCGAACAGTATGGCGAAGTGACGAATGCCAGGACCCTGGCGAAGACCATCGTGGAATTGCGCCGTGCGGTGTCGCTGAAGACCATCCAGAACTTTAAAACGGCCCTGGGCGGCGTGGTGAAGGGGAACCCGAATAAATATTTTGCCCAGGTCTTTCAGGCCCTGCGTATTGAAGTGAACGATGAACTGGGTGCGCTGAAGCAGATGTTGCAACAAGCGCCCGGAGTGCTGAGGGCCGGCGGCCGGATAGTGATCATCACCTTTCATTCCCTGGAAGACAGGATCGTCAAGAATTTTTTTAAAAAAGGCTCTTTCGAAGAAGAACAGTCGGACGCCTTCGGAAAAAGTAACATAATCCCCTCCCTTCAGACCATAACGAAAAAACCTCTGGTACCCGGTGAACCTGAATTGAAACGAAACCCGCGGGCCCGCAGCGCAAAGCTGCGGGTCGCGGAAAAATTATAGCGCGGCCACTCCGTGGCCGGTAAAAAATGAATATGAGCGCAGCCGGTGAAAATTTAGCGGATACGATCGATGAGAGCAGGTGGGCAGGTCTCTCAGATACCAAAGGCATGGGTGGCCCGGATGACACAGACGCAGAAAGCGCAGGTCCAGGCAGCATACCTGCAAAAGGCAGGTCCGCGGCGGGCAAGAACAAAGAGGGTAAGACGAGGCTGAAGAGGCTGCTGAGCTATCGCTGGATCATGAAGAATATGTTTTTCTTTCTGTTCCTCGCAGCACTCGCCGTAGTCTATATCTATAATGGCCACTATGCGGATAAGATCGTCCGGGATATCAACCGGACCAACAGGGAATTGAAAGAATTGCAATACGAATATAAAACCTTGAAAAGCGAAGTGATGTTCCGGAGCAAGGAGAGCGAGCTGGCTAAAGCCGTTGGTCCTTTCGGGCTGAAAGAGCTGATGGCGCCGCCGGTTGTCCTGACGGACAGCAGCAAGTGATCCGTAACAGTGACGGCCATGCAGATGCAAGAGCGCGGAACAGGCGAGCAACAAAAAAGAATGGAAGTCAAACGCGACATATTATGGAGGGTCTACCTTTGCTTCATTGGCATAGCCTTGCTAAGCTTTTGTGTGCTGGGGAAGGCATTCTATATACAACGCGTCCAGGGTGCTTACTGGAGAAAGCTGAGCGACACCCTTCACCAGAAATGGATCCCACGCAACGCCGACAGAGGAACGATCTACGGCGAGGATGGCAGCATGCTGAGCACATCCGTTCCTTATTTCGATATCTATATCGACTTCGAAGCCGATGGCCTCCGGGAAAAGGATGGCAAACGATTCTACGAGAATATCGATTCCCTCTCCTACTGTCTTGCCAGCCTGCTCCGGGACAAACCGGCATCGGTCTATAAAAAAGAGCTGAAGGAAGGCTACCGTATCGGAGACCGCTATTATTACCTGACCTCCGATCTGACTTTCCAGCAATACCGGAAACTCCGGAACTTCCCGCTGGTGCGCCTGGGAAGGAATGTCAGCGGCTTCATCCCGGAAGTAACGAATAAACGGATAAATCCATTCGGTCTGCTGGCTAATCGTACCATCGGCCTGGCAAGGAACAATCCCGACAACCAGAACGTAGGTCTCGAAAGGACTTACGATACCTTATTAAAAGGGGAAGGAGGCAAACGCCTGGTCCGGTACATAGCCGGTGGCACCTATGTCCCCGTGGAAGGCTATGAGATCGAGTCGGAGAATGGGAAGGATATCATCACCACCATCGATGTGAATATCCAGGATATCGCTGAGAACGCGCTGCTGAAAGAGCTGACGGAAGATGAGGCGGAACACGGCACCTGCATCGTGATGGAAGTCGCGACCGGTAAGATCAGGGCTATCGCAAACCTGGGCCGTCAGCACGATGGCAAATACTGGGAAGATCTCAACTATGCGATCCTCGCATCGGAGCCTGGCTCCACCTTCAAGCTGGCCACGCTCCTTTCCCTTCTGGAAGACAAGGACGTCAGGCTCACCGACAATGTCGACCTGGAACGCGGCGTCTGGAAAGTCTCGGGCCGCACCGTCTATGATTCCGAGAAACATGGCGAGACGGATGTGACGGTCAAAAAGGCTTTTGAAATGAGCTCCAATGTCGGCATGGCCAAGCTGGCCACCGCCCACTATGGCGGCAACCCCGGTCAGTTCACCGATCATCTGAAGAAGCTGAAGCTGAACCTGCCCACCGGCGTCGACCTCGCAGGCGAAACATCGCCGATCGTAAAGACACCGAAGTCCCGCAGCTGGAGCGCCACGACCCTCCCCTGGATGGCTTTCGGTTACGAGGTCCTGGTCAGCCCGCTGCAGACGCTCACCCTGTACAACGCAGTAGCCAACAACGGAAAAATGATGAGGCCCTGGCTGGTAAAGTCCGTTCAGGAATCGGGGATCACGATAAAAGAGAATGAGCCGGTGACGGCCATCGATAAGATCTGCAGCGACGAGACGCTGCGCCAGCTGAAGGAATGTCTCGAAGGCGTATGTAAAGATGAAGGGGGCACAGCCGCCAAAGTGTTTAAAAATTCTTTTTACAAAGTAGCCGGTAAGACGGGAACGGCCCTGGTAGCCAATGGCAAAAAAGGCTATGCCGAACATATCTATCAGTCATCCTTTGCGGGATATTTTCCGGCCGACAACCCGAAATACTCCTGCATCGTGGTCATAAAGAACCATCCTTTTGCCCAAAAATTTGTGGGCGCCAAAGTTGCCGCGCCCGTGTTCAAGGAACTGGCGGACAAGCTGATGAGCGCCTCTCCCGATCTGTCTGCGCCCAACGTGGCATCCACAGGCCAGGACAGCGCACATTTCTATTATGCCGGTGCGACCGGAGAACTGAAAGCCGCAGCCCAGGTCTTTGGCATGGACTACCTGGATTCAACGGGGAAAAATGAATGGGCGCGCCTGTATGCCAGCAATGACCGCCCAGTGATGACCAGACAATCCGTTTCACGGCAGTTGATGCCGGATGTAAAAGGGATGGGACTGAAGGACGCCTTGTACCTGCTGGAGAACATGAACATAAAGGTCATGCCAAACGGCAAGGGTAAAGTAAAAGTTCAGAGCATAACACCGGGAACGGCGGTACAGAAGAACGAAACAGTAATTATTCAGCTTAACTAAAACGCCCACGCCCACGACGGGGCACGGAATATGGCGAATTTGCAGGACATATTATATAAGGTAAGCCTCAGGTCCGTACACGGTGACCTTGACAGGGAGATCCTGGATCTGCATACGGATTCGGGAAAGGTCTTTGCCGGCACTCTTTTCATCGCCTTGAAAGGCACACACACGGACGGACACCTGTTTATCGGTCCCGCCATTGCCTCTGGGGCCGTTGCCATCGTCTGCGAAGACCTCCCCGCAGCGCTCAGGCCGGAAGTTACTTATATCCGGGTAGAGAACAGCGCGGAAGCCGCCGGGTATATCGCACATAATTATTACGGACAACCTTCGGAGAAACTGAAGCTCGTAGGGGTGACCGGCACCAACGGGAAAACGACCATCGCTACTTTATTATACAAGCTGTTTACGGCCCTGGGATCGAAATGCGGTCTGCTGAGCACCGTGGAAAATCAGATCGGCGGCAGGGTCGTACCCGCTACGCATACCACACCCGATGCGATCGCCCTGAATGCCCTTCTGAAAGAGATGCTGGACGAAGGATGCACGCATGTGTTCATGGAAACCAGCTCGCACGCAATCCATCAGCACCGCGTCGCGGGATTGCGCTATGCCGGCGGTCTGTTCAGCAACATTACCCATGACCATCTGGACTATCACAAAACATTCGACGAATATATCCGGGTAAAGAAATCATTCTTCGACACCCTGCCTTCCGAAGCCTTTGCGATCTCGAATGCCGATGATAAGCGTGGGCCCGTTATGCTGCAGAATACGAATGCGAAGAAATATTTCTATAGCCTGAAAACGGTGGCCGATTTCAAAGGGAAGATCCTGGAGAATAATCTCACCGGTCTGGTGATGCAGGTGGGAGACCAGGAAGTCCATTTCAGGCTGATCGGAGAATTTAATGCGTATAATCTTCTGGCGGTATATGGAGCGGCCATTTGCCTGGGTGAGGAGAAGCAGGAAGTACTGCGTTGCCTGAGCGTGCTCAGCGGCGCAGAAGGAAGGTTCGATTACATCGTGTCCACAGGAGAAAAGATCATCGGTATCGTCGACTATGCCCATACACCGGATGCCCTGGTCAATGTGCTCACGACCATTCAGAAACTAAGGAAAGGCTACGAACATATCATCACGGTAGTAGGCTGCGGAGGCGACCGGGACAAGACGAAGCGACCGGTCATGGGCTCCGTCGCCTGCGAATACAGCGACAAAGTGATCTTCACTTCCGATAACCCAAGGAGCGAGGACGCGGCCCAGATCGTACGCGATATGGAGGCAGGCCTGAATACGGCGGCTAAAAGAAAATACATCCCGATCGTGGACAGAAAAGATGCGATCCGGACGGCCGTCAGTCTGGCGCAGCCCGAGGATATCCTGCTTATTGCCGGGAAGGGCCATGAAAAATACCAGGAAATAAAAGGGATAAAATATCCTTTTGACGATAAGCTCGTGTTGCTGGAAATGTTGGAATTGTTCGGTAAATAAAGCGATGGCCCCGGAGATCGGGGTCAGATAAAAAGAGAGAGATGCTGTATCATTTATTCGAGTGGCTGAAACAGAGCGGTATAAAAGTGCCGGGGGGGACCCTTTTCCAGTTCATTACCTTCCGGGTGCTGCTGGCCGTCCTGTTCTCGCTGATCATCAGCATGCTCTTTGGCAAACGGCTTATCAACTACCTGCGTGAAAAGCAGGTGGGAGAGACGGTGCGTGATCTGGGACTGGCGGGAGAGCAGCAAAAGAAAGGCACTCCTACCATGGGTGGCTTTATCATCATCCTGGCCATACTCGTTCCCACCTTACTGTTAGCCAATCTGAACAAAGCCTATATCCGGCTGATGATCTTCAGCACGATCTGGCTGGGCATGATCGGCTTTATCGACGATTATCTGAAGCTGAGGTCCAAGCGCATGGCGCAGCGACAGGGAGGCAACTATAAAAAATCAAATAAGGACGGCCTTGCCGGCTGGTTCAAGATCCTCGGTCAGGTGGTCCTGGGACTGGTCGTGGCGGCTACGCTGTATTTCAACGGGAATACGAAAGTATGGCGGGAATATGTGGGACAGACCAAGCCTTCCGATACTACCGGTATAAAAATAGTCGTGCTGGACGGGAAGGAAAAATTATTCGTGGAAGCAAAGGAGCCGATCACCACCATCCCTTTTGTCAAGAACCATGAGTTCAACTATTCGAAGCTGCTGCCGACCGCGCTGCGGGGAGCGACATGGGTCTTGTATGTGCTGATGGTCATCTTCATGATCACCTTCGTCTCCAACGGGGCGAACATCACCGACGGGCTGGATGGCCTGGCCACGGGGACCAGCGCCCTCATCGGGGCCTGCCTGGGTGTTTTTGCCTATGCCAGCGGCAATATCCGTTTTGCCGAATACCTGAATATCATGTATATCCCCAACCTGGGCGAACTGTCCATTTTTATAGGCGCCCTCATCGGGGCCTGTGTAGGGTTTCTCTGGTATAATGCCTATCCGGCGCAGGTGTTTATGGGCGATACGGGCAGCCTGACCCTGGGTGGGATTATCGGGGCGCTCGCCATTATCGTACGCAAGGAGCTGCTGATCCCGATCTTCTGCGGCGTGTTCCTGATAGAAAACCTCAGCGTAGTGATCCAGGTGACGTATTTCAAGTACACCAGGAAAAAATACGGCGAAGGAAGGAGGGTTTTTCTGATGAGCCCTTTACATCATCATTACCAGAAGCTGGGTTACCACGAGAGCAAGATCGTGACCCGGTTCTGGATAGTAACGATACTCTGTGTAGCGTTTGCGATCGCGACACTGAAGATAAGATAGTGGAAAAACCAACCCTTGACCCTTGACGCAAAGAAATTGTGGTGCAGTGGATCTATGCTTTTGAAGAACCTACTTAATCCGCTCGTCGTGAGCAAATGGAATCCGGACCAGCTCCGGGTGCCCGCAAGACCGGCTCCGTGCCTTTGTAAACTATTAATTCTGATAGAGGAATGAGCAAACGCATGGTCATACTGGGCGGTGGTGAGAGTGGTGTTGGCGCGGCTTTGCTGGCTCAGCAGAAAGGATATACTGTTTTTCTTTCGGATGGCGGCCCGATGAAAGACAATTACCGGCAGGAGCTGCAGAAGGCCGGGATCGGATTCGAGGAAGGAAGGCACACGGGAGAAATGATCCTGGACGCCGATGAAGTAGTGAAGAGTCCGGGGATACCGGAAAAGAACGAATGGGTGCAGCAGATCCGGAAAAAAGGGATACCGGTCATCAGTGAGATAGAGCTGGCCTACCGTCACAAAGGGGATAGCAGGATCATCGGTATCACGGGCAGCAATGGGAAGACCACGACCACGGCCCTGACCTACCATATCTGTAAACATGGCGGGCTGGATTGTGCACTGGTAGGGAATATAGGATATTCATTCGCGCGGCAGGTGGCGGAAGACCCGAAGAAATGGTATGTGGTTGAGATCAGCAGCTTTCAGCTGGATGATATCGTGACATTCAGACCGGACGTAGCTATCCTTACCAATATCACCGAAGACCACCTGGACCGCTATGAATACAATTTTGAGAATTATATCCGGAGCAAATTCCGGATCGTGATGAATCAGACAGCGGAAGACTATTTCATTTATTGCGCCGATGACCCTGTGATAAAAAAATATATAAACCAGTATACTATTTATTCTAACCCATTACCATTTACTATGCAACAAGAACCAAACAAAGGAGGATTTATCAGGAACGGGCAGATGGTCGTTGAGACTGGCAGTGAGCGACTGCAGATGAGCATATACGATTTTGCCATTAAAGGCATTCACAATCAATATAATACTATGGCAGCAGGTATTGCATCGGCCACCGTTGGCATCCGGAAGCAGAAGATCCGTGAGGCGATCCAGAGCTTTGAAGCGCTGGAGCATCGTATGGAATACGTGAGTATGGTGAGAGGGGTGGAATTTATCAACGACTCGAAGGCGACGAATGTCAACAGCACCTGGTACGCGCTGGAGAGCATGGACAAGCCGACCATCCTGATATTGGGCGGAGTGGATAAAGGGAATGATTATTCGCTGATCCGGGACCTGGTAAAAGAAAAGGTGAAGGCGATCGTCTGCATGGGCGTAGATAACCGGAAGATCCACGAAGCCTTCCAGAATGACGTGGCGCTGATGGTCAATACCGCCAGCGCGGAAGAGGCCGTAAAGGCGGCTTTCCATTTTGCGACTAAAGGAGACACGGTACTGCTGAGCCCCGCCTGCGCCAGTTTCGACCTGTTCAAAAATTACGAGGACAGGGGCAAGCAATTCAAGGAGGCGGTAAGAGATCTGTAACAAATGAGCGATCCGATAACGATAGAGAAACCCCGGTTCGGGGGATTGAGGTCCAGGACCAAAGGAGACAAGGTCATCTGGACAACAGTGGTGCTGCTGGCAGTAGTGTCATTGCTGGTCGTGTACAGCTCAACTGGTCTGCTTGCATACAAAATGTATAAGGGTAACACGGAGATCTATCTGTTCAAGCAGTTCGCGTTTATCCTGGTGGGCATGATGGTCATCTATTTTGCCCATCAGGTGAATTATATCATCTATTCGAGGGTGGCGAAGATCCTTTTCCTGATATCCATTCCTTTGCTGGTGTACACCCTGTTCTTTGGCGTCAAGCTAAATGAAGGCAGCCGCTGGATCCGTCTGCCGATCATCAATATGACCTTTCAGACCTCCGATCTGGCGAAGCTGGCCCTCTTCATGTATCTGAGCCGGCTGCTGAGCAAGAAACAGGACATGATCAAGGATTTCAGGCAAGGGTTCCTTCCGGTGATCACTCCGGTAGCCATTGTTTGCGTCCTGATCGCCCCTGCGAATTTGTCTACGGCGTTGCTGACCGGCGCTACCAGCCTGATGCTGCTGTTCATCGGAAGGGTCAGTGCAAGGCATTTATTGCTGACGCTGGGCGTAGCGCTGATACCTGTGATCATCCTGGTCTCGGCCGCAGTCATCCGCCACCGGACGGACAATGGCCTGGCGGAACGACCGGCGAAAGAGGGGAAATCGAGGCTGTTTGTCCGTGTCGATACCTGGATCAACCGGGTAGAAACGTTCATCTATGGCGGTAAAGAAGAAAATAACGACGATAACTATCAGGTAAATCAGGCGAAGATCGCCATTGCGCAAGGCGGTCTGATGGGCCGGGGACCGGGAAACAGCCAGCAGCGCAATTTCCTGCCGCATCCCTATTCCGACTTTATCTATGCCATCATCATAGAAGAATATGGCCTGGTGGGGGGAGCTATCATCGTATTCATCTATCTGGTGTTCCTGTTGCGCAGCATCCGGATCTTCCGGAGATGCCCATTCGCCTTCGGGGCCTTTCTGGCATTGGGATTAAGCTTTACGCTCGTGATCCAGGCCCTGGCGAATATGGCGGTAAACGTAAATCTTTTTCCCGTTACCGGAGTGACGCTTCCGCTGGTGAGCATGGGGGGTAGCTCGTTCCTGTTCACCTGTCTGGCTATAGGGATCATTCTCAGCGTGGCAAGGAATGTAGAGAACGAAACACTCAATCCGGAGACGGCATGACGAAAAGGATCATCATAGCAGGCGGCGGCACGGGGGGACATATATTCCCCGCTATTGCGATCGCCAATGCCCTGAGACGGCAGTCACCGGATATCGAATTGCTGTTCGTGGGCGCCAGCGGTAAAATGGAAATGGAGAAGGTACCCCAGGCTGGATATCGTGTCGAAGGGATAACGATAGCCGGGTTTAACAGGAGCTCTTTGATAAAAAATATCACACTGCCTTTCAAGCTGATCAAAAGCTTTTTCCAGGTGAGCCGGATCATCCGCGGCTTTCGCCCGGACGCGGTGATCGGAGTCGGAGGATATTCCAGCTTTCCGGTACTGCGGTACGCACAGGCGAAAAGCATCCCGACATTTATCCATGAATCGAATTCATTCGCGGGTAAGTCCAATCAGCTGCTGGGGAAGAAGGCGAAGAAAGTATTTGTGGCATCGGATGGCATGGAAAGATTCTTTCCGGCTGACAGGATACAGATCACCGGTAATCCTGTACGAAGGAGCATCGTGGACAACAAGATCAGCCGCGAAGAGGCCATCCGCTTCTTCGGTCTGGAACCTTCGAGGCAGACTGTTCTCTCCACCGGGGGGAGTCTGGGCGCAAAAGGTATCAACGAGGCTATCGCGGCAGGGCTCGATGAATTTGAAAAGAACGGCATCCAGCTGATCTGGCAGACCGGCAAGCCCTTCGCGGCAAGAGCGGCGGAGATCAGCGCGGGTAAAAAGAATATCCGTACCCAGGATTTCATCACACAGATGGAATACGCATTTTCGGCTGCCGACACTGTGGTATCGAGATCGGGCGCCATGTCGATCGCCGAATTATGTGTGGCCGGAAAAGCAGCGGTATTTGTGCCCTTCCCACATGCGGCGGAGGACCACCAGACAGCCAACGCGCAGCATCTGGTCGATAAAAATGCGGGATTGCTGGTAAAGGACAGCGAAGCTGTGGGATTATTGGTGCCCACCGTGATCGCTCTTGCGAAAGATGAGAACAGGCGTAGCGAGCTGAAGGAAAATATCGGGAGGCTTGCGGTGACGAATGCGGATGAGGTGATCGCGGCGGAGATCCTGAAGACAATACATTGAAAGAACGGGAGGCACTTGAAAAAATGGCTGAACTAAAAAATATAAAGAAGATCTATTTCATTGGCATCGGCGGGATCGGGATGAGTGCGCTGGCAAGATATTTCAGGAGCCAGGGGGTCGCAGTGAGCGGGTATGACCGGACGGAGACGGCGCTGACCCGGCAACTGGCAGAGGAGGGGATAGCCGTTCATTATGCCGACGATCCGGCGATGGCGCCAAAAGACGCAGAGCTGATCGTCTATACGCCGGCGATGCCAAAGGATCATAAGGAGTTGAATTACTACCTCGCAAATGGGTATGAAGTACTGAAACGGAGCGATGTGCTGGGTGAGATCACCCGAAGTTCTTTTAATATCTGTGTAGCGGGCACGCATGGCAAGACGACGATCACGACCATGATCGCACATATATTAAGGCATAGCGGTTATGGCTGCAACGCCTTTCTGGGAGGGATCGCGGTCAATTATAACAGTAATTTCTGGAGCGACCCGAGGAATGTATGTGTAGTGGAGGCAGACGAGTACGACAGAAGCTTTTTGAAACTGACCCCCGATATCGCAGTCATTACGTCGATGGACGCCGATCATCTCGACATCTATGGTACGGCAGAAGAAGTGCAGCGGGCCTTTATCGAATTTTCGGGAAAGCTGAAGCCGGGAGGTCTTCTGCTGAACAAACGGGGACTGGAGAGGAGCGCGGAGCTGAACGGAGACCATCATCTGGAATATGGGCTGGAGGACCAGGCTCGCCCATCTGCCGGAGACCGGTCGTTTGCCGGAGACCATCCACCAACCGGAGACGACCCATCCGCCACCGGGGCCTATGCTTCCGGTATCGGCATGATCCGCGGCGGGTACGAATTTGGGGTGAAGATGGAAGCAGCCGCCACCGGTGCAGTGTTATGGGCATTGGAAAAAATTGCCCTGAATATGGGAGGGATGCATAATGTGGAGAATGTAACAGCCGCTATTTGCGTTGCTCACCAGCTTGGCATCGGAGATGAAAAGATCAGAGAGGCGGTAGCGGCGTTCAGAGGAGTAAGGAGACGGTTCGAATATGTGATCAGAAAACAGGGCCTGGTCTTTATCGATGACTATGCCCATCATCCGGAAGAGCTGAAGGCATTGATCAGCGGGGCGAAGGGGCTGTTCGGCGGAATGAAGTGTACGGTCATCTTCCAGCCGCATCTGTTCTCGAGGACGAGGGATTTTGCGGATGGATTCGCGGCAAGCCTGAACCTGGCGGATGAAGTGTTCCTGTTGCCCATATACCCGGCAAGAGAGCTGCCGGTGGAAGGGGTCAGCAGCGACATGATAGCGGCGAGGATGGATGCGGGTAAGGCCGTGGTTTGCACCAAGCACGAAATACTGGAAATATTGAAGACGAGGATGCAGGGGAAGGGCGGAGACGGAAAGGCTCGCGGGTCGGCGGTTGGTCAGGGGAGTGGGGCGGAGCGGGGCGATGGGGATACCCCTAACGGCGGGCTGGAATTACTGATCACGGCTGGTGCGGGAGACATCGATGCTTTGGTGGGGCCCGTGCGGGAGATTTTGGAAAGGCCGGCAGGGACCGGGGACAACTAGCGGTCCGGCGGCGATACGAGGGGACATCGGCCGCAAGAAAACAAGAGGGCCGCATGGGCGGCACGAAAATAAAAGTCCGCATGGGCGGCAGGAAAATTAAAAGTAAATGGCAATTAAGAACAATATCAGCCGATTTTTTTTCATCACGCTCTGGTGCGTCGTGGGCGCCGGCTTGCTGGTATTGCTCGGTGCTGCCATTAAGAACAGGAATAACAAGGCATGCAAAGGATACCGGATCGATATTTCGTCGCCCTCCTCGCAATTGTTTATTGACAAGAAAGAAATAGGTCAGCTCCTGACGGGTGCAGGCGCAGGGCAGTGGCAGGGCAAGTCGATCCTCTCGTTCGATCTCCGGCGCATGGAGTCGACCCTTGAGAAGAATGTCTGGATAAAAGACGCGGAGTTGTTCTTTGATAATAATGAGATCCTGCGGGTGAATGTCACCGAGCGGGAGCCGGTAGCGCGGATCTTCGCGACGGATGGGAACAGCTGGTATATAGACAGCAGCGGAGTGCAACTGCCATTGTCGGCGAGGGTGACCGCAAAGTTGCCGGTATTCACGGGTTATCCATCTGCAAAGATGAGACTGAAAGGCGTCGACAGCGCCCTGTCTGCGCAGATCAGAAGATTATCTGCATATATCCGTACGGACCCCTTCTGGGTGGCGCAGATCGTTCAGGTCGAAATCACTCCTGCCAGGACCTTCGAGATGGTGCCGATGATCGGGGACCATCTGATCGAATTCGGCGATGGTAATGATTTTGAACAAAAGTTCCACCGGCTGCTGATTTTTTATAAGGAGGTGCTGAGCCGGACGGGATTCGGTAAATATTCCCGGATCGATGTCCAGTATGCGGGCGAGGTGATCGGAACTCACCGGGGCAGTGAAGGGACGCGCTTCGATTCCGTGCAGGGGATGAGAAATATTCAGCAGCTGATCCGGTCGGCACAGCAGCTGCAGCCCGACACGTCACGCAGGCAGAACGCCCGGCCGCTGGAAAGGAACACGCTCACCGAGCAGACGCTGACGAACTATGATCTGGTGCCGGACAATGGCGACAGCGCCCGCGCAAGAGAAAGTTCGACGGGGCCGCCCCCTGAACACCCGCCCCGACAGGACAGGGGTCACAGACCAAAACAATAACAGACAAGATCGATACCATTTTATCAATAAAAAACAACTAAAACAAATAAACCAAGCCATGAATCACGAACAACCCATTATCGTCGGGCTGGACATCGGAACGACAAAGATTGCTGCCATCGCCGGCCGTAAGAACGAATACGGCAAGCTGGAGATATTAGGATTCGGACGCGCCAACTCCAATGGGGTCAAGCACGGACAGGTGCTCAATATCGACGAGACCATCAAGGCCATCCGCATGGCGCTGGATAACTGCTATGGCTCCAATCCCAATCTGGAGATCAGCGAAGTATATGTTGGCATAGCGGGCCATCATATCAAGAGCCTGCAGACACGCGGAGACATCGTACGCCAGAGCACGGATGACGAGATCACCCGCAAGGAGATCGACCAGCTCGTGGCCGACCAGTACAAGACCTATATTCCCGCGGGCGACCAGATCATCGATGTGATCCCCCAGGAATTCACCGTGGATAATTTCCAGAATATTCCCAACCCGATCGGCTATGGAGGCGTAAAGGTCGGGGCCAACTTTCATATCATTACCGGCGACAAGAACGCGATCCGCAATATCAACAGGGCAGTGGAAAAGAGCGGATTGCAGACCAAGGACCTCGTGCTGCAGCCGCTGGCTTCGGCCGCAGCGGTAATGGGGACCGAAGACCTGGAGGCAGGCGTGGCCATCGTGGATATCGGCGGCGGCACCACCGACCTCGCGGTGTTCTATGAGGGCATCCTGAAACATACGGCCGTTATTCCGTTCGGCGGCGAGAATATCACCAATGATATCAAGACAGGCCTGGGCGTGTTGAAGACGCAGGCCGAACAAATGAAGGTGCAGTTCGGATCGGCCTTGTCCAATGAGGCAAAGGCCAACGCTTATATCACGATCCCGGGCCTGCGCGGCATGCCCGCCAAAGAGATCAGCGTGAAGAACCTCGCCAGCATCATACAGGCGCGCATGAGTGAGATCATGGATTTCGTGACCTATCATCTGAAACAGGTAGGGTTGGACAATAAAACGCTGAATGGCGGCATCGTAATGACCGGCGGAGGCTCGCAGCTCAAGCATCTGATCCAACTGACGGAATATGTCACGGGGCTGAATGCCAGGATCGGTTATCCAACGGAACACCTCGCATCAGGACATATCGAAGAGCTGGCCAAGCCAACCTATTCCACCTGCATCGGGCTCATCATGAAAGGATACAGCGATTACGAGCACAACCGTAAACAGTTCGAGAAAGATTATAAGAAGATCGAAGTTCCGGAGAACCTTAAAAAAATGGAAATACCACAGGAAGATCCCATTCTGGCACAGGAAATGCTACAGCAGGAGAAAGTCAGGAACCGCAAAGGCATGAAGGATTTCTGGGGCAAGTTTAAGGACGGCATCATCGATCTCTTTAAGGAAGAAGAAGACCATGCTCTCTGAGTAAGACCATGATCTGCCGCCGGTTCATGCGGAATAAACCCCGCGCTGGCATGCAGGAGATATTTTAATTGTTCTTGTAAATTTTATTGTTATGATCCATTTTGATCTACCGAAAGAAAAATCATCCATCATCAAAGTTATCGGTGTGGGTGGTGGTGGCAGCAATGCAGTGAACCATATGTTCAGCCAGAACATAGAAGGGGTAAATTTCATTATTTGTAACACCGATGCGCAGGCTATTGCGCAGAGCAAGGTGCCTAATAAAGTGCAGTTAGGACCGCACCTGACGCAGGGACTGGGAGCCGGCGCGAACCCGGACATCGGCAGACAAGCGACGGAAGAAAGCCTGGAGGAGATCAAACAGATCCTGGAGGTGAATACAAAGATGGCCTTTATTACGGCCGGCATGGGCGGCGGCACCGGTACTGGTGGCGCGCCGATCATTTCGAAGATATGCAAAGACCTGGGCATCCTCACCGTAGGGATCATCACGACCCCGTTTTCCTATGAAGGAAAGAAAAGACAACTGCAGGCGGAAGAAGGCATCCGGGTCATGAAAGAATATGTGGATACCCTGCTTGTGATCAGCAATGATAAGCTTCGCCACCAGTTCGGCAATCTGAAAATGAAAGAGGCATTCGCCAAGGCGGACAATGTACTCGCCACGGCCGCTAAATGCATTACCGATGTGATCAACAGCACCGGCCAGATCAATGTCGACTTTGCAGATGTATGCACCGTAATGAAGAATGGCGGCGTAGCCATCCTGGGCAGTGCGACGGCAAAAGGCGACAACCGGGCGCAGAAAGCCATCGAGGAAGCGCTCAACTCGCCCCTGCTCAATGACAACGATATCCGCGGCGCCAAATGGATCCTCATCAATATCAACTCCTGCGAAGGAGAGAACGAATTCACCATGGACGAGGTCGAGATCATTCAGAACTACCTGCTCAGTCAGGCAGGAGAGAACTCCGATGTGATCCTTGGGCTGGGGTATGACAACACATTAGGGGCCAGCCTTGGAATAACCCTTATCGCCACCGGCTTCGAGCATAAGGACCCGTTTATGAAGTCGGACCGCGAGACCATCCCCGTACCTAAGAAAGAAGAGAAGATAATCATGACCCTGGCCAATTCCGGCGAAGAACAAAAATTGGAGAAACGGCCTGTATTACCTGCTGATATTGCGAATGATTCGCTTAACACAAAAGAAGCACCGGAAAAGGAGCAAGCAACCCTTGCTTCCTTGCCGGATGCTTTACAGCCCAGACTGGTCGATGCGGCGATGGCCGCAGGATCGGGATCTTCCGTTTCCGGAAATGAAGGGTCTGTTTCCAGCGCGCCCAGGATCGAATGGGTGCTGGAACCCATGACATCCTCGCCAGTGGCTTCGTCAGCGCCCTCGCCCTCGCCTTCATCGGCAACCTCCGGCGGATACCTGGCCAGGCCATCCAATATTTATGCGGAAGAACCCAGAACAGAAAAGCAATCCAGTCCCGAACCAATTAGTCCGGTAAAGGAACCGGTCCTTCGCACCACAGCACCCGACCGGGCCGCCGACGATGAGGCGAATCCCGACATGCAACTGGTGTTCAGGGAAACTTCCCCAACGGCGGATGAGCCTCGGGCCCACCAAACTCATGTTGTTTCTGTGGCAAACAAATCCGCAGAGGAGCCTGCCATGCAGGACGATGCGGATGACCCCAAACGCCGGGCGGCAGAGAGGATCAACAAGTTGCGAAACTTGTCGTTCAATATCAATGCCGCCGACCCAAATAACGAGTTTGAAACTGTGCCGGCTTATATCCGCCGTAACCTTGAGCTTTACAACACGATCTCAAACGTGGAGAACTTCTACAGCAATTATGAAGTAAAGACCGATGAAAATAACAATACGGAGATCAGCACCATCAATACTTTCCTTGATGGCAAGCGACCTGACTAACCCGTCACCCGTCCGGAATACAATAGTTTGTTTTTAGTTGTTTTAATCCCCCCGGTTCTCCGGGGGGATTCTTTTTGAAGACAGTTCCCCCCCGAAGGCAAGCATGAGGTATCTAAAAAAGTTCTCCGAATTTTAAAAGAATAAATAAATAATTTTATTGGTTCTAAGATAATCTCAAACCTTATTTTATGACTAAAAAAAATGAAATGAGTGTTCCCGATGAAATAGTTATAAGCAAAATATATTTTATCCGGGAGACCAAAGTAATGTTAGATATAGACCTGGCGGTCTTATATGAAGTGGAGACTAAACAACTTAAGAGGCAGGTTAATAGGAATATTGACCGCTTCCCAAAAGATTTCATGTTCAAATTGAATAAAAAAGAATTTGAAAACTTGAGGGGCCAAAATGGCACCTCAAGTTGGGGTGGTATCCGGTATATGCCGATGGCGTTTACCGAACAGGGAGTGGCCATGCTATCCAGCGTTCTGAATAGTAAAAGGGCGATACGAGTGAATATTCAGATCATCCGGATATTTAACCGTATGCGTAAACTTTTGCTTAATTATCATGAAATTTTATTGAAGGTTGAAGAAGTTGAGCGTCAAACTTTGCGGAATAAGGACGATATAAAAGCTGTTTTCGATTACCTGAAAAAACTACTTGTTCCACGCGAACAAGTCGAGAGACGAAGAATTGGTTTTTCGAGGCACAATAAAGAATAGATTATTGGTTAATGCCCTCTTCGCCTACCTTTGAGCTCTAAATCGATACCGTACTATGCCCACCATACTCATCACTGGCGGAACAGGAATGATCGGAACTGCGCTCAGCAGGATGCTGCAAGACAAAGGGTATGAGGTGGTGCTGCTCTCGCGCAAACCGGCGGCAGTCCGCCCGCGATTCCAGGGCCCCCCAGGTCCCGAAGCCCCGCTTCCCGACGGCTCATTCGCCCAGTTGCCCATACGCACCGCGCGCTGGGATCCGGAGAAGGGCTTTATCGACCCCGCGGCCATCGCGGAGACCGATCATATCATTCACCTGGCCGGCGCGGGCGTGGCCGACAAAAGATGGAGTGCAAAAAGGAAAAAAGAAATAGTGGACAGCCGCACGCTCAGCGGGGCGCTTCTCGTAAAGACATTGCGGGAGACGCCGAATAAAGTAAAGACCGTCGTCTGCGCCTCCGCGATCGGCTGGTATGGGCCGGACCCTGCCATCCCCAATCCGCAGCCCTTTATAGAAACGGACCCTGCCGATGATGACTTTCTGGGCGAGACCTGCCGGCTCTGGGAAGCCTCGGTCGAACCGCTCACGGCCATGGGCAAACGACTCGTCATACTCCGCACCGGCATCGTGCTCAGTAAACAGGGAGGTGCGCTGGCGGAATTCAAGCGACCGGCAAAACTGGGGATAGCGGCCATCCTCGGCAGCGGCAAACAAGTCATCAGCTGGATCCATATCGACGATCTCTGCCGGCAGTATATACAGGCGATCGAAGGAGACTGGCAGGGCGTATATAATGCCGTAGCTCCCGGCCCGGTCGACAACCGCACGTTCACCCGGGAACTGGCGGCACGCATAAAGGGCAGGTTCTTTGTCCCGGTATATGTTCCCTCCTTTATCCTGAAGATCGTGCTGGGTGAGATGAGCGTGGAAGTGTTGAAGAGCGCTACCGTCAGCGCAAGGAAGATCCGGCATGCGGGTTTTCAATTCATTTATCCTTCCATCGAGAGCGCGTTCGGGGATTTATTATCTTCCCGTTAATTACCTGCCCTGGGTGTGATCTTTGGTTGTTGGTGCGGGGGAATGACCAGTTTGGGGCTCAGATCGGGGAGGGCTGTCTTCACTTTATCCGCCCGGTACATATTGGTATCTACAAAATACCAATTCCTGCCCTTATCAGCCGAAATGGCTATCAGCGAAGAGGTGATGGATATGCTGCCCATCGGGGTTTCCATATCGGTGCTTTGCGGTACTACGCACTGCAACTGGTCTTTATAGGAGAGGACCTCTCCCGGATCACCGATCAATATCTTTTTAAATTGAATACCGAACTGGCCCTGGGTGGCTACCACCGAATCCATATTGCTCTTCAATTTTTCCCGCCCTCCCGCCATTGAAATTATGCCCGGTGGGAGGTATTTTATAAAGCCCGCAAAATCATTTTTCACGAGTGCCCTCGCCATATCCATGGCCTGGATTTTTATAACCGTTTGCAGATTTTGATCATATGCTTGTAAGGTGATAAGGCAAAAGCAGGCAACAGGAAGCAGACAGCGGAAGATATTTTTCATAATCGGTTGAATTTACAGGTCGCTCTTTAAAAACCGGCGGCTGGTCAGCAGGTAATAGATCAGCAGGTAGACCGCCGCGACCCCAAGGTAATAAGGTATGTGACTTTCCCAACTTGCGAGGCCACCCTGGTTCAGCAAGCCCTTGCCATAGGGGAGAGGGATCAGGCGGTCCGTTACTTCTTCCGGCAGATATTCCACCGCCGTGATATTGTATTTGCTGTGCAGGATCCCCTCTACAACAGCCTCGATGATCATATAAATAAAAAATACGCCGATAGCCAGCCCTGCCCTTTTTATAAGCATACTGATCAGAAAGGCAATCATGGAATAGGACAACATCTGGACAAAATAGAAAAAAATGAAGCGGCTCTGCGCCCAGACCGATATTCCTTCCGGGACTTTATTGGCTAAATAGCCAAAAGCCAGCGTTGTCAGCACTACCATGAAGGTGCAGAAAACAGACAGCAAAAGGACCTCGAACATCTTGACGTTGATAAACTGGCTTCTGCTCCATCCGTCGATGATATTCTGGCGGTGTGTTTTATAGGTGAATTCATTCGTCGTCAGGGTGATGATCAGGATCGCCGGAACAACGAACAGCATGCCGGCATTCCAGCTCACGGTCTGCCAGACGTCCGGAAAAGCGTAAGGGCTGCCGAGAATACTTTTACCATGGAACTTGGGAAACTTGTTGTCCATTATATCATAGAGCATGTAATTGAAGCCGGGGATGCTGGCGGCGGTGATCGCCAGCAAGATCCAGAACGTACGATAGTTCTTTACTTTCATCCATTCTATCCTGAGTAGCTGTAGCATATCCCCGATTATTTACTGGTCAGTTCCATAAATTTAGATTCCAGGCTTCTCTTGCGTAATTGCAGATGGTTCAGCACGACCCCGTTGTCAAAACAATATTGGTTGATCCCGCTCAGGTTCATGGAGCCATTCTCAAAATACACCTGCAGATATTGCTCATTTTTTTTGATCAGCCGGATGCCCGGCATCCCGGCCAGCACAGTCCTTAATTTTTCGGTATCGGCCGCACCAATCTCTGCCAGGTCCTCGCTCATCAGCACTTCATTAACGTCCCCGGCCGTGATCAGTATGCCTTTCTGCAGGATGGCGACATGCGTGCATACCTTTTCTACCTCATCCAGCAGATGGCTGGCCAGCAGAATGGTCTTGCCCTGTCCGGCGAGCTCCCGTATCAGCTCCCGCGTCTCCGCGATGCCAACAGGGTCGAGGCCGTTCGTCGGTTCATCGAAGACCAGCACGGAAGGATTACCCAGCAAACAGGAGGCAATGGCCAGCCGCTGTTTCATCCCCAGCGAGTAGCTGCTGAATTTGGAATCTTTTCTTTCACTCAGCTTCACCATCTCCAGTACACGGGGAATATCCTCACGGCCGTGTCCTTTGATCGCCGCCGCGATCTGAAGATTCCTCTCTCCCGAGAGATAGTGATAAAAATTCGGCGTCTCCAGCAGCGTGCCGATCTGTTTGCGCTGTTTTTCGGAAGGCGGTTCGCCAAACCAGGAATATCCGCCACCACTGGATTGCAATACATTCATGACGATCCCCAGCAAGGTGGTCTTGCCGCTGCCATTGGGGCCCAGTACGCCGAAGACCGATCCGGAAGGCACTTCAAAGGAGACCTGGTGCAGAGCCCTGATCTTGCCGTAGAACTTGGTAATGGACTGAATAGATAAGATATTGTTCACCAGGGGTTATTTGTCGATGGTAAGGTATAGTTTTTTCTCCAGGTCGTCTCCTCTCAGCCCCTTGGCAACGATCTTCCCGTCCTTGTCCAGCAGGAAGTTCATGGGGATGCCATTGATACCATAGAGCCGGGCTGCGCTGTTCTTCCAGCCCTTCAGGTCCGAGACCTGGGCCCAGCCGAGCTTGTCTTCTTTGATGGCCTCAAGCCATTTATCCTTGTCATCGTCGAGAGAAACGCCGAGAACGGTAAATCCTTTGGGATGATATTTTTTATAGGCCTTCAGAACAGCCGGGTTCTCACGGCGACAAGGGCCGCACCAGCTGGCCCAGAAATCTACCAGTACATACTTGCCTTTGAAGGAGGAAAGGGATACCGGTTTTCCAGCGGTATCGTTCTGGGTAAAGTTGGGTGCTACGCTTCCCGGCGCTGTTTTTTTAGCGTAACCAAGGGTTTCACTAACCTTTTCTCCATAGTAGGAAATCTTTACGGAGGAATCCAGCCCATTGTAGAGACTGTCCAATTCAGCGGGGTCGGGGTTATAAGAAAAATAGTAGTCCACTTCAAAAGCGCTGACATAAGAGGAGGGATGCGCCGCCACAAAATCCTTTATTGCTTTTGTCCTGTCCTTTGAATTGCCTTTGATGAGCTGCATGATGCTGTCTTGTTTCTGTACTTTATCCGCTTTCTTTTCCGCGGAATCGTAAGCTGTCCCCAGCACGTGCATTACGGAATCGAATGGCTTCTGGCCCTGCTGAAATTGCTGGAACTCATTTTCCGTCAGGCTGCCGGTGATGGCCAGCGCGGCGTCCGACAAGGAGTCTTTTTTTCCTTTAAGGGTCAGGGCTCCGTTCTGAAGGAATAATCCTGCATGAAAATTTCTCTTTCCCCCTTCCAGAAATCCAATGTTGACAAATTCAGGGGCAGTGGACCGGCCCCGGATGACAAATTCCCCGTCCTTTATCCGTGCAGAATCGATATTTTTCTCCTCCGACTGCCGGTGCCGGAGATAGGCCCATCCGGTATCGATGCCTTCGATCTTCCCGGTAAGCGTATAGGTGGAGTCGGCAGCAGCCCCGGAGCTTTTTCCAGCGTCCGGCGACTGGCAACCCCCCAGGATGGAGGCTGCGCAAATGCTGCAGAGGACAGCATTGGTGATGATAAAGGACAGGTGTCTCATGTAAATGATTTTGTTCTTCAAAGATAGAACCATTTATTACCTGTTCACCACCGTCCCTCATATCTTAATTTCTTACAGGCTTGCCGCCTTTCAGCACGCTCTGGATCCTTTCCAGGGTCTTTTTCTCACCGCAAAGGCTCAGAAAGGCCTCTCTTTCCAGATCGAGGATATATTGTTCGCTGACGGAGGCCGGTTCGCTCAGGTCCCCTCCGCACATGACAAAAGCCAGTTTTTTGGCGACGACCACATCGTGATCGGTGGCATAATTCCCTCTCCACATTCCATTGATCCCAGCATATAGGGCACCCAACGCCGACCGTCCCAATACCTTCACATCCTTGCGGGGTACCGGCATCGTATAACCGTCTTCATACATTTCGAGCACGGATTGCCGGGCTTCAGCGATACGCCGGCCCTGGTTGACACAGACCAGATCCCTCCCTTTTCGCAGAACGCCTGTCTCATACGCCTCAAAGGCGGAGGCGGATACTCTGGCCGTAGCGATGGTGAAAAACCGGTTCTTCAGCGTGATCGTCTCCGGCTCGTCCTCATGCATCTCATCGGCAGCGCGAAGTGTAAATTCCTTTGTGCCGCCACCGCCGGGAATAAGCCCGACACCCAACTCTATCAGGCCCGTATAGGTCTCCGCGGCGGCAACGATCCGGTCGGAATGCAGGCTCATCTCACAGGCCCCTCCGAGGGCCAGCCCATGCGGCGCCACTACCACCGGTATCGCGGAATACCGCACCCGCATCATCGTATTCTGGAATATCCGGACAGCCATGTCGAGCTCATCGTATTCCTGTTCGATCGCCAGCATGAAGATCATGCCGACATTTGCCCCTGCGCTGAAGTTAGGGCCTTCATTGGCGATGACCAGACCCTTGTATTTTTCTTCGGCAAGGCCGATGGACCGCTGGATGCCTTCCAGCACTTCACCGCCGATGCTCCCCATTTTTGTGTACCATTCCAACCCCAGCACCTCGCTGCCCAGGTGATAGAGACGGCAGGCGCTGTTCTTCCAGACGGTCTGCCCTTCGAAATTTTTCATTACTATAAACGCTTCCCCACCCGGCATCGGTTTGTACGAACGGGAACGCGGGTCGTAACAGAGGCGTTTGCCGTTGTCCACGGTATAAAAAGATTTAACGCCGCTTGTCAGCATCTCCTCCACCCATGCGGCAACGGTATACCCCGCCTCCTTCATTTTTTTCAGCGTGGCTTCAACGCCAAGCGTGTCCCAGCTCTCGAAGGCGCCGATCTCCCAGCCAAAGCCAGCCATCATGGCATCGTCGACGCGGTAGACCTCATCGCTGATCCCGGGGATGCGGTGAGAGATATAGGAGAACAAGCCGTAATGGAACTGACGGTAAAACTCACCCGCTTTGTCTCCGCCCTGCACCAATATCTTTAGTCTTGTTTTGAGATCTTCAACAGGTTTGGCTGCCTCCACCGTAGCGAACTTCGGCCGCTGGCGGGGGCCGTATTCAAGGGTTTGCAGGTTCAGGGCCAATATTTCTTTTTCACCACCCGCGCCTTTTGTTTTTTTAAAGAAGCCTTGTCCCGTCTTATCCCCCAGCCACTTGTTGGCAATGACCTTGTCGAGCCATGCGGGGATGGAGAATACGGACCGCTGTTCGTCATCGGGGCAACTATCCGCTATGCCTTTTGCCACCTTTACCAGGGTATCGATGCCCACGACATCCGCGGTGCGGAAAGTAGCTGATTTGGGGCGTCCGATGACAGGACCGGTCAGGGCGTCGATCTCATCGATGTTCAGCCCCAGCCGGTCGGCCAGCCCGAAGATCGCCATGATGCCGAATACGCCGATCCGGTTGGCGATAAAGGCGGGAGTATCCTTACAGAGCACGGTCGTTTTGCCAAGATACAGATCACCATAATGCAGCAGAAAATCAATTACGGAAGGGTCGGTATGGGGCGTGGGGATGATCTCCAGCAGGCGCAGGTAGCGTGGTGGGTTAAAAAAATGCGTGCCGCAAAAATGTTTCCGGAAATCCTCGCTTCTCCCTTCCGCCATGAGATGGATGGGAATGCCGGATGTATTGGAGCTGATGAGGGTGCCAGGTTTGCGGTATTTTTCTACTTCCGTAAAGATCTGCTGTTTGATATCCAGTCTTTCCACGACCACTTCTATTATCCAGTCGCAGGCGGCGATATCCTTCATGTTATCCGGGAAATTACCCGTCGAGATCTTCTTCAGCGCATCTTTTGCATAAAGCGGGGAGGGATTGGATTTTGCGGCGGCGGCCAGCGCTTCATTCACAATCCGGTTCTTCACGACCGGATGGTCCAGGCCCAGGTTCTTCGCTTTCTCGGCAGCGCTCAGTTCACGTGGCGGCATATCCAGCAACAAGACCTGTACGCCGATCCCTGCAAAATGACAGGCGATCCTCGATCCCATCACACCACTTCCCAGAACGGCTACTTTCCTGATATTGCGGTTCATATCGGTAAAATTAGTTAGTTAAACAACTATTCATAAAGATAACACAAAAAAGGAGCCCATCCACCTGGACGGGCCCCTTTTTATTTATTAATAACAGGCTTAAAGTACTTTACTGAGCCTGCTTATTTCGTAGTCGTCTGCCTTGGTCAGCTGTTCTTTTCTTTCCTTCATCTGGCTTTCCATAAGGGTCTTTGGATAGTTTTCACCGGTGATATAGCTCACTGTGAGATATACCCCTTTTTCAATGATCACTTTATTTCCGCAGATATCCGTCATGTGGATCTTGTCGGGGTCCCCGCCGAAAGAGCCGGAGCACTGGTACTTGCTCTTTATGGATTCGGTCAGGATCACGTTCGTCTTTTCCGTGAACGACAGGAAGCTGAGCTGTGAATAATAGAAGAACCCGTTGATGAAATGGAATTGTATCAGGACACGCTGTTTCAGCAGCTTTGTTTTATAAAAAAGGATCTTATGATCTTTGAAATCGTTGATGTCTTTTACCTGGAAAGAGGGCATGCCTATTTTCCATATCACCTTCCTCGGGGAGGCTCCGAACTGGATGTCGTGGGGTGCTATGATGGTATTCGTAAGAAAGGGGGGACACTGGCTGTCTTCCTCCTGGGCTTTGTTCGCAAAATCAAGATAATACTGGTTGATGAAACTTCTGTAAAAACTCTCTTTTTCCCGGTAGAATGCATGGTAACGCGTATACGGCAGGATCTTGTAATGAAGGTTCTGTTTCATAGCAATGAATGATATTAGATTTTAAGTGCATCGCGTACTTAAAACAATATAAAACAGAAACTTACATAGGCGTCGGGATGAGTTGCGATCAAGGTTGTTTCAAGGGTCTCATCCTGTGCTAAGCTTGTTTTAGGGACCGTTTTAGGTAGCTTACAACGTGTTAGCTAACGTGCTTTAAATATCAAAGCGTATATGACAGGAGATATTTTTTATAGGAAATAGTGGCGAACCCTTAGTTTTCGTGTAATCCTTGACCTATATTATATCATTTTTCTATAATACATTGTACCATGAGTACGTTGCTGAGATGACCTGCACAGACGCCGCGGATGGATAGGCTGTCCCCGATATTCAGGTCCGGGGGCTGGGAATTATAGAGACTGTCAAGGGAGCACCTGACCCCGTCAAGGTCCACCGAATAGCCACCCTGCTCATTTTTTCCGATCTTTTTGAGGATGCCGCTTACGGAAAGGACTTTGTAAAGGAAACGCTGGCCGGACGTGGCTTCGCTGCTGTCGAACAAACTCGTAAGCTTCCTTGCGCTGATGTGGATGTCGGCTCCTTTGATAAAGGTCGTGGAGGTTCTGGACAAACGATATTCATATATATATACATACAGGGCCATTCCCGCGAGCAGCAGGAGGAGGAAGGAACCCCCGTATTTTATCCGTTTCTCCATAGCCAATGAGCTATATACGGAGAAGCGGGGCCTTGAGATTTAACTCAGCTAACCCCCGAACCAGGCTCTATTTTTTCATCCGGGGCCACAAAATACAGCTTACCGCTGCTGTCTTCGGCCATGAGGATCATTCCATTACTTTCGATACCCTTCATTTTCCGGGGGGCCAGATTGGCCACCACAACGACCTGTCTGCCCAGGATCTCCTCCGGGGCAAAATGCAGGGCGATACCCGAAACGATGGTGCGGCGCTCACTGCCCAAGTCTATCTCCAGCTTCAGCAGCTTGTCGGCTTTGGCGACTTTTTCGGCGCTAAGGATCGTTCCTACCCGCAGTTCCAGCTTTGCAAAATCTTCATACACGATACCGGGTTTGGCCGGGTTATCCGCCGCCGCTATGGCACTCGCCAGGCTGGCGGCCGCGGCATCCTTCGCGGGGGTCCCGGCAGCGCCTCCCGCAGATCCAGTTGAGCCTTTTACCCCGGGCTGCTTGCCTCCGCCATCTGCTCCGCCCGTTGCGGTCGCCGCCTCCTTTTCGAGGGCGGCCCGTTCTTTGGCGGCCTGCAGCTTGTCCACCTGCGCCTTTACCTCCGAGTCCTCGATCTTGCGGAACAGCAATTCAGGGGGTCTCAGGCTATAACCAACGCTGAGCAGCTTCATCTTCCCCGCATTCTCCCAATCCAGCATCTTCTCCACTACTTTCATGAGATAGAGCATCTTCCGGGCAGTGAAGGGCAGGAAGGGGTTGATAAGGATCGCGAGGTTGGCTGTCAGCTGCAGACAGATGTGCAGGCAATTGTCGATCAGCTTCTGATCGGCCTCCGTTTTTTTCCAGGGCTCCCTGTCCTGCATGTAGCGGTTACCCTTCCTCGACAGGTCGATCACTTCGAAAAGGGCTTCCCGGAACTTGTATTGCTCCAGCAGATCCTCTACTTTATACCTCGCCAATCCGATATCCCGGATCATGGTCTTGTCGGTCTCATCCATCACGTCTTCATGCAATGGCGGGACCTTACCCTTGCACAGCTTGTGCATCAGCACGAAGGCCCGGTTTACGAAATTGCCGAAGATGCTTGCCAGCTCGCTGTTGTTGGCGTCCTGAAAACCCTTCCACGTGAATTCACTGTCCTTGGTCTCGGGAGAAATAGTAGTCAGGTAATAACGAAGGCTGTCGGCCAGCTGGGTACCCCCGTTCTCTTTTTTGACGAAGTCGTCGATATAATCCTGCATATCCAGCTTCCAGTTGCGGCTGGTGCTCATCTTATCCCCTTCCAGGTTCATGAACTCATTGGCCGGGACATTCTCCGGCAGGATATTCCCGTGCAGCTTCAGCATCACCGGGAAGATAATACAGTGAAATACGATATTGTCTTTCCCGATGAAATGCACCAGCTTGGTGTCTTTGTCATACCAATATGGCTTCCAGTCCTTGCCCTTGTCCAGCGCCCATTGGCGGGTTGCGCTGATATAGCCGATCGGGGCGTCGAACCACACATACAACACTTTTCCTTCTGCATCCGGGAGGGGGACCTTTACGCCCCAGTCGAGGTCACGGGTGACGGCTCTTGGCTGAAGCCCGCCATCGATCCAGCTCTTGCACTGACCAAGCACATTTGTCTTCCAGTCGTCCTTATGCTGCTGCAGGATCCATTCCTTCAGGAACGCTTCATGCTTATCCAGGGGAAGGTACCAGTGTCTGGTGCTTCTCTTCACGGGCGGTCTGCCACTCAGGGTGCTGTGCGGGTTGATCAGCATTTCCGGGCTCAGTGAGCTGCCGCAGTTCTCGCATTGATCGCCATAAGCGCGATGGTTGCCGCAGACTGGACAGGTGCCCACGATATAGCGGTCCGCAAGAAAGGTCTTCGCTTCCTCATCATAATATTGTTCGCTCTCCTTTACTTCCAGCTCACCCCGGCTGTTCAGGTCGGTAAAGAATTCCTGGGTGGTCTCATGATGAATGGGCTCGCTGGTGCGGTGATAGATGTCGAAAGAAATGCCCAGATCGGCAAAATTCTGTTTGATCAGCGCATGGTATTTGTCGATAATGGCCTGGGGCGTCGTACCCTCCTTCATGGCCTGGATCGGGATGGCCGTTCCATGCTCATCGCTGCCGCAGATATACGCGACATCGCGGCCCTGCGCCCGCAGATAACGTACATAAATATCCGCAGGGAGGTAGGCCCCTGCGAGATGGCCGATATGTTTAAGCCCGTTGGCATAGGGCAATGCTGCCGTAATAAGATACCTTTTTGGTCTGTTCATAAATTTCCACTTTACCCTGCCGCTGACCGGCAAAGGGACTGCAAAAATAACCATCTTTGGCGGAATGTCATCACTCCGTCAGGCTGAACTCCACCGTGGCATTATGCCTGTAGTCTGTTGACAGGAAAATATTGTATATTTTTCCTTTGACGGTGACCTCCATCAGGGCCGTATTGGGTGGGAGTTTACCCAGGTTCTCGGCAAATAAGATCAGCTTATTGACAGGAAGGCTTTTATCGATGACGATCCATATCGTCTTTGCCTCTGCCTGCAATTTCAAATGCGCCAGGATCAGGTCGTTGTTCAGGTATAGGGAGACGGAATCCCCGTCGATCTCCCCGTTGTCGTATAGCTGGACCCGGACAGAATCCTGCTCCCGCACAGGTATGGTAGCCACGGTCAGAGACTGTCTGGCCTGCAGTTCTGTTAATAGCTTTTGTTGTGTGGAATCTTTTTTCTTATGTGGAAGCGGCACAAAAGGAATAAATGGCGGCGCTTTTTTCTCCAGCCGGATGCTCATTCCCTGGCTGTTGCCTGCATTGTCTTTCACGGGTGAGGACCAGTGACCCTCCAGAACTTCTTTATGGTTCACTCTTTTATACCGGAGCGTATACAAGCCGCTGAGGCCCTGGTCTTTACTATCGACCGGGCCTGGGATGCTCAGCCTTCCACCGGCTACACTATCTTCCATGAACGACAGCACGGAGTCCCGGCTATGAAATCGTCCGCCAACCATATAATGCCTGATCCTCTGCGTTTCGGGAAAATACCAGTGCAGGACCCCGCCGAACAAGGAATCTCCTGCTGCGATATTCAGGACTATCTTTTGTTTTTTATCGGACAGGTTATCCGTGGAGCCTCCCGTCCATTGCCCCGAAAGATCCTGTGCCCACAATGACCATCCGGCCCCCGGCAATAAAAACAAGATTGCCAATAGAAAACGCATGCGCTGAAAGTAGTATTTTTAGACATCGCAATATTAATTCAATTGTTAAGATGAACCGAAAATACTTTCTTTCTACTGTCCTTGGCATTGGCGCTGCATTACCGGCATTGACGGAATCCGGGGTGCGAAATGGTTTGCAGCATGACGACCTCCCTCTCATCATTCCACCTTATCTGCGGCCGGGCGATATGATCGGCATCACCTGTCCCGCCGGGTTCATCACCCTGGCGGAGATCCAGCCTGCCCTGCAACAGATCGAAGACTGGGGCTTCTGTGCAAGGATCGGCGATACGGTAGGCAAAAAAGATTTTACCTTCGGCGGCACCGATGCGGAGAGAGCTGCGGACCTGCAACAGATGCTAGATGATCCTTCCCTCAGGGCCATCCTGTGCGCGCGGGGTGGCTATGGCGCCGTTCATATCATCGACAGGCTGGATCTTTCCGGTCTGTTGCGCAATCCGAAATGGATCATCGGCTTCAGCGATATCACCGTCATTCATTCTCATATCCACCGTCACCTGAACATGGCGTCCATCCATTCCAAGATGTGCAACAGTTTTCCCGACGACTGGACGAAGGCAGAGCCGGTACAGGTCGAGACGATCCTTTCCATCCGCAAGGCGCTCTCCGGCGAGAAGATGCAGTATGCCGCTACCCCTCATCCGTTCAACAGAGCTGGCATTGCCGAAGGCGCTCTGGTTGGTGGCAACCTGAAGACGATCGAGACCTTGTCGGCAACGGCCTCGGATATCAGCACCGCAGGCAAGATCCTGTTCGTGGAAGATACCGGCGAATATTTATACAGCATCGACCGCATGTTCTGGAACCTCGAGCGTACAGGCAAGCTTGCCCGGCTGAAAGGGCTGATCATCGGTGGGTTTAAAGTAAAGCCCGATGATCCTGGCGACGAGTATGGCCGCACGCTCTATGATATCGTGCAGGAAAGAGTGAAGCCTTATACTTATCCCGTCAGCTTTGACTTTCCCGTCGGACACCAGAAGAATAATTTTGCGCTCAAATGCGGGATCATTCACCGGCTGGAAGTCGCCGCCGATAAGACGACCCTCGAAGAATCCGCGCCCTACAAGAATCCACAACAAGGATCCGCGGCCCACAAAATAATCCCCGCAGCATCCGCTAATCCAAAAATAATTTCATGATCAGCATCCCTCCTTCACTCCAGCCAGGCGATACCATCGCTATTGTCTGCCCCGCGGGCTATATGTCGCTGGAAAAGGCACAGACCTGTATCGATACCCTGAAAGACTGGGGTTATATAGTCCGGACCGGCAAGACCCTTGGCGGCGATTCCGAAAATTATTTCTCCGGCACGGACGAACAACGCCTGAAGGACTTCCAGGAGATGCTCGATGATGACGAGGTGAAGGCGATCCTCTGCGGCCGTGGTGGCTACGGGCTTGGCCGGATCGTCGATGCGATCGATTTTTCGAAATTCAAAAAAAACCCTAAATGGATCATCGGGTTCAGCGACGTGACCGTATTGCATTCTCATATCCTTTCCAATTATAAGATCGCCACGCTCCACGCTCCCATGGCCGCCGCTTTTAACGATGGTGGCGACAGCAGCCCTTTTATACAATCCATCCGGACCGCCCTCGAAGGGAAAAAGACAAAGATCCAGTGTGAGACTCATCCCTTCAATAGGAAAGGAGAGGCGGTAGGAGAGCTGGTCGGTGGGAATCTCTCCCTGCTGGCCCACCTTGTGGGCACTGCCTCCGATATAAAGACAAAAGGGAAGATCCTTTTTCTCGAAGACATCGGCGAATATCTCTACAATATCGACCGGATGCTCTGGCAGCTCGACCGCAGCGGCAAGCTCGACAGGCTGGCCGGACTGATCATCGGGGGCTTCAGCGAGAATAAGGACACGCCCCGGCCCTTCGGCAAGCCGGTGTACGAGATCATTCGGGACCTGGTGAAAAAATACGATTATCCGGTCTGCTATGGCTTCCCGGTAAGCCATGAAAAAGAGAACTATGCCCTCAAAGTGGGTGTCGGGTATAAATTCAGGAGCGGTAAGAACAAGGTGTCGCTGGAGGAATAAGGCGATGCTCCGGCATGTCAGCTATTTTTTCAATTGTTACACTCGATTAATTTTACCTTTGCATAGATAAAATCTATTTGGAGGCATGAGGTCGCTTGTCAGAGGCATCGGGTCCTCTGTCAGAGGCATGAGGCCCTGTCAAAGACACGGGGTCATCTGTCGATCCCGGATAAAAATTGAGCAACATGACACTTGTACAACTGGAATATATCGTGGCCGTCGACACCTACCGGCATTTTGCCGCCGCAGCAGGCCATTGTTTCGTCACGCAGCCTACGCTCAGTATGCAGGTGCAGAAGCTGGAAGAAGAGCTGGGGCTGAAGATCTTCGACCGCAGCAAGCAACCCGTGATCCCCACGGAGGCAGGCCGTGAGCTTATCGACCAGGCCAGAAAGATCCTTTCGGAGGCCGGCATCATCGGCGAGATCGTCCAGGAAAAAAAGGGCGTGCTCAGCGGAGAGCTCCGTATCGGGATCATCCCGACCCTGGCCCCCTATCTGCTGCCCCTGTTCATCCAGGGTTTTACGGAGAAATATCCGCAGATCAAGCTGGTGGTAGGGGAGATGACCACGGAAACCGTGGTGGCCAGATTGCGGGAGGGCAGGATCGATGTGGGCATCCTGGTGACGCCTCTGCAGGAGAACGGCATCCGGGAGCATGTGCTCTTCTATGAGGAACTGCTGGTTTATGTATCGAGAAAGAATGCGGCCTACAAAAAAACCTATATGCTGGCGCAGGATATCGATCCCAACAAATTATGGCTGCTGGAAGAGGGCCACTGCTTCCGCTCACAGATCGTGCGGCTCTGCGAGCTGAGAAAGGCCAGCCGGGAAGGCAGCCATTTCGATTATGAGGCAGGCAGCCTGGAGACTCTCCGGCGCATGGTCGAGTTGAACGACGGGATCACGATCCTGCCCGAGCTGGCGGCCATGGACCTCAGCAAACGGCAGCTGGAGCTGGTCCGTCACTTCAAGCGCCCCGCCCCCATGCGGGAGGTAAGCCTGGTGGTACACCGGGACTTTGTCAAGCAGCGTCTGGTACAGGCCCTCAAGCAGGAGATCATCTTCGCAGTCCCCGAAAAGGTCCGGCTGAACAAGAACCTGAATGTGATCCCGATCTGACGGCCCGGCTCTGCACGGGCCTGCCCGAAGAGGCCAGGTGCCCGGCGTCTGCTGGCGCGATTCCCGTGTCACTCCCCGCGCCCGATTTTTTTTTGACTTTTACCCCCGCGGCATGTAGCTTGCAGCCCGGCATGATCAAAAAGATATTACTAAGCGTACTGGGCGAGAAAAGATACCTGTCCCTGCTGGCGAGCTCCTTTCAGCGCGTATTTCCGACCGGGTGGTTGGGCAGCAGCTACCAGGATATCTATTTCCTGAAAAATATTATCGGAGAAGGTGCATATTGCGTGGACATCGGAGCCCACCTGGGGTACTACACGCTGGAACTGAGCAGACTGGTAAAGGCTTCGGGGAAAGTGATCGCCATCGAGCCCATGAGCAAATTCAACCAGGCCTTGCGGGACCTCCTGAAGCAGCGGCGGGTCGGCAACACCACCGTATACCAGGTCGCCATGGGTGGAGATGGCCCGTGGGTGGATATGGGCATCCCCAGGATCGGCAGCATGAAGAAATTCGCTTATGCCCGCGTGATGAATTCCAATACTACGCTCGAATATATCGAATCCGAAAGAGTAAAGAACGAATCCGGCGATCACCTGTTCCTCGGATTGCCCCGGGTCGATTTCATAAAATGCGATGTGGAAGGTCTGGAACTGTCGGTATTTTCCTCGATGACGGAAACGATCCGCCTACACCAGCCCATCCTGCTCTGCGAGCTGGGAGCCAAACAGGACAGGATCAGCCTGCTCGGCATGGTCGCCCCCTTCGGCTACCGGGTATACCTGCTCGAAAAAGGCAGACTGCGGCTGCTGGACCCGGAGTCGGACAGGACGGCGATCTCACACAATCACTACTTCCTGCCCGCAAAGCATGCCATACGCCTGCGGCACCTGATCGACGATTGAACGGGAACGCAGGCGCTCACAGAGACCGCCGATGCCACATGTCTGAGGGTGTCGCCAGTGCGGCCCACATCATCTCTCAAGCAGCGAATCCAGCTTCTGTCGAAACAGCGGAAAACTATACAGATCATTATGGCTTCCACCCTCGATCGTGATGAATTCATCACCGGGCTTCAGCAGCGGCTTCAGCCGTGCGGCATTGCTATAGGGGATGACGCCGTCACTGGTGCCGTGAAAGATGGATACCGGCGCGGTGACGCCGGGAAGCCATTCGTTGTTGGGGAACCGGTAATGCAGCATCGTGCCGATGGGATATATGGGCAGCCAGTGTCGGATCAGCGAGGTCATGCTGTAGCAGGGCGTTTCCAGGATCAGCCGCCGGCAATCGCGGGCGTTGGCCAGTTGCGTGGCCATGCAGGTGCCCAGGCTCTTGCCATAGAGGATGATCCCGGACGGCTTGTACCGGCTTCTGGCCAATTTATAGAGCTGCAGGGCATAGTCGTATAGCTTTTGCTCGGTGAATTTGCCCGTGCTCTTGCCAAAGCCGGGATAATCGATCATCCACACCTCATATCCCCTGCCGGTGAAGCTGGGCGCAAAAGACGCATACCGGGAGATATTCGCCCGGTTGCCATGAAAATACAGCACCACGCCTTTTGCAACGGAGTCCGGGGTTCTGAACTGGATGATGTTCAGATTCGTCTCCCGGTCATAGGGAAGGTTGACTTCCGTGTAAGCCTGACCAAACTCATAACGGGTATGCTTGTCCACGGTCACCGGGTGGAACAGCATGGAATTCTGGCCATAATAAAGGACGATGCCTCCCGTGCAATAAACAAGGATAAACACTTTTGCCCAGCGGAAAATTTTTTTCTTCATGAATATAGCTTCGGCCTGCAAGCTACGGAAAAGCGGCAAGCACGCACGCCCGAAATGATCCGGCAGCGCCCGGACCTATTCTGCACTGGGATGACCGGGGGCTAGCGTTTTCTATGAACCCGGCGCCGGACCTACTCTCTCAGGATATCGCGGATAAAATTATGGTACTCGGGGAAAGTATTCAGGTTGTTGTGGCCACCCCCATGAATGCGGATCAGCGTTATCCGGGAAGGGTTCAGCTGCTGAAGGCGGACGCTGTGCCGCAGGGGGATCAGCAGGTCCCGGGTGCCGTGGATGATATAGGTATGACAGCGCACATTGGGCAGCCAGAGGTCGGTGCGCAGATGGTAGCTCAATACATAGCTCACCGGCAGGAAGGGAAGGAATCGCTTCACCACTTTCCTGAAATTATAATAAGGCGAATCGAGGATCAGATAGCGGGGCGAATTGTCCGCGGCGATCTTTGCGGCAAAACCGCTGCCGATGCTCCTTCCATAGACGAGGATCTGCTGACCGGAATATTTAGCCGCCAGCTTCTCATAAATGAACTGGATATCGTTCAGCATGGCCTTCTCTTCCCGGCGACCCGTGCTCTTGCCGAAGCCACGGTAATCCACCAGCACCACATCGTAATTATAACGGTAAAAATCCCTTGCATATTTTGCCCAGCCTTTTATGCTGCGGGTATTGCCATGCAGGTAGAGGATCAGGCCCGCCGGCTGAGGCCGGTAGAAATGCAGTCCGTTGATCCGGACGCCCGGCTCCACATCGAAGAATAATTCGGTAAAAGGGATATCGTATTTGTATTCGAATTCCGCCGGCAGCTTTTCCGGCTTGAAGATGAGTTTATCCTGCATGAAATAAGCTATGACCAGCAGGGCGGCATAGCCGAGAACGATATAGACCAGGTTATGGTATATCATACTCGGCATCCATGCGTTTGAGATTGAAATTGGGCACGGGCGAAACGATCAGCGGGAATTTTTCGATGGTCACATTGGAAGGATCCAGACCGAATCCCCTTTCTTCGGACAGGCTCAGCTCCTTTACCCAGAAATATAATTTCATCACCACCCGTTCGAAGAACGGCAGCTCATTATCCTGGCTAAGATATTTTTCCATGACGATGAACTGAAAATCGCCTACCACATTGTTCCGTTCCAGCGATTCATAACGGCTGGTGATATTCACTTCCTTATTGTTCACCAGGTCTTCCACCACCTTGCGGAACATGAGGTTCAGCTTTGGCTGTATGCGGAAACCCAGCTTGAATTCCACCCGGATGATATCGTTGGGGATGATATGGTCTACCGTATATTCCGCCGTGTATGGATCATCAAGGGTATCCACATGGACGAACCAGTAGATATCGCTCCGTTTGGGCTTTTTGTTGAGAATGGAATAGATGATCTTATGCTCGATCTCCTTGGGGTTGTTGGCGCTGGTCATATAGACCAGGTGGGTTGCATATTTCGCTATGGACCGGTCGTTGCTCAGCTCCTGGATCTGCGGGATATAATGCTCCATGCGCACGAATTCCACATACCGGTTCTTGATCTTGCGGGCGCGGTACCAGACGTACATGATCACAAACAGACCGCCGCCTACGATCAGCGTGACAAAGCCTCCATGAGGGAATTTGTCCAGGTTGGCGAAAAGGAAACTGAACTCGATGCTCAGGTATACCATCAGATAGAGGTAGATCAGAAAGGAATTCGCCCGGCGGGAGATCAGATAGTTGGCAAAAAGTATGGAAGTAGCCAGCATACACAGCGTGATCGCCAGTCCGTAAGCCGCCTCCATATGCGCGGAGCTCCGGAAGTATAAGGTGATCCCGCAGCACCCGAGGAACAGCATGAAATTGATGGCCGGGATATAAGACTGCCCCCTTTCCTCGGTAGGATAGCTGATCCTGAACTTTGGCCAGAGATTGAGCCGCATGCTTTCGCTGATCAGCGTGAAAGAGCCGCTGATCAGGGCCTGGCTGGCAATGATGGCTGCCGCCGTGGCAATGATGATCCCCGGCACCACGAACCAGGGGGGCATGATATTATAAAAAGGGTTGCCGATGGCCGTATTGAAGACCCTCCCCTGGTATTTGGCCAGCAGCCAGGCGCCCTGCCCGAGATAGTTCAGGATCAGACAGGTCTTCACATAGATCCACGACATCCGGATGCTCCCGCGCCCACAATGGCCCAGGTCGGAATACAGGGCTTCCGCCCCGGTGGTACAGAGGAATACGGCGCCGAGGATCCAGAAACCTTTGGGGTAGGTGGTCAGCAGCTCGATGGCATAATAGGGGCTCAGCGCCCGGAAAATGCCCAGGTCGTCCACCAGATGACCGCTGCCCAATACGGCCAGCATGCTGAACCAGATGAACATGATGGGGCCGAACAATTTCCCGATCGACTCCGTGCCGAACTGCTGCAGGAAGAAAAGGATCACCAGGATGCCAAGGACGATATATACGATAGTGGTCTGATCGAGATAATGGAATGCAGGTTTCTGCCTTAATCCTTCAATGGCGGAAATGACGGAAATGGGTGGGGTAATCATCCCATCGGCCAGCAGGGCCGCTCCACCGATCATCGCGGGCAGGACCAGCCATTTTTTTTGGCGTCGCACCAGCGCATAAAGGGAAAATATCCCGCCTTCTCCCCGGTTGTCGGCTTTCAGGGTAAGCCAGACATATTTTATGGTGGTCTGGAGCGTCAGGGTCCAGATGATACAGGATAACGATCCGAGGATCAGCTTTTCCTCGATGACCCGGCCGGTAATAATAGCGTTTAGAACATAAAGGGGGGAAGTTCCGATGTCTCCGTAAATAATGCCCAGCGCAATTACCAGGCTTGCGAAAGTAACTTTGTTGATCTGTCTACTCACAACTTGAGGCGGTTAAAATAAAAACTACCGGGAATTCCCCGATAGTTTCGTAAAGGTAGTCCCATCGGCTGATTTTGTAATATTTATTTTGACAGCCACAGGCCCTCAGGCGGTCAGCCACAGGCCCTTCCGTTATCGGCCGGAGGCCCGTTCCGCCGCCATTTTCGGGTTCCAATAACACTCCGGGATAAAACTTTTAATTATCTTACAATTGAATTGAGCATTGTATCCTTTTCAAGAAAGATCAGATATGAAGACAACCGTTTCGTTTTTGCTGCCATTGCTGATGATGCTGACCCTGGGAGCCCCCCTCGCAACCCTGGCCCAAAAGATCACCTATTCCGAGCCGGAGAGAGAGGACAGCCGCCGGACCAATTTTGAAATTATCGGTAAGATCAATGGTAACTACCTGATATTCAAGAATAATAATTCAACCAACTCCATTTGCGTGTACAGCGAGGATATGAAGCTCCTGCAACGCACTCCGCTGGACTTTATGCCGGACAAGTATATCAACGTTGACTTTGTGGCCTACCCGGATTATTTCTATATGATCTTCGAACATCAACACAAGAGCATCGTTCACTGCACCGCCGTGAAAATGGATGGCCAGGGAAGGAAAATGGCGGAGCCGGCAGATCTGGACACGACTCAGGTAGGATTTGCGGCCAATAATAAGATCTATACCACCATGGTCAGCGAGAACCGCCAGCGGATCATGGTCTGTAAGATCAACAGCAAGAACCCAAAGAATTTCTTGTTCACCACTTTTTTATTCGATGACCACCTCAGCCTGCTCGACCGGCATCGGATCAATATGCCGATGGATGAACGGAACGAGTTCTTCACCGATTTTTTACTGGACAACGAGGGAGGGATGGTTTTTGGAAAATTCGTGAAGAGCGGGGGCAATGACTTTATTTCCAAGGTCTCCCTTATCACCAAGGGCGCCTTGTCGGATAGCTTTTCCGTAAAGGATATCGGGTCCGGTGACCGGATCCTGGACGAGATCAAGATCAAGGTGGATAACAATAACCGCCGTTACATCTTTACCGGCTTCTACTACAAACAGAAAAAAGGGAATATCGAAGGACTCTATACCGTCGTATGGGACAAGGCTACGGATGCGAGGATAAAAGAGTCGGTGACCATATTCAATGACGAGCTGCGGACCGTGGCGAAAAGCTCGGACGCCAATCTGAAAATGGCATTCAACGATTTCTTTATCAAGCAGATCATTACCAAGAAAGATGGCGGCTACCTGATGGTCAGCGAGTCGAACTATACGACCTCCCGGGGCAATATGTTCAACCGCTGGGACTATATGTCCGGCTCCATGTATTCGCCGGGGATGTACTATTCCCCTTATTACAGCCCATTTTACAACCCGTGGAACCGGAATTATGGCAACTATGCCACCCGCTATCATGCGGAAAATATCATGGTCCTTTCTTTTGACAAAGACGGCAACCTGGAATGGAGCAATATCATTCCGAAGAGCCAGTTCGATGATGAGACGGAAAACCTCATCTCCTACGATGTCATGAATACGGGCGGAGAGCTGCATTTCCTGTTCAACCAGTACGAACGCCGGAACATGCTGCTCAACGACCAGAGCATTTCGCCGGATGGAAAGATCACCCGTTATCCCACGCTGAAGAACCTGGACAAGGGATACGATTTCATGCCCCGGTACGGACGCCAGGTCAGCAGCTGGCAGACCATCGTACCGTGCATGTACCGGAATTACCTTTGTTTCGCAAAAATTGACTTTTGATGGACCGCAGGTCCATCGGCCGAAGGCCCATCATTAACTCAATGCGGCGTAGGGTTAGTTTTGAATATAACTCTGAGCCGCATAAAACTCTATCCAGGTGATCGGCATCTTCAAACAGAAAAACCCGGGCAATGCCCTGCTGCTATTAGTCTACGCGCTTGTATTGAAATTTTCCATATTCCTTCATCCCACGGTGCCAGCGCTGCATCCGGAGGACAATTACCTGTACCGGCTGATCCTGAATGGCCTGGATTCTCTTTTCCACAATACCCCGATCCTGTACGCCATCCTGACCTTTCTTATCCTGTTCACCCAGGCGACCCTGTTCAACAGGATCTGCAACCACCATAAATTGCTGCCCAAGGCCACTTTTCTGCCCGGGATGTCCTATATACTCGTTACCTCCCTGCTCCAGGACTGGAACCATTTCTCAGCCCCGCTGCTCATCAATTCGATTATGATCTGGATCTGGTACCGGATGATCGATCTCTACAACAGCCACCGTCCCGGATCACTGATCTTCAATATCGGCGTACTGACCGGCGTGGTGTCCCTGCTGTATGTACCCGCTATGGCCTTCCTGCTGCTGGTCCTCTGCGCGCTGATCACCATGCGCCCCTTCCGCATACGGGAATGGCTGGTAGGCCTGCTGGGATTTACCTGTCCTTATTATTTCCTTTTCCTTCTGCTCTACCTGACCAGTCACTGGCACTGGAAGGATATGCTGCCACGGATCGTCCTTACCCTGCCCGCCATGCCTTCTTCCATCTGGATCACTCTGGGCATCGCCCTGCTGGTCATCCCGTTCATGATCGGGGGTTATTTCGTTCAGAACAACCTCAGCAAGGTGCTGATACATATACGAAAAAGCTGGAGCCTGCTGTTGCTGTTCCTCATGGTGGCGGTGGTCATCATCCTTATCAACCGGGCCAATTCCTATGAGAACTGGATCGTGACGGCCGTCCCCTTCGCGGCCTTTCATGCCGCGGCCTACTTCTATCCCGCCCGCAGATGGCCGCCCCTGCTGCTGCATTGGATCATCGTGGCCTATATTATTACGATCAATTATCTGATCTAGGAGTGGGGTGCCCGAACGAAATCCCGTAACTTTGCCCCGTAAAATCACCCGATATGAAATTTGGCATAGTCGTTTTCCCAGGCAGCAATTGCGACCGCGACATGCAGGATGCCCTGCAATACGATCTGGACCAGGAAGTAGTCATGCTCTGGCACAAAGACACGGATCTGAGCATGTTCAGCACCGACGACTGCATCGTTCTGCCAGGGGGCTTTTCGTATGGCGATTACCTGCGCTGCGGCGCCATAGCGCGGTTCAGCCCGATCATGCAGGCGGTCATCGAATTTGCCGGCAAAGGAGGTAAGGTATTGGGTATCTGCAATGGCTTCCAGGTCCTCTGTGAGTCCCAGCTCCTGCCAGGCGTACTGCTCCGGAATGCCAATCAGCAATACATCAGCAAGAATATTTACCTGCGCGGCATCGGCGATCAGGGCAAGGCGCTTATGATCCCCATCGCACACGGGGAAGGCAGGTATTATGCCGACGAAAAAACGCTGGCGGAGCTCGAGGCCAACGGACAGGTGATCTACCGCTATGCAGATAAGAATGGACAGGTGAACGCCGCCGGTAATCCGAACGGCGCCCTTTATAATATCGCGGGGATCTGCAATCGCACCCGCAATGTCTTTGGTATGATGCCCCATCCGGAACGTGCCTGTTCCGAGGCCCTGGGTAATGTGGACGGGCAGGGCATTCTGAAAGCCCTGCTGATCGACCCAAAAAATCCCTTATTCAACAGGCCGTTGGCCAATTCCGTCAGCCAGGAAGCTGGACTGGTAAACTTTTAGCCTTTTCCTAACATTTGGAAATAGAACTTAGCGTCATGAATAAAAAATTAGCGTTGTCCGGCCTGGCGATATTTGCCCTGAGCATGGCAATGGCACAGTCCAGCAAGATGGTATCCTGGGCCTATACGACAAAAAAACTCGCAGAAAAGACCTACGAAGTACATCTGACCGCCACTATCGGGGGAGATTTCCATATCTATGCCCAGAACGCGGGAGATGGTCCTGTTTCCACCAGCTTCACCTTTACGAAGAACCCACTTCTCACACCCAATGGACCGGTGAAGGAAATCGGCAAAATGACCAAAGTATTCGAAAAGTCCTTTAATTCCGAGGTCAGGTATTATGCAAAGACCGTCGATTTCGTACAGACGGTGAAGCTCAGGTCGAATGTGAAGACCAGCCTCGCCGGAAAAGTGGAATTTATGGTCTGCAACGACAAAGAATGTCTGCCGCCTGCCGATGTGGATTTCAGCGTTAATATCGGAGGGTAATAATGAACCGGATTCTACTTCTTGCGGCCGGATTCTTCTTCCTTCTTATGGCTGAACAAGGCATTGCACAGGACCCGGCGACTGGTGCGGTCAACTGGGAATTCGCCTCCATGCAAAAGGATGGCGCGCAGAAGAACGGCAATGGCTATACGCTGATATTAAAGGCAAGGATTGGCAGTGGCTGGAAATTATATTCCACTACCATGCCGGACAGTCTGCCCTATACAAGAGTGGTATTGGATTCGGGAACAAAGGCCAGCATCCTGGGCATTGAAGAAAAAGGACAACTACAGCAAAAAAAGGAGCCGCTCTTCGATAACGCATTGACCCGGTATTTTGAAAAGGAAGCCTCTGTCCTCGTAAACGTCCAGGTGCCGGCATACAGTGGCAAGGGGCCTGCCGATATAAAAGGAGAGGTCCGGTTCATGGCGATCCGCGGAGACTCCGTGATCGGCCCGCAGGACGTTCCATTCCGTTATTCCTTTACGGCCGCCGGCGAACTGGTCGCCCGGTCTGCGGGTCTGGAAGCATCGGCTTCCGCCGCGAGGAGCCTGAAGAAAAGCACGATCGATCTGGCCAATCCGGTGAGCAGGTGCGGCGGTACCGGAACGGAAGGCAGCAAATCCAAAAGCCCGCTGGGCATTTTCATCCTGGGTTTCCTTGGGGGATTGGTCGGTCTGTTCATGCCCTGCACCTTCCCCATGATCCCGCTGACCGTATCTTTCTTTACAAAAAGATCGGCCTCCCGTAAAAAAGGAATTGCCAATGCCTTTTTGTATGGATTTTTTATATTCATCATCTATGTACTGATCAGTGTTCCTTTCTATTTCCTGAAAGCCAACAACGCCAATATACTGAATACGATCTCCACCAATGTCTGGCTGAACGTTGGGTTTGCCACGGTCTTCCTGGCATTTGCCCTCTCCTTTTTCGGGCTGTTTGAGATCACCCTGCCAAGCAGCATTTCGAATTCCGTGGACTCGAAGTCGAATATCGGCAGCCTGGGCGGCATCTTTTTTATGGCCCTCACGCTGGCCATCGTGTCGTTCTCTTGTACAGGCCCTATTCTCGGCACGTTGCTGGTCGGCGCCCTGGATCAGAACGGCGGTGCGGTACAACTGACATTCGCCATGGCTGGCTTTGGGCTGGCCCTGGGATTGCCTTTTGCGCTGTTCGCACTTTTTCCCAACTGGCTTAAATCCTTACCCCGCTCCGGCGGCTGGATGAACACGATCAAGATCGTTTTCGGATTCATCGAACTGGCTCTCGCCCTGAAATATCTTTCCAATGCTGACCTGGTCTCTCATTGGGGCCTGCTGAAAAGAGAAACCTTTTTTGCGATCTGGATCCTGATCGGGACCGGGCTCGTGCTGTATCTGTTCGGCATCCTGAAATTCCATCACGATCCTCCGCCGGAAAAACTGAGCAAGGGCAGGATCACAGTCGGTCTTTTTTTCCTGGCTTTTGTCCTTTATCTGTTGCCGGGCCTGACCAATACGAGCTGGGCTAATCTGTCGCTGATCAGCGGATTTCCACCGCCGCTTAACTATAGCTGGTACCATGCTGCCGAGGAAAAGGGTCTGGAGATCAAGGTGGTCAATGATTATGAAAAAGCCCTCCGGCTCGCCAGAGAGCAGCACAAGCCGATCCTGATCGATTTCACGGGTTGGGCCTGTGTGAACTGTCGTAAGATGGAAGAAAATGTCTGGCCAAAACCTGTTGTGGAGCAATTGATCCATGATAACTATATATTGGTATCCCTGTATGTCGACGACAGGAAATCCTTACCCGACGATCAGCAGTTCCTCTTCACGACCAGCGACGGGAGCAAGAAGCCTATCCAGACCATCGGCGATAAATTTGCTACCCTTCAGTCGGAGAATTTCAAAAATGCTTCTCAGCCGCTGTATGTGGTCATCAGTCCCGATGAAAAACTGATGACCTATCCCGTCGGCTATACCCCAGATGCACAGACCTATGCCCAATGGCTGAAGTGCGGTCTGGATGCTTATAAGCAGGGCCGGTAGCCTGGTCATCCCCGCCACTCATCAAATTCCCGCTCCCGGTAAAAGGAATTTACCGTATCCTTATTGTATCAATAACTTCCAAAAACCAAAATATGCTTAGACACTCAGCTTATTTTCTCTTGTTTTCCGCAGGGTTGTGCTGGACACTTGGGTCAGCGGCGCAGACCAAGCCTGCCGCAGCGGACACGGCAAAAAAAGCGGCGCCCAAAGCCACCATTGCCGAAAAAGTGAAAAGCTCCCGGAAAATTGAAGGGCTTCTCACCATCTACCAGGATACGGCCACCGGCAGCGTACAGATCTATATCAAAAAAGATCAGCTCGGCAAGGAATTTATCTATCAGAGCTTCTCGATGGGCGGGCCCACCAGCCTTTTTCTCAATCAGAATATGATCCGTGCCACCTGGATCTTTAAGATCCGCAAGCAGTTCGACAAGCTGGAATTTTCGCAGGTGAACACGAATTTCTGGTATGACCCCTCCAACGCCGTCAGCAAAGCAGCAAACGTAGACGTGCCCGAGGCTGTATTCTATTCCGATAAGCCGGCTGCAGAAGACGAGAACGGTTATCTGATCGCCGGGGACGGATTGTTCCTGAGCGAAAAGCTGGATCCTGTGCGACCGACGCTCCCTCCCGGTCTTCCTCCGACCCTCATCTTCAACCTGGGAGCGCTCAACGCAGCCAAATCCAAATACGATAAGATCCGTTCTTATCCGGACAATACGGATGTCGTGGTCGATCTGGCCTACGATAACCCCGCTCCTTTCAACGGCGGTGGAAAAGATATTACGGATGCCCGTTATGACCGCATCCGGTTCCAGCATAGTTTTATGGAAGTGCCGCATAATGATTTCAGACCGCGCCGCGACGATCCGCGCATCGGCTATTTCTCGGAAGAGATCGATAACCTCACCACGATCGACGTTCCGAACTTCAAGGACGTGATCCATCGCTGGAACCTGAAGAAGAAAGACCCCGGCGCCGCCCTCAGCGAGCCCGTCGATCCGATCGTCTGGTGGGTGGAGAATACCACGCCTGTCGAATACCGGCAGACGATCGTGGAGGCCGGACTGAAATGGAACGAGGCGTTCGAGAAGGCGGGCTTTAAGAATGCCGTCGTCATGAAGATCATGCCGGACACGGCCACCTGGGACCCGGCCGATATCCGTTACAATACGATCCGCTGGGTATCCTCGGCGAATCCTCCCTATGGAGCGATCGGGCCGAGCTTCGTCAATCCAAAGACGGGTCAGATCCTGGGCGCCGATATCACGGTGGAATGGATCTCCGGTAGTTCGACACCCGTATCCGAAGAGCTGTACAATTCCTTTGGCGGTCTCAACCCGCTCAATGGCGGAAATGCCGCCGCTGCCGCCAATGTTCCTTATAACGGCATGAATGGCGTGGCCAGCTTTGGCCCGGAAGGCGCTGGCAATACAGCCGGTGTTTCCGCAAACCTCAGCGCCCTTGCGGGCTCCGCCCCATACCTTTCCATAGGAAGAGGACAGCCGTGGATGGGCTGCACGCTGGGACAGGAGCTGAAGGCCCAGTACACCGCCGGCCTCACGACACTGGAGGCCGACGATGCGCCACCGGCCGAGATCAAAGCGATGCACAAGCAGTTCCTTTACTATCTCATCCTCCACGAGATGGGACATACGATGGGACTAAACCACAATATGAAGGCCAGCCAACTCCTCAGCCCTGCCGAGATCAACAATACGGAGATCACGCATAAGCTGGGAACGCAGGGCTCCGTCATGGATTATCCCGCGATCAACGTATCGCTGGACCGGAGCAAACAGGGGGATTACTATACGACCAAGCCCGGCCCTTACGATCTCTGGGCTATCGAATATGGTTATACGGAGACAGACCCCGCACAGGAGGAAGCAACCCTGAGCAAGATCGCCAGCCGCAGCAGTGACCCCCAGCTTGCCTTCGGCAATGACGCCGACGACATGAGAACCCCTGGTGGCGGAGGGATCGACCCCCGGGTAATGATCAACGATCTGACCAATGATATGGTAACCTATGGGGAAGAAAGGTTCAAACTGGTGAACAAACTCATGGGCAAGCTGAAGGACAAATACAGCAAGCCGGGAAGGTCTTATACCGAACTGAGAGCGCGTTACAATACGCTGAACGGACAACGCAATTCCATGGCGGCCTCCATCGCCCGCTATATCGGTGGCATCTATGTCGACAGAAGCTATGTGGGACAGGGTTCGGCCAGCAAGCCTTTTACCCCCGTGCCGGTGGCTTACCAGAAAAAAGCCGGACAGGCGCTGGCTAAGTATGTGTTCGCACCAGATGCCTTTGACAATGACACACAACTGTTCCCGTACCTGCAACTGCAACGCCGCGGCTTCAATTTCTTCGGCATTACCGAAGATCCCAAGCCGCAGAATACGGCCCTTGCCATCCAGATGGGCGTGCTGACACAGGTATTCAGCGGTAACGTCCTGCAGCGCATCAATACGACCAGTCTTTATGGCAACACCTATAGTGTCGCCGATGTGATGGGCGATTTCACAAAGTATATATTCGAGGCCGATAAGGGTGGCGCAGTTAACCTGTACCGTCAGAATATCCAGACTGCTTTCGTGAAGGGGATGATCAATATCTCGGGGGCATCCACGGGTTATGATGAGGCATCCAGGGCGGCGGCATACAGCACATTAAGGAAAACAAGAACGTTGCTGGGAACGGCCGTCTCTCCGAACGAGCAGACCCGGGCCCACCGCGCCAATCTGGTCTTCCTCATCGACAAGGCGCTGGTCATAAAATAAATTACCGGCCTCCCCTTGGAGAACCTGCAAATAAAAGAGCCCCCAGTATCTGGGGGCTCTTTTTAATTAGGCGTCATTCTGTTCCAGCCTTTCGACAGTACTAAGGGCAAGTGCTTTTGTATCGGATGGAGGACCAGAATGACAAGAAGTTCTGGGATGCTGCGTGCAGCATTCCCGACCGGACCTTAACGAAAAAAGTCCCTGCACTGTTGTGCAGGAACTCCTGAATATTTTTTTTAGTTGATCTTTTCACAATTTGAAGTTAGCGGTTCTGTCCGTTCCCCGTTTCCTTAAGGTAGTTAAAGATTTTTAAAAAAAATCAAAGCGCAATTTTCTTCTCGGTCATCATCTTACGTAGATTGATGAGGCCGTAACGCATGCGACCCAGAGCGGTGTTGATGCTGCAATTGGTCAGTGCGGCAATTTCCTTGAAGCTCAGATCGGCGTAGTGACGCAGAATGATCACCTCGCGCTGATCTTCGGGAAGCATGTCCAGCATTTTACGTACACGGTCATGGCTCTGGCGTTTCATCATCTTGGTATCGGCGCCTTCTTCAGTGAAATTGATCACTTCGAAGATATCCCGGTCATCACTCGTACGGATGGCAGGGGTGCGTTTTACCTTGCGGAAATGGTCTACACAGAGGTTGTGCGCAATGCGCATTGCCCAGGGAAGGAATTTTCCTTCTTCGGTGTAGCGGCCGCCGCGGATGGTGTCGATAATTTTGATCAGAACGTCCTGGAAGATATCCTCGGCAAGGTATTTGTCCTTAACAAGGAAGAGAATGGAGGTGTACAGCTTATCCTTGTGGCGGATGATCAATGCCTCTAGTGCATGGAGATCACCATCGCGGAATTGATGGATAAGTTCATGGTCGGTTTTTTTGCGTAGCAATGTCATAAACTTCTACGGGTTTTTAAAAGGTGATAGGATATAACTCTGGATTTTAAACGATGGTTTGGCTTTTCAGTGTAGAAGTGACTAGTCGATAGGCTGCTGGGGTTTGGTTAGGTAATTATAAAGTAATTAACAATTTTAACAGAATGTGAACAAATACATCTTGCATTAATTGTAATTAAAGATATACAATTTTTGGAAAAAATAACATTTTGGGAATTTTTTTGTTTTTTAAATCTCCAATACCCCCATAAACCCATAAGGTTATTACTTATTTTGTCTTATTGCCCCTGCGGAATCAAAAAAATAGATGCTTTTGAACAATAAAAAACCGACCCTGCTCAGGGATTTGTGACGCTGCCATTTATTGTCAGGGTCCCGGAAATTTTAACCATTTTACCATAAGTTTGCTATTATATATATGGCTATTACCGATAAAGTTAAAAAACAGGTAAAGGAAAAGCTTACTATTTCGCCTTCGCCAGAAAAGAGTCAGCCAGAGGCAGATGCCATCAGGATCAGAGGCGCCCGGGTGCACAATCTTAAGAATATCGATGTAAATATCCCCAGAGGCAAGCTGGTGGTGGTTACCGGCGTGTCCGGTTCGGGCAAATCTTCCCTCACCATCGATACCCTGTTTGCCGAAGGGCAGCGACGCTATGCAGAAAGCCTCAGCGCATATGCCCGGCAGTTCATGGCCCGGATGAACAAGCCGGATGTGGACTATATCAAAGGGCTCTGTCCGGCCATTGCCATCGAGCAGAAGGTGATCACCCGTACCCCCAGAAGCACGGTGGGCAGCATGACCGAGATCTATGATTATCTGCGGCTGCTTTTTGCGCGTGCCGGCAAGACGTATTCTCCCGTTTCGGGACTGCCCGTCAAAAAGGACGATGTCAACGACGTAGTGGCGGCCATCATGGCCGGTCAGCCGGGGGACAGAGTGCTTATTCTCACGCCATTCAAACAAAACAAGAACCGCAATACGCGGGAAGAGCTGAATATCCTCCTGCAAAAGGGATTTACCCGCCTTTATTTCTCTGCGCTGCCCGCAACGTCAATACCGGCAGCATCGTTACCGGCTTCTCCGGCCCAGACCGAGGCCGCGTTGCCCGCAACGGCCCGGGAAGCTGGTTCTTTACCAGCTGCGCCCGGCGAGACCCTCCGTATTGAGGAGCTGCTCGAACTGGATGAGAAGGCCCTCAAAAAAAGATTCCCGGCCTCCGGGGGGGCTCCGGCTTCCGGGGTCGCCCAGACATCCGGCAGATCGGCTGCGGCGGGTGCCACCGCGACCGGCGGCGTCTACGTCCTGATCGACCGGCTGGTTGTCAAGGATTTTGATGAGGACGATCGTCACCGTATCTCGGATTCTGTGGGTACGGCCTTTTATGAAGGGGAGGGGGAGCTGCAGCTGGAAATAAACGGGGACCGCCGGATGGTATTTTCCAACCGCTTTGAATTGGACGGCATCCAGTTCGAAGAACCGGTGCCCAATCTGTTCTCCTTCAATAACCCCTTCGGGGCCTGTCCCGTATGCGAAGGGTTCAGCCAGGTCCTGGGCATCGACGCCGATCTCGTGATCCCGGACCGGAGACTGAGCGTATATGAAGGCGCCGTAGCGCCCTGGAAAGGGGAGAAGCTGGTGTGGTGGAAGGACCAGTTCGTCAAGGCGGCCAAAAAATTCGATTTCCCTGTTCACAAACCCATCTTCGATCTGACCAAACAACAGATAAAGACCCTCTGGGAAGGGAATGAACATGCACAGGGGATCAACGACTTCTTCGATGAGGTCGAAAAGAACTTATATAAGGTCCAGTACAGGGTGCTGCTGTCCCGTTACCGCGGACGGACCCTGTGCCCGGAATGCAAAGGCTACCGCCTCCGGAAGGAAGCCCTTTATGTAAAGATCGGGGGCAGACATATCGGCGAGCTTTGCGAGATGCAGGTCAAGGACCTGACCGTCTGGTTCGATGAGCTGAGCCTGAATGAATACGAGCAGCAGGTGGCCAAACGCATCCTTTTCGAGGTCCGCCACAGGCTGAAGACCCTGATTGATGTTGGTCTCGGCTATCTCACCGTAGACCGTCTGGCCAACAGTCTGAGCGGGGGAGAGAGCCAGCGTATACAGCTGACCCGTTCGCTGGGCAGCAACCTGACCAACTCCTTATATATACTCGACGAGCCATCCATAGGACTTCACTCCCGGGATACCGAAAGGCTGATCCGCGTGCTGAAGGAATTGCGCGACCTGGGCAACACCGTTGTCGTGGTGGAGCATGATGAAACGATGATGCGCGAGGCCGATTATATCATCGATATGGGTCCGCTGGCCAGTCATCTCGGCGGGGAAGTCGTAGCCGCGGGTAATTATGACGAGCTGATCGCCAATGAAAAAAGCCTTACGGGTAAATACCTCAAAGGCGAACTGAGCATCGTGCCGCCAAAGACGCTCCGGAAATGGAACCGTTCCGTTACCGTGGAGGGGGCCCGGCAGCATAATCTGAAGGATATCAACGTCGAGTTCCCGCTGAACCTGCTCTGTGTCATCAGTGGGGTGAGTGGCAGCGGCAAAACGACCCTGGTCAGACAGATCCTTTATCCGGCACTGCAAAAAATGAAAGGCGAGCCCGGTGAAAAAGTAGGTATGCACAAGGCCATCGTCGGCGACGTCGACTATCTTTCACAGGTGGAACTGGTGGACCAGAACCCGATCGGGAAATCTTCGCGCAGCAATCCCGTTACCTATATCAAGGCATATGATGAGATCAGGGACCTGTATTCCAGACAGCCCCTCAGCAAAACGCGCGGCTTCCAGCCCAAACATTTCTCCTTCAATGTGGACGGAGGACGCTGCGATACCTGCAAAGGGGAAGGGGAGCAGGTGGTCGAGATGCAGTTCCTTGCCGATGTGCACCTGACCTGCGAAGTCTGCGGGGGCAAACGGTTCAAGGAAGAGGTGCTCGAAGTCACGTACAAGGAAAAGAATATTTATCAGATCCTCGAAATGAGCGTCGATGAATCGCTGGATTTTTTCAAAGATGAAAAAGATATCCTGCAAAAGATAAGACCGCTCAGCGATGTCGGGCTGGGCTATGTGAAGCTGGGCCAGTCTTCGGATACCTTGTCCGGTGGTGAGGCGCAGCGGGTGAAGCTGGCTTCCTTCCTTGGCAAGGGCAGGGCGCAGGGCCATATCCTCTTTATCTTCGATGAGCCCACCACGGGCCTTCATTTTCACGATATCCGGAAATTGCTGGCCTCCTTCAATGCGCTTATCGAGCAGGGGCATTCCATCCTGGTCATCGAGCACAACACCGATGTGATCCGCTCAGCCGACTGGGTCATAGACCTCGGACCTGAAGCCGGTGACGGAGGTGGAAGCCTTGTATATGCAGGAGTCCCTTCGGGACTGAAGAAGGTTAAAGAGAGCTATACGGGGAAATTTATCTAGGCGCTGCCGGACATGCCAAGGCCGTCTCCGCGAATGACCCACTCCGCCGGAACTTCCCTCATTCAGTTCTTAAACTCTTTACCGGATTGGCTATAGCCGCCCTGATGGCCTGGAAGCTGATGGTCGCCAGCGCGATCAGCAGCGCAAGGACACCCGCCAGCACAAACATCCACCAGCTGATGGGAATGCGGTAGGCGAAATCCGTCAGCCAGCGGTTCATGAAAAACCAGGTCAGCGGTGAGGCGATCAGAAAAGCGATCCCGATGAGGATCATAAAATCCCTAGACAACAGGTTGACGATATTCGTGACGCTTGCGCCGACGACCTTGCGCACGCCTATTTCCTTGGTCCGCTGGATGGTGCTGTAGGACGCGAGGCCCAGCAGTCCGAGACAGGAAATAAAAATAGCCAGCACGGCGAAATTCAGGAACAGCTTTCCGAACCTTTCTTCACCACGGTATTGTTTATCGAAGAACTCATCCATAAAGAAATAGCTGAAGGGCCTGTTGGGTATGGTCTTCTGCCATGCTTTTTCTATCGAGGCGATGGTTCCGGTCACATCGCGGGCATTTAATTTTGCGGTGACCAGATTACAGCCCCTTGGTTCGATGCGCATGCTCAGGGGCTTGATGCTTTCCTGGAGCGACCTGAAATGGAAATCTTTCATCACGCCGATGATTTTTCCTTCCCGTCCCCATTGCTTGAACCGCTTGCCTACGGCCTGCTGAGCGGAGCTGTACCCGAACATTTTTACCGCCGCCTCGTTCAGGATCATGGACTGCGTGGTATCCGTACCAAAATCCCGGGAGAACGATCTGCCCGCCAGCATTTTTATCCCGAACTGATTGATATAATCGAAGTCGACAAAGAATAATTCGAGGTTGGCGATCTGCAGGTCGCCTTTTACGTTCTCGATCTCCGAATACGCGGTAGGATCACCGCCACCGGGAACGCTTGAGGACATCGAGACCGATCTGACATTCGGAGTGCCGGCCACGGATTGTCTGAATGCCTCCATTGCGGGGTCGCCCTGGGTATCGATCACCATCATCTGATCTTTATTAAAACCGAGGTCCTGGCTGCGCATATAACGCATCTGCGTATATACGATGATCGTCGCGATGATCAGGGCAATAGAGATCGTGAACTGGGCGATCACCAGCCCTTTCCGCAGCAGGATGCCTTTTACGCTGGTGACGAAGCGCCCTTTCAATACGACAACAGGCTTGAAAGAAGACAGGACCAATGCAGGATAGAGCCCGGCAAGCAGTCCGATGCCGATCGCGGCGACCAGCAGGATGATGATATAGTTTATATTCCCGAAGATGCCATGGCTGATCGTCTTGCCGGCCATCTGGTTGAACAGGGGTAGCAATAATATGCAGGCGCCGATGGTGAGTATAAAAGAGATGAGGCAAAGGATCACCGACTCCCCGATAAACTGACTGGCGAGCTGGGATTTGGCGGCGCCTACCACTTTTCTGATGCCCACTTCTTTTGCGCGTTCGGCCGAGCGTGCGGTGGTGAGGTTCACGAAATTGAAACAGGCGATCAGCAGGATGAATACGGCGACGATGGAGAAGATATACACGTTGCCCATATTGCCGGTCTTGCTGCCATCGCGGGTGGAATGCAGGTACACGGACCTCAGCGGCTCCAGCAGCAGCTTATAAGACATCTGGCTCTGCTTCATCCCTTTTCCATCTCTTTTTTCGAGGAATGCGGGAAACTTTGCGGTCAGCGCCGCAGGGCTGGTCCCCTGCTTCAGCAGCAGGAAGGTCGTTGCGCCGAAATTGCCCCATTGCTCTTCGATCTTTGGAGCGAGCTTCTGGGTGAGGGTGGACATGGACAGGAATACATCCCCATTTATCTGTGAGTTTTCCGGAATATCTTTCATGACGCCGGTGACCTTTGCGGGTTTTCCATCGCCGGTGATGAGGATGGTCTGGCCGATGGGGTTGTTGCCACCGAAATATTTTTTTGCCCCCGTCTCCGTGAGGACGATGCTGAACGGTTCTTTCAGAGCGGTCTGCGGATCGCCTTTTATCAATTTGAAATCGAACACATAGAACAGGCTTGAATCCGCCCATTGGGCATTCTCTTCCTGGAATTTGATATTGCCTTTTCTCATCAGGATATTGTCGCCGCTGACGCGGGCAAAGGATTCCACTTCGGGGAATTCTGCCTTGATGTTGGAGGGCATGGCCCAGGATGGTACGCTGAAGTTGAGGGTTTCGGTCGGCGTCTTGATATCGCATACCACGCGGTAGATCCGGTCGGCCTTGCTATGGAAGGCATCGTAGCTCAATTCGAATCGGACGTAGAGGAAGATCAGGAAACAGGCCGACATACCGACCGCCAGGCCCATGATATTGATAAAAGAAAAAACGCGGTGACGCCAGAGGTTACGGAAGGCGATCTTGAGATAGTTCCTGATCATAATTGCGGGGGATTTTGGGCAAACAGCCCACAAAGACAATACCTTAAAATTATCGGTTGATTAACAATAAGTTATGAGTTGCCTGCGGGGGTGCCTGTCCGTTTTTGATATAACGGCTGTCCGCTTTGGAATGTTACACCTGCCAATCGGTCATCGTCCCGCGATCAGCCAGCTATCCGCGATCCTGAAGCCACATGCTTGCCGCAGATTTATTGGCCTCTGTTGCCATGGTGTCTCCGTCGTAGCCCTTACCGCAGCCGGTCGACGCTTTTTACCAGTTTCTGGTCCTTATAGATGCCTCTGGCGGCAAGGATCAGCAGCACCGGAATGGCGAGGGAAAGGAGGGCGCTCAGGTCGTATGTGCCTTCTATAAATTCTTTGCTCGCCTGGTAATAAAGATAGATATTCAAAAGAGACAGAATGATGAGACCCGTGATGATCAGCAGTTGTCTTTTCCTGTTCTTGAAAATGAAAATGTTGATGACCGTCCCTGCTACGATGATCACGGTAAGGAGGAGTAGTAAAACAGTATTGGTTGCCGTCACGCTCTGAAAAACGTGTCCGTTGGTCCCAACCAGTTTATTTCCGCTGAAAAAGGAAAATTTAAAGGTCAGTGCAGCGCAGAGGGCTGCCAGTAACATCCAGATCGTTTGTATTCTTTGCAGCATAACAGATTTTTTCAGATGACAATGGTCCTGGTAAACGTTGGTTTATCCCAGCTCCGGGTACAGCGGAAATTGCTTCATAAACGCGTTCACATCTCCACGCAGGCTTGCCAGCACCGCATCGTTCTCTGCATTGACCAGGGCCTTATCGATGAACTCAACTATGGTGGCCATATGCGACTGGATCATACCCCGCGTGGTGACGGCGGGCACGCCAACGCGGATACCAGAAGTGACAAAGGCGCTCTTATCATCGAATGGGACCATGTTCTTGTTTACAGTGATCTCCGCCTTGCCCAGCGCGATCTCCGCCTTCTTGCCACTGATATTCTTATTGCGCAGGTCGATCAGCAGCAAATGGTTGTCGGTGCCGCCGGAGACGATGTCATATCCTTTATCCGTAAAGACCTTTGACATGGCCTGTGCGTTGGCGATGATCTGTTTGGCATAATCACCGAATTCAGGGGTGAGTATTTCGCCGAAGGCGATGCCCTTGGCGGCGATGACGTGCTCCAGAGGCCCGCCCTGTGTGCCTGGAAATACGGCCATGTCGATCAGATTGCTCATGGGACGAATATTTCCCTTTGTATCCTTCAGTCCGAACGGGTTGTCGAAATCCTTCTTCATCAGGATGATGCCACCGCGGGGGCCGCGTAATGTCTTGTGCGTGGTGGACGTTACAAAATGGCAATGTTCAAAAGGAGAGCTGAGCAATCCTTTGGCGATCAGACCGGCCGGATGGGCCATGTCGCACATGACCAGTGCGCCGATCTTGTCGGCGATCTTCCTGATCCGGGCATAATCCCAGTCGCGGCTATAGGCGCTGGCCCCACAGATGATCAGCTTTGGTTTTTCCTGTCCGGCCACTTTCTCCATCATATCGTAATCCACCAGTCCGTTCTCTTTCTTTACGCCGTAGAACACGGGTCTGTATAGTTTGCCCGAAAAATTGACGGGCGAGCCATGTGTTAAATGACCACCCATGCTCAGGTCGAGCCCAAGGATCGTATCACCCGCCTGGAGGACGGCCAGCAATAAGGAGGCGTTAGCCTGTGCGCCGCTATGGGGCTGCACATTTGCATATTCGCAGTCGAAGATCTTTTTCAGCCTGTCGATAGCCAGCTGCTCGACCTGATCCACGATCTCGCAACCGCCATAATACCTTCTTCCGGGATAGCCTTCCGCATATTTATTCGTGAGGACGGTGCCCATGGCCTCCATCACCTGAAGGGAGGTAAAATTTTCGGAAGCGATCAGTTCAATGCCATGACGCTGGCGTTCCAGTTCTTTCTTTATAAGGTCGAAAACTAACGTATCTCTTTGCATGGCGCAAAAATAGGCCAACTATCCATAAAATGCACAAGCACAGCCGGAAAAACTTAAATAAGCGACTGAAAGAATAAAATTCACTATTTTCACACGCGTTTATACCATATATTTTCAAATGAAAGCGATCATTCCGGTAGCCGGCGCTGGCACGAAATTACGTCCGCACACGTATACGCAGCCCAAGGCCTTGATTCCATTAGCAGGAAAGACTATTCTTTCCATCATTGTCGACCAGTTGATGGAAGCGGGTATCCATGAATTCATCTTCATCGTTGGATACCTGGGCGAAAAGATCCAGGATTTTGTCAAGCAGAAATACCCGCAGCTCACCGTTCATTTCGTATTTCAGAACGAGCGGTATGGGATCGGACATGCTGTCCTGCTCACCAGGGACATCGTGGGCGAGGATGAGGTGTTTATCGTGCTCGGAGATACGATCTGCGAATATAATGTAAAGGAAGTGCTGAGCATGCCGCATTCGCTGCTTGGCGTCAAGCGGGTGGATGATCCCCGGAATTTTGGCGTGGCCGAGCTCGAGGACGATGGCAGTATCGACCGGGTAGTGGAGAAGCCGCAGATCCCGAAGTCGAACATGGCGCTGGTCGGCATCTACCGGATCAAAGAAAGTTCCTATCTCTTCAATTGTCTCGAAAATAATATCCGCAACCAGCTCACCAGCTATGGCGAATACAATCTCACCGATGCAATAGAGTGCATGATCCGCAACGGGGTCAAGTTCCATTCTTTCAAGGTGCAGAACTGGTTCGACTGCGGAAAAAAAGAGACGCTCCTCGACTCCAATGCCAAACTGCTCAAGAAATTCGGCGGCACCATTGCGCCGGACCATCAGTTCGAGAATACGATCATCATCCAGCCGGTGAGCATAGCGCCCGGATGCGATATCCGTAACTCCATCGTCGGCCCAAATGTGGCCATCGGGGAAAAGACACACGTGAATTATTCCATCATCAAGGATTCCATCATCGGCTCTTTTGCCGACCTCTACGATATCGTCCTTACCCATTCCCTAATCGGCAGCGATACGGAAGTAAAGGGAGAATCCCGTAGTCTCAATATAGGGGATAACACCGAGATCGATCTGGGCGAATCTTAATAATCAGCTCATTGTGCATTTCCTCATGGCCTCTCCGGATCGGCACCCGGCAAGGCATCCCCATCGCCCAGCCCAGGGTAAACAGGTATTATTATCAGCGGTTTGCAGGAATGCAAAAATTCAGGTAAATTGAGTATGCGAAAAAACTGGTCTATGAGAAACATCAAAAAACTGCTGCTGCTGGCGCTGATCTTCCCGCTCGCCTTGTGTGCAAAGGCTCATAATAACGGCAAGATAGAAGGCGTATTACATGGCTACGTAACGGATGCGATTACAAAGAAACCGTTGTCCGGTGTAATGGTCTCGGCTATCGTACCGGGTACCAACAATCTCAAAGAAGTATTGACGGATGCAGATGGTTATTTCCGTTTTGTCCAGTTGCCCGGCTCCCAGGTGACGGTGCAGTTCGACAAGAAAGGATACCAGTCAGCCAAACGCCCGAACGTGGCGATCAAAGAGAAGACAGCCGTGAAGCTTAATATAGAATTTCTGCCCGAAGAAATTGCCGGGGACGATGGGAATTCAGAATACCCGTTGCTGCGCATGATACAGAACAGCTGAGCATTTTAAGAAGACGACTCAGAAGGCAGCGGCCCCAATCCCCGGCGGCGACGTTCTTCTTCAAACGATCGCGGCGCAGGTCCTGCGCCAAATGAAAACAGGACTGAGAGCAGCCCCGTTTTTTCTACACTACACATGAGACTTAATCTATACTGATTTCAGGAATTTCGCTGGGAGAAATTCTTTTTTCGACAATTCCGTTTTCTTGAAGATCTTTCCGTTCTCCTCTATAAAATAATTTCTGTATTTGTCCTGCACGCGCCAGGGTTGTTCACGGCCATCGATCAGGAGAGCGCCTCCCCTGAATTCGATGACATAATCTTTCCCCATATCGATCAGCCTGTCCATCTCCATCAGCCACAACATTTCACGGTATCTTATTAATTGTTCGTTCGTTTTTTCCATTTTTCATGTGTTTGGGCATTTGCAAAACGACTTACGATAATCTTCGTATAAAAATACGAGAGTTTTCGTAAATTCAAAGATTTGAGAGATTTTTTTTATAAAAAAATCAGCCCGACGCGGGGGAATGCTTTATGGGCCTGGATGGGCTAGTTCTAGCTTTTCTTAAAAGCCCATTTCCACATGGTCTTCCAGGTGACTTTTTTGCCATACATGAGGATGCCGGTGCGGTAGATCTTGCCGGCCAGCCAGGTGGTGAACAGGAATCCGCCGATCAGTGAGGCCATGGAGAGGCCCAGCTGCCACCAGGGCACGGTGCCGGGGACGCCAAAGGGTATCCGGGCCATCATCATGATAGGGGAGCTGAAGGGTATGATACTTGCCCAGACGGCCAGGGTCCCTCCGGGGTCCTGAATGGCGACAGACATAATGATAAAGGAGAAGATGACGGGCATGGTGATGGGCATCATCAGGGCCTGGGCTTCCTGGGGATCTTCGTTTACGGCACTGCCGACGGCGGCGAACAGGGAGGAATAGAACAGGTACCCCCCGATGAAATAGAACAGGAAGCAAAAGATGATCAGCCACAGGTTGACGGCATGAAGGGCGCTGGTTATCCCCGAGAGCTTCTGGGCCGTCTCCCCGACCTGCACCGCAGAGGCATTCCCCATGGCATTGGCCTGCTGGATCTGCTGTACCTCTTTCCAGATATTATCCGGGATAAAGCCCTGGACAATAAAGGCGAGGGAGAATAACAGGATGATCCAGAGCAGGAACTGGGTCAGACCGACGGCCCCGATGCCGGTGATCTTTCCCATCATCAGCTGGAAAGGCCGGACGGAGCTGACGATGACCTCGGCGATCCGGTTAGTCTTTTCTTCCATTACGCCGCGCATCACGGCGGCTCCGTAGATAAAGGTGAGGATATAGATCAGCAGCCCGCTGGCATACCCGATGGCGTAGGACATACCCTGGCTTGATGCCCTTGCCTGTTTACCCTGATCTTCAAAGGTCTGTAGTTCCGCGATATCGGAAGCCTTGCGGATCGAGTCAAGCCTGCTGCGGCTGATGCTGGTCTTCTCATAGATCATATGATCGGTTATGGCGCTGTTGACGCGGCCTTTCAGGTCTTCTACCCCGGACAGCCCCAGCTGCTTTTTATATTTCAGCCGGTATATGACTTTTGTGCCTTCCTGCAGCGGAGGGATGATGAGGACGGCAGAACAGCCCTTACCCTCATAATTCAGTGTATCCAGCGCCGGAGAGAAATCGAAGACGATCGAGGAGTCGCTCTTCAGATAGTCTTTGAAATAGCCATTGGCGTCGACCACGGCGATGCGGTGCCGGGTCTGCCCCTTAACGGCCAGCAGCACCGAGCCTGCAATAAACAGGACGATCACCAGCGGCAACAAAAAAGTGGTGAGTAAAAAAGTTTTATTCCGCACCCGTGTCAGGTATTCTCTTTTGGTGATCAGCCAGATCTTGCTCATGTGATTTTTTTAAGCGGTGACGGGTTGGAACTGGCGGGCGAGGGGAGTGCCTTCCACCAGCTTGATGAAAATATCGTTCAGGGAAGGCAGCAATTCGCTGAAGGAAGTGATGCCCACATTTTGCCGGATAAAATATTCCAGCACATCGTTGGGCCGCGATCCTTCCCGGATCCTGACGACCAGGCTCTGATCTTTGTGACCCACTACTTCGAAGGCGGGAGAAGAAATAGCCGTGTCGGGCCCGATGCTTGCGCCAGCCAGCACATGCCCGGTATCGGTGACTGCCTGACCGGTTCCGGCGTTGAAACCCGCCCCCTCCAGCCCGATGCTGAAAAGATTTTCCTTGAACTGTTGTTTTATTTCGGGCACGCTGCCATCGAGTATTTTTTGTCCTTTGTTCACAAGGATGATATGCTGGCAGATCTCTTCCACCTGCTCCATCCGGTGGGTGCTGAAAATAATGGTGCTGCCTTTACGGGCGAGGTTGAAGATCTCGTCTTTGATGAGATTGGAGTTCACGGGGTCAAGGCCGCTGAAGGGTTCGTCGAGGATGATCAGCCGGGGCTCGTGCAGGACGGTGATGACAAACTGTAATTTTTGTCCCATCCCCTTGCTCAGGTCTTCCACTTTTTTACCCCACCAGCTCTGCATCTCCAGCCTGACAAACCATTGTTTTACTTTTTCGGTGGCGTCCTGCTTGCTCAATCCTTTTAGTTGAGCGAGGTATACGGCCTGCTCGCCGATCTTCATTTTTTTATACAGGCCGCGCTCTTCGGGCATATAGCCGATGTCGCCAATATTTTTTATTGGATCGAAAGGCTTACCGTCGAAAAGGATCTCCCCTTCATCGGGGTAAAAGATGCCGGTGATCATCCGGATCAGGGTAGTCTTCCCCGCGCCGTTGGGTCCCAGCAGGCCGAAGATGGACCCCTTCTTCAGGGTAAAGCTGATATCATCTACCGCTTTCTGCGTAGCAAAGTATTTTTTCAGGTGGTTTACCTGCAGGATATCCATAAGAGGCCGTTTGGTGTGCGAAAAATTTCTCTGCCGGCCGTCAGGGGTGACACCGGTGTTCAAATATACTATAAGTCGGCGATCCTGTCTGCCACTCTTTCCCCGTCCATGGCGGCGCTGACGATCCCACCTGCGTATCCAGCCCCTTCTCCGCAGGGATACAGGTTCTTTATCTGGGGATGTTGAAGGGATTCCGGGTCACGGGGAATACGGACAGGGGAAGAGGTCCTTGACTCTGTGGCGACCACAACGGCCTCATCCGTGAAATACCCTTTCATCTTTTTCCCGAAGGCCGTAAAGCCCAGGCGGAGGCTTTCATATATCAATGGCGGCAGCACCTCCTGGAGTGGGGTGGAATGGAGACCGGGGACATAGGAGCAGGAGGGGAGGGAGCCCGATGTTTTTCTGGCTACGAAATCGGTCATCCGCTGAGCCGGGGCAACAAATTTTCCTCCTCCCCCTTCAAAAGCTTTTTGTTCGACGCTCTGCTGGAAATACAGGGCGGCCAGCGGGCCATGTTTTTCAAAAGCCGACCAGTCTTTTTCTTCCACGCTGACGACGATGCCGGAATTGGAGAAGGGATTGTTGCGTTTGGACGGCGACCATCCGTTGACCACCAGTTCACCCGGAGCGGTGGAGGCCGGTGCTATAATGCCGCCGGGGCACATGCAGAAGGAAAAGACCCCTTTTCCTCGTACTTGTTCTACAAGATTATAGGACGATGGAGGGAGCCATGGCGTTTTTACACCCTTTTCCCGAGGCTCATCACCGGAGGAGATCAGTTGACCGGGTTGCACTCCGTATTGAATGCTGTCGATAAGACTTTGCGGATGTTCGATGCGGACGCCAAGCGCGAAGGGCTTGGCGGCGATCAGGATTTTTTCCTGGTGCAGGAGGTGAAAGATATCCCGTGCTGAATGACCGGTGGCGAGGATCACATTATCGGCTTCGAACTGATCACCATCCGCCGTCCTTACTTCTTTTATACGATCGCCCTGTAGAATTAATCCGGTTACTTTTTTTTCGAAGAGAAGGACTCCTCCGCTGTCCGTGATCTGTTGCCGCATGGCTTGTATGATCTGGGGAAGCTTATTGGTCCCGATATGTGGATGCGCATCATAGAGAATATTGTTTTCCGCGCCGAATTGAACGAAGAGATGAAGGATCCTGCCGATATCGCCTCTTTTGGTGCTGCGGGTATATAATTTACCATCGCTGTAGGTTCCAGCACCGCCCTCCCCATAACAATAATTGCTTTCGGGGTTGATAATTCCTTCTTTATTTAACAGAGCAAGGTCTCGTCTGCGAGATCGGACATCTTTTCCTCTTTCGAGCAGAATGGGTCTTATCCCTTTTTCGATCAGTTTGAGGGCAGCGAATAAGCCGGCGGGTCCAGCACCGATGATGATGACTTTTTTTGCAGCGTTGGGTAGTTCGGGGAAATGCAGTTTTATATGCTCTCTGTCCTGATAAGGCTCATTGATAAACACATGGAGCGTAAGCATGATATGAACCTGTCTTCCGCGGGCATCGATGGAGCGCTTGAGCAGGTAGAAGCCTGAAATATCTTTTACGGGAACAGCAGCAGCCCTGGCGGCATGCTCCCGGACGGCGCTGTCGGTGGCGGCTTCCGACGGTAGTAATTTTAATTGAAGGGTTTGTTGCATCTTGTCGGTTCTCAGGCGAGCCGGCAAAGGTAGTGGAATTATTTTTTGCTTATTCCAGGAGCCAGGAACAGAGTATGTTCCTTATATACAAGTGATTAACGAGACGAAAGGAATACCCATTCACCCTAAATCGAAAATATCAGTTTTATATAAAAAAATTTCAAAAAAACATACCGATTTATTTTATAAAAAAAGCAGCCCGATTTTAAAATGGAATCAAATAATTTGTATCTTCAACTACTTCTCAACAAACTCTGCATATATGAAGAAAGGTTCGTTAATATCGAAACTTAAGTTTTCTTTCTTCGTACAAAGCAAGCCTGAACCAGGCTGGCGGGTTCAAGGTCTACAGTATTCTGAATTCCACAATTGTCGTTTGACGCCCGAAGGGTAGATTGTAAAGCAATCACTTCTGCATGCGGGTCAATGTGCATAAGTCTTATCAGATACGAGTTGAAACGGGTAGCGATGATCTGAAAAAAAGCGGATCTTATTTTTGACGGGTCTTATCACAGCCAGGCTGGATTTGAGTTTTATGAAAATTGAAGGGCTAAATCGGGCTAAATACCGGGCTATGTTCAAAAGGGAAAAAAGAAGTGAATAAAAAGTTTTTTATTTAATAAAAAGTTTTGATATTCGCCGCCCTGCGTAACTTTTACAGAATCCAGCATCCTTTTAAAAATCGGGAAAATTACAATTCTTAAATCGGCATAAAAATTGGTTATAGAATAATGGCAAAAACGTTTGAAAAAGTCTGGAGTAATTGCTTGGAAATAATCAAGGACATCGTAGAATGGCAGCATTATAAAACGTGGTTCGAGCCGATAAGACCGGTTGAGTTGAAGACCAATATTTTGGTGATCCAGGTTCCCAGCCAGTTTTTTTATGAATACCTGGAAGAGCACTATGTAAATTTATTAGCAAAGACCCTGAGGCGTATCCTGGGTAAAGAGGCAAGATTGGAATACCGGATCATGGTGGACAGCGGTAATCATCAGAACAAACCTCTCACGATGGATGTACCGGCGCATGGGTATAAAACATTTTCCAATAACGAAATGGATTTTCCTTTAATCATAAATAATCCAGTAAAGAATCCCTTCGTCATCCCCGGGTTGAAGAAGATGCAGATCGATGCGCAGCTGAACCCTGTGTATACGTTCGATTCTTTTATAGAGGGAGATTGCAACCGTGTCGCCCGCAGGGCCGGTAAAACGGTGGCCGAAAAACCGGGCGCCAATTCGTTTAATCCATTGGTGATCTATGGGGGAGTTGGACTGGGCAAGACGCATCTGGCCCAGGCGATCGGAAATGAAGTAAAGCGTCTTCACCATAATAAGGTGGTCTTATATGTAAGCTCCGAGAAATTCATCAATCAGTTCGTCGATCATAGCCGGAATAATGCGATCAATGATTTCATACATTTCTATCAGCTGGTGGATGTCCTGATCATCGATGACGTACAGTTCTTTAACAGGGCTGAAAAATCACAGGATGCTTTTTTCGCCATATTCAATCATCTGCACCAATCCGGCAAGCAGCTGATCCTTTCTTCGGACAAGCCGCCCAAGGATCTGGAGGGTGTGCAGGAGCGTTTATTGAGCCGGTTTCGCTGGGGATTGAGCGCCGATCTGCAAGTGCCTGATTATGATACCCGTATCGAGATCCTCGAACGAAAGATGAAGAATGATGGATTGGAAATGCCCAAGGAGGTCGTAAAATATCTGGCTTATAATATCAACAGCAATGTCAGGGAGTTAGAGGGCGCACTGATCTCGCTTTTGGCACAATCTTCGCTCAATAAGAGGGAAATCGACCTCGAATTGGCCAAAAAAGTGCTCCGTAATTTCGTGAAAACTAGCAGCAAGGAGATCACCATCGAAACTATTCAGCGTATGGTATGCGAATATTTTGATGTGTCCTATGACAAGTTGCTGCAAAAGACCCGCAAACGTGAGATCGTGCAGGCCAGGCAGATCACTATGTACCTTGCCAAGGCGTTTACCAAGAATTCACTCAAGACGATCGGCGAGCATTTCGGCGGTCGCGATCATACCACGGTTATCCATTCCTGCCAGACGGTAAAAGATCTGATGGATACGGACAGTCTCTTCCGGGAGAATGTAATGGAATTACAGCAGAAAGTTCAGCTGGCGGCCATGTAAGCGGCGGGCGCTGGCCCTTCGCCAAACCATTCCGTGTTTGCCGGGTTCCGGTTCCCATTTGCCTCCTCCTCACCCCGTTATCCAACCCGTTTTTTAAAACATATTCGAGCCCTTCCGCCAGCAGCGGAGGGGCTTTTTTGTGCCCTAAAAAAAGTGCCACCCATTTTGGGTATCCAACGAATTAATCTTTACTTTTGCTACCCCTTCGAAGCCCCGCTTCACGGCAAATCCCGCAACATGACCCGGGTATTTGTCGCAGCACCGGACGAGACGAGGGAATGATGGAGAGGTGCCTGAGTGGCCGAAAGGAACGGTTTGCTAAATCGTCGTACGGGTTACACTGTACCGTGGGTTCGAATCCCACCCTCTCCGCCAGTTCGAAGCGCAAATGACTGATTTATAGTTATTTGCGCTTTGTTATTTTAGACGTGTAGCGAAAAGTGTAGCAAAATATTAACGGAATTATTTAGCCATTCTGCGCAATTGAATTTCAAAATATACCGTATTATAGGAAAGAAAAACTCTTTTCATATCGATTACCTAATCACGGGATTTAGCTTCATATTCTTCTCCCAGGCATTAAATACCTTTAATTCTTCTGGGTTAAGCGTATTAGCAGTGAATTCAATTTCAGTTGACAAAGAAGCGCGGTCTTGTGGGGTGGGTTGAATATCATACCGGACAATTGGGCATCCCATTTTCGCACTTAATTGATTGTCTATCCGAACCAAGGTTTTTTTTCCGCATAGAAGGTAACAGATAGTTATTTGCTTCCACGGACCAGTTTTCGATTCAATAGTATTTACCAGCCTGACCCTTTTATAGCTTATATTTTTTATTATTGTGTCTGCCAGTTTTCCAATAGGCTCAGTAATGTGAAAAGAATGAGGGGCATAAAAATTCCATCCTCCAAACACAGCAACAGAATCCGGCTGAGTATATTTTTTTATGATTCTGGCTGTGTCTGAAAATGTTTTATAATCGTAAAACGATTTGCTGCGGAGGTCGATGAAAGTATAAAACTCCGTTGACAGTTTCCGTGTTTCAATTCCTTTGGGGTCTACGAAAATTGATATGCCCTTTATCTCCTCTATTACAAAACTATCCATGTACCATATCCTCAAATCGGGTCCCCAGAGGGGTTGACTTATGTATTCCTGCAATGCAGGTTTATAAAATTTACTTGATTCCGTAATTAGTCCACAATAGCTACATTCTTTTTGTGCATTGCAGGAATATGGAAAAGTACATAATTGCCAAGAGATACATATCGCAAATACTATTCTGCTACTCATTATTTCTATAAAAGTATTGTAACTATTGGAAATAATCGTTAAAAATAAAGTAATGAGTTATTGTGGGGAGATAATACTGATTTCCATCAGATCGTGTTATAACTCCGGATATCGAACTTGACGCGGTGTAATCTGAATAAGATGTAGCATTATATTCCAACCACGAATAACCAGGTGAGGCTACAAGAGCCGAACCTTGATGAATGATATTAGTAAAATGTCCTCCTAATGGCTGACTGGAATTCAGTACGCCGCTTAATGTTTCGGTAGATGTGACAGTCCACAAAAGATCGGGGTTACTAGCAACAACCCACGGAGCTAATCTGTTTTGTCCTATCTCGGGTTCTGAATCATCGCCCCCCGAAGAACCGCCACCGCCTCCACCGCCGTCACAAGTTGTATACAGATATGTTGAACCTATTTCATCTCCGCTGTCTGTGTCATACTCGACCCAATACCATGCTATGCAGTCAGCACCATATTGATCAACCGGCCCATTTGTCACCTCTGTAGTCTTGGACTTCGGCTGTCTGAGACTAGCAGAAGTCATAGAACCTTTTCCATAATTAAATTCAAAGAACAGCGTTTCCTGGAGATTGAGAAATCTGAACCTACCGCTAACTTCAAGCTTCTTTTGGTTAAAGATGTTGTGAAAAGTATTGTCAGGAATCTTAGTTGTCGTTTGACTTTCAGGTATATACTGAACAATATTTCCTTTTCTTATTTTCCCGGATTCATTTAACACTAAAACCAGGCTATAGATAGGGTTTTGGGTTGTACTGAATAGTTGATTATTATTTTTGATTGAATAACCATCCTTTATAGGAACAACGATTAGTTTTTCCTTTTCATTAAGATGTTCAATTCCGACTTTGTTAAAATCCAGATGTTCGTTTAACGCCTTAATGTTTTCATTTTTAATTTGAATGGTTGTTGATTTTTGACTTTCTAACCAAGCATTCACTTGATTGGAGATTGACAGATTGGGGTATGTTAAGGTTCCATCTTTTTTGCAGCTATAGAAAATCATTAACAGGCATAGAATTGCCAGGAATGGAGTTGTTTTTTTCATAAAAAAGGTTTGGTTAGGTTTTGTTTAATTTTTATTAAGATAATTATTTTTGAAATACGCTGATTTCTGTAAATTCATTTTGCGTAATTATACGTATCCTTTCGGAAGAGCCGAAGATGTACTCTAATGGGCTTTAATGGGCTGGAACGGAGGTACTCCTTCGAGTCTTACGTTTCACCCATACAGTGCATCCGCTCTCTTTTTCGTTTTCCGGAAAATATCATCGTTAATGAGCTTCCCACCAGGGATTGGCGGGAATTACCAATAGCAGTACCTTCATCCTCCAAAGACGACTGATAATAATAGGAGGCAATATGGGGATGTTAAAACTGAAATATGTAATATTAAATTCAACCATTCTTTTTATTGTTACCTGTATATTAGAAATGACTTTACATGAATTCGGCCATTATTTTGCATCGATCATTGTAAATGCAAAAGGGATTTCTATTCATCATAACTATGTTTCTAATGTGGACGAAGAATTACCATTAACAAGTATACTGTTTATTAAAGGTGCAGGTCCATTCGTGAGTTTGATGATTGGGATAGTTTTTCATTTAGTTTGTTCCAGGCAGAAAAGACGAAATGTTGCTTTTTTATTCAATCTCTATATGGCTGCATTTGGTTACATAGGTTTTTTCGGTTATTTGATGATAGCGCCAATTTTCACATCCGGTGATACGGGCTATATTTGTTCGGCACTTAAATTTCCAATCTGGCTGACGATTAGTATTGCTGTTTCAGGGGGAGTGATATTGTATTTATTGGTTAGAAAGCTGATGAAGTATTTTGTGGAAATGGGTTCAAAAGAAATACTTGATCAAAGAAAAACAAGGATTTCATTTATTCATTCTTTACTATTGTTGCCTGTCTTATTGGGAATACCTTTTACAACAATTTTGAATCTACCCATTGAAGCAATAATAAGTTTAATAGCACCGATCTGTAGTCCATTTACCCTGTTGTGGGCCTATGGTAATGCGCTAAATAGAAACAGTCATCTGAAAACAACGAATGATCATTTTGATAGACTAAACAAGTTTAATTTTGTGCTCATCATTCTATTAATACTCACAATGCTCTACAATAGAATACTGGTAAACGGGATTTACTACAACTAAAACAATTGCTTTAATTTTAATTTTCAGTTACTGGAATATAAATATCAAATGTAGCTCCCTTATTTAACTGACTTGTTGCCGTGACGATGCCGTTGTGATTTTCGACAATTTTTTTTACGATGGCAAGCCCTATGCCTGTGCCTTCATATTCTTCTCTACTATGAAGTTTTTGAAATACCTCAAAGATGCGATCTTTATATTCCGGCTCGAAGCCTATGCCGTTATCGGTAACGCTGATGTGGCAATAGCTTTTCGCACCCACTAATTTTGCATTGTTTAATTTATTTCCTTTTACAATTCTACTCTTTATTAATATATGGGGCGGCCGTTTGGGGCTTGAAAATTTGAGCGCATTACGTATGAGATTGTGCATGAGTTGGCGAAACTGAAAAGGAATGAGGTTCATTTCGCACATCTCGGTTGCTTCAATAATTGCATGCTTTTCTTCAATATTTTCTTTGAGTTCGGCTTTAACTTCCTCTATGATTATATTTAAATCAATTTTTTCAAACTTGCGTTCGGCAATGTTCGTACGGGAATAAACAAGTAAATCTTCGATGAGTTGTCGCATTCTTCCAGCAGCGGATTGTATCCGGTGGAAATAATCTTTTCCGGCGTCGGATAGGTTTTGAGTTTCTTTTTCGAGAATTCGCCCTGCTAAAGTTTGTATTTTGCGTAAGGGTTCCTGCAAATCATGGCTTGATATATAATTGAATGCAAGAAGTTCAGTGTTAACAAGGACTAATTCCTCGGCCCGCTTTCCTTTTTCTTCGTTTTGAAAGGCCAATTCTTTATTAGCAATAATTAGCTCTGCTGCACGCTTTTCTTTTTCTCCGTTCTGAAAGGTCAGTTCCTGATTAGCAATGATCAACTCAGCTGCCCGCTTTCCTTTTTCTTCGTTTTGAAAGGCCAGCTCTTTATTAGCAATGATTAGCTCGGCTGCACGCTTTTCTTTCTCCCCGTTCTGAAAGGTCAGTTCCTGGTTAGCAATGATCAATTCCGCTGCTCGTTTTTCTTTTTCATTGTTTTGAAAGACTAACTCTATGTTAGCAATGCCTAATTCCACTGCCCGCTTTTCTTTCTCTCCATCTTCAAAAGCAAGTTCTATATTAGCTAGGCCCAACTCTGCTGCCCTTTTTCCTCTCTCATCTTTTTGAAAGGAAAGTTCATTTCGGGCCACGATAAGCTCTGCGAATAGCTTTCCCTTCTCTTCTTTTTCAAAACATAGTTCTTCGCGAACTAGTATTAACTCTTCTTCAAAGGATTTATTTGATATAGCCATACTATCCCTCAATTTTTTATTTTAAAAATGCAGTTACTTGCTATGCTAAAATTTTTAATTTCATTTCAATGCAAAATATTTTCAAATGGCTTCCGAATTGATCAAAGCGTTTTCTCCCGTTAGAATAAAATTATTTTTTGTTCTTTTTAAGCTAATTTCTTGCATTATAAGAGTAAGTGAATAATGGATTACTCTTTTTAATTGTGAGAAATCGGACGGTTTTCGAATAAAATGTTGAGCACCGTTTTGAAATAAGCGGTCTATTACATCTTGTTCAGAAGAGGTGGAATACAGAATTACAGGAAGCGATTTCAATTTGTCGTTAAGCTTTATCTCCGCTAAACATTCAAAACCATTTTTGCGAGGCATATTTACATCCAGGAAGAGGACATGAGGAAGCTGGCTTGTATTTTTTAAAAGCATCTTCATTAGTTGATCGCCGTCATTCACAATTGTAAGGCGCGTGGATAGTGGCAGTTCCTCTAGTGCTTCTTTGAATAAGAGGCAATCATCTATGTCGTCATCGGCAAGTAGCACCCGAACCTCGTTGGCAGCCATATACAAAATTATTTTAGTGACATTATTTGCTTTTCGCTAACGAGCGTTGGCTGAGTCCTTTAATTGTAGGGTGTTTGTTTTAGCGTTTGATATGTAAACATTACGCAGAACTCATAAAAATACGGAACTCCGTGTTAAAATCGTAATCTAAACTCCTGTTCAGAAATATGCTTTTGATGTTATATACTTAGATGAAAAAGTTACATTATTCACGCATTTACAAGGATACGGAAAGCCTGATTCCCTTATAATTATAGAAAATGGTCAGAAGTCTGTTGTTTGGCATTGGCACAGGCCGTTTTTCCTTTATCAAATTTAAAAGCCTTCAAATCGTTGGATCTGAAGGCTTTTAAGGTCGAAGTCCGATGCCTTATTTTAAGCGAAAAGGAATTACGCCAGTCCGAGCTTAGGTTTTACCCATTCGACCAATCGGGAGATAGAGTCGTCCGATTCCGGAGCGCGGCCGGCAGCCATCTGGAAAGTATGCTGCATACCGGGGAAAATATCAAGGCTTACCTCGACGCCGGCTTTCCTGGCACGCTCCGCCAACCGAAGACTGTCATCCAAAAGCACTTCGTCACCGCCCACGTGCATACAAACCGGTGGCAGACCCTTCAGATCAGCATACAGAGGGTTCGCATAGGGGTCCCGGGGATTGCCGTTTTCCCCGAGAAACATATCCGCTAACGATTTTACCCACTCCCGGTTAAGAAGAAGATCCTTGCCGTTATTGGATTTCATGGATTCTCCGGTTGCCTCCATGTCGAACCATGCGGAAATAGGCATCGTTGCAGCCGGAATGGGCAGGCCCTTGTCACGGACAAGCAATAGGGCAGTTATTGAAAGTCCGCCTCCGGCCGAATCTCCAATAAAGGCTATATGGTTTGCCGGGATTCCCTGGTCTAATAGCCACTGATAGGCCGCCAGTGTATCATTGATCTGGGCAGGATGTACGTGTTCAGGAGAACGGCGATAGTGTAAAATCAAGGCCCGGCAGCCGATAGCCCTGGCAAAGTGGGCGAAAAACTTTCTGTGCGTATACATCGAGCCGCTGAAAAACCCTCCGCCGTGAAGGCACAGGATCACGCGGTCCCCAATACATCCTTTCGGAACAGCCCACATGGCAGGCACACCACCCGCGTTGGTTTCGATGTAGTCGACACCACCCGGCTCTGCGGTAAGACCTGCCCAGTTTTCACCAAAGTCACGCGCTGCGTCAAGTGATTCATGCTTTGTTGATGCAGCCACGATCTTAAGCCACCAGTTGCCCACCTCTTCCACTTGTTTGCTTGGTTTGTTTGGCGCTTTTTGTTCTGTTTTAGTAGTCATAGTTTGTAGCGTTTTGTTTGTCTGATGTTTTTCCATTTTTGAAAGGCTGGACAAAGTTGTACAGTTAATGGCGGAAATAGAACCAGCATTTATGACTTCTTAAGGGGGGATTTGTGACAGGAAATAGTATTAAATTTGAATAGCTTATTCACAAAGTACCATGAAAAAAATATCATTGTTGATACATGAAGATGTTTATTCATCTGCTGTTGCCAGTGTCATAGACTTGTTCGCAGGCGCGAATTGGTGCCTTGAGCAATCCGGTAGATCACCAGCTTTTAAACTGGAATTGGTGAGCGAAAGGGCAGATGATATACAATTGGATGTTCCTGCCCGGTTTATCTGCCATAGAACAATAGAAAAAGTGACTCAAACCGATCTGATCATCATTCCGGGATTCAACGGAGACAATAACGCTATCCTTAAAAAATATAAAGCCGTTATTAACTGGATAAAGGAAATGAACAAATCGGGAACAGAAATAGCCAGCATGTGTGTGGGTAGCTTCTTTTTAGCAGAAGCGGGTCTGTTAAACGGAAAAACAGCCACCTCTCACTGGGCGGCAACTGATGAGATGCAATTACGTTACCCGTTGATCAACGTAAAATCAGACAGGGTCATTACCGATCAGGATGGGATTTATACCGGCGGAGGCGCTTTTGCTGCATTAAAGCTGATATTATACCTGATCGAAAAATTTTGTGGACGGGATACCGTCCTTTTGGTCAGCAAACGGTTTTCCATCGATATAGATCATGCAAGCCAGGCGCACTTTGCCGTATTTACCGGGCAGCACCAGCATGATGATGATGAAATTCTTAAGTCTCAAGCCTATATTGAACAAAATTATTCAACTGATATATCTATTGACCATGTTTCGACCCTGATGAATACAGGAAAGCGGAATTTTATCCGCCGCTTCAAAGCTGCTACCAACAATACACCGATAGAATATCTTCAGCGTGTAAGGATAGAAGCGGCTAAAAAGGCATTGGAAGATAAAAATCTGCAATTAAATGAGATCATGGAAATAACGGGTTATGGGGATATAAAAACATTCAGAATGGTTTTTAAAAAAATGACTGGTCTTTCCCCCAGGGATTACCGAAAAAAATATGCGAGAAATGTGAATGTTCTATAACGCTGGTGCCCCATCCTCCCAGATTACCGGAACTCCGCGCCGCCGGGGCGGTCGGTATGCCTTTTTTGTCTAAAGTTTTCCCCTGTTCGTCGAAAAAATTTATCACTCCGGGAGCGCGCTTATAATTTCAGGAACAATCTATCATCAACATGAGTAAGCAACTGCTTTCATCGGTTATTCTCTGTCTGTGCCTATATACCGGCGCAATAGCGCAAACACTATATGTAGATGCCGTAAAAGGAAAGGACGGCGCTAGCGGGACCCTTTCCGAGCCGCTGGCAAGCCTCCAGCAGGCGGTGACGCTTGCAAAAGCGTTCACCGGCAAAGCCACCATCACCATTAAAATTTCGCCCGGCTTATACCAGTCTTCAGGCCTGCTGACGATTGAAAGTGGGTATGCGGCCGGTGACACGGCAAAGTATACCCTTGAGGCGGCGGTTATGCCGGATGATACGAGTTGGAACCCTGGCAAGATGCCGGTGATCTCGTCGATAGGGACTAATAATGACAAACGGTATTTTAATCACTGCGCTGGCATTATAGTCGCACGACCGAATGTATGTATCCGGGGGCTTAAATTTACGGGTAACCCAAATCCTGCGGTCGCCTATTATTACCCCATCGTACGAGACAGCCTCACCTTAAACAACCTCGAGCTGTCGCAGTGTTATTTCATCGGAGAAAGAAATAGTGCGCCCATCCAGGGGGCTGTTTATGTGGAAGGGCCGGGGATACGCGTGGACCATTGCATATTTTACGGGTGTAAGAACGCGGTGCTGGCGTTCGAAAAGATGAAAGGGTTTTCGTTGACGCACTCCATTATTTACGGTGCCTATGAATGCGCTGTGTGGTACGGGTGGAACGGTCAGCCGAACGAAGCGTTTACTTTCAGCGACAATATCGTTTCGCATTGCAGCTATTTCTGGTATGCTTCAAATTGGCCAGACCGCTCCGTCTACCGCTTCGATCACTCTCTGATCTGCGAGAACGGGGAGTATGCCCAAACAAGCGGCAAAACCGCTTATGAAAAATTGACTGTCCAATTCCCTGAAAACGATGTTCGAAAAACAGGTACCGTAAAACTTGTTGAAGTTGGGATCGATGGATTGCCCCATGACTACCTGAACCTTGCCCCCGGATCGGACGGGGCTGATATCGGGGCGGGAATTTTTAAAGTAAGAATCGAACACTGATGTCGAATTTGAATATGGGCACCAATATCACGCTAGCGGTAAGCACAATAAGTAAGTTGAAAAGATTGCCAATGGCCAGGATGTAATTAGCACTGCTCTCGCCAGGAATTCTTTATTTTAGCTAACTTTAGTATAATCTGCTGGACAAGTACCGGGTATATCATTGAGTACGAGCTAGTTTAAAATCAACAGGTGTAAAAAAAAGCGGGAAGATGATAAATGAACAGTACCCTAAAATATACTTTTACAGACGGCTGGTTCAGGCAAAGCTCTTCATCGATACGCATTATGCAGACAAGATCGATCTTGACAATATCGCCGATGAAGCATACTTCTCAAAATTTCATTTCATCAGACAGTTCAAAGCTATCTACCGCAAAACGCCACACCAATACCTGATCTTTGTAAGGATTGAAAAGGCAATGGAATTATTGAAGACGGACGTTCCTGTTTCGGACGTTTGTTATGCGGTAGGATTCGAAAGCCTAAGCTCCTTCAGCGGACTGTTCAAGCGAATGATTGGCATCACTCCCTCCGTATATATAGCCCAGCACCAAAAAATGAAAGCGCAGATGGTCAAATCACCTTTAGATTTTGTACCCGGGTGCTTTGCTGAAAAGAACGGCTGGATTAAAAAATAGCAATTTTAGAGAAACGGGGTCCTGTGATATCCGTTTTCTTTGCGTAAACCATTTAATACGCAAAAGACATGATAACCCAGATGACACACGTTAGCATCCATGTCCTCGACCAGGACAGCGCTTACGACTTCTACACGAACAAACTTGGATTTAAAGTTCTAAAGGATCTGCCCATGCCTACCGGCGATCGCTGGATCACCGTCTGCCCACCGGAACAGCCGGGTTTTGAAATTATATTAGCCCCGGTCACCAGGGGTATGTACTCGGAAGAAACCCTGAAAGCGTTGAAGGAGCTTATAGCAAAAGGGACTTTTGGCGTTGGTCTATTTACTTGTTACGACATCTTTGCAACCTATGAGGAACTGAAAGCAAAAGGCGTCGAATTTACAAAAGCGCCTAAAAAGGAGTTCTACGGCACAGAGGCAATCTTTAAAGACGACTCGGGCAACTGGTTTTCTCTCGCACAGCTTGTTTAGGGTTCCCGGCGTGGCTTACTATCTTACAACGCACTCACTTTATACTCATGTATTTCAAAGAATATCGGAAATATGAAAACAATATTTGACAAAGCAACGAGGGATGAACTGATCGCCAGGATCAAAACGCTTAACGAAAACAGCAAGCCTCAATGGGGCAAGATGAATATTTACCAGATGCTGAAGCATTACGTACTATGGGATGAATGGATATCGGGTAAAAAAACGTACAAACGGCAGTTCTTGGGCCGTTTGTTTGGCAAAATGGCATTGAAAAGTGTACTGAAAGACGATCGCCCCATGATGAGAAATGCGATTACATACCCTGAGTTCAAAATAAAAGAGAAAAATGGCGATGTCGAAGCCGAAAAAGCGAAATGGATTACCCAGACCGAGGGGCATGCACATTTTTCGAACCCCGGTTTTGTGCATACCTTTTTTGGAAAAATGACCAAAGCACAAATTGGATATTTGGCTTACAAACACGCCGACCACCATCTCCGGCAATTTAATAGTTAGAGACGCGCTCGAAATCATTTTTTTCCATAGGCCCGACGGCTCCCCGTGAAGCTTATGGCCAGATGACGATGGTCGGCAAGATCCTTTTCATCGGGCCACAAGGAATTTGATGGCGCGCAAGATAATACAAACCATCTTATTGCAGCGGATTGCTGGTCAGAGGATCTATAACGGCCCTCACCTCTGAGATCATGTTTACAGCCAGTTTGCTCTGTCTGGAGTGTTCCCGCACCATCTCTTCGCTCTCCGCGATATGAAGACAGTAGATCTTATCATCCGTAATAAAGGATTGGATCCAGTGATAAGGCTGTTCAAGCTGGCCGGCAACAAGACAGGCAGCCTCGGAGATGGTTTGTAACTCCTGGGGGGAAAGATTTCCCGCGCCTGGCAGGATCCTTTCAACGACAAATTTCTTCATACAAATAGTTAAGGGATGAACAATGACTCAAAATTGGTCCAATTATTCCCATCCGATGACAGAGATGTTCCCTATTTAATCTGAACGGTTCCCTATTTTAGGATTTCCCGGGCGAGGCTTTGAGGATTCCGAGGCGGATAGCCTCCTGCACGGCCTTTACCCGTGATTTCGCCTCCAGCTTGAACAATATGGATGAGATATGATGATCTACCGTTTTGGCAGATATGAACAGCCGGCCTGCGATCTCTTTATTCTGCATGCCCCCATCCAGCAGCTGCAGGACATCCAACTCCCGGTCCGTTAAGAGTGCGGGATTGGCCTGGGTCGACTTACGTATGCCGCGCGGGATGCTTTTGATACCGGAAGTCCTCATTTCCTGCTTCATTTTTTCATATACGGCGTTGGCGCCCAGCATGTGAACGATGGCAATAGCCTCTCTTTTGTCGGATTCGCTGCCTTCAAACAATGCGAGCGCCTGCTCATAAGGACAGCCCAACTGACGCCAAACTTCCGCTGCCGCTCCTTTCCTGGACTGATCGGACAGTCTGTAGCCCAGGGATTCCCGGAGTGACAACTGTTGCTTACCCACCCTCTCCAGCCAGAAAGCAAATTCATTGGCCTGATAAACATTGCCTATCTGCCCGACAAGTTGGATCGTAGGGTCAAGGGCCGCTGCCTCGATAAAGTCCTTTCCCGTGATCCATTCATATTCCAACAGGGCGATCATGGCAGGCACGATCCTTTGCAGCTCCATGGTCACGAACGCGATTTCTTTTGCCTCGAGCAGGGCGGGAAGGGCATCGGTATCACCTCTTCTCATTTTTATCGTGGCCGCAACGGCAAGGGCGCCGATCTTGACAATAGGCGCCTGGTCCTCGTTTTTGATAAGCTGGTCGGCAATACTCCAGGCCTCGTTCCAGAAGCCGGTTTCGAGGGTGAGCCTGGCTTTACACATCAGCATATAAGCCCTCCACGAGTCCAGATCCCTTTCCTCGCAATACTGGATCCCTTCTTCCAGGATCTTTTTTGCAAAGGGATAATCTTTCATTTCCACGCCGTTATGCGCAAGGTTGGTATAGGCGCGGGCGGCATGTTCGTGATAAGCGTTCTTTAAGGCGATTGCCAGGCTTTCCTGCAGGAGCCCGAGGCCTTTCTGTTTGGAGGACGGGATCTTCAGCTGCACTGCGCCGACATTGTTCAGTGCATGGGACAGGGTTTCTTCATCGGCTAGCTCCTTGGCGATCTCAATCGCTTTCTCGCCCCAGAATATACAGTCGGCGGCTTCACCGGAAAGCATTTTTAGCTGCGACATATTGCTGAATGCCATGGCTTTCGCGCTGGAGGAAGGTTGATCGCCCAATACTTCGATAGCCTGATTGCCATAGCTTTCAGCCTGTTTACGGTTGCCGTCGAACCACCAGAGCCTTGAAAGGAACCGCATGCAGTTGCCTATTTTTTCCGTATCGCTTTTTTCCTTCCGGAGGGTCAGCGACTTCCCCTGATAAATGATGGCCTCTTTGATCCGGTTGGTCAGATAACATTCATACGCGTAGGATTCGAAGAACTGGATCAATTTATCCTTATCGTTGCCCTGATAATATTCGATCGCGGTAAAATACAATTTGGAGGCTTCGATATGAGCGCCGACGGATGCAGCCTGTCTGGCGGCTATGGGAGCATAGTGTATTACCAGCTCATATTCATTGGCATTCTTTGCATGATGGATGATCCGTTCCGTCTCCTGTTTCTCACCGAAGTCCCCGAGGAAAAGATCGAGGATCCTTTTATTCAGCGCAACCCTTATCAGCGGCGACAAGCTGGCTTCGATCGTTCTCCGGTATAGTTCATGTTTAAAGTAGAGCAGTCCATCTTTGGGGATCAATATCCTGGCGTCGATGCAAGTTTGGACCGCAGTCGCATATGAGGGCTCCATCTTTTCGAGGTATCTGATCTCGAGACCGGTGGGAAGTACGGACAATATTTCCCAGATACGTCTGGTTATCCCATCCTGCTGATGAAAGACGGACAATACGGAGTCTTTGATATTGTCGGGCACGCCCGGACTGTAGCTGGCGAGTATCTCATTTACATAAAAAGGGTTGCCGCCTGAAATGCTGTAGACGTCTTCCCCGCTGTATCCTTTCTCTCCGGCCATTTTTTCCACCGCCTGTCTGGACAGCGGGGGGAGTTCAATACGGGTGAAGGAGTCGGGAGGCAGCTGGCCAAGGACGGATCTTAACGGATGATGGGAATGGATCTCATTGTTGCGGTAGGTCAGCATAAAAAGGCAACGAAGACGGGTGATACGTCTTGCAAGGAATTTTATAAAGTCCAGCGTCGCTTCATCCGCCCAATGGATATCTTCGAATACGATCAGGGTTGTTCCTTTCTGACTGGCAAATTCATGAAAGAACCGGGTGAACAGACCCGCCCTGTCTGTGATATCCTCACCGTTTTGCCAGAAATCGCTCCGGATCTGCCAGGCGATATCATACAAGGGTGCGAGCGGGCGTGGAGTAAACAGAGCATCGCAGGAGCCCTGGTAGATGGTACAATCGTTCTTTCTCTCTTTGCAAAAAGCTTTTACCAGCGAAGTCTTCCCGATGCCGGCCTCACCACTCAATAAAATGCAATGCCCCTCTCCGGCTGCGACGTACTCAAACTTTGCCTGAAGTGCGTCAAAAAACCCCGCTCTTTCGATCAGCACCATATAGCCTGTTTATAAAAAGAAGACATCTTCATTCTAAAATAGGGAAAACTCCCTATATCTTGTATCGGAATAGACCGTTCTTTTACACAAGAATTCCATTTCATCAGCTTAAAATCTATCAAACATGAGAATTTATTTTGTTTTTGCTGCATTTCTGGCCTTCAGCCTCCTTTCCAGCGGCCTGTCCGCTCAACCAGCTGCAGCCAGTACAGCGCAAGGTAAAGAAAACCTGTATATCGATGTCCACCATATGGGGCCGGGTAAGGTCAAGTATGCCGATGTTGCAAAAGCTCATGCCAAAGACCTGGCCACACAGAAAAAATATGGAGTACACTTTATTAAATATTGGGTGGATGAAGCCGGTGGTAATATATATTGTCTTTCTTCTTCGGTGGATTCGCAATCCATCCGCAGGACACATGCCGAGGCGCATGGCTTGCTTCCGGACCAGATCTTTCAGGTCACCGATGGACAAGAGGCCATGTTGAACGGAGGGAAGAATTTTTTCCTCGACGTACATGAGCTGGGGGCGGGCAATGTTACGGCCAAAGACGTGGCCGGGGCGCATCAGAAAGATCTGGCTACCCAGCAAAAGTATGGTGTGAACTTTATCAATTACTGGGTGGACGAAAAAGATGGCCGGGTACTGTGCCTGTCGCAGGCAGCGGATTCGGCGGATGTTATCAAAACGCATAAAGAGGCGCATGGACTGATCCCTGCGTATGTAATGAAAGTAAAGGAGGGGCAATAGAAATCCTACAGTTCCGTGTAGATCCCTCTGTCGGCCTGGATGTTCAATCTTTTAAACATTTCGGCCGTATCGAATCCCTGTTTTTTATATTCGGTCTGTACGGTCTCTCTGGCTTTATTCAGGGCTTTCATATTTTCCCAGTGGGCAATGGTTATGCAGATCAGATTGCCGTTATCATCCGTATAGTGGTATGCAGCATCTTCTATAAATCCGGGCAAGATCTTTATCATGGACCGGTTCATGCCCATCCTCTCATAAAACTCGCTGATCGCGGCGGGGGGGATAAGGAATTTGTCGATGAAACTGACTTTGTGGGTATTTACCTTATGCTGTGTCGATTTATCGGGATGAATGGCTGGCATTTTTTTTCACAAAACTATCCGCATTTAACAGCGGAAAATTGTAAAAAATCACTGATCTACCAGTGCTGCGGGGATTGGAAGAAATCTTTTGGGGCCTGGCCTGTGAACAGCCGGAAGTCTTTTATAAAATGGGATTGGTCGAAATAACCGGCTTCATAAGATGCTTCCGTCAAAGAAGTATAGGATGGATAATTCCGGATGAGGGTTCTCAACCGGATAATGGAGGCATATTGTTTTGGAGAAGCGCCTACCCGGGCCCGGAACCTCTTTTCAAAAGGGTCCTGGCTCAGATATAATGAAGCAGCCAGATCTTTTATCCCGATGATCCCGTTGTGCTGCCGGATCAATTGAATGGCATTGCCGATAAGGGGATCGGGCCGGCTGGCCACCAGCTTTTTCAGCAGAAAGGCATCTATGCTGTCGATCCTGCTTTTACTGGTCTTTGCTTCCGCGAGGCGTTCTGAAATTTCATTCAGCTCGGCTGAAGGGAACAGGTTTTCGGCAGGGATGCTTTGCCCAAAAAATTCATGTGCCGGTATCCTTGAAAAAGCAGCGATCCCGCCTTCCTTAAAGACTACCAATACATTGGCCGTCTTTTTTGAATAAACAAAATGATTGGCGGATCTTCTCAGCCCCGTAATGACGCTGGATGCGATGGCTTCCTTTTTTTCTCCATCCATTTTTTTCACAGTACCCCGGTACCGGAATGCCATGACAAGAGTGGTGTCCGGTATTATCTTATTGCTGGTCCCCAGCTCGCTTTCAATGATCATGAACTCCCTGATAAAGGGGGTTAAAGCAAAAGATGGAGTGAATTTTTCAATTTTCATGGTGCGACAGAAGGACATAAAGGTAAACCTTTCGCAATAATCATTGCTAAAGTTTTAGTGTATTTATCATAAGGGTTACCTACCATTTTTCCGAAAAAAGCATTTATATTCAACTCCGGTCAATCATTATCTGGATATGAAAAATGATCGCAGAAGCTTCTTAAAAAAAGGCGGTTCGCTTGCCGCTGCGCTTTCAGCAGGCGGCATAGCGGTATATGGCGCATCCGTCGGTGGAGAAAAGCCCATATCCTCTTCGGCGCCGGTGAAAGATAGCGCGCCGGAAAAAGTTAAATGGCCGCTGCTGGAAGGACCCGATACGCCAAAGCTCACGCTGAACAGTTCTCCCAATGCGTCTGTCGACCGGATGCGGATGATCAAGCAGATCGGAGCCGATCATGTACTGATGAGCGGGCCGCCCTTACCCTGGACGGAGAGTACGCTCCGGGCTATCATGGATCGCTTCAGGGCCGAAGGGCTGACGGTCATCAACATGATGATCAATGGATATCCAAACACACTCTATGGACGCGAGGGGCGCGACGCCGAGATCGAAAAGATACAGGCTTCCCTGCGTGCGGCGGGCGCGGCGGGGCTTCCCGTCGTTGAATATAATTTCTATGCGCATCGGCTTACGGAGGGCTATTATGATATAGAAGGTCGCGGTGGCTCCGGCTATCTGGGCTATGACTATAACCGGAAGAATCCCGGCACCGGCGTGGCCCCAAAGGACCTGCCGCCAAAACCCGAAGAAGGCGCTCATACCAAAGAAGAGCTCTGGGGTTATCTCACCTATTTTCTGAAGGCGGTGATCCCCGTTGCGGAAAAAGCGGGCGTCCGCATGGCCCTGCATCCGAATGATCCGCCCGCTCCGGTAAGCCGGGGGTCCGAGCAGATCATGGCTTCCTTTAAAGATTGGAAGCGTCTTATCGATACAGTGGACAGCCCTTCCAACGGGATGACCTTCGACTGCGGCGTTTCTACTGAAATAGGCGAAGATGCCCTGGAAGTACTGCGTTATCTGGCATCACGCGACCGGATCAACCATGTTCATTACCGCAACTGCCTTGTAGAAATTCCATCCACAAAATACGTGGAAGTATTTCCAGACCAGGGTCAGGTGAATATGTTTGCGATCATGCAGGAGCTTGTTCGCAAAAAATATAGGTTTGGCCTTTTCCCTGAGCACCCGAGGGGCCTTGACTTCGATAAGACACATCCCGGTGGTGGCGACTTTGCTGGATATCTGTATAATCAGGCTTATGCCCGGGCCATGCTGCAGGCGGTATTAACGGTTGAAAAAGGAACGGCCTGACCGGTCAGGCTGAATATTTTTGTAATTTATCATTCAACGCAGATATATGAAAGATCGCAGAGAATTTATCAAGAGGAGCGCTGCGCTTGCAGCGCTGTCGATGGGTGGGGTAGGCGCAGCCGCGGCAGTCACGGCGAGCGTGTCAACCCCGGTGGATCCGGCGGGTGTATCCAGAGATGCCCCGCCAACCCCATCACGCATACGGATCGCGGTGCAATCCTCACCCGAGCCTACCGATGCGAACATTGCCTTCTACCGTCAGATGGGATTGAATGATGTCGTGCTGTGGACTGGCCCGGAGAAAGCAAGCGCCGAATATTATTCCAGCCGCAAGCAGCTGTTTGCCGATCACGGGATGGAGGTGTATGGCTTTGGCGACACGGCCGTTCATAACTCGGATATCATCGTGCTCAACCTGCCCGGGCGTGATGCCAAGGTCGAGGAATACAAGAACCATCTCCGCAATCTGGGTAAGGCGGGTATCCACTACACCACTTATGCGCATATGGCCAACGGGATCTGGGACTCGGATGAAAGAGGGGTGGCCCGCGGCGGAGCTTCTGCAAGGGATTTCAATCTGAATGCGCCCAACCACGGCCGGTGGGAACAGCGCAGATTTGACGGGCCGCTGACACATGGAAGAAAATATTCGAGGGACGAGCTGTGGGCGAACTACGAGTACTTTATCAAAGCGGTGGTCGCGACGGCCGAAGAAAATAAGGTGCGGATAGGCATTCATCCCGATGATCCACCCGTACCCGAACTAGGAGGTATCCCACGTCTGTTCAGCAGCTTCGACGGGTACAAGCGGGCCATCGAGATCGCTAACAGTCCCAATGTCGGCCTCTGTCTCTGCGTCGGCTCATGGATGGAAGGCGGAGACCAGCTGGGTAAGGATGCCGTAGGCATGATCGATTATTTTGGAAAGCAGAAAAAAATATTCAAGATCCATTTCCGTAATGTTTATTCGCCTTTGCCGCATTTTATTGAATCATTTGTGGACGATGGCTACACGGATATGTACAAGATTATGCAGGCATTGAAAAGAGTGGACTTCGATGGGGTGATCATCCCCGATCATATTCCAAATATGGCTGGCGGCCCCAATGTGGGGACGGCCTATACGATCGGCTATATGAAGGCGCTGCTCAACCGGGTGAACGCGGAAGTTTAGTGGATCGGAGCCTTACTCCGACCACTTGCCGGCAGCCAGCCAGGACAGGGGGATATTAAAATTTCGCCTGAACCGTTAGAAAAAAGCTGCGCGCATCTGCGGGCACGATGCCCGGACCGGGATAGCTGTCGGCACGTCTGGTGAAATAGCGGGTATCGGCCAGATTGTTGATGGAGCCGGACAGGCTGAAATGCTCGTTGAACCGGTATTCCGCGGAGAAGTCCATTACGCTGTAGGCCGGGACCAGACCGTCGATGGCATTATCCGTGAACGTCGCATTGGTGGCATCGGTATATTGTTTGCCGGTATACGAGAACTGATAGCTGGCCACCCACCTGTTGCGACGGACGGCGATGCCGGTCTTGAATACCACATCCGGTACGAACTCGACGCGCTTGCCTTCGATGGAGGCGTCTTTACTCTGCACATATTTGGCGCTGATCACGGAGAAATTGGAGAACAAAGAGACGCTTGTCTTTGCCCCCGCACCCTTCAGCCATTTCCAGATATCCGCTTCCACATACGATTCCAGACCGGTATGCCGGGAATGCGCGACGTTGGTACGCAGATTATAGATAATGAAATTGACGGGATCGCTGGAAAGGATACTGCCGATCTTGTTATCGTAATTGATCATGAACAGGCTGATATCGAAATTGAAGATACCCGTACTTTTACGGATACCGATATCCGCGGAATATCCTTTTTCATCCCGCAGATTGCTGTCTACGCGGAGATTGGGGTTCTGCGTACGCAGGTCGTTAAAATTAATGGCCTTGTAGTTCTGTGAGAAATTCGCATAGAGCTGTATGGGCTCCCGGACGTTATAGGTAAGACCGATGCCGCCCAGCAGGAACTGACGTTTGTTGATCTTATTATCCGTGATCTTCTGGGGGTTGATCGGGTTGCCCGCGAGGTCGAACACCACGTTGGTATAACTGCCTTCGGCCCGTGTAGTGATGGCCTCAAAACGCGCCCCGGGGATGATGTTCAGCTTCTCCGTAATATGGAAAATATTTTCCGCGAACAAGGCGGTATTGTGATTAGGAAATTTATAATCGGAATAACGCAATGAATCCGATGCTTTGGATGGGGTAAAGGTAAAGTCGGAGGGTCTGCCACCTGCGCCATCGTTGCCATAACCCTGCTGACGATCCGTATGACCGCTGTAATAACGCATACCTACCAGCGCCGTAGCGGGCAGATTGGCTATTTTATACTGGTAGAGCAAACGGCTCTCGTTGCCCCAGTTATGATAATGATCGATGTAAAGCTGTCTGTCGGAGCCATCGTCTGCCCGGTTGATATAGGTGAGCAGCCCCAGCGCATCACGTTCGGCCAGCAATCCGAACAGACGGGTATTGAAGGTCAGCCGCTTGCTGATCCGGTAATCCAGGGAGGCGGCGCCCAGGTTCCATCTTACCTTGAACCAGTTCCTTTTTCTTACCGACTGGTGCGGATCGCTGGCGAAGTCGGCATCCGTGAGCCCACCGGGCTGATGCTCGAGATAATCCATATAGGTATACTGAAGGGTCAGCGATACCTTTTCATTAAACCGGTAGATCCCGGATAAATAAGCGGTGTTGGCATTGAATTCCGAATTCGGCCGCCAGCCATTGCCCGATTTGTGCTGAAAAAAACCGTAATAGTTCAGCTTGTCCACTGTACCGCCCACGCTGGTCGAGGTATTGAAGAAGCCGCGGGAGCCACCCGTCAGGCGGGTCGTGACAGACAGCCGTTCGCTGTCCGCACCCCGGTTCATTCTGAAATTGATCATGCCACCGAACTGGGTACCATACTGGAGAGAGGCCGCACCGCGTACGATCTCGATCCTTTCCACGGCCTCGGCTGGTGGAGTATAATAACTTTCTGGATAGCCCAGCGCATCGGCGCTGATATCGTAGCCGTTCTGCCGGGTATTGAAATTAGAGACGCGGTTGGGGCTGAGCCCTCTGCCGCCGATGGCGAGTTGTATGCCGGCGCCGTCGTTCTCCCAGATGTTGAGACCGGCGACTTTGGCATAGACCTGCCGGCTGTTGTTCGTGGCCTTATTGCCGACCATGTCCTTCATGACGATCACTTCCGTTTTTTTCCCGGCGTAGATGGAGGTCCCTTCAACGTCGCGCAGGCGTGTGAAGCCGGAGTGGCCGGTCCCGCCTGAATGTACGGTTACGGTATCCAGTTGTTTTACCTGTGAGAAGGTGGAGAAGGAATAGCAAAGACAGATCAGTATCGTAGCAAAAAATTTCATCATCGGAGGGGGTTGTTGGTAAAAGAGAGGATCCATTTTTTATGGCCGAACCAGCTTTCCTGCTCTTCGGCCAGGTTCACCGTGCTGTCAATATACAGCCTGCTGCCGTTGCCGTTAAGCGTGACAAAGCTTTGTACAGTTACTTCCGGGCTGGCGATGCCCTGTTGCTGGTACTGCCGCTTGAGGATATGCGCATATTGCAGCATCATATCGGGCTGCGTCTCCATCATTCTTTCCTGGTAAGGGGTAAGATAGGCGGAATTATTTACTTCGAATTTTTTTCCGGTTGCCGGATCTTTCACGTAGAAGAAGGTGGCGCCGCCTTTTTCCATCAGCATCACGCGCCAGGAAAACCGGTAGCCTTCTTCCGTCCACAGGAGGTTGCCGGGATAGAGGAGGTAGCGGAATGGCAGAACGAGCTGTAGTAGAAAATAAAGCCCCAGCAGCGGGAAAAGGATTTTTGGGTTGCGGGTCTGAAAATACAGCGGGGGCTCGGATGTCGGGACTGACCCCGACTTTGATGATGGGTGCGGGTCAGGCATTTGCGTCGGCGCCTGTTTCGGCGACGGCTGCGGTCCAAGCTTCTGCAACGGCTTAGTTGATGGCTCCGGAAATGCCCCTTTGCGAGAAAGCAACGTCCGGGTCTTCCTGATCAGTCCTGTGTGGAAATCTTCCGAAAAGAAGATAATCGTGGCGCTCATCATCAGCCAGGGGAACATGCCGATCTGGAACAGCACAGCCGTCAGCAGGTGGAACACGATGACCAGCACATAGCCGATCCGACGTGTCGGCCTGCCGAGCAACAGGAAAACAATGGAAAGATCGAACAAGGCGCCAGCCCAGCTAAAGAAGTAGGCCGTCCACTCATACCGCAGCAGCGGGCCGATCAGCGGGACAGATGCCTTGGCGGGCAGCCAGATCTTCAGGGGCATGGCATTGAAAAGCCAGTCCTGGGTCAGCTTGGACAGACCGGCGCAGATATAAACGATGCACAACTGGTATTTGAACAGCAGGATCGTCCATGCCGGTACCTGCGTCACTTTGAGCGAAGGCTTGCGCAGTGAGTCGAGGGAACAATACCGGTGCGCGGGGACCAGGATCAGCAGGAACGAGCAGATCGTTACAAAATAATAATGGTTCAGATAGTAAGTCTTGTCCAGCAGTTCCGCATAGGCAAAGCAAAGGAAGAACAGCGGCGCTGCTATCCGGTAGAAGAGGCCGAGGCAGATGAACAAGGCGGCCAGGGCCATGACCAGATACAGGGTATACATACCTGTTGATCCCATGGGCTGCACCCAGCTAAATCCATAAAAGGGGAAATGAAATCTGGGGACGATATAAAAATCATGCACCCATCCTCTTGCGATAAAGCGGATAGTACTTATGAACAGTACAGCCCCAAAGGCGATCCGGAGAACGGCCAGTGGGGCTATATGCCTGTAACGGGTAAAATATTTAATCGCCATCGTCATCCTGGAACGAAATTTTAATGCCGAGGGCCGAGGGCATGTCCACTTTCAACAGCACGGTCAGCTTACGTATTTCCGTATAGGCGTCCGTTATGGTTGTAGCGTTGTTCTGTATTCCGGTGGACAGCGGATCGGGGAGTGCCTGCATTTTAGTCAGCACTACGCCGATCTGATTTTTGATCGCATCGTTCAGGGAGCCGCCATTATACAGCACTTTGGACGCCACTATTTTATCATCGATGCCACTGCCGGAGCCCCCCAGATAAATATTCTGGATGGACTGTACCTGTGCGACCAGCAACTGCACGGACAAGGCGCTGAAGTATCCTTCTACTTTTGCAGGGGCCTTTGGCAATACCGATGGTCCATACAGGCCGATGGGAATACCGATCTTATAGTTCTGCAGGTTGACGTCGAAATCCAGTACATAAGCGTTCAGCAGCAGGCTGAGCGAGCTGCCCGCATCGACGCCGCTGGCTTTTTCAAATTTAGCGAGATAATTCCCTCCGGTGGCAGACCAGGCCGTGTTCACGGTGGCGACCTTTGTCTTCAGCGAAGCAGACAGGGCGGTGAGATAGGCCTTTGCCCCTGCCGCATGGCTGTCCGTGGTGAAACGCACCAGCGTGGCGTCGTTGCCGTTGCCGAACAGAAGCCAGTCCAGGGCGGGGAAGCCCTGGGCCGCAAAGTTACCGAGACCGTCGATGGCATAGCTGGCGCCGCCGATATTATTTTTGATCGTTACCGTATCGGTGGGGAATGAATTGGTGAAATGGGTGGTGAGTGAGGCGTCGGCGGCCGGTCCGAATTCGAATCCACTACAGGCTTCCCAAGCTTTATAAGCGCTTTTGAAAGCGGCCTGCGCCGTAGCAAGCGTGCCCGCTGCGGGCGAGGCGTAAAAGCCCGTGACGGCAGCATCCAGCGCAACGGTGCTGGTAGCCAGTGACTGATACGAAGGGATGATGATGTTAGCGCCCAGATTTACCAGTGTAGCATCCGGGTCTGTACCTGTGCCGCCGCCCGGGTTTGGTGAGCTACCCGATTTACTACAGGAGAACAATACGATCGCGGAGCAGAGGATCCCTCCTGTTGCGGCCACTATTAATTTTGATCTTTTCATATTCTTTACATTGAAATGGTGATGCTGCCGTCCGGTCTGCGGCATTCAATAAGGGAACTACATATTCGACCGGATGGCGTCCCAGCCATAGATGGTGCTGATCTTAGCCTGTATAGCGTCTATGCCGGCCGGGGTGATCGTGTAAAAATTTGTTCCATAGAGGACAAGTACGGCATTGTAATCGGCATCGCTGATCTTCTTATGTGCATTGAATTTCAGCGCCGTCCAGAAGCCCATTGATTCGGAGAGATTGCCGGCCACCGTCGCGGCGCCGTTAGGCAGGTTGCCTTTGGCTTCGTTCAGCTCATGGCTGGCGGCAGCTGCCTCCATGGTCTCGAAGAAAGGAATGATGATGCCTGCCTGTTGCAGGGCTGTTGCGTTGTCGCCGGCTGTCAGAGCCGCTCTCCCTTTCAGAAAAGCATTCAGCAGGGTAGTGTTGGCATTTATTCCGGTAAGGGTTACAACGGGCTTGGCTATACCGGAGTCGATCTGGCTGGTATAGGAGCCCCAGTATTTTACGCCGGCACGATTGGCTGGAAAATTACCGGGTACGCACCAGTGGTAAAAAGCCTGGTCCCAGGCGTGCTGCTTGGCCGCGGAGCTGATGTTGCTGTTGAGCGAGTCGCCAAGGTAAACGTCGGTTATCAGATGACCGATCAAAACGCCCATCATGGTCTTGGTAAAGAACTGACGGTAGTAAAGGCCGGTGGAGGAAAGGAGTGTTTTCTTGTCGCTGACACCAGCCACACCATTAGAGGCAGTCTTGCCGGTAGAGCTGGCGATGCCGATGCTGTCCATCAGGATCTCGACATAGGCCTGCGCCGCCGCGAGTGTCTGGCTTTTTAACTGGATCCCAGATGTGTTCAGATGCAGGGTGTTGCCGTTGAAGGTAGTATCGGTGAAATATCCGCCCGTGTTAGCGAACATGCCTTTTATTTTTGTATTGCTGACTACATTGCCGGCGGTATTGCCCAGGGTGATGGTATTTTCTATCTCAGCCAGCATGGAGAGCGTAGTCTTGGCTGAAAGGGAATCCGCGTTGCTGAAATTATAGGTAGTAGGTACGGTATAAGCAGGTGTCGATTTGCCATTGTCTTTTTTGCATCCGAATGAAAAGATCAGTGCCGCACTTATGCCCATTCCCAGGATAACTCTTACTTTTTTCATGATTGTTCCTTGATTATTTGCTGATGATTATTTGTTTATTGATTTGTTTGTGGCAGCAATATTACGACCCGCCGCAGGCGCCCCGTTACGCATTCGGGAATTCGTTTTACGCGATGAGGAAAACCTTGAAAATCAAGTGAATAACCTGGATCTTTTGGGTGGCGGCGCCTACCGTTACAGCACGATTTTTTTTCCCCTCCAGCCAAGGGGACAGTAATTACGGCGGCGCGGCGAACATCCTGTCCGGGCAAATAAATGCTCTTTGGGAATAATTCTCAACATTGTAAATTTTCCATTATTGGGATTTGATTCCAATTCCGGAATCGCATTAATAAAATTTAGCATTGTATATGGTTGAATGTTAATGATTAACATAAAGGCACGCCATTGGTAATGTATAGTCGACACACTATAAATCGTCCAACTTATGAAATCGAATTTTACCTACCCGAACACAGAAAACTTGAAAGGCGGAGCGTTCCTCAGGAACCGATTATGGATCGTTCTTATGTTGACGGCCTTTGCCTTACCCTCCATGGCGCAGATAAATGCATATGCCAGTGTAACGGGGATCAGCGGCACCACTATTTCGGTGGCCAACCTGAATCAGACCTATCATACCTTTAACAACGGCGACCAGATCATTATCATGCAGATGCAGGATAATGTGACTGGTACCAATACAACGAATACGTCTTCGTTCGGAACGATATCCACGATCGCCAGTGCAGGTTATTATGAAGTAGCGACGATCAGTTCGGTTGCGGGCCTGCCGACTTCTCTTACGATCACCCATGCGGTGGCCGGCACCTTTAATTTTGGCGTCAACAGCAGCGTGCAGATCATCAGCTTCCGTAAATATGGCTCGCCCGACTATACCACGACGGCGGCTATTACGGCGTTGGCCTGGAATGGTAAGATCGGCGGGGTGGTGGCCATGCAGGTACCCGGTAAATTAACCGTTGCCTATCCGATCACGGCCGATGGGCTGGGTTTCCGCGGAGGAAACGCTTCAGCGAATTATGAAGTGAGCTGTGAGACGACGGTATATGCCAGCAACTCTGCGAATTATGCGACCAAAGGAGAAGGCATCCAGCTGAATTCAACTGGCCTGACCAATGGACGCGCCAGCATCGGCAACGGTGGTGGTGGGGGTAGTGATGACAATGGCGGCGGCGGTGGCGGCGGCAACTATTCGGATGGCGGGATGGGTGGCTTTGGCTGGACCTGTTCGGCTACACCAGTCGGTGGCCTTGGCGGACAATCTGTCGGAGGCTATGTATCGAAGTCCCGTATTTTCATGGGTGGTGGCGGTGGCGGCGGTCAGCAGAATAATGGAGTAGGATCTGCGGGCGCCAGTGGCGGCGGGATCATCCTTATCAGCGCAAACACCGTCAGCACCAGCTGCTCGGGTACGGTTAAAATATCTTCGAGTGGTAATGCCTCGGCCAACAGTGGTAATGATGGTGCAGGCGGAGCCGGGGCCGGTGGTTCTATAGTATTGAGCGCGGTAACCTTTAATGTTCCCAGCAGCTGTCCGCTGACCGTGCAAGGCAATGGCGGCAATGGAGGATTTGTAAACGACGCGGGCGCGCATGGCGGTGGCGGAGGTGGTGCACAGGGAGTAGTAGTCTATGCCAAAACGATACCGACAACCAATATCACGACCGTAACCAGCAATGGTACGGGTGGAGCAAACAGCAGCTCTGCGGGTTCTCCGACGGCGGGATCGGGATCGGGTACCAGCAATACGGGCGTCATGCCAAATTTTGGAAGTGTAATATTACCCATCAAATTGAGCAGCTTCACCGCGGAGCTTACGGGATCCGAAGTGTTGGTATCCTGGAGCACGGCCATGGAGTCGAACAATGATCATTTTACGGTCGAGCGCAGTACGGACGGAGTTAATTTTACAGCGATCGGCCTGGTAAAAGCCGCCGGCAACAGCAATACGTTAAAAGCTTATTCCCTGATAGACGGATCTCCTGTCAGCGGGAGGAATGTATACCGCCTTCAGCAGACGGATATCGATGGAAATTCCGCTTATTCCCAGTCGGTCGTCGTGACCGTCGATCGAGTAATCAAGGGAATGACCGTTTATCCGAATCCGGCTACGGACCAGTTTACGGTGCAGTTTGCTGCCAACGGCAAAGAGGCTTATCATCTTTCTCTGATCGATCTGTCCGGCAAGACGGTACTGACTATGAATACCGTGCCTGTAAACGGCCAGATCCATGTGGTGCTTGGCAGCAAGCTTGTTCCGGGAATCTATCTTATCAAGCTGGGCAATGGGGAAGAGCAACTTTTTGGAAAGGTGTTGATCCGGTAGGGCCGCGGACACTTGCTGGGCAAGTGAATGTCTTCCCAATCGATCGGCAGCCATCTCAGGGCTCGAAAACTTTGATCTAACCGCCTCTTCCTCAATGGGAAGAGTTTGTTTTGCCAGATAGTTGCAAATGCTTATCTTCGCTGCCGCTATTGAAAGTCCTGCAAAGGCGCCTTAAATAGCGGTATTTACAAGGATCGGGAAGTAGCGCAGGCCGGTAGCGCACCTGGTTTGGGACCAGGGGGTCGCAGGTTCGAATCCTGTCTTCCCGACTTGAGAGGACAAAGTGGAAAAATCTCCGCTTTGTCCTTTTTTATTTCCCCTCAATTCCTCGCTCAGCATATATATTATTCTCACCGCTTCATTGATCCTTGTGGTTCGAACGTGCTCGCCGTCAAAACATAATTTTTCCGGATAGATCGAACCGATGACCTGATGTTTCACTTCGATCGAACCGCTTTCATAGATCGCATCAAGCTGAAACAGATTGTCAAGCCCTTCTTTCAGCAGCGTGTCGATGCTTAACGGATGGTTCGATAAGCAATCGAGTTTTATTTTCAGCCGGTTCAGTTTTTCGGTGTACGTCTCTTTCATATCCCGGTAATCATCGGGCTGGATATGTCCTGTCAGCAGCAGGTCCTGCGCTTTTGCCAGTTTGCCTTCCTGCTCTTTTATTTCAAAGGCCAGTTGTTTCCGGTCACCGTGCGCATTACTGGTCTGGTTGGCAAAGGCTTTGTAAAGACTGATCCTGAAAAGCTCTTTCAGCTCGGGTCTGGGAACATATTTTTTAAGTTCCTGCAAAAAAATATCGTTTACTTTTTCTGCTTTAAACCGGCATTTACAATCCCTTACACAGTGGTAATACGGGTAATATCTGGTCCTGCCTCTGGAAGAACTCCCGCACAGGAGCTTGCCACAAAGCGGACAGATCAGGAAGCCGCGCAACGGAAGATGTTCCTGAGCGGCAACCTTCTTTTTGTACTGCCTGCCCCGTCCATCGAGCACGTCCTGTACTTCATAAAACAGCGCTTCGGAAACGATGCCTTCATGTTGCCCTTTTACAAAGCGGCTTTCTTCATCTTTATATTTCGGGACGAAGATCATACCCATATACACCGGGTTACGGATCGCAAACCAGAACAGACTTTTGGTAGAGGTCAGCCCTTTTTCCCTGGCCATCTTAAAAACCTGCTCGGTATTGAAGACGCCTTTGGCCAGCTCTCTGAATGCCCATCGTAAAATAGTAGCCTGGGGCTCTCTGGGGGCTATAAATTTCCTTCCCTGCTCATCGGCCTTGTTCATATACCCCAGCGGGGCAAGTCCCATATAACGGCCTTCTTTACGTGCCCTGCGCATACCGTGGAATACATTGAGGGCCCGGCGGTCGTTCTCTACTTCCGGAGCAGCCAGGTAGAAGGCCAGCATCATTTTGTTTTCCGGGATGGACAGGTCCAGCGGCTGTTCGATAGCCTGCGGTTCTGCTCCGAGCCTGCGCAGGACATTGATCATCTGGTAGGCGTCACCGGCATTGCGGCTGAAGCGGTCCCATTTGGTGAACAGGACCAGATCGCAGACGTGCCGTTTCTTTTTCAGGGACAGCAGCAGGCTTTTCCATTCCGGCCGGTTGAAAGTTTTGGCGGAATGGTCTTCAAAAATGGTCTGACGAATCTGGATGTTATGGATACCGCAGTATTTGCGCAGCATTTCTTCCTGGTTGCGCTGGCTGTACCCTTTGTCTGCCTGTTCATCCGTACTCACACGGATATATAAATCAGCTATTTTGCTCATGTTGCAAGAATTTAGATACAATGATGTCAGAAAAATGATGGAGGAACTGAAGGACACTTATAGCCTCTTCATGCGTTATATCCAGCCCGTGCTTTTTCAGAACAGCACGGGCCTGCTCCGGCGTAATGCCGGCAGCAGGATCCTCACTGAGCAGAGGATCTGTATTCTCAATAAATAAAGGAAGCTGTTTATAAGCAGCTTTTCTCCTGCCTCCACTCCTCACTTTACGCATACACACACTTAAGGCAACCGGCATCAAAGTTAAATACTGAATCAATACGTCACTTAGACATTATTTGTCTAAGTGAAAGACACTTCTATGCCCTGGAACTGTTGTTATGCCCCGGAGCCACTTCTATGCCCCTGAACCATTCCTATGATCTGAAGACACCTGGGTACATAGGTCTCTCTCCGGCAGGCGTCGGCAATCTGCGCGCCAGACAGGCAACCTTCCGGGCTTCTGGATTTGCCGATCTGTCTGTCACGCATCTTGCAGCTCCTCTGCCTCCGTTCGGGCAGCTCCTGTGTCTGCGGCTTGGGCCGCATCCACCCGCTGCCTCTATCTGTCCGCCACCCGCAGGTGCCCGGCCGCCTGTCTGTTCGATTTTGCCTCCGCTAAAGCTCCGGCACGACATTAAGGACGGACCGGCGGGTAGCTGCGCGCCGGCCTCCTTCGTCGGCCTTCCCGCGCAGCACGGCCGGGCACATGGCGGAGGTGGCGCCACTGCTATTCAATAAGCTTTTTCAATGTCTGATAAGTAGCTGCTAAAAAATGACAAGATGTAGAAACGTGTGCCATGTGATACATCTCCCTAAAAATTAAATGTAAATTATTCAAACAACCGCCTGAAAATATGGAGCGTTACGGGTATGGGCGCGATCTTAAAAATCAGTTGATTTCGTTGAGCTCAATGACAGCAAGATGCACTGAGTTTGCACGACAACTTTACTTTGCCTCAGGTATCGGCCCGGGAAATACAGCTTTTGTAAAAGGAATAAAATGATCAAATTCTAAGAATCTGCCGGCGGAGAACAGGCAGCCGCCGGCGATGAACAGCAGAACAGATCCGGGCTTTGGTATCGCCGTTGGCGCTTCGTAATGAGTATATAATTGCCCCGACCATTTGAGCGAGGGCCGGACTTTTAATTAAAATTCAACCAGAGAATAACGCCCGGGATCAACTCAGGGCAACCATATACTCATTACGAAGTTTGATGTTTATCCTGCCATGCATCTATTAAGTGATTATTAATTAAGCTACTAATATCAATAAGCGTCTTAAATCCATCCAAAAAAGGTTCGAATTTCGTCCTGCCAAGTCGACTTAGACGCTGCAAAGCATTGGCTTTCAGCGTTTTTTATTTGTACCATATTGATGATATGGAGCTAATTTTGACCCTTCCAGTGAGTTATTCGGTGAGTTAATCTAGTGAGTTATTTACAACTCACTGAATCATAATTTGTCACACATTATCCTTCGCTTGCAAACTGGATTCGAACCTGTGGATTGATGCAAAAAGTCTCTCTATGGAACCTGCAAAATATTAATTACCTTATCTGATATTATTTTTTTTGGATTGGGGTCTCGGCGTACCTGTTGAGTATATCATTCACAGTTAAATGATGAAGATTCAAATAATCATTAATTTGAGTTTCGGTTAAAGAATGTAGTTCATAGGCCTTAAACTCCTCAAAGAAGAGCCTCACATTGCTTTTTAGGGTATTAAGCCCTTTTTTCCTTAATACTTCTACGGCTTCGTTAAAGCCAGCTGCTGCGGATACTACTTTAGTTGGAATAATTAGAATGTTTTTTACGTTACTCGAACTATAGTTCGTTTTAAACCAGGCGCATGCATTATTAATTTGCCCTGTTTCTGATTTAATAATTTCACTCCGCTCTTCATCCACTTCATTTTTACATTCAAATAAAATATAAGTATCATCCTGCACATTCCATAGATTATCAGGTCCCTTCTTTTGCTCTTTATCTGGTCTTTCGCAGGCGAACCCCAAATAAATACCAAGATCATTTAGTGCCTTTTCAAATTTATCAGCTTTTACTCCGAAGGAAAGACTGTTTAGTATTTCATTTATTCCCATTTGCAAGTCTTCAAATGCTTCGTGGGTCTTTATCCGGTTTAGAATGTTCTCATTGCGTCCTTTATTGATTTTAAGCTTTTGAAATTCGATCCCATACATAGGCTTTAATAGAATCCTGTTCAATTTATAGGCCTGAACCTGGTAGTTATTTGATACAGATTTCTGGGCATTATAAGAATATCGCGCCATTTCCTGGAGGTAATATGCGATATCAGATTTATTATTCGGATCAATGTAACGATCAATAAGCTGCTGAATGGTCTTGGTTGCTTCACCATGCTGGTTGTTCCTTTGCAATTCTTCGGCCTTTTTCTCCGCTTGCAATATTTCCAACAGCTCAGCATCAGCCTCAGATTCCTTTATAGTATCCATTTCCTGTACGTAATATTTTTTCCATTGAGCATCTCTTTTTAACGAGATATTTATAATGTTGTTTAATGCCGTTAGCGGATCGTCCGTAGTATCTTGCTCAACTGTCATTTGTCCGATCTCTATTCCGATATCAATCTGCTTATTCGTTTGAGCAGAAAAATATTTCCGAAGTGTTTTAGTTCTTACTATGCCTATTAAGTCAAATCCCGTTATAAGAATTACACAATAGTCCTTTTCACCTCTTACAGCTCTGCCTAATCCTTGTTCTATTTTTTGTGCAATTTTAATGTTAATAACCTTACTGTTTTCCCGATAAAACTCTTGCAGCCTGTCAACTAGAGAAATGGCAAAAGGCTTGGAATCTAATATAAGTATCCTGCATGTATCATCCGGCAAATCAATTCCATCATACCGGTTAGATAAAACCACTGTTTGGCTAAAATGTCCCTCTCTTAAATTTTTAATTACCTCCTGAATTGAATCTTTGTCTGGCATTATGGCTCCGCATTGTTCCCAATATTGAGCAGCTCTGTTGCTGGGTGTAAGAGCAACGGTACCATATTTCCTCTTTTCATTTTCTTCTCCAAAACGATTAACGATAGTGACTTCATTTAACTCGGGGTTAATTAAATATGGGATCAAAATCATCTTTTCACCCGACCATTTCTCATTAGCATATTTTAAGGGTTTTTTCACTACGTCCAGCTCAACGCCAAGCCCCCTGATAAAGAAGGCATCATTATTGGTCGTTGCGGACATAAATACCCGATGTACGCAACGAGAGAAGGAACCGAATAATTCTATCGGATTGAGGTAGGGCGAAATTTCAATACTTGTTCCTGAAATGATGCATTGGCAATCCCTAATTACTTCTTTAATCAATTCCCAGGCAAAACGGACATAGTCTTTGTCCCTGTTTTTGACTAGCAGAGAAATAACTTCGGTGTTTTTGTCAGCCCAAGCCCAATAAGGAACTGGCAAAAATGCGTCGAACGCTTCATTTTTAATCTCTTCAGTTGTAGCCTGTCCTTGGCTTTCCAGATCGCTACCGAATAATGATAATAACTCGCCATATATAGGCTCTCCTCTCTTTATTTTAATTGTAAAGGCATCTTGTATGATTTCAATACAGGCATGAGAATCATCAAGTACAATTGAATCAACCTCAAGAGATCGGTGCCTCAAGCCAAATTTGGAAAACCCGTTAAAGAATAGTTGAACGTGCGTGATTAGAATAGATTTCCCATCCAGGAACTCCTGCGGCAACTGGTTATTTCTGTCGATGCGACAGAATTTAAAACCAAATTGCCTGGCCTGTTCGCAGGTTTGTTCTACCAGCAACTTGCTTGGACATAGATATAAGACCGGACGTCCGCTGGAATTCAATTTAGATTGCAATATTAATAATCCTATTAAGGTCTTTCCCTGGCCAGTATGAAGTTTAACAATAACGTCTTTCTTTTCTTTATAGCTATGGTACCAATCCTCTAGAACCGCAGATTGCGCTGGTCTTAGGGGACCTTTGTCACTTGCCCTGTCAAGTGAATCATAGATTGCTATCGGATTGGTCGTCTTGTCAGAATTAGGGCCACTCAATTTCTTCGAAAAGTCTAGCATAGAGAAAGTTTAATGCAAAATTTCGTTTTTGTCAACCTTTGTTCCCATAGAATAGATGCCTACTTCCCGCGACCGATAGATTTTCATTGCAATGGACATCCTAAGGCCCTCTGAAGGAAGCGGATAGCTCGCTCATCCTATCTCTTCCGTTTACCCTTTGTCCCTGCTGATAAGTTCTATCTGTCCTTCTATGTGCTGCAGGATTTGTTTGCTGATGATGTCTCCAATTGTTTGCATCTCTTCCTTTGTCAGCGCTTGTTCATATAGCTTTTTAACAAAAGGCTGTTGATTGTTATAGTTGATCAGCTTAATACCATATTGATACTGATCCAAACGGATTGATATTTGTACCACCGTGTCAAAAGCATCTACACCCGCCTTTTTTAGCCCGCTTAGTCTGTATTGGAAGAATGGTTCCTGCTGTTTTTTTAGTATTTCTTCATTTTTCCACTGTTGTTCAAATTCCAATAATTCGGTCGTACTCTTTTCAAAAGACCAAAAATGATTTGACGCCAGAAAATATTGATCAAATTCACGCAAACGGACCAATAGATATTCGAATAGGGGGCGTATGCTTTTATCATATAGGTCACAAAGAAGGGTATAAGTGACCGGTGTTTTAACCTCTTCCCTGTGCAGGGCGGCTAATTTTTGCAAAAGATCTTCCATGCGTTTCTCCGTATGGCTTTGTAATGTTTTCAACTCTTCCTCCATTGACTGTTCGATGTCCTTGATACTGGGAAGTTCTCCCTGGATATTTTCTGGAAGGTTCTCATTTAGTTTATATTCTGAAATGCCGATCGCCTTTTTTGAGTCGCGCAGCGCATATTCGGCGACCAAGCCATCTTTTGTTTTGCACAATATCAGACCGATGCTTTTTTCATCCTTGTCATCTCGCAGTTGTTCATCCGCGAGGGTTAAATAAAATTCCATTTTCCCTACAAACTCGGGTTTAAATTCTCCGATCTTCAAATCAATAATAATATACCGTTTGAGTTTGGTGTGATAAAAAAGCAGGTCGTAAAAATATTCCTTTTCGCCGAGTTCTACCCGATACTGTTCCCCCATGAAAGAAAAGAATTGACCCAATTCCAGTAAGAACTTTTTCAACTGAGAAGTCAGGGCATCTTCCAGGTCTCTCTCTTTGGCTTCCCGGCCTAGATAGATGAAGTCAAATTTGTAGGGGTCTTTAAAAACCTGGGTGATTAGCTCGGATTGGTCGGTCGTGGCTGCAAAATTATGGGTTAACTGCCCTAGTCTTTGGTGCAGCCCGCCTTCAATCTGATGTACCATCACGTCCCGGCTCCATCCATTTTGAATGGTCTGCTGAATATAAAACGCTCTCGTTTCCTCCTCTTTTACCTTGACTAGCAAGGTGATATGATGATACCAGCTTAATTTTGCAAGGGGAGCTTGCAAAATTACCCCGTCTTTATCCCCGGTGCCATTTTCCGGCATTTTTGCAAAGGGGGCTTGCAACAATGGGAAATGCGGATATGCCACGGCGAAATCGCGCATATAACGCAGGTTTCGGGGAGACAACCCTTTCATATCCTGAAATTCACTCTTGAGGTCTCTGGATAGATTCTCCACTACCTTGGCCCCCCATCCTGCTTCCCGCTCCTGCTCCGCGATGGCCACCCCGATCTCCCGGTAAATAGCCAGCAGGTCCGCGTTCAGCCGAAGGGTAGCCTGCAGCCTGGCCAATCTGATTTTGTTCTTCAGAGCCGTTACAATCTGTTGATAATTGACCGGAACATGTACTTTCATGGTCGAAACATTTCGGGGCCAAAATTAGCATAATTGATATTATATCGGAGAAATAAGCACCTGCAGGCCAAAAGTCGCCTGAATCTCCCCAGGGGTAACCCGGGAAGGGAAGGCCATCGCTAAAAACTGGCGGGGTCGGGAGCAGGCCACGTAAATAATTCGTTGTTTTTCCGTCGGAAAACTGATGGATGGTTTAAAATCATTAAAGGATACGCTCGTTCCTCTGCTGGATTCATCAAAGAAATACAATAACGCATCGAGCGTGGCGCCCTTTACCTGATGAACGGTCGAGATGGGGATATTGGCATTATGGCTGGACGATCTGTGGAAAAAATCTTTCACCGGGCGTTGTCTGAGTTCCCGCATGACGTAGCCATTGATTCGTTGCTTAAACAAGAAGGCCTCTCCGAGATTCACGATAAAGGTCCCTAAAAGTGCTTCCGCGCGCTGGCTCCATGCTTCCAATGACAGGTCCAGGCCGGGCAAGTCCAATAAGAACTTATAGAGTCGGGCATTATAGGAATAGTCTTCCTTGTATGTCGTAAGGTTTTCCCGTTGGACATGGTAATCGGAACTGGATAGTTGCGCAATGAGTTTTCTTAATTCATCGATGGCTTCTTTTATATGTTGACTGTCAAAAAGGGATTTAATAGTTAATAGTTGAACCGGCGTATGATGTTTCCAGGGTTCAACGCTGGCCGACGTACCGAGCATCTGATCTTTCAATTCATTACCCCGTACCACGATCTGGTTTTGCGTAAACCGATGCATGCCGCAGATCCGTTCAAAGTCGGCAACGATGTGGGAAGCGTTTGATGCATTGTAACGATAAATGGTTATCGGAATATCCAGATCGGTACATCTTTGGACGTGATTCGCTCGTCCATCGCCAGTCGGATAATGCTGAAACAATCAATAATCCGTTGGGTGGATCGTCTGTTTTGGCTCAGTGGAAGCGCGAGCCAACTTTGGTCGTAGTATTTGTTCAAAAATAGCCGGGGCTTGGCATCCCGCCATTCATACAGACTTTGGTACGGGTCTCCTATTAATTCAATATGGCTGTGGCCGTATGTCAGTAATTTGTCAAACAGCGCGTGCTGAACGGCTGAATTATCCTGGGCTTCGTCGATAATAATGGCGGGGAATCTTTTGATTAACCATTGTCCTATTTTGGGGTTGTCCGTTAATATCTTTAAGCCGAGAAATGCAGCGTCGAGGCTGGTGATTAATCCGTTTTTTATTTTCCAGTTAAAAAGCGCCTGCCCATAAGCCTGAAAAACAGAGGGTTCTACTTTATCCGAATTCGCTTGTTTCCCGGCAAAACTGAAGCTTCCATCCAATTCTACCCATATATCTCCGGGCGGATAGGAGCGGTACAGGGGGGTATCGTCTTTATTTTTAAATCTGTTAAAGGGAGACCGGAGCGTCTTTTGTAAAGTACCGTTTCTACCCTGAAAAGAGACCGTCAGCGATTGCTCAATGATATCCGCATTATCGATAATTTTGGGCCGGCCAAACTCCCTGTTCAGCAGATTGAAAAAAGGTAAGGTAATAAACTGATTGATGAACCGGTCTATAGTGGATACCGTGTGAGGGTAATGCAATGATTCATTGGTAAGTTTTTTGTATTTGTTTTGAATCTCATCCTTTGCTTTATTGGTAAAGGAAAGACAGGCTATACCAGCATATGCGCCGTTACTGGCATGGCATTCTTTAAGCAGATCAATGAGTTTATGAACAATGCAGGTTGTTTTGCCGCTTCCCGGGCATGCATTCGCCAGAGAAAAAAAAACCTAGACGACGTTTTTTTGGAAACCTACGGCGTTTTATATTCGCACATAATACTTGTCTTATATGTGCTGTCAAAAATGGAATTGCCACCAGCTGATGAATTTCCCGTTTATGTAATGAAAAGAAATCAATTAATTGATGCCATCCGTTCAAATGTAATTATCAATATAATCCCAGATACCATTGACAAAACAATTTCTTTTCTTACACTGCGGCATGGTGTTTTCCACCACGATAAGTTTTTATATTTTGGCGCAATGCTTAGAAATAGAGAGCGTATAACTTTATCTCCTCTAATAGAATTACAAGATGGATCCATAATCTTTGGAAGGGAATGTATTGATGGAACAATGATCCTATGGAATGATGTTTTGAACGGGCACATTCCGTATAAAATTGAACAGAATTCTAATTTGAATAAGCTACTAAAAGCAATCCAGAAAGCAAACGGCAAATTGTTAGAAAAAAATGATGAGGAAAAAGCTGTTCATTCCTTAAGTAGGAATTATGTAGAAGCAAGAATTGACAATTTTAAACGTCTCTCAAAATCATTTAATAAAAGGGAGCCTTGTGGCGAGATTGATTTGCTTTGTGTGAATCCAACAAAAAAAATTGTTTTTGTCTTTGACTGTAAAAGTTTGACGAAAATACCTGGCATATACCAGGTCAAAAGAAATATAGAAGAATTTTTTTTCGGGAAAGATTCATATTTAAAAAAACTAAAGAGAAAAACAGAATTTATTGAGAAAAATTTAGTAACGATCTTGGAACATTTTGGATTGGTGGAAATTGCGAATTGGGAAGTTAAGGGTGGGTTTGTTGTAACCAAAGTTCATTTCGCAGCTTTTTATAAAGGTGACATGGTAGATTTTATCGATTTGGAAGAATTGAAAGGATTTATCTTATAATAAGATTTCAATACGTCAAGGAACATTTTGTATTGCGTCATATTAACTATAGACTTGAAGGAATATTTCGGTTTATGTTAGATTCGCGCTAAACAAGACGCGTGTTTCGATTCTCAAAAATTGCGAGAATATTGGAAATTTCACTTGTTTTTACCCAAGACAGATAATAGTGCAAGGACTGCTGCACCGCCCAATACCCATTTTATCCATTCCTCATTAGCGGGAGAATGTGATGAAAATTCTATTTTCTGATTTACTTTATCTATGGCGTAACCCAAATTGGTTCTATCAAAAAATATGACGTTATCTTTGGGGATATTTTGAACATTAAGAGTATTTTCAACAACAAGGATACCAGGCACATTTCTTTGATTGGCGTATTGCCATTCGTTTAAAACTCTATTAGGAGTATGAGATTGATCGGTTATAACACCTAGAAACAGATCCGAGATCTCTATATTTTTTTGTGTTGTAAAATCTATTATTGGTGAATCAAAATTTTGGCTCGATGTAACAAGCATATCTTTCCGTTGAAGTTCAGTTGTTAATCTTGATACAACAAATCTATCTTTATCTGCTAGTGAATATGATATAAATGCTCTTCTCATTTATTTTTTTCTTTTAAATAGTCAGCATACTTTGGAAAATATCTTCCAATAATGACGCTATCGTTTTGGGTTTCGATATTTCTACAAAATTGTTCGCCTGTCCAAATCTCATATTTATACGAAAAGCGACATATACTATTTAGTCTTTCGAACATGCGGGTCAACTTCGCTGAAGGATCTTTCTTGCAAATCAGTAAATACCCGTCCGCTCCATATGAATGTATTAAAGTTGGAATACCATCTCCATCTAAATGACTGGGGGCGATGGCTTCCTCGTAGAATTTGCATTGGACGACCCATGTTCTTGTAAATTCGGTAATTCCATCAGTTACAATAATTTCAAGCAAAATGTCCTGTCCGTCGTCAGGGCCGGTCCCGGATTTTTTTACCGTAATATTAATTATGTCGCTGATCCTTTTCAACTCTTTTTCTCTCAAAAAAAATGCGTGTACCAATGCTTCGAAGTCCTTCCAATCTATAATTTCATCAAGGGATAGTCTCATTTTGGTTTATAATAGAGTTCATTGCTGTAAATTTACAATTTTTTAAAGAATAGTTGAGAAAATCAATTCGATTGCATTAATTGTTGAAAATGGCAGAACGTTTCTAAATTATTTGAAATAATTCAATATCTTCTTTTGATAAATAAGTTCTTCAAAAGGTTGCGAACTAAACGGTGATTTACAAAGGTCGGCATTGCAATTTAAGGCTATAATCGGATAAATCTTTTGGGCGGTCTATCATTATGATTCCCCATCGTTTATTTTTATCATATTTTACGATAAGAAGGTAAGACTTGAATATGGGAAAGGTTTGAGGAGGTTAACAATAAGGTACGTATTTTCAAAATTGCTCTATAACTAATAAACTAGCATTCTAGCAGCTTGTTCAAAAGAATCACTCGATATTCCTATACTTTTAAATACTGCTGATATTAAAAGAAGTTTTAAATTTTCCGTTAAATCAAATAATTCCTTTCCTTTTAAGGATTTATTTTTTAGTTTCTTATTGAAATGAGTATAATAGTTCCTAGAATCCCTCGCTTGTTTACAAAGAGTAGCTGTATTTGTAACTCTTTCGTTAAAATATTGAAAGGAATAGACTCTAACCAGTTCTTCTAACCTTTCCTTTAGACTTGGCTCGTTCGCAAATTGCAATTTGTCATTTAACCATTTACCCTCAAATGGAAGTTGTTCAGTACTACATAACTTTTTCAAACGGTTGGCAAATTCTTTTTTAGGAATAAGTTCATTAGGAAAACTTTGTCTATGAAAAGTTTCTAAGGCTCTTGTCATGTCCATAAATTTTTCAGTTGTGAATTCGTATTTATTAACAAAGGATAATAATAGCAATTTAATGACTGGTTCTAGTTCTTTTGATTTTGCAAACCAATTTGTGATAATTGATCCGAATTGTTCGGCGATACTTTCGAATTTTATCAGATGCTGGTATAATTTTTTGATTTTATAGTCCGGGTTATAAAATGAATTTTGGTAAATACATTTTATAGGTTTTATTGTTAGTTTTTTTAAATTATCAAGAATAAACTTATCAATGATATCATTACTAGAAAAGAAAATCGTCAGAGGGTAACTCTGCTCATAAGTGCAAAGAGTTATAAATCCCAAAAAGGTAAAAATATCGGACAATATATCTCTGAATATTTTTTTTAAAGTATATTGAAAAGTGACTTTGCAGGTTTGATCTAGTTGAATATTATAAAAAGCATTAAGATATCTACCACTTAGATCAAATTCTATTTTAGCTTCGCATCCTTCGTAGCATTTGAAATTGATGTTTTTTGGCTTAACATATTCAAAAGAATGGGTAGGAGGCTCACCTTCTTTGCTTAAGCCATCAAAACCGGTCCATTCGATCAAATTAAAAAGAGAGAAACTAACGGAACTAAATTGTAGTTCATTAAGATTTTGGAATTGATGACCAACAAAAATGAAGGATGGTGCATAAGCAGAAACAACAATTCCGGTCTCATTGGATGAGCCACCTGAACTATAATGAGTATCATATAAGGTAACCCAACCATCTTTTGTCTTCCCTAAAATAATTTCATGGCTAATAGGACCAAAACGATGGTCAAATTTTCCAAAAATTTCAAGCTTTGCCCCGTTCAATGGATCATAAGTCAAGGTACCAGTAAAACTTTCGGAACCACCCGGTAAACTCCATTCTCCTTTAAATATTTCTTCCTGAATCATAATCGCTAATTCTGTTTATTTTATAGAATTATTGCAATGCCAACATTGTAATTAGCAATCATTACTACGCTATCTACAAATGAGATTAGTTGGATCTAATTTGTGTAAATTTATACACTCCAATTTGTTGCAGTAAGGTTGGCTGTTCTATTTGTATTTGCGCTCGCCAATTGCAAATATACGAGCAAGACCTTTTGCTATGTATTTGGCGGATATCTATAAAAACACTTGCTGCTCTTTTAGCCATTAGAGTTTTTCGCCAATTTTCATAGTCGTCGTCTTCAAGGTGCCCATAGACGGGTAAAGTATCAAAGATTCTAATATAAAGAGAACATGTCTGCCTTAGAAAATTTATAGTCATAGTGTATTCGTCGAGAAATAATTTACGCCCGATGAAAGTCAATTTATTTTTAAAATGTGAAACATGATCGGGAAGCTGGTGAAGGAATAATTGCCTGACAGTTGATTCAATTTCCATGTAGGCAGAAATTAATTCCTCAACTGTATCTAGTCCCTCAATTTTGAACGGATAATTTAACGGGCTATTGTCTTTAATTGGCCGTCCTAAATAATATCTTCCTCCATTATCAATTTTAAGTTCATCGTTAGAATGAGATAATAATTTTAGATTCAGTTCGGTTTTCCAGGAGCCATCAGGGGGCTGCTTTTCCCCGCGAATAAAAGCCCAAAGTATGAAATCGATAATCTGTAGTCCAGGATTTATTTTTTTGTCTGTGAGAATGTCAATATTAGTGAAGTAAGTTAAAAATGTTGGCGACTTGCAGACATGCCATTCTACATCATTTGACCATTTTTCAAGCCATTGAATTGCGAACTCCTTTGAGAACCCCTTTCTATTTTCTATGATCAAATTAACCCCATCAAACTTATTGTTAAAAAATTCAAGAATTGATATTCCAAGAGTTAAGCGAATATTTTCTTCTAAAAATAATTTTTTTCCATTATTTTTTTCTTTAGTTCCATTTTCAAAGTAATGATAATGAAATGTCCCTGAAACATGTTTTTTTATTGATTCGCACAAATGCTTATGGCTAGTATTGGAGTCTTCTGACGCGTGAAAATATCCTCTGTTCAGAGTTCTTTGATCGTTTTTATTCCTACGTGAATCTTTGGATAAGTTCAAAAGCGCTTCATCAATTATATTTTGCCCAAGTTCCTTTTCAGACAAAAAAAGGCCACATCCAACCATTGCACTTGATGTCGTTCCACTTTTTCTGAATTCAGTTTCATCGGCGTAGGAGAATATTTTCATATAAAATTATAAAGAAATTGGGTCATGTATATTTTGAAACCTGATTTTTTGAATAGGTTAAAGAATATTGTAATCAATTTTTTCAAACCTATCTGCTTCTTCTTTTAATTTAGACCAATCAAAATCGTATTTTTCGGCATCTTGCCAGTTTGTTGGAAACTCAATTTTCAAATAATTCCCAATTCCAAATTGTCCAGCGAAATAACTATCACCACCTGTACTTAGGAAAGTCGATCCAGTCGTAAAACCTTCACAATTAAATTGAGAAGATAATAAAACAAATAATCCGCAAAATGCAGTTATTAAATTTTCAAAATTCGCAATTTCAAACTTATTGTTTCTATCATGCTTAGTTTCATTGTATGCTTGATACCAGGACAACGATCCATTATGTGCCCAATTTGCAAATGGTGCATATCGATTCATCGCTCCTCTCCAAAATGGGAATTCTGCGACATAGCTGTCAAGATGATGAGTTTTGTTAACCTTTATGTAATCGTTTATTTTCCAGTAATCCTCTGTCCTGGGTTGTCCTGCTTTTGAACCCGACTTAAAATATGGCGTATATATATTTTCTCTCAGGATCGCTTTAAAATTGGCTTCAACTTCAATACACGTACGCATTAATAATTCATGTATTCTAAATGAAAAAGCTTTTAGATTTATATCTGCAGGTTCAATAAAATCGAATAAGTTTTTAACATCTTCTTGTAAAAGTAAAAATGCTCTTGTATAATGATGGGGAGATTCTGCATATTCTTTGTCGACTATAAAAGCCCATCCGCTATAGCCCGAATTGAACCCATTTATAAATTCTCTATAATTTCTATGGTAAGGCTTTGTCAATCCCATAATAAAATAAATTAAAGATTTTTAATGTTGAGCTCTCTCATTATAAGTGCTACTAACTTTTGTTAGCAAAGCCAGGATAATTGAAAATAATGTAAACAGGCAAATCCAATTGAATGATGTCATCGGCAAAGAGAATTGATAATCCTGGATTTTAAGGGCTGGATTTCCTGTGGTCGACCAAATCGAAAATGAACTAGCGTTTAGTAAACACAATTGATTTGCCTGCGCACAAAACTATCATAAAAGGGGGAAAGCGTTTTTTTAATATTTTCCAAAATTGTTTATTTTTTCTATTTATAGTATTTATGCTAATTGTAAATAGTGCTGATAGGTAAATAGAATGGATAGCGGATTTGTTGAAATTATTTTGATACAATTTGATATAATTTGTATCTTAGTTAAGTAAACAAGTTCTTCAAAAGTTTGCGAACTAAACGGTGAGCTAGAGGCGACGTCAGTTGCAACTTTATGGTATATAAATATATAAATCTTTTGGGTGCGCATTGTCTACCCGACAAAGTTGAAAATCAGATCCAGGTTCGAATCCTGTGAATTGAGAGATGATCTGGAATGATTTAAACTCGTAAGAGATTGATTTGGAAGGATTAATGAAGATTTAGTTCTTCCTGTCTTCCCGACACACACAACAGCAAAGCCTCCGTAAAACGGAGGCTTTTGTCATTCGAAACATAAAGGAGCGAAGCGAACTTTACGAACAAGAAAGGCAAGGAACGAAGCTTTTCGAAGTTCACCCGACCTTACTCGGGAGGCGCTGTACAGCTGACAATAGAGCCCGAAGGGCTTTGCCAGTCGTTTGTGGCCTCTATTTTGTCGTTGCCGGGTGTGGCACCTTTATTATTTATGCTTTTTATATAAATATGTTCTAAGTATTATTTAAAAACATATTCAAGGCATCCTCGCTTAATAGTTTTTCAATAAGCCAATGATGTCCAAATGGATCTTTTATCTCTCCCTGCCGATAACCATAATCATAATCGATAACCGGCGACTGCACAGTGGCCACTGTAGTTACTGCTTTTGCAACTACCGCATGCACATCATCTACGCTCAAGCCGATTGTTACCGTTGTGCAGTCTGCTTTATCCGGGCTTAGTTTTTTGCCAACTTTACTTTCTTCATGAAGACGGAAAACAACTCCGTTGATAGAAAATGCCGCTACATGAACTGAGCCACCTGGGTTGTTAATCCGCCACAATTCTATGGCCCCAAATGCTTTTTTATAAAATTCAATATCCGTTACACAGCTGCCAATTGATAGCACAGGTACAAATGTGGTTTTCGATTCCATTTATTTGATCCTCCATTTTTCATGATTCGCTACTTTATTTACCGATCATTTAACCCTTTTCCCTTAAGAATTTGCTGCATACATTTTTCAACCCTTGACTCCCGGGTTTTGGATTGTTTGGGTGCAGAAAAATAAAGTGTGTATGCTCTTTGCCGTCCTGGCGTCAATGCATCAAAAGCGGCTTTCAAGGCAGGCATTTTATCTAATTTCTTTTGAAATTCTTCGGGAATGATGAATTCTGCAGTCTTTTTGAAATTCACTTTCAAACCAGCTTTTTCCACTTCAATGGCTTCATAGATATAAGTTTTCAAGATGGTTTTCAGCTTAACTATTTCCCGAACATTGGTGAACCGGATCTGGCGCGCCGCCTGCACATTCTTCGTTTGCTGGATTAGAATACCATTGGGGTCATGTAATAAGGCACCTTTGAAAAACAAAAGCGCACAATACTCTTTAAACACATGTATTAAAACTATATTATTTTTCTGAAAGATGTAACAAGGAACACCCCACTTCAATTCTTCGGTCAGCCCACAGTCAAGAACGATCATTCTCAATTTCTCCAATTCTTCCTGCCACTTTTTGGCTTTGCTAAAATAAAAATCAACCTTGGGATTTACTGCACTCTTTGCCATAGTATGTTTTTTTGTCCAAAATTCAGACCGTTAGCGAGCCACGGAATCCCCGGGCGGCATAATAAGATTCTGCACCGTTGTGATATACGAAGACATTGCCGTAGCGGTAATCAGCAAAGAGGGCACCACCGAGTTTTCTGATATCAGAGGGTGTCATTATCCAGCTCGATGTTTTCGTATCGAAGTTTCCAAGTTTCTGCAGCTCCCGATATTGTTTTTCCGTTAAAAGCTCAATGCTCATGGCAGTGGCCATATCAATAGCGTTATTTTCTGGTTTATGTTCTTTTCTGGATTCCAGCGCTTTACGGTCGTAACAAAGACTTCTGCGGCCCTTGGGACTTTCTACTGAACAATCAAAAAAAATGTATTCGCCCGTCTTTTTATCATGACCTACAACATCGGGTTCGCCCCCGGTTCTTTCCATTTCACTGAGCGGCCAGAGTTTTTCGGTATTAGCTTCCAGCTTTGCTTGCACTTTAGCCCATTCAAAACCTTTATGGCGGTCCATGCTTTTCTCAAAACGGGTTTTTAATGTGTTGAGTAGTTCTTCACATTGTTTTGGTGACAATTCCTTTTTCATTTCAATTATTGATTAGCTAAAATGACTCGTCTATCAGCAGGTCTGAAATACCAAGATACAACAGTCAGGATTAACAATAATAATGAGGGAAATATTTCATTCATGGTACCCGATGCGATATGTGAAAATGCAGCACCCGACATGGCAAAGAAAAAGCCTGCATAAGCCCATTCCTTTAGTAAAGGAAACCTGGGAATAAGCACTGCTATAACCCCCAAAATTTTCCAAACACCTAAAATTGTTATAAAATAAATAGGGTAGCCCAAATGCGTAATACTATTTACTCCTCCTGCTCCCGTTTTCCCTTTGAATAACTGAACTGCTCCAGTTGATAGCATTCCTAATGCAAGCCAAATGGTAGCAATCCAGTAGATAATTTTATTTCTCTTTGTCATGGTGTGTTATTTTGATTTGCCCACGATATCTTGCAATCTGTTATGTGCCATGTTTATGCCCTGAGCAAAGGGTAGCTGTAGTACCTGGTCTCTTTGCGCACCCGATTCATATATTACGTGCATATGGAGTCTGCTGGTATGGTCAGTGAGTTTTTCGAATTCATTGAATTCAAGCTGAACGCCAAAGGGCGTATTTTCCATTTCAAATGTTCGGGTGATCTTTTGGTTCGGGCTAAACTCATGAATTACGCCGCTGGCCTGAAATACCACGTTTCCTTTGGCATCGGCTGTTTCAAATTGATAACTGCCGTGCTTTTTACTTTCAAGTTTCAGCACTTTCGTTCCCATCCATTGCTCAACAAGGTCAGGATCTGTATATGCTTTAAAAAGTAAGTCCAATGGCAAATCAAATTCCCTTGTGATCACCAATTCCTGCTGGCCGTTTTCGGCACTGATTTTTGTTTTTTGTTCCATGTTATTCTATTTTTTTGATTGGTATTTTTTCATTATGGCTTCCAATTTATTAAATCGGTCATCCCACATTTTCCGGAATGGTTCAATAAAGTCGGCTACTTCTTTCATTTTTTTTGCATTGATGTGATAGTAGATTTCCCTGCCGTTTTGTTTTTGTTCAAGCAATTCGCACTCGGTGAGTATTTGCAGGTGTTTTGAAACTGTCGGTCTTGCTGTGTCAAAGTTTGAGGCTATTGCACCCGCTGTCATGGATTGTGAGGCTACCAATAGAAGTATAGCCCTTCTTGTCGGTTCTGCTATGGCTTGAAATACATCTCGTCTTAAATTCATTGCGTAGTTATTTGACTACAAATATACGTGTAGTTATTTAACTACGCAAATTTTTTTGAGAAAATCTCCCAGAATAGCAAAATGAGTCAGCGGAAAATCTATTGGCCCTTGATGGTATTATTCAGGATGATTGCGCATCCGTTGTATGTTTGGCCTTTGTAGAAGACGGTCATTTTATATTCATAAAGATGGTCACCAATGCCATCATGGCAAAACCTTGAATAGATGGATATTCTGAATGTAGCGCCGGCCTCCGTGACAATGGAATAGACCGTGCTGTCCCGGGTGATCACCGGCTTTTCGATGGGGACGATGACCGGCTTGGCAGTTGTAGCCAGCTTGAACAGTATAAATTTTTCATTGTCGATCTCAACGCTCCAGTAAGGGTCAGTACCATTTCCTATGATATCGACCCCTTCCGACTTACGTTTTCTCCAGGACATATTTTCAGGCGCCGTATTTTTCTTAAATAGCGCGTATTGTTTCGACAGTGAATCTGGGATACGGGCCCCATTATTTTCAATATTGATCAGACTATCTTTGGATAACCTGTATTCAGACACCACTTTATCATTCAGGTTGAGCAAGAATTTTCCTTTACTCTTTTCCCAGGTGCCTTCCGTTCTTTTTGCCAGCGTTCCTTTTCCCCAGTTTAGCTCTTCCATTATGAAGCGGTAGTCATCGGAAAACAGGATAGTGCGCTGAATGCCTTCGCAATTTTTACAGGGAACCATGCCCTGATAAAAGCCCAGGGGTATCGTGTCAAAACTGTTGGCATTTATAATCGAGTCTTTAACCACAACCATAGTGTCGGTAACCACTTTCACAGATGAACCAGGTTTGCCCAGTTGATTTGTGGTTACGTAATACCAGATGATACCTCCCAGGATAATTACGATCAGCAGGAATACAATGGCTTTCATAAAAGGAAGATTTAGCTTAATTGATAATTGCTAAAGATGCACCCTTTCTACCTGGAATTTGTTATTTCACTTTGGGTTTAATTTATAGATTTCACATATTTTCCTTCCTCCTTCACCATCTTTGTAACTGGCAGCCTGGTTTCAGCAAAAAAAGGGATTTATTTCTGATCGGGTAATTGTGTTTGGCCCATGTACGCAAATTCCCTGGCCTTAGCTTTCGTTTGCTGGACTTCTTCCTTTGAATTAGTGTCCAATGCAATTGATACTTTTATAGAAGTCTTTGCATCTGAAGAATAAAACCCGCTACCAGAGCGGGTTTTATTCTTCAGAGAACATTGGATAACCTACATTTTAAGAAAACCGAAAAGACCATGGCTCTCATCCATGGGCCCTGCGGTGAAATAAAGTTTATTGGGATCGGCCAGTGTGGCCTCATTGTTTGGGAAATCAAGTGCCCATAGTCCGGCGATAGTGATGGGGTAGCCGTTATTCTGTAGTTGTCCGTTGAAGACACCGGTAGAATCATACACATTGATCCGGCCGTCACCGAAATTCCCGATCAGTATCGAGTGACGGGGCAAGCCGAACCCTGCGGGTACCTGCGCCAGTCCCCAGGGAGAATTCAGCAAACCCTGAGACGCAAATCGTTTTACAAGTGTCCCATCCGGGTTGAAGACATCCACATACCCATTTCCAGCGCCGGCCTGGTCATCCGTGTTATCCGGCCCTTTCAGTTTGGCATAGGTTACATAGAGTTTCCCCCCGATATTCTGAATATTGAATGGGCCAAAACCAGCAGGTATGCCCGGATCGGCAAATGGTCGGGTACTGATATACACAAAATTTTTATCGAATACATCGATCTTCCCCCCTTTGAAATTTGCCGCATACAAGAAATTGCCGCTCCCATCATTTGCAAGGGCAACCCCTTTGTATACTGCATCAGAAGAAGATCGGTCCGCAACCGTAATGGTCGAGTCGCCAGCTCCCCATGCCGATACGGTCCCATCTTCGTTTACGAAGATAAATTTGGCGATTTTCTGATTGGAGGGAATAACAAAATCGGTCGTGCCGTTAAAAACGACCCCCGTTGGGGAACCTCCGAAATGAGTACCCTGAGATGGGATAGCGACAGGCCCTAACACGGTTTTGCCAGTGGAATCATAAACAGTAGTGGCCCCTGCATGATTGGCAGAGATCCATACGATGCCAGCGGGGTTCACTGCTATGCCCCAGGCATTAAGAAGCGGCGGGTCGATCCTTGCAGCGCCATAGCCAATTGCCACGTCCGTTACAAGATCGGTCTCCTGATAGGTCCCCGGAATCAATGGCGCAGCTGTCGTATTATAGTCCTTATGACATCCGGCGCCTGCCATAAGCAATGCGAGTAAAAAAACATTAGTTTTCATGGAAATATTTTTATATTTTATGTAGTGTATAAAACGAAGGGGAATAATCACTCGTTGCTTACCAAGTCGTGGAAGCCTGGCATTTTACATTAACTGGCTGATCGGCTACATCAAGCAGCGGTATTTCATGATCTTCTCTCAAAGATTAAAAACCAGTAATGCCTTTATAAAATTCAGATCATGAAAAGAAAATTTCTCAAGCCTTTTCTTATGGGGCTGCTCAGCTTTGCCTTACATGATAACACTTATGCCCAGACAGAAAGCTCTCCTCCAAGGGTAGAGATCCCGAATACCCAGCTATTGACTTTTACCTCTTCCCAAGTGGGTCAGGAGTACCAACTTTATATAAATCTGCCTGGTAACTATCTACGCGATACGGGCAAAACCTTTCCTGTGGTGTACCTGTTAGATGGGCAATATGATTTCCCTTTTCTTACCGGTATTTATGGCGGACAATATTATGATGGCTTTTTACCACCGTTTATCATCGTGGGTATTGCCTGGGGAGGAAAGGATCCCGATGTGGGCACGCTCAGGGCAAAAGATTTTACGCCCACTCATATAGAGCAGATGCCGCAGTCTGGCGGTGGTCCGAAGTTTTTAGCCTTTATAAAAAAAGAGCTGATCCCTTTTATAAGCTCGAGGTATCGGGTAACCGAAGATCGCACGCTTATTGGCAGTTCCTTAGGCGGATTATTTACGCTTTATACGCTTTTTAATGATCCATCCTTGTTCCAGCGTTATATACTGACCAGCCCTTCCTTAGCATGGGATAACTGGATCCTCCGGACCTATGAAAAAAAGTACGAAGACAACGGTTCCTCTACTCCCGTCCGGCTTTTTATGGGGATTGGAGGACTGGAGTCCAACGTTCCCGATTTTAAGCAATTTGTGGAGCGTTTAAAGGAAAAGAAGGTCAAAGGTCTGGAATTCCATGAGTTGATCATAGAGAATAGGGGACATTCCGGCTCCAAGCCGGAGGGATTCGCCAGAGGGCTGCAGTGGGTATTTGAAAGGCCTGCTTTACAGTTCGCGCCTGCGATCTTAGACCGGTATGCTGGTGCTTATCAGCTCGGATCGGATACGGTGTATCTGTCAAAAGAAGCGGGCAAACTTATCGCCAAAGCACCTGGTGATACAAAATTGATCCTTGAGGCGGAGTCCGAAAAAGACTTCTATGTAAAAGGGGTATTTATCAAAGTCCACTTTAAGATGGACGATGCGGGTAAGGTATCCGGTTTCCAGCTCGAACAATATGAAGGGGGTGTATTCTTGAAGAAAATAAATTAAGCAATGCGTTGAGTGTTAATTCAACGGGATCCCAAACCAGGTATATTTCGTGAACATCGACTTGCGGCCGGACTTCCCTTTGGAGAAATATTTCTTCAGCCATTCCTGCTGTTCATCGATGCGGGCCTTCAGATCGGTGATCTGCTTGCGGAAAGAGGCAATGAGCGCACTGGTATTAAGATCGGCGCCTTTGATCTGATCCAGCTTAGAGGAGGCCTCTGTCAGCGGCCTGTCGGATGCATCCAGCATGGCCTGGATCTCCGGGTCTGGCTTCATGGGCTGGAATTGCTTGTTATGATAGTCGATGAATGCATTGAAGCTGGATATGCTCTTGTTAAAATCCCCCAGCGCCGAATTGTACCGGGATACGATACTGCTCTGTCTTTCTGTCTCGATCTCCCGGCGCAGGTGCTGCAGCCTGTCAAAGATCATTGAGTTCTTTACGCCATTCTTTTCAATTCTGTCGGCCTCGGCCTGCCAGGCTTCCGGTTCACTGAGCTTTTCAAATGCCGAAATAGAATCGGAATAGTTAAAAAGTGGCTTTGTCTTATTTTGCTCGGTTTTCCCCTCATAGAATTCCTGGTTGCTTACCGGATAGCTTAGAAATTGCCAGAGATAATCGAAGGGCATATGTGTGCGGACGAAAACGGAGGGCCGCACCTGGAAATAATCGTTGTTGATCTTTGTAAAGAACTTTCCATTGCTGACATAGCCAGAACCCCAGGTGGGATCGAAGAGGAACCATGCCGTGTCGATAAAGGCGGCACACCAGGCATGTGGAATATAGTCGGCAAAACCGTTTTGCTTTGTATAGCCCTCCACCGTAAACGTTCTGACGCCTGCCCTCGAGCAAATATCCGTGAACAGCGCTGCATAGTTCTCGCAGATCCCTTTTCTCGTTCTCAGGGGTTTGGCGATCTTTTCCTCCTTCTTTTCGTAAAAATTGATGGCGAACATATTCGCGATATCATACTGGATATTGGTAGCAATCCAGATAAAGGCCGCCCTGGCTTTATCGCTGTTCCGGCTGAAATTCGCATTTATGTAGGCGGCGATCCCTTCTGTCGTGGTGGTCGATGTGTCCGGGACCTGGAGAGCCTTTTTATCGATATCCGCATATCCATCAATGATCTTTTGCGGTGCGACAGGTTTTTGGGCGTGGGCTCTGGCTGACGTTGGAGATTTAGATTGGGCGACGGCTGGCATGGGCAGCATGAATTGGGACAGACAAATCAGGACAAACAAGGATCTTAATAGGTGCATGGGAAAGAATTTGGCTTCCAGGGCAAACAATATCTTTTATTTGGTGGACGGACGAACGTATTCATATTGAACGGCCAACCATTCGTTTGAATGGTAATTTTAATCTCCCGGGCCACGCTCAGCCAATAACGCATGATCCAGCTGAATGGCTAAGGAATCCGCCTTTTGGTAGAGGTACAGCAGGTCCTTCCTGTTCCCAACCCGTAAAATGATATTATTGCTGAATTCAATATTTTTTGACCAATCGGTCGCATTCGCCCCGGGTGCCGGCTGTTGATTCCCCCGATCATCCAGCCTGAACTGTTTGAGAAAATAGGCGCCGGAAATGATAATGGTCGCCTGTTGTTCTGCGTCCTGATTTTCTCTGATATACTGCGTCTGATTATAATAAGCGAATAACAGATTCTTCAATTGGATATCCTCCAGCAAACGAAGGTTGCCCGAACTTTTCAGATCGGAAAATGTGGCGTCGTTCGAGATGAATTTGGGACGCTCTACGATGGCCCGCACATCCGAATCGATCTGACTGGATGTAATCGGTTTATTAACCGGATCCCTGACATATGCAAGCAGCTCATTGCCGCGATCCAGTAATTTTTGCGTGCCGGCCGTTACATAGTTCAGCGATTGCAGATCAAGTTCGATATCGGCCCTTAAATTCTTACGATAGATCTGTTCCAGGTGTTTGTCCTTATTGCTATCCCGCCATTCTTCGAGCGCCAGGGTAATGGAAATACCCAGGATGATCACAAAGATCTCGATAAGATAAGCCGGCCACATCTCTTTTATCAGGCTGCCTATCTTATGTTTTTTAGGACTGGAGGGCGGCAGGGCCCCTTCCAGGTTTTCAACTGGTGGCGTTGATTCATTTTCTTTGATGGTTTCTTCCATAAGTCTTAGCCAGGACATTTTTATCGGTTCAGGTGTTTAATCCCTTGTTTAAAGGACTTAAACTTACAAATTGCCCGATCCCCAGCCAAAAAAGGTTCGGATTTTGCAGAGAATCAAAACCGCTATAGCCCATTACGGTGACAGCAGTAGTTCATCATTTACCGAGATGCTGCCTTTCCCTTTATATAAAAGGTTTTGCCCGAATAAGATCTTATTCTCCCGCTTCCGGTATCCGTTGAGCGTCTGCAGCGGCTCTTTCCCTTTTTCTGCGGTGAACTGATCTGTCGTGGTGATCACACAGCGTGCGCAGAGCTTTACACCAAAGAAAGAAATACCCGAGATCCGAAAATGCTCCATGCTGTCTTCCTGATAGGGCTTCCCTCCCGTGAATACGATGTTGGGACGGAAGCGGTCCATCGGAAGGGGTGCAGGAAGCCGTTTGTTGAGGTCATCCAGAGAAGCCTGCCCGATCACGAGCAGTGGAAAGGCATCCGAAAAACTGGTGACCTCCTGCCCGTGGGCAAAACGATCATCCACCAGCCTCCGGCTGGAATCGGGCATATACACCAGCCTGCAAGGGAAAGACAACATTTGGGAGAACCATTCGTCGGCCCGGCCGTTTACCCACCTGGCGCTGCATACATCCTCAAAGACGGTGACCGTGCAGGGTTCACCCATGTCCCCGAACGGGATCGGTAAGGATGGATGATCATGATGCTTGTGACGGATCGTCAGCCCTTGCCGGGTAAGCTCAGTCTGCAGGAGGGCCATCCGGGGCAGTTCCCGCTGGGTGAGACATCGGTTGTTCTCATCCACCAGCATCCACCTCCTGTCATGTTCGAACCCTCTGTCCGTAAGCGCGGCAGATGCGATGGAAATGCCGCCAAGCGACTTCACAGGATAAATATACAGTTCACTGACCGTGAGCATCGCAGATGATTTTGCTGTTCATGGGCAAATTTACCCTGAACGGCTATCTTTGCAAAAAAAAGACAATGATAGCATTCTTAGGCATGGGCCTCTTAGGGTCGAATTTTGTCAGGGCTTTGCTCAATAAAGGGGCCCAGGTGCAGGTATGGAACAGGACGGCGTCAAAGGCGGAGGCGCTGGAAAAATATGGGGCAACTGCTTTTGCCCATGTTGCGGATGCCGTCAAAGGCGCGGATCTCATCCATCTCACGTTGAAAGACGATGCTGCGGTGAATGAGGTCCTTGCACAGGCCCTCTCAGGATTAAAACCCGGCGCCATCATCATAGATCACACTACTACATCTGCCTCCGGGGCAATACAAAGAACAAAGGAATGGAAAGACCGTGGCTTCACCTATCAGCACGCGCCGGTTTTCATGGGGCCGCAAAATGCACTGGACAGCACGGGTAATATGCTGGTGTCCGGTGATCAGGCCATTATCGGCAAGCTACAGACCGATCTGTCGAAAATGACGGGCAAGCTGATCAATTTTGGTACCGAGCCAGGTAAGGCCGCTGGAATGAAATTGATCGGCAATCTCTTTCTCGTGGCTTTTACAACGGGGATCGCAGATACGCTGTCCCTGGCCAAGGCATTGAATATCCCGGTCAGCGATGTTGCCACCTTATTCGATTCCTGGAACCCCGGCGCCATGCTGCCCGCCAGGCTGCAAAGAATAGCGGGTGGCAAATATGACCAGCCGTCCTGGGAATTGAACATGGCAAGGAAGGATGTCGGATTGTTCATGGACGCGGCGCGACAGGGAGGAACAAAATTAGCCGTGATCCCCGCCATTGCTGCGGAAATGGACCGCTGGATAGAAAAAGGCCATGGTGGCGATGACTGGACGGTGATCGGCAAGGATGCGGTGTCGTGAATTGCGGAAACAGATATCAGGAGAGTCGGCAAAGCTGAGCGATTGACTTTGCTCACTCCGATTTCAGGCTCTTCACCGGATTAGCCATCGCCGCACCTATCGCCTGAAAAGAGATCGTGAACATGGCGATAAAAATGGCCAATGCCCCTGCAATCGCCAGCATCCACCAACTGACGCCGATCCTGTAGGCAAAGCCCTGTAGCCACCTGTCCATCGCCCACCATGCAAGGGGCGCCGCGATCACAAATGCGATGGCTACCAATCTCAGAAAATCTTTGGAGAGCAGCCGCACGATACTGCCAACACTGGCGCCCAGCACCTTCCGGATGCCTATTTCCTTATTCCTTTGCCCGGCGCTGAAGGCGGCGAGGCCGAAAAGACCAAGACAGGAAATAAGAATGGCTATGATCGTGAACGAATTGATGATCCGGGATAAGGTTATTTCCGTCTGGTATTGCCGCTGTACGACTTCATCCTGGAATGTATATTCAAAAGGCAGTGTGGGAAAGTTGCTGCGCCATATCGTCTGTAGCTTTTTCAGCAAGATACTGTAGTCTCTGCTGCTGGTGCTGACGATGACATTGGATTTTCCTTCGATCTGACCGGCTTTTACTTTCTGGTCCTCATACATGAGCATAAAGGAGTTGACCTCGTCATGCAATGAACTGAAGTTAAAGTCTTTCATGACGCCGGCTACTTCGACCCAGGTGACCGGTTCGCCGGGCGCCGTTTTCGGATATAATCTTGAGCCGGGCGCCGTTTCTGCATTTAATCCCAGTTTTTGGGCAAAGGTCTCGTTGATCAGTACTTTGCCGGAGTCGGCATCCCGGAAGTCCCGGCCGCTGATAAGCCGGATGCCATTTGCCCTGACAAAAAACTCATCCGTGAACATCATCTTCGCGTCCTTACCGGCGGCAGGATCCCCCGCTATCCGCGAATAGATCCAGTCGTTAGGAACGGACTGACCAAGAAAATTGTTGGCCCTGCTGACCACTTTTACTTCGGCCATCTGCCGCAGATCATTTATAAAGGCGGGTACCCGGTCCTGAATATCCCCGGTATAAAAAGAGAAGATGAGTTTCTGATTTTTGTCAAAGCCCAGGTCTTTATTTTTCATGTAATTCAGCTGGCTATATATGACAATGATGCCGGTGATGAGCACGATCGATAAAACGAACTGGAATACGACGAGCGACCGGCGTATTCCCGCCGCGGAAACAACGCTGGTAAGATTGCCCTTTATGACATTCAGCGTCCTGAATCCCGAAAGGTAGAAGGCCGGATAGCTGCCTGCAATAAGTCCCGTCAATAACATAAGCCCTGCAAGCACCAGCCAGAGCCTGTGATCCGATAAAAAGGATAAGCCGATATCCGTTTGCGTGATCCCGTTCAGAAAGGGCAGGGCAAGCGCGAGCAAGGGCAGCGCTACCCCTACGGACAAGGACGACATCAGCAAGGATTCGCTAAGGAACTGCCGGACCAGGTCCTTTCTCCCGGCGCCGATGACTTTTCTGACCCCAATTTCTTTTGCCCTTTTGGATGCCTGTGCCGTGCACAGGTTCATAAAATTGATACAGGCAATGAGCTGTATCAGGGCGCCGATCAACAACAACAAATAAAGGAAGGAGCTGCTCACCGAGTGTTCATCGTGGTTATAGCCCGATGTGGTATGGATGGCGGTCACCGGCTGCAGATGCAATGTCTTTTCCATCCCGAAGGCCTTTAGTTGCTGGGCGCCATATTTATCTAGAAAAGCGGGTAGCTTCTTTTCCAGGGCCGCCGGATTGGCCCGGGGGTTTAGCCTGACATAGGAAAAAGTAAAGTTGTCGCCGGCCCATGACTGGTCCTGAGCTGTATATTCACCCATGCCGCCGCTATTCATCGCCATGAAAAGGTTGGCGTGCAGATGTGATTTGCCCAGGCTTTCATCCACCACTGCGGTGACGGTGAAATCATGCTTGCCATAGGCGTTATCGATTGTGATCACTTTCCCGACGGGATCTTCGCCACCAAACAATTTAACGGCGACCGGCTCCAGCAACACGACGGTATAGGGCTGGATCAGCGCGGTCGAAGCCTTGCCTCCGAGGAAATGATAGGTGAACATATCGAAGAAGGTAGAGTCGGCATACGCCGCATCCGTTTCATAGAACGATCTGTCCTTATACTGCAGGAGATGCTGTCTGACGCCAAATTCACTGGTCCTTACGATCCTTGTAAATTGCTCCACTTCACCAAAGTCTTTCTTCATGGCCGGGGCGATGGCGGGTGAACAGGTGCCCACCTTTGCAGGATTGTTGCCAGGCGTTTTTCCAAGGAAGGTCACCCGGTAAATATCTTTTGCATCGGAGAAATGCTTGTCATAACTATACTGGTCGCTTACATACAGCACGATGTACAGGCAGCAGAGCGTTCCTGCAGCGAGACCTGTGATGTTCAGCAAGCTGAAGGTCTTGTTCTTTAAGAGGAAGCGGACGGCGGTTTTGAAATAGCTTTTGAGCATAGTTATGATTTGGCGCTTACTAAAGCTACCGATTTTTAGGGACCCGCAAAGCAGGCCAGTCGACAAAAGAATGTCGTAAATCTCCCTATAGAATGACGCATTTGCACCCTGTGTGTATTGCTTAGTCAGGCTATGTTTGCAGCATAAACAATCGTTCAAATGAAAAAGTCAATATCGGCGACCGTAATTATCTTTGGCATCCTCACATCGGGCGGCGCTTTCGCACAGGGGCAGGCTACTACTCCTGCTTCCTCGCCGGGATCAACAGGCACGTCCATCACACCCGTGAAGTCAGGCTATGCCCCCGTCAACGGGCTGAAGCTATATTATGAGATCTATGGAAAAGGCGAACCGCTGGTCCTGCTGCACGGGGGACTTGGTGTGATCAATATGTTTGGTCCCGTTCTTCAGGAGCTTGCTTCCAAAAGACAGGTCATTGGCGTGGAATTACAGGGACATGGCCACACGGCCGATATAGACCGGCCCATGAGCTTCGAAGCTATGGCGGATGATATTGCCGCACTGTTAAAACATCTCGGCATTCCAAAAGCGGATATCATGGGATACTCTCTCGGCGGAGGCACGGCCCTTCAGATGGCGTTCCGGCATCCGGATATGGTCCGGAAACTGGTCGTCGTCTCCTTCCCCTTTGCGCATAGCGGCTGGTTTGCCGGGACGATCGATCAGGCCGCTCACATGGGGCCCGCATCCGCCGAAGCGATGAAGCAAACACCCATATATAAGGTCTATCTCGCAGCAGCGCCAAGACCCGAAGATTGGACGAAGCTGAATACTAAGCTGGGCCAGCTGCTCGGTAAGGATTATGACTACAGTGCGGAGGTCAGAAAGCTAAAGATCCCGACCTTGCTGGTCATTGGCGATGCGGACGCCGTTCATATCCCGGCTGCCGTCGAATTCTTTGGATTGCTTGGCGGCGGGCAGCGAGACGGCGGCTGGGATGGTTCCGGACGCTCCAATTCCAGACTGGCCATTCTGCCCGGCCAGACTCATTATGCTATTTTTATGTCTCCGGCGTTGTCACATGCCGCGCTCCCTTTTCTCGAAGAGCCCATGCCTGCGATTAAATAAACTGCGAAAAATTCCAATATCGGGAATTTCGCCGATCTGCCCAGCTGATTTAATTTGCAGGCATGAAATTATTTTTTATCCTTCTTGCCGTCCTGCCGGTAATTGGCCTGCAGGCGCAGCAAACCTCTACCGATACGACCTGGAAGAGGTGGTCGCCTTTGTAAAAAAGATCAGGAATCACTGTTTAAGGTGAGAGATGCTAATCATGCAGTATCTAATTTGTCGCTTATTTTCCAGGACACTTAATAACGACAACGCATGAAAAAAATACTACTCACTATCTGCCTCTTTTGCAGCCTTGCAACGGCCCAAGCACAGACCTGCCCTGACATTCAGGGACTTATGCCAATAGTGGTGCGTCTCGGGATCGGTGCATTTGGCCCGGAGAGCGCCTATCCGACCATACCTCTGTACTGGAACCGTTTTTATAAATTAAATGAACTGACAGGAGTCATTGAACCCACGGGCTGTACCTTTACCGGTGATCCCAATCTCCATGAAGTCGCCACCTGCGTCTGTTACCTGACCGGCTCCTATTTTAGAAAGGTCTCGGACCTCTGTGATCTGACTCCCTGCGGAGGTGACGCATCTTTAACCCAATTGCCGATCACGAATAATAATGATCCCAACAGCAATTGGTCGCAGGGGGCGACCTGGGTGGGCGGTCAGGTTCCCAATATGTCTTCCTCCCTTTCGGTCGTCATCACCAAGTCTACACAGATCGATGCAGACCTCAGCTTTCCGGCAAACCAATGGCTCATCCTTACGGCAGGCAGCAGCTCCATCCTTGCCGGGAATACGGTGACCGATAATTCGGTGATCCAGGTCTATCAGGCGGCGCAGCTGGAAAATTTCGGCACGCTGAAGGGATCGGGACAAATAACAGGCTCCCTGCTCAACAGCGGCACGCTCGCTCCCGGAAATTCTCCTGGAAAATTTACGATCGTGGGTAACTATACGGCAAGCAGCGCCGCAGTCCATCAGATGGAAATAGCCTCTGCCGCTCTGTATGACACGATCAGCGTGGTCAGCGATCCATCTACCCCTGTCCCCAGTGGTAATGCGGCTCTGAACGGGGTCCTTCAGGTCAGCCTGATCAATGGGTTTGTTCCTGCATTGGGCGATACTTTCCGGATCTTTTCGTTCAGCTCTTCAACCGGAGTCTTTGCAGGCACCAGCTTACCCGTCCTGCCAGCTGGATTATACTGGAACGTACATTACAACCCCGATAACCTCAGTCTGGCGGTAGTAAATACGGCGCCCCTTCCCCTGACCTTTACCGGCACCAGGGCTTCGCGGAAAGACGATGGCGTGCTGATCGAATGGGACACCGAGCTGGAGGATAACGTAAAAAATTATGAAGTGGAGAGAAGCACGGATGGTATATATTTTGAAAAAGTTGGAACGGTGAAGGCAGTTGGCACGGATGCAAATCATTATAGCTGGTTTGACGAAGCGCCTGCAAACGGCAATAATTTTTACCGGATCAGGGCCGTTGATATCGATGGTAAATTCAGGTACACCGGAGTCCTCGCGATCAGGATCAACGATACCCGGATCTCTGTTTATCCCAACCCGGTGAAAAGAGGTGGGTCTCTTCAACTGGACCTGGCCGATCGTAAGGCCAGTAAAATAGAGATCGTCAATGTCCTTGGACAGGTGCTGTACACAAAGGAAGGCAAGCTGACCGGCACGTTGAGCATTTCCGTTCCAGCCTCATGGGCCGCCGGAAGATATCTGGTGAGGATGGTCACCGAAAATAAGGTAGCGACACATAAAATAATAGTGTATTAAATTAAATGTTAATGTATCATGGTCAAACCCTGAAACAGTGTAATAATTCCCCCTGAAAAGGCGTTGTTCTGAGGAACGGCCACCGGGTAGACCCGGTGGCCGAAATCTCAACCTATGACAAGAAAAACACGGAAAAAATGGCTTCGTATTATTCTGATCCCCATTTTTTCCCTCGTGATCCTGATCGGAGTAGCGGTAGCTATCCTGTTTGCAGGGCAACAGCGCCTCGTGGGACTGGCCGTAACGGAGCTGAACAAGCAGCTGCCTGGCGAGCTGGTGATAGGTGGCAGCGATATTTCTGTTTTTCAGAACTTTCCTTATATTTCCATTGGCCTGAAGAACGTCCAGCTATATGCCAGTAAGCTCAGAACGAACAAGCCTATTTATGAAGCGGAACGCATGTTCGTCGGCTTCAGCCTTCCGGATATCCTGAAACAGAAATACCATGTCAAGGTCATCTTCCTGAAGAACGGTCATCTCGATCTGGTACAGGATGACTATGGCCGGCTGAATATCGTGGAGGCGAGCCGGATCAACCAGGACAGCACAGTCGCCAAAGACACTGTATCTTCTGCCCTTGATCTGGACATAAAAAAAGTGGTGCTCAAGAACATGACCGTTACTTTCCTGGACAAGGCAAACGGACAGCAGGTGATTTCCCATATCGACCGGATACAGTCATCCTTCCGGGCCGATGACAGGCTGATCGATGCCGATCTCAGTGGGGCTATGCTGGTGGATTATACCAGTCCCGGCGACAGCACCCTGTTCCGGCACAAGCATCTGACGACGGATATACAGCTGTCCTATGACAAGACCACAAAAATGCTGAAGCTGCCTGTAGGGAGGCTACAACTGGAAGAAGCCGTTTTCAATATCACCGGAACGGCTGACCTGCTGCATGATAATATGGTGGACCTCCGGTTCAGCGGAAATAAGCCGGATTTTAAACAATTGTTCTCTTTTGCCCCGCCCGAGGTCGCCAAAGAGTTGAAGCATTTCAAGTACGACGGGAGGCTGAGCTTTGACGGAACAGTGAAAGGCAAGCTGGCGGGCGGCAAACAACCGCTTATAGAACTTTCCTTCTCCTGCACCAATGCCTGGCTGCACAATACCCAGGCCAATAAGAAAATAGATTCCCTGGCCTTCAAGGGTTATTATACTAACGGATCGGCACATTCGTTGAAAACATCCGAGCTGCGCCTGCTGAATATAAATGCAAGACCGGACAAAGGCGTCTTCCGGGGCAACTTTGTCCTGCGCGACTTCACCGACCCGAAAGTTCTCATGCAGATCAATTCCGAACTGGAGTTGGGTTTTATCGGCGCCTTCCTGGGAATAAAGGACCTGCAACGCATAACGGGCCATATCATCCTGAAGATGGACTTCAAAGAACTGGTAGACCTCAGCCTGCCGGAACAATCGATGGGCAAGCTGACGCAGGGCATACAAAGCGAGCTGACGGTGCGCGACCTCACGTTCCGAATTCCATCCTATCCTTATAATATCGAGCATCTCGACCTGCATGCGGATATGAAGAACGGCTTCCTCAAGCTGGATTCGCTGTCGTTTATTGTTGGCCATTCCGATTTTCATCTGAACGGATCATTAAGCGACCTGCCGGCCATTTTTCATCAGCAGGAGAAACCCGTGCTCCTCACCTTGAATGCCAGCAGCAGTAAGATCATCCTGAAAGAACTGCTGGCTTCCGACACGGCCAGGAGCAGGAAGGCGAAAGAAGAGATCTATGGCTTCAACATAGGCTTGTCGCTGGAGACTTCGGTAAATGAGCTGCTGCATCCCCGGCCCCTGCCCAGAGGGAAATTCAAAATAGAGCAGCTGAATGCGGCATTCCTGCGTTACCCGCACGCCTTTCATGATTTCGGCGCAGAGCTGACGATCGGCGACACCTCCTTGCTGCTGAAAAATCTCGCTGGAAAGATCGACAGCAGCGACATCCGTTTCAGCGGCCGGGTGAACAACTATGCCCTGTGGTTTGAGAAAGTGAAGAAAGGCAGGACGCAGCTGGCCTTCGATCTGAAATCACAGCGGCTGGCGATGCATGACCTGCTCGGGCGCAAGAGCCGGAATTATGTGCCCAAAGATTATCATGAAGAGATAGGGACCAATATCTGGTTGCGCTCAAAAATAGATCTGCGGTATGATTCCATATTCAGGTTCGCCAATATCAAGATCGCGAATATTTCCGGCGAGCTTAAAAAGCATGCATTCCGGCTGGACAGCATCAGTGGCAATATAAAATTCGGCATCGACAAGTTCGTGCGTATCGACACGCTGAGAGGAAAGATCGGGCGAAGCGATTTCGATATCAGCATGCGCCTGTATGCAGGAGCAGATACGGCGAAAAGGAAAAAAGAAAATTTCCTGCAGTTCAACTCCCGCTTTCTCGATATAGATCAGCTGGCGAATTACCGGTTGACCGAGGAGGAACCGGCGGCCCCATCCACCGCTGTGGCCCCAACCCCGCTGCCTGCCCCGACCCCGCCAGGCACGGCCACTCTTTCGGATTCTCCCGCCCCACCGGACACATCCGTAATGGCAGACGCGGCATCCGTTACCACCGTGTCGAAACCCTCTGTCCACGCCAACGCCTTCAATATCTTTCAGATCCCCTTTATCGATTTCAGGGCGACGGTGAATATCGGCAAGATAAAGTACCATCATCTGTGGCTGAAGAACGTTGCTACCAATATACGCATGCAGGCCAACCAGCAACTCTATCTGGATACGCTGGCACTGGAAGTAGCCGAAGGGAAGATCGGCGCCCATGCACATTTCAATGGCAGCAACCCGGATAAGATCTATCTGAGGAGCCGGATCCGCGTGGATGATGTGAACATAGAAAAGATGATGCTGAAGCTGGATTATTTCGGACAGGATTATGTGATCAATAAAAATATAAAAGGCCGGTTCAGCGGGCAGATCAAAAGCTATGTACAGGTGCATCCCGATCTGACGCCGCTGATGGACCATTCCGAAGCGCAACTGGATCTGGATATCCGTAATGGCGTACTGATAAATTTTGCGCCCATGCATGCGCTGTCCTCGTATTTCAAAGATAAGAACCTCAACATGGTGCGGTTCGACACCCTGCGGAACAAGCTGACCTTTAAGGATGGCGCCCTGTCCATCCCGGCCATGAACATCAATACCTCGCTGGGCTTCGTTGAGATCTCGGGTAAGCAGTCGCTCGACATGCAGATGGAATATTATCTCCGTATACCATTGAAAATGGTGACCCAGGTGGGTTTCCGGATGCTGTTCGGTAAAAAGCAGGAGGAAGTCGACCCCGACCAGGTGGATGCTATAGAATACCGCGACAAGGAGAAGCGGGTACGTTTCATGAACATAAAGATCACCGGAACGCCGGCTGAATATAAAGTAGGCCTGGGAAAGGCGAAGAAATCGTAATTATCGCTATATTAAAACGAGATTAAAAATCTCCCTGGCCTTTTTCTACATAATCTTCTGCGATTTTTTGCGTTTATAAAAGGGATTTATCCTTTTTCGTCTTACAATCCAATATTTCTATGCGTTTGACCATCAGGCCAGGGATCGTTATACACCGTAAGATAGCTTGGCTATTGTTGTTCCTGGTCTTTTCCCTCGCGCTTGCAAGCTGGCTGATCTATGTCAGCAAAAAAAATATCGACAGAACTACTTACAGCATCGACCAGACCTACGAGATAAACGGCAGGCTGCAACAGATCCTCAATTCCGTCTCGGAATCCTATCGGTACCTTCCGGAGGTTAACGGGGAGGCTCCCATGAAAGGCCGCGGGTATGGCGCCCTGCTTCGTGAAGACGCCGTTAAGCTCCGCGAGAATAGCACAAAGCTCCGTGGGCTTCATGAAAAAATGGTGAAGGACCTGGACTCGCTGCGGGGTTTTACCCGGAACAACCATGATCAGCAGGAAAATATAGCCTTGCTCCGGAATTACATCCTCTTATCCGCACAGCATCAGCGTGCGGGCCTTAACGATACGATCAAGTCCCTGGTTTACGGTATGATGCAGGAGGAAAAGAGCTTGTTGGCTAACCGCAAGGTCCTGAATAACAAAGCCAGTGAATGGACGGTGCAGGCCCTGGTATTTGGAAGGCTGGCGGGATCCCTGTTCGTCGTGATCATTCTTTTCCAGCTCAACAAGGATATTACGCGGCGCAAGGCGATTCAGGAGCAACTCGTCATTGCTATCCGCGAAGCGCAGGACGCCAAACAGATGCAGGAACAATTCCTGGCAAATATGAGCCATGAGATCCGTACGCCGATGAATGGCATCAAAGGCATGACCGAACTCCTGTTGGATACACCCCTGTCGGGCAAGCAGCAGGAACTGGCCGGTACGATCAAGAGCTGCGCCAACAATCTGTTGGTCATCATCAACGATATTCTGGATTTCTCTAAGATACAGGCGGGCAAGCTCAATATCGAGAAGATCGATTTCAGCCTGAAAGAAGTGGTCGGCAGCGCCAGCGCCATTTTTGAACACCGGCTGAAGAAAAAAGGATTACTGTTGAACATAGACATAGCTGCTGATGTACCGGACAGACTTACCGGCGACCCGCACCGCCTGAATCAGGTGCTGATCAATCTCCTCGGCAATGCCATAAAATTTACCCAGCAGGGTCGTATCGATATCAGGGTCGAGCTAAAGGAACGAAGCACGGAAGGTCCGGTATTCCTTTCATTTACGGTTGCGGACACGGGTATCGGTATTGCCGCGGATAGCCTTCCCTATATTTTTGATAGTTTCTCGCAGGCCGGCCAGGACATATCCAGACGATATGGCGGAACGGGCCTGGGCCTTACCATCTGCAAACAGCTGCTGCATTTGCAGGGAGGGGATATTCAGGCGACGAGTGAAGTGGGAACGGGATCCGTATTTAATTTTTCCCTGCCTTATGGATACAGCGAGCAGCAGGATCAGCTGGCGCCCACGATCAGTCTTATACAAGATTACAGCAACCTGCTGACGGGAAAGCATTTCCTGGTGGCGGAAGACAATGAGATCAACCAGAAACTGATCGACTATGTGCTGAAAAAAGCAGGCGGCACCGTAGAGTTGGTCAGTAACGGGGCCGAGGCCATACGATTTTTAGAAAATGGCAAGATCTTCGACCTTATTATCATGGACCTGCAGATGCCGGAAATGGACGGCTATGCCGCCACACAATATATCCGCAACGACCTCCACATGCAGACCCCGATCATTGCCATGACGGCGACGGCCATGAAAGGAGAGCATTCCCAATGCCTCGAGTCGGGGATGGATGAATACATGACCAAGCCTTTCGAATTTGCCGAGCTCTATAAAAGGATCGGCAGCTTACTGAATTCGGCGTAGGGCAGGCACTCCCATTATTTGAATTTTGCAAGCATTGGATTGATGGTTGCAAGCAGTCCTCCCCCAAATGGCTCTATCTTTGCCTCATCAAATCTAAATGATGAAGACTATGGAAAACAAGCATAAAATAGCCCTGCTTACTGGTGGGAGCCGCGGGCTGGGCAAGAGCATGGCCCTGAGCATCGCCAGGCAGGGCATCGATGTGATCCTGACCTATAACAGTAAGAAAGACGAGGCGCAGGCCGTAGTGGCGGAGATCGGAAAGGCAGGCGGAAAAGCGGTGGCCCTGCAGCTGAACACCGGCGACGTAAAAGGCTTTGATGTTTTTTTTGATCAGGTAAGGAAGGAGCTGACAACCAATTTTCACGCCGATCGTTTTGATTTTCTCATCAACAATGCGGGCATCGGCGTCCACTCGTCATTTGCGGAGACGAAGGAAGAAGATTTTGACCTTTTGATGAACATTCAGTTCAAAGGAGTCTATTTCCTGACCCAGAAAGCGCTGCCGCTGATCAATGACGGTGGCCGTATCATCAACCTGTCCACGGGACTGGCCCGCTTCACCACCCCAGGCTATTCCGCTTACGCTTCCATGAAAGGCGCCATCGAAACGCTTACCCGTTATCTGGCAAAGGAGCTGGGATCGCGCGGCATTGCCGTGAACACGGTGGCGCCTGGCGCTATCGAAACCGATTTCGGTGGCGGTGTGATGCGGGACAATGCAGAGCTTAATAAATTCATTGCGGGCGTTACCGCGCTGGGCCGCGCCGGATTGCCGGATGACATTGGTGGCGTAGTCGCTTTTCTGTGTACACCCGAAGCCAGGTGGATCAATGCCCAGCGGATCGAAGTCTCTGGCGGTATGAACTTGTAGGGTGGCGGTTCATTCCGAACAAGAAGACGTGCCAGGGCATGGCTGATCCTGGCAGCGGCAGCGATGCGGGCAGTTATTCCGATCTTAAACTTTTTGTGGGGTTCATCAATGCGGCCTTGACGGATTGATAGCTCACCGTCAGAATAGTGATCACGATCGCGCCAATGCCCGATGCCGCGAAGATCCACCAGGACAGCTGCGGGCGGTACTGGTAATGCTCCAGCCAGTTGCTCATGAAATAATAAGCTACAGGGATAGCGATCAGCAAGGAAATAAGGATCAGCGCGATAAAATCCTTCGACAACAGCCGCCAAAGTGTGAACACCGAGGCGCCCAGCACTTTGCGGACGCCGATCTCCTTGGTGCGCTGCTCCGCCATAAAAGAGGCCATGCCAAAGAGCCCGAGGCAGCTTATAAAAATAGCGAGCGCCGTAAAAAAGCCGGCCAGCTTGCCGATCTGTTCCTCATCGCTGAATTTTTTCGCATAGTCCTCATCGGCAAACCGATATTCGAAGGGCTGGGCAGGATTGTATTTTGAAAAAACGGTCTTTATCTTACTCAGCGCTTCGCTTGTGCTGGCATTGGGATTTATTTTTACGATGACACAATTGCGGGAATACTCCGCCATGTAAAAAAAGAAAGGCCGAACAGGGGCATAGGGCGATTCCACGATCATGTCCTTTATGACGCCTACTATAGTCAACGGCCGGCCAAACCATCTGACGGTCTCACCGACAGGATTCTTCAGGCCCATGAACTTCACTGCGGCCTCATTGACCACAAAGGCGGCGGTATCGGTGGGGAAGTCCCGTGAAAAATCCCTGCCTGCCGTAAACTGCCAACCCACCGTCCTGCCATAGTCAAAGCCCACAGCGGTGGTGGGAAAATCCAGCGACAGCGCGGGATCTTTACCCTTCCATTCGAAACTGCCGCTGCCCGCCCCATAACCGGTGACGAAGCTCTCCGCTTCCGCCATTTCCCTGATCGTACCCGTCTTCATCAGCTCAGCCTTTACGGCATCGAAATGGTTATGGATCTCCTCGGTCGTCATCGGCAGCATGACCAGGCCATTGCGGTCGTACCCGATCGGCCGATCTTTGGCGTATTGGATCTGACGAAAGACCACGATGGTGCCGATGATCAGTACGACGGAAACGGTAAATTGAAGTACGATCAGCACCTTACGGGGAATGGCTGCAAGAGGGCCAACCCTGAAGACACCCTTCAGGACCTTTACTGGCCGGAATGAAGACAAATAAAGAGCGGGGTAGCTGCCTGCGATCAGACCCGTGATCAGGATGAACCCGACGCTGATAAGCCAGAACACAGGCGAGCTCCATAATATCGTTGTTTTTTTACCCGCCACCTCATTGAAGAAAGGCAGCAGCAGCTGCACCAGCACCAATGACAACATAAACGCGAAACTGACCACCACGAGGGATTCGCTGAAGAACTGTCCGATCAATTGTCCGCGCAGGGATCCGATAGCCTTTCGGACGCCCACTTCTTTGGCGCGTTTTTCCGACCTTGCTGTGCTGAGGTTCATGAAATTGATACAGGCCAGCAGCAGGACAAATACCCCGATGATCCCGAACAGCCATACATACTGTATGCGTCCGCCTGCGTTGACCCCATTCTTAAAGTCGGAATACAGATGCCATCTGCTCATGGGATGCAGGAACAATTGAGGATGAGAAGGATCAGTCGGTACTTTTCTCAGCTTGGCGTCCCTGATTTTCGCCGAGACCTTGTTCATATCCACGTTGTCGGCCAGCTGAACATAGATCTGGAAGGCATTCATACGCCAGGGGTGGGAGTTATCCTTCAAACCCCAGTCATCATACAGGATCTGCCAGGTGGCCATAAAGGCCAGATCGGAAAACGCGGAATTGCCGGGCAGATCTTTGTAGATACCGGTCACCTTTACATTCCGCTTATCGTCCATTCTCATGATCTTGTTCAGCGGGTCGGCGTCCCCAAAATAAGTTTTTGCCACCGACTCTGAAAGTATGACGGCGTTGGGGTCATCCAGCGCATCCTTTGTGCCGCGGACCATCGTAAGATCCAGCAGCTCGGGCGCCTGAGGCTCGAAATAGGACATGCTCTTTGTGAATTTCTTTTCACCATAGGTCAGGATATGATCCCGCCAGTGCATAGACAGGACTACCTTTTTAAAGTCACTGCCATAGCTTTTCCGGAGCTCATCGCCCATGGGAAAAGGCATGCCGAAATAAGTATTTGCCTGCCCGTTATTCGTCTGATTTTGTATTACCAGCGCAATACGGTCATAATTTTTATTGTACTTTTCGAATGACAACTCATCCCAGATCCACAGGCCAATGAGCAAGGCCACCGCCATGCCGACGGACAGGCCAGATATATTGATGAAGGAATGGATCTTGTTTTTGGTAAGATTGCGCCAGGCGGTGCGCAAATAGTTTTTAAGCATGGTTATAAGTTGTACCCGCCATCATTCCATAAAGATGCCAATATGCTATCCAACTATCAATCAATAATTTATACTGGGCAAACTTTCCACACTGTCCGGTTTTGATACCCTGTCCGCCTTTCTTTGTATCGAAAGCGGACGAACGCAATAGTTGTCAGCACCGTAAGTGGCTGATTAACAGGGAGTACAAACCCGGCATTTTCTTAGTACTATTTCTGGCCTGCGGGATCGCTTTGCAGGAACCAAGCTGAATTTCGACTATAACGGTAATATAAAAACGCGGATAAGGGCGGCGCTGGTCACTCCGGTGCGGAGCCCGAGGACGGAATAAGAAGGCGGGCAGGGAGGGAACCATCCTGCGGGAGATGGAATCAATCAGCCGGTAAGAATAATTAATTATTTTTATCGGATGAAAAATATTCTATTGACTATCGGCCTGCTAATCCTTTCTAACGGCTTTATGACCATGGCCTGGTATGGTCATCTGAAGTTCTTTGGAAAGAATGCCGCCCACAATCCATCCTTGTTCGTGATCATCTTATTCAGCTGGGGGCTGGCTTTTTTTGAATACTGCTTCCAGGTGCCGGCCAACCGGATAGGGTTTGTCGATGAGGGCGGTCCGTTCAATCTGGTCCAGCTGAAAGTGATCCAGGAAGTCATTACTCTGCTGGTGTTCACGCTGTTCTCGCTGATCTTCTTTAAGAATATCAGCTTCAGATGGAACCATCTGGTGGCTTTTGGATTTCTGGTCGGAGCAGTATATTTTATTTTTAAAAAATAAATTTAAAACCCAGGCAATGCTCAAAAATTATTTAAAGATCGCCTGCCGGAATATCATCCGCCACCAGGCTCATACGGCCATTAATGTGACCGGGCTTGCTTTGGGGATGACCTGCTGTCTCTTTATCTTTCTATGGGTGCGAAACGAGCGGCAGGTCGATAATTTTCACCGCAACGAGAAAAACCTGTATACAGCCTACCAGACCATTGTTTCCAATGGGAAAGTTGACGGCACGTATACTACGCCTGTCAGCTATGACAGTCTTCAGCGCTTCCTGCTGGAGGATCTTCCGGCAAGCGTCCCGGAAGTAAAGGATGTTGTTTTTTATCTGAAGGGCTATGAGCTTCCCTGGGGACATCCCGAATCCTTCCAGGTGGGCGAAAAGATCGTGAGGCTGAAGGGATCCCGTGCGAGCAAGGGATTTTTTAAATTATTCAGCTATCCGCTGATCCAGGGCAGTCCGGAATCCGCGATCAAAGATATCAGCGGGATCGCCATCTCCCGGAAAATGACCGGGCTGTTCTTTGGAAGCCCGGAATCCGCGATGGGCAAGACCATCCGGTATGAAAATACGCTGAACTTTATGGTAACCGGAGTTTTCGAAGATGTGTCGTCGAACAGCTCCTTACAATTCGATTTTCTGCTGCCCTGGGAAGCTCAGGAAGCAAGAAAGCTGGAATATTCTTCCAATGATTTCAACACCTATCTTCAGCTGTCCGGAACGGCAAACCCGCGGGAAGTTGAGGCTAAGATCAATGATTTTCTGCGACCCCGTCTGGATAAAAAGGAGCCTGTCCAACGAAAAATTGGTCTTCAGCCACTTGGCGAGCGGTACCTCCATGACAATTTCGTGAACGGAAGGCCGACAAACGGTCGTATCGCCTATGTGAACTTATTCAGCGGCATCGCCATTTTTATATTGGTCATCGCCTGTATCAACTTCATGAACCTCGCGACGGCCCGGAGTGTCAAGCGGGCAAAGGAAGTAGGTCTGCGGAAGGTCGTGGGATCGACACGCGGGCCGCTGATAGGGCAATTTTTGAGCGAGGCCATGCTGTTCTCCTTCCTGGCCATGATCCTGTCCATCATCCTGCTTTATCTTCTGTTGCCGGCTTTTAATGCCTTTACCGGCAAACAGATCGGCTCTCCCCTGGCCCAGACCTGGTTCTGGATCTCGTCGGCGATCATCGTGCTTATCACCGGGCTTGTGGCAGGCAGCTACCCCGCATTATATCTTTCTTCTTTACAACCGATCCGCATCTTGAAGGGAGTGGTCCGTTTTACGCAGGGCGCGGTCTGGTTCAGAAAAGGGCTTACGGTCTTCCAGTTCGTCCTCTCGATCATTCTGATCATCGCAACCATGGTGATCACCCGGCAAATCAGCTTTGTACAGAATACCCGGCTTGGATACGACCGGGAGAACCTGATCTATGTCCGCATCGATGGTGACCTTACCAAAGAAAAAAATTATCTCTCCTTTAAAGACCGTGCCTCCGTGATGCCGGGCATTGCCATGATCGACCGCTGCACCGAAGCCCCGCATCAGATGAATTTCATCGTGGCGGATGATATCAGATGGGAGGGAAAGGATAAGAACGCATCGGTGGGATTTCACCCCGCCTCCGTCGGGTATGACTTCGTCAAGATCATGAAACTGGAGATCGCCGAAGGACGGGATTTTTCGAGGCTCAATGCTACTGACAGCGCGGATGCCTTTATGGTGAATGAAGAAGCCGTAAGGGAAATGGGTCTGAAGGACCCGATCGGGAAATGGGTATCGGCCTGGAAAAAGAAAGGTCATATCATTGCCGTGCTTAAAGACTTTCATAATCAGTCGCTGCATGAGCCCATCCGGCCGATCATGTTCGATGTAAAAGAATATGAAGATTTCGGGGTGATCATCGCACGCACCCGTCCGGGCCAGACCAGGCAAGCGCTGGCCAGTCTGGAGAGCGTCTATAAAGAGATCAATCCCGCCTACGCCTTTTCTTATCAGTTCGTCGACGAGGAATATAAGCATCTCTACAGCAGCGAACTGGTCATTTCCAAGCTCTCCGTGCTGTTTGCCACGCTGGCCATCCTGATCTCCTGCCTCGGCCTGCTGGGCCTGGTCATGTTTGCCGCCGAGCAGCGCATCAAAGAGATCGGCATCCGCAAAGTGCTGGGCGCCTCGCTTGCCCAGATCATTACCTTATTTTCAAGGGATTTGCTGCAACTGGTGGTCATCGCATTTCTGATCGCCGGTCCGCTGGCCTGGTGGGCCATGCACCACTGGCTTCAGGATTTTGCTTACCGGATCGCGATCTCCTGGTGGATCTTTGCGCTGGCAGGAGGGACCGTATCGCTGATCGCCTTGCTTACGGTCAGCTGGCAGGCCGTCCGGTCCGCAATGGCCAACCCGGTGAAAAGCCTGCGGACAGAATAAGATGGATCCCGCTGGATTTTTCCTACATTCGGTCCATCTTGAACAGCAAGGATATCATTCTCCGTCGCCTCAGCAATCAGCAGATCAGCGCTCAGGACTTAACCACGCCACAAGAATTGGTTAGATGGATGGGCTGTATTCAGGCACAGGATTTTGCCGGAGCGAAATGGGCTATCGGTTGCAGACTAAGGAAGGCGACCGATGCCGGAATTGAAAAGGATTTTGGGGAAGGGAAGATTCTGCGGACACATGTGCTGCGCCCGACCTGGCATTTTGTTGCACCGGAGGATATCCGCTGGATGCTCCAGCTCTCGGCGCCCAGGCTAAAAGCATTTAACAAGGGCTCATATGGGAAACTGGGCATCGACGAGACCGCGCTCAGGAAAAGTAAGAAGATCATTGAAAAGGTACTGGACGGCGGCCCTCCGCTCACCCGCGTGGAGCTTGCCACAGAGCTGATTAAGAAAAAGATTAATACGGATGATATCCGGCTTGCCTACTTACTGATGGATGCAGAACTGGATGGCGTTATCTGCAGCGGTGCAAGGAATGGGAAACAATTCACCTATACATTACTCGGGACACGCGTGCTGCCCATGGGAAAAATGGATCGGCAAACAGCAATTGCAGAATTGGCGAAAAGATATTTTACAAGTCGTGGGCCGGTCACCCTGCCCGATTTTGCCTGGTGGAGCGGCATGACCTTATCGGACGCCAAAAAAGGGATCGACATGATCAAAGCGTATTTGTCTCATGAGTCGATAAACGGACAGGTCTATTGGTTCTCACGAGAAATGCAGAACCCAGGCCGGAATCCTGTCAGTTCTGCCCATTCGGCGGTCCCGGCTCTACCGGTAGCCCCTGTTCATCGGGCAACTCCTGCGCGGCCGCATGCTCCCGTTCATCTTTTGCCTGCCTTCGATGAATATGCGATCGCGTATACGGACAGGACGATTATTCTTCCGGAAAAGCACCGGCTGGCCACTGGCAATGGGATATTTAAACCGTTGATATTGGTCAAAGGGCGGATAGCAGGAACATGGCGCCGGACGGAGCATGGAAATAATGTGATCGTGGAGATAACGCCCGCGATGCCTTTGAGCAAGGCCCTCCAGCGATCTGTTCATGTTGCCGCAGAAGAATATGCCCGGTTCCTGGGAAAGGAATTGACGATATCGTGAACCCGGCGCCCGACTATCATCCGCCTGAATCCTCCGGCCTGAAATCTGCCTGTCTGACCTTCCGGCCTGGTTCCCGTAACTGAACGGTAGTTGTATCATAAGCGGACAAATTCATCGAGGTACCGGGTGCATTTCATTGGTTAGTATATATTTATGAACCCGGCATTTTTTTGGTAACAAAATGCCGAACCATAACGAAACCGATGTTCAGAAACAATCTCCGGATCGCCTGGCGTAATCTGGTAAAAGACCGCCAATTTACTTTTCTCAATCTGATCGGGCTTTCCACGGGCCTGGCCTGTACATTCCTGATCTATCTGTGGGTGAGCGACGAGTTCGGCGTGGATCGATTCAATGCAAATGACAGCCGGCTCTACCAGGCGATGAAGACCTTCCCGGGGGGAGATGGCAGCATTTCCCCGCATAGCAGGCGCTTCCAAGATCAGTCGCGCCCGCGCGCGCCCTCTGATCCGAATAAGACTATTCTGAACGCAAACTTTTCGCAGGGTTGGACATTCCCGCGCGGACGGCCTGGAAGGTGATCGTGATCAGTGCTACAAAGATGGCCGCGCCTGCCGCCAGCAAAAATATCGGCCAGCCGACCGGAACACGGTAGGCAAAGCTTTGCAGCCATTTATTTATGGCGAACCAACCCAGAGGAACAGCGATTACGATGGCCACGAGGACGAGCCGGATAAAATCCCTGGATAGCAGAGCGGCGACATCCAAAATAGAAGCGCCCAGCACTTTTCTGATCCCGATCTCCTTGGTACGCTGCTCCGCGGAAAAGGCCGCCAGCCCGAAGAGCCCAAGACATGCGATCAGGATGGCGATGAATGTAAAATAAGCCACGATACCCGAGGTGCGTTCTTCTTTTTCATAATTGCGCTGGAAATCCTGGTCGAGAAAAGAATAGGCGAAAGGTGCGCCGGGGATGAGCTTGCTCCAGATCTTTTCGATGCCGGCCAGCAAGCGCGGATAGTCGTCGCTGTTAAGACTGGCGATCACAAAGCTATACTTGTTGCCGAAAAAACCGGTTACAAAGCCAAAGGGCTTTATCGGATTGTGCAAGCTCTCGAAGTTGAAATCCTTTACAACCCCCACAATCAGCATGTCCTTGTGAGCTCCCTGGAAATCATAATCGATCTTTTTCCCAATGGCGTCGCCGGGGGTAAATCCCAGCGCCCTTACCGCGGACTCGTTGAGAACGATGCTGGCCGAGTCCGCTGTATATTCTTTTCCAAAGGCTCTTCCGGAAAGCAATTTAAATCCCAGGGTCTGGATATAGTCGGCTTCGATAGCGGAAAGACCGATATCCGTGGTCTCTCCCTTGGGTTTGCCCCCGGGATAAAAAAGCATGTCCTCGATATTAGGTATGCCGGGATAGGAAGAGCCGCTGCTCACCATCTTTATCTGCGGGATCTTTTCGAGCTCGTGCCGGAGGGCGGTATAGTTGCTTCCCGTATTGGCATTTTGCAAGGGCAGTATGATCTGCCGGCTCTTGTCAAAGCCAAGGTCCTGCTTCTTTAAGAAATTCAACTGTTGCCAGATGACGATCGCCCCGAGCACCAGGCAGACCGAGATGGTGAATTGGAATACGACCAGTCCCTTCCGGATGGCCACGGCAGAAAAGCTGTTTATGATCTTGCCCTTCAGCACCCGTATTGGCTTGAACGCGGACAAATAAAGGGCGGGGTAAAGACCGGCCAGCAAGCCGGTCAGCAGGGTAAGACCGATGATCCAGCCGATAAGCCCGGGCTGATCAAAAGGCTGCAGATTTTTCAGGGTCAGGGAATTGAAGACCGGTAGGAGCATCCAGGCCATCAGAAGGGCCAGGGCCAATGCGATCAGACACATGAAAAACGACTCGCCGAGGAATTGCCGGACCAGGGCCTGCTTTTCGGCGCCCAATACTTTTCGAACACCCACCTCCTTCGCCCGCTTTTCCGAACGCGCCGTAGAGAGGTTCATGAAATTGATACAAGCGATCAGGAGGATGAACGCTGCGATGGAGCCCAGGATATAGAGATAAGTGATATTCCCGTTGGCCGCGATCTCGTTCGCGATGGCCGAGTGTAAATAAATATCTTTCAAAGGCTGAAGGTAGACGGTCTTGGAAATACCGAGGGCCTTCAGGTCCGAAGCCGCCTTTTCGTCAAAATAAGCGCGGAACTTTGGTTCAAAGACTTCGCGCCTGGTCCCCGGCCTCAGTTTTATATAGGTGAAGAAAATATTGTTCGTGGCCCAGTTATGCTGGGCCTCCACCCATTTCCCCATGTTGTCGTTGCGCATCGAAAGGAAGAAGGCGGCAGGGATATGCGATTTATTCCGGTTGCCGGCAAAAACACCTTTTACCGTATAATTGGACTCGCTCACGGCGGAATTTCCGACGGTCAGTATTTTGCCGACGGGGTCTTCATTACCGAAGAATTTGCGGGCGAGCTCGTCCGAGATCACCATACTGTTTGGCTGATCGAGCGCGGTCCGGCCATTCCCGTTTATAAAATCGTAAGTAAAGAGTTGAAAGAAGGTGCTGTCAGCATAATAGCCGTTGGGTTCGACAAATTGTTTTTTTTCTGTACCGTGCTCATAGCGGAGCAGCATTTTTTTTACATCGGGGAAGGTCAGCAGCCGGGTTACCTGTTCCACTTCGGGCAGTTCATTTTTCATGGCCCAGGCCATTGGGGCAGGGCCGGCGGCCCAATCCTCCTTTATTTGCGCTACGGTGGAGGCCACCCGATAAATACGTTCCCCATCCTTATGATTTTTGTCATAGCTGCTCTCATCAAGAATATACAGCATGATCAGCAGACACGTGGCCATACCAGCCGCCAATCCAAAAATATTGATGAAGGAAAATACCTTGTTCCGGGTAAGGTTCCTGAACGCGATCTTCAGATAGCTCCTGAGCATAATGGTAAGATTTTAGGTTTGTCACCCTTCTGTTACCAACCAAAATGCCAAAGCCATAACCTGGTATCAGTCAGGCATTTACCTTTCCTGAATGGATATAGACTGTACGGATACGATACGCCGGATGTTCGCTATTCCACTTCCTTGCCCGACCCACCATTATTTCGGATGAAGGGTTACCTTTAAAACGAGGTCGTCCGCGGTAATAAAGAGAATCTCTTTTGTCTCGTTGAAAGCGCAATTGGAGACCCGCCGCCCAAAGATCCTGATCAGCGCAATGCGTCTGGCCTGGGGTGATATGATGTTGATCCCGTCAGGACCTGCGGCGAAGAGGTTGCCCCATTTATCGATCTTCATGCCATCTGGGCCCTGTTTCACCATCGCCCGATCTCTGAGGGGCGCCGCATCGAGGAAGAGCCCGCCGCGGATGATCTTCCCATCCTTATCCAGATCGTAGGCATACCATCTGGGGATCTTGTCATCGCTGCTGGCGATATACAAGATCTTCTCATCCGGTGAAAAAGCAATTCCATTTGGCCTCCGGATGCTGTCCAGCAAGAGGGTGGTCATGCCGTCCGTTCCGATCCTGTACACTCCCTCGAAGGGGAGTTCCCGGGTGGGGTCATTCTCTCCATCGGGCAGGCCATAGATGGGGTCGGTAAAGTAGACATTGTTCTTACTGTTGGTGGTGAGGTCGTTGGGGCTGTTGAACCGTTTGCCTTTGTAATTTTCCGCGAAGAAAATATATTCGGGCGCTGGGGTATCGGGAACGCCGGCGCCGGCAGCTGTTCTGAGCCTTGCCACTTTCCTGTCGCCGGACTGGCAGATGATCAGCTGTCCATTTCTGTCCAGCGATAAACCGTTAGAGCCAATCTCTCCTTTTTGCGGTGCGCTGCCGGTATATCCCGAAGGAGAAAGCCATTTTTCGGGTCTTTTTTTTCCATCCCATTTATAGATTATGTTCTGCGGCACATCCGAGAATAATAAATATTGTCCAGCCGGGACCCACACCGGGCCCTCCGACCATTTATACCCCGATCCGATCACTTCGATGCTGGCCTGTGGAGAGATTATCCGGGACAGATCATCTTCAAAATATTCGATCTTTCCGATGACGGTATCCTTTGGGACAGGCGGCTGGCTCTGGCCTGAAGCGGCTCCGGAGCTTATCAGGGCCGTAAGAAGAACGCTGACGTATAAAAAGCGTATTCGCATAGTCCAAAATACAGCTAAATTGCAAACTATTAAAGCCGGTCTTTTCCGGATGACAAAAAAATGCTTGCATAATGAAAAAACTCCTGTTTCTTTTTTTAGCGTCCCTTTGCGGTTGCATATCCTTCGGACAGAACAAAACGGTGACCGTTTATACCACGGCGGATGGATCCGAACTTCGCTTGTCGCAGGGCGCCAAATTATCCTTTTCCCCATACGGACAGCCACTGGAGACCGAGCCCTTTGTGCTGGTGGATGCGGCTGTGGCCTTCCAGTCCTATATGGGAATAGGAGGGGCGCTGACGGACGCATCCGCGGAGACCTTTGCGAAATTGCCGGAGGCACAGCGGAAAGAATTGCTGACCGCTTATTACGATCCCATAAAAGGCATCGGGTATAACCTGGCGAGGACCAGCATCCAGAGCTGCGATTTTTCCAGCGGGAGCTATTCCTATACCAGCGATAACGACAGCCTGCTGAAGACCTTCAGCGTGGCCCATGACGAGCAATACCGGATACCGCTGATCAAACAGGCGATAGCCGCCGCGGGGGGGCATTTAAAATTGTTTGTAAGTCCATGGAGCCCGCCGGCATGGATGAAGGATAATAACGATGTGGCCAACGGCGGAAAATTATTGCCGGCATTTTACCAGGCCTGGGCCAACTATTATATTAAATTCATAAAGACCTATGAGGCGAAGGGGATGCCCATCTGGGGGCTTACGGTGCAGAACGAGCCCATGGCCAAACAGAAATGGGAGTCCTGTATCTACAGTGCGGAGGACGAACGTGACTTTATAAAGAATTATCTCGGCCCGACCCTGCAGCGGCAGGGGATGAGCGATAAGAAACTGATCGCCTGGGACCATAACCGGGACCTCATATACCAGCAGGCCAGCGTGATCCTGCACGATGCCGCGGCTGCAAAATATATCTGGGGCATCGGCTTCCACTGGTATGAGACCTGGACAGGCGGACCGATGCAGTTCGAGAACCTGAAGCTGGTATCCCAGGCCTTCCCCGCCAAGAACCTCATCTTTACGGAAGGCTGTAAGGAGAAATTTTCCTTTGACAGCCTTTCCAACTGGTCGCTCGGAGAACGTTATGGCTATTCCATGATCAATGATTTTAATAACGGCGCAGTGGCCTGGACGGATTGGAATATCCTGCTGGACGAGAACGGCGGTCCCAATCATGTCGGCAATTTCTGTTTTGCCCCCGTCCATGCTGACACCCGTACGGGGAAGCTGATCTACACCAATGCTTATTATTATATCGGGCATTTCTCGAAATTCATCCATCCCGGCGCAAAGCGTATCGCCGTATCGACCAACCGGGCGCAACTACAGACCACCGCATTTGCGAACAAGGATGGCAGCATCGTCGTCGTCGTCATGAATACAACGGAGAAGAAGCTGCCTTATCATCTGATCATAAAAGGAGTTGCCGCCCAGACGGAAAGCCTGCCGCATTCGATCACCACCCTTATCATAAAATAATGATCATGAATTTTGTAAAAATATTAGCGGTAGCCGGCCGGGGCGCAGCCCTCCTGTGCGTGAGCGGCGCAGTTTTTTGTACGCCGGTGCGCGGGCAGGCCCAGACGCAGGGACAGTCCGATGCCTCGCGGGCTCAGGCGCAGAAAGCACATCATGCGCCTGCTGCATCGCCACGGATGACCAGTTGGCTCACCGATCCGGCTAACTCAGTGTTCTTTGAAAAACAACAGGCGCAGCCGGTGTTTGCGACCGGAATGCCCGGAGCCTCTTCCACCGTGATCACCGTGGACGATAAAAAGGTCAGCCAGGAGATCGATGGGTTTGGCTTCTGTCTCACTGGCGGCAGCGCCATGAACATGATGAAGATGAGCGCGGCCAGCCGGTCCGCTCTGATCAGGGAATTGTTCTCCACCAGTGGCAAGAACATCGGGACCAGCTATCTGCGGGTCAGCATCGGCGCCTCTGATCTGAATGAACGCGTTTTTTCCTATGACGATCTGCCGGACGGGGAGACAGATACCGCACTTCAGCGTTTCAATCTGGGTCCCGACCGCAAGGATGTCATTCCCGTGCTGAAGGAGATCCTGGCCATCGCTCCACGTATTAAAATATTGGGCTCCCCCTGGTCGCCCCCTACCTGGATGAAGACCACCCACGACACCCGGGGCGGAAGCCTGCTGCCGGAATATTATTCCACCTATGCCAGCTATTTTGTCCGGTATATCCGGGCCATGCGTAAGGAGGGGATCCGGATCGACGCCATCACCGTCCAGAACGAGCCCCTGCATCCCGGCAATAACCCGAGCATGCTCATGCTGGCTCCGGATCAGGCGGAATTTGTAAAAAATCATCTGGGGCCGGCGTTCCGGAAGGCGGGTATCGATACGAAGATCATCATCTACGATCATAATGCAGACAAGCCGGAATATCCGATCTCCATCCTGGACGATGCGGAGGCGGCAAAATATATCGATGGATCGGCCTTCCATCTCTATGGCGGGACGATAGACGCCTTATCGAAAGTGCATGAGGCCCATCCCGGCAAGAACCTCTATTTTACGGAACAATGGGTAGGCGCGCCCGGGAATTTTAAACGGGACATCCCCGAGCATGTCCGCAAGTTGATCATCGGGGCTACGCGGAACTGGAGCCGGAACGTGATCGAGTGGAACCTGGCTTCCGATCCGCAGTGGAAACCACATACCGACCGGGGAGGTTGTGACCGTTGTCTGGGCGCCGTAACTATTGACGGGGATAAATTCACCCGGAACCCAGCATGGTACATCGTGGCCCACGCTGCCAAGCTGGTAAGGCCCGGGTCCAGGCATATCGCATCGGACAGCAATGATCCCGGAACCCTTCCCAGTACCGCATTCCGAACGCCCGGGGGAAGGACGGTATTGATCGTGCTGAATGACGGCGCGGCCGCGCAGACCTTTGCGATCAGCTTCCATGGAAAAAGCGTCGGCGCTACGCTGAATGCCGGCGCCGTGGCGACCTATGAATGGTAGAGGGCTGCCAGATTTTTCCAGGCCGGATTATTTTAGCAAAATATTCCTTTCAGCAAAATATTTTCCTTGACGGGAAACCCCTTATATTGGCCGGAAATTAGCGCCAGATGAATAAACCCGCCTTTACCCAGAAAAAATTTATCGTTGTCCTGATATTCGTTACTTCTCTGTTCATGTTGTGGGGCATCGCCATAACGATGGGGGATGTGCTGAACAGGCATTTTCAGAAAGTATTGCATGTCAGCAAGGCGAAGAGCGGTCTGGTGCAGTTCTCCATCTTCGGGGCCTATGCCGTTATGGGGATCCCGGCGGGGTTGTTCATGAAGCGGTTTGGCTTTAAGAGCGGGGTATTGCTGGGGCTGGGCCTTTATGCGGCCGGAGCATTTTTATTCATCCCGGCATCCGACGCGGAGTCCTTTGACTTCTTCCGGGTCGCGCTGTTCATTCTGGCCTGCGGGCTGGCCACCCTGGAGACGGTGGCGCACCCATTCGTAGCGGCGCTTGGCGACCAGCGCACCAGCGATCAGCGTATCAACTTCGCCCAATCCTTCAATGGGCTGGGGGCGGTGGTAGGACCACTGATCGGGAGTTACTTTATTCTCCGGGCTGGCGAAGAGCACTCCAATGACCTGATACAGGTAAAGCATTTATATATCGTGATCGGGTCCGTCATCACGCTGATCGGGCTGGCCTTTGCTTTTGTAAAAGTTCCGCCACTGGTGGACCCGCATGGAGCAGATCCGGTCGGTTCCTGGGACAATCAGGGTGCAGGCCAGGATTCCGCCGCCGCTATCGATCCGGCAGCCCTGAATATCGACGTCGCCCCCGGCAAAGGACTTTTTAAGCACAGCCATTTTGTGTGGGCCGTCGTCGCGCAGTTCTTTAATGTAGCGGCGCAAGGCGGCACATGGGCCTATTTTATCAACTATGGACATGAGAAGATGGGGTTCAGCGATGAGAAGGCGGGTTATTTTTTCTCCCTCAGCATGGTCATGATGATGGTGGGCCGTTTTGCGGGCACCATTCTGATGCGGTTCATCGCCCCTAACAAGCTGCTGGCGGCATTTGCGGCAGGGAGCATTGTCATGTGTCTGATCGTGGCGCAGGGCTTTGGCTGGCCATCCTTTATCGCGCTGCTTATGATCAATTTCTTTTTCAGCATCATGTTCCCGACGATCTTCAGTCTCGGGCTGAAGAACCTGGGCGGGCATACCAAGCAGGCTTCATCCTTTATCGTGATGGGCGTGGTCGGCGGCGCTGTATTCCCACCACTGATGGGGCTGATCGCCAACCACGATGTGGCGGCGGCTTACTATCTGCCGATCATCTGTTATGCGGTGATCTTCCTGTTCGGGTACCGGTTGTACAAGGTCAAAGCCTGATCATCACCCGCGAAGCTCGCTGCCGTCCGGCCCGGGTCTATTTGCTCGCGGGATCCATAGCCCTCACGGCCATGGCTACGCGATAAAATTCGTATCCCTTCAGTATTCTGGTCCTTTCCGGTATATAGTTCTCGCGGTAGTCCTCCGCGCCTTTGTCTTCTACCAGCTGCAGATGAAAGGGGCGCAGGAATTCAGGAAGCTCTTCCGGAGCGAACCCGCAGGTCCATTTCTCTTCGATCCGGTCCAGGTCTTTTAGCAAACGTTCCGCGCCAAAGAATGCGGAGGGCTGGTCGAGCACTTTCTTGTCTATATAGGTGAAGATGATGGAGGAGCCAGCCGGGAACTCACCCGCGAGGGCAAAGACCTTTCCGACGGCCTCCCGCTGAAGATAGTTGGTCATGCCTTCCCAGATGAAGGTGGTGGGTATGGACAGATCTATGGCTTGTTCTCGGAATAATTCAGCGAGGCCCTGCCGGCCGAAGTCGGTCTGGAGATACCGGATATGGGTAGGCAGGGCACCCCCCAGCACTTTTTTGAGTGTATTCATTTTACTCCGTGCCGTATCGGGATGATCGATCTCGATGACCGGCACGTTTTTCAGGATTGGGAGCCGGAGCGCCCTGGTGTCGAAGCCCGCACCGAGGATGATCACTTGTCTGGCACCTGCCCTGATCGTCCTTTTCAGCAGCTCGTCGATATAGTAGGTCCGCGCCAGTCCGGATGCCAATGCACCAGGCATCCTCCGCTGGATGATCCTGTAAAAAAGAGATTCCAGCGGGAGAATGGAGCAGGCCCTGCAGGCCAGCTGGAAACCCTTATCGAGGAAATGGATCGCATAAGGATCCGAAAATAACCGGTTCTTCGGCGGCCTGCGCGTTTCGAGGGCCCTGTACAAGGCCATATATTGGGCGGTTCGGCTGGCTTTGTTTGCTTTCATGTAATAAGAAGGTAAATTTGTGCTTTTCAGAAAGATCAAAGTAATAAAATTCCGGCGGAAAATGGCAAACCCCTATATATTCCTCCTTCGTACCACCTGGCGTTACGCGCGGCATGAACGGAAAAAGTATGTGCTGGTATATGTCATGTTCATTTTTGCCAATATGACGAGCGCCCTGAATCCCATTCTTTTTGGTTGGTTTATCGGAAAGATCCAGCGGGACACCGGCGCCGTATTGCATTATGCCCTGATCTATGCGGGTTGTTATATCGGTATCAAGTTCCTGCAATGGTGCTTCCACGGTCCAGCCCGTATCATGGAGCGGACGCTTGCCTTCAACCTGAGCCGGAACTTCCTGCAGGAGAAATATCACCAGGTGCTGCACCTGCCCGTGAAGTGGCACCAGGACCACCATAGCGGCGCCACCATCAATCGTATCCGCAAAGCATACGAGGCGTTGCGGGAATTCTTCGACCGGGGCTTTATGTTCATCTATGTACTGGGGAAATTCTTTTTTTCGGTTGTGGCCATGCTGTATTTTTCTCCGTTGTTCGGCGGTCTTGCCGTCCTTCTGGGCGTGCTCACCATCTTTGTGATCAGGGGCTTTGACAAGCCTTTTATCAAGGCGCTCGACGAGGTGAATGAAAAAGAGCATATCGTTTCTTCCACCCTCTTCGACAGTCTCTCCAATATCATGACCGTGATAACGCTGCGGCTCGAGAAGAGCATGGAGACGGGGCTGCTGAACAAGGTCCAGCAGATCCTGAGACCCTTCCGGAAGAGCGCCCTTACCAATGAATGGAAATGGTTCTGCGCGGAGATGCTGATCGTGCTTATTTATGGAACGATCACCGTGGGATATGTTTCCCAGCACTGGGTGCCCGGTAAAGTATTTTATGTGGGTTCGCTGGTCACCTTGCTGGCCTATGTCAATCAGTTCACCAGCGTATTTCAGGATATAGCCTGGCTATACACGGATATCATGCAATACAATACGTATGTACAGACCGCCTCGAATATCAGCGAGGCCTATGCGCAGCAACACCGCCCCGATCAGCCCGGAGGACTGCCGGAGAACTGGCAGGAGATCCGGATCGGCAACCTGGACTTTTCCCATCAGGAAGGCTATGATGAAAAACGCGGCGCGCAGAGCCTGCATGGGCTGCATCTGCGCATCCAGCGGGGTAAAAGGATAGCCCTTATCGGCGCGAGCGGCAGCGGGAAGAGTACCTTGCTGGCTCTACTGAGAGGGCTGTATGCCCCCGAGCCGGGGATGGAGCTGACGGTGGATGGGAAAGAACAGGGCCTTGACCGGCTGAATGAAGCCGTTACGCTGTTCCCGCAGGAGCCAGAGATATTTGAGAATACCATCGCCTATAATGTCACCCTGGGATTGCCATTTCCCGAAGAAGAGATCATGCAGGTGTGCGACAGCGCCTATTTTTCGGAAGTGATCCGGCAGCTTCCGCTGGGGCTGGCATCGGATATCCGGGAGAAGGGCGTCAATCTTTCGGGAGGGCAGAAGCAACGTCTGGCCCTTGCGCGGGGTATCCTGGCCGCCCGGGACAGCGATCTGGTCCTGCTCGACGAGCCCACCAGCAGCGTGGACCCGCGCACGGAGGCCCTGATCTATGAGGGATTGTTCCGGACTTTTTCCGATAAGGCCATTATATCCTCCATGCACCGGCTGCATCTGCTGGGCCGGTTTGACTATGTATATGTTCTTCAGAACGGCCGGATCGCCGATGAGGGTAGCTTCGAATGGCTTCGGGATAACAGTCCCATCTTCCAGGACCTGTGGAAGCACCAGAAGGATGCGGTCCATACCGAGGGATGACGGACTACCGGCCGGGGGGGAGCGACCACTTCCGGGGTATCCACAAGGAGCCGGCGACTGTATCGGAACCGTACACACTCTGTATCAAAAACGAACTCTTTCGTAGATAAGCGGAAGGCAGCTTATTGATTGTTAATGAGTTTGGCATGCGGCATATTTTTTATGAACTATCTATCCGTCGGGCCCACAGGCTGTATTCCCAACTTAAAAAACCAACTCCATGCTCAGAAGCTATCTAAAGATCGCCCTCCGGAACCTGTTCCGCAACAAGGTCTTTTCCTTTATCAATATCGTGGGGCTCAGCATCGGGCTGGCCTGCTGTCTGCTGATATTCCTGTACACGAAAGATGAGCTGAGCTATGACCGGTTTCAGCAGAAAAGCAAACAGCTTTATCTGGTCACCTGCCGGATCATCAATAAGGAGGAAGGGAGGGACACTAAGTATGGAATGGCCGGCATGATCGAGGGACCTTCCTTCAAAAAACAGATCCCGGAGGTAAAGGAGTTTGTAAGAGTAAGGGAGGACCGGTTCGTACTAAAGAAGGGGACCGAGACCTTCGATCAGAAGGCGGTGTGGGCAGACGAGAATTTCTTCCAGATCTTTTCTTTTCCGCTGATCGCCGGGGACCCGAAAAAAGTATTGTCGGACCCGCATTCGGTGGTACTGACTGATGAGACGGCCAAAAAATATTTCGGAAGTACGAACCCTGTCGGCAAGACCCTGGAGCTGGAGATCAATAAAAAATTCGAGAGTTTTATCGTATCGGGGATTGCCAGAAGGTCCCCCGAAAATTCTTCGGTCAAGTTCGACATGCTCCTTTCTTTCAAATACCAGGAAGCAAAGGGAGTGGATGACAACTGGCTTTTTTTATCCTACAGCACCTTCCTGCTGCTGGATCCCCGTGCCGACGCGGGGGCCGTCGCCATGAAAATGAACAAGGTCTTCGAGACCAGCTCTAAGGAACAGATCGCCGAAGCGCGTAAACATGGTTTTGCCGCGCAGTTCATCTGGGGAGTCCAGCCCTTTCTGAAGATGCACCTCGATACGGAGGTCGAACGCAGCAGCATCAAAGACAGCAGCAAACCGATCTATTCGTATATCCTTTCGGGCATCGCTTTTTTTATCCTGCTGATCGCCTGTATAAATTTTGTCAACCTCACCGTGGCGCAATCCCTGAAAAGAAGCAAAGAGATCGGTCTGCGGAAAGTAGTTGGGGGCATGCGCGGCCAGCTGATCCGACAGTTCATGGGTGAATCCTTTCTCCTGTGCTTTATCGCATTTGCGCTTGCCATCGTCCTTGCGGGGGCCATCCTACCCTTGTTCAATGAACTGGCCAATAAAAGATTAAGCCTGAGCTATCTGCTCGATCTGCCGCTGGCGGCCTCCTTTGTGGGACTGTTCCTGCTGACGGGATTTGCCGCCGGCTTCTATCCAGCGCTGGTCTTGTCGGGGTTCAATCCGGTAGAGACCCTGTACAACCGCATGCATACGAGTGGGAAAAATTATCTGTCCAAAGGTCTGGTGGTCGTACAGTTCGCGCTGGCCACTTTTTTGATCATCGCCACGCTCTTCGTTTATTCCCAGTATGATTATTTGACGCATATGGATCTGGGTTATAATGACAAGAACCTGCTGTCGGTGAACATCACGGGGCAATCGAGGAACAGGGACCTGCTCCGCCAGTTCGAATCCGAATTTACAGCGCTGTCCGGGGTCCGGTCGGTGGGTATGAAGATGGACGGCAGGTGGGTTACGGGCGCCAGGGCGGGAGGGAAGAGCTTTGATGTCGATTACGATAATATCAACGAGAATTATCTGCCGACGCTGGGGGTCCCCGTGATCCTTGGCAGGAACTTTTCGAAGGACTTCCCATCGGATTCCACCCATTCGGTAGTAGTCAACGAGAGCTTTGTATCAGCGGCGGGCTGGAAAGACCCGATCGGCAAGACGCTGGATTTTATAAATGGCAAGGATGTGAAGATGATCGTGGTGGGTGTGGTGAAGGATTATCACTATACTTCGCTGAAAGAAAAGATCATACCCCAGGTATTTTTTGCGGATAACAGTGACGTACTGGGACGCTTCCTGCTGAGATTGCAGCCGGATAACACCGCCAGGACGCTGAAGGCCATCGAAGGAGTCTACCAGACCCTTTTGCCCTGGCATCCTTTTCAGCATAGTTTTGTCGAAGAAGCCAATCTGAAGAATTATGACGCGGAAGGTAAATGGAAGCAGATCATCACTTATTCGGCCATTCTGACCATTTTTATATCCTGTATCGGTCTGTTCGGGCTGGCGATGCTGTCGATCCGTAAGCGGACGAAGGAAATAGGGATCCGCAAGGTCCTTGGCGCGAGCATCTGGCAGATATCGGGGCTGGTATCGAAGAATTTTATCGGTCTGGTGATCTTCGCCTTTCTGATCGCCATCCCTGCGGCCTGGTATGCGACAAGCCGGTGGCTGGAGAATTTCCCATACCGGATACCGGTGAACGGATGGGTCTTTGCCATCGCAGCGTTGCTGACCCTGCTGGTCGCGGCATTGACGGTGGGCTTCCATGCCCTGCGGGCAGCGGGGGCCAATCCCGTAAAGAGCCTCCGGACAGAATAAGGGGAGCAGGCCGTGGTCGTGGGAAGGCCGGGATCAGCGATGCAGCACTGCAGGAACGGAGATGCCGGAATGATCAGGGCATTCCCGTAAAACTATTGCGGGTGCAGATATACAGGTCTGCGACCTTATAGGGCTTTCTGATCTTTTTGTTCCACTGGAACCCGAGCTTTTTCATCAGGGAATTTGCCCATTTATCACTGGACTCGACATCGGTGACGATCCTTCCAATCTCCGGGAAAGAGAAGAAATAGTTAACGCAGGCGCTGAGCAGCGCTGCTTCATCCTCGCGGGTGATCTGGGGAGCGTTGAGCAGGTGAAGGCCATAATCGCCGGCAACGGACTCATAATACAGACTGATGACATCCAGTTTAGCCTTATAGATGTCCACCTGGCAGACGGGGACATCGTTCACCAGGCCCATAAAGGGCTGGGCGAAATCCGAGGCAATAATGCTCGTATAAGCCGTGTTCAGCTGCTGCAGAGGGGGTTCCGGCGCAGCGGCAACGGTGGAATATCCTTGTGTGATCCAGCCATAAATGAGCGGGAGGTCCGTGGCAAGGCTGACAGGTCGTAATGAAAGGGATGACTGGCCCGGGAGATCTTTAAAGATTATCTTACCCGGCGCGGTAGGCGGGATGAGGGTGTTGCAAAGCTCGGGACAAAGGTTTTGAGGCGTTCTCTGCCCTTTGCGGGAGCGAAATAACGCTCTTGATTTGGTTGACATGATCGTAGACAATTTCATGAATTAAGGATCACAATTGCATGCATGTCCTAATCTTAGCCCTGACCATTAAGCGAATTACGTAGGGTATGGATTAATGGAGTCGAAAGGTCCGAAATTTCCCCACGCTAACAGGCGAAACCGGCCAAAGATTTTGAATTTATGCTCATTCTCTTATAACTTATTATAGGTATCCTCTTAGAAGAGGGGCCGATCAGGGCAGGATCCCGGCCAGCTCGAGGCTTTTCTTCTTCAGCTTCCGGATCTCCACGTCCTCGATAATGGGCTCAGGGGCCAGGATCAGAGAGGTGTTATTTTCTTTCCACCAGGTATTTTGTTTGATCTCCCGGAAATGGATCACACCTACCAGGTATTTGCGATCCGTTTCGGCATGCCATTCCTCGATCCATTCGAATTTATCCTTGGGGATATACTTCAGGTCATCGAAGCTGAGGTAGACGCGTATGAAGAAATCGTCGGACAGCACATTGGGCGTGTGATGATAGAGTTTCTTGTATTCGTATTTGTACTGATACCGCAGGGCTGAAAGATCGCTGAGCACGGCAGATGCGGTAGGAAAGGACCCCGCACCCTTGCCATAAAAGAATTGCTTGTCCGCGAACCCACTCTCGATGACGACGCCGTTGTATTCGTTCCTGACGAAAGCCAGGTGGTCTTCCTGTCTGATGAACTGTGGCAATACAAAGGCAGCCACCTTTCCGGTCTGGAGCTTTTTCGCCTGGCCTACGAGCTTGATATCGTAATGTTTTTCACGGGCGACCACCGCATCGCCGGGCTGGATATGCTGGATGCCGTTGAATACGAGGTTGTGCGTCTCAATCACGATGCCATAGGCATGCGTGAGCAGGAAGGTCCATTTGTTGGCCGCATCGTACCCTTCTACATCGAGGGAGGGATCGCTCTCGGCAAAGCCCAACTGCTGCGCCAGCAGTAAGGCCTGCTGAAAATCCAGCTTATCTTCGAACATTTTCGTCAGGATGAAATTGGTGCTCCCGTTAACGATCGCCTTGATCGAATGCAGGAGGTCGTTATCGTAGTATTCTTCGAGGTTACGGATGATGGGGATCGAGGCGCAGGCAGCAGCTTCGTACAGAAAAGATCTTCCGGTGTCCTGCTGCAATTTTAGTAATTCGGGAAGATGCTCGGCGATCATTTTTTTGCTTGCGCTCACCACGTCCTTGCCATTTTTCAGGGCAATGGAGACGATCTCGAACGCGGGTGTCGATTCATTGATCACTTCCACGACGACATTGATCTCGGGATCGTAAAGGATATCATCCCTTTCCGTGGTGAACAATTCTGCCGGAGCGTCTCTTTTTTTCTGCGGGTTCTTTATACATACTTTTTTGATCGAAGCTTTCAAAGAAGGGGTCTGCTGCAATACCTTATAAAGACCTTCACCCACTACGCCAAATCCGAATAAGCCTATCGTAAGCTGCTTATGTGTTTCCATTAATTTCTTTTATAATTTCTGTTTGCCTCCGAAAAGAGTGCAAATTTCTGCTTTTTGCGGTAAACCAGCTGGGATTTTTTTGGGATCCGGGCTAAATTTATCTCCCTCCGGGGTAGTGCTCCTTGGCATATAAATTGTTGCTGGCTGCCTCGTCGAAAAAATGGCTTATCAGCCGCTCTATCTGGCCGAATTCCAGCAGGAAGCCATCATGGCCATATAAAGAGCCTATTTCCCGGTAGCAGGCCCCGGGGATGAGCCCGGCCAGCAATTGCTGTTCCGATGGGGGGAAGAGGATATCCGTTCCGATGCCGATGGCCAGGGTCTTTGCCTGGATCCGCCGCAGGGCGGCCGCAACGCCGCCGCGTCCCCTGCCTACGTCATGGGAGTCCATGCTCTTGCTGAGCGTATAATAGCTGAAGGCGGAAAATCGTCTGGCCAGTTTCTCCCCCTGATAGCGCTGATAGGAGGCGGCCCCGTCGCCGTCCGCATCTTCCCCGCTGCCCGCCACTTCCCCGCCTGCCGCCTCGCGGGTGGCCTGCTCCCGTGTCCCTTCCCGCGGAGCCGTCAGTCCGCCGGGGGCGGGTGTGCCTTTCCAGCCGGCTTCGGCCAGATAGTCCTCCGGACGCGGCTGCATCTTTGAATAGGTATCATAATGACGATAGGAGAGCAGGGCAGTGGCCCTGGCGGCCTTCATCCCGCTCAGACCGGCATCCTCCTTCCGTTCTTTCCAGGTGCCGTCGGCCTCGATGGCCATTCTCTGGGCAGTATTGAAAGCAATGCCCCAGGGCGAATGGCGAGCATTGGTGGCAATGGGAAAAATAAAGCTGAACAGGTCAGGCTCCTCGACGGCCCATTCCAGCAACTGCTGCCCGCCCATGCTGCCGCCAATGCCGGTATGGATCTTTTCGATGCCGAGGAATTCCCTCAGAGGTTGGTAGGCGCGGATCATATCGCGGGGCGTAAAAAAGGGGAAGTCGTGATACCAGCGGTCCTTGCTGCGTGGATCGATGTCCAGCGGGCCGGTGCTGCCATAACAGCTTCCCGGCATATTGACGCATACGATATACCAGTCGGAAGGATCGAAAAGCCTGCCTTCGCCCACGAGGCCAGACCACCATTGGCCGGCCTCACTGTTAGCCGTAAGCGCATGAAAGACCCATACCACATTATCCCCCGCTGCGTTGAGCCTGCCCAGCGTGGTATATGCAAGATGGTATGCGGGAACAACGGCCCCCGACTCCAGCGTCAGGGGCCGGTCGTATCGGAATAGTTGCGTCATGCCACTTCCAGCTTGCCGCTGGCCACTTTCTCGAAAGCCTGGGCGAAGTCAGCCTTGATATCTTCGATATGTTCGATGCCAACGCTGATCCTCACCTGATTTGGCTGCACGCCGGAGGCGACCTGTTCTTTTTCGCTGAGCTGCTCGTGCGTGGTCGACGCCGGATGGATGACAAGGGTCTTGGCATCGCCGACGTTGGCGAGATGGCTGGCCAGCTTCAGGGAGTCGATGAACTTGCTTGCATTTTCCTTGCTGCCTTTGACGCCGAAATTGAGGATGCCGCCAAAGCCGTTGGTCAGGTATTTTTTTGCCAGGTCATTATAGGGACTGCTCTTCAGGCCCGGATACTGTACGAAGTCTACCTGCGGATGTTTTTCAAGCCATTGCGCCAGCGCGAGCGCATTGTCGGTATGACGCTGCACCCGGAGGGACAGGGTCTCCAGACCCTGCAGCAGGAGAAAGGAATTGAAAGGGCTCTGTGAAGCGCCGAAATCGCGCAGCCCTTCCACCCTGGCCCTGATGGCAAAGGCGATATTGGGCAGGCCCAGCGGATTGCCTTCGCCGAACACATCCCAGAACTTCAATCCATGATATCCTTCGGATGGCTCCGTGAACTGCGGGAATTTTCCGTTGCCCCAGTTGTAGTTGCCGGCATCAACGATCACCCCGCCGATGGTAGTGCCGTGACCACCGATCCATTTTGTGGCGGACTGCACCACTACATTCGCACCCCATTTGATCGGGCTGAACAGATAGCCAGCCGTACCAAAGGTATTATCGACGATCAGGGGCAGATCATATTCTTTCGCCAGTGCGGCAAATTTTTCAAAATCGGGGATGTTCAGACGGGGGTTGCCTATCGTTTCGAGATAGATGGCCTTTGTGTTCTTATCGATATGCTTAACGAAGCTCTCCGCATCGTCCCCGTCGGCAAAACGTGCTTCGACGCCCAGGCGCTTGAAGGCAACCTTGAACTGATTGTAGGTACCACCATAGAGATAGGTCGTAGTGACAAAATTATCTCCCGCCTGGAGGATATTGTTGAGCGCGAGGAACTGAGCCGCCTGACCGGAGCCCGTGGCCAGCGCGGCCACGCCGCCTTCCAGCGCCGCGACGCGTTGTTCGAAGACATCGGTGGTGGGGTTCATGATCCGGGTATAGATATTTCCGAACGCCTTCAGCCCAAATAAATTGGCCGCGTGCTCGGCATTGTCGAATGCATAAGAGGTGGTCTGATAAATGGGAACAGCCCTCGATTTGGTAGTAGGATCGACTTGCTGTCCGGCATGAAGTTGAAGCGTCTCGAAATGATAGTTGCTCATAAATACATTTTTAGTTGTTTGATAGATGCGTTAACCCGTTGCGATACGGGTGAATAAACGATTAACAGATGATAAAACCCCGGGCAGAATGGATTAGCAGGTAAACGAAATTCCCGACAAAAGTAGTCGGGTTTTTTATAAATCCGAGTGGTTTTTGTCAATATTTTTTTAAAATACTACTTAGCGGGAATGCCCGGAAAACCGCTCGTTTCCTGCCTCTCGCCGGTCGTCATTTATCTCCGGCCGGTCATTGTCCGATATCCGCCAGCTCTTTTTTTCCGATTTTTTTTGCGTTTTCCGGAAACTCGTCGGCGCTCAGTACACGACCTGCCGCGCCACTCCTTTTTTCGATTTTCGCGAGGGCCTGGCGAAGGTCATCGAGCAGGTCTTCCGCATCTTCCAGCCCGGTGGACAGCCTGATAAGGCTGTTGGCCACGCCGGCGGCCTTGCGCTTCTCCACGGGGATGGTCTTGTGGGTCATGGTTGCGGGATGCGATATCAGGCTCTTGATCCCACCGAGGCTCTCGGCCAGTTGGAAGAGACCGGTGGAGGTAGCAAACGCGATCGCAGCCTCCTCCGTATCCTCTTTCAGCGAAAAGGAGACGATTCCGCCATATCCTCTGGCCTGTTTGCCCGCGATGTCATGGCCGGGGTGGGTAGTGAGACCGGGGTAAAATACTTTGTCCACTGCCGGGTGTTTCGCGAGGAATTCCGCAATGGTCTGTGCGCTGGCGCAATGCTGCCGGATGCGCAGGTGGAGGGTCTCGATGCCCCGGATCAGCAGCCAACTGTCGAAAGGCGCGAGGATGGCCCCGCCGGCATTCTGTAAGAACCTGATCTTGTCGCCCAGCTCTTTTTCCCGCGCAATGACCAGACCGGCGATCAGGTCGCTGTGCCCGCCCAGGTATTTGGTGCCCGAGTGGACCACCAGATCGGCGCCCAGCGTCAGCGGTTTTTGCAGGGCGGGAGAGGCAAACGTATTATCCACGCAAAGCAGGGAGCCATTAGCTTTTGCGATCTTTGCAATGGCCTGGATATCAGTGATCTTCAACGTGGGATTGGTAGGGGTCTCGATCCAGATCAGTCTGGTCTTCGGGGTGATCGCGTTGAATACGGCCTGGGGATCGGAGGTATCCACATAGGTCGCTGTGATGCCGAATTTCCGGTAGACCTGTTCGAACAGACGGAAAGCGCCGCCATAGATATCATCCACCGCGATGATCTCGTCCCCGGTCTGGAGGAGCTTGAGGATCGCATCGATCGCGGCAAGCCCGCTGCCGAAGGCTACACCGGTGTGGCCGTTCTCCAGCTGAGCGACGATCTTTTCGAGAGCGGCGCGGGTGGGGTTGCCCGTACGGGCATAATCATAGCCTTTGTTCACACCGGGGGATTCCTGGACAAAGGTGGACGTCTGGTAGATGGGCACGGAGATAGCGCCGGTCAAAGGATCTACGGGAATGCTGTGAATGAGCTGTGTTGTCGCTTGCATGATGAACAATTTTTTGAGATTAGAAAAAATTATGTTCAGCGACACCACTTACCAAATACCTTCCAGAAGAGATCTTCCTTCCCCTTCCGCCGGCTGCCAGGTTTATCCGGCGCGTTACGGTGGTAATGGGCAAAAAAAAGCTCTTCTGATAGTCAGAAGAGCTTTGATTATGATGTATCTATATCGTCAAGCTTTGATCTGACTTATCTGTCCCGTTAATCCACGGGATGGAGTTGGCACCTTACCTTCATCGTGTGTTGCACGAATCGGCAGGTTGTCAAGGCTTCTGCGGGCCATTTCCCTCAGCCTTTCTTGATAAGAGATGTGTTAAGAACTGGTACAAAGATAGACAGGCTTTTTATATTTCCAAATCCGGGGATGATTTTTTTTGAATAATCTACAAATTTAGTAGGATATGTGCAACCACGCGATGACTCGCGGGGCAGAACGGACCCCTTGCCCTTCATCTGGGTCGGGATCAGCGACCGGATCGCAACCGGTCCGGGTCGTTTCCTTAAAGAAATGTGAAATTTTTTGGATCGCTATAATATGGTGATTAACGGTGGAATAACGATCCCATGGCCCATTTTGGAACGGTTTTTGGTTCCTTCACGACATGAGCCATCTGTACGTTTAAAACTTCAAAAACATGAAAACTTTAACCAAGTGGCTTGCCTTTGGCAGTGGCATTACTGCGCTCATTCTATTCTTCGCCTGTAACAAGGACAATTCGAATTCAGGCTCCAACTCCAGCATTCCTCCCGGTAAAACACAGCTCGCCGTCTACATGATGGACGATCCCAGCCAGTTCTCCAAAGTATTGATCGATATCCGGCAGGTGGTCGTCGAGATCGACACTGCGGCCAAACAGAACGATCAGGACCATGACGACCAGTGGGATGACAGCTATTGCGGCTGGCACAGGACGATTCAGAACAAGTCGGTGATCTGGGATACGCTGGGCATAACTCCTGGCGTATATGATCTGCTTGCCCTTCGTAACGGAACGGATACCCTGCTGGCCTCGGGTCAGTTCCCCAGCGGCAAGGTGCTGAAAGTAAAGGTCACCTTGGGTTCGGACAATACCGTCTATACCGACAGCGCGACGTTCTATCCATTGGAAGTATTTGGTCCTCATCCTTATTTCACCATAAATGTGCGCAGGGAGAATATTTTCGATGCCTCCAGCAACGATCTCAAGCTGTGGCTGGACTTCAACCTCGGAAGATCGATCTTCTTCTGGAGCGGCAAATTCCTGCTCTCGCCATATGTTGTGGCCTTCAACGACATGAGGGCAGCGAAGATACAGGGACGGGTATTGCCGGAACGTGCCACCGCGCTGATCACCGCACTTAAGGGGACGGATACCTTGTATGCCATTCCGAACGGTGATGGCCGGTATCTGTTGCGTGGCGTTCCCGCGGGCACGTATTCGCTGAATTTTAAGGGTCGCAACGGGTATCAGGACACGACGCTGAGTAATATTGTCGTGGACTCCGCAAAGACCACTCAGGTGCCTTTGATCACGCTGCATAAATAAACTCTTCCGATAACCATTAAACAATCGGGGGCTGACAGAAATTGTCAGCCCCTTTTTTTATCCGGGGCCCTGACGGGTGAGATGAAACTGGCGAATTGCTTACCTTTGTGTTTTACCCCCGAATTTTAAGGAGCAAGCATTTATGACGATTACAGAAATTAAGGCAGAGGCCAATGGCACAGAGGCCAAAAGCATCCCCGCCGAAGAATCCATTGACGTGTTCGGAGCCAGAGTGCACAATCTGAAAAACATAGATATCAGGATACCCCGGAACAAGCTGGTGGTGATCACCGGCATCAGCGGCAGCGGCAAATCGTCGCTGGCCTTCGATACGATCTATGCGGAAGGACAGCGGAGATATATGGAAAGCTTTGGCGCTTATGCGAGGCAGTTCATCGGCGATATGGAAAGACCCGACGTGGATAAGATCACAGGCCTGAGCCCCGTCATTTCCATCGAGCAAAAGACCACCAATAAAAATCCCCGCAGCACGGTAGGCACGGTCACGGAGATCTATGATTTCCTTCGTCTCCTCTATGCGCGCATCGGGGAAGCCTGGTCTTATAACACGGGCAAGAAGATGATCAAGTTCAGCGAAGAGGAGATTGTGGACAATGTCTTTAAGAAATATAAGAATAAGAAGATCACGATCCTGGCCCCGCTGGTGCGTGGACGCAAGGGACATTACCGCGAGCTGTTCGAAGATATCCGCAAAAGAGGCTATCTGAAAGTAAGGGTCGACGGGGAAGTAAAAGACCTCGCGGCGAAAATGCAGGTCGACAGGTATAAGATCCATGACATCGAGGTGGTCGTCGACCGGCTGGTGGTCACCGAGGACATGAAGGTGCGTCTCAGCCAGAGTGTTCAGAAATCCCTGCAGCTGGGGAAAGACCTGATGTTCCTGCTGCTGAATGACGACAACAAGCTGCTGCAGTACAGCAAGCAGCTTATGTGCGAGGACACGGGCATCAGCTATGAGGAGCCGTCGCCGAACAGCTTCTCCTTCAACTCTCCGTATGGCGCCTGTCCGACCTGCAAGGGCCTTGGGGCCGTGTACCAGATCAGCATGGACGCCATCATTCCCGATCCGGCTAAAAGCATCAACGAAGGCGGCATCGCGCCACTTGGCGAGGAACGGGAGGCGTATATGTTCAAACAGGTGCAGCAGATCGCCAGGAAAAATAAATTCAGTCTTGACGTCGCGATAAAGGATATGTCAAAGAAGGCGCTGAACCTGGTGTTATATGGGAACGAGGCAGGAGAGACGAGTATCGATCTGGATTTTGATGAGACGGTGTCCGCGGGGCAGGTCTATGCAACGGAATACGAAGGGCTGGTAAATGCGCTGAAACGCTGGTTTGCCGGCGGCACATCCGATAGTCTCCGGGAATGGGTGGAGAAATTCATGGAGCTGCGCACCTGTGAGACCTGTCACGGCGCAAGGCTGAAGAAGGAAAGCCTGCATTTCAAGGTAGGGGAGAAGAACATCGCCGAGCTCAGCGCCATGAACCTGAACAAGCTGGCGGACTGGTTTGACACCGTGGAAAAAAAGCTCAATAACAAACAGAATATCATCGCCAAGGACGTATTGAAAGAGATCCGGGAGCGGCTCCAGTTCCTTATCAATGTGGGGCTCACTTATCTTAGCCTGGACCGTTCGTCCAGGACCCTGAGCGGCGGGGAATCGCAGCGCATACGGCTGGCCACGCAGATCGGATCGCAGCTCCAGGGCATCACCTATGTGCTGGATGAACCCAGCATCGGGCTTCATCAGCGTGACAACCAGCGTCTGATACAGGCCCTGAAGAACCTGCGCGATATCGGCAACAGCGTACTGGTGGTGGAGCATGACAAGGATATCATGCTGGCCGCCGATTATCTGGTGGATATCGGTCCGATGGCGGGATATCATGGAGGAAGGATCGTGGCCCAGGGCTTGCCGGCCGCCATGCTCAAGCTGGATACGCTGACCGCCGCCTATCTTAGTGGAAAAAAGAAAATAGAGCTGCCTGCGGAAAGAAGAAAGGGGAACGGGAAATTCCTCGAGCTGAAAGGGGCGAAAGGAAATAACCTCAAGAATGTGGATGTAAAGTTCCCGCTGGGGAAGCTGATCGTGGTCACGGGGGTGAGTGGCAGCGGAAAATCCACGCTGATCAATGAGACCCTCTATCCGGTGCTGAGCAAACATGCTTATGGATCGAAGATGGTGGCACTGGAGCATAAGAGCCTCAAAGGGCTGGAGCATATCGACAAGGTCATCGAGATCGATCAGTCGCCGATTGGCAGGACGCCACGCAGCAATCCCGCCACTTACTGCGGATTTTTTACGGATATCAGGACCTTGTTTGCCTCCGTGCCCGAGGCCAAGATACGGGGATACAATGCCGGACGCTTCTCCTTCAACGTAAAGAGTGGCCGCTGTGATGTCTGTGAAGGCGGGGGGATGAGGGTGATCGAGATGAATTTCCTCCCCGATGTATATGTCCACTGCGAAAAATGCAGCGGCAAGCGTTACAACCGCGAAACGCTGGAGATCCGTTACAAGGGGAAATCCATCAGCGATGTGCTGGACATGACGGTGGAAGAGGCCGTGGAATTCTTTCAGAACGTCCCATATCTGTACCGCAAGATCAGGGTCCTTGAGGAAGTGGGGCTTGGCTATATCACGCTGGGACAATCGGCCGTGACGCTGAGCGGGGGTGAAGCGCAGCGGGTGAAGCTGGGTACGGAGCTGTCAAAAAGAGATACCGGCAAGACCTTCTATATCCTCGACGAGCCTACCACGGGACTGCATTTCGAAGATGTGCGTCATCTGCTGGATGTACTGTACAAGCTGGTGGACAGGGGGAATACGGTGCTGGTGATCGAGCACAATCTCGATGTCATCAAAGTGGCGGACCATATTATCGATATGGGCCCGGAAGGAGGCGATGGGGGTGGCAGGGTGTTGTTCGAAGGGGTACCGGAGGATCTGGCAAAGAACAAAGAGAGCTTTACCGCCGTATTTTTAAAAGAAGAATTGAAAGGGTGAGGGCGTAATGCCGCCGCACACCCGAAGAAGCAAAAATAAACCCGCATGCAGAGAGTAATAATAGACATGGACGAAGTGATCGCCGACCCAATGGGTGAGATGATCGGATGGTACAAAGAAAAATATGGCATGGACGTGGACTGGGATAAGATGCTGGTGGGCTCATGGCTGAAAGGGTTCCCCGAGCAGCATCAGGGACTGGTGTTGGAAAGGCTGAAGTCGCCTGGTTTTTTCCGCCGTCTGCCCGTCATGGAGGACAGCGTAAACGTGCTGCGGGAAATGAACAAGCGGTATGAGATCTTTATCGTGTCTGCCGCCATGGAATTCCCCGAGTCGCTGAAGGACAAGCTGGAATGGTTGCTGGAGCATTTCCCTTTTTTCACCTGGCATCAACTGACCCTCTGCGGCAGCAAGGACCTGGTGTCCGGGGATTTTATGATCGACGATCATGTAAAGAACCTGAAGAACTTTAAAGGCAAGCAATATCTGTTCACGGCCGCGCATAACCTCGAGATCATTGGCTATGACCGTATCAATAACTGGAAAGAGGCGGGAGAGATCTTTCTGGGCTGAGAGGTGACCGTTTTAAATGGCTGCCTGGCCGCTCGTGGGGGGACTACCGCAAATTCCAATAGGCGGCAGCAGGGAATCAATAAAATCTTTGAGGGTACTAAAAAATAGGGAACGGATCAGGTTGATTAAACCTTCGGATATACGGATCTTACTAATTTCCCTGCTTGCCTATTGGTTGTATCTTTACCTACCGTACGGTCAACTTTCCGTTCTCGATGCGCTCGTCATCGCTGAACACTTCGAAGAGATAATTTCCTTCCGCCAGATTGGTGAGTACCGTCGTCTCCCGGTTTCGGATGCTGGCCTGATTGACCAGCTTCCCATCCATGTCGAACATATACAGCTGGTAAATCTTTTTCTCTTTTCCAGCGGCGGAAAAGAAGAGTACCTGCTGCCTGGCGTCAGGGTAGAGGCCGATCTTAACCTTTCTGCTGTTCAGCGATTTGTTCACCAGAATACTATGGATGGCTGTTGTGTCCGCAGCGACGGGCGGACGATTGGCGGTTGAATTGCGGCCTGCTGCCTGCAACGGGTCCGTTGTAATCAGCATCAGGCCAAGGGCCGTGAGGCAGGTGCACAGTCGTAGGGTAGTGTTCTTCAAGGGTAAAGTTTTACGCATAGGTCTATTGATCATTGAATCAATAATAAAAATAGGGTACGGATCAACAATTATATAGCGCGGTCCCGCATCCGGGTTGCCGCTTTTCATAATAAACACTAAAACCTCAGCAGCGGGCAATGCGTCGAATTCCTCCAGCGTTCGGAGCTGCCGCCATTGATCCGGAAGGCTATCTTGAAGCCTGCCGTGAAATAGGCGTCGTTCTGATGCGGGTCGCCTCTTTTATTGCCCTTCTGATAGGAAGGCGTAGCATAACCATTCACGCTCTTGTTCGACAGCTTCACTGCCACGGCCGCCTGTGCAGGCGTAAGATATTTACTGAATAAGGTCGGATCCACGTAAGTAGTGCTCACGTCATCGATATAATCGGTAAATGTCTTACGGTGAATGACCTCGAACGATACGTTCAGATTCTCACTGAAGAAATATTTTATACCCGCGCCCAGGGGGATATTCATCTGCATGAGCGAGTAGTTCTTTCTGTCCGGATATTCGGAAAAGCCTTCTCCTTCCGTGTGCAGCGGCTTCAGGTCGACCCATGATGCGGTGCCATTGACGTCCGTGATGGTAGCCTGTGGGTTGAAATGGAAAAGCCCAAGTCCAAGCACACCATAAGGACGGAGCCTGGCGGTAACGTCTTCGGGATCGTCTTCGAGGAACACCGTAGGATAGAATTCAGCCATCACCGTTCCTTCCCAGATCGTAGACCGGAAATTCAGGTTACGGGCGAGACGTGTTTCTTCATCGCCGCCCTTGCCCTTGATGAGGCCATCATCGCCTTCAATACGTCCATAATTAAGGGAGAAGCGGAAGCCCAGCCATTGGGCCGGGAAAGCAGTAACGAAGGCGCCGACCGATAATTTGGTGGTGGCCATGTTGTAATCTTTCAGAAAGCCAGTGCCTTTTCCAAAGTGACCTCCGAGGTCACCTAAAAAGACCATGGGTCCGATGGTGAAGCCGCCTTCTGTGGTATTTTTTTCAGATTCCTGGCTGAATGATACAGGATGCAGGGATAGAGTTACTACCAGCAAGAACAAACACTTCCGCAACAAGGAGTGTAGACTCTGTTTCATGAATATTAGATTTAGTTTTCCGATGGTTTGGATTCCAGGTGTCACTATGACAAAACTGGTTGTCTCACAAGAAACGAAAAAAAGACGTTTAATTGTGTATAAAAAGCCAAGTATTTTATTAGAGAATCATTCCCAAAAAAGGAATTTATCTGAGTGTTTACACGTAACTCCTTATGCGGCTGGGGATAACAACATTTCTATATGCTCGATACCGTCTTCGATGTAGATGTCTCCTGTTTGAAGAAAGCCGAAAGATTCATAAAATTTCTTCAGATAGTATTGTGCGCCGATACGTATAGCCCTCTTTCCGTGCAGGGTATAGAGTAGTTGGATGCTTTGCTGCACCAACATTCTGCCGATGCCCTCCCTTCTTGCGGATCGTGAAGTTACGATACGGCCTATAGAAGATTCCACATAGGAAATTCCCGCGGGCAGGATCCGCGCATAGGCGGCAAGGTGACCATCTTTCCAGCCCATCAGATGATAAGAATCCTGATCTTTATTGTCCATATCCAGGAAAACGCAGTTCTGTTCCACGACGAATATATCGCTCCGGAGTCTCAGCACCGTGTATAATTCTTCTGCGCTCAATTCATTGAACTTTTTGCCGATCCATTGCATATTGCCTGTCCGTTTGAGTTAGAAATGGTTATTGGTAAAGTTAAGACTTGTATTGAAAGATCGGGAGGGGTTCCCGAAAGTTAGTATGGATCAATAGCCATATTTTTCCTTCCACAATGCGCGGAGGAATTTCCTCAGCTCATCTTCCCTCGCATTTTTTCCCGGGTCGTAGAATTTTGTGCCGGCAATCTCCGCGGGCAGGTATTCCTGCTGTGAAAAATTATTTTCATAGCTATGGCTGTACTGGTAGCCCTTTCCATAGTCGAGGTCTTTCATCAGTCTGGTCGGCGCATTACGGATATGCAGAGGCACGGCCAGGTCGCCATGCGTTCGGACGGCTGCCTGGGCGGCGCCTATCGCCACGGTGGCCGAATTGCTTTTGGGCGAAGAAGCGAGATAAGTAGCGCACTGGGAGAGGATGAGGTTCGATTCGGGATAGCCGATCTTATTTACGGCATCGAAACAGGCATTGGCCAGCAGCAATGCGTTGGGATTGGCATTACCGATGTCTTCGCTGGCGAGGATCAGCAGTCTGCGGGCGATGAACTTTACATCCTCTCCCCCTTCGATCATTCTTGCCAGCCAATATACGGCGGCGTTAGGGTCGCTGCCACGGATGCATTTGATGAAGGCGGAGATGATATCGTAATGCTGTTCGCCTTTCTTGTCGTAGAGGGCAACGCGCTGCTGTGCTATTTCCATGACAAGTTCGTCGGTGATCACCGCACCTTTGCCTGCCGCGTTGACAACGACCTCGAGGAGGTTGAGGAGCTTGCGCGCATCCCCGCCAGAGATCCTGATCAGCGCTGCGCTCTCCTTCACCTGGATGCCCTCCTTGCTCAGTACCTCGTCGGCCTTCAGGGCGTGGTGCAGCAACTGTACCAGATCGTCCTCGTTCAGGGGCTTCAGCACATAGACCTGACAGCGGCTGAGCAAGGCGCTGTTCACTTCAAAAGAAGGGTTTTCCGTCGTGGCGCCGATAAGGGTCACGATGCCTTTCTCGACGGCACCCAGCAGGGCGTCCTGCTGCCCTTTGTTGAAGCGGTGGATCTCGTCGATGAATAAAATGGCCTTTGCCTTTTCCTTTGCTTCGGCAATGGCTTCCCGGACCTCTTTTACCCCCGCCGAAATAGCACTCAGCGTATAGAAAGGCGACTGGAGGGTGTTCGCGATGATGCCCGCAATGGTGGTCTTCCCCGTCCCAGGAGGCCCCCAGAGGATCATCGACGGCACTTTCCCCTGTTCGATAGCCGTCCGTAAAACGCTACCTTTGCCGGTCAGATGCTGTTGCCCGACCAGTTGATCGAGTGTCTGGGGACGTAGCCGCTCGGCCAGCGGCGCTTGTGGAGATAACATAACAAAATTTAAACGTCAATAGTACAACAAGTTAGGCCTTTTTCCAGTTTTAATTCAAACAGGTACGGATGGCTCGGCTCCAGCTCATTTTCATGATATTCTTGTATCCCGCGGCCTTTGGCCAGCGGCTCACCGGCGTGGAAAGCTATGCAATGAACAGGCCAGGCGTCGTCATGGTCAGGACGGAATATTCCGCCAATGTGTACGTCAACAATATGAAAATGAACAGCAGGGCCTTCAATCACCTGCTGGATTCCATTCAAAAGCTGGACAACAGCGGGGCGGTTCCTGCGGAGCAGAAGCTGGACATCGTGCTGAAGGAGATGAACAACAACCCGGTGCGGTTCTTCCAGACCACTTTCGATTATATCAAGCAGGCGGAACAGATCACGGCGTCCGGGACCGGCTTCTTTCTCACCGGGGACGGCTATGTGGCTACCAACTGCCACCTCATCGACCGGGATAATTCCTTTATCCGGCGCCAATTTATCCTTTCCGCCTTCCAGCAGATCACCAATGCGAATATTTCCGCGCTGGAAAGCTCCTGGGCCACCAGCTTCACAGAGCAGCAGCGCAGCCTGCTGTATAATACCTATGCATCCGTTTATTCCCGTTTGTTTTCCATGGTCCTGTATGACCTGAAGAAGAACGTGTATGTGGTCTATCGGAGCGACCGGGAAAAGAATGGGGCAGCCAGCGAGAAAAAGCCGGCCGCCATCATCGTAAAGGGACAGCCCATGCCCGGTAAGGATATCGCCATCCTGAAGATCGAGACGGACCGGCAGATGCCCGTCCTGCCCCTTGCAGGCGCAGGCTTACCAAAGGTAGGCGAGCAGCTGTTCGTATATGGCTATCCGGGACCCGTGACCAATAACGATTTTGTGGCCGTCGAATCGGCGATCGAGCCAACGCTGACGACGGGCATTGTCAGCGCCATAAAGAAGTCGGTAAATGGCTGGCCCGTCATCCAGATGGATGCCAATATCAACCATGGCAGCAGCGGCGGGCCCGTCTGCAATGAAAAGGGGGAGGTGGTAGGGCTTACGACCTTCGGCAGCATCGAAAATACCGGAGGCCTGGCGGCGGGATTGAATTTTGCGGTGCCGGTCACGATCCTGGACGAATACCTGGACAGCGCGGGCATCACCCCAAAGGTCAGCGATGCGTCAAAGTTGTTTGCAGAAGGCCTGATCTTTTTCGATAAACAATATTACCGGGCTGCCCTCAAGAAATTCGGCGCCGTACGCGATCTGAATAATTCCTATCCCGGCATTTATGAGTATATGGCTGAATGCAGGAGCTATATCGGCAAAGGGAAGAGCAGGGGTTCCGGCCCCGTAGAGCACCTTCTCCTGTATGGGAGCCTGCTTATTCTGTTGTTTGCTGCTGTGAGCTGGATCAGCGGCAGCCGCGGCAGGCAAGCCCACTGACCGACCTGTTCCGGGTCGCCGGACCAACCCCGGCTATCTGATCCTGCGAGCAATCCCGCCTAGATCATCCCCTTCATAAAAAAATACCAGCGGAGAAGCCTGAAATTGAGGATCACGTTGACGGCAATGCTGATACCGGAAAAGAGCAGGAAGACCGCACCTGTATGGGCATTGTTCACCAGATCGGCTGTTTTGAGCTGAGTGGGATACTGGGCCTGCATCAGTTTGATGATCTCCTGGGTATTCTGTAAAACAATGACCGCACATCCGAGGTAAATGACCCCCAGGAAAAGGGCTATCACACCGACAAAGCGGATTCCTGCCGGCGTCTGGTTGCTCAGGGGAATAGCGGGGTTCCGGATGCTTGCATGCAGCTTCAGGGCGGCAAAACTGTGCAGGGCCGTCGCACCCATCACAAAATACAGGACGAGGACCAGGGGATTGCCGACCATCAGGGCGCCCAATACCCCCATGACGGGAATGATGCCCCAGATGATGAGGTTTATCCAGGACAGGACCGTAGAAACCTTCAAGACCGTTCTCATACTTTGGCGAGTTGAATGGAGAGTTCCTGCAATTGCCGGTCGTCGATCGTGGCCGGTGCATCCAGCATCACGTCCCGGCCGCTGTTGTTCTTTGGAAAGGCGATGAAGTCGCGGATGCTTTCGCTGCCGCCAAGGATGGCGCAGAGCCTGTCGAACCCGAATGCGATGCCACCATGCGGCGGTGCTCCGTATTCAAAGGCCCCGAGCAGGAATCCAAACTTATGCTGGGCTTCTTCGGGGCTCATGCCAAGCGCCGCGAACATCTTCTCCTGCAGCTCGCGCTGATAGATCCGGATGGAGCCGCCGCCGATCTCGTTCCCGTTCAACACCATATCATAGGCATTCGCCTTGATCCGTGCATAAGGATGCTCGAGGTATTTCTCCGCATTCGTTATGGCAGGATCGTTGCCGATCATCACCCCGATGTCCGACGGCTTGGGCGAGGTGAATGGATGGTGACGGGCTACCCAGCGGTTGTCTTCCTCAGCATATTCGAACAGGGGGAAGTCGAGCACCCAGAGGAGCCTGAATTCATTTTCTTTGCGTAATCCAAGGCGTTTGCCCATTTCGAGGCGGAGGTCGCTGATGGCCTTGCGCGTCTTCTCTTCTCTCCCCGCAAGGATGAGGATCAGATCCCCAGGCGCCGCGCCAACCGCTGTGGCGATGGCTTTCAGCCTGTCTTCCGCATAGAACTTGTCCACGCTGCTCTTCAGGCTGCCATCCACATTGTATTTGATATAGACCAGCCCCTGCATGCCGATCTGCGGGCGTTTGACCCATTCGGTAAGCTCGTCCGTCTGTTTGCGGGTATATTCGCTGCAACCCGGCACGGCGATGGCCAGCACCGTCTCCGCTTTGTCAAAGACCCCGAAGCCCGCGCCATCGATCAGCGCTGCGGCTGAGCCTGTGCTGCTGCCTTTCCCAGCGGCCAATGCGGGTCCGCTGATGCTAAAGGCCGATCTGAGATTCAGCAGCTCCATACTGTAGCGGATATCCGGCTTGTCGTTGCCATAACGCCACATGGCTTCTTCCCAGCTCATCCGGGCTATCGTATCGGTGTAGTCGATGCTTTTGATCTCTTTAAAGATATATCGGATCAGGCCTTCGAACATGGTCAGAATGTCCTCTTGCTCTACAAAGCTCATCTCACAGTCGATCTGGGTGAACTCAGGCTGGCGGTCAGCGCGGAGGTCCTCATCCCGGAAGCATTTTACGATCTGGTAATAGCGGTCATAGCCGCTTACCATCAACAGCTGCTTGAAGGTCTGAGGGGACTGGGGCAGGGCGTAGAACTGTCCGGGATTCATGCGCGAAGGCACGACGAAGTCGCGTGCGCCTTCAGGGGTGGACTTTATAAGGAACGGCGTCTCGAGGTCCATGAAATCATTTTCATGGAGGTAATTACGGGCGGCCCGGTTGACTGCATAACGCAACTCGAGGTTCTTCTTCACGGCCTGCCGGCGGAGATCGAGGAAGCGGAATTTCATCCGCAGGTCATCGCCCCCGTCCGTATCGTCCTGGATGGTGAAAGGAGGAGTGGCGGACTTGTTAAGGATGGAGAATTCAGTGACCTTCAGCTCGATGTCGCCGGTGGGGAGCAGAGCGTTCTTATTGCTCCTTTCGGTGACCGCGCCCTTCACCTGCAATACGAATTCTCTTCCTAAAGGATTTTCAGTCAGCTCTTTATTCAACTCCTCGCCAAACAAAAGCTGGGTAATGCCATAACGGTCGCGGAGGTCGACGAAGCTGATGCTGCCGAATTTGCGGATCGTCTGCACCCAGCCTGCCAGGGTGCTGTTACTGCCGATATGCTCTTTTCTTAATTCCCCACAGGTATGAGTCCGGTACATTCCTTTGTATTTTTCAAATTTAAGAGCTGCAAAGGTAAATTAAAAGCCGGGGAATACTAATTATGATGGTAATTTATTAATTTCCAGTCGGTTATAAAAAAGGCCTAAAACATTTCCCCGGAGCTTTTACTTTTTGAAAATTCTTTCTATCTTGTTGCCAATCCGTATGATTCATTCCTCTTGAACAAAACCCACCTATAGGTTTTTCCTTCTAATTCGAAACCCGTAGTTCTGTATCCAAGACCTTTGTAAGACCCGATTGTAGCAATCGTTTCTTGAAACACAAAGAAAAATGAACTCTATGGAACTCGTTATCATTTCTTCATTGGTCCTGGGGATACTCCTGCTTAACCGTCCGGTAACGCTACTTGTCCAGCGCCTTTATAGCAAGCATCAATACGCTAATTTCATTGCGAAGGAGACCTTTTATCATTCGGTCGTCTCCCGTTATCTTAAATATTACAACCGGCTCAGCCTCGAGGAACAGCGTAAATTCCTGTTCCGTACCTATCAGTTCCAGCAATCCAAGAACTTCCATTATATAGAGGTGGATGAGAGTGCCGAGATGCCGATCCTCGTAAGCGCCGCCGCCACACAGCTCACCTTCGGGCTGGAAAAGTTCAAGCTCAATTATTTCGACGACATCTTTATATTAAGGGATGATTATCATTATGGCTTCTATTCGCGCCCTTTTATGGGACATGTGGACCAGACAGGGATCTATCTTTCCTGGGATAATTTCATCAAGGGTATCTCCAGCCAGACTCCCAATTGTAATGTAGGTCTTCATGAAATGGGACATGCCCTTGCCTATGTGAACTTCGTCACCCAGACGGAGGAAGATAAGCTGTTCAAAAGGGAATTCACCGAATTCTCAAAAGTCGCCCGCCCCATCTTTACGGCCATGCAGGCCGGAAGCCGGAACCTGCTCGGGGACTACGCCGCTACCAATTACCATGAATTCTGGGCCGTGTCCGTGGAGCTCTTCTTCGAGAACCCGGTGCAGTTCAGGCACGAGCTGCCCGATCTGTATGAATCCATGACAAGGGTGCTCAACCAGGACCCGCTGCATTTCACCACGGGCAGTACGACGATCATCCGGACCGCCCCAAGCGTCAAATTACAGGTAGCGAGCTAATTCCATTTTGCCGTCTGGAGCAATTGCTCCTTCAGATCCGCCTCCATTTTAAGGGCTTTGGGGATCAGCACCTTCTCTTCGATGTGCGCATGCACCTGCAGGTCGTGCTCAAAGGTCTGTAGCTGGGCGATAAGGATCCGGCAAAGGGATTCGTTGGTGGCAGGCGGCTCATAAAGGCCAATCGTATGGCGGATGTCCCGCAGTTCGTCTTCCGTGTCGTGATGATCGTCAAGGAACAGGCTGACGGAATAGCGCAGATGGGAGAGCGTATAGCGCGAGAAATGCTCAGGCGCATGAGTGGCCCTGCACATCGAGGCGATATAAGGCAGGAGCTTGGTCTCCTCTTCGTGAATATGATGGGTAAGGTCCTGACAATACCGGTGAAAGAAATTCTGAAGGGCGGTCAGGACCGGATGTTGAGAATGATAATGGCCCGACAACAGGATGATGCTCTGCTCTATCTCGGGCAATTTTTTCTGCAGGTAATAAACATGGGTGCGCAGGATATAGTCCACGATCATTTCTATGGGGAATGGCTCGAAGTCCTTTGCGCAAAATGCTTTTTCTTCAAATGAATGGAGAAGTGCGGCTATAAAGTCCTGGTCCACGTCGGGCTGAAGGGAATGGATCTTATAGCGGAGCATGACCTGTGGGAAGAAATCACTGTTTTCGGACATGGCTGTTCTGCATTTAATTTAAAGGAAACAAATTTAAGGCAAATCCGGCACATTTCCCGCGGATCGGCCGGCCGCATTTTTCCTGTCCCTACGGCCAACGTTGGTCATTCCGCCTATCCTGCAAGCGATCGCTCTCCTTTTCCGTTGCCGGCCTGGTTTCCTCACAGTAAACGACAGTTTGAAAGGATATTGTATCTTTGGAACGAAATGAAAAAAGCCCTTGCATTTCTCGTACTGCTTTCTCACATGAACACGTCCATGCTTTTGCCGCAGGTCCCGGAACAGGACCATTATGATACCAATGGCAGAAGGCTGGACGATATCAACAGCGTGGTGGAATATATCCAGGTAGCGCTGGGCAACGACACCACCCCGGACGACGAGGACGACGACAACGGACAAACCTTTCACCTCGTCAAAGCCGTCGACTATATTTTCTCCCAACCTCATTCCATCGTTCAGGAAAAAAAGCCGGCAGGAAGGAATACCAACCATTTCCCGGAATACCGGTCGGGCAAGATCGAGATGATCGCCATCGATATCGTAACGCCCCCTCCGGAAGCATAGACATCCCCTACACGCCGCTGTTCAGTCTACCCATTTCTCAAATATCCTGGTTTACATGAAACAAAGAACCATTAAGCGGAACGGCCTTGCGGCCGTGATCGTCTTATTGATGAATGTCCACCTGCACGCGCAGGACACCGTACGCATTACCCTGCGGGAAGCCGAGAAACAATTCCTGGAGAAGAACCTTGCCCTGCTGGCCGAGAGGTACAATGTCGATATAGCGAGGGCAGGTGTCATCCAGGCCTCTTTATACAGCAATCCCAATCTGTCGCTGACGGGGAATATTTACAACCCACAGGAGAAGAAGCCCTTCGACATCAGCAGCGGGACGGGCGAATATATCATTCAGGTTCAGCAGCTGATCCGGCTGGCTGGCAAACGGAACAAGGAGATCGGTCTGGCCGTAACCAATGGTCAGCTTAGCGAGAACCGCTTCTTCGATCTGATGCGGACGCTGCGGTTCTCCCTGAGAAGTAATTTTTTCAATGCGTACTATACCCTGAACTCCGTAAATGCGTATCAGAGCCAGCTGGCCTCCCTGGAAAAACTGAATGCCGCTTATGAAGGCCTGCAATCCCAGGGGATCGTGACGCTGAAAGACGCGCTGCGGATCAAATCCCTGTTATACTCGCTGAAAGGGGAACAGACGACCCTGCTGAACCAGCTGAACGATATCCAGGCGGACCTGAGGGTGCTTTTACAGAATAACAAGGCTACATTTATCCCTGTAGCCGAAGAAAGGGACGATAGCTTATCGGCATCGCTGAAACAGCTGGATCTGGCAAGGCTGATCGACACGGCCTATGCCTACCGGCACGACCTGCTGCTCGCCAACAATAATTTATTATACAGCCGGCAGAACTATGCCCTCCAAAAGGCTCTGGCGACGCCGGACCTGCAATTGGGCGCGCAGTTCGATAAAAGAGGGAGCTTTGTAGAGAATGCCAGCTTTCTGACGCTGGCGATGGACCTTCCTTTCTTTCACCGCAACCAGGGTAATATAAAGGCCGCAAGGATCGCGATCTCCCAGAACGAAATAATATACAAACAGCAGATGGAGTTGGTGGAAAATGAAGTGCGGCGTGCGTACGCAAAGGCATTGACGACCGATAACATGCTGAGCTATGTCGACCCAGGGTTCAGAGATCAGTTCGAGAAGCTGCTACAGGGCATTACCGAAAATTTCCAGAAGAAAAATATCAGCCTCATCGAATTCACGGATTTTTACGAATCGTACAAGAACAATATCCTTCAGTTCAACCAACTGGGGAACGACCGGATGCAGGCCATCGAAGCGCTGCAATTTTCCGTAGGAAAGCCGATTTTTTCCCATTAACCATTTCCAAAAAAAGGAATATGAAACGAACAATCTACCACGTGTCCATTATCACAGGAATACTGATCTCCATCTCCTCCTGCAAGAATAAAGTAGCCGACACGCCCGACAAGACGCCTTTCTGCCTTACGGATACGCTCCAGAAGAAGGCAGTGATCGAAGAGGTGAAGCTCAGGACCGTCAATGATGCCATTACCCTTTCCGGCAAGATAGCCGCCAACGAAGACAAGTGGATAAAAGTATTCCCGGTAGTGGGAGGCGTCGTCGAAGAAATGAAGGTGCAGCTGGGCGACTATGTGACGAAGGGGCAGACGCTGACCGTCATCCGGAGCGGCGAGATCGCCGACTATCAGGGACAGTTGTCGAATGCACAGTCGAGCGTGAGGATCGCCGAGAAGAACCTGACCTCCGCGCGGGAAATGTTCAAGTCCAACCTGGCGACGGAGAAAGAGGTCGTGACGGCCGAGACGGACCTGGAAAAGGCGAAGTCCGATGTGCTCCGGATGGAGCAAACCACGTCGATCTATGGCGCGAAAGGGAATGCCACGCAGACGATCAGCGCACCCGTTTCTGGATATGTCATAGAAAAGAACGTGACGGATAAGATGCATTATAAGGCGGATGGCGCGCAGCCTTTCTTTATCATCGCCAACCTCGATGAAGTGTGGGTAATGGCCGATGTGTTCGAGAGCGATATCTCTAAAATAAAAGTCGGATACGATGCCGAAGTGAATGTGATGGCCTATAAGGATAAGCTGTTCACGGGAAAGGTGGACAGGATCTTCTCGATCCTCGATCCGCAGAGCCGCGTCATGAAGGTGCGGATCAGGATCCCCAATAAAGGCAATCTTCTGAAGCCTGAGATGTTTGCCCAGATCAATATCCTGTACAGCGATAATATCAATCACCTGCCGGCCATACCTTCGCAGGCGATCATATTCGACAAGAACCGCAATTTCGTCATGGTGTACAAGGATAAATGCGATATCGAGACGCGCGAGGTCGAGGTCTATGAAACGGTCGGCAATACCGCCTATATCAAGAACGGACTGAAGGAAGGAGAAAAGATCATAACGAAGTACCAGTTGCTGGTCTATGACTCCCTGAACGATTAATTCCTGATTCCTTATTTAAGCGCAATTTTATGAACAAGTTTATTTCCGGGATCGTCACCTTTTCGCTGAAGAACAGGTTCTTTATATTTTTCATGACGCTGTTGATCATTGTCGGGGGGATATGGAGTTATATCAGGACCCCGCTGGAGGCGTTTCCCGACGTCACCAATACGCAGATCATTATCGTAACGCAATGGAACGGGCGCAGCGCCGAAGAGGTAGAGCGGTTCGTGACGGTACCCATCGAGGTGGCTATGAATTCGGTGCAAAAAAAATCTTCCCTCCGGTCGATCTCCATGTTTGGCCTGTCGGTCACAAAGATCATTTTCGACGACGATGTGGAGGATTTCTTTGCGCGGCAGCAGGTGAATAACCTGCTCCGGAATGTCAACCTGCCGGATAATGTGGAGCCGGATGTACAGCCCCCTTATGGACCAACGGGAGAGATCTTCCGGTATACCGTACAAGGCAAGAACAAGACCTCCATCGATCTGCTGACCGAACAGACCTGGGTGATCGACCGCCAGCTCCGGAGCATACCCGGTGTGGCGGACCTGGTGGCATTCGGGGGCGCAGACCGGACCTACGAGATCACCGTGGACCCCATCATGCTGGCCAAATACGATATCACCCCGCTGGAAGTCTATACGGCGGTGTCAAAGAGCAATATCAATGTGGGTGGCGATGTGATCGAGAAGAACGGGCAGGCCTATGTGGTCCGGGGGATCGGGCTGCTGGACAATATCAAGGACATCGAAAATATCATCGTCGATAATATCAACGGCACGCCGATCCTTGTGAAGAACCTGGCTACGGTGTCGCCCAGCCATGTGCCGAGGGTAGGGCAGGCGGGCCTCGATGGAAATGACGACGTGGTGGAAGGCATCGTGGTGATGCGGAAGGGCGAGAACCCAAGAGAGGTGCTGAAAAGGGTAAAAGATAAAGTACAGGAGCTGAATGAAAAAATATTGCCATCCGATATAAAGATGGTGACCTTTTATGACCGCGACAACCTGATGGATTTCTGTACCGAAACGATCAGCCACAACCTGATCGAAGGGATCTTACTGGTGACGCTTATCGTCTTTATTTTTATGTTCGACTGGCGGACCACGGTGATCGTCTCCATTATCATCCCGCTGTCCCTGCTCTTCGCCTTTATCTGTCTGAAGCTGAAAGGCATGACGGCCAACCTGCTGTCGATGGGGGCCATCGACTTCGGCATCATCATCGACGGGGCCGTGGTGATGGTGGAGGGCTTGTTCGTCGTGTTGGCTCTCAAGGCCCATGAGGTGGGGATGGAGAAGTACAATAAGATGGCGAAGCTGAGCATCATCCGCAAGACGGGATCCAATCTGGCCAAGGCCATCTTTTTCGCCAAGATCATCATCATAACCTGTCTCATCCCCATATTTGCGTTTGAAAAAGTGGAGGGGAAGATGTTCTCCCCCCTGGCGTGGACGCTGAGCTTTGCCCTGCTGGGAGCGCTGCTGTTCACACTTACCCTGGTGCCGGTGCTGAGCAGCATTTTACTGGGGAAGGACGCGCGCGAGCGGAATAACCCGATCGTAAATTTCTTCAACTGGTCGGTGATGAGAGGACTTCGGTTTACCATGGCCCATAAGAAGATGGCGCTGCTGGTGGCCTTTGCGATCATGGGACTGTCCCTGTTCTCCTTCAAATTCCTTGGCAGCGAGTTCCTGCCGGAGCTGAATGAAGGCGCGTTGTGGGTGGAAGCCAAATTGCCGATGAGCAGCTCGCTGACCGAGACGGTGAATTTCGTAAGCCAGTTCCGGAAGATCCTGAACCGGTTCGATGAGGTGAACGGAGTGCTGTCGCAGACGGGGCGGAGCAATGACGGCACAGACCCTTCGGGTTTCTATTATGTGCAGTGCCAGGTGAACCTCAAGCCGAAAAAGGAATGGAAAAGAAAGATCAGCGTCGATGAACTGGTGAATGAAATGGACAAGGAACTTCGGCAATACCCCGGGGTGGTATATAATTATTCGCAGCCGATCATCGACAATGTGCACGAGGCCGTGGCGGGAATCAACGCGGACCTTGCCGTTAAGATCTTTGGCAACGACCTGAACAAGCTGGATAAGCTGGCCGACAGCGTCTACAATATTTTGCAAACGGTGCAGGGCATCAAGGACCTCGGCATCATGCGCAATCTGGGGCAGCCGGAGCTGAGCATCGTACTGGACGAGCAGAAGATGGGTAAGTACGGGATCACGACGGCGGACGCCAATTCCGTCATCGAAATGGCCATCGGCGGGAAAGAGGCATCGACTTTTTATCAGCAGGAAAGGAAATTCGGCATACGGATCCGTTATCCGGAACAGTACCGGAACAACGAGGAAGCGATCGGTAATCTGCGGCTACCGGCATTGCATGGGTCAAAGATCCCGCTGAAAGAAATAGCCGAGATAAAAACGATCACGGGGCCCGCATTCGTGTATCGGGATAAAAATACCCGTTTCATCGCCGTCAAGTTCACGATCCGGAACCGGGACATGGGCAGCACGATCGCAGAGGCGCAAGAGAAGGTAAATGACCGTATCAGACTGGGCAAGGGGTTTAGTGTCGAGTGGGCGGGCGAGTTCGAGAACCAGGTGCGGGCGCAGGCGAAGCTGGCGCAGGTGGTGCCGGTGGTGCTGATCCTTATATTCATCCTTTTGTTCATCAGCTTTGGCAATGCACTGGATGCAGGGCTGGTGCTGATCAACGTGCCGTTTGCGCTGATCGGAGGGATCCTTGCTCTGCATGTGACGGGCACGGACTTCAGTATTTCGGCGGGGATCGGGTTTATCGCGTTGTTCGGCATCTGTATACAGAATGGGGTGATCCTGATCTCGGTGTTCAAACATAACCTGCATCAGAAGATCACATTGGGGCAGGCGGTGGTGCAGGGTGTCCAGACCAGGATACGGCCGGTGATCATGACGGCCCTTATGGCGGCCATCGGATTGTTGCCGGCTGCAGTGTCCACGGGGATTGGGAGCGAGACACAGAAGCCGCTGGCGATCGTGGTGATCGGCGGGCTGATCAGCTCGACGATCCTGACCCTGCTGATCTTCCCCATTATCGTGGAGATCCTGTACAGAAGGACGCACCGGAAAAATGCGGCACAACAAATTTCGCTGATGTAAAGGAGAGGGCAGGTGTTCGTGCGGATCACCATACGGCAAATATCCTTGCAATGCCGCCGGTGGCGCCTCCAATTTTTGAAGCACCGACAATTATCGTGGCTCCGGTTATAGGTATCTTGCTCAGATTGGCAATGTTTTCGATCCCCCATTTCCCCTGACGCAGCAACAGCTTATGGGTGCTGTATGCGCTGTCTTTACCGGGATCGAATGAAATAACATCCACGCCGATACCGGCGATATCCCTTTCTTTTACCAGGAAATCTGCGGCGGCAGGAGAAAACCCCGGAAAATGCTTTATTCCCTGTGAATCCAGGCCCAGATATGCAGGCGTCTTCACAAACTTCTCCCATCCGGACAGCATCATTACACAGGAATGCTCTGGGATCCTTCCATATTTATCTTCAAAACGCTTTATATCTTCCATCGTCAGTTCAGCATCCTTGTCCCGGGAAGCCTTCTGTATCATATCGATCACAACGACAGGTACGATCAGGTCTTCAGGCTTGATCTGATCGACGGATATACCGTTCAGAGCGAAATGATTGGGGGCGTCGATATGCGTTCCCAAATGTTCATGGATATGCCAGCTATTGGCGGCAACCCCATTCTTAGCCATGGTAGCTATCGGCGTCATGCTGAAAGGGAAAGTAAGTTTATGAACAGGTATATAAGGGAATTCCGGTGTTAAAGTATAGGTCAGGTCCACAAGATGATCGAAAGGGATAGTTTTCCCGTGCGCCCCGGGATTTTTGCAACCCGCAATTAAATTACCAGAAAGCCACAGGATAACTGCAAAAATTTCCCGTCGGACGAATGATCCAGCCATATCGGCAAAGCTATCCGATCACGGGAGTATGAACAATAACCTACTGAAAAGTAGGTCGCCCAGATGGCCTTACTTATATAAATGCTGATCCTTGATGTAGTCTATATTATTTTCTTTCAGATAACTGATCCCCCATTGGCTTATGAACTCATGTAATGGGCCAAGCGACTTCCCCCTTTCCGTCAGAAAATATTCGACACGGTTTGGTTTAAGGGAAAGCTGTCTTTTACTGATCAACTGGTCCCTTTCCAATTCTTTCAGTTGCTGGGACAGCATTTTTTCGGAGATCCCGGGAAGGTTAATTTTTAATTCGCTATAACTCTTCTTGGTAAAATAGTGAAGGTGGAAGAGGATTAGCAGTTTCCATTTGCCGCCGATAAGGCCCAGGGTGACATCTACAGGGCAGGTATAGACTTTCCCGTTCAGATCGATCATAGACGAAGATATATCCGCAAAAATAGATCATTCGCCCGTCTTTTAACTGGTTTTTGATCAGGATGGGATACGGTCTTGATCCATGGCAGTCAGCAACCATGCTTATTTCGGAGGAGCGGGTATATAGGGTCCGCCGGGGACACCCCAGCCCCATTCCGGCATCGGTGTATCTGGATTGGTGGCAGTAAAGTCAGAATTGGAGTTCAGCACCGCAATACGAGTTCCCCATTCAATATAGGCCACAAAGGCGGACCTGAATTCAGGATCGTCGGGAAGACTGATCTCATCGGCAGATTCCAGCAGGAGGGCCACCCAACGCTGCCGCTGCGCTTCTGTAAGGTGTTTGCCGAGATGTTTTTGGATCATCTGATGGTGACTGCCTTCTTTTTTACTGTAGGCAGGCGGTCCACCAAAGACTTCCGCAATAAAATGTGCAACGTGCAGTTGATGGTCCGGAGACATATGCCGGAATACGGCCCCGATCAGCTCATCGGTTACCACTTTTTTATAAAAGAGGACGATGAGGTCTTCAAATACCTTCATGCCCCCAGCCCATTCGTACAGCGAAGGGATAGTATTATTTTTTTGGACGGTCATTTGTATGCGAATTGATTTATAAGCAAATCTACTGTTTAAAATGAGGGGCAAAAATACCTAACCCAAAAGTAGGGTAAATACCCGGCTGGTTGGCTTAGGCTTATGACGACTATCATATATTGGCATGACGGCGGTCAATTCTCAATTCTTCGTCCTCCCTTAGCTTTACGTTGTTAAAAAATAATTGTTACACTAGAGGCTAATCTAAAGGGTGCATTTCCTACCAGAACAAATCCTAATTACCCAATATTTTTCATAGATTGGATAAGCAACTGCTACAAAGACAAAGCAGTTGCTTTCCCTTTTGAATGCAAAAGTCATTATTACGATGGAACACCAGCATCATACGGATACTCCCGAAAAAGTGGTTACGCCGGATCATTCAAAAATAGATCATAGCAAGATGCCCAATGGTGATAATCATGCAATGGGCAAGGAAGGCCATAACCATCATGCAATGATGATTGCGGATTTCAAAAAACGCTTCTATGTGGTATCCGCGCTTACCATTCCGATTATGCTCTTATCAACTATGATACAGCAATTTACAGGGATTCACTGGCAGTTTATAGGATCGAAATATATTTTATTGGCATTATCATCCGTTGTGTTTTTCTATGGCGGTTGGCCATTTTTAAAAGGATTGATAGAGGAGGTGAAAGCAAAGATTCCTGGTATGATGTTTTTGATTGGCTTTGCCATCACAGTAGCTTATATCTACAGCGTAGCGATTGTATTCGGCTTAAAGGGTATGGATTTCTTTTGGGAACTGGCAACGCTTATCCTGATAATGCTGCTGGGACATTGGATAGAAATGAGATCCGTTGCCGGAGCGTCAAAAGAGCTTGAGTTATTGGTACAATTGATGCCATCCGATGCGCACATGGTCATGCAGGATATGATCCACGACGTAAAAACGGATACATTGAAAGAAAACGACATTATACTTGTCAAGCCAGGCGAAAAAGTAGCGGCCGATGGAATAATCTTAGAGGGAGAAAGCTATCTGAATGAAAGTATGCTGACGGGCGAATCGACCCCCGTCCGAAAGATAAAAGGCGATAAGGTCATCGCCGGCTCCATCAATGGGAACGGGGCCATCAAAGCTACCGTATCTCATCCTGCAAAGGATTCCTATCTCTCCCAGGTAATTAAGTTGGTCGATGATGCTCAGAAATCAAAATCTAAAACGCAACTGCTGGCAGATACAGCGGCAAAATGGCTGACCATTATTGCCATCGTCGCAGGTGTGACTACCTTTTTATATTGGTATTTAACCTGGCAGTCGCTGGCCTTTGCCATGGAAAGAATGGTTACCGTCATTGTTATTTGTTGTCCGCATGCTTTAGGATTAGCCGTGCCATTGGTAGTCGCAAAATCAACGGTGTTATCTGCGAAAAATGGATTGCTGATTAAGAACAGGACGGTATTTGAAAATGCCAGAAAGATAACAACCATTGTTTTCGATAAAACGGGAACACTTACCGTAGGAAAATTTGAAGTGTCACGAATTGTTTCTTTCAAAAAGGATGTAACAGAAAGCGAAATTATTCGTTTGGCGTCTGCATTAGAGCAAAGATCCGAACATCCTATCGCTACAGGCATACTGCAAAAAGCCAGCGGTTTGTCCATTCCCATACCTTCGGCTGAAAATTTCAACGCAATCACGGGTAAAGGAGTGGAGGCTAACGTAGGGGGTAAATGGATTTTAGTGGTTAGTCCTGGCTATTTAAAAGAAAATGATATTGCTCTTCCTGAAGGTTTTACTGCCAATGATACAGAAACAATTGTGTTCTTAATGGTAAATAATGAATTGACGGGATGCATTGCCTTGTCAGATCAAATAAGACCCGAATCGACCGGGGCAATTAAAACGCTGAAGCAAAATAACATTAAGTCAATTTTGCTGACTGGGGATAATAACAAAGTTGCCAAAAGTGTCAGTGATACATTAGGAATGGATAGTTTTATTGCCGAAGTGCTACCTCATCAGAAATTAGAAAAGATAAAGGAATTGCAGGGCAATGGTGAGTTCGTAGCAATGACCGGCGACGGCGTAAACGACGCCCCTGCCTTAGCCCAGGCAGATGTCGGCATCGCCGTAGGGTCAGGAAGTGATATCGCCGCCGAAACCGCCGGTATCGTGCTGGTTAACAGCAATCCAAAGGATATTGTCAGCCTGATCCTATTCGGCAAGGCCACTTATCGTAAGATGGTCCAGAACCTGATCTGGGCAACGGGCTATAATGTAATTGCCCTGCCGTTGGCAGCAGGAGTTTTATATAAGCAAGGCATTTTATTAAGTCCGGCTGCCGGCGCCGTATTGATGAGCTTAAGTACGGTAGTGGTTGCGGTTAACGCAGGCTTTTTAAAAGTTAAAAAATGAGGGTTATAGCTTCCTGAATTGAATTTTATTATCCTGTTCCCATACACAGAGTATCTTATTGTCAGGCAGTATAATCGATTTCAGGAAACTACCCGTGCCGATAATCGTTTCATTTTTTTGAGGGAGCTTTATGATTTTTAATGTATCTCTGGTCTGCATGGATATAACAGCACTTTCGGTTATTCCGGCAATACTACTCATTCGACCTTTACCTATGTTGGTTTCCATTTCACCGGGTTTACAGAAATAAACAAACCCTTCGCGCTGCCAGGTAGTATATATGGTATTGGACCGACCGATTAAAACTCCTCCGCCATCCATCGGGCAGCCGTTCAATTTCCAGGTACCTTTTCCTAATTTTTGAGCCGCCGCAAAGGATCTGCCCTTATCCCCGGACTTTAGCAAATAAAGGTCCCTTGAACCATTTAACCAGTTCCTGAACATGATGGCTACTCCTGATCCCTCAGCAGCAATACTCGGCTTACAACATTCACAGACATGCCCGTCCAGAGATTGATATACTAAGGTATTTTTTGACCAATGAGTTGTTCCACCCGAAACCGAAGAGAAATAGATCTGATTTTTATTGCCTGTCCGGGTATCTAGCCAGACGGCGTAAAAATTATTCTTTTTATCAGCGGCTATACTCATCAACCCTTCAGGACTTGATCCCTTCAAGTCGTTTAGCGTCCCCATATTTTGCCATTCTTCCGACGAATGGTTGCACTGAAACCAATGGATATTTCCCGATTTATCCATAGCGGTAATGATCGAATAATCAGCTGAGCTGGCCAGTTGGGGGCCACGGGACATGCCTAAATGCATGTCGGGCACCTCTGCGACGAATGCAGGTTTGGAAAAGGTAGTTCCATAGTCGGTTGACGTGGCGCAGAATATTTTAGTTTTTAGGCCAAACACCACCCTTATGATCCCTTTGGCATCCGCCGCAATTTGCGGCTGCTCTCCGTCTCCAATAGTATCTGTCTTAATCCCAAACCAGGATAGTAAACCCAGTAGAATAATTCCAGATAAAAAAAATGGCCCTGTTTTTTTCATCATTTCTGCATTAAGATAATTATCGAAGGTAATACTAAAGGTGTACCCGGGGGAAAACCGATTCCCCGAATATTCTTATAAAAACTTTGATATTGTTAAAATAGATCGTAATATTGCGATTGATATGGGTATTACAAAATCTGAAATATTTACGGAAAAGCAGAATAAGCTGGCTAACCTTTTAAAGGCCGTAGCCCATCCAGCAAGGATTGCCATTATTCAGCACCTCATTAAGGCCAATGCCTGTATCTGCGGCGACCTGGTGGACGAACTGGGTCTCGCACAGGCGACCATATCCCAGCACCTGAAAGAGCTAAAAAATGCAGGATTGATAAAAGGGACTATCGAGGGGGCAAGCGTGTGTTACTGTATCGACGGTAAAGCGTGGAAGCAGTTCAAAAAGGAATTGGATGCTTTCTTTGTGACCTATGGGAACGACGAGAACTGTTGTTGATTTTTTTTGATCTCAATATCGTAATATTACAATAACCCGATAATCAAATTGCTATGGCCAGCATTCAGCACAAGGTCTTATTCGTTTGCATCCATAACTCGGCACGTAGTCAGATGGCGGAAGCATTCCTGAAGAAATATGGCGGAGAGAATTTTATTGTTGAAAGCGCTGGCATTGAGCCTGGCGCCATGAATCCCAATGTGGTAAAGGTCATGCAGGAAGTGGGGATCGATCTTAGCCAGAAGAGCACACAAGGCGTATTCGATCTGTTCAGACAGGGCAAATTGTTCAACGCGGTAATCACCGTCTGCGATGGAGCTAACGCAGAAAGATGTCCGGTCTTTCCAGGGATAGTCAAAAGGATCGCCTGGTCGTTTGAAGATCCTTCTTCCCTAAAAGGTACCCAGGAGGAAATATTGGAGCATACCCGGGCGGTCAGGGACGAGATCGGGAAAGCTGTAGTGAATTTTGTTGAGGAAGCGAAAAAGCTTAGTTACTGGATTTAGCCGATACTATATTATTCATTTCAAAATCATATAACATGGAAACGCAGGAACAAATAAAGGAAATGGTAAGACAAAAATACAGCGAGATCGCCTTGCAGGACAAGGAAGACAATCAGGCGTCTTGTTGTGGATCGGGTTGTTGCTCCACGGAAGTCTATAACATCATGAGTGACGATTATACCAATCTGGATGGATATAACCCCGATGCCGATCTGGGTCTGGGCTGCGGACTTCCGACACAATTCGCCAGTATCAAGCAAAGTGATGTGGTGATCGATCTCGGTTCAGGGGCTGGTAACGATGCCTTTATCGCGAGGGCAGAGACAGGGGAGAAGGGTAAGGTTATCGGGATCGATTTCACGCCCGCCATGATCGAAAAAGCCCGCCAGAATGCCGAAAAACTTGGGTTTCATAATGTCGAGTTCCGGCAGGGTGATATTGAAAAAATGCCCGTTACTGGCAATATCGCCGATGTGATCGTCAGTAATTGCGTGCTCAACCTGGTGCCCAATAAAGATGGCGTGTTTAAGGAGATCTTCCGGGTGTTGAAACCCGGAGGACATTTTAGCATCTCGGATATTGTTCTGTTGGGCAGCCTTCCGGCAAAGATCCGGGAAGCGGCGGAAATGTATGCCGGTTGTGTTGCAGGTGCCATACAGAAACAAGCCTATATGGAGCTGATCGAGATCAATGGCTTCCAGCATATTACCCTTCAGAAAGAAAAGCCCATCATTGTGCCTGACGATATTTTGGCGTCTTACTTATCTTCCGAAGAAATAGCGCAGTTCAAGCAATCCGGTACGGGCATTTACAGCGTTACGGTGTATGCCCAGAAACCTGCAGCAGAAAGGGACTGTTGTGGACCGGATTGTTGCCAGTCTTAATTACCTTGATTTTCTGCGGATGCTGCATCCGATCGCCTTGGTTGTAGCGACAGCAGGCTCTTTCCCGTCCATGACCGCAGAAATAGCCTGTTCCAGATAGTTCACTTTATTCGACCCGATATCTTCCGGATCATTATCGATGGCTCCGGTATAAGCCACCATATTGCCCTCCTTTGTATGTCTGACCAGGAATATTTGCGGTGTATTTCTCGCTCCATACGCATTGGTTACCTTTTGCCCTTCATCGTATAGATAAGGGAATCCATATCCGCTAGTTTTTGCCCGGGTCACCATTTTATCAAAGCTATCCCCCGGAGAAACCGATGGATCATTCGGATTAATGGCAATTACCGGGAAACCCAGAGGCGCATATATCTTATTCAATCCTATGACCCTCTGTTCATATGCTTTTGCCACGGGGCAGGTATTGCATGTAAAAACGATGATATACCCCTTGACAGCGCCAAGACTGTTAAAAGACACTAATTTTCCGTCAACATTCTTCAGCTCAAACTCCGGCGCCTTATTACCTGGGGTAACCGTTGCGGTCTGAGCGTTGGTAGCCATGCTCAATGCAACCAATATTACTATCAGAACCTGTTTCATGATCTTTTAATTTTTTGATATGCGGATTCCAATTCCGGAAAAGTAAACTCGTTTTCAAAGAATTTACGGGTTTTGCTCCTAACCATAAGCGTCGCGGGCAGCGCCCCGGACCAGGAAGGATCGATCCGGTTGATAAACACCTGCTGGTCCTTTTCGTCTAACAGAAAAACTTCGTTTTTAATCCCTCTCCTTTTCAAAAAAGGCAAAACTGAAGTGGTACGTTTCGACTTATAATCAAGGCTGACCAAAAGCACTTTTAACTTTTCCCGATTATGCGTCACGCTCAATTTTTCAAAAGATGACAGCTCTTTTACGCAGGTTACGCACCAGGTAGCCCAGAAATTAATCACAAAAATCGTATCCTTTCCATTCGCCAATTTTTCGTACAACTGATCGACATTTATCAAATCTACCTTCTGCCCTGATGCGCGAATAGAGCACAATAAAGTTAACGCAAAAAAATATTTCATGGGTTGCATTCTGAATTAAATAGTTCAAATCCCGGCCTTAAAATCTATTATGAAGTTACCGAAAATTTAGCAGCCTTAGATTGCTCTTAATAAAGACTGTATATTTGCACCATGAAGCGGCTGTTGTATCTTTTTCCTTTTTACATCCTGTTCCTGTCGGGCGTGCCTTGCAGCCCGAATGACGGGTGTTGTATAGAGGAAATGCGTACTCAAGCTTCTACAGATCAGCCAACGGGGAACACCGACAACAAAGCCGATACCCCCTGCTCACCTTTCTTTGCCTGCGGAGCCAACCATGGTGTAGTAATCCCGGATCATCAGATCGAATTTGTTCAGCCACTACCGTCCGTTGCTAAATTGCAATTCTTTTATACCGAAAGGCCTCTTTTGGCCTTTATCTCCTCCGTCTGGCAGCCTCCCAAGTCGGTTTAGCCGTCTTTCAATCTTGACTTCCCGCTGTGGCCGAAGGCCATAGTAGCCTATCTATTCATTTATATCTCCTTACAATGAAAAGAGCGACGAGCTTTTTGATATTGCTTTGCATGAGCGCCATATGCATGGCCCAGCATACATTTATTGCCCAGATCAAAGATGCCGTATCGAGGGAGCCCCTCCCCGGAGCAACCGTTCTTTTAACCGGTACCGGAAAAGGCGTCAAAGCGGATTCTTCCGGTGTCGTGGTCTTTTCCAATATTCCCGATGGCACACAGGCTTTTACTTTCCGCTTTGTTGGATACAAAGAACATGTGGAAACGCTTATCTTTCCCCGAAACAATGACACACTGACCATCTTTCTTGAGCCAACGGGTGAAGAACTGGGGGAGGTTGTTATTTCCTCCACCCGCAGCAACAGGACTTTCCGTAATCTGCCGACCCGGGTGGAATTTATCAACGGGGAAGAACTGGAAGAAAAGGCTAATATGAAACCCGGCGACATCCGGATGATGCTCAATGAATCCACCGGTATCCAGACACAGCAGGTATCCGCCACCTCCGCCAATTCCAGTATCCGCATCCAGGGCCTTGATGGGCGTTATACCCAGATCCTCAAAGACGGCTTTCCCTTGTATGCCGGATTCTCAGGAGGATTGGGCCTGCTGCAAACACCTCCCCTCGACCTTAAACAGGTTGAGATCATCAAAGGCTCCTCCTCCACGCTCTATGGTGGTGGCGCTATTGCTGGCTTGATCAACCTGATTGCTAAAGTGCCTACCACAGAAAAGGAACTGCGGTTCTTAGTAAACGGCACATCGGCCGGGGGACTGGATGTCAATGGGTTCTTTGGTCAACGTTGGGGTAGATCAGGGTTAACGCTGTATGGTGGCCACAGCAGCAATGGAGCCTATGATCCCTCGAATGTCGGCTTCAGCGCTATCCCGAAATTCGACCGATACACGCTTAACCCTAAATTATTTCTTTATTTTAACCCGAACACAAAACTGAGCTTTGGCGTCAACAGCAGCTTTGAAAATCGCATCGGCGGCGACATGCAATATATCAGGGGCCAAGGCGACAACGTCCACAGCTATTTTGAACGGAATAAAAGCCAGCGGCTTTCCACGCAACTCAGCTTTGATCACCAGTTCGATGAGAACAGTGGTATGACCGTGAAAAATTCCATCAGTAATTTTAACCGGATCATTACCATTCCTGGTTATATATTCGACGGCAAGCAATGGTCCAGCTATTCGGAAATTGCCTTTAATATCCGGCAAAAAAATATGGAATGGGTAGGAGGACTTAATGTATATACCGATAACTTTAAAGAGCAGCGCAGTGATACCTTTCCCAATAGAAACTACCAGCAAAGCACTATCGGTGGGTTTATTCAGAATACCTGGACTATCCGTAAATGGTTGCAGACGGAGGCAGGACTTCGGGGGGATTATGTAACGGATTATGGATGGGCGTTCTTGCCCAGAGTGTCCGCCTTATTCAAATTGACGCCAAAGCTTACTTCCCGGATCGGCGGTGGTTTGGGATATAAGATGCCTACCATCTTCACGGAAGAAACAGAACGGGTACAATTTCAATCCGTACTTCCCATCTCTCCGGAGAGCAACCGGCTGGAAAGATCTTATGGAGTAAATGGTGACGTTAACTACCGGACGACCTTTGCCGAGGGGAAATTGAGCTTCAGCATTAACCAACTCTTCTTTTATACCCGTATTGACGATCCTCTGGTATTGGATACCCTTGCCGGACCCGTTTACCGGTTGACCAATAATCCCGGCTACCTGCAATCCAAGGGGTTCGAGACCAATATCAAGCTGAGCTATGAAGATCTCAAACTCTACATCGGGTATACTTTTACCGATGCACACCTGAATGAAAAGGGAGTTATCCGGGAAAACCCTTTAACCGTGCGACACCGGCTGAACAATGTGCTTGTTTATGAAATAGAGGACAGATGGAAGCTGGGATTGGAAGCATACTATTATAGCAAGGAACCCTTAAGTGATGGAAAGACCGGAAAGAGTTACTGGACCTTTGGTTTTATGGCGGAAAAGATATGGAAGCGGTTCTCGCTGTTCGTCAACTTCGAGAACTTTACGGACACCCGGCAAACCCGTTTCGACACGATCTATACCGGCACCGTCACGCATCCGGTTTTCCGCGATATTTATGCTCCGCTAGACGGATTCGTTGTGAACGGGGGGCTGAAGATCCATTTTTAACAAGCCATAATTTTGGGATATCCGTAATAATTATATCTTTACATAAGATTTTCATGAAAAAGGTCTTCGCAACCATATTAGCCGTCGTCTATCTCTCCACCTCCATGGGGGCTACCGTGCATTTGCATTATTGCATGGGCAAGCTCTTCTCCTGGAGCCTGATAAACAAGGATAAAAAGAACTGCGATTATTGCGGGATGCTTAAAAGCAGTGCTAAAAGCCATTGTATGGCTGTTAAAGGAGGTTGCTGCAAGGATACCCATACTATTGTAAAACTTGATAAAGACCAAAAAGCCTCGGAATCAGCTTATAAGTTCTTTAATCGTTCTTTCGATACCCTTGCAGGTAACTTTGTGAACCTGCCTGACAGATATGTTACCTCTTTCGTAGTTGACCATCCTACGACCAATGCCCCACCTGACCCCGATAAGGTTCCCGTATTTATCCGCAACTGTCATTTCCGTATTTGATTTTCTTTCCTGCTATAATGCCCAGCTTTCTGCCTGGGCCCGGGCTGCCACTTATCAGCCCTTTCCAATTAATTTTCTTATTTATTTTCTGATCGGATAGTTCCGTACACGGCTATCTTATTATTCAACTTTTTAAAACTTAAAAGATGAAAACAATTAAACTGTTTTTCGCTATAGCCATTTTATTGGCAACAGCATCATTCGCAAACGCGCAAGATGCCAAACATCATCTGAGAGATTTTGGACCTACATTAACTACGGCCTCTGTTAAAGTATACGGAGAATGCAGCTCCTGTAAACATCGGATTCAAAATGCCTTAAAGGTGGCGGGTATAAAGACCGCCAATTGGGATGAAAATACGGAAATGCTCACAGTCCAGTATAATGATAAAGTCATCAAGCTGGATAAAATCCAGTCGCTGGTGGCCGCAGTTGGCCATGATACCGAAAAGGTAAGGGCCAGTGATGCTGTTTATAATGCATTACCGGACTGCTGCCGCTATCCGAGAAAATCTTAGTCAGTCAATTATTTATTACAATAAAATAAAGGAAAATGAAAAAGCTGTTTATTCTATTAATCGTATTAACGGGAACATTGGCCACATTCGCTCAAAACGCAAAAGACACCTTGCCAAAAAGCAAAACGGCTCCGGCGACGAAGACTGTGTACACCTGTAGTATGCACCCCGAAGTGATCAGTGACCATCCCGGCAAATGCCCTAAATGCGGAATGGAACTCGTCGCCAAAAAGGTAAAAGCAAATGCAGCAGTTTATACCTGCCCCATGCATCCGGATGTGACGAGCGACAAACCGGGTAAATGCCCCAAATGCGGGATGGACCTGGTGAAGAAAAAAGAGCCCGCGAACGATAAAATGAAATAATAATGGTTCAGAGACTCATTGAACTATCCCTTCGTAACAGGTACCTGGTGTTGGTAACGGCACTGGGCCTGTTTGCCTGGGGTATATTTGCCGTCAGACAAAACCCGATCGATGCCATCCCCGACCTGTCCGAAAACCAGGTCATCGTATTTACAGAATGGATGGGCCGCAGTCCCCAGGTCATAGAAGACCAGGTGACCTTCCCCCTCGTCTCTAACCTGCAAGGCATTCCCAAAGTGAAGAATATCCGGGGAACCTCTATGTTCGGGATGAGCTTTGTCTATATCATTTTTGATGACAATGCGGACATCTACTGGGCCCGTACCCGTGTACTCGAAAGATTGAACTATGCACAACGGCTGCTCCCCCAGGACGTAACACCCAGCCTGGGGCCGGATGGCACCGGCGTTGGGCATGTTTTATGGTATACCCTGGATGCTCCCGGCATGGACCTTGGCGAACAGAGGGCGTTGCAAGACTGGTATATAAAATTCGGTCTCCAGACCGTCCCCGGCGTTGCCGAGATCGCCTCATTCGGTGGTTTTGAAAAACAATATCAGCTGGTCGTCGATCCCGTCAAATTACAGTTTTACAATATCTCCCTGATGGATGTCATGACGAAGGTAAAGGCCAATAACAATGATGTGGGGGGGCGGAAATTCGAGATGAGCGATATGGCCTATATCATCCGGGGACTTGGTTACATCAAAAACAAATCCGATCTGGAGAACATTGCCCTGGCCACCAACAAAGGCATCCCCGTCCGGGTAAAAGACATCGGCAGCGTACAGATGGGCGGAGACCTGCGTCTTGGCATCTTCGATCAGAACGGCGAAGGAGAAGCAGTAGGCGGCATCGTGGTCATGCGTTATGGTGAAAATGCAGACCGGGTCATCAACGCCGTAAAAGCAAAAATGAAAGATGTGGAAAAAGGATTGCCAGAAGGCGTTCACTTCAAGGTAGCCTATGACCGCAGCAGCCTCATCGAGGCCGCCGTAGAGAATATCAAGGGGAAACTTGGAGAAGAAATGCTGGCCGTCTCCCTTATCGTCATCCTTTTTTTATTCCACTGGCGGAGCGCCCTCAGCATTATCATCCAGATACCTATAACCATCGCCATCAGCTTTATCCTGCTGAATGCTTTTGGGCTGTCCTCGAACATCATGTCGCTTACCGGTATTGCACTAGCCATCGGCGTCATCGTAGATAACGGCATTATTATGTCGGAAAATTCCTATCGTAATCTGGCCGAATGGCAGGCAAAGCATTCACCGGATAAATAATATTTTTATGGCAAATTACTACCGGATACCTCTGGCGGAAAGACTCGCTATCATCGAAAGGTCCTGCAAGCAGGTATCCCGCGGCGTCTTCTTTTCCACCATCATCATCGTCACCTCGTTCCTGCCCGTTTTCCTGCTGACCGGTCAGGAAGGAAAGCTCTTCCACCCGCTGGCCTATACCAAGACCTTTATTTTGCTGGTGGATGCTTTCCTGGTCGTTACGCTGGCGCCCGTACTAATCTCTTTTTTTATGCGTGGCCGTTTCCGCGGCGAGCAAGCCAATCCGATCAACCGGGTGCTGGAAAGAATCTATGAGCCCATCATACGGTTATGTATCCGGTGGCGAAAAACGACTATCGGCATCAATATCCTTGCCCTGATCATCAGCATTCCTCTTATCCTCAGTCTGGGAAGAGAATTCATGCCTCCATTGGATGAAGGATCTATCCTTTTTATGCCGGTGACGTTGCCGGATGTTTCCAACTCCGAGGTGAAAAGAATTTTGCAAGTACAAGATAAGATCATCAGGTCCGAACCGGAGGTATTAAACGTCCTGGGCAAGGCCGGCAGGGCGAATACCGCTACGGATAATTCGCCGGTCAGCATGATCGAAACCATCGTCCTGCTAAAACCCAGAGCACAGTGGCGTCAGGGTATCAGCAAGGAAGATATCATCAATGAACTGAACAGCAAATTACAGATACCGGGTGTCACCAACGGCTGGACCCAGCCCATCATCAACCGCATAAATATGCTGTCCACCGGGATCCGCACCGATGTCGGGGTCAAGGTGTACGGGCAGAACCTGGATACGATCTATGCTTTTGCGCAGAAAATAAAAACCGAGTTGCAGGGTATCGGTGGCGTAAAAGATTTGTATGTAGAACCCATCACCGGAGGGAAATATATTGATATTACCATCAAACGGGATGAGATCGCCCGGTATGGACTCAGCATCGATGACGTCAATGCCGTTATCGAAAGCGCCCTTGGCGGTGTGAAGCTGACGACCACTATCGAAGGCCGTCGCCGCTTCTCCGTCAACGCCCGTTATGCGCAGGATTTCAGGGACAATATAGAGGCGCTGAAACGATTGTCCGTACAGACCATGCAATCGGGCCCCATCCCATTGAGCGCAGTTGCGGATATACAGATCACCGAAGGACCCGCGATGATCAATTCCGAAAATGCTTTACTGCGGGGCACTGTCCTTTTTAACGTACGCGACCGCGATCTGGCTGGCACCGTACAGGAATCGCAGGACCGGCTCAATAAAATGATGACCCGCCTTCCCAAAGGGTATTTTCTGGAATGGAGCGGTCAGTATGAGAACCTTATAAGCGGTGAACGGACCTTAAAGCTCATTTTGCCGCTTGTGCTGGTCGTCATCTTCATTTCGATGTATTTCGCATTCCGCTCCGCCCGCGAAGCCTTTCTGAGTCTGATCACCATTCCCTTCGCCCTTATCGGTGGAGTATTCATGGTGTATTTCTGGGGTGCAAACCTGTCGGTAGCCGTTGCTGTAGGTTTTATTGCCTTATTCGGACTGGCTGTGGAAACGGGGATCGTTATGGTGATCTACCTGAACGATGCCATGCAACAGCTGGTGGCCGCAAAGGGCAACTCAAGGGAAACGATCAACTCCGCCGATCTGCGGGAATATGTGATAGCTGGGGCCGCTAAACGGCTACGACCAAAATTAATGACCGTGTGCGTCGCCCTGTTTGGCCTTATCCCGATCCTATGGAGCTCAGGAGTGGGCAGCGATGTGATGAAGCCCATCGTACTGCCGATGATCGGTGGGGTGTTCACCTCCTCCATCCATATCTTATTGGTGACCCCTATCATTTTCCTGATGAGCAAAGAATATGAATTAAGAAAAAACGGCAAGATATATGTGCTGGAAGTAAAACATTAAACCATGCAAAAGTTAATGATCCTGATGATGACTGTCTTTTTATTTCAGACAGAAACCCGTTGCCAGGCTATTTTGAAATTAGACGATGTGCTGTTGGCCATTCAAACCAATCATCCGTCAGTTAGAATGTATGATGCAGACATCCGCGCCGCGGATGAAACAGCAAAAGGAGCCCGGAGCTGGGAGGCCCCGGAACTGGGCACCGGCTTGTGGATGACTCCCTATAATCCCTCCTTTTGGAAAAAGAATGCCGATGGCAGCAGCGGGATGGGACAATACATGATCTCAGCCCAGCAGATGATCCCCAACAAAAAAGAATTGGACGCCAACGAAAAATATCTGCGTGGCGTGTCGGCGGTTGGAAAAGAATCAAAAAAGGCAAGCCTGAATGATCTGTATGCAGCCGCTAAAAAGAGCTATTATAACTGGCTGATCACGGAGAAAAAGATCAGAGTGCTGGATGATAATGAAAAGCTGCTCGATTTTATGATCCAGAGCACAGAGATCCGCTTCCGCAATAATCTGGGAAAGCTGAATGCTTATTATAAAGCCAAAGCGGCATTGGGTAATATAGAGAACCAACGGCTTGTCCTGCAAGATGAGATCCGCCAGCAACAGGTAATGTTGAATACATTGATGAACAGAGGGGTCCAAACTCCATTCCGCATCGATACCTCTTATGCCATCAAAGACTATAGCCCTGCCGACAGCAGCTATTTTGGACAAAACCGCAGCGATATAAAGGCGATCCAAAAAAACATCGATTTGGCTTATCTGCAACAGGACCTCGAAAGGAGCAAATTAAAGCCTCAGTTCGGCGTTCGCTATGACCATATGTTTGGCTTCGGCGGCCTGCCCATGCAATATTCCCTGATGGCCATGGTGAAATTGCCAATTGTCGCCTGGTCATCCAGCCGCGCCAAAGCGAGTATAGAAAGCCTGAAATGGAAAGAAGAATCGCTTAACCAGCAAAAGCAAGTGCTGATCAATGAAGCATCCGGGCAGATGCAAGGGCTGTTAGCCGCTATCGCCAGCAAAAAACGGCAGATACAGCTCTTCGATCAGAATATCCTACCCGCCCTGACGAAGAATTACCAGGTCCTGCAACTGGGCTATGAACAGAATACAGGTGAATTATTCGAACTGCTCGATGCCTGGGAATCGTTGAATATGACCCAGATGGAATATTTACAGCAGGTACAGGACTTACTGGGCATGCAGGCAGAGATGGATAAAATACTCGAACAAAAATAATAGGTATGCGGATAAGAATTTCAACGATATCGTTTAGCATGGTGCTTGCTTTTAGCGGGATGATCTTGTTCCTCGCAGCCTGTAAAAATCGCCCGGCAACTCAGCCCGCTGCGCAGCAGGTCGCCGAAGAAATTTATACCTGTCCCATGCATCCCCAGGTTATTGAACATCATCCCGGCAGTTGCCCGATCTGCGGGATGACGCTTGTAAAAAAGGAATTTACTACCGCTGAGGCGAGGAATACATCTGTCGATCTCCATACCCTACTAAGACCAACGAATAGCGCAGTCCTATCCACTGTGCCCATAACCACCTTGCAGAAGGCCAGCCCGTCCCTTGAAGTAAACGCATACGGCAGGGTGGACTATGATACCCGACGAGTGCAAACTATTTCCGCCAGGATTTCGGGACGGATTGAAAAACTATATGTCAGATACCGTTACCAGCACGTACACATGGGAGACAAGATCATGGATATTTACAGTCCGGAACTCGTTACTGCCCAGCAGGACCTGCTCTTTATCCTGCATAACGATCCCGGTAATACCAGCCTGCTGGATGCCGCACGAACCAAATTGCAACTATTGGGTATGGATGGCCAGCAATTGCAGGAGGTCATACACTCAGGCAAACCCTTGTACAAAGTAACGGTATATACCCATTTTACAGGGCATATCCACGAAGCGGGGAATATGAGCGAGCCCCCAGCCAATGGGACGCAACCCATGGATGTGTCAAGGGAGACGGGCGAACTGCCAGTCAAAGAAGGAATGTATGTAAAAAAGGGGCAAACCGTTTTTCAGCTGTACAATACGGACCAAAGCTGGATCATCCTGAACCTTTATGCCGGGAGCTCATCCCTTGTAAAGATCGGATCTTCTGTCACTATTACACCCGAAACGGCTCCCGATAAGCCCTTCGAGGCCGCTATCAGCTATATTGAACCTTTCTACAGAGATAACAGTAAAACTCTTACAGCCAGGGTTTATTTCGACAACAGCAGCCGGCAATTACCTATCGGCAGCCCGGTAAAAGCCATCATCAGGGGAGCAACAGGCCCAGGTGTCTGGTTACCCCGTGAAGCCGTCCTGTCACTCGGGCTTCATCAGGTGGTCCTGAAGAAGGAAAACGGCATCTTTCAGGTCATGGCGGTCCAGACGGGCATAACGACCGACAGCCTGATCCAGATTATCAGCGGATTGGGCACACAGGATAGCGTTGCCGCGAATGCTCAGTTTTTAATGGACAGCGAAAGTTTTATAAAAGTAAAAGAGTAGTCATGAAAATTATTATCAGTTCCGTTCTGGTCGCATTGTTCGCCCTCCTTTTGCTGGCATCCTGCAAACCGCGGACTAAAAAAACGGCAAAGACAGACCCCGACATTTATTATACTTGTTCCATGGACCCGCAGGTCGTTGAATCCAAACCCGGCAAATGTCCTATCTGCCACATGGAACTGACGGCCGTCAGGAAAAGCCGGCAGCAAAACAAGGATGAAATAAAGCTCAGCCCTGAACAAATTGAATTGGGCAATATCCGCGTGGACACTATCCGCTCCACCAGCATGGGAAATGAAACGGTGTTGACCGGCACCGTCAATTTTGATCAGTCTGCCTTAAACGCTGTAAGCACCAGGGTCAGCGGCCGGATCGACAAATTATATTACAAAAATATCGGGGATCCCATATCTGCCGGAGCCCATCTTTATGATCTGTACAGCGAAGACCTGAATAATGCCCAACAGGAATGGCTCCTTATTTTGCAAAAGCAAAAGGCTTTAGGGAATTCTATTGTCAATTATGATGAACTGGCACAAAGCGCCAAAAACAGATTGTTGCTCTGGGGCATGAGTGGATCACAGCTCGCTGGACTGGCTAAGACCGGTAAGGTTGTTCCAACCACTCCCTTTTACAGCACGGCCGGAGGAACGGTTACCGAACTGGATGTAAAAGAAGGTGATTATGTAACAGAAGGCGGAACGATCGTAAAATTGGCCAACCTTTCCAAGGTGTGGATCGAAGCTCAGGTATATACTTCTCAACTATCTCAGTTCAATGCTCATGGGACCGCTCATATTCAGTTTCCGGATCTGCCTGGGAAGATCGTTCAAGGAAAAATTGCATTTGTCAATCCCGAGATCAACCCGGATAACCGGATCAATCTGGTCCGTATTGAGGTCCCCAATATGGATTATTTACTCAGGCCAGGGATGTCTGCCTACGTAACCATCAAAGACCCGCAGCGCAAAATGGTATCTCTTCCTTCCGATGCTGTACTCAGAAATGGTAAAATGTCGTCCATCTGGGTAGAGACTACCCAAAACACGTTTAAAAGCCGGATGGTTGCAACAGGCCAGGAGGGAAATGGGTTTATCGAAATCAAATCGGGTCTGCAGCCTGGTGACGCCGTGGTAATGAGTGGAGCTTACCTGCTGCAAAGCGAGTATATCTTCCGGAATGGCGCCAACCCCATGAGCGGAATGTAAAAAGCCCACCACAATTGTGATGGGCTCCCCTTACTAAAAAATAGGATTAACTACAGGTGCAACCCGGGGTATGCTGACAGGCAGCGCCCTTGTGGCAGTCCTTTGTTGAAGGACAATTTGCCGGACAGGTCTTTGTAGTTTTATGTTTTTTGACTTCTGGCTTGCCTCCTGTAGCAAAAGCTGTAGTGGAGAGCAATGCAATAGCCATGATGGAAAAAATTGCGTTTTTCATCTTTATACATTAAAATGATTTAAAATTATTGTTTAGCAGAGATCGGAAATGCACTCAGGAGGGTGCCAGCTTTCTGAAAGGTTCGTCGATAACCGGTTATCATTTATGGCCATCTTTTTTTTCTTTTCGGGTGTTATGGATAGAAACCCGATGCCGCCTTTTTCAGCCATGTAAAAATTACCATAAGCGCAGGCCATGAACGGATTGCAGCCCTCGCGCCGACATTTTTTATTATCGCTTGCCGGTGGGCTTTTTTTTGGACATTTCATCATTCCCTTTGAGCAGCAAGCGGACGGGACTGGGGATGCGCGCTGGCTGCCAATCAATGGTTGCAGGGTAAAGAAGGCCGCAAGGCTTAAGAATATGAAGGCTATGACTTTCACTACTCTAATATAACTATTTTGCTTTGATTATCGACACAATACCCTGCTTTAATTACCGGCTCAACACCCTGCTGAATCTTTTTATATCTGCTTCGGGAAGGATAGGAGTTCCTTCCGCTATATATTGCGCCAGCTGGCTGGCGAACCAGGGGGCCAGCGAACAGCCCTTTGTACCCATGCCGTTCAGGATACCGATGGCAGGATAACGCGGATGAAAGCCCACAAACGGACGCCTTTCCAAAGTAGCTGGCCGCACCGAGGCGATGTGCTCCACTGTTGTAAAGGGAACTTTCAGCCAATCCTTTAATCCGGCTTCGGTCCTTATCCGGAATAATTCCGTCGGGCCCGTATCCTGGAATGACCATTCATAAGAAGAGCCGATCCAATACATGCCTTCTTTCCACGGCGCGAGGGTAAGTCCTTTTTTGAAGACTGCTGCGCCATCATACTGCCTGTCAGTCCCGGCATGCTGCCGTTCCAATCCCCCCGCACCCACAAGACCGGGGATCTCCACAATGAGGGCCTCGCCCTTATTGGGTGCAAAGGGCAACAGGGAGAACCATTGACTGGCCGCACTCTCCACCCCATCACAAAAAATGATATGACGGGCGCTGATATCCTTGTAACGGATGCCCCTTGTGCTCCGATCTTTTTGTCCGCCAATTGAATCAACGGTCGCTCCCGCGCTTTGCTTTTCGACGATCAGTTCATCAGCTTCGAAACGTTCTTCCAGCAGCGTCTTACGCTCCAGCAATCTTTTCCGGCTCAGCTCCAGCAGACGTGGCAGGTCCACCAGCCAGCAGGGACTGATCACCCCATAACCGAAATCATAACGGAAATATTCATTCCAGGTCTGCTCGTCCTCCGGCAATTGCAGATATTGCGGGTCTTTCGCAAAGCGGTCCAGAAAGGCGAGGCGCATCTGCGGCGTAGGGAAGAAATCTATCAGGTTCTTTTGTCTGATAAATTCCGTACCCAATTCTTCTCCAAGCTGGCGGTATGCCTCTTGCGCGAATGGTAAGAGCTCATCGATCATCCAGGTCTTTACGATCCGGCGACCGGTGACCGGATTGATCAGCCCGGCCGCTGCCTTCGAAGCGGTGAATAGACGCGGCTCGTCCATCACCAGACAGGAAAGACCTGCCTTTTCCAGCCACCAGCTCAGGAAGGTGCCGCAGATGCCCTGGCCTATGATCAGTATGTCTGTTTGCATAAATGGTATCCTGTTGATATTTACGCCGGCATGTACACCGTCACTATGGATTCACCTCCACATTCACCCTTATCCCTTCGCTGTGGAAACCGAATTCGGGTGCGTACATACATTGTATGCTGGTGACCCCATTGCTGAAATTGCCGTTCTGCGCGACGAATAGCGGGTATTCAAAAACATAGACACCGCGGGGCAGCCGGGAAAAGAAAAAATCCGTGGCAATGTCCTTTGTGGTTTCGTAATAGCTCAGGCCGCCCTGCCATATGTATCCGCTCAATACATTCACCGGCTCCGTGCAGGATGCCCGCATATCCTTCATGTGTACATATTCCAGGTCCCGGTCCGACCGCAGCTCGATCCTTATCCTGAGCTTATCACCCACGTGCAGAACGCCGTTCTCGCTGACCGGCTCCAGCACCGGTCCTCTGTCCGTATTCTTCTCAATGAATATTTTTTTGTTCAGCTTCAGCGGCGCAGTCCCCGGGTCGGGTGGGACGATCTTGTCGAGGTTCTCGAAGTATTGCCAGTAGACGGCGCCCCATGCTGGTGAGCCATCAACTGTTGCGCCTGTCTTTGCTCCGGAAACTTTGACAATGCGACTGGCTCCCGCAGCGGTGGCCCCAGCCGATAAACCCGATGACATCGTCACGGAAATATTCCCCATCGACGGGGTTACAAACGGACCGTCGAATATTTTTTTGAAATATCCCGTGCCTGCTTCGGCAGACAGCTTGCCCCCAGAGGTTGGACTGCCGGTAGCTGATCCCGCAGAAGAAGCATTCCCTTCGGACATCGAGCTCCCGTCCGAAGATACCAGCTTATCGCCAAGGCGGATGCTGATGTTCCTTTCTTCCGACAGCCAGTCCTGCCCGCCGAGCAACAGCGCATAACAGGCATCGGCAGTCGCCCTGGTGGTCGACCAGTCACGGGTCTGCTTCTGCTTCAGCAGCCAGGTCCTGAGCTCTCTGTCGATGGCCGCATCGGGTGCTACCTCACGGAAGGCCTCTATCAGCAGGGACTGGGTCTCTATCGGCGCCTGATACCAGTAATAGCCGCCGCGCATATCCTTCCAGTACATGCCCTTCTCCTCGTCACGAATGGCATTCTGCCGGAGCGACGCCATGATATCCTTTGCCGTCCTGGGATCTCCCGTACGGTAAAGGGCGAGGGCGATCATGCCCTGCATATACCTGCCAGCCTGCAGCCAGGATTGCTGCGCCTGCTTCCGGTAATAATTCACGGCGGGGAAGACATCGCCCGGAATGCCGTGGTCGCTGAAGAAGCTTCTCATATAGAGATATTGCGCCTGAACATTGTCGAAGCTCATGCCGCCGCCGATCTTTGGACTACCGGTCGCAGGCTTTGGTCCGCGTGCGCTCACGGCGCCGGCTGCTCCGGTCTTTGGCCCTTTCACGGCCGAAACGCTGCCAGCCATTGCGGATTTGGGTGCCGACTGGCCTAGAGTGGTGGCCTGCACTGGCGCCTTCAGGTTATCAAAGTCCTCTTTTATTTTTTTATCGAGCCAGGGCAGGGCATTCGTCACCAGGGCATTTATTTTCGCCGACAGCGTGGCAGGCAGCGCATTCAGTTTTTGCAAGTGACCGATGCCTGTCAGGATAAGCTGTGTGATATACCGATCGTCCGGACCGCCTTTGAACCATACAAAGCCGCCATCGGGAGACTGCATGTCCTGCAATTTTTGCAGGGAACCTTCCAGCTCCCGGGTCATCCGGGCCATGTCAAACAACAATGCAATATTTTTCTTTTGCTGGGTCTCGCTCTTTGCCTGCAACACCCAGGGCGTTTCCTCCAGCAGCACGGACTTCAGCTCCTGGTTCTTTTCCAGATTACTCAGCAAGGCGGCCGTGTCGGATGTCTTCCATTTTTCGAAGATCTTCCTGATCCGCGGTGAATTGCTGACGATCGCCGATGCGAGGGCATTGGCGTAGAAACGGTTGAAGGTCTGCTCGGCGCATTCATAAGGATATTCCATCAGATAGGGCAGGGCCAGCACTGCATACCAGGCTGGATTGCTGGTGAACTCCACGGTCAGCGCATGGTGGTTGAGTGTTTCGCTGCCGGCGCTTTTCAGGAGCTTGTCAAACTGGAAATTCCGGGTGCCGTTGCCCGGCAGGTTCAGCGGCAGGGATTCGGTGACCAGCATCCGGTTGCTTACGACGGGCAGGGTGGATTCTTCTCCGTCGCTGTAGCTGCCGGCCTTTGCTACGAGACGGTAGGTCACGGGTCTGTTATACTGATATGGGACCTCGAGGGAGAAGCCGACGGAGCTGCTCTGTCCAGCCCCCACCGTAAAATATTGATTGGCCTGGCGATTGCTGAACCAGCCATCAACGGACTGGTTGGAAGTTGGATCGGTAAGCTGCAACTCCATCTGCCCCGTCAGCTCCTTGTCGGTGAGGTTGACGACCTTGGCGGTCAGTTCCATACGGTCGCCTTCCCTGAGGAATCGCGGCGCATTGGGCTGCACCATCAGCTGTTTGCTCGTGACGACGTTTTTTTCCGAATAGCCGAATGCAAGGTCTTTTGTGTGCGCCAGCGTCATCCATTTCCACCGGGTCACGGCCTCGGGCATGGTAAAGGAAAAGGATGCATTTCCGGCGCTGTCGGTGTGAAGGTCGGGAAAGAAAAAAGCCGTTTCCGCAAAATTCTTCCGGACTTGTACGGGAGCTTGTTCTCCGGATGGTTGATCCGGCGGAGTGGTCTCGGGTGCATCCGGATTGGATAATTTGGGCTGCCGGGTGCCATATCCGATGACTACAACATCTTCCAATGCCTCGTTCTTTGCGTTTTCCACTCCCGCTACTCTTCTGGAAGTCATGCTTTGTGCCCGGTACGTCTGCGAATTATCGGTCTGGCCCCCACCGGCCATCGGGCTGGCCATCCCGCGGATCATTATTCTTTGTTGGGGAAGGCTGACGCCGAGCAAATGGTCGTATTCTTTTCTATAGGGAAGAATCGTATTATCCTTTTCATATTTCTGCTGCGATTGCACAGAATAGAAATTGTTCCAGGTATTCCATACTCCCGATGGAATGAATTCAGGATAGAGGTCTGGCTTGTACCATTCGTGTATTTTGAAGGCGTCCAGAGAGGCATCGTACATTCCTGCCAATAGCTCTGCGACAGCCTTATCGCCTTTATGGCCGGAGATCTTCACCTGCCATTTTTCCTCACTGCCCGGCAGGGTTTTGTCCCGGAAGCTGGTATATCCGATCGTCAGTTCTTTGTTGGTCCATGGGACGGTGACGCGGTGGCTGACCAGATAGCAGCGGTTTTCTTTTACAAAAATATCCGATATGATGAAGCCTCCCCTGTCGGCCTCTGTGACAGGGTATTCCATACTCTTTCTGCCGTTGTCCAGCGTAAAAAAGCCGAATCCTTTGTCCCCATCCCTCTCTACTTTCCGGATCACGAACAATCCTCCGGCCGAAGATCCAAGATTCACGATGGCCTTGTCTCCCGGCTCCACGGTCACCTCCGTCGGGCCCCATTGATATTGTGGGCTGGCGGGCTGTCCTGTTCTTCCATCGTACAATTCAAGATACCGGATCGCCTTCACCTCCTGCCCCCATTTGTCTTTTGCCGTGGCCTCGATCCTGTACCAGGCTGGCCTGAAGGAGATGGCCCGCAGATCTTTTACGGAAAGGCCTGGCCGCAAGCTGTCGGGCTGCAGGCTGGCACTGGCAACCGGCACGGGCTCGCGCTCCCAGTTCTCTATATTATCATCGTCACCATATACATCATGCGGGAACGCGGAGAGAAATTGTTCCCTGCTCATGACGAACTGATCGGGTTCCGCCCAGTAACGGCGGCGGATCATGCGGCCGGGATTTTTTAATCGGTATACATTCATCGTTACAGGAGCCGCCTCGGGCTCTCCGGAAAGATTGCTGGTCTGCACCGCAAGCACTTTGAGACTGTCAGCCGGCAAACGGCCTTCCATGGGCAAGCTGATGGACAGCTGCAACGCCTTATATCCGATGACCACCGATAGCTGACCGCTGCGTGTTTCGCCATCGATATCCGTAATATCCGCCGATACCCTGTATTCAAAACTGGGGTCCTGGGCTTTGCTGATCCTGTTGTTGGGAAGGGCCGTAAAGGAAATGAAAAAACTTCCGTCTGCCTGGGTAAAGGCTTCGCCATGGGCGATCTCCTGCGAGCCGACCCCGGAATTTTCGGTCCTCAGATAATGGCCGGTATATGGGAAATGGTCTACCCTCGCCACCCGATACTTTATCCGGGCTCCACCGATATTATTACCCGCATAGGCTTTGGCTGCCCCGCTGACCCGGACGGAATCACCGGGCCGGTAGCTGCCTTTCAGTTTTTCGAAGCCGATATAAAATTTGGGGCGTTTGTATTCTTCCACAGAGAACGGTTGCTGGTCGTCCGTGAGGTCGTCTTCCAGCCTGAACTCGCCATTCAGCAGGTGCTCGGGCAGGGTGAATTTCCCATGATAGGATCCGTATTCATTGGTGGTGAGCTGTAAGGAATCGAGCTTCTGACCGTTCACGTCATACAGGATCACTTTCGTCCTGAAATGCGGGACGATCTTCGACTGTTTTGTGCCGGTGTCGCGTACGACGACGATCCCTTTGAAATAAACGGTCTGTCCAGGCCGGTAGATGGATCGGTCGGTGAAGAAAAAGGTCCTGGCCTGATAACTCTGCGCATCGGTAGCATTGTAGGTATGGGTATTGATATGGTCATCCGGGAAGAAATGATCCCCGGACGTGCTGATCTCCAGCAACTGCTGCCGGTTGGGCTCGCTGAGGCTCTTCTCTTTCAGCAGGACATATCCATGCTCATCTGCCTGGTAAGTCGCTGCCTTAGTCAGCCGGTTGCCTCCGATCTTATAATCATATGCCTGGTCCCATGCCTGTATGGTAGCTCCTGCGAGGGGCTGACCGGTCTCTCTGTTCAGCACAAAACAATTATTGGAAAAATTTACGAGCGAAATGGAAGAAACATAAAAATATTGGAGGGCCTGGACATTGTTTCCAAGGCTGAAATCCTTGTCTGCGCTGGCTATAAGTGCATATTCCCCCGTCGGCAATGCGTCTATTTTTATTTCTACCCGATGGTTCTGGTAATCCCCGGTCCCGGGCAAGACCTGGTCGAAGGCCCGGACAACCGGCAATTCCCGCAATCTTTTCCAGTAATCATCCTCCCAGGATGTGTTGCCAAGACCTTCTTTCAGCTTCCGATCCATTTTGACCACCCGGAACCAGGCCTTTGAAAAATTGCGCCAGCTCAGGAGGCTGCGGAATGGCTGTCCCGGCGTGTTGACCTTTTCCGTCTCCAGGATCAAGGTTTTCCGGAGAATGCTTTTCAGCAGGATCTGGCAATTCGTGTTCCCTTCGCTACTGTCTTTTTCCGTGAGGACTTTTTCGCAGATGGCCTTTGCCGTTACATAAGCATAACGACCGGTAGTATCGGCGGCGGGACGATAGGCGATGGCCCGGTTGGCATACTGCTGCGCCTGCAGGTACCAGGCCTGATCCAACACGGACGACAGCTCGCCGGCACCGCTGTCCCGGACATAGCTGCCCGTTATGTCGGAAAGGGCTTTCAGATACAAGGCATCTTTATTTTCCATGACCGCATACTGATACACGAATTGCATTCTTTCGATGTCAAGGTCCACGAGGGGCGTCTGACGGGCATCGTTCTGGTGAAGGAGCATGAGACGCTGGAATAGTTGCAGGGCATGGAAATGCAGGGAAAGGGAATCTTCCGTTCGGAAACGGTGGGCCGCAAAATCACCAATCGGGGCAAAGGCCAGGGTATCCCCGATCTCAAAAGCATAGGCAGGTTTTGCAAGATCCTGCTCGTCGCTCTTGAAATATTCGAGGGCCTGGTGCGCAAGCAGATCGAAAAGGGTAGGGCGCAGATAGCTCACATTCCCTTTGATGATGACGGGCCCGAAGGATGCCAATTTGGTCTGCCAGAGGGATCTTTCATCCAGTATGGAATAGAGATAGAGCTCACCGATCCTTTTATGAAGATCGGTCAGGTCCCAGGTGGCGAGATCTTCCTTTTTAAATCCACTGGTCTTTGTACGGTTGTAAAATTTATAGCGGTTCTGTTTCAGGTAATCCCAATACATGCCGGCAAGGATACCCGAAAGGATGGAGCGGGTGGGCCCCTGTGCGGAGGCGGTCTCTTTTTCCAGCTCGCCGATGCTTTTCTGCGTGGCATCTTCCTCACTCGCCGCCCGCAGGTTCATCCGGTAAACGAGGGCTTTGATGAGCTGGGCATCGTTCTTTTCTTTTTTTGCATCGGCATAGATCTTATTTACCTGCCCGAGGGCGGACTGCGTCAGTCCTTTTTTGGAGAAGAGCGAATCGACGAGCTGCCAACGGGCATCGTATCCATCCGGCCTGACCTGTGCCGACAGCAAGGTGCTGAGCAGGAATGAGCAAAGGGCAGCCAGGATATATTTTTTCAGGAGCATGGGCAAAACTTTTTTAAAGATACTGTTTATCGGCATATGCGGAATCCGGACCGGCAAGACCGGCCAGCGTGCTCTGTAAAACGGGTACATATCCAGGATGCAAGGACTGAACGGATTACACAGGGAAGACCTTTAACATAGTCATAACTGCGGCTGGTTAAACAATGGTTCCCCGTTGCCATCTTATATAGGAGTTCGATTTATTAATTAAAATGAAAGTTATGAACAGCAAGTTTACCATACTCGTAGCAACCGGCTTATTTTTCGCTGCATCTACTCAGGCCCAGAGCCGCGGAAGTTTTGACAGAAAAGAGATTACCCATGATAAGATGGAGGTCCGTCATGACCGGAATGACACGCGGCATGATCGCCGGGATATCGCTTATGACAGGCATATGGGCAAGAACCGCGACTTTCGCCATGACGAGCGCGATCTCCGGGAAGACCGCCGGGATACCTATCATGATCGTCGTGATCTGCGCAAAGACCGCAGATATTGGTAATCAGGTATAAATAAATAAAGAGCCCCCGGTAATTACCGGGGGCTCTTTATTTGTTAAGTATTTTTATTTTTTGAGGACCTTCGCCATCATTGCTCCGATGTCCGCCGGGCTCTGTACGACATAGATGCCGCATTCGGCCATGATCTTCATTTTAGCAGCGGCCGTATCATCCGCTCCGCCGATAATGGCGCCTGCATGGCCCATGCGTCGGCCCGGAGGCGCGGTCTGACCTGCAATAAACCCAACTACCGGCTTCCTCGAATTATCCTTCACCCATCTGGCGGCCTCGGCTTCCATACTGCCACCGATCTCGCCTATCATGACGATCCCTTCCGTTGCGGGATCGTTCATCAATAATTCCACCGCCTCGCGGGTTGGCGTACCGATGATCGGATCGCCACCAATGCCGACTGCCGTAGAGATACCGAGTCCGGCCTTGGCCACCTGATCGGCAGCCTCATAGGTCAGGGTACCGGATTTCGATACGATGCCGATCTTTCCAGGCTTGAAAACGAAGCCCGGCATGATACCGACCTTGCACTCACCGGCCGTGATCACCCCTGGACAGTTTGGCCCTATCAGACGTGTCTTTTTGCCCTGCAGATAATTTCTTGCCTTTACCATATCCTGCACCGGAATACCTTCCGTGATACAGACGACCAGTTCGATGCCGGCCTCGGTGGCCTCCATGATCGCATCGGCTGCAAATGCCGGAGGTACGAAAATGATGGATACGTTGGCGCTTGTTGCTTTTACGGCGTCGGCCACCGTATTGAACACGGGTTTTTCAAGATGGGTGGAGCCGCCCTTGCCGGGTGTAACGCCGCCCACTACGATGCTGCCGTATTCGATCATCTGCGTAGCATGGAAAGTCCCTTCTGTTCCGGTAAAACCCTGTACGATGATCCTGGAGTTCTTGTTAACTAAAATTGCCATTATTATTGGTTTGAAACGATCGTTTGAGGGGGCAAAAATAGGGGAAAAATGGCATTACTTCAACAAGTCGTCCATATTCCGGTTGTTATCGATCTTGCCCTTTACTTCCAGCATGCGCATGTCTTTTGCATCCTGGAGGAATTCGGAAGCGAAAATGAAATCATTTAACCTTTTGTTCTTGCTGAAGATGATCTCCTTGTTGCTGCCTTCCCATTCCTTCAGCCCCTGATACATATAAATGATATGATCGCCGGTCTCCATTACGCTGTTCATGTCATGGGTATTCACGACGGTCGTGATATTATATTCGATGGTGATCTCCTTGATCAGCTTGTCGATCAGCAGCGAGGTCTGCGGGTCGAGACCGGAATTCGGCTCGTCGCAGAACAGGTATTTGGGGTTGAGCACGATGGCCCTGGCGATGCCCACCCTTTTCTTCATCCCCCCTGAAATTTCGGCGGGGAATTTTTTGTTGACATCCTTTAGGTTGACACGGTCCAGCACTTCGTTCACCCGCTTCAGCTTCTCGGCATAGGTCTTTTTGGTGAACATGTCCAGAGGGAACATCACGTTCTGCTCCACCGTCATGCTGTCGAAAAGGGCCGATCCCTGGAACAACATGCCGATCTGCTGCCGCAATTCCTTCCGCTGGTCGTCGTTCATCTCCGAAAAATTCTGTCCGTCATAGCCAATCTCTCCACTGTCCGGCTCGAAGAGGCCGACCAGGCATTTCATGAGCACGGTCTTGCCGCTGCCGCTGGTGCCTATGATGAGGTTACACTTGCCCGTCTGAAAGATGGCGCTGACATCATCGATGACGATCTTGTCGCCAAACCCTTTCCGGATATCTTTTACTTCGATCATCTGCTTGTTTTATGTCATCAAATAATCCGTCATGTCGCAAGACAACCCTGGTTCTCAGACCCAACTGCGCGGGCTGACGTGGGCCGCGTCTTCCTTACAACAGCAATGCTGCCAGCAGGTAATCCGCGAACAGCACCAGCACGCAGCTGACCACCACCGATTTGGTGCTGGCCCTTCCTATCTCCAGCGCCCCACCCTTTACATAGTATCCATAATAAGCCGGGATGCTGGAAATGATGAATGAAAAAGTATAGGCCTTGGCCAGGGCAAAGAAAACATTATATGGTTTGAAGAACTGGTGCAGCCCCTTGTCGTATGCCGCTCCGGACAAGATGCCCGTCAGCGTACCCGCAAGCCTGCCGCCCCAGATGCCCAGCACTGCCGAGATCACCACCAGCATCGGGATGACGACGAGAGCTGCGAGCAGCTTTGGCAGGATCAGATAGGTCTTGGTATTGATGCCCATGATCTCCAGCGCGTCGATCTGCTCGCTGACCCGCATGTTACCCAGCTCGCTGGCGATCTTACTGCCGACCACCCCGGCCAGGACGATACAGACAAGGGTAGGAGAGAACTCGAGGATCACGGTATCGCGTACGATCTGTGCGATGGTCGACAAGGGAATAAACGGGCTCACCAGCTGGTAGGCCGTCTGCAAGGTGGACACGGCGCCCATAAATACAGAAATGATCACCACGATGCCGAGGGAGCCGATGCCGATATCGGAGCATTGATGCATAAATTCTTTCCAGTACATTTTCGCATTCTCCGGCTTCGAGAACATCCCCTTAAGCATCAGCAGATAGCGACCAAATTCTGTAAATATCTTCATGAAATAAAATACTTTTTTATTTTTTCGTCCTCTTCCACCAGGGCCCTTTCTGCATGGTTGCTTCGTGTACCAGCTTGCACTTGATCTGCGCATCGACCACGGCCACCAGGGCCATGTTATAAATATTGCGTACCGAGCTGCCCAGTTGCAGCACATGCACGGGTTTTTTCAGCCCCAGCAGGATCGGGCCGATCGCATCTGCACCGCCCACTTCCTTCAACAGATTGTATGCTACATTGCCCGCTGCCAGGTTGGGGAAGATCAGGGTATTCACTTCCTGGTCTACCAGCTCGCTGAAAGGATAATTTTCTTTGATCAGCTCATTGTTCAGCGCGACGCTGGCCTGCATTTCACCATCTACGATGAGGGATGGGTCCCTTTCCTTCACGATCCTTTTTGCGTCCGCCACCAGCCGGGCTTCCGGAGAATTGCTCGTGCCGAAATTGGAATAGCTCAGCATGGCGATGCGGGGCGTAAGGTTGAAATTCTGTACTTCCCGGGCAACGAGCAGCGTGATATCCGCCAGCTCTTCCGCCGTGGGATTGAAATTTACGGTGGTATCGGCAAGGAACAGCGGTCCCTTCTTGGTCAGCAACAGGTACATGCCCGCTATTTTCTTTACACCGTCCTCGGTGCCGATGGCCTGTAATGCGGGACGGATCGTATCGGGATAATTCTTGGTGAGCCCGGAGATCATGGCGTCGGCCTCTCCCGTCTCGACCATCATACAGCCGAAATAATTGCGGTCACGCATGATTTTCAGGGCTTCGTATTTATTGAACCCTCTTCGCTGGCGTTTGGCGAAGAACAGCTCTCCAAACCTTTTCCGCTGCTCCTCGTACTCATCGTTGTGCGGGTTGATGATCGGCAGGCCTTCGATGTCGATATTGTTCACCGCAGCGATATGACGGATCTTTTTGGCGTCACCCAGCAAGATGGGATAGGCAACACCTTCATCATAGAGGATCTGGGCCACTTTCAGGATCTTGGTGTTATCCGCTTCGGCAAAGACCAGGCGTTTGGGATTCATACGCGCCTTGCTGCCCAGCAGACGGATCAGCTGATTGTCCAGGCCCAGCCGCTTGTTCAGCTCGATGGCATAGGCATCCCAGTTGGGTATGGTGATCTGTGCGACGCCGCTCTCCATCGCGGCCCTCGCGACGGCTGGCGCTACCGTGGACAGCAGCCGGGGATCGAGGGGCTTGGGAATAATATAGGTCGGTCCGAAAACAATCGTTTTCTCATTATAGGCCATGTTCACGATATCCGGCACCGGCGTCTTGGCCAGGTCCGCCAAAGCCTTTACGGCCGCCAGCTTCATCGCTTCGTTGATCTGCGTCGCCCGGACATCCAGCGCCCCCCGGAAAATAAAGGGGAAGCCCAGCACGTTGTTGACCTGGTTGGGATAATCGCTCCGTCCTGTGGCCATGATGATATCATCCCTCACTTCCGTGGCCGTTTCATAGCTGATCTCTGGGTCGGGGTTGGCCATGGCAAAGACAATGGGCTTTTTAGCCATGCTCTTTACCATCTCCGCGGTGACCACGCCACCTACGCTCAGGCCCACGAAAACGTCCGCGTCCTTCATCGCTTTTTCCAGGGTCCAGTCGCTTCTGGGTACGGCGAACTTCTTTTTTTCTTCGTCAAGATCGGTGCGTCCTTCATGGATGACGCCGTCCTTATCGAACAGGATAAAATGTTCGTGCTTTGCGCCCAGCGCCACATACAATTTTGTACAGGCCATGGCGGCTGCCCCGGCCCCATTGATCACAAAGCGTACCCGGTCGATCTTTTTCTTCTGAACGTCGAGGGCGTTCAGAAGGGCCGCGCTGCTGATGATCGCCGTGCCATGCTGGTCATCGTGCATGACGGGGATCTTCAGCGTATCCCTCAGCTGTTTCTCGATGTAGAAGCATTCCGGGGCCTTGATATCTTCCAGGTTGATGCCTCCGAAGGTCGGCTCCAGCGCACGGACGATCTGAACGAATTTTTCGGGATCTTTTTCGTTGATCTCTATGTCGAATACATCGATGTCGGCGAATATTTTGAAGAGAACGCCCTTTCCTTCCATCACCGGCTTGGACGCTTCTGGGCCGATATCCCCTAGTCCCAGCACGGCCGTACCATTGGTGATCACCGCGACGAGGTTACCCTTGGCGGTATATTTATATACGTCTTCGACATTCTTCGCAATCTCTTTACAGGGCTCTGCCACGCCGGGAGAATAAGCCAGGGACAGATCCCTTTGTGTCTTAGCCTCCTTGGTCGGCACGACTTCGATCTTGCCAGGCCTCCCTTTGGAATGATACTCAAGAGCCTGCTCTTTGCGGAGCTGTTTTTTGTGCATACTGGAATTTTATCTACCAGCAGCTCCCTGTCCATACACCGGCTGTCTGCCGGCGCGGATCAGAAGGATCTGCCTGTCAACCTTTATGGTGCAAAATACGAAAATGCGGTTTATCCCTTAAAATCAATGTGGCTCCCCAGCCAGGCCATCATGCCGGCGCCGATGGCGATGGCGGACTCATCGATGTTAAAAGTAGGCGTATGAACGCCCGAAACGATATTTTTTCCAACATTCATTACCCCGAGCCGGTAGAAGCAACCGGGGATCTGGCGGGTATAATAACCGAAATCCTCTGCGCCGAGGCGTATTTCCGTCTCCAGCACATTCTCTTTCCCCATATAGACGGCCGCCTCCCTGCGGGCAATACTGTCGAGGGATTCGTTGTTGTAGACCATCGGATAGCCAATGTCGATATGCAGGTCGATCTCCGCACCCATGCTGTGCACCAGCTCCGTCGCCAGCTTGCGGATCAGCTCATGCGCGGCGAAGCGCCATTGCTCGTCCATGGCCCGGAATGTGCCCATCAGCTTTACTTCGGTGGGGATGACATTGGTGGTGTGCCCACCCTGTATGGAAGAGATCGACAAGACAGAAGGAGACAGCGGGTTGCGGTTGCGGCTGATGATCTGCTGCAGGGCGACTACGAGGTGCGAGGCCACCAGGATCGTATCGACGGTGAGATGGGGTGCCGCGGCATGTCCGCCTTTCCCTCTGATCGTGATATAGATCTCGTCAGCGCTGGCCATCACCATGCCGCCCCGGAAGCTCAGCTTGCCGGTCTCAAGGCCGGGGTGTACGTGCAGACCAAAGATCGCCTGCGGCGCAGGGTCCTTCAGCACGCCTTCCTTTATCAGCAGGCTGGCCCCGCCAGGATTTTTTTCTTCCCCTGGCTGAAAGATCAGTTTCACGGTTCCTTCCCATTCATCCTTCAGCTCATGCAAGATCCTTGCGGCGCCCAGCAGAATGGAGGTATGCACGTCATGACCGCAGGCGTGCATCACGCCTTCATTCTTCGAGCGGTAAGAAATATCGTTCTCTTCCTTTATCGGCAGGGCATCCATGTCTGCCCGCAGGGCGATGGTCCTTTTTTCCGGGTTCTTCCCTTTGATCAATCCAACCACACCCGTTGTCGCCATGGTCTGAAAAGGGATACCCGTCTCCGATAATTTGCCCTGGACAAATTTCGAGGTCTCAAATTCCTGGTAACTTAATTCGGGATGTTCGTGCAGGTGGCGCCTGATCGAAATGAATTCGGGAGCGTATTGTTCTGCCAGCTGCTGGATCTTATCTTTTAGCATTGAATAGATTTAATTATCCCCTTCCTCCTTCATTTTCTCCAGCTTCACTTCGATGGTGTCGCGTATGATGAACAAACCGGAAGGGAAGAGCCGGGACAGTTCCTTCTGATATTCTTCCGCCTCTTCCTGAGTCTTGAAATTTCCCACTTTCAGCTTGTAATTGGGAGCCTGGTACATGAGATAGGGCTTCAGATCGGGGAATTGCTGCAAGATCCTCGCCTTGGCGGCAAATACTTTGTTGCGGTCCTGCGAACTGATGACCTGAAGGCGGAAGCCCGGCATGTTGCGTCTGCTGTCTCGGGTCGTTTCTTCGTTGATCTCCACCTGCTTGCGGATCAGTTCGTCCACCCGGGCATCCTTGTTGACCACTACACTAGTGGTGTCGGCCTGGGCCCAGGTTTGTTGAGAGATGAATAACAACAGGATAATGAGGCATTTATACATTTCTTTCTTTTTATTGTTCCTGCAAAATCTCAGCCAGGACCTGCCGGCCCCGATCCCGCTCAATAGCCGTCCTTTGTTGCGGCTGACGGGTCCTTGTCCGCCCCTTCTTCTTCCCGCACGATCTCTACGCTGGCGCTGCACCCCAGCCTGTCGGCTCCGGCCCCGATCAGCTGTCTGGCAAAGGTATAACTACGGATGCCGCCGGATGCTTTTATCTGGATGGAGGGGGGAAGGTGCAGGCGCATCAGCTGTACGGCATGCACGGAAGCCCCTTTTTCCGCATAGCCTGTGGAGGTCTTCAGAAAATCGACGCCCACCCGGCTGTATATTTCGCAACATCTTATGATCTCTTCATCGCTGAGGATCCCGCTTTCGATGATCACTTTCAGTATTCTCCCATGGGCGTCCGCATTCCCATTGACATCCGCATTCCCGCGAGCAAGTCCTTTATATCCATGCACAGCCTCCGCGATCGCCTGCATTTCCTCTTCAAGGTAGCTCCAGTCGCCATTCCTGAGTGCGATCAGGTTGATGACCACATCCAGCTCATCGGCCATGCCCACCGCCTGCTCCACTTCGGCCAGCTTGGCCTTTATTGTGGAATAGCCGAACGGGAAACCGATCACCGTCGCGACCTTCACGGACACGGCCGATACCGCATTCCCAGCTATTGAATGATTCCCTGATCCAGCACTCACCGACCGGTCCGCGAATCCGGCCGATGCCGATAAAAATTCCCTGGCTTTTCCGATCATGGGCGGAGGAACGCATACCGCGGCGAATTTATAACGCAGCGCCTCCTCACATATTTTTTTAATTTCAATATAAGTTGTTGTCGGCTTCAGGATCGTATGATCGATATAAGAGGCGATGTTCATCCGTAAATTGTTTGTGCCTGACCGCTAATAACATTCTAAAGCCGAAATTACTCCATTTCAGTAAATTGAGACATCATTTTTACACGACTAAAAACTAACACACATGAGAATTTTCCGGTATCGTCCTCCGGGGAAAACAATGGCCCTTGTCACCGGGCTACTGTCCCTGGTATTCCTTTCAACCGCACAAACTACCTTTCCTGTCAATGGGGTCGCTGATCCCCGGCAAGGTTGCTACGCCTTTACGAATGCTACCCTTGTGAAAGATGGCCAGACGACCCTTACCGGAGCCACCCTGATCATCCGTGATGGACTGATCGTCGGCGCCGGCGCCGGTCTGAGCCTGCCAAAGGACGCCGTCGTCATAGACTGCAGCGGCAAGTATATCTATCCTTCCTTTATAGATATCTACAGCGATTATGGGGTTGCAGGCCCCGAAAGAGAGAGGACAAGAGGAGCCGGGTTTGACTTCCGGGCCCCTGCGCAATTAAATTCCAATACCAAAGGGGCTTATAACTGGAACCAGGCCATCCATCCCGAGACCGATGCCTCGAGGATCTTCGCGGTGGACGATGCAAAGGCAAAGCCATTGCGGGAGAATGGTTTTGGCACCGTGCTGACGCATATGAAGGACGGTATCGCCCGGGGCTCCGGCGCCATCGTCACCCTGGCCAACGAGAATGAAAATCTCGTCATGGTCAAACAAAGAGCCTCCGCAAATTATTCTTTATCCAAGGGGACATCGACGCAGAGCTATCCCGGTTCGCTGATGGGCTCCATCGCCTTACTGCGCCAGACCTATCTGGATGCGCAATGGTATAAGAGCCAGCCGGCGCATGAAGGCGCCAATCTCAGCCTCCAGGCATGGATCGATGAACAAACTCTCCCACAGTTGTTCGACGCAGGTGATAAATGGAATGATATCCGCGCGGACAGGATCGGCGATGAGTTCGGCGTTCAATATATTATCAAGGCGGGCGGCAATGAATATCAGCGCATATCCGAAATTGCCGCTACCAGGGCCACTTTTATCGTGCCGCTGAATTTTCCACAGGCTATGGACGTCGAAGATCCGAATGACGCCCGCTTCGTATCCCTCACCGACATGAAGCACTGGGAAATGGCGCCGACCAATCCAGGGGCCTTTGAAAAGGCGGGCATCCCTTTCTGTCTTACCAGCTCCGACCTCCGGGATGAGAAACAATTCCTCGTCAACCTGCGCAAGGCATTCGATTATGGCCTGACAGAGGGCAAGGCATTCGAAGCGCTGACCAGAACGCCGGCCACGGTTCTTGGCATCTATGATAAAGTAGGTAGCCTCGATGCCGGCAAACTGGCCAATTTCCTCATCACAACCGGCCCCGTCTTTGCGGAAAAGACCAGCATCGTGGAGAACTGGGTGCAGGGGAAAAAATATGCCGTAAAAGAAGAGGCCTGGAAAGATATCAAAGGCCAGTACAGCCTGACGATCCAGCCAGCTTTTGGCGCGGGCGTCTCTTCCAGCTATACGCTGGAGGTAAAATCAGGGAACGCAGCCAGCGTCATTGGCAAGGATACGCTCACCGCAAAGTTCAGCTATGACGGTAAGCTCATCACGCTGAGCTTCGGTCCAGGTAGTCCCGGCGGTCCCGGTGGACGTTCCGGTGAAGGTCCCGGTATGGGCGCCGCCCGTGGCGCGGAAGCGGGTGGAGCAGCCCCGGGAGCAAGTCCCGGCGGCGGAAGAAGATTTGGTGGTCGCGGTGTTGCCGCAGTCACACGTCTCAGCGGGGTTTCGAACGGGAATACCTGGAACGGGAACGGTCAGGATTCTGCGGGCAATCCGGTGATCTGGAGCGCCAGCTTTGTAAAAGCTAGTCCACCCGTGCCGGATTCGGCAAGAAAAAGGATTCCCCGTATTGGCAAGGTCGTGTATCCCTTTGACGGATATGGATGGGACAGCCTGCCCAGACAACAGGACCTCCTCATCCGGAATGCTACGGTGTGGACCAATGAAAAGGAAGGTAAGCTGGAGAATACGGATGTGCTGGTGAAGGATGGCCGGATCGCGGGCATCGGTAAGAATCTTTCCGCTGCGGGTGCAAAGGTCATCGACGGAACAGGCAAGCACCTGACGGCCGGCATCATCGACGAGCATTCGCATATCGCCGCCATGTCCATCAACGAAGGCGCTCAGTCCGTCACTTCGGAAGTGCGGATCGCGGATAACCTGAACCCGGAAGATATCAATATCTACAGGCAGCTGAGCGGCGGCGTTACTTCATCGCATATCCTTCACGGCTCTGCCAATACCATCGGCGGGCAGACACAGCTGATCAAGCTACGCTGGGGCGTCAATGACGATGGGCTCAAATTCAAGGGCGCAGATCCATTTATCAAATTTGCATTGGGCGAGAATGTAAAAAGGACTACCTCCCAGAACAACAATCGTTTCCCCGACACCCGTATGGGCGTGGAGGAAGTACTGACGGATGCCTTTACGAGGGCCCGTGATTACGAGAATGAATGGAAGGCGGCCGATGCCAGTAAGAAGAAAGGATCGGCGGCCCCGACTGTCCGGCGTGATCTGGAACTCGATGCACTGGTGGAGATCATGAACCACAAACGGTTTATCACCTGCCATTCCTATGTGCAGAGCGAGATCACGAGCCTGATGCGGGTAGCCGAAAAATTCGGGTTCAGGGTCAACACCTTTACCCATATCCTCGAAGGCTATAAAGTGGCCGATAAGATGAAAGAGCATGGCGCAAATGTCTCTACCTTCTCCGACTGGTGGTATTATAAAATGGAAGTGCAGGATGCGATGGCCTACAATGCCGTTATCATGCAGAAAGTGGGGCTGAACGTCTGTATCAATTCCGATGATGCGGAGCAGGCGCGCCGCCTCAACCAGGAAGCAGCCAAGAGTGTGAAGTACGGAGGCATGGGCGAAGAGGATGCACTGAAAATGGTCACGCTGAACCCCGCAAAAGCCCTGCATGTGTCCGATAAGGTAGGCAGCGTCAAGGTAGGCAAGGACGCCGATCTGGTATTGTGGAGCGATCATCCCTTAAGCATTTACGCCCGTTCGGAGAAAACGATCGTGGATGGCATCGTCTATTATGATATCGACCGCGATGCGGCCCTGCGGAAAAGTATCTCGGAGGAACGCAACCGTCTTGTGCAGAAGATGATCGGGGAGAAAAAAGGCGGAGCTTCCGTGCAGCCTGCGACACCCAGCTTCCAGATCCTGCTCAGTTGTGGCGACCATGGACGGCATGAAGGCATGCTGACCATCGATGAGGATGGGGATGGAGACAGCGATGGCAACACCGTTACAAACACGAACAAATAAATTATAAAGGAAATGCAATCACTATTCAACAATAATATGGTTTCCATGAAGACCTTCGCGAAGGCTGCTTTTTTCAGCCTCGGCTCCCTGCTGCTCTCCGCGGCAACGGTGAAGGCCCAGGACGATATCTATCCGGCAAAGGACTATAAAGGAAAATTATTCATCACGGGCGGCACCATCCATGTCGGCAATGGTCAGGTCATCGAAGGCGGTTCCATCGAGGTGGACAATGGAAAGATCGTCAAAATAGGAACAGGCCTTACGGCCCCTGGCGGCGAGGTAAAGCTGATCGATGCCAAAGGCAAGCAGATCTATCCCGGTCTGATCCTTCCCGTGACAGACCTTGGACTTCATGAAATAGGCAGCGGGGTCAGGGGATCGAACGACTTCTCCGAGCTGGGCGATCTGAACCCAAGCATCCGTTCCATCGTCGCCTATAATACGGATTCAAAGGTGATCAACACGCTGAAATCGAACGGCATCCTGCTGGCAGGCGTAGCGCCGCAGGGCGGCACCATCAGCGGATCTTCCACCGTCGTTCAGCTGGATGCGTGGAACTGGGAAGATGCGGCCTATAAAATGGATGGGGCCATTCACCTGAACCTGCCCACCTTTATCAGCAGACCGCGGCGGTTTGGCGGAGGGGGCGGTTTCCCAGGCGCACAGCCTCCCGGCGATCCGGTGAAGCTGGCCCTCGAAAAAATAGACGAGGTCAGGACTTTTTTCCGCGAGGCTAAAGCTTACGGGCAGGAGTCCACACACAAGGAAACCAATCTGAAATTCGAAGCGGTAAAAGGGCTGTTCAGCCGGCAGCAGAAATTATTCATCCATGGCGATCAGGTCAAGCAGATGCTTATAGCGATCGATTTTGCCAAAGAGTTCGGTTTCGACGAAGTGATCGTAGGCGGCAGCGAGAGCTGGCTGATCGCCGATCTGCTGAAACAAAATAATATCGCCGTCATCCTGAAGGAGGAACATGCCCTGCCATCCACGGAAGATGATGACGTCGATCAGCCTTATAAAACGCCGGCGCAGTTGCAGAAGGCGGGTGTGCTGTTCGCCCTCAATGACGAGCATGAAGAAAGCCGCTATCACAACCTGATGTTCAATGCGGGGACTGCGGCGGCTTATGGGCTGACAAAGGAACAGGCCCTGCAGGCGATCACGCTGAACAGCGCTAAGATCCTCGGCATCGACGACCGCACCGGCTCGCTGGAGACCGGCAAGGACGCCAATATCGTGATCAGCGGAGGAGATATTCTGGATATGCGGACCAGCATCATCGAGCACGCTTTCATCCAGGGGAGGGAAGTGAGCCTGGATAACAAGCAGACGCAGTTGTATCACCGGTATATGACGAAATACGGTTTATAACCGAATGATCTCATTCAGATCAGCCCCAAAAAAATCCCCGGTCTGAGAGGCCGGGGATTTTTATTTGAGATCTTTGGGATCTAGGGTTGTTTCGGATTCAATGCTTGTTTGATCCTTTCCAGCACATCCTGCAGATGATATCTGCTGAGCTTATCCGTGGTGCGGGGGATCGCCGCGGTGATCTCCGTCCTCAGGTCCACCAGCTGGGCGCGGGCGATCGAGGGCACATCGGTATTTTTGATATTGCCTGTGAAGATGGCAAAGCCTCTGGGTATGCGGCCCTGGATCTGAATGGCGGGTGCAGGATTGATGAGGTTCACCAGCGCATCGATATAGACTTTCTGCAGATTGCGGCGGAAGCCATCGATGGTGACGCCAGTGGCCAGTTCCGACCAGACGCTCTTTTTCAGATCAGACAGCAGCTCATCGGCGCCATAGGTATTTGCGGCGCCATAACGGCCCGTGCAAACGACCATCCTAAACAATCTTCCGCCGGCCATCAGGCTATTGAGCGTATTGGCCTGCACCGTACCCAGCGCTTCCGTAGAGGCGGGATTGCTGAATTTATTGAGGATATCTTTATTCAGCAGCCAGTTCGGCGTCGCGAACAATTGCTTGTTCAGGAATTCGACGGCCTCTTTCTGGATAGCCTTTGGCGTGGCTTCATATACATCTCCGGGCTGTTCGATGCTCTTGAACGTCTCATAGATGCCACCGACATTTTTTGTCACATGGCCCATGTAGCGGCCAAACTGACCGACGAGCTGACCGTACATTTCTTCGAGGTTGTCATAGGTGTCCGCCTCTTCTTTGCTCCATTCCGGCAGGCTCGGCAGGATGCGTTTCAGGTTCTTTATACCATATTCGCCGGCCTTCATGCTGTTGTCGCCGAGGTCCTCCGTCTGCGCCCTTGGATCGAAGTTCTGGCCTTCGCCGCCAAACCACAGGCGCGGGTTGGAATGCAGGCTGTCGATGATCCATTTATTCAATATCTTCTTGTCATCCTCCTCATTCTTTGTGTTCCGGATGGGCTTATAGCCCCAGAGGATGGCCCATTTGTCATAATCACCGATCCTGGGGTAAAGTCCCCGGACGGAGATATTATCTTCCGGCTGAGCAACATAATTGAAGCGGGCATAGTCCATGATGGAGGCCGTGTGGCCATTAGCTTCTACCCATGCCTTGTCCCTCAGCTTTTCTACAGGAGTCTTGCTGCTGCTGCCCATATTGTGGCGAAGTCCCAGCGTATGTCCTACCTCGTGCGAGGAGACGAAGCGGATGAGGTCGCCCATCAGGGCGTCGTCGAATTTCATTTTTCTGGCGCGGGCGTCAACGGCTGCCGTCTGGATCAGATACCAGTCATGCACCAGTTTCATTACATTATGGTACCAACCGATATGGCTTTCGAGGATCTCGCCGCTGCGGGGATCCGCCACATTCGGGCCGTACGCATTCTCGATATCCGAGGCGAAATAACGGATCACGGAGAACCGTGCATCTTCGAGGCTCATGCTACGGTCGTTATCCGGCCATTCTTTTCCTACGATGGCATTCTTGAAGCCCGCTTTTTCAAAGGCGGCCTGCCAGTCATTGATGCCGGCGATCAGAAAGGGCCTCCATTTTTTGGGTGTGGCGGGATCGATATAATAGACGATCTGCTTTTTGGGTTCCACCAACTCACCGCGCTGCCATTTCTCTATATCTTCGTCCCTTGGCTCCAGCCTCCAGTGATGGATAAAGGTCTCCGTCTGCACTCTCTGCTGATCGTCACCGTAAATGGTGTATTCACTGGCGAAATAGCCGACCCTCGGATCGAAGAGGCGCTTACGCATCGGCGTTTTGGGGAGTAACAGAAAGGAGTTGTTCAGCTCGAGGGTGACGGCGCCCGTGACTTCTGCCGCTGGCAGGGTAGTGCTGGTGGGGCCGGTCGGCAGACCAAATCCGCCGCCGGGCGTGGGGGAGGAAGAAAAGGTCTTTACCGACTTCACTTCCGTATTAAGCGGGAAGGTGTGGATGCTTTCGATATAAGACCTGTCTGCTGCAAGGGCGGACAGGTTGTATCTTCTTTTGACGCCTGGCGAAAGACTGAAGGCCTGGTTGTCGCCTTTGAAGAAGTCCGTTACTTCAATGACCACCGTGCCCGAAGTGGAATCCGCACTCTTGCCGTAGGCCCTGATGTCGAAGGAGGCGGCGATGGGGTTCAGATTGGAGTTACTTACGGCCTGTGCGATGGGCTCGGTAGAGTCGGAGGCTACGGCTACGATGGTCAGCACGCGCAGCAGGATGGTATGGGAGGGGCCCTTTTCCCAATGGATGGTCTGCAGGTTCACCTGCTCGCCGCCATAGTTGCCACCGGCAGCCGTCTTGCTATAGCGGGTGCTTACGAGGATATCGCGGCTCAGGATAGAATCCGGGATCTCGAAGAACCATTTATCATCTATCCGATGCACAGTGAACAGACCTGGATGGCTTACTGCCTTGTCGGTGATCACTTCCTTGTAGGGTTTGGGTTCCTGTCTGGGAGCAGCGGCTGCATTCCTGCCGGAGCTGCCTGCCGGATTACCGCCTGGAGCGGGGGTTTGTGGAGGGCCACCGGGTCGTTGTTGGGCTATAGCAGCCGTAAAACCAACTCCCAGCACCATGGCAATCAGAATTCGTTTCATAAACATGTTGATGCTTGGTTAAAATTTTAAATATTGACTAATAATCAGATGAAATTAATAAACCCCCGATACTGACAAACTAAATATGACGAATGGGGGAGGAATGGAGGGAGAATGGAGGAGCAAGAAAACCTCGTTCAATAGATGGTAGCCAGGGGCAGGCCCCGTTACCCGAATAATTTCAAAGATACAACATCGATTTTTGAATAAAAGTCGGAAAATGAAGGGTTTGGGTGAATGTTTGCAAAACTAAGGCGTGTCACTCGATCTTTACCCCAAGGGCCTCGTCCAAACGGGCGGTAATCCCCCCTCGCCGTCCATCCCCGCCCAAAGCACTTTGTCGACCGAAATCCTCATTCTGACCACAATTGGCCGGCCAGATGGGAATGCACCCCCAAATATTCGTAATTTCAAAACCATCGTATGCAATCACAAGCCTTTATATTCTCCAATCAGCCAAAATACCGTATCGCAAGGCATGCGGCTTTCTGGATCTTCTGGTGGCTGTTCCAGGGTTTTTTGTATGCTTTTACGCCAGGGCCTCACAAGCTGGGCTTGCTGGGGAGGTTGCCGTTGACCATGCTGGATTCGCTGCTGTTCATGACCGATCATATCTTTCTTTCTTATTCCCTGATGTATTTCGTGCTGCCGGTATATCTGCTGAAGAATAAGTATTTCGCTGCATCCATCTGGATAGTCATTTTGTTTTTGGCGACGGGAGCCATGGCATCCGTTATCTCCCTGTATGTTATCAATTCGGTAAGGATCTGGCTATTGCCCGCTATCTATGGGAATTATATAATGCCTCACCGGGACAGCTTTTTTATAGCCCTTCTGGCGGGATTGCGGGGCGGCATCACCATCGGCGGTCTGGCGACATCGATCAAGCTGATGAAACACTGGTATGTCAAACAACAACGCATTCTGCAGTTGCAAAAAGAAAATATGGAGGCACAGCTTCAGGTGCTGAAGGCGCAGGTGCATCCTCATTTTCTGTTCAATACGCTGAACAATATTTATTCTTATACGCAGAATACGTCGGCCGTGGCCTCTCAGCTGGTGATGGGGTTGTCCGACATGCTGCGGTATATGCTGTATGAGGGTAGTCAGCCCCTGGTCCCCTTATCCAAGGAATTAAAGATGATTGAGGAATATATCGGTCTCGAGAAGATCCGCTATGGCAACAAGCTGGAATTGCATATCGACATGCCTGCGTATACCCATGATTTAAATATCGCCCCTTTAATGCTGCTGCCCTTTGCGGAAAACTGTTTCAAGCATGGTACCAGCAATATCCTGGAAAATCCTTGGCTGAACTTACAGATCACCCTGAAGGATAATATGATGGCGATGAAATTGCTCAACGGCAAGCCACCGCAGGCCGACGGTTCGAACCGCAAACCCGGTATCGGGATTGGCAATGTCCGCAAAAGGCTGGAGCTGATCTATCCCGGCAAGCATCTGCTGACGATCACGAACGATCCGGATGTATTTATTGTCAGCCTTAAGGTGGAGCTGGAAAAAAAACAGCTCCTTTCCGAAGAATCCGTACACAAGCTCGAACATCATCATGTCTGAACACCTTACCATACGAACCCGCTGTCTGATCGTGGACGACGAACCACCCGCCAGAGAAGTGATCAAACGCTATATCGAACAGGTGCCCATTCTTGAATTAACGGGAGAATGCGCCAACGCGATCCAGGCGCTGATCGTCCTTCGGCAGCAACCGGTCGATCTCATTTTTCTGGATATCCGTATGCCGCAGCTCAACGGAACCGATTTTCTGAAGACCCTGAAAGATCCGCCAAGGATCATTTTTACAACGGCCTATGCGGAATATGCGGTGGAGGGATATGAGCTCGATGTGGTGGATTTTTTGATGAAGCCGGTGCGGTTCGACCGTTTTTTGAAGGCCGTGAACAAGGCCTTTCCATCGCAGGGTAGCAAATCATCTGCTCATGCGAACCTCAGCGCAATCCCGGGGGGAGCAGCTTCTGCGGCTCAGGCGGCAACCTATGCGCCAGTACAGGATCGGAAAAACGATTCCTTTGTTTATTTCCGGGCCGACCGGAAGATGGTGAAGGTATTGCTGAACGAGATCCTTTATATCGAAAGCATGAAGGACTATGTAAAAGTGATCACGGCGGATGCTACCATAATCACCAAGCAGTCCATTTCTTCCGTGGAAGCCATGCTGCCGGAAAAATTATTCGTCCGCACGCACCGCAGCTTCATTGTCTCGCTCGGGAATATCCGGTCATTCACCAACGAGCTCATCGAAGTGGGGAAGACCCAGATCCCGGTAGGAAAGCTGTACCGGAATGCCGTGCTGAAAATGCTGGAATAATTTATTTCCTAGGCCGCGTCTTTCCCATGACACTGCTTGTACTTCTTGCCGCTGCCGCAGGGACAAGGATCGTTGCGCCCGATCTTAGGGCCAACCTTGACAGGCTCCTGCCTTATGGGTTCCGGGGAGGGGTCATAATAACCACCGCCGCCTTCCTGGACCGGGGCCGCAGGATTTCCGGCGGGCGTCGCGCCCACCAGTTCATCCTTGCGCACCTTGAGCTTGCTCATGTCCGTCTTCTGCTCCCTGCCTTCGCGGAATTCATCGCTCCTGCTGCCGGATGGGATGGCGCAATGACAGAGGAAGCTGACGATATCTTTATTCACTTCGCTGTCCATACGACGGAATAACTCGAAGGCTTCCATTTTATAAATGACCAGCGGATCTTTCTGTTCCAGATAGGCCGTTTGAACGCTTTGCTTAAGATCGTCCATGGAACGGAGGTGTTCCTTCCAGGTGTCATCGATGATGGACAGGGTGATCTGTCTTTCCACGGAATTCATCAGCTCGCGGCCTTCCGAATTCAATGTTTTCTGCAGATTGGTATGCACATTGATCGCCTTCTTGCCATCCGTGAACGGCACGACCACGTTCTCGATGTGATTGCCTTTGGTGAGACGGATATTCTTGAATACCGGTAAGGCATGCTTGCGCAGCTCTTCCAGCTTGCGTTCGTAATTATGCGTGGCTTCGAGATATAATTTTTCCGATACCTGGTTGGCGTCCCCTTTCAGGAATTCCTCCTCGGTGATCTGCGTATCGATCCCGAAATTAACGATGGTGGAGAGCTTGAATCCTTCGAAATCGTCCTGCTCGCGGAATGAGCTTACCAGGCCTTCCGCAACGATGTAATAAGCGTTGTCGAGGTCGAGGGCCAACCTTTCTCCGAACAAGGCATGGCTTCTTTTTTTATAGACCACATTACGCTGCTTGTTCATCACGTCATCATATTCCAGCAGTCGTTTGCGGATACCAAAGTTATTTTCCTCTACTTTCTTCTGGGCCCTTTCGATACTCTTGGTCACCATACTGTGCTGGATCACTTCCCCGGCCTTGTAACCCATCTTGTCCATCAGCGAAGCGATCCGGTCGCTGCCGAACATGCGCATCAGATCGTCTTCCAGCGATACATAGAATTGGGTGGTACCCGGATCGCCCTGACGGGCGGAACGTCCGCGCAGCTGTCTGTCGACACGACGGCTCTCATGTCTTTCGGTACCTATGATCGCCAGGCCACCGGCTTCTTTCACGCCGGGCCCGAGCTTGATGTCCGTACCGCGGCCAGCCATATTCGTAGCGATGGTCACCGCACCGGCCAGGCCTGCCTCCGCCACCACCTGGGCTTCCCGGGCATGCTGTTTCGCATTCAGTACATTATGCGGGATCTTTTTCACCTGCAGCATCTTGCTGAGCAATTCACTTACTTCGACGGAGGTGGTACCCACGAGGGAAGGCCTTCCTTCCGCGCGCAATCTTTCGATCTCATCGATGACGGCCCCGTATTTCTCTCTTTTGGTCTTGTATACCAGGTCCTGACTGTCCTTACGGATAGCCTGCACGTTGGTCGGGATCGTCACGACATCCAGCTTGTAGATATCCCAGAACTCGGCCGCCTCCGTCTCTGCCGTACCGGTCATGCCGGCCAGCTTGTGATACATGCGGAAATAGTTCTGAAGGGTGACCGTGGCATAGGTCTGGGTGGCGGCCTCGATCTTTACATTCTCTTTCGCCTCTATGGCCTGGTGCAGGCCATCGCTGTAACGCCGGCCATCGAGGATACGCCCCGTCTGCTCATCTACGATCTTTACCTGTCCTTCCATTACTACGTATTCCACATCCTTGTCGAATAAGGTATAGGCTTTCAGCAGCTGCTGCACTGTGTGGATACGATCTGCCTTGATGGCATATTCATTCAGCAACGCTTCTTTACGCTGCAGTTTTTCTTCGCTGTCTAGCTCGCTTTTTTCGATATCGGCCAGTTTGACGCCAATATCGGGCAGTACAAAGAATTCGGGATCTTCCCCTTCGCGGGTGATCATCGAGATACCCTTATCGGTGAGGTCCACCGAATTATTTTTTTCATCGATATGAAAGAAGAGCTCCGAGTCGACCTTCGGCATTTCCTTCTGCTGATCGGCGAGATAATAATTCTCCGATTTCTGCAATTTGACCTTGATGCCGGGCTCGCTGAGGAATTTGATGAGCGCGCCGGACTTTGGCAGACCGCGGTGAGACCTTACCAGCGCCAGGCCGCCATCCTTCGGATCGTCATTGCCTTCGGCTATTTTTTTCCTGGCCTCGATCAGGAACTGATTGGTCACTTTGCGCTGGGCCTCGAATAATTTTTCCACCCTTGCTTTCAGGATATGGTATTGCTGGTCGTCCCCTCTTGGCACGGGGCCGGATATGATGAGAGGCGTACGCGCATCATCGATCAGTACGCTGTCCACTTCATCCACCATGGCATAATGGTGTTTGCGCTGCACCATCTCGTCCGGAGAATGCACCATGTTATCACGCAGGTAATCGAAACCGAATTCATTGTTCGTGCCGTAGGCGATATCCGCCTGATAAGCTTTGCGGCGCGATTCGCTGTTGGGCTCGTGCTTGTCAATGCAATCCACCGTCAGTCCAAGCCATTCGAAGATGGGGCCATTCCATTCGGAGTCACGGCGGGCGAGGTAATCATTTACAGTGACGATATGGACGCCTTCACCCGACAGGGCATTCAGGTAGGCGGGAAGGGTAGACACAAGGGTCTTACCTTCACCGGTGGCCATTTCGGCGATCTTACCCTGGTGCAGGACGGCGCCTCCGATGAGCTGCACGTCATAGTGCAGCATGTTCCAGGTGATCGGGCTGCCGGCGGCCATCCAGCTGTTCTTATAGATGGCCTGATCTCCTTCAATGCGGATATATTCTTTTTTGATGCTCAGGTTCCGGTCGAGCTCCGTAGCGGTGGAAACGATCTCTTCATTCTCCTTGAACCGGCGGGCCGTTTCTTTAACCACGGCAAAAGCTTCCGGCAGCAGCATTTCAAGCACTTCCTCGATCTGTTCGTCCCTGTCCTTTTTCAGCTGGTCGATTTCCTGGTAGATCACATCTTTGGCGCTGATATCGCTGAAAGGCAGCTCTTCGGCTTTTTTATTGAGCTCAGCGATCTGCGCATCTATTTTCAGATGGTCTTTGATACGTTCTCTGAACTCCACTGTTTTGGCACGTAACTGATCATTGGTCAGGGACTGGTAGGAAGCAAAATGCTGATTGATCTGGCCTACCAGGGGCTGAATGGTCCTGATATCCTTCTCCGACTTGTTCCCTCCAAATATTTTCGATATAAAACCTAACATAATATATTAGTATTGAATGGTTTTTAAAATTTAGCCCCTAATCCATGGCAAATTTAATGCTACCCTTCCCGCCAGGTCAAATTGGCAGGGTGTCAAAGGTACAAAAAAGCAATGGACCAGGTTTTTTGCAGTGGATCAAGTATTTTTTTGGTTTGACAAAAAAATTAGTAATTTTATCTTTATTTAGCATTTTACCGTTAAACACAACTAAATTTATTAGTCTATGTCTATTGCCGGAAAAAATCTGAAATACCTGCGCAAGCTGCGGGGCTGGACACAGGAAGAATTTGCCGCCAGGATAGGGATCAAGCGGTCGCTGCTGGGCGCCTATGAGGAAGAAAGGGCCGAGCCCAGGATCGACGTGCTTGAAATAGTGGGTGACTTTTTCAAGCTGACCCTGGACGAGCTGCTCCGTAAAGAGCTCAGCGATACCAAAGGCAGCTATCTTACAAAAAGGAGGGCTCAGAAGATGGCCGCAGCCTCCAACGAAATACAACTGGTGCCGGTGAAGGCAGCAGCCGGCTATCTTGCTGGCTATGGCGATCCGGAATTCCTCGATGAACTGAATACGTTCACCCTTCCCATGCTGGCCCCGGGCAATTACCGTGCATTCGAGATCGTAGGGGATTCCATGTTGCCTACGCCCAGCGGCTCCGTGATCGTGGGAGAAAAGGTGGATGACCTGGAAGAAGTGAAAAGCAACCAGACCTATGTGGTCGTATCCCGCAACGAAGGGATCGTTTATAAAAGGGTCATGAAGAATAACAAGGCCAGGACCAAGCTCACCCTGGTCAGCGACAACACCTCCTATCAGCCTTATAATGTGAATGCAGACGATGTGATCGAGGTGTGGAAGGCCCAGATGATCCTCAGCAAGGCCAACACCCAGCAAAGATGGGATGTAAACCAGCTGGCAAGCCTGGTGAGCAATCTCCAGGACCAGGTCAGTGTGCTGAAGAAGAAAATGAATTAGTGCGCTATATAGCCGATCGTCTTCAGGCTTTTTGCAATTTCATTGGCCATGCCGCCTGTGAGACCTTTATGCGCGCTGTAGGTCTTATTCCCTATTTCGAGCTGCGCTGTCCAGACTGGAAAATTGCTGTTTTTAGCATTGAACAGGAAGCATTGGAATCCAGGAACGAGTTTCTGATATACTTCCCCACTGCCGCGGTGGGATGCATCCCCGTTGAAATAGATCTTGTGGTTGATTTTCCTGAAACTGACCAGTAAGAGCGCATCGTAGCTGCCCTCGGTTATTGCTTTTGTGAAGTCTGTGTAGCTGTTGGTAACGCTGTCCAGCATATCGGCAGAGCTTACCACGACTGTCCCTCTGGTGCCGATCTTAGCGGCGAGCAGCTGTTCCACCGTGCCCCTCAGCTCCAGATTATCTGCCCGCTGGAAACAACTCTTGAGACAGATATTATAGGTGGTGGAATCGAACAGCGTGAAGTCACAGGCTTCGTCCAGATAAATGGCCATGATCTTTGAATAAGGCCGTGTCGGCGTTTTTTTATCGACGATCGTAAACGTATAGACCTTGCAGCCCGGAAGCAGGAGCAGGCAGTAGAACAGGACAGGAGATAGCTTCATTGTTATTTTTTCAATGGATCTGTAATACACTACCCTTTTGTTTTTTCAGGGGGTCGGCGGGAAGAATGGCAAAAATAGCCGAGCCTGGACTGCGCTCCATGGAAGCCGTTCCGGTAAACCGGCTGAAAGCTGGCAGTACGGCATAGTCTTCACCAAAATAGAAACAAGGGAAACGAAGGCTCTGCCGTCCTGCTCCACTGATTGTGACACCGGGATGGATATGCCCGGAGAAAGAATAATGCGTACCCGGCTCACCAGCAGTGGTGATATCATGAATAAATAGGAAATCGCCGATCTTCAGGTATTCATGGCTTACCCGTATTCCGGTTTCACGATACCAGTCCGCGTGCAGTATATCATGATTTCCTTTAATGAGTTGAATTTCCAATCCGGAAAAATCATCCCTCCATTTCTGAAAAAGCTCCAGCTCTTTATTCTCCTGGCTATGGAAAAGGTCGCCCACGACCAGCAACTGCCTTGGCTGGAAATGCTGGATCAGCGCCAGGAGCCTTTGCAGGTCTTCCTTATAAACATGCTGTGGCACGGCAATACCCGATTTTCGGAAATGACCGGTCTTGCCGAAATGCAGATCGGATAGGATCAGCGATCTTTCTTCCTCCCAGAAAATACAGCGGTCGGGAGATAGCCACAATTGCTGGTCTTTGATGCGGTATGAGAAGGGAATTTGCATAAGACGAATACAAAAGGCAAATATAACTCCGTTCTGCTTTGAAGTTGTTAAAATTTGTCTTTACTTAGACAGACTAAACAAACACATATGAGCGACACCCAACAACCTGCCGATGTATTGAACTGGGATGAAAAAAAGAAAATCCCCGAAATGCTGAATGTTCTGACCATTCTGACTTTTATAGGCTCCGGATTTGGTTTTTTGGGCGCCATCTGGTCCTACATGTCCGCTACGAAGCAATACAACAGAGTGCTGGATGCGCAGAGTAAAATTGAAGGCGCCTCCGATTTTGCAAAGAGCTTCATGGGTCCCGATCCCCTGGCGCTTGCACAAAAAACACTGGACAACCGTCTGCCCATTATGCTGCTGAACATGGTGGCTTCCGCACTTTGCCTTTACGGGGCTATCCAGATGCGAAAGCTTAAGAAAACGGGATATTCGATCTATGTGATCGGCGAGATCCTGCCCATAGCCGCGTTGTTCATTTTTATCGGTCTGGGCCTGTATGGCGCCTTTATGCTGGCCATCATCTTGATATTCCCGACCCTCTTTATCATCCTTTATTCGACACAGCTAAAACATCTTTCCTGATCATTTTTTAACCGATATCTGCGACCGCAGGCTGTCCGCCCATCCGGCGATCACCGCTTTTTCTCCCGGGCTGAGGCTCGCATAGCTATGGATCCATAAATAACTATCCAGGGGCATCCCGCCTTCCCTGACCTCCTCGCTGACAGCCTTCAGCTTCTTGCCTTGTTTCTCCATAGCGTACCCTGCAAATTCTGAGAAATTCAGGCTGTGCTTTCCATGATTTACATGGTATTGCAGCCACCAGGCCACCGGCTGGACCCGATCGTACCAGGGGTACACCGTATTGTTGCTGTGACAATCGTAACAGGACCTTTTGAGCAGCGCCAGCACGGTGTCCGGCACTGCACAATGCAGCGTAATATCATTTGCAGAAATAGCGGACGAGCTATTCGGGTCTGGACGGATGAACTGAATACCGATCAACGCCACAGCAAGGACCAGTAAACTCTTTTTTATCGGGGTCATACTATAAAATTAATTTATTTTATCTCAGTTGGGCCTGCATCTTTCTTATCCGGTCTTCCAGCTTCTCGGAGGAGAGATCTTCGCGCATGCTGTCCACTTTCAGCGGAAAGCAGAAAGGGGTCAGCCGCTGGGGAAAGCTGATCACAATGCGGCTTTTCTGGATCCGTTCCAGCATATTCCGGAGCCTTACCTCTTCCATCTGCTGGTCCATCACCTCATTATAGGCTTGCCGGATCAGCAGGTTATCCGGGTCATACTCGCTGAATACATTGAACAACAGCGATGCTGAGGACTGGAGGTGTCTGGTCTTGGTGTGTTCGCCGGGATAACCCTGGAAGATCAGCCCGCCGATGACCCCGATGTCGCGGAACTTCCGTCTGGCCATTTCGGCGCTGTTGACGCTGCGCTGGATATCGGCGGTGAGATCTTCGCACGTAAATAATTCATAGACGTTGGTGTCGTCTACCGGTATGGGCTGATCGCTGAGCAGTTCGAACCCGTAGTCGTTCATCGCAAAGGAGAAGCTGATAGGCGTGGTCTTGCTTATCCGGTAGGACAGCAGGGCAGCCATCGCCTCATGGACCAGACGTCCTTCGAACGGATAGACGAAAAGGTGGAAGCCATCCTTTGTCTCGATATGCTCGATCAGCAATTCATTCTCTCCGGGGACATGCGATAGTTTCGCCTGCAGGCTGAACAGGGGCTCCAGAACCCGCAGTTCTATGTCTGCCGGGGCCCTGGTCTTTGCAGGGACAGCCGCATTCCCGGTCTGTGGGCTTTTGCCGGTTTCCTCCCTTGCCCGCCCTGCGTCATTGCTGGTCTGACCGGCTACCAGCGCTGCGGCCTCATTCAGCTTCCGGCGCAACATCAGACCGAGGTTAGCCGACAGGGGCATGCGCCCGCCATTCCAGCTCGGAACGATCGATTTTTTGGCATTCGACTTGCGGACCAGCGCGGTCATATCCTTGATCATAACGAATTCGAGGTTCCTGCCGGCAAGGGTAAAGACATCCCCGGGCTGTAGCCGGGAGATAAAATATTCTTCTATCACGCCCACATAACCACCGCTGATGAATTTCACCTTCAGCATGGCGTCGCTTACGATCGTGCCGATGTGCATGCGATGCCGCATGGCGATACGCCGGTTGTTGATCTTATAAAGGCCACCCTCCATGATCTCCACTTTTCTGAATTCATCGTATTGGTACAATGCGGCCCCGCCCTGCGTAATGAAATGAAGGATCTCTCTCCATTCGTCCTCCGTAATCGACTGGTAGCACCAGGTCGCGCTGATCTCGGCAAAGAGCTGCTGAGGATACCATCCGTCCGAGATGGCCAGCGTGGAAAGATACTGGATCAGCACGTCGAAACAGCGCAGCATCGGCTCGCGGCTTTCGATAAAATTTATCTTCATGGCCGCTTTCAGGGCCGCGGCCTCCACCAGCTCCAGAGAATGGGTAGGAAGAAACCAGATCTTGCTGACCTGACCCGGCTGATGGCCGCTGCGGCCGGCCCGCTGAAGGAACCTGGCCACTCCCTTTGGGCTTCCTACCTGTATAACGGTATCCACCGGACGAAAATCTACGCCAAGGTCGAGGCTGGCGGTACAGACGACGGCCTTCAGCTTGCCGCTGTGCAGCGCATCTTCCACCCAGTTGCGCAGGTCCATGTCGATGGAGCCATGATGCAGGGCGATAGCCCCCGCGAGGTCGGGACAGGCCGTCAGCAAGGACTGATACCAGGTCTCGCTCATACCCCGCGTGTTGATGAAGATGAGGGTGGTCCTGCTTTGCTCGAGGATCGGGATCACCTTATCGATCAGCTTCAACCCCAGATGGCCGGACCATGGATATTTTTCGATCTCATCGGGCAGAATGGATTCCACCTCGATCCGTTTGCGGATGTCCGCACGGACGATGACGCCTCTGATCCGCAGGGAAGCGAGCAATACGTCTTTTGCCTGCTCCAGGTTGCCGATCGTAGCGCTGATGCCCCAGATCCGCAGCGGTGCGGATCCCTGCCCGGGGTCTGCGTCCGGATGCCCGGTCCTGGCCGCGGCCAGCGCTACGAGCCTCGACAGGGCCAGCTCCACCTGTACGCCGCGCTTACTACCCAGCAACTCATGCCATTCATCGGCGGCGACGATCTTCAGCGAGTGGAAAAGAAGCGGGTAATCTTTTTGTCCCAGCAGCAGGTGCAGGCTTTCCGGAGTAATGAGGAGCACTTCCGGCATCCGTCGTTTCTGCCGCTGTCTCTCGCTCGTTTCCGTATCCCCGTTACGGATGCTAACGCGCCAGCTCATATTCAATTCAAGGATCACCTCTTCCATCGCACGGGCGATATCCTTGGCGAGGGCTCTCAAAGGAGTGATCCATAACAGCTGCAAACCCTTTCCCGAAGCAGTCCGGTAATCATCCGGATGCTCGTTGATGAATTCGATAAGGGCTCCGAGGAAAATGGAAAAGGTCTTACCGCAGCCAGTAGGCGCATTGACCAGACCCGAATCACCTTTGAGCAGATGGTCCCAGCTCTGTTCCTGGAAGGCAAAAGGTTTCTTCCCGGCGGAAGCCAGCCATTCCCTGATCGTTTTATATCCTATCGTTCTTTTTAACATGTATTAAAAATTCACCCGCTTATCAGCTACGGGACCGGGTCTGTACATTTGATTTAATGCTGTTTTAATGCTGATATTTAAATGTTTTAATGCTCGTATTAAATTTAAACTTCTGCATCCGTTTTACTTCCAAATAAGCAGATCATTTATTAATTTAAATAAAAAATCCTATGCGATATTTAATACTTTCCCTGCTGGCCATCGTAGCCTTCAGCTCATGCGCCTCCTACGAATATCTTACCCTGAATTCCTCCGAAATGCCAAAGAACGACCGGAAGGAATTTACCTGGGAGAACGACACCCTGCGGCTGATCTATAACTTTCACGGCGAAGGAGGACCAATGAACCTCACTGTCTATAACAAAACGAATAAGCCGCTGTTCATCAACTGGAAAAAATCCGCCCTGATCCAGGACGGGCATGCTACCAGCCTGTTCAACGCCAAAGTCCAGATAACGGGCAGTATCAGCAGCACGACTCCCGTACGATCCAAATATCTGACGACAAGCTATTCCGACCTTGCGGCCTCCTTCAATCTGCCGCTTGGCATGGACCTCGTCCCTCCTTCCAGCGATATAAAAAAGGAGCTGGTGGCGATCCAGGAGACCGGTGCCCTGCCTTCCCTGCCCAGAGACAGCGCTCATGCGGAAAAAAAGACCGACTCCTATGGAGTGACGGCTAAATTTACCCGTTTCTCCTTTGATGAGACTCAGTCGCCTTTTCAATTCAAAAGCTATCTGACCTTTGTCCTGGGAAATAACGATGCAACTGAATTTGCCGTCCAGCATTCTTTTTACGCGCAACAAGTGCTGCTGTCCAGCGATGATCCGGAATATTTTTCTTTATACCGCCCCGAAGGCGATAACCTTTATATCAAACAGCGGGCCCAGTAGAGAAGCACAGCTGGGCTCGCCGTTGTCTATAAGGTCTTGAGATATTCGATGACGGCTTTCCTTTCCTTATCGGTCAGCTTATCCCCGAAAGTATGCCCATAGTTGCCATAGCCGGGCAGGGTCGTATTGTAGACCGTTGTTCCGGATGGCGCCTCTTCTTTGGAAAACTTCCAGCCTCCCTGGATATAGTCATACTGTGGGTTATTAAAATCCCTTGACCAGTACGCAGGCCTTGCCTTGCTGTTCAGCACGCCTTCGAGGGTGGGAACGGAACCATTGTGGAGATAAGGCGCCGTGATCCATATCCCGTCGAGGGGCGGAGCGATATACCCGGAAAAGGGCACCAGCCGGGCAGGATGGTCACCCTGCGCAAACCAGCTTCTGTTGAACCAGTCGATAAACTGGGTGCTCTGGTAATTGCTCCTGAATAATAAGGAATCGGTCCCGACAAGCGATTCGGGAATCAGGAGATTTGGATATTCTCCGCCTTCTCCATAGCTCCCATGGCATTTCGAACAATGCTCCACGAACACCACTCCACCTTCTCTGACCAACTGCTTGTTGACTGGCCGCGGATATTTCGGCGGTTCCAGCGTATAGATAAAGGCGAGCACATCATTGATATGGCTGTCCACCTCGCGTGCTTCGGAAGAATCATTTACCGTCAACAGATTGGATGCCATGAGGAACCTCCCGAAGTCTCCACGACCGAATCCGTTGTAGAACATGGCGTGCTTCTTTTTCAACAGCCACCATGGCGGGACGTCCGTGGGGATCACTTCGCCTGCAACGTCTATCACGGGAGAGTCGCTCCACCGTAAGGTTGCCGGGTCGCGGTGCGCCACCAGCAGATCGGCCAGCCGGTCCGCCGAATTCACTCCTCTTACCTGGGTATAGAGCTGACCGCCAATCACCTTCATCGCTTTGAGGAATGGAGCGGCCGCTTCATATTTTTTGGGGTCTCCTCTTTGCAGGATCTTTTCCGCCATATCGGCCGTGCGCGGATTCAACTTCTGCCGGTCGGTGAAGTCGATCATCGTGTTGCCGAGCCCTATATACAGCTTGCCATCAAAGACCTGGGCATGGCATTGCAAACAGTTCGGCGCAACGACCACCTCTCCGTTTGGCGCCTTCACCGCAGTATATTCATGGCTGATATCCGCATTCAGCCCCTCTCTTTTCAGATAATTGACGGAGCTTTTTCCAAATCCAAGGAGAAAATAATTGTAGGGGATGCCGCTCTTCAGATAATCTCCGGTCGTAAGGTATTTATATCCCTTCGCGCTGTCGCCGCTGCGCTGAGGACTGGATGGAATAACCACCGGCTTGTCCTCCGTGTATGGATAAAGGACCTTTGTCGCGGCGACACAAATCATACCCAGTAAGATAAGCACTGTCCGTTTCTTCATATTTCCCCTCAGGGCGGTCCTCTGCCCGGCCCCGCTGATTTAGATGCAAAAATACTCATAAATCGTCACTTACGATCCATTGCCCGTTCTCCTCTGTGCGCGATCCTTGCTGCCCATTCGCATCCGGCCAGCCCAATGCAATCCCCTCTCAACGAAAGCCTCACCGAAGGCTTTCTGCGATCTGCAATAATTTTTTCAGGTCTTCGAGGGTATCGATCTCTCCGGGGGATTTGTCCTTGCGCCAGCGGTTGATCCTTGGAAAGCGGAGCGCCACCCCCGATTTATGCCTCCCCGAAGCCGCAATCCCTTCAAAAGCGATCTCGAAGACCAACTCCGGCCTGACCGTCCGGACGGGACCGAATTTTTCAAGGGAATTTCTTTTGACGAAGGCGTCGACTTCCGCCAGCTCCTTATCGGTGAGCCCGGAATATGCCTTGGTAAACGTCACCAGCTTATCGCCGTCCCTGACGGCAAACGTATAATCCGTGTACAGATTGCTCCTCCGCCCATGTCCTTTTTGAGCATAGACCATCACCGCATCGATCACCAGGGGATCGATCTTCCATTTCCACCAGTCCCCGCGTTTGCGGCCCACCTGATAGACCGAATCTTTTTTCTTCAGCATGATGCCCTCGCTGCCCACTTCCCGGGAACGGATACGCATACCCGAAAGGTCCTCCCAGCGCTGGAATGAAATGACGGGTGACAGACGGAGCATGGGATGAGCTGCCGCTTGTACGACCTTTTCCAGCACACTTCTTCTTTCGCTCAGCGGCCTGGTACGCCAGTCCTCTCCTTCGTATTCCAGCAGATCGTAGGCGATGAATCCCACCGGCGCCTCCGTCAGCTGTTTTTTTGTGACGTTCTTCCTTCCGATCCTTGTCTGTAATGCGGCGAAGGGCAGGGGTCTGAAACCGGGCAGGCCTTCGCTGCCGGATGGATCACGGGGGGACTGACCGGCAGATGGACCGGGATCCGGAAGCCCGGGATCCGCTCGTTGTCCGTTGGCCAATCCGATGATCTCACCGTCGAGGACGGTTCCATCGGGCAGCAATTGAACGAATTCCTGGTACTCCGGAAATTTATCGGTCATCAGCTCCTCGCCGCGGCTCCAGACGAACAACAGTCCTCCGCGTCTGACCAACTGCCCGCGGATGCCATCCCATTTCCATTCAGCCTGCCAAAGCCCCGGTTCTCCGAGGGAGGGCAGGCCTTCTTCCAACGCATAAGCAAGATAAAAAGGGTAGGGCCTTGAAATATCCAGTCCGACGGATTCTTCGCTGAGCAAAGCTTCGAACGAGGTATGAGACGGATCCCAGTTGCCGGTGATGCGATGCGCGATCACCGAAGAAGTTACTTTCACGGTCTTTGCCAGCGCGTTCACGATCATTTTCTGTGAGACGCCGATCCGGAATCCTCCCGTGATCAGCTTATTGAAGACAAACCGCTCTTCCCTGCTCATTATTTCCCAGCAGGCGAGTATGAATTTTTTCTTTACCGCTTCTTCTTCCTTGCTGAGCTCCGTAAGTTTTTCCAGGTACCAGCTGAGGTCGGCCCCCCGCACTGGGTCCGGCACTCCCCGCGTGACATCCGTCGTGCCGGGGTTGTTGGCTGTCTCTGCTTGTATGGCACCGGCCCTTGTGCCGGTGGGTTCCGGCAGCAACAGGGCGATCGTTTCCGCGAGGTCGCCCACCGTATGGTAGCTCTCTTCGAACAGCCATTGCGGCAACCCGGTAAGCTCCCTGCACCAGGTCTGCAATTGCGTGGAATTCACGGTGCGTTTGGGCTTTCTTCCGCTGAACAAGGCAATGACCCATACCTTGTCGGCGTCTCCCGCGCCAGCGAAAAAACCGGTGAGGGCTTCCAGCTTATCATTGGTCTTTGTGCTGGTGCCCAGCAGGATGACCAGATCGGCAAACAATGCCAATCCCCCTCGTTCTGTACCTGACTTATTCATTTTCCAGGCCCTCCTCTCCTTCATTTGTCTTGCTATCGGCCGATACGGCCTGGGCGGATTCTTCGTCTTCTCCGTATTCCGTCTTTATCTCTTCGGCCTCCAGGCCTTCTTCATTGAGATAGCGGCTGAGGGCAGCCTGAAAGCCATGTGTCACGAATATTTTCCCGGCGCCCGTCGCCTTTATGGCCTGCAACAACCCCTTCCAGTCGGCATGGTCGCTCAGCGCAAAACCGGCGTCCGCATTCCTTCTGCGCACATTCCCCCTCACCTGCATCCAGCCGCTGCATACGCCCACCTCATAAGGTGTGAAGCGCCTTATCCATGAACTATCATCCGCCCCCGAAGGGGCGATGACCACCTTTCCCCTGAACAGCTCTTTCGGTGTTTCGGGCTGCACCCACTGTACCTCCGGCAGATCTACGCCGGCCTTTACGAGGGCCTGGTGAACATTCCACACGGCGCCGTGTACAAAAATTGTATCGGATACTTCCCGGAGACAGGATAATAGCCGTTGCGCCTTGCCAAGGCTGTAGGCGATGAGGACCGATGTCTTTCCCTCCTCCTGGTTCCGGGTTACCCAGTTCTGTATATTGGTAAAGATCTCTGCCTGCGGCTTCCAGTTATATATGGGCAGGCCAAAAGTCGATTCGGTAATAAAAACCTGGCATTTTATGGGCTCGAATGCTCCACTGAGACCGTCATTTTCCGTTTTGTAATCTCCACTCACCACCCAGACCTCCCCCTTGTATTCCACCCTTATCTGTGAGGAGCCGATGATATGCCCCGCTGGGTGCAGGCTGAGCCTTACCCCATTCATAGTTACGGGTTCACCCCATTCCACGGACTGATAGTGGTGTGGACCGAGACGGAGCTCCAGCAGCGGTTGGGTAAGCCGGTGACAGAGATAGTATTTGCTCCCTGCCCTTGCATGATCGCTGTGCGCATGGGTGATCACAGCCTTGTCGACAGGCCGCCAGGGGTCGATATAAAAATCTCCCTGTGAGCAGTATAACCCGTTGTCGGTAAAATCTATTAAAGGCATGTCAGCATGGATGCAAGCATCGGGCCAGGGAAGACGACCGTGTTCGCCTGCGGCGGCCTGTTTGAGGTCCGATCAGTTATCAGTTCACCGCGGTGATATTCCCGTCCGTCTTCCTGATGAAGTTTAATTTCTTGTTCTCAAAATAATCCAGCACCATGGTTTGCTTATTGAGGACCGGCTCGATATCGAAGTCAGAAAATACTTTGTATTTTTTTTCACCGATGCTGCCGCTCAGGTTCTTGCCATACTGCAACAGGAGTTTTGAGAAATGGTAGACGGTCTCATAGCCGCGGAAGACCATGTCGCTTGGTCTGGAATAGAACTTCGTTTTATAAGCCAGTTGGATATTCTTTGACAGATTATCATTCGGATTGATATAGAAAGGGGTCGTGTAGATGACTTCTTCGCCAGCGTACTCGGGCCGGTTGAGGTCGGTGATATTATCCCAGGTCGGCATGCCGACCAGAATGGTATGATAACTCTTGCTCAGGGAAGCCAGCCCCTGACAAAGGTTCCTGCCAAAGTTCTCATCGAGGCTGCCGGCAATACAGATCGTCTGGATGTTGCTGTCCAGCGACCCGGCCAGGATGCCCGCATCGAAATTATCCTCGAGGCTGACAAATTTTATTTTGAGCGGGACGGAGGCGGTGTTCTTCCCGATCTCCGTAAAATAATTTTTAAGCCGTTCTTCCTGTGCCCCTTTTTTCTGGAACATCAGGATTGGCTTTAGCGCATAATTGCGTTGCAAAAATTTATAGATCCCTTCGCAATGCGTTCGCAGCGTGGAATTCAGGATCACGAAACTGGGATTATTGACGATCCCGCCGTCATTCGGAAAATTCACATTGATAAAAGGGATATTCATGTGCGCCGCCGCGGAAGCCAGCTGCTGCAGCTCACCCTGGCTTACATGTCCGATGATGAGCTGTGTCTTCTGGAATCCGGGGCTTTGTATGATCTGGGCCAGGCTCTGTGAGGCCGAGCGGGTATCGTAGACTTCCACTTCCAACTGAGCCTGTTCTTTTTGAAGCGAGTCCAGCGCAAGCTGAGCGCCTTCGTAGAATTCGAGACCGGGATTTAAAAATTTCGGGAAATTCCTATCGTAGCGGTAATTATTACCGGCGTCGAAGGCGGAGTCGAGGTAAAGAGGAACGAAGATCGCCAGGTGGCGGCGCGTGTCCAATGAATCCCTGTGTAGGGCAGCGGAATCCCTGTGTCTGGCGGCAGAATCTATCTGCGCCTGTCCGGGGTTAGCTTGCGTCACCCATAAGAGAACGAGCAAAAAATATCGGAGATTGGCTTTCATATTATTTTATTCCCATTCGATCGTCGCGGGGGGTTTGCTGCTGATATCATATACTACCCGGTTGATCCCCTTCACGTTATTGATGATCTCGTTGGAGATATCGGCCAAAAAGGAATATGGCAGATGCGCCCAGTCTGCCGTCATGCCATCGACCGAGGTCACCGCCCTCAGGGCGATCGTAAACTCATAGGTCCTTTCATCACCCATGACGCCCACGCTCTTCACTGGCAGGAGTATGGCCCCTGCCTGCCACACTGCATGGTAAAGATGATGATCTTTCAATGCTTTAACATACAGATGATCTGCCTCCTGCAATAATCGCACCTTGTCTTCGGTGACCTCTCCCAATATCCGGATAGCCAGACCGGGACCGGGAAAAGGATGGCGTTGCACCAGCTCATCGGGTATTCCCAGCTCCAGCCCCACCTTACGGACCTCATCTTTAAAGAGAAAGCGCAGCGGTTCTACCAGCTCCAGGTGCATTTTTTCAGGCAGCCCACCAACATTATGGTGCGATTTGATGGTCACGGATGGGCCGTGGACAGAAACGCTCTCTATGACATCCGGGTAGATTGTGCCCTGACCCAGTAATTCTACCCCATCGACCAGACCAGCTTCTTCCTGGAAGACATCTATAAAAAGCTTTCCGATCGTCTTCCGCTTTGTCTCCGGATCGGTCTTGCCTGCCAGCTCCCTGTAGAACATTTCTCTGGCGTCGATACCTTTTACATTCAGGCCAATTTTTTTATAGGTCTCGAGGACCTGCCCGAATTCGTTTTTTCGCAACACTCCATTGTCCACGAAAATCCCCACGAGGCGATCGCCGATCGCCCTGTGGATCAGGGTGGCGGCCACCGTAGAATCTACGCCGCCGCTGAGCGCCATGATCACTTTCCGGCCACCGATCTGCTTATTCAGCCGGGCGATGGTGTCGTTCACGAAATGCGCGGGGGTCCAGTCCTGCGAACAGCCGCAGACCCCGACAAGGAAATTCGTCAATATTTTTTTGCCTTCGATCGAATGATATACTTCCGGATGAAATTGCAGGCAGTACAGGGGGTGAGCGGAATCCTGACCCCCTTCATGTGTTCTGAAGGCGGCATAGGGAATGCTTTCGGTATTTGCCAGCACGTCGAACTGCCCGGGAAGATCCAGTATGGTGTCCGCATGGCTCATCCATACCTGTGACAGTTCGATCACCCCTTTGAGGAGGATATCCTCCTTTTGTTTATGCATAAGAGCACGTCCATATTCGCGTTTGCTGCTGTTGGCCACCCGGCCGCCGAATTGTTTGGCCGCCAGCTGAGCGCCATAGCAGATCCCCAGGACCGGCAGCTGTTTGTGCAGGGCGGGTATATTCACCAGCGGCGCATTTACGTCATTTACGGAAAAAGGAGAGCCGGAAAGAATAATGCCTTTCAGAGAAGGATCCGCCGGGACCGGCTTATGATAAGGAATGATTTCACAGTAGACATTTGCTTCACGTACAGCTCTGGCAATCAATTGAGTATACTGCGAGCCGAAGTCGAGAATGAGAATCTTTTCCGTCATGGTATTGCGAAGTTAAGGAATTGGTAACCTCCCTGCAAAAACTGCGTCCAACGGAAGGCTAAAAATTCTCTTTCAGGGGCGGGCATCCGGCGTCGGGAAAGATCACTTTTAAAATACCGGAGAAAAGAGTAATTTTTGCCCCTCTAATCACTCAACTTAAACACATAACATGAGAAAATATCTTTTTATGGCATTGGGCTTGACCGTAATATTGGGTTCATGCCGGAATTTCGGAGGAAAAAGAGTAAGAGGCAATGGGAATATGAAGACCGAAGAACACTCGGTGAGTAATTTTAAGAATGTCGAGGTGAGCGGGGCGATGAATGTTTATGTTTCTCAGGGCGCAGAGGGTCAGCATTCCGTTAAGATCGAAGGCGATGAGAATCTTTTACAATTCATAGAAATGACCCAGGACGGGGACAAGATCATTGTCCGGACCCGGCACGGGTTCAACCTCGAGCCCACGAAGGAGATCAGAGTCTATGTGAGCACGGCGGTTTATAATTCGATCGATGTTTCCGGTGCTTGTAATATTATCGGGGAAGAAAAGATTAACAACCCCGAAGACCTTAAGCTCCGGGTGAGCGGGGCAGGGGATATCAAGATGGAAGTCGATGCCCCCAGCGTGAAGGCGGGAGTCTCCGGCGGCGGCTCCATCAATTTAAGAGGCCAGACCAAGGACGTGGAGCTTGACCTTACCGGTGCAGGCGATGCTCATTGCTATGAACTACTGTCGGAGAATACGCGGGTGGATATTTCCGGAGCTGGATCGGCGGAGGTCTATGCCAGCGTAAAACTGGATGCGACCGTCAGCGGCGCCGGTGAAGTGAGCTATAAAGGCAATGCGGGGAGTGTCAGCCAGCATGTCAGCGGCGCAGGCAGCGTAAATAAAGTGAATTAAGCCTCCGAACCGGCAACCGGCTACTGACGGTCTATTTTAAAGCATCCTTAACTTTATTTTTGCGATCATTGCTCCATGTGGAGAGCAATCTTTTTTATATTGATGATTTCCGGTGCCGCGTGCCCCGAAGCAGGATTCGCGCAAACGAAAATTTCTGGTGATTCATCCACATCGGTTGACGCTGCGGAGGGATTTGTCAACCAGATCTTCCGTACCGTTGTCGACAGCAGTTTTACAAAATATTATCTGTCCGCCGAGGCCAGTCCCTGCAGGTTTGTAAAATTCGAATACGATGAATGGGTAAAGTATGCCTTGCAGGAAACGGTGAGCATGGATATTCTGAATGCACTCGCTGAAAAATCCTATAACCATAGAAAGACTTCCTCCTGGCGGCAGGAGCAGCTGACCGGGGCCATCTGCATTTCCGGAAACCAGATCGATTCCATCCTTGACCCCGGCTTTGACCTGCGGCAAAACAAGCCATCCATGGGAAAGACCGCGGGGAAGATCGCTGATAATAAACCACGGCTTAAAAAAATCATACATCAGCGGTTTGAGAAATGGTCGCGATTGCTACCCGAGCAGCGGACCGTCTTCTTTTTTTCAAAACCTTTGTTTACGGATGACGGGCAGTATGCTATTCTTGATCTGGATTACCGGTGTGATACGCAGCAATGCGGAGTGAGCGCCACCTGTCTGTTCAGACGCGCGGCGACGGGCTGGAAACTTATCGGGCGGAAGGTCCGTTGATCTGTTTTATCAGCGGGATTATTTCAACAAAGCAGGGATATCGTCGATCTTCGAGAAATCCTGTTTTTGGCGTGAGGTTCACGATGGCAAGGTCGGCTATGTCCAGCCGGGATAAAATGCCTTTGACGATCTCCGGCTCGTTCCAATCCTGGGGGATATGTATTTCATAATCTTTTATACGGTTCGCCTTCAGCAGATCGGAGCAGCTTTTTTCCGCCAATAGCAGATTCAGGGCCTTGCCTATTACAGCGGTGGATGATGATTTTTCATTAGGGCCGGCCATCGGCCCAAAAACAAGGATGTCGAGGCGGCTGTCTTCTACGAATGTTTTTAATGCCATAAGATTGATGTTTGGAAACTTATCCGTTGCCGGAACAAGTTATATTTTAGTTTATTCCTGGTCAACAAAAACAATAAAATAAGGAGCGTCTTGACTCAAAACAGCCACATTTGGCTGAGTATAGGAAATTAAACTCAGCCAAATCTATGCTTTTAGAGGGTACATTTGGCTGAGTATAGGAAATCAAACTCAGCCAAATCTATGCTTTTCTATATCTTTGGGAAACAATTGGAAAGGCATGGAAGCCGTTATCGGACGTAAAGAGGAAAAGCAAATATTACTGGAAGCCGTGCATTCCGGACATCCCGAGCTGGTGGCTGTTTATGGAAGGCGAAGAGTAGGGAAGACCTATCTGATAAGGCAGACCTGTGCGAATTGGTTATTCTTTGAATTTTCGGGTGTCAGTAGCGGTACAAAGGATGAACAGTTGCTGCACTTTACGATCGGATTGCAACAAGCCATGAAAAGCACTTTACCATTAGCTGTCCCGGCTAGTTGGTCACAGGCTCTCGGTCTTTTGACAAGCTATGCGGATGCACAACCCAAAGGGAAAAAGCTAGTAATCTTTTTTGATGAATTCCCCTGGATCTGTACTCAAAAGTCCGGGTTTTTGTCGGCTTTTGAATTTTTTTGGAATGGCTGGGCTTCGAAGCATGGTCATATAAAGGTGATCATATGTGGCTCTGCCGCAGCCTGGATGATACAGCATGTAGTAAATAACAAAGGCGGCTTGCACAACCGTATCACCAGGCGGATAAGACTATTACCTTTTAATCTCCATGAAACGGAAGCCTATTTGCAGCAAAAGACTCTGCGGTTCGACCGGTTCCAATTATTGCAGCTTTATATGGTCATGGGCGGTATTCCTCATTATCTCAAAGAGATACGGAAGGCTGAAAGCGCGGCGCAGGCTATCGACCGCATATGTTTTAGCAAGGACGGCCTATTGAAGGATGAATTTAATAATCTTTTCCAATCGCTTTTCGGCGATGATTCCCGGCATATGGCCGTCATTAAGATCTTATCGGCAAATGGGATAGGGCTTACAAGAAAAGAAATAATGAAGAAGACCGGCCTGTCCTCAGGCGGGACTATTACCGAACTACTGGATGAATTGAGCCAATCAGGTTTTATTACCCAGTGGCATCCGTATAACCGGGTAACCAAGGAAAGCATCTATAAATTATCGGATGAATATTCTTATTTCTACCTGAAATTCATTGCCGGCAATCGTTGGCAGGGTAAAGGTAGCTGGAAGAAGTTCTCGGAGAGCCCTTCCTGGAGAAGCTGGAGTGGTGTCGCATTTGAGCGTGCCTGCCTGAAGCATATCGAACAATTGAGCAAAGAGCTTCGGATAGACGGGTACAATGAGGTATCGGCCTGGCGCTATCACCCTCCAAAGGGAACTGGTACGCAAATAGATCTGGTCATTGACCGGAAGGACTTTGTCATAAACCTCTGCGAAATGAAATTTTCAGAGAAGCTGTTTTTGATTGACAAAGCTTATGCAGCAAACCTGCGTAACAAGCAATTGGTTTTCAAAGAGCAAACAGCTACAAAAAAACAGTTGCACTTAATACTGGTCACCAGCTTTGGCCTGACACCGAATGAATATGCAAAAGAATTGGTTGAGAAATCTATATTGATGGATGCCTTGTTTGAGCCGTAGCTTACAAATTCACATACCTCACCCTTATCCGGATATCCCGGTTGCGGCCCTTGTCGTCGGTGCAGGAGATCTTCACCGGCCCTTCCTCGGGGATGAAGAACTGTTTGCTGCCGGCTTCGGCACTGCGGTAGAATTTATTATTGATATACCAGTAGACCTTGCCCACATCGTTGCCCACCCGGCAACGCAGCTGGAGAGGTTCGGGATCTTTTTTACTGATAAGGTATTCGCTGCCATTGGAAGGAGAGACCACCACCGGCGCGCCCTCGCGGAAGATCTTCTCGCAGCCGGGGTTATGCGGAGGGATCGGCTGATAGGCGATCCTGTTCTCTTCAAAGTATTCTTTCATCTCCGGCGGGATCACCTTATAGAGTTTTTTCTTATACCCGTTCTCCGGCTGACAGCTCCGGCAATAGGATATTTTTTCATCGGCCGAGACCAGCACTTCCTGCATGTTGTCGCATTTTGCGGAAGGAGAGATCAGGGGAATAAAATAATCGTTGACCAGGTTCGTACAATGGTCGGCCGGCGGCAGCCCTGTCTCCGAACATACGATACGCTGGTCGCAATCCTTTGGCTGTTCAAACCAGCCCTGGTCATCATCGTAGTCGATCGTATTGAAAATGGTGAACAGCAGGGGAGTGGCGGAATTGGCGCCGCTTAGCTCCGGGACGCCCTCAGCGGAAAAATTGCCTATCCAGATGCCGACGGTATATTTCTTGTTATAGCCAATGCTCCATCCATCGCGCCGTCCATAGGAGGTACCGGTCTTCCAGGCGATCTTCGGCAGATGCTGCGTGCTTTCCCAGTTCAAAGGGAAATCGGGACGGTTGATCTTCGACAAGGTCTCGTTGATCATGAAAGTAGCGGCTGGGCTCAGGATTCTCTTTTCATTGTTCTTTGCCGCCTGATCCGCAACACCGAAAGGGACTTCAGGTCCGTGCCCGGCGGCTGCGGCTCCTGCCCCGTCTCCCGGCGCTTCCTCATCCAGCGTATACACGGGTCTGATATATCTTCCTTCATGGGCAAAAACGGAGTACAGCCCCGTCATCTCTTCCAGGGTAGCGCCGCAGCCGCCAAGGATCATCGAAAGACCCAGCTTCCGCTGGTCTTTTTTCACCTGCTGGAAATCGCAGAGGGCGAGGTTCTGTACAAGCTTGTCTTTCCCCAGCGCCTTGAGGCTTTTGACGGCGGGGATATTCAGGGAATGTTCCAGCGCATATTCCATGGTAACATAGCCGGAAAATTTGCGGTCATAGTTCTCCGGCGCATAGCCCTGATAGTTCACCGCCACATCGGTGATCATCATTTTTGGGGTCAGCAGTCCCGCATCGATGCAGAGCCCATATAATAACGGCTTCAGGGTGCTGCCGGGCTGACGGATCGCCGCCGCGCCATTTACCTGCCCGCCATCCGTCGTATCCCGGAAGTCGGCGGAGCCGGTGTAGCAGATCACGCGGTGGGTGGTATTGTCGAGCACGATCACCGCGGCATTGTGAATATTCTTCAGGTTCAGGGTCCTGGAATAATCCTTTACCAGCTTCTCGATCTTTCGCTGGGTGTTCAGCTCGATGGCTGTCCGGATGATGTCCCCACCCTTTTTTTTCAGCCGCCAGGCGAGATGTGGAATAAAATTGGGTACCGCTCCCCGGCTGGCTACCAGCGGTTCGGCCAGCGCATCCTGGATCTCTTTTTCCGAAAAGATCTTTTCGGCGGCAAATCTTCTCAGCCATTTGTTCCGCTCTTCCACGATGCGGTCATTGTTCTTCCCCATCACGAGAGAGGAAGGCCGGTTTGGAATAATGGACAGCGCCGTGATCTCGGCGAGGGAAAGGTGATCGGGGTTCTTTTTAAAATAAAGGATGGAGGCCGACTTTACCCCTTCTATATTGCCTCCATACGGGACTTTGTTGAGGTACATCAACAGGATCTCATCCTTGTTGTATTTCCATTCCAGCTGCAGGGCCCGGAACCCTTCCAGCATCTTGTTCCAGTACGTCCGTTTCTTTGGCTCCAGCTCGCGGGCCACCTGCATGGTGATGGTGGAAGCGCCCGAGGTTCGTCGCATACGGAAAATATTTTTGAAGAAGGCCCGCGTGACCGCAATGAGATTGATGCCCGGATGCGTGTAGAAATATTTGTCTTCCTTCTCCACGATCGTCCTGCGCAGCAGTGGCGAGATCTCGTTCAGCTCGGTCTTCATCCGCCATTGCTGGTCGCTGGTGAGAAATGCATGGATCACCTCACCCCTGCTGTCCGTGACAATGGTGGAATATTCGATCCGGTCGGGGAGGGGAAAGATCCAGTTCAGCAACAGGAACAATACAAAAAAGGACGCCACCGTGATCAGCGTCCTTTTTAAGAAACGCTTTCCGGACCACCGCCGATCCTTGCGCCGGGGCCAACGCCAAAATTCAGGGGACCATCGCTGGAACCATACTTTTATGTTGTTCACCTTTTTATTGTTGACCTTTTGCTCACGAGCGCATGTGCTGACAAGCATTCAATGACATTAACAAATTCTTATGTTGGCAACTCTTGCAAATACCGCTGTCCCTGATGTACATTTATTCCGGGTTTTTTCCCCGACTATATGCACTCCTCCAATCACCCTCCCTAGCTTCTCTCTACTAAATTCTGCTTTTCTTACTTGCCTGCAAGAGAACGGACTGGTTTTTTTACTGTCTTTTTGTATATTAACAGCGTTTTAGAAAAAACCCCCCAAATCTTTCAATCTGACCTCTCTATGCGTATACGAACCGGCTTATCGGGCGCCGCTGCGGTGGCTGCCCTGGCTATTGCCTTCACTTTTTTCACCCTGTCTGCCTGCAACAGGAGCACCGTCAGCTTAGCCTATACCAATGCACGCGACGAGGTGCCCGCGCTGGGCAATCTCGTCTTTCGTTTCGATCAGGCCCTGGTCAAGGACTCCCTGCTCGACCAATGGGATTCTACTCCATATGTGTCTTTCGAACCGAAGATCCCTGGACGCTTCCGCTGGGAGCATCCGGACGAACTGGTCTTTTCGCCATCCTCACCCCTGGCGCCCGCTACGACATTCAAGGCAACACTGAAGAACGATATCCTCCAGTATAGTTCCTTTGGAAAGATCAAAAAGGCCGACGAGCTCGTTTTCCATACACCCGACCTTAAGCTGAATAATACCAATATTACCTGGGTACTCCAGGATGAGAACAGTTCCGTAGCCCTGCCACAGGTCGATCTGTATTTCAACTACCCCGTCAACCCAACCACGCTCAAGGACAAATTGCAGATAGAAATAGGCGGTCAACCCGCGACCTATACTTTGCAGACCCTGTCGGCAGACGATAAGATTTCCCTGCGTCTGCTCAATCTGAAAATGGAGGATAAAACGTACAGCGCAAAGATCAGTATCGACAAGGGCCTTGTGCCGGAAGGCGGCGTGAATGGCAGTAAGGAGAAAATAGCGGCAGACGCCTCGGTCCCTTCCCCCTTTGTACTACAGATCAACGAAGTAACCACCGAGCACGATGGGGAGACCGGGACTATAAAAGTTACCACCAGCCAGCAGGTGAACCCTGCCGGGCTTGCCGCAAGCGTCAAGCTCGACCCTGCCGTGAAATTCAGCGTGGAGCCTTCCGATGACGGCTTTACCATCCGGAGCGACAATTTTGATCAGGCCAAAAGCTATGAACTGACCCTTGCCAAAGGTCTCCGCGGCCGTATAGGCGGAGTGCTGCACGAGCAATATAATACAAATATCACGTTCGGGGAGCTGGCGCCATCGGTTGGCTTTGTCAATGACAAAGGCGTATACCTTTCAGGAAAGGGAGCGCAGAACGTCGAGGTGAAGATCATCAACGTGCCAAAGGTTAAGGTGATCGTCTCCAAGATCTATGAGAATAATCTGCTGGCGGCCCAGCGTTATGGCTATGAACCCAAGGATAACCAGACCAGCACCAATTCTTCCGAAGGCGGCGATGGGGAAGAAGAAGGGGATGGCGGCCGGTATTACGAAGGCAGCGGTGGCGACGCCACGCTGGGCGATGTGATCTGGCAACAGGAGATAGATACCCGTTCTCTTCCTAAATCCGGGAGCAACCGTGTTTTCAATTTCAATATTGCCGATAAGATACCCGATTTCAAAGGCATCTACCATGTGACGATCCGTTCTACTAAGAATTACTGGGTGAAAGACAGTCGCTTCGTGTCTTTGTCCGACATCGGGCTGATCGCAAAGGAAGGAAAGGAGAAAGTGCTGGTATTTGCCAATTCCCTGAAGACGGCCACTGCTCTGGCAGGCGTGAACATCATCGCCTATGGCGCCAACAACCAGGTGCTGGGAATGGGCGCCACCGGCGCGGATGGGGTTGCGGAGATCGCTTATTCGAGGAAAGACCTGGCCGGTTTCCGTCCGGCTATGATCATTGCAAAGACCGCGGAAGACTTTACCTGGCTGCCTTTTGGCACGACAAAAGTGAACATGTCGCGTTTTGAGACAGGTGGCCGGCGAAGCAACAGCTCAGGGCTGGACGCCTTTATCTATCCGGAAAGAGACATCTACCGTCCCGGAGAGAAGCTGAACTTTTCCGTTATCATCCGCGACCGGCAATGGAAATCCCCCGGCGAGCTTCCCGTAAAGCTGAAGTTCCTCCTGCCTAACGGCAAGGAGCTGAAGAGCTTCCGCAAGACGCTCAACGAACAGGGATCGCTGGATGGCAGCGTAGACCTTGCCGTTTCGGCCATTACCGGCAGCTATTCGCTGGAAGTCTATACTTCAAATGATGTCTTGCTGTCAACCCAGCCGTTCCGTATCGAAGAATTCGTGCCTGACCGCATCAAGGTCACGGCAAAGCTGGACAAACCCTGGCTGGAAGCAGGAGATGCTTCCCATCTGAGCATCCATGCCGTGAATTTCTTCGGACCGCCCGCTGCCAACCGTAATTACGAATGCGAGATCCAGGTGAAACAACGTTCGTTCCGTCCAAAGAAATATGATAAATTCGATTTTGGCCTCAATGGCCCTGCCAGCCAGAATGCGTCCTTCGATAAAACGGTCCGCGAAGGCAAGACGGATGAGCAGGGTAATGCCACGGAGAAATATACCGTTCCGGATATATTCAAGAACATCGGTCTCCTCCAGGCCACGTTCTATGCCACCGTCTTCGACGAGACCGGCAGGCCCGTCAGCCGTAGCACTTCGGTGGATATCTTCACACAATCCGTTTTCTTCGGGGTATCCGATGATGGATACTATTATTACCCGTTGAACCAGGCCGTGCAGTTCCCCCTTATCGCGCTGGACAGAAAAGAGAACGTGCTGAATGGCTCCCCTGCCCATGTGGAGGTCATCAAACATGAATACCGCACGGTGCTGACCAAGAGCGGCAGCTATTTCCGTTATGAGTCGCAGAAGGAAGACAAACTGATCAGCTCTGCCATCGTCACCGTCAGAGGGGAGAGCACGAATTATTCTTTTGTCCCCCGGTCGCCCGGCGACTATGAGCTGCGCATTTCCATCCCCGGCTCCAACAGCTATGTAAGCAGGAGCTTCTACAGTTACGGATCATGGGGCGGGGACAACGCATCCTTTGCGGTCAACAATGAAGGACATATCGATATAGAACTGGACCGGCCCTCATATTACACCGGGGAAACGGTCAAGGCATTCTTCAAGACCCCATTCAGCGGGCGCATGCTGGTGACCCTCGAGACGGATAAGGTGGTCTCCTATCAATATGTGAATGTAGACAAACGCACCGTCTCCCTCGATCTGCCGCTCAGTCCTGGGACGATCCCTAATGTATATATTACCGCCACCCTGATCAAGCCCCATGAACTTTCCGATATTCCGCTCACGGTCGCTCATGGCTTCCAGTCCGTGAAAGTCGAGGAAAAAGACCGCCGGATAGACGTCGATATCATGGCTCCCAAATCGGTGCGTTCTCATACCCATCAGAAAATACGGGTAAAGGCGGCGCCAAACAGCATGGTCACGCTCGCAGCCGTAGACAATGGGATCCTGCAGATCTCCGATTTTGAAACCCCCGATCCTTACGCCCATTTTTATGCGAAGCGGGCCCTGGAAGTAAACGGTTACGATCTTTATCCTCTCCTCTTCCCCGAGGTCAAGCCCAGCCTGAGCAGCACCGGGGGCGACGCGGAGAGCGACATGAAAAAAAGGGTGAACCCCATGCCGGCCAAACGGATCAAGCTTGTCTCCTACTGGAGCGGTATTGCGCAGGCCGGTGGCAATGGCGAGGCGGAATTTGAATTCGATATTCCACAATTTTCGGGCGAGCTCAGGCTGATGGCCGTGGCTTATAAGAATGAAAGCTTTGGCTCTAAAGAGGCGGCGATGACCGTGGCCGATCCCATCGTGCTGAGCACGGCCCTGCCCAGATTTCTGAGCCCTGGAGATACGGTGACCGTACCCGTTACCATCACCAATACGACGGCTGGAACGGCTACCGCAAATGCACGGCTGAAGATCAGCGGGGCGCTCCGGGTTGTGGGCAGCGACCAGCAGTCCGTCAGCATTGCCCCGAACAGCGAGGGACGGGCTATCTTCCAGGTCGTCGCGCCACCGATGATCGGAGTTGGGAAAGTGTCCGTGGAAGTCAGCAGCCTTGGAGAGAATTTCAGCGACGAGACCGAGATCAGCGTTCGGCCGGCTTCTTCCCTGCAAAAGGTTACAGGCTATGGCGCGGTCGATGGAGGAGCAGCTCAGCAGCTTACGCTGACTACGGGCGATTTTATTCCTTCCAGCGTGGATTACCAGCTTGTCGTTAGCAGGTCCCCGGCGATAGAAATGACCAAATATCTTAGCTGGCTCGTGGAATACCCCTACGGTTGCACCGAACAGACCGTATCCTCTGCTTTCCCACAATTATATTATGGCGATCTGGCCGACCTGGTGCACCAGAACCGGTCTGCCGAAAAAACAAACGCCAATGCGAATATCCTCGAAGCCATCCGCAAGATAAAAATGCGGCAGTTGTACAGCGGCGCGGTCACCCTCTGGGATAACGAAGGCACCGAGAACTGGTGGGCTACGATCTATTCCGCTCATTTCCTGCTGGAAGCCCGTAAGGCGGGGTTTGACGTGGATAAAGGACTTCTGGAGACGATGCTGGGGTATATCAACAACCGGCTGAAGAACAGGGAGACGATAACGTATTACTATAACCGCGATCAGAATAAGAAGATAGCGCCCAAAGAAGTAGTGTATGGATGTTATGTGCTGGCCCTTGCGGGCAGGCCGAATGTCAGTGTGATGAACTATTACAAATCCAATCCTGCCCTGCTCAGCCTGGATTGCAAGTACCTGCTGTCGGCCGCTTATGCGCTGGCCGGCGACAAGAAGAGCTTCCGCGAGTTCCTTCCGACCCAGTTTGCAGGAGAAGAATCGGTGGCGCAGACCGGCGGGAGCTTCTATTCGGATATCCGGGACGAATCCCTGGCCCTGAACGTTTTGGTAGACGTGGACCCTGGCAACACACAGGTCCAGGTCATGGCCAAACATGTTTCCGACAAGCTCAAACAACGTACCTGGTACAGCACACAGGAACTGGCCTTCAGTTTCCTTGCCCTTGGCAAGATCTCCCGCGAGGCTGCCAAGTCCACCATTACGGCCGATATAAAGGTCGGTGGCAACACGGTGGGGAGGATGGAAGGCAGCCCGCTCCGGCTGACGGCAAAAGAATTGAAAGGGACGAATGTGAGCATCGTTACAAAAGGCAGCGGAAAGCTGTATTATTTCTGGCAGGCCGAAGGCATCAGCGCGAGCGGTGCATATAAAGAAGAAGACAGCTATCTGAAGATCCGCAAGCGGTTCTTCGACCGGTTTGGCAGACCGATCTCAGGAAATACCTTCAGGCAGAACGACCTCGTGATCGTACAACTGACCCTCGACAAGAGCTACAGCACGGATATCGATAATGTCGTGATCACCGATCTGTTGCCGGCGGGTTTTGAGATCGAGAATCCGAGGACAAAGGATATTCCGGGGATGGATTGGATCAAGGATGGACAGACGCCTACTTCGCTTGATGTGCGGGACGACCGGATCAACCTGTTCGTGGACCTGCACAGCAATAAGCAGGCGTATTATTATGCGGTAAGGGCCGTTAGTCCGGGTCTCTATCATATGGGACCGGTCAGCGCGGACGCCATGTACAATGGCGAATATCATTCATATAACGGAGCAGGGACGGTGAAGGTGGTGGAGTGATCGCGCCTACCGGCTCAGCTCCCCGATCCGGGCGAAGATCGTCCTGAAGCAATTCCAGGAAGTATTTTCCCCGTTGTCACCCGCTGACCGTCCGGGTGGCGCCTTCAGGTTACCGTAATAACCTCTCAGGAAGGTATCCGTATGCGACCAGGTGGTTTCGACGATGCCCAGGAACCTTGCTCTCATTTCAGGGGTGGATTCCTGTCTGAACCGGACCATATCGTTTACCTGGATGACACCGGTGGCCGGTCTTCTCCAGGGGCAGGTGACCACCCGGAGGCCCTTCATGGCAAACCCGACAGCGGTCTTATCGGCGCGTTCGTAATGCCAGTCGCAGATCACGACATCTTTCGGGATCATGTCGATGGCCCTGTAGGTATTGTTATAGCTGGCTTCCCAGATGCCAAGGCCCGTCGTTTTACCGTCGATAAGCCGGTCGCCCCAGATCCATAGTTCCCGGCCCTTCTGTGCAAGATGATCGTGGATGGCCCTTACTTCGCCTGCAAAAAGGACGGCCTTGTCCATACCTGCGCAACGAGGGCATTTATCTTCGCCCAGATAAAACACCTCGTCCATGCCTCCATGAAAAGCATCGGTCTCGAAGGCTTCACACAATTCATCGATCACGGGGAACAGGATCTCGTGCAGGCCTGTCATCAATGGGCAATAGCTTCTGCAGTATAGATTATCGGCATTGGGCCATTCGTATTTTTCTGGGTTCTTTACCCAGGGCGTCTCATCGAACTGAGGGTAGACCTGTAATAGCTTGCCGATATGGCTCGCCCAGGACTGATGCCCCAGCAGGTTGATCTGGGGGATGATCCGGATCCGGTCATTGCGGCAGGTCCGGACTATCTTTTTCACATCTGCTTCCGACAAGGCAAAGCTGTCGGTCAGCTCGGGATGACTCTTGAACTGATAATGGTAGTCGATCAGCAGGAACAGCGTATTGACCTTCTGTGGGGCTAGCTCCTTGTCGACGAACTGGAGAAAAGAGTCCACGCCAGAAGGCTGGGGAGCGTCGATGCAAAAACCCCGCACCGGCATCAGGCTGTCTGCAGATACGGCCTTTGCCGGAGACTGCGCCTGCGCCATCGTTTGGAAGGTCAACGCGACCAGGATCGAGGCCAGGGCGATGATCATGGTCTTTTTGCTCGTATTCATAGTTGAATTTGTTTATTGGTTCTTCCTTACCGGTGTTCTACGCCGCGTTTTTGTAACTATCGTCCGGGCAAACTTACCGTCATGGCATCACCGGTTTTGACCAGACCGTCCGTCATGGCATGACCCGGTAGACCGGATAACGCAGGTGTGCCGGCTCATACCAGGGCGAGTTCTTGTAAACAAAGTCCAGCTGTTCTCTTGCATTCTTTGCAAAGGCGGGGTCCGAACGCTTCTTTTCTTCCAGCTTCTCCCTCAGCGCAGGATGATCTTTCAGCCAGTCCGCGGCCACGTCTTCCCAACGATAATCGCTGTACCCTTCTTTCTGCTGAAGGATGGCATCGAAAAAGTTCCAGGAAAAATAGGAGTCGTCCCCTGCAGGCTCCAGCATTTCAATAAGGAAACGCCTGTTCGGCTGATGGGTAGTGATCAGATAATCTCCTTTGAGGAAATGTATGGATTGAGTTGAAGCGGATACTCTGGTATCCGTATTCCGGTGATGCTTCTCATATGCGCGTGGGGACGCCCGGTAGCTGTCTATATGGTATGCCTCCACTCCGATCACCGTGTCCTGACCGAGGCGGACCATGCTGATCCCATTGAAGAGCAGACGGTCGGTCACTTCATGCCAACCCTGTGGAATGATATAGGCTTCCGGAGCTTTTACAAAATCATCCGGTATGAAATAATCGTAATATTTCACTTCCTTCGTGAAAGGGCGGTTGTGATCGTAGAACAGGCGCGGCAGGCCGGTGACCTCGCTGGGCTTATAGCCGGCTTCGTAGCCCATAAATTGGATGGAGTCGTACCGGGTGGTATCCGCTTTCCAGCGGAGGGCAAAGGATGTTCTCTGCAGGTCGTCCGCGAAATTCTGCTTTCTTTTTTTCAGGATGGCCCCGGCATGGACCGAGGACTGCTCGATCATGCTTAGCATCAGCGCATAATCCGAGGCTACCCGGTCACGGAAAGGTTTCAGCATATGTGTTTCGGGCATGAAGGCAATGGTATTAAAAAGGGCGGCATAACCGCTGGAATACCGGGGTGGGTCATAAAAGGCTTCCCAGCCTTTTTCAGGGCTCCCATCCTCAAAATCTACATAAGGCGTCAGGGGCCATCCCTTTTTCTCCATGGATGCGGACAGGGCCGGCTGAAAGACATCGTGGAGGAATTGTCCAAGCTCACCTCCCAGCTTGTTCCATTGCGAGCTGAGCAGGGTCATGGTATGCTGGTAATCGGCCCCATCGCTGACATGGTTGTCGATCTGGATATCCGGATTCAGCCATTGGAAGATCTTCACGAAAGAAACGGCATTCCAGGAGTCGTTCTTGGTAAAGTCACGGTTCAGATCGAGATTTTGCGCATTCCCCCTGAACCCATAGCTCTCCGGCCCATTCTGGTTGACCCGGGAAAAAGAGCCGCGGTTGAGCGCTCCGCCGATATTGTAGAGGGGGATCACGGCCAGCGCGATATTATCCGGGATGCTGATCTTCTTACCTGCCAGATCCCTCAGGAGCATCATGCTGGCATCCACGCCATCCGGCTCCCCAGGGTGTATGCCGTTGTTGATGAGGATGACGATCTTTTGCTGGCGATGCCATTGACCGGGATCGAACTTTCCGTCATTGGAATACAAGACTACATGATAGGGATAACCCGCGTCGCTGGTCCCTTTTTCCTGGATGAGGATCCTGTCGCAGACCTTATCCAGCTGCTGGTAGAAAGCAATGCATTCGGCATAGGTAGCCGTACGTGAGCCGGCCGATTGCTCGAATGGGGTGGTCACGGACTGACAGAACCCGGACAAAGGGCTGAGGAGCAGGGTTATATATAAATATTTTATCATAGTAATATTTATAGGTGAAACTATAATAAAATTAGGAATTGGCTCTAAATAGAAAAGAGGCATCCCGCGATGGGACACCTCTTTTTATAAGAAGTTGTGGTCAGCCCTACTTTGCCGCTGCCAGTGTATTTACTTTTCTTGCCAGCTTCCTTTTCAGATTGGCGGCTTTATTCTTGTGAATAATGCCTTTTTTTGCCAGCTTGTCGATCATGGAAGATACTTCCGGCAACTTTGCACCAGCCTCTTTCTCCACTTTTTCCTCCCTCAGTTTCTGGATAGCATTACGGGTGGTCTTGCCGTAATAACGATTGCGATCCCTGCGTTTGGTAGCCTGCCTCACGTCTTTTTTGGTTGCCTTGTGATTTGCCATGAACTCAACATTTTTAGGACGGCAAAGGTATGCCCATGAAGTGGAAATTCCAAAATCTAAAGGATCTAAATCCTAAAACAGGCGAAATTAGCCAAGATTCGCGCCAAAAAACGCTTAAAATCATGCTGTTCCATGACTAATTTTGAACGATATTTGTACCCCAATTCTGGCAACAACAGATCAAGCATCACTTCTATGAAGGACTTTTCGTATATAACTAATTCATCCCCCGCATATATCGAGGGGTTATACCAGGATTTTGTAAAAGATCCGGATGCCGTAGACCCCGAATTCAGGAAATTTTTCGAAGGTTTCGATTTTGCCGTTACTCAGGGGAAGACCACAAATGGCGTCGGCAGCGCTAACGGCGCCCATACAGGGACGGGTACGGCCGCCAAAGCCGCCGGTGCGGAGGTACTCACCACGTCAGACGGGGTAGACTGGAAAAAAGAGCTTGGCGCCTATCGCCTCATCCTCGGCTATCGCAACAAGGGGCATCTGATCGCAAAGACCAACCCTATCCGGCCCAGAAAAGACCGTGGCGCCAACCTCGACCTGGCCTTCTACGGATTTACGGAAGAGGATATGGACAAAAACTTTTTTGCCGGCAACCTCATCGGCCTGGGCACGACGCCCCTGCGGCAGATCCTGCAACATCTCCAGAAATGTTATGCCTCGAATGTGGGCATCGAATTCAAATACATCAGCGAACAGCGGAAGATCGACTGGCTGACGACGGAAATGGAAAAGAAATTCCTGAACCCCATCCCTCTGGCGAAAAAGAAGCGGATCCTCGAAAAGCTGAACAGCGGGGTGATGTTCGAGAAATTCCTGCATACCAAATATATCGGCCAGAAAAGATTCTCCCTGGAAGGCGGCGAGACAACCATTCCCGCAATAGACACCATCATCAACACGGCCGCTGAATTTGGCGTCCAGGAGGTGGTGATCGGCATGGCCCACAGAGGCCGGTTGAATGTGCTGGCCAATATCATGGGCAAGACCTATGAGCAGATCTTCAGCGAATTCGAAGGAACCGCCAAGCTGGACCAGACCATGGGCAGCGGCGACGTGAAATATCATATGGGCTATGGCAGTGAAGTACAGACAGACACGGACAAGACGGTCCATCTGAAGCTGATGCCCAACCCTTCTCACCTGGAAGCCGTAGACCCGGTGGTAGTAGGGTTTGCGAGGGCCAAGGCCGATGTGATGTATCAGAGCGACTACGATAAGATCCTTCCGATACTGATCCATGGGGATGCCTCCGTGGCCGGACAGGGCATCGTTTATGAAGTATTACAGATGAGTGAACTGAAAGGATATTCCACCGGCGGCACCATGCATTTTGTCATCAACAACCAGATCGGCTTTACCACAGACTTCGACGATGCGCGCAGCTCCGATTACTGCACCTCCCTGGCCGCGGCTATTCATGCCCCGGTGCTGCATGTCAATGGGGACGATGCGGAAGCCGTCGTAAAATGCGCTGATATCGCTACCCGGTACCGTCAGGAATTCAACTCGGACATTTTTATCGATATGGTCTGCTACCGCCGTCACGGCCACAATGAGGGCGATGACCCGAAATTCACGCAGCCGCTGTTGTATGCCGTGATCGACCAGCACCCGAACCCAAGGGAAGTGTATACGCAGTTCCTTATCGAAAATGGCGAAGGGGACGCCAAAGACCTGGCAAAGGAAATGGAAAAGAAATTCTGGGGTGATCTGCAGGAACGGCTCGATGAAGTGAAGCAGCACCCTCTCCCCTATAAATACCAGCAGCCGGAACTCTGGTGGAGGAGTCTGCGCAAGGCGACCGGCGCGGATTTCGACCAGTCTCCCGTTACGGCGATCAGCGAGGCCGATTTCAGGAAGATCTTCGAGGCCATCATGAAATGGCCCGAGACGTTCAAGCCCCTGCGTAAAGTCGAAAAGCTGCTACAGGATAAGGTTAAATTATTCACGGACGAAAGTAAGGTCGATTGGGCCACCGGCGAGCTGCTCGCTTATGGCAGCCTCCTGCTCGAAGGGAAGGATGTGCGCATGAGCGGTCAGGATGTCCAGAGAGGCACGTTCTCGCACCGGCATGCCGTACTGCTGGATGAGAACACCGATGAAGCATACAACCGTCTCAGCAGGGTCCCCGATGCAAAAGGACAATTCCTCATCTATAATTCCCTGCTCAGCGAATATGCCGTGCTGGGATTCGAATACGGTTATGCCCTGGCCAACCCCAATGCCCTGGTATTATGGGAGGCTCAGTTCGGGGATTTCGGCAATGGCGCCCAGATCATCATCGATCAGTTCATCGCACCGGCAGAGCAAAAGTGGCAGCGTATGAATGGCGTGACGCTCTTATTACCGCATGGTTATGAAGGGCAGGGGCCCGAGCATAGCTCAGCCAGGATGGAACGCTTTTTACAAATGTGTGCCGAATGGAATATGGTGGTCACCGATATCACGACGACGGCTAACCTCTTTCACGCGTTCAGGAGGCAGCTGGCGTGGCCTTTCCGCAAGCCCCTGATCAATTTCTCACCCAAGGCCAATCTGCGCCACCCGGGCACCTGGTCGAAAATGGAGGAATTTATTAACGGCGGGTTCAAGGAAGTGCTGGATGATCCTTTTATCGGTGAGCCGGATGTGCATCAGGTCAAGAAAGTTTTGTTCTGCAGCGGCAAGGTCTATTTCGATCTGGCCGAAAGACAGCTGAAAGACCAGCGAAAGGACGTTGCCATCGTCCGCCTCGAACAGCTTTATCCTTTGCCGTTGAATCAGCTGGAGGCCTTATACAAAAAATATAGTCAGGCCGCCACCTGGTTCTGGGTACAGGAAGAACCACTGAATATGGGCGCCGCCTCCTTCCTGCAGATGAACCTGAAAACGATCAATTACGGGGTCATCAGTCGTCAGCCAAGTGCGTCTACGGCTACGGGTTATGCCAAAGTGCACGCCCAGGAGCAGGCGGAGATCATCGAGACGGCATTCAGCATTTAGAAAAGTAGATTTCACATAATAAACAGCATTAAATGATCGATATTAAAGTCCCGGCAGTAGGCGAATCCATCAGCGAAGTAACGCTGGTGAAATGGTTAAAAAAGGAAGGCGAATATGTAGACCGTGACGAAGTGATCGCAGAGCTGGAAAGCGAGAAAGCCACCTTTGAGGTAAATGCCGAAAAGGCGGGCGTTTTAAAGATGGTAGGAAAGGAAGGCGATACGCTGAAGATCGGGGATGTGGTCGCGCAGATCGATGAGTCGGCGGCCCGGCCCGAAGGAAAGGCAGCAGAACCCGTCTCCGCGCCTGCGGCATCTGCAAATGGCAGCCCCGCTCAGACAAGCGTTCCCGCAAAGGCCGCAACCCAGGCTGGCAGCGCCACTCCGGCGGCGCAGGGTGCCGTTACGGCCGTTGCAAATGATATAAAAGCCAGCCCGGTGGCCGCGGCGATCATATCGGATAAGAAGATCGATGCCGGCTCTATCACCCCATCGGGAACCGGGGGCAAGATCCTGAAGCAGGATGTGCTGGAGGCATTGGCCCATCCCGGCAGACTGCCCGGCAAAGAGCTGTTCACCCGTAATGACAGACGGGAGAAGATGAGCAACCTGCGCAAGACGGTTTCCCGCAGACTGGTAGAGGCCAAGAACACCACGGCCATGCTCACCACGTTCAATGAAGTGGATATGGGCCCGATCATGGCCCTCCGCACAAAATACAAAGACAAATTCAAGGAAAAGCATGGGGTGAACCTGGGCTTTATGAGCTTTTTCACCAAGGCCGTATGCTTTGCCCTGCAGGAATGGCCCTCCGTCAACGCCTACATCGACGGGGATGAACTGGTATTCCACGATTACTGCGATATATCGATTGCCGTGTCCGCGCCGAAAGGGCTGGTAGTACCCGTGATCCGGAATGCAGAAAGCCTGAGCATGGCCGGTATCGAAAAGAAAGTGGTCGAGCTGGCTACCAAGGCCAGAGATAATAAGCTCAGCATGGAAGAGATGCAGGGCGGTACGTTCACGATCACCAATGGCGGAGTTTTTGGCAGCCTGATGTCGACCCCCATTATCAATATTCCCCAATCCGCAATACTGGGCATGCACAAGATCGAAGACCGCGCCGTGGTGGTAAATGGTCAGATCGTCGTGCGCCCGATGATGTACCTTGCGGTAAGCTATGATCATCGGATCATCGACGGACGCGAATCCGTCAGTTTCCTTGTGCGGGTGAAAGAATTGCTCGAGACGCCGGATCAGCTGCTCTTCGGAAAAGATCCGGTGAAGGCTTTGCTGGAACTTTAAGGCCATAAGGCGGCCGGTCAATAGCCTCCAACAGCATGAAATTTGATAATCAGCTCCGCTATGCCTCCACGATCATCGCCTCCTACCGTGGCGAGATACCCCTGCATGCCTGGCTGAAGGATTTTTTCCGCGAACATAAGCAGATGGGCTCGAAGGACCGCAAGCTTGTGAGCAGTCTGGTCTACGGTTTCTATCGTCTGGGCCATGCCGTCAGGGATATGCCGGTGGACGAACGGCTGCTCCTGGGCTTATTTCTCTGCAACGGCAGCTCCGGCGAATTCCTGCAGTATTTCCGGCCTGAATGGAACGGGCATGCGGGCCGACCACTGGAAGAAAAGATCGCGATGGTCAGCGGGTGGGGTGGCCCGGGCAGGCCAGGCGAGTCGGGTGCGCCGGCAGGTTCTGGTGGACCGGACAACGGCATCGGGTTCCGGGTCACGGATATCTTTCCGTGGAAGGACGAACTCTCACCGGGCATCGATCATTTTTCATTTTGTCTGTCCTTTCTCCGGCAGCCCGATCTCTTTCTGCGCATACGGCCCGGTCACGAAAAAGGCGTCCTCGAAAAACTGGACCGGCAGAAGCTCCAGCCCGGATCTTCCGACCCGCAGTCACCAGGCACCGGCAAGGTCCCGGACCGCGCAGCATTCATTCCGCCCTTTACGCTGCGCCTGCCCAACGGCTTCAAAGTGGAGGAATATTTCACACCCGACAAAGAAGTGGTCGTGCAGGACTATAGTTCGCAGCGGCTCGCACCTTTCCTCCAATTGCCGCCATCCCTTTCTTTCTGGGATGCCTGCGCCGCCAGCGGAGGCAAATCGATCCTGGCTTTCGACCTCAATCCCGGCATCAATATCACGGTATCGGATATCCGTGAATCCATCCTGCGCAACCTGAGGCAGCGCTTCCGTCAGGCCGGTATAAAAAAGTATAATTCCTTTGTGGCCGACCTCACGGCCGGACTTGACAGTACCGGTCCGCACCCGGCCCTCTTATCGCAGGATCTCATCCTCGCCGATGTTCCCTGCACGGGCAGCGGTACCTGGAGCCGTACTCCCGAAGAGCTGTATTTTTTTGATCCTGTCCAGATCAGCCGTTATAATGAATGGCAGAAAAAGATCGTCCTTCAAACGATCCCCTACTTATCAAAAGGGGCTTACTTCGTGTACAGCACCTGCTCCGTCTTCAGAAAGGAAAATGAAGAGATCGTGAACGTTATACAACTGTCTTCCACATTGAGATCCGAAAGGGTGGAACAGATAAAAGGATATGAAGAAAAAGCGGATTCGATGTTCGCGGCGCGTCTGGTCAATTATGATCGATGATAGCAAGCGTCAGCTCAAACCCCAGTTTGTAACTGCTCTGAAGCCCATCCGCGGAGGGCGCCTGGTATTCCCATAACTGTGTACGCCGGTAGATCAGTCCGATATTTTTGGCATAGACATCCGACCAGTAGGTCTTGGAGGCAAAAGTGCTGGGATCTACGATCGGAACATTGGAAGAGTCGGCTACCTCGAGGACGCTGAGCGTGCTGTCATACATTTTATTGTTGACGCTAAAGGGCTTGTTGACCTGCTGGTATGCAAAGTTCCACAACTGGGCATTTATATTATCCGTTGCGCTGAAGAGGAAGAGGTCCTGATAAGGATTTTTGGACAGGTAGGAATTGCCGTTCCAGGTGCTGCCTTCGGTCACTGGATAAGCCAGCTTGATAAAGTGCAGATTGTTCTCCACGACCTCCACGGTTGAGGAGGTCGGAATGACCATATAGGTTTCGGCAGGGGTCCATGGGCCATTTCCGGTAGTATCGTTCAGATAGCGCACGACCCTCCAGGCAGGACGACCAAGGGCATCCTCAATGGGTCCCTCCACCGAATCTTTGGCCAGATAGCTGGTAACGGTGTCATTTAGCCCATAATAATAGAAGGTAAGCGAATCCAGACGGTAGGTGATGTACTTACCTGTCTGCAGGGGCATAAAATAGCTTGCAGGGTCGGTGGCTTTAAAGGTCGTGTCCGTTTGTTTCTTACAACTCACGGCAACCAGCAGCAAAGCAGCAATGAGGACCAGACCTGAGCATTTTTTTTTCATACCGTATATAATAGTATAGATCCGGGAAGGTTGGCCTCCCGGATAAACAACGTAAAAACAAGCTTTTTATTTGGGGTCCAGCCAGCCTTTTTGAATGATTCCTCCGCCAATGACATCGTCCCCTTCATAAAATACGGCACTTTGGCCCGGAGCGATGCTTTTGGCCTTTTCATAAAAGCGGACCCTGACGGAATTGCCCTCCGGGTAGATATTGCTGAGGCCGCCTTTGTCTTTATAACGGATCCGGGTGATGGCTTCCATTCCCGGCGTAAGAGTGTCGTATTTCATCAGGTTGATCTTTCCGACCTGCATTTCCTGCTGATCCAGATCCTCTTCATCGCCCAGGACCACGGTATTGGTCTCAGGGCGGATGGCGGTAACATAAACGGGCTTCCCAAAGGTGATATCCAGCCCTTTACGCTGACCGATGGTGTAAAAAGGATAGCCTTTATGCTGGCCCAGGACCTTGCCTTCCTTGTCGACAAAATTCCCTCCTGCGACCCTTTCTTCGAGCCCTTCCACTTTCCGCCGGAGGAAGCCCCGGTAATCATTGTCCGGCACAAAGCAGATCTCATAGCTCTCGCTTTTCTTCGCCAGTTCAGGGTACCCGTAGTCAAGGGCCATCTGCCGGATCTCCGTCTTGCGATAAGGGCCCAGCGGCAGCATGGTCCTGCTCAGGAGATCCTGCTGAAGTCCCCACAGCACATAGCTCTGGTCCTTGGTCTCGTCGACCCCCTTGCTGATATAATAACGGTCATTGTCGTGCCGGCGGATATTACCATAGTGCCCCGTGGCAATGAACTCGCAGTCAAGCGCATCTGCCCTTTTCAGGAGCGCCCGCCACTTGATATGTGTGTTACACATGACACAGGGATTCGGGGTACGGCCGGCGAGGTATTCGTCCACAAAATTCTCGATGACAAATCCCCCGAACTCATCCCGGATGTCGAGGACGAAATGTGGGAATCCATGCTGCACGGCCGCCATACGGGCGTCATTAAAACTGTCCAGATTACAGCAGCCCGTCTCTTTTTTGGAAGGGCCGGCGCTCGCATAATCCCATGTTTTCATGGTGATCCCTACCACTTCATAGCCCTCATCGTGCAGCATGAGCGCTGTAACGGTACTATCGATACCGCCACTCATGGCAACCAGGACTTTTCCTTTACGGCTCATAATTAATAAAATTCAGGACCGCAAATTTACGCCAAAAAGCCGGACCTGCAATATTCCGGCCGGGGTGGGTAAATTCAGGATAACTTGTGCCCCAAAGCAGTCGTTTTTGGTGTAAATTGCCCCTTAACCATTTTCTAAAAATTTACCATTATGATAAAGCTACAAGTAATCGGAAATCTGGGTAAGGATTGTGTCACCAACGCAGTGAACGGGAAGAATGTGATCAATTTCAGCGTTGCGCACACCGAGAAGTTCAAGGACGCACAGGGTAACCAGAAGGATAAGACCATCTGGGTCGATTGTGCCTATTGGACGGACCGTACCGGCATTGCCCCCTATCTCAAAAAAGGAACACAAGTATACGCAGAAGGAACCCCCGAGCTGAGGACCTATCCGAAAAATGACGGAACCACGGGTGTATCCCTGACCTTACGTGTACAGAGCGTACAGTTATTAGGCAGCCGCGGAACAGGCGGAGATGGACCTTCCGAAGGTTACGCCCCGCAGGCCCAGGCTTCATCGTCAAGGGTCTCTTCACCGGGCGAGATCACAGAGCCTATCGACGACCTTCCATTTTAAGCTGCCCAGGATCAACTATTGAAAGCCCCGCACCAGCGGAGATCAGAGCCCCGCCCCCGCGGGGCTTTTCTGATCTTCGAATTTCTTCACCCATCCCTCCACTTCCTGTCTGCTCACCGGCTTCCGCTGGTCGTCCACGTCTATAACATACAGGTATCCTTTGCTGCCGGGTGTCGAGAGAAAAGCGCTCACCAGTCCGAATTGTTCACTCTCCAGCAACCGCCCGCTCGTAGGGTTCCAGAGCTCCTTCGCACACAGACAGCCCATTGTAGGGGTCAGCGGATAAAAAGGCCGGCCCTTAAAATATTCCGGGTCGATCGTCGTCCCATGGGCAATGATCTCCGTACGCCCGATCTTGCCGGCATGCCAGGCTTCCATCATCGGCGCATACCCTCTCCAACCAGCGGGCAGCAGCGACTGGTATCGAAGGAGAGAATCCTGCGTGGACCCCGCAGAGCCCAGAGCCGACCCCGACGACCCCGATCCCGGGGAGCCTGCGCCCAGCAAGGATTTCGGGTCCGCAGCTCCTGACCAGGCCGCTGAATCCCTCCCCGCCAGAAAATAACGCGCCCAGCTATCCTCATTTGGCATGATCAGCTGGAGATTGGGGGTGGGCCCGATGAAATAGGTACGCGAAACACCCGTGCCCTGAATGCTGTAGATACCCTGCGGCGTGCTGCCATTGGTAATAAAATAGGGCAGGTCCGATCCCGACCGGGCCAGCTGATAAAAAATTTGCAATCTCCCTTGCTGGTCCCGTACAAACCTTCCATTGGAATTCTGCACGATAGCCAACCCCGGATAATCGCGGTCCCATCGCTGAAAAGAATAGATGATCTTCTGACCCGTGGTTGCCTGCCAGGCAAACAACTCTCCGGGATCCGGCGTCTTCCCAGCTGCGGCTGCTTCATGAATAGTCAGCCAGCTTTCCAGCTCCAGCAGGATCGGCACCGAATCGTAACCCGGGAATTTTTCCACCATGCGGATCTTCAGAAAATTAGTATTGTCCGTGGCGGTGTCGCAGCGATGCAGATAGGCCGCACATATCGCGAACAGCTTTGGGTCAGTCTCTTTTTCAAGGATAGCTCTTATGGGAATACAATGGGTTTTGGGATCGACGGCATATACCGCCTCGAGGAATGCCCGTCTGGTGTCGGAGGATAACTGATCGTATCCGGCAAACAACCTGGAAAAGCCCTGCTCTACCTCCGGAGAATGAAAGAGGAACTGCGAGATAGCGTTGCAGGCCGATTCATATCTGTATTCCGTATTGCTGTCCAGCGGTATGGAAAAATTCTTTCCGATCACCCTCTCCCGCAGATCCTTTTCCAGCATTGTCCTTTTTGGGTAAAGCACAAAATCGGTATGGATGTCCTCTCTCCTCATCTGTGAAAAGGAAAGAAGCGGGAAGACAAGGGGGATCAGATATAATAACGGGCATCGGCTCATCGGATAAATTATTCCTTAAAATTACTTAATTTCAATTCCATTATTTCTCCGAACAGATAAAATCCCGAACATGCACAGAATGTTGTCTTCCTGCTTGCTTTGTCTTTGCACCATGCTGAGCTTTATCAGCTGTAATAACGCACCTTCCGAACCGGTCGCCGACGCTAAAAAGGATTCAGCCGCCACAGCCGACACCACGGATCCGACGAAGAGCTGGAGGATCGGTGTCCAGATGTGGACCTTTCACTTTGTGTCTTTTGTAAAAGCCATCGAAAAGGCCGACAGCGCCGGTGTGAAATTTATCGAAGCCTATCCCGGCCAGCCGCTGGGCGGCGAGATGAAGGACAGTTTCGGGACGAGGATGTCCGAAGACAGCAAGACAAAGATCAGACAACTGCTCCAGTCCAAAGGCATCAGCATCGTGGCGATGGGCGTCATAACGCCTAAGAGCATGGACGAATGGAAAAAATATTTCGATCTGGCCAAATACTTCGGCCTGAGCTATATCACAGCCGAGCCGTTGAAAAACCAATGGGATGCCCTGGACAGCCTCGCGGGCTCCTATGGCATCAAAGTGGCCATTCACGATCATCCCAGGCCAAACCCTTACTGGCATCCCGATTCCGTACTGGCTGCGGCAAAAGGCCACCCGAATATCGGGTCCTGCGCCGATGTGGGCCACTGGGCGCGCAATGGGCTCGATCCTGTGGTCTGTCTGCAAAAGCTGGAGGGCCATATCTTCGGCGTCCATTTAAAAGATATCGATTCCGCTGGCAATACAAAGGCAAGGGATCTGGTCGTCGGAACGGGCGTGATCCAGTTCGCGCCGATCTTTAAGGAGCTGAAACGTCAGGGCTTCACCGGGATGTTCTCCATTGAAAGAGAGAACAACTGGTATAACAATGTACCAGATGTGATCGCAACCGTAAAATATTTTAACGAACAGGTAGCCAAACTGCCGTAACGGCAGCGGATAAACGACCAGTCGCCAAAAATCCGATCATCATGCCAAAAGATCATTCTTCCTCCCGTCGTAAATTCCTGCAGCAGCTGGGTGGCAGCACCTTATTGCTCTCGGCCGGCCGCCTTCCTTCCGTATCCGCGCAGGAAACTATCGAACAAAGGATCCTCCATTATGAAAAAAAGACCGGTCCCGCCGATACCCTGCGGATTGCCTGCATCGGGATGGGCATCATGGGCAATCATGACACGGACACCGCCTTAAAAGTGCCTGACGTAAAACTGGTGGCCGCGTGCGATCTCTATTCGGGCCGGCTGGAACGGGCAAAGGAGCTGCATGGCAAGGACCTGTTCACCACAAAAAATTACCGGGAGATCCTCGACCGCAACGATATCGATGCCGTGATCATCGCCACCAGCGACAACTGGCATGCCCGTATCGCCACCGAGGCGATGGAAAAAGGGAAGGCCGTTTATTGCGAGAAGCCGATGGTCCATCAGATCAGGGAAGGCCTGCCGCTTATCGAAACGCAGCGGCGCACCGGGAAGATCATGCAGGTAGGCAGTCAGCGGGTAAGTAGCATCGTTTATGCCAAAGCGAGAGAGCTGTACAAGGCCGGCGAGATCGGGAAATTGAACTGCATCGAGGCCTCCTTCGACCGGCAGAGCGCGCTGGGCGCCTGGGAATATACGATGCCGACGGATGGCTCACCCGATACGGTCGACTGGGCCCGCTATACCGAAGGCATGTCCGGACAGGCATACGACCCCAAAAAATTCTTCTGGTGGCGTAACTACCGCGCCTTCGGGACAGGAGTGGCCGGGGATTTGTTCATCCACCTCCTTTCGGGTATCCATCTCATCACCGACAGCAAAGGACCGGAAAAGATCGTTGCTTCCGGGCAACTGGGCTATTGGAAGGATGGCAGGGATGTGCCCGATGTCATGACGGCCATCATGCATTACGGCGAAACCCCTGAACATCCCTCTTTCGAAGTCATGCTGCGGGTGAATTTTGTCAGCGGCCAGGGAGAGACGGGCGTCACGAAATTCATAGGTTCGGAAGGCGTGCTGGAAATGGGAGGCAGGGAGTTCACGATCCGGCATCGCAGGATGTCCGTGGCGCCGGGCATCGGCGGATGGGATTCGCTGGCCACCTATCCACAGGCCATGCAGGATGAGCTGATGAAAAGATACAGCCAGCGCTATTCCGAACAGGACCAGAAGCTGATCGTCGCGCCGCCTACGAATTACCGCGCGCCCGAAGGCTATGACGAGCACCTCGATCATTTCCTGAATTTTTTCGGATCCGTCCGCACCGGCAAACCCGTTGTGGAAGATCCGGTCTTTGCCTTCAGGGCCGCCGCACCGTGCCTTGCCGCCAACGAAAGCTATTTTCAGAATAAGATCATGCGATGGGATCCTGTGAACATGAAACTAAAGGATTAATTTTGGCCGCATGAAATCTCCCTCCACCGGTTCTGCCAAGGATGTTCAAGGCGAAGCGCTGTTCCCTTACGAAAGATTGTTATCGTTCACCGCCGACATCTTTAAAAAGATCGGCTGCTCCGCAGAGGATGCGGCTACGGCGGCAACCGCCCTGCTCAGCGCCGACCTGCGGGGGATCGACTCCCATGGGGTAGCCCGGCTTATCGGCTATGTGCGTTTATGGGAGGCAGGCAGGGCCAATACCTCACCGGCAATCCGCATTATCCATGAGACACCCTCGACGGCTGTTGTGGACGGAGACGGAGGACTGGGATTGGTAGTGGCCCCTTTTGCCATGCAGGTAGCCATCGAAAAAGCAAGGAACGTGGGCACGGGCTGGGTCAGCGTACAGCATTCCAACCATTTCGGGATCGCCGGCTATCATGCCCTGAAGGCGGTGGAAGAGGATATGATCGGTATAGCCATGACGAATGCCAGCGCGCTGGTCGCCCCCACTTTTTCTCTTGAGCGGATGCTGGGCACGAATCCCATCTGCGTGGCCGTCCCTTCCGGCGAAGAGCCGCCTTTTGTAGCCGACCTGGCAACGACCACAGCCGCGAACGGCAAGCTGGAGATCCTGCAGCGCAAGGGAGAGGAGACGCCGCTGGGATGGATACAGGATAAGGATGGCAATCCGACCACCGATCCTCATGCGCTGAAAACGGGCGGAGCCCTTCTCCCTTTGGGAGGCGACCGCGAGCATGGCAGCCATAAAGGATACGCCCTCGGCGCAGTAGTCGATATTTTCTCGGCGGTGCTGAGCGGAGCCAATTACGGGCCCTGGGTCCCGCCATTCCCGGCATATATTCCCATGCCGACAGGTATGCCTGGTAAAGGCATCGGTCATTTTTTCGGCGCCATGCGTATCGATGCATTCCGCCCGGCCCCGGACTTCAAAAAAGACATGGACAACTGGATACGCCGTTTCCGCAGCGCCCGGCCCGTGCCCGGTCAGGATAAAGTGCTGATCCCGGGAGACCCCGAGCGGGAAATGGAGGCGCAGCGCCGGCAAGAGGGGATCCCGGTCGTATCTTCCGTCGTGGAAGATCTGAGGGCGCTGGCTATAAAGCTGGGGGTTGATTTTATATAGTCATATCTAAACGATCTCAATATGCTTCGCTTATCCATCTTCCTCTTTTTCCTCTCCACGATCCTGAACGCATCCGGACAAAAGGTAATTGAAAGCTACGCCCCGCAGACCGGGTTGCTGCAATACGGGGAAGGACCCCGGGATTTTTTCCCTTTAAATGAAAAGGGATATACCCTGATCATGCCCGAAAATGACCGGCCACTCACCGGCGTCATCATATCCCTCGAAGATGGACGCTTCGACATAAAGGGGGCCAGGCCGCAAAGCCTGATCCATCCGCAGGCCAATTCAAAGGGACTGGTTGTATTGTATGTATCGACGGGCATTCCCGTCGACCTCTATTTTTCGGAAAACTCTCTTCATTATGTGGACTCCATCCTGAGCACCGTCTTTGCAAAATATACTATTCCCAATAAGAATATCTTCTTCATCGGAACGATGGTGGCGGGGCACCGCGCCTTAAAATACATCGAATATTGCCGGACGAAAAAGTCCCGGTTCCAGCCGGATATCAAAGGCGTGGTCCTGAGCGAATGCGCCATCGACTGGGTGAGACAGTGGTATGAATGTCAGAAGCAGGTCAGGGATCACTTCAATGACGCCCAGCTGTTCGAAGGCCATCTGGTCACGTATCTTTTCAAAGCAAACCTGGGCGATACACCCCAGACCAATCTGGATAAATACCTCGATTTTTCTCCCTACAGCTATTTCGATACCAGCATGCGCCATATCCGGTATTTTAAGGACCTCGCCATCCGGGCCTATACGTTTGCTCCGACCAACTATTGGTTTTCGGCCAATGGAAAAGGGGTCAACGATTCCAACTATCCGGATATGTCAGGCATCATCAACGAGCTGAAAGTGCAGGGCGACCAGCAGGCGGAGCTCATCGTTTTCTCCAATGAGACGAGGGCGAAGACAGACAAGATGGAGATCCAGAGCAATACCTGGAATCTGGTGGACAAGAAGGAGCTGGTAGATTGGGTAGTCGCCCGGACAAAGTGATCTCGGGGAGCTGCCGGCCCGGACCGCCACCGTGCATCCCGGAATTAGAAATTTTCTAATCTTTAAGGTCTTATCTTTGCCATCCAAAATTTTATCGTGAAGGATCCGCATCTGGCGGGTCCTTCGGCAAAAATAAGCGGCAATGAAAATAATGAAGTTCGGTGGCACGTCCGTTGGCAAACCAGAACGTATGTACCAGGTCAGCCAGCTGATCACCAGGGATGCAGAACAGAAGATCGTAGTATTGAGCGCGCTCAGCGGCACCACCAACGCGCTGGTGGAGATCGGCAATTCGATTGCCACGGGCCAGCGGGATCAGGCCAAGCAACAGATCGACAAACTGGAGGCGCATTATCAAGGCTTTATCAAAGACCTGGTAAAGGAAGAAAAGACCCTCGCAAAGGCTGCAGCCATCGTTGCCGAACATTTTGAATTCCTGACCATCATCCTCCGCATATCCTTCAGCGAGGCGCTGAGCAAGGATATCCTCGCGCAGGGGGAACTCTTGTCGACAAAATTATTCAGCGTATTCCTCGAAGAAAAAGGGATCAGTCACGTTTTGTTGCCTGCCCTCGAATTCATGAGCATCGACAGCCATGACGAGCCCCAGGTCAACAATATCAAGATGAAGCTGGGACAACTCTTACAGCAATACAAGGACAAGTCCCTGTTTATTACCCAGGGTTATATCTGCCGTAACGCAAGAGGAGAAGTGGACAACCTGAAAAGGGGCGGCAGCGATTACAGCGCTTCTCTGATAGCGGCGGCGATCAATGCCTCCGTTTGCGAAATATGGACCGATATCGACGGCATGCATAATAACGATCCAAGGGTGGTCAAAAAGACCAGGCCCATCGAACAGCTCAGCTTTGAAGAAGCCGCCGAGCTGGCTTATTTTGGCGCCAAGATCCTGCATCCCGCCTCTATCTGGCCCGCTCAATTCTATAAAGTACCCGTCAAGCTGCTGAATACCATGCAGCCGGAAGCAAAAGGGACCCTCATCACCCAGGAAGCCGGGTCCGTAGGCGTGAAGGCCATAGCGGCCAAGGATGGCATCATCGCCATCAATATCAAGAGCAGCCGCATGCTGCTGGCCTATGGATTCCTCCGGAAGATATTCGAGGTGTTCGAGAAATACCGTACCCCGATCGATATGATCACCACATCCGAGGTGGCGGTATCCGTGACCATCGATACGGCGGCCGACCTGAAGGCGATCCTCAAGGAACTGGAGCCATTCGGTACGGTGGAAGTGGAGGAAGACCAGAGCATCGTGTCTATCGTAGGCAACGAGATCGCACAGACCCCCGATGTATTGCGCGACCTGTTCGGAGCCCTGTCGGCTGTCCCTATCCGGATGGTAAGCTATGGAGGCAGCAAGCATAACGTATCTTTGCTGATCCCATCCGCCAATAAGATACAGACCCTTCAACTGCTGAACAAGGGATTGTTCGGGCTGGAGTAGGGCCAGCGGCAAACCAAAGATGGCAACAAACACCGGTCGGCTCATGAAAAGAAAATCTGGCGGTCCTGGTAAGAAAGTCTTCCCCGCAGCAATGGGCACACGCATAAGCACGGCCTTGCGCATCCGAGGGATGTTGCTGTCGTTGTACCTCCTTCTGAGCTTCGCATCCCTCCATGCACAGACAGAAACCACCGATCTCTCCGGTATGGTAAAGGATTCTGCCGGCAACAAACCACTGGCCGGAGTAAGCGTATTCCTCAACAGCACCTCCAAAGGCACCGTCACACGCGCAGATGGCAGCTTCCTGCTGAAAGGCTTCCCGAAAGGGAGATATGAGCTGGTGATCTCTGCTATCGGTTATCAGACCTTTGTCATGGAGATCAGCAGCAATCATCTCCCCGCTTCGCTGACTATCGGGCTCCATCAGAAGGCTACGGAGCTGGCGGCCTTCATCGTCGAGCCCTATCTGAAAAACGGCTGGCGGCTTTGGGGGAAATTCTTTGTAGATAATTTTATCGGGACGATGAATAATTCAGGGTCCTGCACGATCAGGAACAAGGATATCCTGCGCTTCCATTTTTATAAAAAGAGCAACCTCCTCACCGTCACCGCCATCGAGCCGCTGATCATCGAGAACAACGCGCTTGGCTACACGCTTCAGTTCAAGCTGGAGGAATTCTCCTGCGATTTCAACAGCAATATCGTCAACTATTTCGGCTATCCTTATTTTCAGGAAATGGGCTCAAAGAGTGCGGGCAGGAGACGACGATGGGCAGCGCACCGGCAGGAGGCCTATAAAGGATCGGTCATGCATTTTATTCGCAGCCTGTACAACAACCGTTGCCAACAGGAATGGTTCGCCATGCAGTACGATATAAAGATCCCGAATATTGAGAAGCAGCGCGTAAAGGAAATATACCGGCCGGAGATTCAGAAGGCAGACAGCTTTCCCATGGATAGCTTACATCATTTCTGGGAAGTACTGAGGCAACCGGACTTTTTTACCCGTAGGGTGCCGGTAGGAGCGGATAGTTTGCTGACCGTCTTTGCCGATAACAGCAAGGCCCTGTTCTTTGAAGGCAAGCTCATGGTAAGTTTTGGGAACCCTGCCGCCGGTTACCGCCGGTATTCGCAGATGCTGCTGATCACGCCGGCGATGGTGAAGATCGAAGAAAATGGAAGTTATTTCCCTCCGCAGGAGACCTTCGTCTCCGGCTTTTGGGGCAAGTCGGAAAAGATAGAGAATTTACTGCCGCTGGACTACGGGCAGCCGTAGCCATCCGTTCGCGCCCATCCAGTTCTCCAGCCTCTCCATCCATTGGTCTTTTGTGGTGGGATTATTCATGCCAAAGCCATGGCCTCCTTTCGGATAGATATGCAGCTCGGATGGCACCTTGTTGCGTTGCAGGGCCTCGTAAAAGTAAAGGCTGTTGACCACCGGTACGGTGCGGTCGTCTTCGGCATGCACGATAAAGGCAGGTGGTGTATCCGGCCCCACCTGCAGCTCGCCGGACCAGGCTATGATCTTCTCTTGTGTGGGATTGCGGCCGATGAGGTTGTCCCGGGATCCCCGGTGCCCTATGCTGTCGGAAAAGCTGATCACCGGGTACAGCAGGATCATAAAATCCGGCTTCAGCGAAAAATGGCCAGGATTGTCGATCACCGGCTTCATAAAATGGGTCCCGGCCGTAGAAGCCAGGTGGCCGCCTGCGGAGAATCCCATGATCCCGATCTTTGCCGTATCGACATGCCAGGTGGCGGCATTTTGTCGCACGAGCTGGATCGCCCGCTGCGCATCCTGAAGGGGGCCGATCTCCTTATTGACCATCGTCACGTCGCTGGGCAGCCGGTATTTCAGCACAAAGGCGGCCACTCCCATCCCATTCAGTTTTTTTGCTATATCGATCCCTTCGTGGCTCATGGCCAGATGGGAATACCCGCCTCCGGGGCAGACGATGACCGCCGTCCCATTGGCCTTTGCTTTCGGGGGAAGGTAGATCGCCAGGGTAGGGCGGCTCACCAGGGTGACGCTGATCCGGTGATGGGCATCTTTGCCGATCTCCGTCTTTTCTTCATCATTCACCGGTCTGGAGTTGGGAATGATATCCCCGTATAATGGGATGGCCTGTTGCGCTTGTACCATAACGTTCATGGAAATGGCAAATAACAGAAAAAATATCTTTTGCATAGTTCAGATCATTGCTCCGGGCCGGGGGCGCCCGGTGTGAATCAGATCACCAACATCGCATCCCCATAGCTGAAGAAACGATATTTATCCTTGATAGCCCGTCTGTAGGATTCCATGGCCAGATCATAGCCGGCAAAAGCGCATACCATGATCAGCAGGCTGGTCTTGGGCAAATGAAAGTTCGTTACCAGCGCATCGGCGATATTGAACTGATAAGGCGGGTGAATAAAGGTATTCGTCCAGCCTTCGGACGGCTTCAGTAATTTTTCCGCGGTGAAAGAGGATTCGATGGCGCGCATCGTAGTCGTGCCCACAGAGCAGATCCGGTGATTGCCCAGTCTGGCTTTGTTCACGATCTTACAGGCGTCATCTTCTATGCGATAATATTCCGCATCCATCTTGTGTTTGCTCAGGTCCTCTACCTCGATGGGGCGGAAGGTCCCGAGACCCGTATGCAGGGTCACTTCCGAGAAGCGGATCCCTTTTATTTCCAGACGCTTGATCAGCTCTTTGCTGAAATGCAGACCCGCCGTAGGAGCGGCTACCGCACCCTCATGCTTGGCATAGACGGTCTGGTAACGTTCTTTATCTTCTTCATCGGGCTTACGTTTGATATATTTCGGCAGGGGTGTTTCTCCCAGCAACTCCAGCATCTGACGGAACTCGTCATCGCTGCCATCCCAGAGGAACCGGATGGTGCGGCCGCGGCTTGTCGTATTGTCGATCACTTCGGCTACCAGCTCGTCGTTGTCCCCGAAATACAGTTTATTGCCTACCCTGATCTTTCTTGCGGGATCGACGATCACGTCCCAGAGGCGGTTGGGCTTATTCAATTCGCGCAGCAGGAATACTTCGATCTTGGCGCCGGTCTTTTCTTTGCGGCCATACATGCGCGCGGGGAATACTTTGGTATTGTTTACGACGAAGACATCCTTGTCATCAAAATATTCGAGGATATCCCTGAAATGTTTGTTCTCTATCTGTCCCGTTTTACGGTGAACGACCATCATTCGGCTGTCCTCTCTTTTTTTCGCAGGGTGCTGGGCAATGAGATTCAACGGAAGGTCAAACTTGAACTGTGAAAGCTTCATGTGAAATTTTATTTTTATAAACAGGATCGCACATGATACCAGCAGGTGGTAAGGATATACTACGGAGATTTCCGGTACAAACCAGGTCTTACGGCACCCGATTTGATATCATGTTACGGCATGATTTTTCAAGCTGGCAAAGGTAGCAATAAATTGATGGATTTCAAAATATTGATTGACAACCCGTAAAACCTGCCCAAACCCTTGATTTTACAACCCGTTCACATAATAATTTTCAGCATTTCCCGTCTTTTACCCAACTTCATAAGAATTGAACAACCCGCGTATAATGAGACCGATCTTTGTCCGGAAGCTCCTGCTGGTCCTCGTTTGTTTCCTGGTCCCCGCAGCCTTCCTGAAGGCCCAGAAACGCGTGGAGAAAAAATACCCGACCTTATTATGGGAGATAACGGGCAACGGCCTCCAAAAAACCTCCTATCTCTTCGGGACGATGCACGTGAGCAGCAAAATGGTCTTTCACCTGAGCGACTCTTTTTATCTGGATATCAAGAATTCAGACGTGGTGGCGCTGGAGCTCGATCCGCAGCTCTGGCAAGACCAGCTGTTCCGGTTCGAAAGTATGCAGAACAACCTGCGTTTTTATACCCAGGGCTCGCCGGGCGATTATCTCAACGAACGTTCTTTCCAGCTCGAAAAATATGAAGATCAGCTCAGGTCGGCGCTGAGCGAAGAGCCATCCATCATCAATGGTCTGTTATACCGCAGCATGCGGGCCCGGGCCGATTTCGAGGAGGACACCTATCTCGACCTCTATATTTACCAGACCGGAAAAAAGCTGGGCAAGCAGGCCACCGGCGTCGAGAACTATTTCCAGACGGAGCAGCTGATCATGGAGGCCGCCCAGGATATGATGAAGGATAAAAAGAAGAAAAGGCCGGACACAGACGGCCAGTCCCTTTTCGAGATCGAGAAGAAGACCCAGGAAGCCTACCGAAAGGGGGACCTGGACATGCTCGACTCTCTCGAGAAGCTTATGCAGCCGTCGGATGCCTATATGGAAAAATTCCTTTACCGCCGGAACGAGATCCAGGCCAACTCGATCGACAGCATCGTAAAGAAACATTCTTTATTCGTGGGGGTCGGCGCCGCGCACCTGCCGGGAAGGCGGGGAGTGATCGAGCTGCTGCGTAAAAAAGGGTATATCCTCCGGCCCGTCGTCATGCAGGACAGGGAGGCTACGCGCAAGGATACGATCGATAAGATCCGGGTGCCTGTCAGCTTTTCTTCCTTTACTTCCGGGGACAGCGCATTCACCGTGAAGCTGCCCGGGAAACTATACCGGCGTACGGATGGTCATTCCGCCGATGCCTGGCAATACGCCGATATGGGCAACGGGGCTTATTATATGATCGGGCGGGTGAAGACCCATGGGGACTTCCTTGGTCAGAACGAGGCTACGATCCTCCGGAAAGTGGACAGCCTGCTGTATGAGAATATACCCGGAAAGATATTGACAAAGACGGCCATCGTAAAGAATGGGTTCAAAGGGTATGACATTACGACAAGAACAAGGCGGGGAGATATCCAGCGTTACAATATCCTGGTGACCCCCGTGGAAGTGCTCGTATTCAAAATGAGCGGGAATGGCAACTATGCGGAAGGGAAAGAAGCCGAACAGTTCTTCGGGTCCATCGGATTAAGAAATATCGCGCCGCCGGGATGGGCCGCTTTTACCCCTTCCCAGGGAGGGTTCCGGCTCAACATGCCCAGACAGCCTTATGAGAACAAAAATACCGGCAATACGGACGATATGCTGCGCTGGGAATACGAGGCGGACGACGAGGCCACCGGTGACGGCTATCTGGTCTGGAAAAAATCGGTTCAGAACTACCGCTTCCTCGAAGAGGACACGGCAGATCTGGCGCTGATGGAAGAAAGCTTCCGCCTGTCCGATCTGATCGATAAACAGCTGAGCCGGCGTACCGGTCTTTACCGGGGCTACCCTTGTCTGGATGCTGTTTATCAGCAGAAGGACGGCTCGTATATTCATACCCGTTGTCTGATCAGGGGCCCGCATTATTATCTGCTGGCTGCCCGGAGCAGGACCAGGGACAGGTCCTTTGCGGCGTATTTCGATTCCTTTGAATTTGCTCCTTACCGGTATACGGGATTCCGGAATTATACGGACAGCTTTATGAATATCGTCGTCTCTACGCCGGTGGTGCCCGATATAGACGCGGGCATGCGTACTATCATGGAAAAAGCATCCAGCGAAGAATTCCTGAACTCCCTTCCCAATTTCAGCAGCTACTGGCCGCACGCAAAGACGGCCTTATTCCGGGATGACTCCACAGGAGAGGCGGTATTCGTGTCGATGGAGACCTTTCCGAAATATTTTTATCCGAAGGATACGGCCATTTTCTGGCGGGAACAGGCCAACGAAAAGAAGATAGAAAAGGACCTCCTTATCCGGCGCAAGGAATTCTTCCGGTTTAATGATTCCGTGATGGGTTACAAATATCAGTTCTCGGACACCAATACATCCCGCCTGATCAACAATTGGATCTTTCTGAAGGACAACCACCTCTTTCGCCTGATCAGTCTGGGCGATACACTGAGCTCCGGCAGCGAATTCATCGGACGTTTCTATTCGAGCCTGCGTCCCCTCGATAAGCGGCTGGGCGCGCCTGTTTTCCCCCCAAAGCTGGATCTTTTCTTCCACGATTTTTACAGCAGGGATTCTTCTATCAGCAAAAAAGCAAGGGAGGCGATCCCCAATGTATATTTCGGGGCCGCAGGAGTACCGGGGTTGCTGCGGGCAATCGGTTCCCTGGCACATCAGGACAAGGACTATTACAATACCAGGACAAAGCTCATCAACGAGCTTGGCTATATCAGCGATTCAGGGTCGGCAGAAATGGTGGTCGCCGGATTGAAGGATATCTACGGAAAGGCCGGCGATACCAGTACATTTCAGAACGCCGTACTGAAAGCCCTCGCGCATCTGAAGACCAGACCCGCTTATGACGCCTTAAAAGTTTTGCTGGTCCAGGACCCGCCGGTCTTTGACAATCCTTCCGATTATAATTATTTATTTCAGGACCTGGGTGATTCTCTGGCCCTGGCCCGTTCGCTTTTTCCGGAACTTTTGCAGCTGGCAGCCGTGGACGATTACAAGGAGAACATCAGATCGCTGCTCACCGGGCTGGTGGACAGTGGTTATCTCAAGGCCTCCGATTACGAGAGCCATTTCAGCCAGATCTGGTTCGATGCAAAGATCCAGTGGAAAAAGCAGGAAGGCAGGGACGAAAAGAAATGGCAGAAAAAGGATGATGACAAGGACGAGGATATTCAGGCTGCTTCATCCGTTACCGAAGATCCCGGTGAAATGTCCAATAATGACCTGGGAGAGTATGCCATTCTGCTGATCCCTTTTTACGAAAAGAACGCCAGCGTACCTCATTTCTTCGATAGGCTGCTCCAGAGCAAGGATCTTTCCGTCCGCATGAGCGCGGTTCTTTTATTACTGCGGAATAACAGACCGGTGGCCGACTCTGTCATTTATTCGATCGCAGTCAGCGATCAGTACAGGAGCCTCCTGTTGAGAAATCTGGAATCGATCCATCAGGAGCGCCGCTTCCCCGCTCAATTCCACGACCAGCTGAATATTGCACGCAGCCGTCTGGTCAGCAGCCGGCCGGGGAATGATCTTCTGGAGGTTGTGTTCGTCGACAAAAAGACCCTGCAGTTCAAAAGAGAAAAGGGCTGGCTGTACTTGTTCAAATACCGGCAGAATAAAGAAGACGAATGGCAGATCGGTTTCAGCGGGCTACAGCCATCCGATCTTAAAGAGACAAGAGCAGGGGGCAGCAATGACTTTGTCCTCCTCACGGACAAGAAGATAAAGCCGGACATGCCCGTCAGCGAGCAATTCGATAAACAGTTGAGACACTTCCTGTTCTCGAAGGTCAGGAGCGCCCAATCCTTTTACCTCGACAACGATAATTTCTCCGGGAGAGAAGAGGAGGAATAATTACGCACCACCTGTCCGCATCAGTGTCTGGCAGCGATCTATTGACCCATGCTCGGTATCGACGCGATCAGCCGCTGCGTATATTCCTTCTGCGGGTGGTTATAGACTGTCTCGGCCTCTCCGATCTCTTCGATCTTGCCTTTGTTCATCACGAGGATGCGGTCGCTGATATAGCGCACAACCGACAGGTCATGGGAGATGAAGACGACGGTAAATCCAAATTCTTTTTTGAGGTCGTTCAGCAGGTTGAGCACCTGCGCCTGTACGCTCACGTCGAGGGCCGACACCGATTCATCGCAGACGATAAAAGAGGGATTGAGGGCAAGGGCCCTTGCGATCACGATGCGCTGTCGCTGTCCGCCCGAAAATTCATGGGGATAGCGGTCGAAATGCTCTTTTCCGAGGCTGACCTTTTCCAGCAATTCCCCGACCCGCTGCCTTCTCTCCCGCTGACCCTGGGCCAGGTGATATACTTTCAGGGGTTCTGCGATCGCCGCACCGACAGTCATGACGGGGTTCAGCGAAGAATAAGGGTCCTGGAAGATGATCTGGATATGTTTGCGCAATTCTTTCAGCTCGCTGGCTTTATAAGCAGCAAGATCGGCGCCGTTAAAAAGGATCTTTCCAGCGCTGGGATCGACGAGGCGGAGGAGGGCCCTGCCGAGCGTCGTCTTGCCGCACCCGGATTCTCCCACCAGCCCCAGGGTCTCTCCTTCGTATATGGTAAAGCTTACGTCGTCTACTGCTTTGGTATGATCCAGCGTTCTTCCCAGCAACGTCTTCCGGGAAGGATACCAGACGCGAAGGTGCTGGACCTCCACGAGCGGACGCGGAGGAACTAGAGGCGGCTGATGATCCCTTGCTTCAGGCAAGGGATTTTCAGCAATGCCTTCCATAAAATCACTGACCACCGGCAGCCTTTCTCCTTTTGCGTGCAGGACCGGTCTGCAGTTCAGCAAACCCTTCGTATACGGGTGCCGGGGATGGCTGAACAGTTCCTTCACCGTCCCTTCTTCCACGACCTTTCCCTTGTACAGCACAAGGGCCCGGTCTGCTATCTCGGCGACCACGCCCAGGTCGTGGGTGATGAAGATAACGCCCATATTTTCCGTCTGCTGTAATTCCCTGATCAGTTGCAGAATGGTCTTCTGTACGGTCACGTCGAGGGCCGTAGTTGGCTCATCGCAGATCAGCAGGGAAGGGTGGCTGCTCATCGCCATCGCGATCATGATGCGTTGCTTCTGTCCTCCGCTCAGCGTGTGGGGATAACGGCGGAATATACCGGCTGGATCGGGCAGCCGCACTTTCCCGAACAGTTCGATGGTCTTTAGTTTTGCCTCCGCGGCGGAGATCTTGTTATGCGCGAGGATCGCCTCCATTACCTGGGCGCCGCAGGTATAGACGGGATTCAGAGAGGTCATCGGTTCCTGAAAGATCATCGCCACCTGCCGTCCCCTGATGTCCTGCATCTGACGGGGGCTTTGTTTCAGCAGGTCGATGCGCCGGTCATTTTCATCGGTGAACAGGATCTCGCCGGAAAGATAGGTAGCCGGCGGGCTTGGCAGCAACTGCAGGATGGACAGGGCCGTGATGGATTTCCCCGATCCGGATTCTCCTACCAACGCGACGATCTCTCCGCGGCTTACCTGCAGATCGACACCCTGGACACCCGGGGCGATACCAGCCTCCGTCTGAAAACCGATGCTCAGGTTATGAATGGAAAGGAGTGAGGACATAGTTTGATATGGGCTGGATGATCAGAATCTCAGATGCCTTACGGTAAGTCCGTTATTGATCAGCTGTTTCAATGAATCGATCCCGATCTTAAGATGGTTTTCCACGAAGTCGCCGGTGACCTTCTGATCGCTTTCCGCCGTCTTCACCCCTTCCGGCGTCATCGGCTGGTCGCTTACCAGCAACAAAGCGCCCGTGGGGATCTTATTGTAGAAGCCCACCGAGAAGATCGTGGCCGTCTCCATATCGATGGCATAAGCCCTTATCTTTTTCAGATATTCCTTGAAGACCTCATCGTGCTCCCAGACGCGCCGGTTGGTGGTGTACACCGTTCCGGTCCAGTAGTCCACCGCATAATCACGGATCGTGGTGGAGATCGCCTTCTGAAGGGCGAAGGCAGGCAAGGCCGGCACTTCGGGCGGAAAGTAATCATTGGAGGTCCCCTCGCCCCGGATCGCTGCGATAGGCAGGATCAGGTCGCCAAGCTTATTGCGCCGCTTGAGCCCCCCGCATTTTCCAAGGAACAGCACAGCCTTTGGCTCGATGGCGGTCAACAGGTCCATGATAGTAGCAGCCGTGGGACTGCCCATCCCGAAATTAATGATCGAAATGTCCCCGGCCGTAGCGACCTGCATGGGCTTGTGCTCGCCGACCACCTCCACCTTATGCCAGTCTGCAAACAGATAGACATAATTATCAAAATTGGTCAGCAGGATATATTTCCCGAAGTTCTCCAGTTTCTCGCCTGTATATCGTGGCAGCCAGTTCCTGACGATCTCTTCTTTGCTTTTCATGCACTTGATTTATATCGATTAAAAAAACTTTTCCAATGACTGCGGGCTCCATCATTTTCAGTAAATTTAGCAAATAGTTTCTGCACATGATCAAAATCTACTATCCACCTTATCCCTTCAAGATACGGGAACCCGAAAGAAAAAAAGAAGAGATCTGGGATGAACTGCGTAAACTATGGGTTCGCCTCACACCGGAAGAATGGGTCCGTCAGAATTTCATTCAATACCTTCTTCAGGTAAAGAACTATCCCGCCTCTTATATCTCCGTGGAAAAAAGAATGAAGCTGGGGGAGCTCAATAAACGATTCGATCTGCTGGTGTTCGATGCGGGTGCGCATCCCTGGATGCTGGTGGAATGCAAGGGAGGCGATATCAAGCTGGACAGCCGTGTCCTCTGGCAGGTGCTGCGTTATAATCTGGCCATGCCCGTAAAATATCTGGTCATTACCAACGGAGAGGAATGCCATGCTTTTGTAAAAGGGGTGCTGGATTTCGAAGGGATCCCGGCGTTACCTGCATACAATGAATGATCCGGGGTGGATTCGGAGCGCTCATGTAATGATGATGTTTTTATTGGTGAAAGCTCGTGCCGATGAATTGCAGAGCGTCGGTGATGCCGGTCCGCCAGTAGGTCCAGTTGTGGGCGCCATCCCGCATACGGAACTCATGCGGTACCTTTTTATCCATGAGCGCGATATGCAGGAGACAGTTCCCTTTGCCCAGCCCATCATCGTCCCCGCAATCGATCCAATAACGTACTTTTTTCAGCTCGTCCAGCGGCTTTTCTTGCACCATTCTGATCGGAGAGTTCGCGTACCAGGCCTTGCTGAGCCGGTCGTTCCCTTTCAGCCCCCGGCCATACAATTGACCCAGCGTCCTGTCCCAGCTTGCATCCGGAATAGCGGCAAGGGTGGCATCGTCCCAGACCGCCGCGCTCAACGGTGCGGCTGCGGCAAATAATTCCGGGTATTTCAGCGCATAGATCAGCGAACCATACCCGCCCATCGAAAGACCGGCTATACCCCGGTAATGTTTCTCCGCCTTTATCCGGTAGGTCTTTTCTACGGAAGGCATGAATTCCTTTATGAAGAAATCCTCGTATTTTTCTTTTCCATCGTAAGAGTTGATATAGAAGCTGGAATCCCCGTTTGGCATGACAATGATCATCGGAGGGATGGTGCCCTCGGTGATAGCCTTGTCCGCAAACCGGTTTATTTCCCCGAACTGCAGCCAGCCGGTATTATCATCCGTATACCCATGCAACAGATACACTACGGGATAGTTCCTTTGCGAAAGGGTATAATCGGGTGGAAGATAGACCGAGTATTTTACGTCCTTGCCAAGGATCGTGCTTCTGACCACCGATTGTTCGATCACTTTTCCCGTCTGCTGGCCACAGGCGGCTACGACAAGGCAGAGACTTAAAACGAATAAGCCGGTTTTTTTGGACAGGTCGTACATATGGTGAGATTTATTATGGAAATATACCCAATTCCGCATAAGAAGTGCCCACTTTATTGATCGCCACCACATAGGCAGCCGTCCGCATATCCGGTATGCTGGGATTTTTTTGCCATACGTCCATGATCTCGCGGGTAGCGGCGATCATAGTCTCTTCCAGACCGCTGTAGACCAGGTCCACTTCGTCGGCGCCATGCATGATAAATTCCTTTTCCTTCGGGCTTACCTTTTTGCCGGTGAGGCCCTCTATCTGGCCAAGGATATGCGTATTCATATTCTCGGTGAATCGTTTTTCCATACGTCCATAACGTACATGGCTGAGGTTCTTCAGCCATTCGAAATAGGACACCGTTACGCCACCCGCATTCAGATACATATCCGGCACCACAAGGACCCCTTTTTTGATAAACACATCGTCCGCCTCCGGCGTCAGCGGACCGTTGGCCGCTTCACCGATGATCTTTGCTTTTACATTCGGGGCGTTCTTTCCATTGACCACATTTTCCAGGGCGGCGGGGATCAGGATATCGCATTCGAATTCCAGCGCGGCCCCGGAATCGGGAAGGTTCGTAGCGCCGGGGAAATTGAGGATGCTGCCGGTCTTCTTCCTGTGCTGGAATACTTCTTCTTCGTTCAGCCCGGCAGGGTTCGAAATGGCGCCTTCAAATTCGGCAAGGGCAACCACTTTGGCCCCGCCTTCGCGGAAGAACTTGGCGGCATGATAGCCCACATTGCCGAGGCCCTGTACGACTACCGTCTTTCCTTCCACGCCAAGCTTCAATCCCAGCTTTTTCATGATATCGGACATATTACAGACTTCGCGTATGCCATAGAATACACCCAGGCCGGTGGCCTCGCGCCGTCCGCGTACACCACCCTGTGATACGGGTTTGCCGGTCACACAGGCCAGCGCATCGATCTCGCCGGGACGCATGCTCATGTAGGTATCGAGGATCCAGGCCATTTCGCGCTCCCCCGTTCCATAATCCGGGGCAGGGACATCGGTGCCGGGTCCGATAAAATTCTTTTTGATCAGCTCCGAAGTATACCGGCGCGTGATCTTCTCCAGCTCATAAGGCGTGTATTTCTTGGGATCGATGCTGATCCCTCCTTTGGCGCCGCCAAAAGGAACGTTTACGATCGCACATTTGAAGGTCATGAGGGCAGCAAGGGCCATCACCTCGTCGAGGTTTACCGACAGCGCGAAACGGATCCCTCCTTTACAGGGGGTCTTGTGCTGAGAGTGCTGTACGCGATAGGCCTTGATCACTTCTATCTTATCGCCGATCTTGACGGGGAAGAACATGCGGTAGACGGCATTACACTGCTTGATCTGTTCGAGGATCCCGGGATCCCAGCTCGTGAATCCAGCCGCCTTATCAAAACTTTTTTCAACGGCTTCGAAAAATTTGTATTCTGGTTGATCTGCCATGACCTTTATTTTTTAGTGATGCAATTATTTAGTTTCTTTTTCCAGCCTGCTGATCTTTCTGTCCAGCCTGACCACGTATAGGATCAATCCGAGGAATATGGCCACCAGCACGGCGACCACCACATAGATCTTGCCATTAGCGCGCAGCGCGTCGGCCATTTCCACCGTTTGGTCCCCGCTGCTATCCTGGGCGCGCGCGATGAGGGTAAGGAAAAGGGCGGGCAACAGGAGCATTAAGAAACAGAACTTTTTAAGCATTATTGTTTTTTTATACCTGATTATTATTTGTGTGAGGGTCCATGAATTCATTTGTGCCTTTGCTCCTGCAACAGCTGCAGGCGGATACGCAGGCTCGTGATCCATACCCCCAGCAGCGTCCATCCCGGTACGGCAAAGGGATAGAATATCAGCCTCATCCGGGAATCGAGATTATTGAAAGCCGGATTGCCGCCCAGTCCTCCCGGATGCAGGCTCTCCATCATTCTTGGAATGATCCAGATGGTGGGGAACAGCATGGCGAAAGCGAAAATATTATAGACGGCCCCGATCCTCGCCCGTTTGTCCATATCCGTCATGGAATTCCGCAACACCAGGTAGGCCAGATAGATGAGGAGGGCGACCACGGCGCCCAATTGCTTAGGATCGTTGCTCCAGAACGCACCCCAGGTGAATCCTGCCCACATGCTGCCGGTCAGCACGCCAAGGATGCCGAACACGATGCCGACTTTGGCATATTCGAGAGCATAGATATCGGCCAGCAGGCTGCCCGTACGCAGGTATTTTATCGAATAAATAACGGAGATGATAAAAAAGATCATCATGGACATCCACATCGCCACATGGAAATAAAGATTGCGGATGGTCTCATGGAGTATCGGCCTGGCAGGGACTCCACCTAAGAAACCGGCAGTGATCGTATAGAGTAATAAAGCAACGCACAATATTTTCCACCAGGACTGACGAAGCATAGTTGATTTTGAAAGAGTGCTGTGACCGCATGAGTCAGGGTAGCAAAATTAGGGGAAAGGTTCAGGAATTAGACCAATCGCATTTCCGAATTGTGAAAATTAAACGAATCAGATGGTTTCCATAGATTCATTGATCATAACGAAGGCATTCCTTGTCGCAACAAAAAAAAATCTAAACAAATTATGCGATCATTAAAGATCAGAATCCCCGATCCGGTCGGCTCCCTGGCATTTATCAGGCTGATTTTCAATCCTTCCATAAGAAAGGAAAGAGGATAATGGACAGGGCGACGATCATAAGGTCCAGTCCGGTCAGCAGCAGGATCATAGAGCCGAGACCTCTTTGCAGCACATCACCGAAGGCGATAGTCGACAGGCGGTTCAGCAGCAGAAGCTGAGGAATGATGAGCGGGAAGCCCAGGATCGCCATCAGAGCTGCGCTCTGCTGGGCGCGGGCCGCAATGGCAGCGAGGAAAGTGAAGACAAGGCTCAGGCTGACCCCGCCAAAACAGCTGATCAGAACGAACCGCATCGGGTTCGGCAGGGGGTTGCCGAGCATGAGCAGGAACAGCGCCAGGCTCACGAGGCTCATGAGCAGCATAAGCAGGGCGTTGAACAGAAGCTTGGCCAGGATAAAATCCCTTGCCCCGGCGATGGAATAAAAATACAGCAGACGCCCCCTTCCTTCCTGCAGGAAGCTTTTGGCCACCGCATTGACGCTGACAAAGAGCTGGATCATCCAGAACAGGCCCTTCCAGACATTCCCTTCCGGCTGACCCATCGCGAGGTATAAGACGAAAATGGTAGACGCCACATACAGGAGGACGCCATAGAAAGTATATTGCTGGCGTACTTCCAGCAGAAGGTCTTTCTTGAACAGCGCGATAATGTGGCGAAAAGGACTGATAGGTATAAATTTATAAAAATATAGTTAAAATTCTACACGGTTGTCTCGGGGCCCTTGCCTGGAAGATCATCCGGCAGACCATAATAACACTGCCTGCACCGGGGCTCATACAGGTCTTTTTCCCCCAGCAGAACCTGCCCTCCCGAGCTTAACTTACGGTAGGAGTAGTTCGCAATGTTTCCACATTTTACACAAATGGCATGTAACTTGGTGATATAATCAGCCTTGGCCAATAGAAAAGGTATTTGCCCGAAAGGCCTGGTCGTATAGTCCATATCCAGTCCCGCGACGATCACCCGGACGCCGCGTAAGGCCAGCTGATCGCAGACATCCGGCAGCTGATCGTCAAAGAACTGGGCCTCATCTATACCGACCACGTCTGTTCCGCTGGCCATTAAAAGAATGGTCTGGGAGTTATCGATCGGTGTGGACTGGATGGCATTTTCGTCGTGGGATACTATATTTTGTTCATGGAAGCGGGTATCCATGGATGGCTTGAAGATCTCTACCTTAAGATTGGCGATTTTGGCCCTTTTGAGCCGCCGGATCAGCTCTTCGGTCTTTCCGGAGAACATAGAGCCGCAGATAACCTCGATCCAACCGCGTTTTTCACCTTTTATATGGGGTTCAATAAACATACAACGTAAATCAGGTTCGGAATTTGTTATAACTTTATAGTAATTACTAATACTTACCCTAAAAATCATCCATAAGGACAAATGGAACGATTACAAGAGCTTATCACCCAATTGAAAGAGCAGTTTGAGCGAAAGGCCAGCCCTTCTCAGATGCTCCACACCACCCAGCTTCTGGAAGCTGAGCTGAGCCGTCTGGCCAGCCAGGCTAACGCCAGCCGGGGGTCTGCAAAAGTAGCGGTTATGATGCCATCATCCATGAAAATGTATGCGGGGCAGCAGAACCTTAAAGACCCTGTGCCCGTACAGGAAAAAGGGGTCTGGCCATTCGACCCCCTGACAGAGATCCCTACGCTGGCCCACCAGCAGTCCACCCGTGAGCTGAACGATGCCATCGGAAACAACGGAGGTTCCTCCCTCAACGATAAATTAAAGGCCAATGTGCTGGAATTATCCCACGCCCTGAACGAAACCCCTGTTCGTGACCTGAAAAAGGCTATCGGCGTGAACGACCGCTATGTCTTTATCAACCAGCTTTTCCGGGGCGACGAGGTCATGTATGAACGCAGCATCAAGACGATCAATAGTTTCCGGATCCTGCCGGAAGCCGAATACTGGATGGAAAGAGAGCTGAAGGTGAAATTGGGCTGGGACGAGACCCGGGAAGTAACGCGGCATTTCTATCAGCTGGTAAAGAGACGGTTCTCCTGAATATAACCGGTGATCTTGCCGGTAGCCCCCCTTTTAGCCTGAACATAATCCCGGGATGCGGCGCAGGTCAGCCGGTATTCCTCCGGGTTGGACAGCAGCCGGGAAAAGACGGATTCCGCTTCCAGCGCACTGTCGATGACGATACCCCCACCGCAATCCGCCAGCTCCACCGCCTCGATGAATTTTTCGATGACCGGCCCGAAAACGACCGGCTTTCCATACACGGCCGCTTCCAGCACGTTATGTACCCCGTCATCCCCAAACCCCCCGCCGACATAGGTAATCGTAGCATATTTATATAACCTCGACAACATGCCGATATTATCGATGATCAGCACATTCGGCGGACGGAGGTTCTCTCTGGGCATGGCCTTCGATCCTTGCTGTCCCTGCGCTGTCCTGCGTCCGGCTTCCTTTTCCCATTGCGAATAACGAATACAGTAACGGAACAGCTTTTCCACCTCCCTCATCCTTTCCTCCCCGATCTCGTGCGGGGCGATGATGAACCGGATCTCCTGATGGGTGTTGGCGAAATGGTCCAGCTCCTCCTCGTCCTCCTCCCAGGTGCTGCCGGCAACGATCACCGCATGCTGTCCGCAGAAGGCTTCGATCAGCGGCAGGGGCACTGGCTGGCCGGAGATCCCGATGACCTGGTCGAAGCGGGTGTCGCCGCTGACGCTCACGTTCCCGGATATCCCCAGACGGGCCAGCAGTCTTACCGATGCTTCCGTCTGTACGAAAAGATGGGTGAAACATTCCAGCATATACCGGTGCAGCCTTCCATACCACTTGAAAAAAGGCTGATCCGGCCGGAAGACCCCCGATATCAGGATCGTGGGGACATTTCTTTTCTTCAGTTCTACAAGGTAGTAGTACCAGTAATCGTATTTTATCCAGAGCACCAGGTCGGGTCTGATCAGGTCGATGAACTGCCGGGCATTCCTTTTGGTATCGAAGGGGAGGTAAAAAACATGGTCCGCGCCTTCATAATCTTTTCTGACGCTGTATCCCGAGGGGGAAAAGAAGGTGACTACGATCCTGCACCCCGGGTCCTGGATCCGCAGGCTTTCCAGTACCGGTCTCCCCTGCTCGAACTCTCCCAGCGAGGCACAATGCATCCAGATGGTTTTTGGAGTGTGGGACCCCGCTTCGCCACGACCATCCGTCCCCGCCCCGGTCCCCATCGCCGCACCCTGAGCCTGGTCCTTTGCTCCCGTAACACTCGCGCCGGTGCTTGCTGCCATGCCCGTACGCATTTGTTCTGCCTTGCCGGCTAAGTCCGCATCCGCGCCCATTTCTTCCCTGATCCGGCCAAGAAGCCCCTTTCTTCCGTCCAGCCACGCCTTCGCCTTGGGGTTCCATCGTGAAATGAGGCGTATGCCCGTTACATACAGTCCAAGGAAAATATGATAAAAAATAATACTCATAATTTGCTTATAACTACTCTGCTGCCTGAAGCTTGCAGCGGATTCACGCTTGAAAATACGACAATTTTGCAGTAGGTTTGTGCCCGTTTAAACAGTGAACTATGCGGCCCATTCAAATGGTAGACCTGAAGCAGCAGTATGCGAAGATAAAGGATGAAGTGGATACGGCGATCTCCGAAGTAATCAACAGTGCCGCATTTATAAATGGTAAGGCAGTCACCGATTTTGCGGCGGGCATGTCCGTCTATACAGGATCCCGGCATGTCATCCCCTGCGCAAACGGCACCGATGCCCTGCAGATCGCGATGATGGCCCTCGGGCTCGAACCCGGGGACGAGGTCATCACCCCTTCCTTTACCTATGTAGCCACCACCGAGGTCGTCGCTTTGCTGAGACTGAAACCGGTGTTCGTAGAAGTGGACCCCCGGACCTTCTGCATCGATCCGGCGGCCATAGAAAAGGCCATTACGGCAAAGACAAGGGCCATCGTTCCCGTTCATCTGTACGGCCAGTCGGCCCCCATGGAAGAGATCATGCGGATCGCGGCCAAACATGACCTGTATGTGATCGAAGACAATGCCCAGGCTATCGGCAGCGACTATACCTTTTCCGATGGCTCCGTCAAAAAAACGGGGTCGATCGGCACGATCGGTACCACCTCCTTTTTTCCTTCAAAGAATTTGGGGGGCTATGGCGATGGAGGGGCAATATTTACGGATGACGATGCGTTAGCAAGCCGGTTGAAAATGATTGCCAACCACGGACAAAGCAAGCGCTATTATCATGATCTGGTGGGCTGTAACAGCCGGCTGGATTCCATTCAGGCGGCCGTGTTGAATACCAAGCTGAAGAGGCTGGATGAATATATCGCCGCCCGCCGCAAGGCAGCCGCCTTTTATGATAATGCTTTCAAGGCCCACCCTAAGATCACGACGCCTTACCAGGCGTCTTACAGCCATCATGTTTACCATCAATATACGCTCATCCTGGAAGGGGTGGACCGTGACGGTTTGAACGAATGGCTGGCGGCAAAGAACATACCATCGATGATCTATTATCCCGTACCCGCCCATCGTCAGCAGATGTTTGCCGCCTTCGGTGGCGGAGACTACCGGCTGGATATCACCGACTGGTTGACGGAAAGGGTCATTTCCCTGCCCATGCACACCGAGCTGGACGAGGAACAATTGCAGACGATCACTTCCGGCGTGCTGGAATATATCGGCCAGCACTGAACGCGAAAGGGACCGGGACGATGCGTGGATGATGGGGTTGCATGAGGGGCGGGAGAACGATGTGCCGGTGACAGGGTTCATGAAGGACGGAAAACGACGTGCCGATGACGGGGTTCATGATGGCCAGGCCGCTTAACTTTATTCAAATGATTAAACTGATCTAAATATGAAAATTGCTGTTGTAGGTACCGGGTATGTTGGCCTGGTAACGGGTACATGTTTTGCTGAGACGGGAAATGACGTAATATGCGTGGACATCGATGCGGGCAAGGTGGAGAAGCTGTCCAACGGACAGATCACCATCTATGAGCCGGGGCTGGAAAAATTATTCCTCCGCAATCTGAAAGAAGAGCGTCTGAGATTCACGACCGATCTGGCGGAAGGCGTAAAGGACGCACAGATCATCTTCCTCGCCCTGCCGACCCCTCCGGGAGAAGATGGCAGCGCCGACCTGAAATATATCCTGGGCGTGGCGGAAAGCCTGGGAAAGATCCTGAAAGAATACAAGGTCATTATCGATAAGAGCACCGTGCCGGTCGGCACCGCCGAAAAAGTGCGGGTGGCGATCGCCAAAAATTACAAAGGGGAATACGATGTCGTGTCCAACCCCGAGTTCCTCCGCGAAGGAGTGGCGGTGGAAGACTTCATGAAACCCGACAGGGTCGTGATCGGCACCTCTTCCGACCGGGCGAGGAAGATCATCGGGGATCTCTATGGGCCTTTTGTCCGTCAGGGCAATCCCGTCATTTTTATGGATGAACGTTCCGCCGAGCTGACCAAATATGCAGCCAATTCCTTTCTGGCGACCAAGATCACCTTCATGAACGAAGTGGCCCTGTTGTGCGAGCTCCTGGGAGCCGATGTGGACATGGTAAGACGCGGCATCGGCAGCGATGAGCGGATCGGCAAGCGATTCCTGTTCCCCGGCATCGGATATGGCGGCAGCTGCTTCCCCAAGGACGTGCAGGCGCTTGTAAAATCTTCGCAGGAGGTCAGCTATGATTTCCGGATCCTGAATGCGGTGATGGATGTCAACGAAAAACAGAAGCTGCACCTTATCCCCAAGATCAGAAAATATTTTAAAGGCAATCTCAAAGGAAAGCGCTTCGCGCTGTGGGGACTGGCCTTCAAGCCCAATACGGACGATATCCGCGAAGCCCCGTCCCTGTACATGATCGAGGCCCTGCTCAGCGAGGGCGCCACCCTGAATGTATTCGATCCCGAGGCGATGAATAATGTAAAGCAGCTCCTCGGCGATAAGGTGATCTATTCGGAGAACCAGTATGAGGCCCTCGAAGGCGCCGACGCCCTGATCATCGCCACGGAATGGAACGAGTTCCGGACTCCCAATTTCCTGAAAATTGTCACTTCCCTGAAAAGTAAGGTTATATTTGACGGACGCAACCTGTTCGATATTGCGGCTATCCGGGAGCTGGGATTCTATTACGAGAGCGTGGGAAGAGCCCCGACCACCCCTTTGGCCAAAAATTCTTAAACACCTGAAAAATATACATGACCAGAAATCGTATACTGATCACGGGCGCAGCCGGCTTTTTAGGCTCCCATTTATGCGATCGCTTCATTAAGGAGGGATTGCATGTGATCGGGATGGATAATCTCATCACAGGGGATCTTAAAAACATCGAGCATCTCTTCAAGCTGGAGCAATTTGAATTCTATCACCATGACGTCAGCAAATTCATTCATGTTCCCGGCGAGCTGAAATATATATTGCATTTTGCATCCCCCGCAAGCCCGATCGATTATTTAAAGATACCTATCCAGACCCTGAAAGTAGGGTCCCTTGGTACGCATAATTGTCTTGGGCTGGCCAAGAACAAGAAAGCCAGGATCCTCGTCGCCTCCACTTCGGAGATCTACGGCGATCCGCTGGTGCATCCGCAGAACGAGGAGTATTGGGGGAATGTCAACCCTGTCGGACCGAGAGGCGTATATGACGAAGCCAAACGATTTCAGGAAGCCATGACCATGGCCTATCATAATTTCCACGGACTGGAGACCCGCATCGTACGGATCTTCAATACCTATGGCCCGCGCATGCGGCTGAATGACGGGCGCGCGCTGCCCGCCTTTATCGGCCAGGCCCTGCGTGGAGAAGACCTCACGGTCTTTGGAGATGGCAGCCAGACCCGTTCGTTCTGCTATGTCGACGATCTGGTGGAAGGCATCTACCGGCTACTGATGAGCGATTATCATTTGCCGGTGAATGTGGGCAACCCGTCCGAGATCACACTGAAGCAATTTGCCGAAGAGGTCATCGCGCTCACGGGTACCCGCCAGAAGATCGTGTATAAACCGTTGCCGGTGGACGACCCTAAGCAGCGCAAGCCGGATATCACCAGGGCAAGAGAGATCCTCGGGTGGGAACCAAAGACGGAAAGAAAGGAAGGACTGAAGATCACGTATGATTATTTCAGGTCGCTGGCCCCGGAAGAATGGCTTAAGCTGCCCAAGGAATTCGTGAGCGGGAAATGATCGGAGAGTGATCGGGGAATGATGCGATGATCGCGGAATGATCGGAGAGTGATCGGGGAATGAGTGAAGAGTGATCGGAGAGATGATCGCGGAATGAGCGCACCTAAAATCTATGAATAATTTGTATGTATCAGGAACTCGTCGATAAAAAAGCTAAGCTGGCCGTGATCGGACTGGGCTATGTTGGACTACCGCTTGCGCTGGAGCTGGCGAAAAAGATCTCCGTCATCGGATTCGATATCAATAAGAAGCGCATCGGGATGATGAACGAAGGCGTCGACCCCAGCAAGGAAGTAGGGGCCGGGGAATTCGCGGGACGTGATATCGTCTTTACGGATGATCTTAGTATCCTGAAAGAGGCGCGTTTCTTTATCGTAGCCGTACCGACACCCGTCGATAAATATAATGTACCGGATCTCAAGCCCCTTGTCGGCGCATCGCAGACCGTGGGCAAGGTGCTGAAAAAAGGAGATTATGTTGTGTACGAGTCCACCGTCTATCCCGGCTGTACGGAAGAAGATTGTCTGCCGGTGCTGGAAAAAACATCGGGGCTTCAGCTGTCGGCCGGAGATTTTAAGCTGGGCTATTCTCCCGAACGGATCAATCCGGGCGACAAGAAGAATACGCTGAGGACCGTCGTGAAAGTCGTTTCCGGCAGCGATGAAGAGTCGCTGCAAGAGATCGCAAAGACCTATGAGCTGGTCGTGGATGCCGGCGTTCACCGTGCCCCTTCCATCAAGGTGGCGGAGGCCAGCAAGATCGTCGAGAATACGCAGCGTGACCTGAATATCGCCCTGATGAACGAGCTGTCGCTGATCTTCGACCGGATGGGCATCAACACCTATGACGTGATCGAGGCCGCGGGCACCAAATGGAACTTCCTAAAATTCCAGCCTGGTCTGGTCGGAGGCCATTGCATCGGCGTCGATCCTTATTACCTGACCCATAAAGCGGCTGCGCTGGGCTATGAATCCAAAGTGATCTCTTCGTCGCGCTATATCAACGATGACATGGCGAAATATGTGGCCCGCAAGATCATCACCCATGTGCTGCGGATCTCCAATGAGCCCAGGGTGTTGGTGAAAGGTGTTACTTTTAAAGAGAATGTCAGCGATATACGCAATTCAAAGATCGTCGACACGGTGAAAGAGCTGCTGGCCTTCAATATCCAGGTCGATGTGGAAGATCCTTATGCGATAGGAGAGGAAGTATTCGAGGAATACGGCCTGCACCTCATCGGCAAGACAGCCGGGAAATACGATGCGGTGATCGTCACCGTCCCGCACCAGCCTTATATTGAAATGACCGATGCCAATTTTGCGTCCATCACCAGCGAGGGCGCGCTGGTAGCCGATCTGAAAGGAATATTTAAAAATAAAATCACCAGCAGAAAATACTGGAGCTTATAATGGCGGACAGCAACAGAAAGATACTCATCACGGGCGGGGCCGGCTTTATCGGCTCACACGTCGTACGATTATTTGTAAAAAAATACCCCCGGTACCTCATCGTCAATCTCGACGCGCTTACCTATGCCGGTAATCTCGAAAACCTTGATGAGGTCGGGGCTTCACCAAATTATAAATTTGAAAAAGGCGATATCACCGACGAGCATCGTGTGGAAGCCTTGTTCGCGCAATACCAGTTCGATGGGGTGATCCATCTGGCCGCGGAAAGCCATGTCGATCGTTCCATTCTCGATCCACTGGCCTTTGTCCGCACCAATGTGCTGGGCACGGCCTCGCTGCTGAAGGCCAGCCTCGCGTCCTGGAGAAAGGCGCCGGAGGGCAAGCTGTTCTATCATGTCTCCACGGATGAAGTGTATGGTTCGCTGGGAAAAGAAGGGTTTTTTACAGAAGAAACGCCCTATGATCCCCGTTCGCCCTATTCCGCGTCCAAGGCGTCTTCCGACCATCTGGTCATGGCCTGGTATCATACCTATGGCCTGCCCGTGGTGCTGTCGAACTGTTCCAACAATTATGGCTCCCACCATTTTCCTGAAAAGCTGATCCCACTGATGATCAATAATATCATCCAGAATAAACCTCTGCCGGTCTATGGCAAAGGCGAGAATGTGCGCGACTGGCTCTATGTCGATGATCATGCGCGGGCCATCGATACGATCTTCCATGAAGGAAGGGTCGGCGAGAAATACAATATCGGCGGCTTCAACGAGTGGACGAATATCGACATCGTGCATCTCCTGTGCCGGATCATGGATAAAAAACTGGGAAGGGCCGATGGCGAATCGGCGAAGCTGATCAGCTTTGTGAAAGACCGGCCTGGTCATGATCTCCGGTATGCGATAGACGCTACCAAGCTGAATAAGGAGCTGGGCTGGAAGCCTTCCCTGCAATTCGAGGAGGGGCTGGAAAAGACCGTGGACTGGTATCTCGACAATCAGACCTGGGTGGCGCATGTCACCTCAGGGGATTATCAGAAATACTATGACCGGCAGTATAAATAAAGATAAATAATCAGACAAATAATCACTCGTTATGCCTTTTCTGACCACTGATCTCCCTGGACTGATGATATTCGAACCGGCAGTTTTCCAGGATGATCGGGGATTTTTCTTTGAGTCCTATAATGAACAGACGTTTTTCAAGCAGGGCATGGATATGCGTTTTGTTCAGGATAACCAATCCTTCTCCCGGTATGGCGTAATACGAGGACTGCACTATCAGCTCGATCCCCATGCCCAGACCAAGCTGGTGCGTGTCTTGCAGGGAAAGATCCTGGATGTCGCCGTGGACATCCGCAAAGGATCGCCGACCTATGGAAAGTCGATGAGCATTGAATTATCAGCCGATAATAAGAAGCAGCTCTTCATCCCCAAAGGATTCGCTCACGGCTTTTCCGTTCTCAGCCCGACGGCGGATGTGCTGTACAAATGCGATTCATTCTACGATAAGGCCAGCGAGGCAGGCATTCTTTATAACGACCAGACCCTCGGTATCGACTGGTGCCTGCCGGAGGACAAGCTGATCCTGTCCGGCAAAGACCTGCAATTGCCAGTCTTTTTGGAATGCAGGAATAATTTTGAATTTAATGGGTAAGATCCTCGTCACCGGCGCCAGCGGCCAGTTGGGCCGGGAATTGCAGCAGGCTGTAGCGGCGGCGGGCAACGGTTTACCGCCCGGAGCCCTGCCCGGAGAACTGCTAGAAACCCTGTCCGGAGAACTGTCCAGAATCCTGCCCCCGGCGGCGGCCATTACAGATTTCGAATTTGTTTTTCTCACCCGCGAAGACCTTCCGCTGAATGACCCCGGCAAGATCCGGCGACTTTTCGAGCAACAGCATCCGGTATGCTGTATCCATTGCGCCGCCTATACGGCCGTGGATAAGGCCGAGTCGGAGAAGGACCTGGCTTTTCTGATCAACGGGGAGGCCGTAGGCGTGCTGGCCGCGACCTGTAAGCTATTCGATACGCGCCTCATTCATATCTCTACGGATTATGTATTCGATGGCCAGTCCGCGACACCCCTGAAAGAAGGAGAGGCTACTGGTCCCGTGAATGTCTATGGAGCTTCCAAGCTGCTGGGGGAACAGCTGGCGCTGGAGAATAACGACATGACGGTGATCATCCGCACGGCGTGGGTCTATTCCAGCTATGGAAATAATTTTGTAAAAACGATGATCCGGCTGATGCGGGAGCGGGAGTCCATCGGCGTTATCAACGATCAGATCGGCACGCCTACCTATGCGGCAGACCTCGCCATGGTGATCCTGAAGATCGCGTGCGGGCCGGTATTCGTTCCGGGTATTTATCATTACAGCAATGAGGGGCGGATCAGCTGGTATGATTTTGCGGTGGCCATCAAAGCGCTCACCGGCAGTCCTTGTCAGGTGAATCCCATCCCCAGTTCGCAATATCCGACACCCGCCAGGAGGCCTCATTATTCCTTGCTCGATAAGAGCCTTATCAAAAAAACCTATGGGATAACGGTCCCGGACTGGAAAACGAGTCTCGCACTGTGCCTTGAGCGGATCGCGCGTGGATGACCGACGACCGTATCGAACGCGGGTGACTGGCGCCCGGATCGCGTGGAGTTCCGCAGGGCGCATGACCGGCGTCTGGTTCGCATGGGTGCTCGCCGGGCGCATAAGCGGCGCCGGTACGCGCGAATTCCACGTGTGCCTATTTTATCGACGTGATCGCCGTTCCTCCATATTTGCTCTGGCTCTTCACGACGCCGAACCCGGGTGCAAACCATTCCGTCCCATCCATATTTATAGGGATGTTGATGAAGCCTGTTTTGACGCCAATCTTGCTCTTAAAGCTTATTTTAAAACAATCCCAGGTGCCTGCCTCCGTGGTGACGCTCTCTTTGCCTTCCACTTTCCGGTTGCTGATCAGCATATTGAGCGTTTGCGCGAGTCCCCCATTGTTCATTTCCATGCTGAAATTCCCGTCCTTCAGGTCGGCGCCCGGCTGCATGTTCGCAGGGTATTCCAGATAAACATTATCCGCCTTTACATCGGTCTTGAATTGCGCGGCCTGTTGCTGTGGGATCATCATTTTCATATCGATCATCATCACCCCGCCATTGCATCTGATGCTGCTGTTGGCCTTGGCCGTCGACTTGCCTTTTTTATCGAACATTTCAGAAGCGAGGGCGGCCGTCGTTGTGGCCCCGGCAGTGGCCACATCCGACACCAGATAGACCATCTTCCCGTTGGGCTCTCCTTTTTTATTATAAATGGTCATTTCTATCGTCTTATTCTTCTGCAAAAAAAAGTAACTCTTACAGTCTTGTGAGAAGGCTTGCAGGGTGCCCGTCAGGCCGGCGATCAGGAAGAAATACTGAGCAATCCGAAAGGCTTTTTTGGTGCGATTCATATTATTTTTTATTTGAATAGGAAAGATAGGAATTATATGATCCGGGCACAATACCCTGATGGTTGAACTGCGCTAAAAATCGACGAATGCTCAAACAATTATCACTTAATGGGGAAAACTATTGGCTTTGGGAGGGACAAAATTCGGGTCCATTTATTAATGTGTAACCATTGACAAATCAACGTTGTGCGTATTATCAGGCAAGAATTGTGTCTTTTCTCTGTCAAATATCGTCCTTGAAGGGTTGCATTTAAGGACTATTTTATCTATTTTTCGGGCTGATTGCAGCATTGTGCAATAACCTTAATCCTTAGAAAAGTATAACCGTACACCCAAATCCGAACTTATGAAACCTGTTTACCCTATTCAGCGTTTTCCAGCATCCGGGCATTTTCATTCCCTTCCGGAGCTCTGTCTCTCTTATTCCTGCATCTTTATTTTCTTAACAAATCCCTGTTGTAAAGGATAAGAAGGACTATGTCCCGTTGGGTAATCCCATGGGCGAGGAAACTGAATAATTCACTTGATTTTAATCCCGTTCCATGAAAACAAATATACTTGTATCCGCCTGTTGTCTGATCCTGTTGGGTAATTCCTACAGGGTGCGTGCCGAAGGTACGAAGGAAGTAATGCCGGACAGTACCAATGGTACGGGTCTGATCGTCTCGACAATCGCCGCCTTCCCTCTTGGGAATGTAGGTAGCTACGTCCCTATCGCCGGCCTAACCCCGGCGGACAACCGCATTTATTTCCACGTCAAGGACTACACCACAGAGAAATTATATTATGGCTTCCACTGGGAGTTCCTTACTCCTACGCTGGGCGCCGTCGTTCCTTATACGGATGTGTATATGAACATCTACAACCCTTCCGGGACCCTGGTGACCACTATTCACCTTACGGGCAGCGGAGCGGGCCTTATCAACAACGCCCGGGAAGCTTATGCCGGGCCGAATATCGGGGGAGCGACGCCGCTGGGTTATAACCCGCTGGTATTTACTCCTGCGATGAACGGGGACTATTTTGTCAATTTCTACAGAAGTACCGACGGGGGAGTCACCCATATCAACAATGGCGAGTCGATGATCTCCAAATATTTCGACCTGACGATGGCTAAGACGGATAATACGCAGTATAAGGGGCGTGTGCATTGTAACGAGTGGGCTTTTTCGGTGTATAACCCTGCAAAGGGAGACATACAGGATCCGCTGAGCCCCACAAATGCGCAGTTCTTCGCGTATACCACCGACTCCGTCGTCGCGAAAGTTTATTTTCCTGCAAAGGGTTTTCAGCCCCTGGCCTATATTGTAGCCTTTAACAGCTTTGGTGTGACCAACACAGGCGACTGGCAGAAAGACCGGAAATCCATCAGTCTGCCGCATCTGGTGGCGCCTTATCTTACGGGTGGGTATGATGTATTTCTGAACCAGCCCGATGTAACGCTTTATCCCGTCTGTATCATACCGACCGCGCCTACATTGGTCAGCCCGACCATCGCCGGCTGTCCGCCGGGACCGTATAATGTACGGTTCTATGCGCCGCAGGCCGGGGATTACTATATAGTATTGGACCTTAACGGCATTCCCGGTTACCAACCGTCTTCATCCGACCGTTATATCGAGCTGATCAGCGAGGCTCCGGGTATCGTAACTTATATCTGGGATGGTAAGGACGGGCTGGGTAATCCGGTGCCACCGAACGTCAGCTTCCCGATCAATTTCTCCTTCCGTAAGGGACGTATCAATATCCCGTTCTATGACGTGGAGCTGAACATCAATGGTTTCAGCGTAGATGCCGTCGCGCCCCTCGGCGCGGTGAATACCACCTTATACTGGGATGACAGCAAATTATCGAGTACCAGCGCCGTGAATGATTGCGGTAGTAATAATAATAACTACACGGGTATCGGTTACCAGGATACTGCCGTAGGACAGGTATCTCCCGGGCATGCATGGAATGGTTATGGTAATCCATCTTTCTCCATACCTGCTGCGCCTATAAACTATGGAGGCACCTTTAACGACCAGGATAATATACAGTGTAATGACTTTGGTAATGCCCGGCTGATCAATTCCTGGGCCTGGGGTATTACGCTCAATACGACTCAGAATGTAAAACTGGCCTGTATCAATGTATCCGGCACCGTCTGGGATGATGCCGACAACAGCGCCAACGGTACTTTCTCGAATATACGCACCAACGGCGAGCCCGGCACGAATGCAGGAAATGCGTTGTATGCCAGCCTCATCGATCCCGTCACCAATAAGGTGATCTCGACCGTGCCTGTCAATGCCAATGGTACCTATACGCTTTCGAGCTGCCCGATCGACGCGATAGGCATGAAGGTCGTTATTTCCACGGTAGACAGTTTGCCCGGCCACGTTGCGCCTGCCGCAGCCATCCCGTCGAACTGGGTAAGCACCTCACCGCTGATCTATACGTTCAACTCGGGCCAGAGCGATGTGACGGGCCTGGATTTCGGCATCGAGCAATTACCGGATTCTTACAACCAGACCTATACCATCCTTACACCGATATGGAATAGCTTCAGGACACTGAATGGAGTGGGTACGGTCGCCAGCCCGGGGCCTCTTAAAGGTTCCGATCCGGAAGATGGCGTCCTGGGCGTCAACAAGACAGTCGTGATCACCACGGTGCCCACCAATGAAGAATTATATTATAATGGCATCCAGGTGACGAACAATACGAAGATCACGAATTATAACTCATCGCTGCTGCAGGTGAAATTCACCAATATTGCCGTTACCAGCCTGGTCTTCTACTATGCCTATGTGGATGCCGCGGGCAAGCAGGACCCTACGCCGGCGTATTATCTAATTAATATGAGCGTAGTGCTGCAGACCAACCTTGTTGCGTTTGGTGGAAGGGCGACCGATCAGGGGAATGTGCTGAGCTGGACGGCGACCAATGAAACCAACGGCGCTTATTATATCATTGAAAGGTCATCCGGCGGATCGGATTACGAGCCCATCGGACGGGTGGATGGAGACAATTCGGGCAACACGGTCAATCATGTCTTTACCGATGGCAAGCCATTCACGGATGTCGCTTCCCTTTACCGGTTGAAGCTGATGGACCTTAGCGGAGGCGTTTCTTACAGTACTACTGTGAGCATATCGGTGATGGCTGACCGGTCGATCGTCGACGTATTGCCGAACCCATTCCGGGATGTCATCAATGTGAAGGTGAATCTGGCGAAGGCGGGGAAGATCTCCCTGCGGATGCTGGACAATAAAGGAATAGTCGTGAGGCAAATGGAATATGAGGCGAGCAAAGGAACGAATCTGTTTAAGATCGGATCGTTGTCCTCACTGCCGGTGTCCGTATATTTCATTCAGATCGTATTGCCTGACCAGGTATTTGTAAAAAAAGTGTTCAATAATAAGTAGACCAACAGTTATAGACCAGACAGACGGGAATCAGAGTACAAGCTGTGACCCGTCATTTTTTTCAAGTAAGCTGTAAGCCAGTCCTTATGAAAAAGCTATTGACGGTCATTTTACTGACCCTCTTCTGGGATTGTGGCGCCTATGCCCAGACCCATATGGCGGTCTCCAACATCGAAGTGGAAAATATCCTGAAAGGGAACTATGTTCCACTGGGCTACCAGGCGTCTACCGTCATCACGGACCCGGCCATTATTTCGGCCGGCCTCGTATCCCGGATCTCGCCCGATTCTCTGAAGGCGCACCTCTTTGCGATGCGGGGATTTCAGAACAGGAACACCTTTTCCGACACCGTCTCCCCGACAAGGGGGATCGGGGCTGCGCGGAGATGGGCATATAATAAATTTCTCCAGTACAGCAGTGTGAATGAGAACAGGCTGAAGGTTGCATATCTGCAATTCGATTATACCGATTGCTCTTCCCCGATGACAAAGCACAGTAATATCATGGCGGTATTGCCGGGCAGCGATCCCTCCGATAACGGGGTGATCCTTATAGAAGCCCATTTCGACAGTCGCAACGCCGACAACTGCGATGTTATTGGAAATGCATTCGGCATCGGCGACAATGCTACCGGCAGCGCCATGGTCATGGAACTGGCAAGGGTTATGAGCAAATACACGTTCAGGAATACCCTTGTGTTCTCCCTGAACACGGGAGAAGAGCAGGGCACAGTCGGAGCGCAGGCGCTTGCCGATTATATGCTTGCGAAGAATATTCCCATCAAGGCCGTCAACAATAATGATGTGTCGGGCGGGATCTTCTGCGGCCATACCTCTTCTGCGCCAAGTTGTCCCGCTTATGGGGATATCGACAGTATAGGGCTGCGGATCTTTTCTCTCGGCGGATTCAACTCTCCCCACAAGCAATGGGCTCGTTATGTGAAGCTTGAATACCAGGAACAGCTGAGCAGCCTGGTGTCCGTGCTCACCGATATACGGATCATGTCACCGGAAGACAGAACGGGGAGGGGAGGAGATCACCAGCCTTTCCGGCAGAATGGATACACCGCTATCCGGCTTACCCAGGCCAATGAGGATGGGGATGCCAGCAACAGCCCTGGGTATAAGGACAGACAGCATACGATCCGGGATAGCCTGGGCAAGGATACGGATCATGACGGGATCGAAGACTCTCTCTATGTGGATGTCGACTACCTGGCCAGAAACGCACTGATCAACGGTAATTCAATGGCCATGGTGGCCCTGGGACCTGATACGATAACGCTTGTTCCTTCGATGCTGACCTCCAACAGGGTGGCCCTGAAGCTGAAGCCGGCAGGCGCTCCTGCCTACCGGGTGGCTATACGGTCCATGACCAATGACTGGGACAGCGTCTATACGATCACGGGAAAGACTGTCGACACGATAACGGTGCCCTATGGCTCCAATACGATGTTCTATATCAGCGCAGCGGCGGTTGACAATCAACAGGTGGAAAGCCAGTTCTCCACGGAGTATGCGTTGACTACGCACCTGGTGGTGCTGGCGCTGCCGCCCGGAGAATCGGGTCAGCCCGAGACCGGTGCCGGTGAATATGCCATTCAACTGCTCCAGAATAAGCCCAATCCTTTTGATGAGGGAACGATGATCACGGTGCTGTCCGGCACGGATGTCTTTGCCGACAGGGCCTGGGTTATTATCAGCAGCATGGATGGAAAGGTCGTTCAGCGGATAAAGGTGCCGCTGCACAAAGGCATCAACGAGGTCCTGTACGACCATGGCTTTGGGGCTACCGGAACCTTCGTTTACACCTTGTTCATCGATGGCTTACCGGCCCAGAGCAGGACCATGGTGTTCAGGGGAAGATGATCCCGCGGCGAGGTCCCGCGGATCGATCGGTCATGCCGCCAGGCGATTGCCCGGAAGATTTGCAGACCGATGGTCTATGAAGGAGAACTGGCCTGCACCAGGCTGCTGCTTTCCTTGCTGTTATAGAGCAATTCGGCATTCAGATCCAGGATCTCATTTTCCAGCTTGTTTATTTTCTTTATAAATTTTTTACTTTTCGTGATCCCCAGCCAGTAGCCGGCAGCGAAAAGCAGAGCGCAGGTTATGATCACCGTAATTAGGCCCAGTTGCAATTCCTGGACGGCTGAGTAGATGGTTTCCATAGGCAATTTTGTTAGTTATTGAGCCGCAGCTTGTTCCCCAAAATTAAGACTTGTTATCGGTCTTTGCAAGCTAAAAACCATGAAAAAGCCGGTAACCAACGCTACCGGCTTGTTGCCCGACAAGGGCTCGAACCTCGACATACAGATCCAGAATCTGTCGTACTACCATTATACTATCGGGCAATGGGACGGCAAAGATAAAAATTTTAAGGGAATTGAGCAAGCTGGAAATGGACAGAATGACTGTTATTTATATATTAATATTATTAATATATTCTATTTCCGCCGGATATAGGTGAGATCGTATCCGAGCTGATAAGTCTTCCCCCCATCCACGGAGGTTTCCTGGTACTGCCGCACCTTGTCCGGTCCCAGGTTGTAAAAGATAAAATTGCCGGTCGCTTTCTGCCCGTTGACCGTCGTTTCGAATGTAAATCGCATCGCTCCATCCCTGTACTCCCCGTTCACAAAATGCTGAATATCCTTTGCGGGATCGCGTATACCGCCAGAGCCCACCCAGACCTGCTCCCATTTTCCGATGCTGCCTTCATAATAATTTATGCTTTTTCCTTCATAGGTATGGGCGGTCGTATAGTTCTCGAGGATAGCGCACCCACCCGAGATCCTTTGGATCAGGCTGTGCCCGGACAGCAGCTTCGCCTGGTTATAGACATCCCATTCGCCGATCCAGAAATCGAATTGTCTGGCCTTTTCATCCGCGGAACAGGGCCAGGCCCGCGCATATACCGTATCATAGAGGATCTTGAACCAGGTATTGGTCTTTATATAGCCAAGGTCGCGACTGGTGTCCAGCTCGGCAATATTGGAAAAGCCAGCCCCGACGGCGCTGTCCATGTGTTGCTGGGAAAGCTCTGTCTTATGCTGCACGGAAAAGATCTCCGACATCCGGATCTCAACCACCGATCGTAACGCGCGGGAAGGATGAGTGGTCAACGATTGCGCGTAGTCTTTCAACGCCTCGTCATAAAGACCAAGGTTGTGATTGCAATAGCCCAGCCTGTTCCAGGAAAGGCCTGCCGGGGAGGTGTCGGGGTTTTTGAGCCAGAGCAGATACCCTGCTTTCGCCTCTTTCCAGTTCCTCGCATAATACATCGAATCAGCCCAGTGCAGTACCTGGCTGGATCCGGTGGGAACATTGAAATTCTGGGCTTGCAGGGCGGCAAGGCCGGAGACCAGAAGCAGGCAGAGCAGAAAGGTTCGTTCCATGAGCAATAGTTTTGTTGGTTGTAGATAAATTTCCTCATAATCACCGAAACTGCGCGGATATACCCCCCCGGAACGGCAGTCTGGCGCCTCAAAGCCGCAAATCGGCCTCTCAATATTTGTGGCAGGATTTTAGACTATAGAACCCTAAAATCACTGTTATGAAAAGGAATTTAAAGAACATGATAGGCTTGTTGGCATTCGTCGGCGTGATGGGTGTCTTTGCCTCCGGTTGCGTTGAGCACCGTTATTACCACGAGCATCATCAGCATTCACCAGAATGGTCCAACCGTCATCACAGGGAACCTGGGGTAGATGTCAATATACATAATTAAGCGATGAGTGCGGGGCTGTCACGCGGGTGTAATAGTCTAACGGGCCTTCGTCCATAATCGTTTACGTACGAGTCAAACCATAACTGGCATGGCAACCTGGCAACAGGGACCGGTGCCAGTTTTTTTATGGGCATACCCAACCCTCAGATCGTCGCATTGTCTCAACCGTGAGACCGCCGAGGAGCCTTTTATTTTTTCATTTTCACTTTCTTCGCTACCAGCTCGCCGATGCTTTTTCCCATCTTATTGCTGACGACGCAGGAATAGTAATAGTGAATGCCACCATAGAAGCGGGAGTCTTTGGTCTCCAGCGCCGCGTTCCTGAAGGAGGTGAACGATCTTTCTTTGATCCCGAATTCCAGCTCAGCGGTGTCGGTGTAGTTAAAATTATCTCCGTAGATGCTGGTGAGCGCCTCCGATGCGGCGGCCGAGATCGTACAGTGCCCGCAGGTGTACTCGGGAAAAGGAGGGGTCTGCAGATGTGGCCTCCAGTTGGCATCGAAATACTTATCGATCACCGTTTCGGGCCGGATCGTATTGTAGGTAAATTTTATATTCCAGCATTGAATGAATGCGTCGAAGAGGGCGATAGCCGTCTTGGCATAAGCGGAGACCGTCTCGGGAAAATCCGAACCTGCCTTCTCTGCGGCAATGCCTACGATGCTCATCCAGTGCCCGGCCGGCGAGAACTTTTTTGTGCCGAACATCAGATGGCCGGAGACGTTCAGTTTAAAAGGATTGTCATCCCAGAAATCGGCGATCCAGATCTGCTCGGGGCTGAGGCTGTCGCCTGCATTCTGTATTTTTTTTACTTCCTGAAAATAACCGCTCTTCTTATCCGTGACATCGAATGTATAAGGTGGTGGCGGCATGAATTCGGTGACGCTGTCCACGACGATAAAACGGATCTCCCTCCAGTGCGGCTCCATGGCGGAGGTATAGGCCGGGGGAGTAGGCACCCATCGTCCCGGGGAGTCGTTGACGGTGTATTCGGGGGCCCCTCTGGTCTCAAGGTAATGGTCCTTCCTGCTCCATTTCATGATGGCCGTCCCCACCGAGTCGGAATAGGCGATGCTGCCCTCGATCATATCGGAAGGCATGCCATGGTCCTTTGCCATTTTTTTCAGACTGTCGACATAGGCGCTCATGCTGCCTTCGGGAAACGTTACCGCCTGTCCCAGCTTGCAATAGGCCAGGAGGGATGCCAGTTCGAAATTGATCTTCTGGCCGGCAACCGGGGCGGGGATGGCTTTCAACCCATTCAGCTGTCCTGCCAGCGAGATATATTTATCGGGATAGCCTGCTGCGATCACTTCATAGCCTGCGATAGCCGCATACAAATAATTCCGCGAGGCCACGATCGGCCCGAAATTATTTCCCATGACCACCGTGTTCAGCTCATGGACGGTGTTGCTGTACAGATGTGGGTCCTTAAAGATCTTGTCATAGTCGTGGAGCTGGTTACATGCAGAAAGACAGATGGCTGCGCAAGCGATAAATAGCAATTTTTTCATATCCTGTAGTGGATTTTTGGGCTGTTCAAAGCGGGCACAAGGTAATAATTTTTAATTTAGCACGCCCGGTCCATTCCAGCTGGCGCCTACAACACCAGTTGGTCCGCCTACAACCTGAAAAAAATCTTTTTCTTATAAAGAAAATAACAGAGCCCCCATTCAAGAGCAAAAATACAGAGACAGCTGAGAATATTTTGCCAGGACAGCGCCATGCCCGTGAATTGCAATAAGCCCCTGCTGATCCTTCCGATATAATCATTGAACCATCTGTGGCCCACGATCTCAAAGAAAAGATAGATGAAGATCGAATTCATGCCGACGATCATAAAGAACTGCCAATTTTCCCGGTGCCGCCGCAGGTCGATCCACCAATAGCACAAGGCCAGGAAAAGAATACAATACCCGCCCGAAGCCAGGACAAAGGACGAGGTGGCTATCCGCTTGATGATCGGGGTTATACCAGACAGGTCCAGGCCAAACCCGGCCAGCAGACAAATCACTCCCCCCGCCAGCAGGTATTTTATCTTGCTGGCACCCGGTCTTGAACTGAGTAATAATTTGCCGGCGACCGCACCCCAGATCGTATGCGCAGCAGTAGGCAGGCAATTGATGGCTACCCAGCCGCCGCGGTTGACCTTGTGCATCAGGACCATGTCGATATAATTCCCGAAATTATGCTGATCGGTAAAAGGCTGGTCGAAGCCAGGCACCCGGATATACCGGTATAGTATCTCGGTCAGGAGCAGCAGCCCGATGCTGACGAGCAACTGGGTAAGGGCAGGCAGCCGGAAGATCAGGAAGGCGACGAGCATCGTAAAAGACAACTGGGTCAGCACATCCCAGAGCTCGAAGGAGAGGCCACCGGGACGCACCGCGTAATCGGTCACTCCCCAGAAGAACAGCCAGCCGCTTCGTTTCAGGGCCTTCCGGAATGACAGGGCCCAGGGCACCCCCTGTTGTTCCTGCTTATTCAGGGAAAAAGCCATCGCCGTGCCTGCTATGAACATGAAGCCCGGCTGAATAAGATCCCAGAGACGGAGGCCATGCCAGGGATGATGATCAAGCTGTATCGCCAGCGCGGAAAGGATCCCGCCCGGGGCATATTTATTCAGCCAGCCGTATAATCCCGTACTCCCCAGCATGAGCAGCACCATGATAAAGCCCCGCATAAAATCAAGGGACAGCAGTCTGTCGGTAGCCGTTCCGGGATGGTTGAGGACTGCGGCGGCTCCGGAGCTACCGGAAGATCCGGTGGAAAGATCCTGTACGCCTGGAATGGGGGCAGTTGGCAAGGCTTGGCAAATTTAGTTACGAATGTGAGGATTTTTTGCCGGATTCCAGCGGGGAATGTCAGCGATCGGACCGGCATATTTGCTGGGCCATCGCAATGATCAGTTCGCCTCGGTATACTTCTTAAAGTTGTCCAGGATCGCCTGCCATCCGCCTCTCTGCATCTCTATGGAATGCGCGCCTTCTGCTTCAAAAATTTCCGTCACTCTGGTCTCATTCCCATTGCCGGTAAAATTAATGATCACTTTTCTGCCGTCACCGATCGTGTATTCAATGAGCTCATTGGTCTTTACTTCGTCATATACGCCGCCGAAGTCAAATCCAAAGCTGCCATCCTTAGCTTCCATTCTCGAAAGGAATTTCCCGCCGACCCGCAGATCATTTTCCGCACGGGTCGTGTGCCAGTCGTCCGAGGCATTGGCCCATTTTGTAATATGCTCTGGTCCCGAGAAGAATTTCCATACTTTTTCTACTGGCGCTGATACCGTGGTGGCTACCGTGATCGTCGTTGTCTTTGTCGTTTCCATTTTTTAATTTTTAAAGATTTTTAAATGATTAGCTGATTTGATAATGCAAACATACAACGCGAAAACAGATGTGAGGATGTGTAAAAGCGACAAAGAAGAGGCTTTTTGCGACAGCACCGGTCAGGCGAACTTTTCGGTTAAATATTTTTGCAGCACAAGGGCGTGGGTGTGTGCTTCATCTTTGGCCCCGTAGACGAGGGTGATCAATTTTACATCCTCATGCCCTTCGATAAACGGATCGACAGCTTCATTCTTCTTTAATTCGGCCTGGTATTTCTTCTGGAATTCCGGCCAGACGGCTGGGTCATGTCCAAACCACTCCCTCAGCTCCGTGGTAGGCGCCAGCTCTTTTTCCCAGGCGTCTATTGCAGCGGCCTCCTTTGTCAAACCCCTTGGCCAGAGCCTGTCCACCAGGATCCTTACCCCATCGCTTTTTGCAGCCTTTTCGTAGACTCGTTTTATTTTGATGACTGGTTTCATATCGCTTTCCTTTTTCGGATTTTTAGCAGTGGATACAAAGGTAGGTCAGTTGATGCAAAGCTAGCATTTACCCTTATAATGGATGCTGAAAGGGCTTAGGTATGGGATGCAGGTCCGGGGGCAGACCATGGCCAGCATCCATTCCCTCACGTTGAAACAAAGCATCTCCTGGCTGGAAGTTATGATAATACGGGGAAAAGGAAGATCGGCAGGATGGCGCTCCTGAAAATTCCGCATTAATTCCTATATTAGTTGAATGAGAAAACACAATACATTCGGTGGCATGGCCTTCGTCCTGCTCACCCTTTTCACTGTTCCGGGCTTTGCACAGCTCAAAGACGCCGTAATCGATAACATCGTAAAAGAAGAGGACGAGAACTCGCAGCTCAAGCAGCTCGCCCATGAACTCTTTGATAAGATAGGGCCGCGTCTCGTCGGTACTCCGCAGATGGAACAGGCCAATGAATGGGCCGTGGCCAAATATACGGGCTGGGGCATTCCAGCGCGGAATGAGAAATGGGGCGAATGGCATGGGTGGGAGCGGGGCATCTCGCATATCGATATGATCTATCCGCGGACAAAATCCCTCGAAGGTACTCAGCTGGCCTGGAGCCCGGGCATGGGCAAGAACACCGTGACGGCGGAACTGATCATCCTTCCCGATCTGGCGGATTCGATGGCGTATCAGCAATGGTTGCCGACTATAAAAGGCAAGTTTGTCATGGTGTCGATGCTACAGCCCACCGGCCGGCCCGATTATAACTGGCAGGAATTTGCCACAAAGGAATCCTTTGAAAAAATGAAGAAAGACCGCACCGCGCAGACAGAGGCCTGGGCCGCGAGGATCAAAAAAACAGGATATACCAACAAGACCCTTCCACCGGTACTGGAAGCAGCCGGCGCGGCCGGGATCGTTGGTTCCAACTGGTCGGCAGGGTTCGGGGTCGACAAGATCTTCGGCGCTTATACCAGGAAGATCCCGACGGTGGATATCGCGCTGGAAGATTATGGTCTTCTGTACCGGCTGACGGAATCCGGCGACGCGCCAAAGATCAGCATCCACACCGAGGCAAAGGAAAGAGGTGTGGTCCCCACCCTCAATACCATTGCAGAAATAAAAGGCAGCGAGCTGCCCGATGAATATGTGATCCTTTCCGCGCACTTCGATTCGTGGGATGGCGGCACGGGCGCAACCGACAACGGCACGGGCACGCTGACCATGATGGAGGCCATGCGGATCCTGAAGAAAGTGTTGCCGCACCCAAAGCGCACCATTCTTGTCGGTCACTGGGGCAGCGAAGAGGAAGGGCTTAACGGTTCGAGGGCCTTTGTCGAAGACCATCCGGAGATCGTAAAAAATATACAGGCCGTGTTCAACCAGGATAATGGCACCGGCCGGGTCGTCAATCTTTCCGGTCAGGGTTTCCTCCATGCGTATGATTATCTGGCGCGCTGGCTGTCAAAAGTGCCGCCTCCGATACGGGATTCGGTTAAGACGACCTTTCCGGGCATACCCGGTGGCGGCGGCTCCGATTTTGCGTCTTTCATAGCGCTGGGCGCCCCGGCCTTTTCGCTGAGCTCGCTCAACTGGTCCTATGGCAGCTACACCTGGCATACCAACCGGGACACTTATGATAAGATCGTGTTCGATGACCTGCGCAACAATGCCATCCTGGTGGCGGCACTGGCATATATGGCGAGCGAAGACACGGTGCATGTCTCCCGCGAAAAGAGCGTGCTGCCCATCAATCTGAGGACGGGCCAGCAAACGCAATGGCCCGTGCAGACAAAGTCGATACGCAGGGGAGGGCTGGATTAAGTTGATAAGCATTAAAATTTTGACGATGAAAAATAGTCTGACCCTTATGCCGGTCATCTTGCTGACAGTCATCCTTCTGCCGGTGATGTTCAGCCTGTCCGCTGTTGCGCAGAACGATCTCATGTCCGGGCCGGACCACGCGAAGGAGGGGACCGCAAAGCAGGACAAAAAATTGGAAGCGAGGATACGGTTGCTGACCGACAGCTTTCACGGTGTGGTGGGCGTATATGTCCGGAACCTGAAGACGGGGAAGGAGACCTGTATCCATGCGGATACCGTATTTCCGACCGCCAGCATCATAAAAGTGCCGATCCTCGTCGGGATCTTCGATAAGATCGGACAGGGCGTCTACAAATATTACCAGCCCCTGGTCTACAGAGATTCCCTGGCGCGGAAAGGGTCCGGTCTGATGCAGTTCTTCAAGGACAGCGCACAGACCGATCTGCGGACGGCCATAACGCTGATGATCACCCACAGCGATAATTCCGCTGCTGTCTGGTGCGAGAAGCTGGCCGGTGGTGGGACGGATATCAATGCCTGGCTCGGGGCGCATGGTTTTCAGCATACCCGGCTCAATAACAGGACGCCCGGTCGCGAGGCAGAGCGGCAGCTGTATGGATGGGGACAGACCAGTCCAAGGGAGATGGCCCGGCTGCTGACGATGATCCGCAACGGCGAGGCGGTAAACGCCGAGGCAAGCCAGACGATGTACCGGATCATGACGCATTCCTTCTGGGATGAATATGCCCTTTCGCAGATCCCTCCTTTTGTACAGGCAGCATCGAAGCAGGGGATGGTCGATGATTCCCGTTCCGAGCTGGTGCTGGTCAATGCTCCGCATGGCGATTATGTCTTTTATGTGGCCACCAAGGACAATAAGGACCGGCGATGGGTACCCGATAACGAGGCCTGGCAGCTGGCCCGGAAGCTCTCGGCACTTCTGTGGGCGTATTTTGAGCCCCATTCGGCATGGAAGCCGGCAGCGGGCGCTGAACAATACTGGAATTAATCGCCCTGGCAAGGATATTGAAGGATAAGGGGGAAAAAGCCATTATGACTGAACCAGCAACCAACCGTTTATGAAGCCCAGGTACTATCTTTTTGATCACCGGATCATCTTCCTGATCGGCTACATATATTATTTTTTTACACCCTATTTTGTAGGGACCACCAATGCTTTCGAAGGCTATCTCGGGATCGAACTGTACCAGGGCTTTTTCAGGTTGATCCCAAAGGCTAAGCTGAACAGCTATGTCTGGATCACGCTGTCCTGGCTCGTCGCCTTTTACCTCGGCCATCTCTGCTTCAAAATGATAAAACCTTACAAGAAGAGCCTGCAACTGTTCCCGGCCAGCTTTGCCAGTAAGGGTATGGACTATATCGCCATCCTGCTTCTACCCGTCCTTATCTTATTTACCTGGTTAAGCAGGGATGCATTTTCCGGCGCTTATACGCTGACGGGCACGGATGCCAAAGGCAAGCTGGCCTCCTTGCTGGTCATGTTCAATTTTCTGCTTTTATACCAGCTGCTGAGCAAGCAAAAGGCCTCCCGGCTGCTGATCGCAGAGACCGTGATCACGGCCTTGCTGCTGATCCTTACCGGTGGCAGGTTGTACAGTTTTCAGACCATCGTGATCCTGCTGATGTATAAGACCTCCTTTGCGACAAAACGATGGAGAGGCTACCATATTGCGGGGATCGTGTTCATGGCCTTTCTGCTGGGCAGCGCTACCGGATTACGGCGGATCGGCGCATCCTTTACGTTTGGCCGGGCGGCTTATTCCTTTCTGGCGGAGCCCGTATTCACCTGGATCAGCACCAGCACCTTTCTGATCTCCAATGACATCCCCCTGATCAATATGCCGCTGAATTTTATGACCTCTTTTTTTAACCTGGTGCCCAATTCGATCCTGCCCCTCAAATCGCTGATCGTTTCGTCCCACGCCGGATATGCTTTTCAAACGCCGCTGGGGGCGGAGAGCGTGTGGACAAACATCATTATAAACTTTGGGGTTATCGGTTCTTTTATATTTATGGGAATAACGGGATTCATGCTGAATCTGCTCCGGCATCTTTCTGAAGACAATCATTTCTGGGCGGCCTATTATCTTATGGTCTGTGGTATGCTGCCATTCCAATTTTTCAGGGACGGTTTTTATATTGTGAACAAGCAACTGTTCTTTAATTTTCTGTTCCTGCCGCTGCTGATCCTTTTTATTTTGAAATGTATCCAGTTTGCACAATCCAGACCCGATAAGGCTGTTATAGGCAGGGGATCCGGGAACTAAAACACAAGGCAGTAAAAACCAGACAAATTATGGGGAAGCAGGATTTTTCAGGGCCGGGTGAAGGGGCTCAACTGCCGGGACAGATAAAGACGGGTGGGCAGAAAAAAATAGATTCGATCCAGGTGTTGCGCGGATTAGCCGCATTCAGCGTCGTGTTTTACCATCTGACGCTGGTGGAGAAGAAATATGCCGGCAAGGATATCTACCTGCCGGAAGCGCTTGCCGCGGGAAGAAGCGGTGTCGATCTTTTTTTTGTGATCAGCGGCTTTATCATGGTGCTGATCACCCGGAAAAAATGGGGGGAGAAAAACAATTCCCTGAATTTCCTTTTGCACCGCGGCGCCAGGATCTACCCCAATTATTGGTTTTATTTTTTGCTGACGCTTGCTGTTTTTTGGGTGCAGCCCTCTTTTGTCAATGCGTCACAGGGAGGACGGGTCCATTTTCTGAGCTCTTTCTTTTTATTTCCTTCCGCGTCCCTGCCGCTGGTGATGGTGGCGTGGTCCCTGATCTACGAGCTTTATTTTTATCTGGTCTTTTCCCTGCTGATGCGATGCCGGGAACGGGTGGTGATCCCCATCCTGCTCTTATGGATCATTGTGCTGGCGGGCATCAATCTTTTCTTGCCTGGGTTCCGGCCCGGGCCTGTTGTGGAAGTTATGATCAGCCCCTATTCCATAGAGTTTATCCTTGGCGCGCTGAGCGCGATCATTTTATCGGGTAGCTGGATCAGACGCGTGCCGGATGGTATCTTATTCTTTGTCGTCGGAGCCAGCGTCCTCTCCGCTCCATTGCTTTTCCCCGGATTTTATGGGAATGGTTCTTTTCACGGCCCGGCACTGCTGACGCAGGCGCTGGTCTTCGGAATTATTTTTGCTCTTCTGGTACTGTCCCTTGCCGTTATTGAATTGAAAAGAGAAGTAAGGTTCTGGCGGTGGCTGATCATGCTGGGCGATATCTCCTTTACCGTCTATTTGTCCCAGCTGCTGGTGATCGGCGCGATCGGGCGCATCTGGTCTGCGTTCTTCCTGAAGGCGGGCTCCTGGGTAGACAATGCAATAGCCCTGTCGGTCATGGTCATGGTCATCGTGGTTTATTCGTATGTAGCGTACAGACTCATTGAAAGGCGTTCCTACAATTATGTGATCGGCTTATTCCGGAGAAAGGGAAAGGCGGCTGCCCATTCCTGAAAGACCCATTCCTGAAAGACTGACGCATCCTTAAACGGCTGAGCCCCCTCAGAACAACGTATAAGGAACGACCATGTATGCGCCTCCTTCACTGAAGGCATTGGCATATAGCTTCCCGTCGATATAGATCTCCCAGGAATAAATAATGTCTGCAGGAGTATAGCGGGTTATGGAGATACCGATATTCCCCCCTGCGCCTTTTTTAAAGGAATAGTGGAAAGAATCCACCATCGTTTGATTCTGTTGAAAGTTATTGTTGCTGTCGATAAAATTCAGGTTGAACTTCGTGCCCTTTATCAGATACTGGATCTGTCTTGGTGTGGTGCTGGCAGGGCCGGATGGCTTGGAATTGGCCTTATTGCAGGAATAGGATACGGCGCCGACCAAACCTAGCAGAAAAAGAAGATACTTATGCGAATTCATGTACAGGTCCCCAGTTTTGTGAATAATAGTATCGGCAAGGAAATCAAAAAAACAATTTTTCAGCAGGAAAATGTATTTACCGTAAAGCAAGAATCAGACCAGCACCGACTCAATAAATTAAAGGATTTTGTAATGCGCCTGAATCGTAAAATTTCTGGCCCGGTAATTTATTGTACTGGGTATATAAGTTTAACAACACCAGCATGCAAAACAGCAAGGATCACCAAATACTTACTAGCTTATTTGTCTGGGGTAAAGTACAATCGAGAATGCGCCCATCTTCTCCCAATTTGGGGAAAATTTTCCCCATTACCTGTTTTCTGATATTTTGTTCCGTCCTTTTTTTTCAGCCTTTACGAGGACAGGCGCAAAGGTTGCCGAGCGACCTGAGCAATGTCCATGTGGAGGAACTTACCGATGACCAGGTGCGGCAGCTGGTGACCGAACTGGACAGGCAAGGGATAACGGACGAACAGATGGAGCGGTCGGCACTGGACCGTGGGATGAACCAGGTAGAGGTCGTAAAGCTGAAGGACAGGATCCGGGAGATCCGAAAAGCGATGGCTGCAACCGGCAATCCAGCCCAGACGCAGCAGAAGCCCGCAGCGAACCATGTACAGGATTCCATCAGTGCGCTCGAACAGCGACCCGTGTCCGATTACAATACGATGTTTGCGATGATCAGGCCTCAGAATTTCGGCTATGGGCTCTTTAATAATCCAAGACTTACTTTCGAGCCCAACCTGCGGCTGCCCACTCCGAAAAATTATCAACTAGCTGCAGACGACGAGCTGCTGATCGATATCTCGGGTTATTCAGAAGCGAATTACCGGCTTAAAATATCGCCGGAAGGCGTGATCAGGATCCCGGTGGCAGGCGCCATCAATGTCAATGGCCTGACGATCGAGCAGGCAAAAAAAATCATTACCCAGCGACTGGCCAGCACCGTTTATTCGGATATCCGGACGGGAAAGACGAGGGTGGAAGTGAGTCTCGGCGCGATAAGGACCATCAAGGTGACGATCATCGGGGAAGCAACACTACCGGGAACCTATTCGCTGCCTTCGCTGGCTTCCGCTTATAACGCGCTCTATGCCTGCGGGGGACCGGGTTTGAACGGCTCCTACCGGAATATCCAGGTGATCAGGGATAATGTTACCGTGGCGGTCATCGATGTTTACCAATACCTCGTCGAGGGCAGCAAACAAAATGATATCCGGCTCATGGACCAGGACATCATCAAGATAAACACCTACGCCGTCCGGGTCGAGCTGAAGGGGGAGGTAAAAAAGCCGGGCCTCTACGATGTCCTGCCGGGAGAGACGCTGGCGACGATCTTCGGTTATGCAGGAGGGTTCACCGACAACGCGTATACTGCAAGGCTGCGCGTCTTTAAGAATACGGACAAAGACCGGGAAGTGACGACCGTCAGCCAGGAAGAGCTGGGCCGGATCATCCCTGGCAAAGGGGATACCTATATCGTAGGGAAGATCCTGAACCGGTTTGCCAACCGGATCAGCATTACGGGAGCCGTTTACCGGCCGGGAGAGTATGAGCTGAAGGCGGGGATGACCCTTAAGCAACTGATCGGCGAAGCCGATGGCCTCCGGGAAGATGCATTCTCCGGCCGGGCTACGTTGCACCGGCTGAAATCCGACCTGAGCCCGGAGATCGTATCCTTCGATGTAGAAAAGCTGCTGGATGGCAGGATGGAAGATATTCCCCTGCGCCGGGAGGACCGGGTGGATATCTATTCAAAATTCGATCTTAAAGAAGGGTATTATGTCGATATACAGGGAGAGGTCAGCAATCCCGGGACCTTTTTGTATGAAGATGGGATCACGGTGCAGGATCTGATCCTGCAATCGGGGGGGCTTAAAGAGGGAGCGTCCGTGAAAAGGATCGAGATCTCGCGGAGGATCAAAGACGCCGATCCCCGGTCGGCCGATATCAAAACAGCGATCATTTACCGGCAGGATATCCGGCCGGACCTGAGAGATAGTGCTGAGCTGGCGAGATTTGTGCTGCAGCCTTTCGATCAGGTCTATATTTATCCCGCACCGGGTTATTTCGTTCAACAAAATTCCGTCATAGAGGGAGAGGTCCTTTATCCCGGTAAATATACCATGCAGGCAAAGGGCGACAGGATCTCCGATCTGGTGGTGCGTGCGGGAGGGTTGGCGCCGAATGCCTATCTGCAGGGCGCCGTCCTGGTAAGGACCCGGCATTTTACGAGGATCGAGCAGAATAACAGCGATGTAGGGCTTAATAACCTTTTAAAAGAGAATTCCGAATCGGGGTCGCCGCAGGTGCTCCAGAATCAACTGGTGCGGAGTATGCAGAAAAGATCGGAAACGGTGGGGATCGATCTGCAAAAAATAATGGCGTCGCCGCATTCCGAGTATGACCTGTTGCTGGATGACGGGGACAGCCTGAGGATCCCCAGACAGCTGCAAACGGTGAGGGTCAACGGCGAAGTGTTATATCCGACGCTGGTGCGATATACAAAAGAGCTCAGCTTTAAAGATTATATCATCAGCGCAGGGGGATTCAGCGACCGGTCGGCGCGCAGAAAATCCTATGTGGTCAATGCCAACGGATCGGTGAAGGGAACACGTTCTTTTCTTTTTTTCCGGCATTACCCGGAGCTGAGCCCGGGCGCTGAGATCTATGTCCCGCTGAAAAGGGAAAGACAGCCTATACGGACTGCGGAGGTCGTTTCTCTGTTGGTCAGTCTGGTGACGCTGCTGCTTATTTCATATAATTCTTTTCACAAATGACGGACCCTTCATCCAACCTGTCCGGCGACAGGGTATTTAACCAGTTCTCTCCAAAAAGGTTGATCCTTCAGGTAAGAAGCATCTGTATGTATATCCTGTCCAGATGGAAGCCGGTGTTTTTGGTCGGACTGATCCTTGGCCTTGCAGGAGCCACGTACAGTTATTTTAAAAAACCAGATTATGTTGCACAGATGACCTTTGCGCTCGATGAAGGGGCGGCATCGGCGGCGCAGAGCCCAAGGAATGGTCTTTCGGAATTCACGGAAGCGCTGGGCATCGGCCAGACCTATGATGCCGGAGGTGTATTCAGCACGCCGACAAATATCGTGGAACTGATGACGTCCCGGCTGCTGATCGAAAAAGCGCTCAGAGGCAAGGTGGCGATAGATGATCATGTCATAACCTTTGCGGACTTTTTTCTTGACTCGCTGGAATACCGGAGGAAATGGCTGGAGGACAAACGATATGCCGGGCTCAGCTATCCCATTGTCAACGGAGACAGGAAGGACAGCCTGTTCCAGAACGGACTTTTCCGTAGCATGTATGAAATACTGCTGGCAAAGAATATCAGGATAGACAAAATGGGCAAGGGAACGACCATCTTCGAAGCGACCTGTACTTCGCACCATGAACTTTTCTCCAAGTTGTTCCTTGAAGCGCTGATGAACGAGGTCGTCCGGTATTATGTCGATGTGAAAACAGAGCGGGCGAAGCTGAATCTTGAATTCATTCAGAAAAGGACAGACAGCATCCAGCAGGCGTATAATAAATCCCTTTATGGGAAGGCGTCCTATAATGACGAGCATATCAACCCGATCCTGCAGATCGCCCAGGTCGCCAAAGACAAGCAGCAAACGGACATCCAGATCCTGAAATCCACCTATATCGATCTGAACCGTAGCCTGGAATCGGCAAAGACGACGTTGATCCGGGAGACGCCGCTGATCCAGTATGTGGATACGCCTATTCTGCCCTTAAAAATGTTGCGCTCCAATATGATCAAATTCTTTTTGATCGGCTTTTTTGCCGGCTTCCTGCTGATGGCAGGATATTTTGGGTTGAAAAAAGGGTGGAGCTATCTGGAATAAGGAACTATCTGGAAAATAATGAACTGAAAATAGCAAATATGATCCTATGGTCCGCAGAGTTTTACGCCTTATAAAAAGGGTAGTCATGGGGAATCCGCCCCCGCCTCCCCCTGAGCCGGTAAATTTCGGCCTTAAGACGGGAACCGGAACGAGTATCGGGCGTCCCCGGCAGCCCATCGAGGGCAAAGAATATATCCATTTTGGCGATAATTGCCATCTGGGCCCGGATGCTTTTTTGGCCGCGTTCGATTCATATCCGTACAGCAATCAAAAATTTTCCCCGGAGATCAGCTTCGGGAACGAGGTATTTATAGGCAGGCATGCCTTTATAACCGCCATCCATAAGATCATCTTCGAAGACTGCGTAGAAGCCTCGGATTACCTGTATGTGTCCGACCATGTTCACAGTTTTACACCGGAAGAAGGCGTATCCGCCCGGAAGAGGAGACTTATCCCGCGTGGATATGTTAAAATTGGCGCTTATACGGCCATCGGAATCCGCGTATGTATCCTGCCGGGGGTAACGCTGGGTAAATATTGTGTGGTCGGGGCACAGTCGGTGGTCACCCATTCCTTTCCCGATTACAGCATGATCATGGGCAATCCGGCCATACTGATCAAGACTTATTCTTTCGAACGGAAGAAGTGGGTGGACCCGCCGGCATTGGCGGGACAGAAAAAATCTTCCGAGGGCGATGATCAGGGCGAAATATAGGCCTTTACCATCCTCGGAAAAAAATAAAGGTTTTGTCGCAGGCTGGAATGAAGGGCCATCCATTGCAGTTCTTTTCTATCCGGCCTCCTGTCTTTCTGTTTGATCGTCCGGTCGATGATCAGGTCCTGCAGACGCCGGAGCCGCAAGGCATACCGGTTCTCATTCAGCATAGCCAGCTCGTGGTGGCCCATTTCCCTTAATGTGGCACGGATGGAGCGGCGCAGCCCAAGTTCCTTTTTGTACATGGTGATCCGGTTCTTGGAGAAGCTATCCGGATGATGGCGCATAAAAACCTCGGTACCAGGGGTATCCAGGAAATGAAAGCTGAATCCTGCCGCCGCGGCCCGGAAGCAATAGTCATAATCTTCGACGCCCTGCAGACTGGAATCAAAATTCCCCAATCTCCCAAGACCACTCGCTCTGAAGAGGGCGCAGCCCAGTTCCATAATATTTTTTTCCGTAAGCGCGCGCAGAATGGGTATGCCCTGCCCCGAGATCATTGGCATCCATTCCGTCATGCGTTCACCCCAGCGATCAAGGAATGGTTCATTTTTCTTCCCGCTTTCGAAATAGCGGACTTTCCCATAAACGATGCTATCTTCCGGATGGGTGTCGAGCCAGTCCATCTGAACCTTCAGTTTGTCCGGCGCCAGGAGGTCATCCGCGTCAAGGAATTGAACATATTCTCCTGATGCCTGCTTCAGGCCATTGTTCCTCGCGGCGGGTTGTCCCTGGTTCTCCTGATAGATATACCGGAACCGATTGTCGAGTGCCTCCATCCTTTTTACAATATCGGCCGTCGCATCATCTGATCCGTCATCAATGACCAGACATTCCCATGCACCGGATGTCTGCTGCCGGATGCTGTCAAGGCTTTCGGGCAGGAAATGTCCGTAATTAAAGCAGGGAATGATGATGCTGACGCGGACGCCTAGCCGATGGGTAAAAAAAGCCATTTTTTCAGAGTTGCTTTGATCCTTTGTTTGTATGCGAGACGGGACAGCTTCCGTCTCAGAAGAAAAGCATTTTCTTCCAGCCGGTGTTTCCATCGTGTAAAGAGATTGCTTTGGGTAAGGCTCCTGTCGATGAGCATTTTCCATTCCGGTACGAAATGGCTGAGGCCCTGGCCCGTCTTGGACGCGGGGTGTACGCGGTAATAGGACATGTTTTCCGTCGTCTGATAAAAACGATACGTCCTGCTGGCCTCCAGCCAAAGGGCAAAATCCATGGCGTAATTCAGCGACCGGTCGAACCCTCCCAACTGTTCCAGGATCTCCCTCCGGAAAAATATGGAGGGCTGTGGCGGACAGAAATGCGGCTTCCAATACCGGATCAGCGAACGGTAGGAGATGTTTTTGGTATGCAGTTGCCGGATCGGCTTCCCCTGCGTATCGATCATCTGGCAGGTGCCGCAAAAAAAGGAGAAGCCGGTCTCCCGGTAGGCGCGCGCCACGGTAAACAGACAATCTTTTTCATAATAGTCGTCGGAATTGATCCAGGCCGCCAGCTCGCCGGTAGCTTTGGAGAACCCTTTTTCCAGGGCTTCGCTCTGACCGGAATCCCGCTCGCTCACCCAGAAGCTCAGCGATGGACTGTATTTCCGGATAATGTCGACGGAGTCGTCCTTGCTGCCCCCGTCGATAATAATATATTCAAGGTTAGGGTATTGCTGATCGAGCACCGACCGGATCGTTTGTTCGAGATATTGTCCCTGGTTGTAGCTGGGCGTGATGATGGATATTTTCGGCCACCCTTCGTCCGGAATGGGAAATCTGACGGTACTGTTCATGCGCTCAGCTTTTTTGCCGGATGAAAAGATATTTTATTCCATTGCGCATGGAGGATCCGCCTGATCTTCCGGATGCATCTTTTATGGAAAGGCGGCAAGGCCTCCCTTTCGGCGATCTGCCGCAGCTGCTCCTGCCGGGCCATCAGCCTGTCGTGGAATGCCGCATAATGGCAGGGTTGGGAAGAATAAAAGGGATGATCCGCAGCCATCAGCTTATCCTTATAGGCCTGGTAAAGCGGATACAGGTCCCCGCGATGCTGCATCTGATAGAGGGCCTCGTCGCTGTTGAGCATCTGTCCGGCAGACCCACCCTTTGCAGGCCGGAAGCCGCTGAAATGGTAGAAGACAAGGGGTACTCCGGAGTCCAGCCTGAAATTGCCTTCGGGCGGCAGCAGAGTCCTTTCATGAAGGTTCCAGGGGCCCATATTGTACCCGGGATGCCGGATCAGGGCAACGCGCTGGAAATAGACAGGGACAAGATTGATCCATAGCTGATCGGTATACAGTCCGATCGCCGGTTTGTTATGCCCGCTGCTGTAGGTCCTTTCCTTCCACCAACCGAGAAATCTGTCCGTTTCCCCGGAGCGTTTCATGGCGAGGAAACCCAGATTATAGAGCCCGTAGTTGAGGAACAGGTTCTCTCCGAGGGAGCGTCCATCCAGCGGAACCGGCGTCAGCACATGGGGGGTAAGCAGGATGTCAGCCGTCTCAAAATGATCGTCCAGACCGGTCATCGGCTGAAAAAGACAGGTGTCCGGGTCCATGTAGACCACTTCGGTAGCACCGAGCTTGTCAAAAAACCAACTGGCGTAGGTTGGCTTGACACAGGTGTTCAGTTCGACGATAGAATATTTTTCAGCCAGCTTGTCGACATCGGGCTCGATGACGGCAATCTCCAGGACGTCGAAGCCGAATGATGCGTAGGGGATATTGTCCGCCTTCGCATCGACCAGGCCCAGAATGAATTTCCAGGACGGCTCGAATTTCTTAGCGGATGCCGCGAGGACCAGGGCCTGGGCCAGATAGTTGTTGGAGCAGATGGTGAAGAGTACTTTCATCGGATATATATTAACGTTATAATTGCGGTCATCGGTATTACGAATGCGGTCAGCGGCAATAAGAATGCCGTCAGCGATCGTTTGGCCCGGGTCACCAACCTGTTGAGCAGGGAGCGCCGTGCATGCGTCGCCGATGGTTGTCTGGCTGTGCGCTGTGAAGAAGCCGTCAGGGAACTGTCCACCCTTTTCCTGCCCTCTTCCCGGGTATCGAAAACATTCCACAGCAGATGGAAGATATCGGCATTCTTGTAAGGGATAAAGAATAACGGATGTCGCAGGGGTCGTTCTATTGCCTGTCCCGGGATCCTCGACAGCATATACGGGTCGTCGGCAAGTGGTTCATCGGTCCTGGAATATCCGAGGTTGCTGATGAGATTGACATTTGGTACGACGCATAAACCGTTGTTGATGGCGATGGCGAAGCCATACTGGTGATCCCAGGCATCGAGCTTGCCGGTATAATTCAGTTCGAGGATATTCATGATCTGATTTGCAGCCGCCTGGTCGGGAATGATACTTTCCGCGAGCCCGGAAATTTTGAATTTCGGAAAGAGGCGCATATCGATATCATAAAGGTCCCATGTCCTTTTCCAACCGGCCCATCCCCAGATGGAAACGACGTTGGAAAAATAATAGGACCCTTCTCCATACCGCTTGCCGAACTGCAGGTTGGTCCCTCCGATGTGCATGATGCGGTGGTCATGGCGGTATTTTTCCAGCATATCCTGGCAATAGAAAAAGAAACTTGGATGGGGAAGGCAATCGTCCTCGAGAATAATGCCTTCTTCTTCCAGGGAGAAGAACCAGGTAATGGCCTCAGAGCAGGCCCTGGTGACTCCCAGATTAGTTTCCCGGAAGAGTGTGGTGACCTTACAATCCCAATCGACCCGGCTGACGATATCCCGGACCCTGGCGCATTTCTCCACTGTATCCGGTAAGTGCGGGGGCGGTCCATCCGCGGCGATATAGAGGCGGGAGGGCCTTGCCTTCCGGATCTCTTCAAAGACCATACGGGTGGTATTTGGCCGCGCGTAGACGAGGAAGAGGACGGGTGTTGTAAGGATCTCGGTCATATATATTCAATTTTGTCGGGATATGGCAGGATTGGTTACCTGCCGCCTTCTTTTGTTCAAAAAGTTGACCAGCGTGAATTTGGCCATGGAGCCCAGCCGCCGCCAACTGAAAAACCGGTTGCAGGAGTAATAGACCAGATAATAAAGGATCTGGAAGTAGTTGTAATCGAGATCGGACAGACGCTCGAGGAAAACACGCATGGAACGCCAGTGGTGCAGGCTGTAAATTTGTTTTGTCTGAGGCGTAACGGAGAGCGGCAGGCGGGATCGCCATTTTTTGCTCACGAGCATGGCGCTTTTTACCCAGGACCGGTCGGGCTTTCCATCGGAATAGTGATGGATCAGGATGTCGAAAACGGTATAGATCTGGAATCCGGTGCTCACCTGGAGAGAGTAATCGATGTCGTACCCATGAAAGCCGGTGAAGGTGGCCGTATCGAACTTGAATTTTTGAAACACATCCTTCCTGGTGCAAAGCCATACGCCGTCAAGGGCAACTACTTTTTTTTTGTCTGCATACCCGGAAGGATCGGTTTCCAGGATATGCTCCGGTGCGCCTGCCGAGTATTTATAATGTTGGATAAGATTGATCTGTTTGCTGCCGACCGGCACCGACCAGGAGCAGGGCACCAGCCCCCTGGCATCACCTCCCGCGACACCCAGCAAGCCCACCGTTGGATCCTCCAGATGCCTGCATACCCGCTGACCCCAATCCATCGTCTCGAAGGAAATATCTTCGTGCATGAAACAGAGGATCGGATATTTCGCCTGACTACCGCCTATATTATAAGCCATACAGATGCCGTACCGGCCGGATGAATTGTCGACCGGAATGATCTCATGGGGCACACCGATGGTCATTCCGATATTGCGGCTGACCCTGGCGAGTCTGGATGGGTCCACTGAGCATATGATGACAGAGATCATAGATGATCGATGCTGAATTCGGTGATGACATTAAGAAGCGCCACGGAGTTGTCCCTGCCATGTCCTTCGAAGGTATCGAGGACGGACAGCTTTGTCGTCGGTCTCCAGTTATCTATCCAGGTGGAAGCAAAAAGACCGGCATCGAGATCATATTTGCCTCTTGACACCGGCAGGTTCATGCGTACCCGGAACTGGTATTCGCCGGGGTTCAGATGGAACTGACCGCCGAAAAAGTCCGAGCTGTTGACAAACAGGATATTGGTCCCGTCCTGGCTGGATATCCTGAAATTGAGCTCGCATTTGGCAATCGTATCGAGGGCACAGAAACGGAAGAGTATAAAAAAATCTTCCCTTGAATAACAGGTGTGCGGGTCGGAGGGTGTCTGACCTTCCAGTTGCCAGGACAGGAAATGGCCCCGGCCATTGTCCGGCACCTTATTCCGGATGCCGTTCTCATTATCCTTCTGGTCGATCTGGTAAGCCTCGAGCACCTTATCCACGGATCCGATAACGGAGGTCCGTCCCTGCTCCAGCAGGAGCGCCCTGGTGCAAAGATGCCTTACGGCTACCATATTATGGCTTACAAAGAACACGGTCCTGCCCTGCTGCTGCGATACTTCCCTCATTTTGCCGAGGCATTTCTGCTGAAATTCCGCGTCACCCACTGCCAGCACCTCGTCGATGATCAGGATCTCCGGCTCGAGATGGGCCGCTACGGCAAAGGCGAGTCGTACGAACATGCCGGAGCTGTATCGTTTGACGGGAGTATCGATGTATCTTTCGATGCCTGAAAAATCCACGATCTCATCGAACCGCTTTTTTATTTCATGCTTGCGCATCCCCAATATGGCCCCGTTCAGAAAGATGTTCTCTCTTCCACTGAGATCCGGGTGAAATCCAGTGCCTACTTCCAGCAGCGAACCAATCCGGCCGTCGATGCTTATCGTTCCTTCCGTTGGCTTGGTGATCTTGGAAAGCAGCTTCAGCAACGTGGATTTTCCCGCGCCATTCTTTCCCACTATGCCGAAGACCTCTCCGCGCGCCACGGAGAAGTTTATATCCTTGAGGGACCACACGTAGCTGTTGTCGCTCTTCGCGCTGCGGTCATTGGTAGCCGCCAACTTCTGGTAAGGATCCTCCTTGCGCCTCATCCTGCTCCACCAGCGGTTGAGATCATGGCTCAGCGTACCGGTGTTGATATCCCCGAGCTTATACATTTTCGAGAGGCCCTCGACTTTCAGAATATCTTCCTTCATTTGTTGGGTTTATATACTATCTACAAAACTTTTTTCAATCGAATTGAAAACAAGGATGCCCACCAGCAACAGAACGCCTATGAAGAGGGTATCGTATCCAAGGAGCGGCCAGTTCAGCTCGCCTTTGCCAAGAAATGCATAGCGGAACGCTTCTATGATCCCCGTCATCGGGTTTGCGCGTATGACGAGGCCGTAGACGCCTTTTCCAAAAGAGGAAAGCGGGAAAATGACCGGTGAAGTGAACATAAGGAGCTGCACGCCGAAAGTCGTCAGATGAGCCAGGTCTTTGTACCGGGTGGTCAGCGATGAAATGATCATACCGGAGCCGAGTCCGAGTAAGGCGACCAGTAAGATAAGCACGGGAAGGAGCAGGGCATAGCCATTGGGTGCTACCGGAGTCTTCTGGACGAAGAGGTAGTACAGGTAAATGACAAAGAACAGGCCCAACTGGATAGAAAATTTAACCAGATTGGTCAGGATCAGGGAAAGCGGAACGATCAGCCGTGGAAAGTAGACTTTGCTGAGGATCGGGCTGCTGTCCTTTAAAAAGGTGGATGTCCGGATGATACATTCGGAAAAATAGGTCCAGAGGACCAGCCCGCTCAGGTAAAAAAGAATGGGTGGCAGACCCATGGTGGACAGACGCGCTGCCCTGGCGAAGACGATGACAAAGGTAATGGTCGTGAGAAGGGGCTGAAGAACGAACCATAGAGGGCCAAGAATGGTCTGTTTGTAAATGGCCACGATATCCCTGCGCATGAGGATGAGCAACAGGTCCCTGTATGACCAGATCTCCTTTATATTAAGGGTAAAAAGACTGTTATGGGGAGTGATGACCTCCTGCCATTTCCGTTCAGGGATATTATTTTGCACGGGAATTGTATCGTGAACAGGAAGAGGCACGGTATTTTCCAATACAATGAATTGCCGGGATGAAGTATCTGTATTTCGGGATGATGTATCTGTATTTTGCAAATGCTACTTTATTTAGAAGGGCCAACCCCAATAATTACAAACGTTATGCCAGGAGAAAGCAGGAATAATGCGCTGTCACCGAGATTGGTTTATTGCATCATCGTAACCTATAATGGGCTGACCTGGATCGCTAAATGTCTGGACAGCCTGGCCCAGGGAAGTTATCCCTGTCCTGTTCTCGTTATTGACAATGGTTCCACGGATGGCACGCTGGCGTACATTGAGGAAAATTTTCCCCACATCCGTCTCATAAGATCGGAAAAGAATATGGGTTTCGGACAGGCCAATAATATTGGGTTGAAAATGGCGCTGGAAGAAGGCGCGGAGCATGTTTTCCTGCTGAACCAGGACGCCTGGGTGGAAGTGGATACGATACGGGACCTGGTGGCTGCGCAGGTGGAAAACCCACAGTTCGGCATCCTTAGTCCTCTGCATCTCAATGGTCTAGCTAACGCGCTGGATAGCTATTTTGCCGGGTACCTTATGCAGTCGGATCTGAAAGAATGGACCAGCTCCTGGCTGCTCGGATGGCCGGAACATCCCCTTATCGTGGATACCCATTTTGTCAATGCCGCAGCCTGGCTGATCAGCGCCGGATGTCTCCGCAGGACCGGGGGATTCGACCCTATTTTCTTCCACTATGGAGAGGACCTGAATTATGCACAGCGGGTGTTGTTTCATGGGTTTCGCATAGGTATCCATACCGGCGCAAGGATCTGTCATGACCGGGAACAGCGGATCGCCTCCCTTCCTTCACCCGCGGCACAATTGAAAAAGGACAGGAACCATTTCCTGAACCAGGCCTGTGATATCCGGCAAGACGGCTTCATGGCGCTCAGTATCCGAAGATCTGTCCGTTACTCACTACTGATGAGCATTAACTTATTCAATACCCAAAAACTGACCTACAATTTCCAGATGGCAAGGGCCGCCCTTGCCCTGATCCCCTCGATCCGCAAAAGCAGAAGATCCGCGGTGGGGAAATTTCCCTTTTTAAAGATGGGAAACGACCCCTCCGCAAGGGCATAAAAAGCCGTGGCCCAGGAATTGCATATTACTAAAATTGGAAAGCTGGCCGATGCCAGTCTGACCAACCCCTTTACTTTCCTTTAAAAGCAAGTCCCCTCCCGGGAACCGTACTGTTTTCGCTCAGCCATATGACATACATCCATCATCCATTCCATGATGACCAAGATCATTGCGGAAGTCACTGTGACCAGAGACTCCATTGAATTATTATGCACCGACCTAAAGCCACCTGATGTCGCAGAAAGAGATTCATATCGGAATGAACGGTTCCATGCTGGATAACAAGCCAACCGGAACCGGGATATATTCCTTCAATATCATCAACAATTTATCCGATCTGCAATGGGGGGAGCACCGCTGTACGTTCACCGTATTTACGCCTACTCATTCCAATCTCAGCGAAAAATTGCAGGTCATCAAGCTTTCCGACCTGCTGCAATCCTCCAGGTTCGGGAAGGTCGCCGCCCTGACGAGATTCCTCTGGAATACGTTCTGCTATCCTTTTCAGGGAAGGCGCTTCGATCTCCTGATCAGTCCTACGACACATGGAAGTTTCCTGAGCAGGAACCAGATCATCACCATTCATGACCTTATTTCCTTACGCTACAGCAATATAAGCGCGCATCAGCGCTTTTATTTCAAATATTTATTGCCCTTCATCGTATCGCGCGCCCGGCTTATCGTCACCGTATCGGAGACGAGCAAAAGGGATATCGTTCATTTCCTGAAATGCCCGGAAGATAAAATACGGGTCATCCATAACGGATATGACCACACACACTATTGCAGGACAGAAGAAAAAGGAGACAGGATAGACCAGGCCTATGGCGTCAGGAACTATCTGCTGGCCGTGGGACCGACCTACCCGCACAAGAATTTCGAGATCCTGATCGATGCTTACGCTTCCCTTGACGATAATATACGGAAAGAACATCCCCTTGTCATAGCGGGCGGGATGAAAACCTATGTCAGCAAGCTGAAGGAACAGGTGCATCATGCGGGGCTGGACGGTGATATTCACTTTCTTGGCTATGTGCCATTTGAATGCATGCCTTCCTTATACCGGGAGGCAGCCCTGTTGGTATTTCCCAGCCTGTACGAAGGATTCGGCATCCCGCTGCTGGAAGCGATGGCCTGTGGCTGTCCGGTGATCGTATCGGAAACCTCCTCCATGCCCGAGGTCTGCGGGGATGCGGCCATGTATGTCGATCCCACCAGCAAAGAAGCCATCAGTAAGGCTATCGGCCGACTGCTCTGCGATGCCAACCTCCGGGAAGGCCTGCGTCAGAAGGGGTTCGAGCGTGCAAAACAATTTTCGTGGAAACAAGCCGCCGAATCATTTAAAACGATCATTGAAAATCAATTACAAATCACCAAACTAAATTAGACATGGCCGACATCTGTTGTTCAATCGTACTATTCCACAATGATCCGGAAGAACTAAGGCTCGCCGTCAACAGCTTTATGCGGTCGGCCCTGGACATTAAATTATATCTCGTCGACAACTCTGAGGACGATACGCTGCGTTATGAATTCGACTCGCCCCGTATCGAATATATTTTTTCCGGAAAGAATATCGGCTATGGAGCTGGCCATAACCTGGCCATCGACAAGTCAAGGCGGGAGTCGAAGTACCACCTGGTGCTGAACCCGGATATCGAATTCGATCCTGAAGTACTGGATAGCCTGATCAAATTCATGGACCACAATGCCGATGTCGGCCTGGTGATGCCAAAGGTATTATACAGGAGCGGAGATATCCAGTACCTGTGCAAGCGGCTTCCCGCACCGACGGACCTGTTCCTGCGAAGATTTATTCCAGGCCGTATAAAATTCCTTTTCAAAGAAATACTGGAGACCTATGAGCTGAAATTCAAGGATTATGATTCGGTGATGGAAGTACCCAACTTGTCAGGTTGTTTCATGTTCATCCGCACGGATGTCTTTGAGCAGGTAGGGGCATTCGATGAGCAATATTTCCTGTACCTCGAGGATACCGACCTGTGCAGAAGGATCAACGAATCGTACCGGACAGTCTATTACCCCAAGGTCAGTATCGTCCATGGGTATAAAAAAGGATCCTATAAGAGTCTGAAGCTGATGGGATATCATCTGAGATCGTCTATACGGTATTTCAACAAGTGGGGTTGGTTCGATGATAAGTCCCGTATGCATATCAACCGATCCCTCGTGGAAAAGACACAGCCAAGACAGGGTTTATCCCATTTCATCATACCGGCATAACCAGGATACCGATGCAAGGCGTTACCGTAATCATCTGTTGTTATAACAGCGCAGCGCGTATAAAAGATACGCTCTCCGCGCTGGCGATACAAAGGTTTCATTCCGATGTAGCCTGGGAGATCGTATTGGTTGACAACGCCTCCGGCGATCATACAGCGGCACAGTCGCGGAGGATCTGGGATTCCTTCGACACCGGGATCAGACTGCGTATCGTCCATGAATCCCTGCCGGGGCAGATGAACGCACGGAGAAAAGGGATCGCGGAGGCGCGTTATTCCATCCTCCTGTTCTGTGATGATGACAATTGGCTGTCACCGGAATATGTCCAGGGCGTAGTCGACGTGCTGACGGCCGATCCGGATATCGCAGCTTGCGGAGGCAGGGGAATACCGGTCTTTGAAACGGCAAAGCCTGCCTGGTTCGACGAGTTTGCAGAGGCCTTTGCAACGGGTTCACAGGAACTGAACAGGGAGAACGGCCGGATCATCAGTCTTTATGGCGCGGGACTGGCCATCCGGAAACATGCCCTTGACGAGGTACTCCGATCCGGCACTATGCTGACCGGTGGCAGGACAGGAAAAAGCCTGGGTTCGGCCGACGATATTGAATTGACGTATTCGCTGGTCCTGAAGGGATACCGGCTGGTCTATGTCCCGGGGCTGACCTTCCGCCATTACCTTCCCAAAGAGCGGCTGACCAGGGCATATCTCACAGGACTGTTCAGCTCATTCGGTAAGGACGGCCCTATCCGGAACCTTTATTATGCGCATCTTACGGAAAGCCGCTGGCACCGGAAGATCGTCAACTGGTATTATCATTTGCTGCTGAGCCTGGTGAGAACCGGAAAATACCTGATCGTGCCGCCGAAAAGATCCAGCCGTGGATTGTATTTCCGATGGAATCTCGCGTATCTCGGAAAGCTGCTGAAGATAAAACCCGATTATGAACGCCTATTGAATCATATCAGCCTGCTCAGGGGAAAGGCTCCCCGGCCAGGTATGGACAAACCGGTACACCCAGATTATGAAGAAATATTACATTAGTTCCGTAAAAGGAAACACCGCCATTTCCAGGTATTCGCATGATTTCTATGAGCTGGTGCTCAGGGACAAGGGATATATTTTTATGGACAGCTCGAAAAGCTTTACCGAGATCCTTTCGGCCGTTGCCTCCAGAGACCAGGTCCATATCGAGATCGGCAGTGCTCAAAAAAAGGAGACCGAACTACTTTTTGTGATGTTAAAAGCAAAATATAAGTATGTATCGGTGACCCTTCACGACCCTCCGCTGATCTTTCCATTTTTCGAATTCAGGAACCCGATCCTCAACCAGCTTTCCAGGCTGTATAAGCGATATATCAACCATTCCGGATCGGTAGACAAATATATCGGGCGGATAAAATCGATCTATGTGGTATCGAGGAAAAGCATCGACCTGGTCAAACGGAAATACCAGGTGGAGAATGTATTTTATCTTCCTTATATCATCAACCCGCATGAAATAGAAAAGAATGCGGGGATAAACAACAACTTCATTTGTTTCAACCCGAACGGCAGTAAAAAAGAAATCGCCTATTGCCTGAAGCTCCACCGGCGGCTGATCGCCCATGACCCTGACGTTAATCTGTACGTGACCAGCATTTCACGCGCCGGGGACAGAACGTTTTTCCCCCCGCTCGACGAAAAAAAGGAGAATAACATCCATTACGCGGAAAGCCAGGATGAAGACCTCTTTTCCGAGGCGGGAGCCAAGGCAACCTTCGTCTTTATGCCGGCCAGCCAGGACGCCGACTACAGGAGGCTCGCGGGCAGCAACGTACTTGAAGGATTGAAAAAGGGGAAGATCGTGTTTACCAATAACAGGAGCGTTACCCCGGAATATATACAGAACGGCAAGAATGGCTTTTACCTCAGCGGATCACTGCGGGAAGATACGGAGACGATCAGGAAGATCTTGTCCGATCCGTCCCTGCTGGCGCGGATCAGAAAGGAAACATACAGCTATCTTATCGAGCATCATTCCGCTGACGAGGTCAGCAAACAATTTAAAGATTAGTCTATGCTCTTCTCGGTCCTCATGGCGAATTACAATAATTCCGGATACCTCGCAGAGGCTATACGGAGTGTCATGGCCCAGGACCATGCCGACTGGGAACTGATATTGGTGGATGATGCCTCTACGGACGATTTTGAAGGAGCGGTCGCTTCCTTCCGGGCGGAGAAGAGGATCAGGATCTTCCGTAACCAACGCAATTATGGATGCGGGTACAGCAAGGCGAAATGTGTGGAGAAGGCGTCCGGGGCCATCCTGGGGTTCCTCGATCCGGATGACGCATTGACCCCTGATGCGCTGAGCATCATGGTTGCGGCGCATGTAGATAACCCAGGATGCAGTCTGATCCATTCCACGCATTATATCTGTGATGGATCGTTATCGGTCAGCAGGATCGCGGAATATCCCCGGCCTTTGCCGGATGGTGTTCCTTATCTTTTAGTGAGTGACGGGCGGATCCATCATTTTGCGAGCTTTTCAAGGAGCCATTATGATATCACAGAAGGTATTTCCCCGCTTAACAGAAGAGCCGTTGACCAGGACCTCTATTATAAGCTGGAAGAGGCCGGCGGAATATTATTTATTGACAAGCCATTGTATTATTACAGGATCCACGACCGGAGCATTTCTAATTCCGGGAATGAATCAGCTGCTCAGTTGTGTCACTATTCCATTATCGAAGAGGCCTGTTTGCGCAGGATGAGAGCGGGCAGATCCGGCCAGATGCCGGAAAAGGGGTTCCTGAAAAGATACCGGACGAGATATTTTAAGATCAGGCTGTTCCATTCTTTCCGGCAGCGCCGGTGGCTGTCCTTTATCCGGAATTTCATCGCGTTCTCTGTCATGGGGGGTATGGGCAATCTGCTCAGCTACCTGCGGAAATTACCGCTGGAAGGAAGGTCCCTGCTAAGGCGATCCTTTTCGGACAGCTACAAGATCAGAGTTTAGCTTTTAACCTTAAAAATTGTTTATGCATTGGGTGGGTTCTTTCAGAGGGAAAACAATAATGACATCCGGACTGGTCGGTGCGATGAGTCTGGTCTGCGCCATGACGACAAAGGAGAACAATGGGAACACCGGCGGCCCCGGGGCCACTGTCTGGCAGGCTTCCGGTCATGGGCCCGACCTGAGTCGCTATTCCCTCCTCTTCGAGGACGATTTCAATGGCGCGGAATTGAATACGTCCGTCTGGAATTACCGGCAGGAAAATACAGTCCGGCAAGGCTCCGTCTTTTTACGATCCAACGTTACGACCGGTAACGGCAATCTCCGGCTTTCGGGGAACAAGGGACCTGAAGGGTATAGCTGTAGCATGATCTCTACGGAAAAGGGCTTTCATTTCAAATATGGATATGCGGAATGCAGGGCCAGGCTGAGCAATATCTCTTTCGGCGCCACATTTGCCTTTTGGCTGCAATCGGCCACCAATGGATCAAGCCAGGACCCGGCGACCGATGGGGACGAGGTGGATATTTTCGAATACAACCTGAATTCGGGGGGCAGGGATTTTATCCAGCACAACCTTCACTGGAACGGCTATGGCCCTGGGCACCGGACCCAGGGAACGCGTGAAGCGGTTACCGGACTTTCTTCCGGTTATCACCTGTTCGGTCTGGAATGGACACCGAAGGAATATGTTGTCTATGTCGATGGTGTTGAAAAGACGAGGACAACTACTGCCGTTTCGCACCGGGAAGAATTTATTATCCTGAGCAATCTGGTGACGGATGATGGATTCGGGGGAGACCGGTCGGCCGGAAGGTATCCCGAATTCTTTGATATCGACTATGTAAAAGTTTACTCGCCGCGATCGCTGTCCTCATCACCGGTAAAAACGAACAAAAAAAGGGGATCTGTTAAATAACCTGTATGGAATACTTATCAATAAACAGCTCAATGATTGGGAAACCGGAATTCTCCGTGGTGATCCCTACCTACAACCGGGCTGAAAAATTATTGAGAGGATTGAGATCGCTGAATGACCAGAGTTTTCTTGATTTCGAAGTGTTGGTCTGCGACGATGGCAGCACCGACGATACGAGAGCGATCGTCGAACGATTCAGACCGGAGATCCGGTTCAGGGCGCTCCGGTATTTCTATGCGCCCAACTCGGGCGGGCCGGCCAAGCCCAGGAATATCGGGATCCGGGAGGCGGCTGCGGAATGGATCTGCTTTCTGGATTCGGACGATAGCTGGCATCCCCGGAAGCTGGAGCGGCTGGTGCCTTATCTGGAAGAGAATGACCTGATCTATCATGCCTTTGATCTGGTAAAAGCATCCGGAAAGCCAACCGCGCTGACCGCCCGTTCCTTGAAAAAGCCTGTTTTCAGGGACCTTATGCTCAATGGGCACAACGGTTGCATCATCAATTCCGGGGTATGCGTGCGGAAGACCCTACTGAAACGCGCAGGCGGATTTAACGAAGATAAAACGTTTGTCGGAGTGGAAGATGCGGATTGCTGGCTGAAGGTATCCAGGCAAACAGATGCCTTTAAATATATACCGGACCGCCTGGGTATCTATTATCTGGATGGCGGCAATATCACCGTTTATAACCGCACCCTGTTCGATAAGCTCCTTTTCCTGTTTAACCGTCACTCGCCTTTTCTTGGCGACCCATACATGATCGCACGTGCGGCAAGGACGAATAATTATCATCTCGGCAGGATCATGCAGATCACGGGAGATCTTAAGAAGGCAAAGGAATTATATACATCGGCATTGAGGTCTCCAAATCGCGGGCTTGCCGTCAGGGCCATGGTCTGGATCCTGTTCATCACCTGGAAACAAAAAAAATTCTTATGAGCAATAGCATTCTCTTTATATTCCCGGTCACCTTTGCGCTGGTGTGGTATATGATCCGGAAGATCATTTATATCTCCGAAAAAAAACATCTTTTCGATGAGCCTGTCGGGAACCGGAAGATCCATCTGGCGAGCACCCCTAATCTTGGAGGAGTGGCCATATTCGCAACGATGCTCTTCGTCTCTTTCCTTTTTTTTCCGGCGATGCACGTCGAGGGGCTGCGATATATCTGTGCATGCGCTGTATTGCTGTTCTTCCTGGGCCTCACGGATGATATTGTCGGCGTAAATCCTGCCAAAAAACTGGTCGCGCAGGTGATCGTAGCCTTGCTGATCACCATACCGGCCAATATGCGTATTACCGGTTTCCATGGATTCCTCGGATGGCAGGAGATGTCTTATCCGGTAAGTATTATTTTCTCCGTGCTTTTTATCCTTTTGGTCATTAATGCGTTCAATCTTATCGATGGGATCGATTGCCTGGCCGGCGGCATCGGTCTGCTCACCTGTTGCGTATTCGCCTGTTATTTCTGGCGCATGCATGAGGAGGGATATTTTTTCCTGTCTGTTGCGATGTGCGGGTGCCTGACGGGTTTCCTGATCTTCAACCGGACGCCGGCGAGAATTTTCATGGGAGATACCGGCTCGTTATTTCTGGGGTTCATGGCTTCCGTACTGGCTATCCGGTTTATCGGATCGGGTGCCGTTGTTCCGGGAGCGGCTGCATCAGGCGGATCGGCCGGTGGATCAGCCATCGCCATTGTTGCTGCGTTGCTGATCATTCCCGTTTACGATACGATGCGCGTGTTCTTCGTCCGGCTAAGGCGCGGAAAATCTCCGTTCGCGGCGGACAAACGACATATCCATCATCTTTTATTGGACCTGCGGTTGTCTCATCTGCAGGCTACCTCTGTATTGCTTGTTGTAAATATCCTCGCACTGGTGCTCGCTTTTGCGACCAGAGACCTGGCACCGGAGTTTCAGCTGCTGATCCTGGCTTTCTTTATGTTGCTGATGAACGGGATCTTGCTGACGGTGCTTTCCCGGCAACGGAATAATGGTCTTAAAACAAAATCCCGTTATGTAGTGATGGAAAACGTTGCCGAAAAAGGCGCAATAGGACAAATCTTAAATTATTGATTTACAATCATTTGTATAGATGACCCGGACCCTGCTCCCCACCGGTACCGGCATGCTCCGGCCGTCTGGCGGGAGGCCGAAAAAATAATGAAGAAATCGGTTTTGCAAACAACTGGGATTCAATTTATTAGTTATTTTCTTGCTTTTTGCCGTACGAATTCTCTCCGAAAACCGTTTAATAAGAGCCCATAATCCGGCCCATACCCTAACCCGAAAACGAACCTATGAAACACATAGATTATCTTTATTTTAATGTCTACAACTTTTTCTATAGTAAAAGTCAGCACCGGCAAAGTTTCAATCCCCGGATCCAGGCCATGTACCTGGTCGCCTTTGGCACTGGGGGATGGCTGCTGCTTCTCGAGTCGCTGTATCTGCACGCGATAAAACATACCCGGTTTGCCTCCCGTGGGGAGTCCACCATTTTTGCCGCCTCTATTTATATGCTCACTACGCTGCTCTTCAATTATATTTTCATCACCAGGGACCGGGATCAGAAGATCCTCGGGAAATATGAAAAGTTGACCGGTCAGAACCCGAAAAAGAAATTGCATCTGATCGTTTCCGTCAGTATCCTTTTCCTGCCCTATGCGGCCCTCTTGTTCTTTGCGGTCTTTTTTCCAAGGCATGGGCAATAGAAGGTGAGGCTGAGGTACCGGTCGGCCCGGCTAAAGCGGTCGTCAAAAATATCCAGGACATTTTTAAAAGCTGTTTCCCAGCATGGCTGCTCTTTCGTCCAATCGACGAAAATCAAAAGCTATGCCTGGAATACCCACCAAATTCATCATCGCCGGAAAGGTGCTGGAGCGCCTGAAGGCAGATAAAAAGCTGCCGCCGGAACTGAATAATGCGGACAACCTGCCCTACTTCTATCTGGGAGCCATCGGCGCATCTTTTGGCGACCTGTTGCCAGCCCTTCCCGAGACGGGCGCCGTCGATCCAAACAGTAAATATTTCCAGAGCTGGATGCCCGTGCTGGGCGTATTGGCGGGAGCCCCCGGCACGCCTGGCGTCTATAAGAACCTGAGGCAGCTCAAGTTTACGCTTGACAAACTGGGCGTGATCATCGACAGCGCCATCGGTGGAGATCCCCTGGCAAAAGACGTTGCCAAGATAAACCTGCTGCTCATGATGGATGAGCTGAATGCCTTGCCTGGCATCATCACCAGTCTTACGGGCGCGATCAGCAATCTGGCCACGCTGCGTGTGGCGATCGGGACGAGCATATTCCAGGGTGGCCCATCGCCAAAGACGGCGCCAAGCAGGGGCTGGCAGGTGAGAGATACCTTACATCAGAGCCATACGGGCCTTTTCCTGGCCCTGCTGCACAAGACCGCCGTTAACGACCAGCAAAAGGCTTATGCCCTGGGCGTATCCGTTGGATATTCGGCCGATCTTTCCGGCAATCCCTATATTAACAGCGTCGTAGGCGGTCCATATCGGAATGACTGGTGGCGGCATCGGTGGATCAGCAATTATGTCGACACCTGGGTATATGGCTTTTATCAGCAGGGAGGCGCAAGCTCCGTATTTATCGATACGGGGAGCAGAGGCGTCCCCAACCCGCTGTACACCAACTGGCCCAATCTCTGTGAAGCCAATCTTCAGAAAAAGATCGAATTGCCCGGCCTCAGCGCAGACGCGATCTTTGACAACATCAGCAATAGCACGCCGGTGGCAGCCATACTACCACCCTCCTTTGTCGACTTCTGGATCAATGCATATAAGAAATCCTATGGCGGCGCCGATAGCCGGATCGATCCGGCGGGCGTACAGAGCGCATATGCCATGACGTGGTTTATCCTTTGGATCGAGACATCTGGACAGGTCCTGCCCTGCGTACCATCGGACCAGGTGAATTACCCCGATAGCTGCGGTTCCCGTCCGCCATGGGTAGCGGTGGATGGGTCTGTCGCGGTGGGTGGCGGGCCAGCGGCAACGCCTCCGCCGACTTCCAAAGACACCGATCCAAGCGTACCGGAAGTGATCAGCGGAATAATCCTTGCGCTTATTGCTGCCGAAGTATATGTCGCTGCGGGCCTTCTGGCCGGCGTTGAAGCCCTTGCAGGCGCAGCGGTGCTGATCGCGGATGGCCTCACGGACCCTGACTGGGACAAACTCCGTTGTCAGCTGGGATGGTCGCTGGCGTACAAACAAAATTTTACGAATGTCATGCATGATCTGCTCACCTGGGCAGGGTTCGGGTTCCCCTATACGGCAGCCCTTGCGCATAACGATATCGTTTGGGAAGGGAGCGGACGAATGATCCTTACCCCTACCGACGCGGCGCTGGCCACCGTGCAGAGCAAGGGAACGAACAGCAACTATCCCGCCTCCAGCTGGGACACTTCTGGGAAGCAGTCCAACTGGGGCAGCCCTCCGACGGAGCCGACAGAAGAGAACCGCGTCTTCGCCTATCCAAGCAACCCAGTCTGGCCTTTCCATTTTGTCGATGGCCTTCAGCCGACAAGCCCACCACCGCTGCCTCCGGGCTCGGCGCCGGGGCCAAGGGTCGGCGATCCACTACAGGTGAATAAGAAGTTTGCATTACCCGGCCGGCCGGCCATGGTAAGGGACGGCGTGGAGTTCGCGCTCCGGCAGTCACAGCTGAATTTCCCGTTGGTCAATGTGAATTTCTTTGGCAACGCCGTCGATGTCAGCCTGGAGCTGATCGAGGTCGTCACCCCGCAGGAATTTATGACGCAGGACCTTGACTTCCTGAACTGGGATCTGGACGGCGATCCGGGACTTGAGTTCCCCACCTGGATCCTGCGCGATCCGCTGGGTGGGCCGCGGGTTTCTTCCATACCGGAACCCTGATGTCCCGCCGGAGTGATAAAGCATTCCTGGGACCCCGATGTTCATCCGCAGTGATGAAGCATTCCCGGAACCCTGATGCCCATCCAGAGTGATAAAGCATTCCCGATCCAGTATAATAAATGAATAGTATAGCCTTTTAAATTATCAAGACATGCCGACTTTAGCAAAAGATCAATCAAAGAGCAACCGGGGCAACCTGCATCATTCCGGGTCCTGGCTTTTTATCCCCTATGTAGCAGCAGATGCGGGAGACCGGCCCCTGCCACCGGGGACCGTGACCTGGACATCGCCGGTTATTTCCGTCAGTCCCGTCGATAAGTTCGGAAAAGTACAGGCAGGCGTCCCGGCGACCGTTACGACCCAGATCTGGAATGGCGGCGACAGCGAAGCATTTGCCGTGTACATCGAGTTGTGGTGGTTCAACCCAACGCTGGCTTTTACCAGTGCGCCGGACACCCAGCGGATCGGGAGCAAGCTGCTCAACATTGCCGGCAACAGCTATGTTGAAGTGGACTTTCCATGGACTCCCGGCTTTGTCAATAACGGTCATGAATGTCTGGTGGTACAATGCAGCTCGCCAACGGAGGGCACCGATGATCTGAAATATCCCTTTGATGCCTTTCGCGACCGGCATGTTGGTCAACATAACCTGATGGTCTCGTCTCCCAAAGACCTGCCTTTTATAAAACTTTCGGTCGGCAATCCTTTCCGGTCGGCGGGGTCATTCACGCTGCGGGTGCAGACGCTGCTTGTCGATGGAAAGACAGACAAACCTGCAACTGGAAATATACGTGATCATATCGTGCGGCTGGCAAATGCCGTAGTGGGTAGGACCACGACCGGTGCAGACCCTAAAAGGATCCCGCTTGAAGTTATGGATGTAAGCCAGCATGAATTTGGGATCCGGGTCACGGGGAGCAGAAAGATCAGGAGCGTATTGCAGCAGCCCATCAGGACGGCGTCGCAACAGAAAGCGGAATATTCCCGGTACAAAAAATTGCCGCAGGGGCAGGACCTCGACCGGTATATCCATGACAGGGCATCGGGCAGTCCCGACTTTAACCCGGAAACCCTTGGACGGGTGCTGAAGGAGATCGTGCTGGAAGCCGGAGAGGTCCATGAGGTGGAGATCGAAATTCCGCCGATGAATGTCCGGAGTGACCGGTTCCTGGTGCATCACTTTACTCAGGTTATCGCCGGTTGCGATATCGGTGGGTATACGGTGGTCGTTCCACCGCCGGGGTGGGAAGGCAAGTAGGGGGATATAGGGCCCAGATATTGCGTTAATAAAGTAATTTCGCTCCAGGGGGAGCTTTTTTGCATTCGGGGCTTGTAAAGTAAATTAGCGTGATTATTTTGGATGAACGGTTTTTTCTTGAAATTTGTATATATGAAAAACAAAATCTTATTTATAGTGTTCGCGATAGCAATGGTGGCGTTAATGGATATGTCCTTTCGTGGGGTGAGCGTTTTGCGCAGCGAAGAACCCTGGAAGCCCGAACAACTTTTGCAGCCTGCCGATCTGGCGAAGACCATCGATGACCCGCAGGCCAAACAGCCTTTTATTTTCTGCGTCGGGCCCGGCGCCGTCATCAAAGGATCGGTCGATATAGGGCCCGGCAGGGACAGCAGTAATATCGATAAGCTCAGAAAGCAGTTGGTCAGGGTGCCCAAAGACGCCATGGTTGTCATTTACTGTGGCTGTTGTCCTTTTGAACACTGTCCAAATATCCGTCCAGCCTTTTCGCTGCTCAACGAAATGAAGCTTACTCATCCGCGCTTGCTCAACCTGGAGCATAATATACGGGTGGATTGGATTGAGAAGGGGTATCCGGTGGCGAAATGAAAACCCGCTTTTTACCTCTATGCTAATTAACAATTCACATACAATTCTTTAATCTTCCATTAATACTTCTTCGTTTCTTTTCCACTACTTTCACATGGTCAAACGAAACAAGTCCAGGGGGTAATTATTGCATTAGCAATGACTATCCCCTGGCGCTATTATGGGCCTTAACGGAACGATTCCTGGTTCTGGAACTGGTTCCGGATGTTTTTCAAGTGAAGAAATGTAAGAAATATTCCAAAACCACCGCCGCGAAGAAAAATACGTTTAAAATCTTAGATTGCTGAAAAAAGGGATATAAATGGAAAAGGGAAACAGAACGAATGGGAAATGGATAGGTTTTATAATGCATAGTATGATTTGCTTATATTTTCTTACCTCCTTTCACCGGATGGAGGAGCATCCGGCAAATCCCTTCCAGGACAACCGCCACCCCAGAATTGTAAACATCGTCAATTTCATTCGTTTGCTGGAACCCAGGGATGCTAAGATCACGGAGGAAGTATTGTATGAGACCGTGGTCAAACAGATCGAAGGGATGAAAAAGTACAAGCTGGGCGGCACCTTTTTGTTACAATATGATGCCCTGATGGACCCCCGGTATCAGAAATTATTAAAGAGCCTTCCTGCGGAATCCTTTGAGATCGGCGCCTGGTGGGAGATCCCACAGCCGCTTGTTGAGAAGGCCGGGTTGAAGTGGCGCGGGCGCTATTCCTGGGACTGGCGCGCGGATATCGGATTTTCTACGGGTTATTCCCCTGACGAGCGCGAGAAACTGGTGGATGTGTACATGGGTGATTTTAAAAAGATCTTTGGGTATTATCCCAAGTCTGTAGGATCGTGGTTTATCGATGCGCATACCTTGAATTATCTGTACGAAAAGTATAAGATCGTTGCTTCCTGCAACTGCAAAGATCAGTTTGGTACGGATGGGTATACGTTGTGGGGTGGTTATTGGAACCAGGCCTATTATCCCAGCAAGATAAATTCCTACATGCCGGCACAAAATGAGCGCAACCAGATCTCCGTCCCCATTTTCAGGATGCTGGGAAGCGACCCGATCCGTCAGTATGAGGATGGGATCGGCACCAACCGGCAGGGCGTCGTTACCCTTGAACCTGTTTATGACCATGCGGGAGGAGATTCAATGTGGGTGAACTGGTATTTTAAGGAATTTGTAGATGGGCCATGTATGGAATATGGCTATGTTCAGGCGGGACAGGAGAATAGTTTTACTTGGGATGCCATGGCAAAGGGCCTGGAATTTCAACTGCCCTTGATTGCACGGCTGAGAGACGAAGGAAAGATAAAAGTAGAGACCCTGGCAGAATCGGGTCGATGGTTTCGTGAGCAGTATAAGGTCACTCCTGCAACATCCGTGACGGTGATGAAGGATCTGAAAGGAAGTGACCGGAAGACAGTGTGGTTCAACAGCCGGTTCTACCGGGCGAATTTGTTGTGGGAAAAGGGGACGCTGCGTTTCCGCGATATCCATTTGTTTAATGAAAACTTCCCGTCGACGTATACGCTCAACAAAGCGACCTCCAACGAATGCTCCTTTTTCACCCTTCCTTTTGTGGACGGGTACCTCTGGAGCAGTCCCGATACAATTGCCGGGCTGCGGTTTAAGGCCGTTGTGAATGGGAAGGAAGTGTTGCTCGAAGGGGGCGATCCGGTGGTCAGCGATACTGAGCACGGTCAACTGCATATTGTCTGGCTGTTGAAGACCTTTGATGGGAGGCTGGTGATGGATCTTGATGAACGAAGGATAAGCATTAAGCTGGTGGGGGCGGGGACGGTGAACTGGTTTCTTGATCTCACTGTTGCTGATCGGGCCAGGCTGCCTTTTATGAAGGTCGGACCTCGCCGGATAGATTGTCGGTTCGAGGGGATGGATTATTCGATCCGGGCGATGGAGGGGCAGTTTTTGAAGGGTGAGGGCGGGGCGGGGGTGAGGGTGAGGGCGGAGGGGGAGGGGGTGGTGCTAGATTTGGGGTGAAGTAATCATCATTTATCATTCTACTATACCCTAGATGTTTTATATTTTCACAAATGCCCTAATTTCCTAGATATATGAATTTCCTTAAAGATTTTTTACTGATTGGCGCTCCTCGTTTGGAATTTACTTTTTGTAATTTCCTTACTTGTTATTGTGGTGAGATATTTAAGGTTATCAGAAGCGTCATCAAAAGAAAGGATTTGATTTATATTGGAACTTTTTCTTTGTTTGGAGGAATAGGGTTGAGTATATATATTCTTTCAAATTCCTTCAATGAATCGCATGTATATTAATTAGCACAGTTATATATTGCTGTTGGGACTTGCCTTGTTGCCATACTGGCAATTTGGGCGGATTGGATAAAGCAAGTCTTATTTTCTGCTGGTTTGGAGATCGAACCTATTTTTGAGGCCATTCTTGATAAAATTCTGTTTTGCGATGAGTACGTCTATTAGTAGCATGTAAATCCGTATACTCACCTTGGATGAACGGATGATGATACTCACCCAAAAAAAATGCTTTGAATGGTGATCAATGAACAGACGCGCACTTACAAGGATATTTCATCCTAGTCTTTTACCTTGTCAATCATATTTTCGAGCTTTAATGCTTTGGTTCGCGAGATATGACCTTCCAAGCGAATTCTCTGTAATTGGCTTCAATCCCTCTATCGGAATCGCTGTCAGGATAAAGATGCTTCTTTAACACCTTGACTCTTTATTTTTAAAAGAAGTAAATTCTGTTAACCCTCTGATCTTAAAAATTAAAAATCCTGCTGTCTTTTATTGGGTGTTTAAAAAATAGAAGAAATGATTCGTCAATGATATCAGAATTTAAGATCAGTGTTTTTAAGTCATTCATAGCAACATATTTTGCGGGGAATTGATTTACTGTCATCTTTATTTCCTTTATTATGCTTATTATTAATATATTTTTTTTGAATCTGTCCTTAATTATTTCTTTTATTATAGGAGAAAATTGGAGATACAGAAATATAATTGGAATCAATACAAAAACTGCTACTGAAACTAAATAAGTTATTTTTAATTTTAAAGCAGCTTTGTCAAGCAAGAAAGTTCCTATAAATGCAAAAAAACCGAATAGTAATAAAAGAAATGAAATAAATTTTTTTCTAATATTTGGATTGTTCGGATGATAATCTTCCTCATAATCAGCCAGTAAATCGTCATAATTAGAATATGTAGTTGCTAACTTTTTAATAAATATAATTCGTAAGAGTTTTAATTGAAAAGCTTTTGTATATTCAGGTATTATTATTCCATAGGATTCTTTGACAACTCGCTTATTATATTCACGGCTATTGACTCCCAGAAGTTTCGCTAGAATGAAAATATTTAATGCTGTAATTAACCCATGCATTGATGTAAATATTAAATTCTGCGATGGGACAAGGAAAAATAGTGTTGTGTTCGCAAATATTGTTGAGAATAGGGAAATAATACTTCGCTTTTCTTCAACATTATAAAACATAAACAACGTTGAATAATAGCTAGGATAAAGTTTCTTGATTCGTGTCATTATAAAATGATAATTAATATATATAATTTTGCTAATCTATGTATATTTAAGTCACTCTGGGAAACATTATCAGCTATTAGAAATTTTCTTTTTTATGCAAAAATCAATGAACATTCGTCAGCAAAGGAGCGATTTTATTTTTTCTAAGTATTGACCACACAGCAGTAAGGGCGGTTTCCAATTCTTCAACGGTATTTGCATCCCAGAATACCTCAAATATCTCAGTAATTTTATTTTTTACCTCTGACTTGAAATTAGCCACAGTGTTGATAGATATCCCTTTTAGTACAGCCCATACAAGATAAATATTCATTGCCGTTCGTGTCCCTTTCGCATGGATAATAATATCCAATTGACGGCCTCTTGCAATGTCAGAATTAGTACCATCCTGCAGATAGGTCAGAACCTGTAGCTTGGCAACAAAGTCCATCTCAAAACGTCTGCATGCCTCAATAAAATCTTGTCGTCTACTTTCGTTCTCTAAGATCCGAGTTACATGCGATTTGTTCTTAATTTTAATATTCATCTTTCCATTCCACGCATATATCGTTAATACTTCTTTTAGGCTACTAAGATTGTCGGAAGATTCATGAGTAATACAATCGAAATAGATCAACTGCATCAAAAGTTCCTCATTTACCATCCGGGTATTCCTCTTTCTTAGGTACAGCCATTTGTTTTTCTGGTAAATATTCTTGACCGTCTTGATAATCTCGCCGTCAATATATGCATTCCAAAATTCGAATGAATGCTCTTTTATTGGGAAAGGTTTATAATTAAGTCTTTTATACAGCTCTTCCGGTCTGAAATCTGTATTGTTTTCTTCTCTGATCTCAATAATATCAATATCAAAATTCAAGATCTGATTTTGAAGATCTTCGGATAATTGGCTAAACTTTTTTCCATGCAACTCCTGAATCAATCCCGTTCTTAAGCTCAATGCAAAACGATCCTTCTGGGACTTTTCCATATTTCCCTTTTCATTCATATAGCCTTCACCTATAAAACCAATGATGGCAAGTAATCGCTGTTGCCCGTCTATTACTTCAGACACGCCGTCCTTTCTCACATATACATAAATGGGATGGAGCCTTATTTTCTTTAGAATGCTTTCTATTAGAGAAGAGGCTTTCACCTTGTCTTTTACCTCCTCTCGTTGATAGAGTGGTCGAATATTGAATTTTTGCTTGCTCATTCGATCCACAATATCCAGTATTGTCGTTGTAGTAGGGGTGGATTTTGAAAAATGCTCTTGTTCAAGTTCAGGCATGAAACGATCTTTCATATACTTTTCCATTCTATCCTTATGAGCTATAGTGAACTGATCATTTTTCATATATTTACTAAAATCTACCGGCAATTCATCACGAAGAAAATCGGCTACCTTACCATATCGGATTTTTATATTTCGGGATTGGTCGCTCCGTTCCAATGAAAACAGCTTGTTATTTTTTTGTAGAAAGACAATCAAATGGTCTTTGAACCTTTTATTATTGATTTTATCGGACACTTTCTCCACTTCAACTATTGACAGCATCCAATACAGGCATACGTATAGCTGACCATTTGTTCTACCAATCTCCTTATTTAGTTGCTGCTTAAGTCTTATAAGAAAATCTACCTTATACTTAAAATCATTAAAAATTGCTCTCACCTTTTCATTGCTTTTGTTCTTGTAGGATAGATAGTTATAGTAAATATTTATAATATCGTCTCCCTCGCTAGAAAACCGGCTAATGGGTATTTGGTGCAAAACCAGAAGTTGCCTGATGCCCTGCATTTGTATCTCGATATTTTTCTTTCTATGATCAAATAGCTCTTTTATTTGTTCATGGAAATCTGCATCCTGTTGAAAACGTTTTTTGAAATAGGAATTAATTTCATCCTGCAAAAACTGAGCTTTATAAACTTCTTCCTTTTTCAATGGCGTTATTCCTAAATTATAACGCCTGAAGAGCTCCCGTTTAACTAATTCTGCCGTAGTCGAATCAATTTCCGCCTCATTCCTGACTTCGATAGTTATAACCCGGATCTTCGCACTTTCTATTCTGTCCTGTAAGATCGGACTAAGCTGAGAGTATTTCTTATCTGCCAAGTGCCATAACTTCTCAAGCCCGGATGCCTTTAACACAAGTTCGTCCCGTAAGAAACGATCTATGGTCTCACATCGCTGCCTGCCATCGATCACTTCTTGATTTCCTTGTAGTTCAAATATTACTATGGGCGAAAATTCTGCATGAAGCAATATTGTCTCTATAAAGTAGGTGCCTTTGAACGGTGGCCAGACGTATTCCCTTTGATAAGGAGGCTTATAATTAATTTTGACTCCTTCCCCCTTATTTGTCAGGAATAAAGACCGAATTGATTTGAGGCTGTTTGTAAGGACGATGTTTTTGAATGCATCGTTTAAAGCAATATATTTCATATTCAAGTATTGTTAATTAGAACTAGCTAAAAAAGCGAGAGTTTCTAACCGATAATTTTTGAACCTTCAAATTTCATAGTGAAAGCAGAAAATGTGAATTCAGCGATGAAAGGATACAAAACTAAATAAAAAAAGTTTTGCGCAAGGCGTCACCCTGTAGGCTCTAGTCCATCAATGTTTATAAAATGATTTAAAAATACTTTTATCCAGCGAAGAGAATGGTCCGTCAATTGAGAATCTGATTTAGTCCTAGCGGAATTTCATTTTGATCTTTTAAAAATGTTAATAAATTAAAAGTAAAATGCATTCGCTTTTTTGCAAACAGTGGAAGATGTCTTCGATCTTAACGAATTACCTAAGAGATCCCATCCGGCTAGCGCCGGACGGTATTTTTCGTCCGTCCGCTTTGACGAGCGAATCAAAACTTCGATGGAGCGTCGTCCCTTGCTCCATCTCGTTCATAATGTTCGTTTCGCTTCTTTATCCGCCTGAATGCAAAAACCCCGCATTTCATGCGGGGCCTTCGTTGCCCGACCTGGATTCGAACCAGTGTTGATAATCAATATGATATAAGACAAGTGTAACGAAAACTCTAGAGGTGCTTTTGGTCAGAACTGCATCTTGCAGGTCATCTATTTCGTATAGAAAAATAATTGTAATTTGCGAGAAATGTATACGTTAGACACCATACTGGAAAAATTGCGGCGGCACAAGCCGGCACTTCAACAGAAATATCCCCTTTCCCAGTTGGGGGTGTTTGGCTCTTACGCACGTGGTGAAGCCACAGAGAATAGTGATATCGATATTGCAGTAGAGCTAAATGGTCCAATGGGGCTGAATTTTGTAGCCATGGCAGATGAAATTGAGGATTTATTTGGGATTAAAGTCGACGTTGTACCAAAGCGTTCTATTAAGCCTGCTTATCTTCCCTTCGTAGAAAAAGACATATTGTATGTCTAAACGTGTTCCCTCTATTGTCATAAATGACATTTTATCTTGCATTGATCACGTAACGACTTATATAACCAATCTTTCCTTTGACGATTTTGCATCCAACTTTATGGTTATCGAGGCATGCCTCTATAACATTCAAATTATTGGCGAGGCCGTTGCTCAACTTCCAGACGATATCAAAAATAATAACCCAAATATTCCCTGGGCCTTGATAAAGGGGATGCGCAATAGGCTAATCCACGAATATTTTGGGACCGATCTCCCTGTAGTTTGGAATGTGATTAAAAATGATCTTCCAACTTTCAAATCGGATCTGCAATCTATTCATAAAAGCCTGGTAGAGGCAGGAAAATAAAGATGCCTGTTTCTATGAGGGCTAGCTGCCCGGCGAGGATTAGCTCCGGCCGCTACCGCAGCCTCCATGATCCTTACCGCTTTGCATTACCCAAGAGACCCCATCCGGCTAACGCCGGACGGTATTTTTTGGCCCTTCCTCTATTGCGAGCCAACTCGCACCGCTACCGGACAAAAAAATACCCGCAGCTATTGCTGCGGGTCTCTTGTTGCCCGACGAGGATTCGAACCTCGACAAACTGAACCAAAATCAGTTGTACTGCCATTATACTATCGGGCAATCCATGACCTTCGGATCACTCCGAAGGGACTGCAAAAATAAGGTGTAGGGGAGGATGTTCCAAATGATTTTGGCCTGCTGAAGCGGCTTTAAACAGGCTGCCCTACCAAAACGCTAAGGTTTTTGCCCGACGAGGGTTCAAACCTCACAAGCTGAACCATCCTATCACGGTTTCAGGGACGGCACCGCATTTGACATACCGTCCGCCGCGCGCAACCACCCTCAAGCCAAATATTTAAACACCAGCGCTATGATCGCGTAGATCAGCGTCGCGGCGAAAATGCCTTTGGCGGTGTTGTCCCGGTGGGAATTGATGTAAATGGTAAATAAGGCGATATTCAGCACCAGACAGGGAACCGAGACGGCCGTGACCTGTCCCTTGTTGGTGGCGATGAAATTGAGAAATTCTCCCATCGAGAAGGTGGGATAGAATTTGACGAAATAGTAGATGACCAGGCTCACGATCGGGGCCACAAGACCCAATATTATTCCAAGCCGGAGATTGTCTTTTTTGAAGATCACAATTTCCACGTTTTTTCGAGTTTGCCCTTAAGAACGTAATTCGTCATATCAAATTGTACCGGCACGACACTTACATAATTGTTCTCCAATGCCCATACATCCGTATCCCTCCCCTTATCGAAATTCACGAATTTGCCCGTCAGCCAGTAATATTTTTTTCCGGTCGGATCGTTCCGCTCCAGAAAATCTTCCTCGTATTTGGCATAAGCCTGCCGGCAGATCTTCATCCCCTTGATGAGGGCATCGGGCAGGGCAGGGAAATTTACGTTGAGTATCAAGTGTTTATCAAGGGTGCCCTTCAGAAGGTTCCCGACGATGATCCGGACATATTTGCGGGCGGCGCTGAAATCGGCTTCCACGCTATAATCCAGGAGGGAAAAGCCTACCGATGGGATGCTTTCAATGGCTGCCTCTACAGCCGCCGACATGGTGCCGGAATAGATCACGTTGATGGAATGGTTGGCCCCATGGTTAATCCCGCTCAGGCAGAGATCCGGCTTGCGGTGCAGGATCTTATCCACGGCCAGCTTTACGCAATCCACGGGGGTCCCCGAACACTGCCAGGCTTCGACCCCGTCGAACAGCTGGACCTGGTGCAGCCTCAGCGGATTGCCGATCGTAATGGCATGGCCCATGCCCGACTGGGGCTTGTCCGGGGCGACGACTACCACCTTCCCCATATCCTTGACCGCCTCCACCAGGTTGCGGATCCCCGGGGCGCTGACGCCATCGTCATTGGTGACGAGGATCACCGGGACATTCTTCCCGCCGGGCTTCAGCCGGGCTGCGGGTACTTTTTTTGGGGATTTCTCCGCCTTGCCGGCCGCACTGGCCACGCCTGCCGTACTAAGATCGGTCTTGAAGGTCAGATTTACCGTATCCGTCTCGCTTATTGCGCCTGTCTTGCTTGCTTTGCCGGTAGCGGCTCCTCCGCGCTTTACACGGCCGCCGGCCTTACCGGCCTTGCTCTCGTTAGTATTTTTTTTCTTTGCCATAGGTTAAGGAAGCAAAAGTCTGCATTATTTCGGACTTTGAACAAGATAAAGCCATTATAACGGGCATTTTACAGCATCCGGCAGCAATCCACACCCGGTACAGTTTTTTCCACAGGTAAATGGGTTTTTGAAGTGTTTACGCTACCTTTGCAGCCGTTTAAAAGGAAAACTTTTTTTCATGGCAGGACAACTCAAAGAGGTTCGCAACCGGATCAAGTCGATTCAGAATACCCAACAGATCACCAAGGCCATGAAAATGGTCAGTGCGGCCAAGTTACGCCGCGCCCAGGACGCCATCGTCCAGATGCGGCCTTACGCCAAAAAGCTGCAGGAACTGCTCAGCAATATCGTCAGCAATTCCGAAGGGGAAATGGGGATGAACCTGGCCGCAGAAAGACCCGTGGAGAAAGTCCTGTTTATCGTCGTCACCAGCGACAGGGGTCTGGCCGGAGCCTACAACGCCAACATCATCAAGCTGGCCAAGCTCACGATCAATGAAAAATATGCCGCTCAGGCCGCCAAAGGCAACGTGACGATCTGGAGCATCGGCAAGAAAGGCTATGAGAATTTTGTCAAAAGCAGCTTCAAGGTCAACGAAGCCTACAAAGATATTTTCCTCAACCTGAAATTCGAGACCGTCCAGGCCTGTGCCCAGGCCGCCGTCAAGGCGTTCGAGAATAAGGAATTCGATCTCGTGGAACTGGTCTACAGTGAATTTAAGAATGCGGCGACCCAGCGTTTTGTCGTCGAACGTTTTCTCCCGATCCCGAAAGTAGAAAAGAAGGCAGGGGCCAGCAACAGCGACTTTATCTTCGAGCCGGACCAGGAAACCCTTATCGCCGAGCTGATGCCCAAGATCCTGAACACACAATTGTTCAAAGCCGTCCTCGACGCCAGCGCTTCCGAGCATGGCGCCCGTATGACCGCCATGGACAAGGCCAGTGAAAATGCCAATGAGATCCTGAAGTCCCTGCGTATTTCGTACAACCGCGCCCGTCAGGCTGCCATTACTACCGAATTAACGGAGATCGTCAGCGGGGCCGCGGCCTTGCAAGGATAAGCGAACGGAGCGAAGGTTACGAACGAGCCCTTACCCGTGACAAAGACGAAGTTCAGAACGTAGCAAAGTTCAGGGAAGCGTAGCGAAGGGTTCAAATAAATTACATAACATGGAAATCGGAACGATAATCCCTCACATAGAAGCGTTGATCTTTGCCAGCGACAAACCGCTGACGTCGATGGAGCTGACCGAGTTGATCAATAACGCCTTCGGCTTTATGGAGGAGAAACTGACACTCGAACAGATCCAGACCGCGCTGGACGGGATCATGGAAAAATATGCTTCCGAATTCTATCCCTTCGAGGTAAAGCAAAGCGGCGGGGGCTGGCAGTTCCTCACCAAAAAAGATTATCATAAGACGATTGCCCAGATCAATGGGGATAAATTCCTGAAACGTCTCTCCTCGGCCGCGCTCGAGACCCTGGCCATCATCGCCTACAAACAGCCGATCACCAAAGGCGAGATCGAATCCATCAGAGGGGTGAGCAGCGATTATTCCATACAGAAACTATTGGAAAAAGAATTGATCGTCATCATCGGCCGCAACGAGGACATGCCCGGCAAACCGCTGATCTATTCCACCTCCAAAACGTTCATGGATTATTTCGGCATCAACACTGCCGCCGATCTGCCAAGGCTGAAAGAGATCTTCTCGGAGACGATCATTGAGCCTACGATCATTACCCATAGACTCAGCGAGACGCTCCCTGCCGAAGAGGAAGTTGCCCCACCGGACGAACCGGAACTGACTCTGATCGTCAGCGAAGATGGGGAACTGCTCGTAAACAAGGATACGGACCTGCTGGACGAGGGATCAAAGTCGGATGATACCGACGGGCAGGAAGATGACGCCGGGGAAAAGGATGTCACGGGAGAAGACGAGTCCGCAAACGATGCTGAGCCCGGTGACGACCATAAGACAGGTCACAAGCGCGGCGAGGACAAACCCTCCGACGAAGACCCCGATAACAAATCACAACCTTAAATACTTATCCGCTCCCCGGCGGACCTCGCGGCTTATGGCACAACAATTATCCCCCGATCACCTGACCCGTTTAGCCCATGAATTTGGAACGCCGCTGTATGTCTATCACGCCGAAAAAATAAAACAGCAGTACGCCAAGCTCACTACCGCCTTCCGCAACAGCAACACCGTTTTCTTTTATGCCTGTAAGGCGCTGACCAATATCAACATCCTGAAATATATCTGCTCGCTGGGCGCCAATGTCGACTGCAGCTCCATCAACGAAGCAAAACTGGCCCTTCATGCTGGCTTCCCTCCCTCAAGGGTTCTGTACACCTCCAACGGCATTGCCTTCGACGAGATCGAAGAAGCGCGTAATCTTGGTCTCATCATCAACATCGACAGCCTGTCCAACCTCGAAAAATTTGGAAAGAAATATGGGCACAGCTATCCCGTCGGCATCCGTCTGCGCCCCAATATCATGGCGGGCGGCAACCTTAAGATCTCTACTGGCCACGATAAAAGCAAATTCGGGATCCCCGTCGATCAGATTGAAAAAATACTCTCGATCGTTGACCAATATACCATCCATATCAGCGACCTGCATATCCACACCGGCAGCGAAATAACGGATGTGGCCGTCTTTGTAAAAGGCATCGAGGTGCTGTTCGATATCGTTCCCCGGTTTGCCGAGCTGGAATTTATCGATCTGGGCGGCGGATTCAAAGTGCCGTATAAGGACGGGGATGTGGAGACGGATATGGAAGCCCTCGCTCAGAAGATCGAAGCGGCATTCGCCAGCCACCCCAACCCCGGCGGCAGACCGCTGCAGGTGTGGTTCGAACCGGGAAAATTCCTCGTAAGCGAGAGCGGCTTTTTTATAACCAAAGTGAATGTGATAAAGGAGACGTCTGCGGCTACCTTTGTCAGTGTCGACAGCGGATTCAACCACCTCATACGGCCCATGTTCTACGATGCCTATCACCGCATTGAAAATATCAGCAACCCCGATGGCGCCTCCAAACGATATTCCGTTGTCGGAAATATCTGCGAGACGGATACCTTTGCCTGGGACCGCACCATCAACGAAGTCCGCGAAGGCGACTATCTCGTATTCCACAACGCGGGGGCCTATGGATTCGAGATGTCCTCCAATTTCAATTCCCGCTTCAAGCCCGCCGAAGTCCTCGTAAAGGATGGCGAGGCTCATCTCATCCGCAAAAGAGATGTGTTCGATGACCTGCTGAAAAATCAGATCCAGGTGCTGTAGGGGGGTAAAAATTACTACATTTAGGGGAATCAAATTTCATAGCTATGCCTATCCGTATGGAGGATGACCCCCAGGATCCGCAGGACAGTGGCGAAGGTGGCGGTGGCCCTTTCGGTGGGCGCGGAGGAGGTGGCGGCGGCGGGATCATCCAGCTGATCTTATTGTTGTTGGGCATTTTCCGCGGCCGCGGTCTCATCTTCGTACTGATCCTGCTGGCGGGCGGTTATTTCTTCTTCGGTCGTGGCGCCTGCAACGGCGCAAGTCTTCAGCAGGAGGCCGGCAAACTCTTTACGGGTGGTTTCCTCGACCCCAAACAGTTCGAGAAGGCAAAGATCTATGAATCCCTCTCGGATGACTCGACCAGGAACCCGCTACCCGAATCTTTCAACCTGCAGAAATTTGCCCCCGCGGTCGGTGACCAGGGCCATCAGGGCAGTTGTGTGGCCTGGAGCAGCGCCTATGGCGCAAGGACGATTGCCGAAGCGATCCGTACCGGCGAGAATCCAAACAGCCTGCGGTTTAGTCCCGCCTTCCTCTATAACCAGATCGGTCTCGAAAACTGTGACGGCTCCTATATCGAAAAGGCCATGGAATTCATGACCCAGGACGGCGCCGTGGCGTATGATAAGTTCCCCTACAGCGATCAGGACTGCACTAAACAGCCCGACCAGCAGCTCCTCGCTGAAGCCAGACAAAACCGCATGCGCGGCTTCAACCGGCTGACCCCCGGCGACCGGAACAATGCCATCGACCTGCACGCCATCAAAGAACACCTTTCCCAGGGCGCTCCGGTAGTGATCGGCATGATGGTCGGCGGCAGCTATATGCAATCCATGATGGGTCAGGACCTGTGGGTGCCCACTGCCGAGGACCGGAGCATGATGGGCTTTGGCGGCCATGCCCAGTGCGTGGTGGGATACGATGATAAAAAATACGGCGGGGCTTTTCTGATCATGAACAGCTGGGGTCCTTCCTGGGGCAATAATGGATTTGCCTGGGTACGGTATGGCGACTTCCGCAACTTTGTACGCGAAGCCTATGGGCTGGAACCGATGACAAAGACCGGCACCGCTGCCGCCGCACCTTTCTCCTGCGAGATCGGGCTGGTGAGCATCACCTACGATGGTAATAAAACGGTCCCCGGAGATTATATTCCGCTCCGGACGGCCGGTGGGAATGTCTTTGAGACCAGCGCTCCCGTAAAGAAACGGTCGAGGTTTAAAATGGAGGTAAAGAATACCACGGAATGTTATATCTATATCTTTGGCAAAGAGACAGATGGCAGTAGCTATACACTCTTTCCTTATCCGAACCCGGACGACAAGACAAAAACAAAATATTCTCCTTTCTGCGGGATCTCGGGCTATCGCCTCTTTCCAAAGAATAAAAGCATGTCCCCGGACAGCATCGGCACGAGGGACCAGATGGCGGTCGTCGTCAGCAAGGAGCCGCTGGACTGGTATGACATCAACAGACAGGTCAGCCAGAACCCGGGCCAGGAGTTTGCTTCCCGGCTGAATGCCGCGCTGGGCGACCGGCTGATCCATAACCCACATTTTCAGGCCACTTCAAAAGGTAATATGCAGTTCACCGCGGAGGGAGACAGCAAGAGCGTGGTGGCCACGATCGTAAATATCGACAAGCAATAAACTTTATCCGATGAGCGAACAAACAGGGACAGAAAAGCCAGGTGAACATCCGGCAGCAGTATTGCCGGAAAATGCCCTATCGGCACCAGGTGGACAACCGGCGGTAGATCGTGCGGTGCATGCCACGCAATTTATCCGGCTGATGACACACCGGTTGAAATTCCGGTTCTATCTTTTCGCGAGGATTCCCAGCGCCTTCTTTTCGGGTCTCCGTATCCGGGAGATGAACGAAAGCCTGTGCCGGGTCAGCATTCCCTATAAATGGTTTTCGCAGAACCCGTTCCGCTCCACCTACTTTGCCTGTCTGAGCATGGCCGCGGAAATGAGCACGGGCGCGCTGGCCATGGCGCATGTCTACAAACACGTTCCAGCCATATCCATGCTGGTCATAAAAGTGGAATCTACTTATTATAAAAAAGCGGTCGGGCTGACCACCTTTACATGTACCGACGGCCCTGCATTCAAGGAAATCATCGCCAGAGCGGTTGCTACCGGTGAAGGACAATCCTTTATCGCGCATTCGGTCGGCGTCAACCCACAGGGGGAGAAGGTGGCCGATTTTCTCATTACCTGGTCATTTAAAGCCAAACAAAAAATATGAAAATTGCTTTCCACGGGGCAGCCCGGGTGGTAACAGGTTCCAAACACCTGCTGACCCTGAAGAATGGTAAGAAATACCTGCTCGACTGCGGCATGTTCCAGGGATTGGGACAACAGACGGATGAACTCAACCGCAACTGGGGATTTACTCCTTCCGAGGTGTCCAACCTTATCCTCTCACACGCGCATATCGACCACAGCGGCCTCATACCCAAGCTGGTAAAGGACGGATTTGCCGGCAGGATCTTCTGCACTCCCGCTACCCAGGAGCTGACCGCCGTACTCCTCGAAGATTCCGCCGGCATCCAGCAGGACGATGTAAAATACACGAATAAAAAAAGAAGGGCGGAAGGACTGCCCCCCATCGAGCCCATGTATAATGACGATGATGCGGCCCACGCCCTCAAATTATTCGTATCGGTGGAATATGATACCTGGCATACCATCGATGAAAACGTTCAGGTGATGTACACGGATGCGGGTCATATCATCGGCAGCGCGGCGGTGCACCTCATCATAAAAGAAGACGGTAAAGAGACCCGGCTGACCTTCAGCGGAGACGTGGGTCGCTATAAGGACATGATCTTAAAATCACCGGCCATATTCCCGCAGGCCGATTATATCCTGATCGAATCGACCTATGGCAACAGCCTGCATGATCCCGACACTGCTACACCCGGCCTCCTGTTGCAATGGATCGAAAAGACCTGCTTGCAGAAAAAAGGCAAGCTCATCATCCCTGCCTTCAGTGTTGGCCGGACCCAGGAGATCCTCTTTACGCTGAATCAATTGGAGGTGGAGGGCCGTCTGCCCGCGCTGGATTACTTCGTGGACAGCCCGCTGAGCATAACGGCGACGGAGATCGTCAAAAAATATCCGCAATACTTTAACCAGACGATCCGGAAGATATTGGAGACGGACAACGATCCCTTCGCCTTTAAAGGGTTGAAGTATATCCAGTCCGTGGAAGAATCCAAACAACTGAATTATCGCAACGAACCCTGTGTCATCATCTCCGCCAGCGGCATGGCGGATGCCGGAAGGGTCAAGCACCATATCAGCAACAATATCGAGAACAGCCGCAACACCGTCCTGCTCGTCGGCTACTGCGAACCCCGTTCCCTCGGCGGCCGGCTGATGGGCGGCGCTAAAGAAGTGCATATCTACGGGGTGCTTCATGAAGTCCACGCCGAGATCGGCAGCATCCGCAGCATGAGCGCTCACGGCGATTATGAGGACCTCAGCCAGTTCCTCGCCTGCCAGGACCCTCGCCTCGTAAAAAAACTGTTCATCGTGCATGGAGAATATGATGTACAGCAGGCTTTCAAAGAGCGGCTTCTCAAAAAGGGCTTCGCCGATATCGAGATCCCGGAACTGCACTACGAGATCGGACTTGGATAATTTTTTATTTTAAAAAATTATCCATCTGAGAATACATCCAGTCCGGTTCATCGAACATGATAAAATGTTTGGACAGGTCGTTGATGTCGATGGTCAGCAGCCCGGGGCCAAGCAGCTTGTACTGGCCCTGTAAATTTGTCTTCACGCTCTCAGCCGAGGCGCCATATTGTTTGTACGCAGACCAGTCCGCGAGGGCCAGTACCCGGCTGTGGATCTTGCCCACCATCGGACGAAGGTCCTGACTGAACAGCTCGTACATGATTTCACCCTGTGTGGCAGGGTCCGACCTGACCGCCATTTCGATCACGGGGGCCATCCTTGCCGTGTCGCGGATCATCGTGGCCAGCGTGTATTGCTGGTATTGCTTTATCTGCGCTGGCGTCTGGACGACCATGGCCTTTTTGATCATCAGCCCGATCTTGCCTGCACTGTCCACCGTGACATCGGGCGACATGGCGAGCGCGGGCAGGAAGGGTGCGGAGCTGACGATGACGAGGTCTCCCGCCAGTTCAGGGTGATAGACGCCAAAGGCCAGCGCCATATAACCTCCAAGGCTATGTCCTACGATCACCGGCTTTTCCAGCTTCTCCTGACGGATATAAGCGGCCAGCTCATGCACCAGTTCAATGAGGATCGAATCGGCCCTGATGGGTGGCTGTCCGGCAAAACCAGGCAGGGTGAGGGTATAACAGGTATAATGCTGGGAAAAATGCTTTACGGCATCCTTCCAGACGTCGCCGGAGCAATACAGCCCCGGAATAAAGATCATCGGCCGGCCATGCCCCTCTTTCTGAACGGCAAAGCTGGGCTTGCCGGCGACATGGGTATTCACGCGGGTGGCTGTCAGGGACTGGGCATGAAGCTGGGTACGGCCTCCCAGCAGGAGGCTCAGCGCAATGATCGCGACGGCGCGTATCGGAGAGATGCTAAAAAGACTGTTCATATAAGTTGGTTTTAAAAGTGATGAAGTGTAAATGTTGAGTAATGCGACCGATGATGAATGCGATCATTTCTTCACAAATTGAGCCTTTACGGCCCTGATCTGGAAATCAACTTGACGTAATAGCCTGTTTTGAGGATAAGATCCCTTCTTTGCCCCGGAACCATCCGTGGAGCAGGGGCCAGAGCGGGAATGAGGCCAGAATAGCAGGATATCGCTAAAACCTGTCTTTTGATCCCGGATACCGGTCCTTTCATTGATTATTATTGCGCGTCCGGCCTATAAAAAATAACTTGCCTTCAAACAAGCCGGTCAATGAAATTTTTTTCCCGCTATAAGCTGCATATCGTTTTCTGGATAGTCTATTTTATCTTCTGGACCGTCTTTCCCGTTATCGGTTACCATACTCCTTTGCTGCGTTCCTTTCTGTCGGCGATCATCTGGTCCATCGGTCAGGGGGTGCTGGCCTACAGTTGTATCTACTGGCTGATCCCCCGCTATTTCAATAGCCGGCGCTATATTGTTTTTACCATGCTGGTGCTGGCAGGCCTGCTGCTGTCCGCCCTGTTTATCCTCGGCGCTGCGGCCGGCTTGTACAAGCTTTTCAAGGCGGAATTTGGGTATACGCTGAGGGCGGAGTTCCTGTATATCCTGCTTGGAAATTTTTATACCCTGTTCATCTTCGTCGCCATCAAGTCGATCCGGGATAAGATCAAGGGGGACAAAAGGACCCAACTGCTGGAAAAGGAAAAAACGGAAAATGAATTGCAATTCCTCAAATCCCAGATGAACCCCCATTTCCTGTTCAACGCGATCAACAGCATCTATGTGCTCATCCGGAAGGATCCCGAATTTGCCGCGGTGACGCTCGTCAAATTTGCCGACATGCTCCGCTACCAGTTGTATGAATGCAATGCGGATGAGATCCCGATCGAAAAAGAGATCGTTTATCTCGATAATTATATCGAGCTGGAAAAGCTCCGCAAGGGCAATGCGGTCGATATCCGGTATAACGTAAGTGGAAATACCTGCAATTTCCACCTGGCGCCCCTGCTGATCATTCCCTTTGTCGAAAATGCCTTTAAATATGTATCTTCTGATGCCGGTAGCCGCAATTTCGTCCGGGTGGACCTTGATTTTCAGGACGATCTTTTCGAGTTGAAAGTGGAAAATACGATGGATGACGACATCCCCATCCCAAAGGACAAGTCCTGGGGCGGCATCGGGCTGGAAAATGTAAAAAGGCGGTTGGAGCTGATCTATAAAAGCCGGCATGCCCTGTGTATCAGCACGACCGATAACGTATATTCGGTATTGCTTACAATAAAGATAAAATGAACATACGCTGTATAATCGTGGATGATGAACCGCTGGCCCGTGAGGGCATGGAGCTGCTGCTGAAAGAAGCGGGCTTCCTCGAGCTGAAGGCCTCCTGCAGCAATGCCATGGAGGCTAATAAGGTTTTGACACAGGAAGAGATAGACCTGATCTTTCTCGATATACAGATGCCGAAGATCAGGGGGATCGATTTCCTCCGGAGCCTCTCCAATCCGCCACTGGTGATCATTACCACGGCCTATCCTCATTTTGCGCTGGAAGGGTTCGAACTGAACGTGCTCGATTATCTGGTGAAACCCATTACCCCCGACCGGTTCCTCCGGTCGGTGAACCGTGCCCGGGAAGTATTGGAATACAAACAGCCCGCCGCCGGCGCCCCAGGCGAGGACTATTTCTTTATCAAATGCAATAACGGGTATGAAAAGATCTTTTACCCCGAGATCCTCTTCGTAGAGGCCAATCAGAACTATAGCACGATCCATACGACCCGGGCAAAATTCATGACCCTCACGGCCATGCGGGTGCTGGAAGAACAATTGCCCGCCGGTAAATTCCTGCGGATCCAGAAATCGTATATTGTGTCCATAGAAAAAATACAATCTTTGTCCGGGAATGAGATCACGATCGACAAACACAAGATCCCGGTCAGCAAGAACTATAAGGACGAGCTGATGAAGATCATCGATCGTAAGCTCATTAAGAAATAGATTCTGATAACGCTATAATACACGCTTATGCATCGCCCCTTTCCTGTCTTTGCTATGACCTTTATCCTTTTTGTAAATGCCCTGACCCCTGCCAACGCCCAGCCCCCCGCCCAATCCGCATCTTCATCGCCATCCTCGATGTCCGCCCAGGCCGCTCCGCAGCCCCTGCCCTCCATTGCCGACAAGACAAAGGGCATGAAGCCATACATCGGGTTCTTTAATTTCTGGTGGGAGGAGAGGACGGGAAAGATCTGGCTGGAGATCGATAAACTGGACACGGAGATCCTTTACCAGGCATCCCTGCCGGCCGGTCTGGGGTCCAACGACATCGGTCTCGACCGGGGATTGCTGGGGCCAGGCGCCATCGTAAAATTCTCCCATATCGGCAATAAGGTCCTCATGATCCAGCCTAATTTTGCGTACCGCGCGATCACGGATAATGCCGCGGAGAAAAGAGCGGTGGAGCAATCCTTTGCCCAGTCCACCCTCTGGGGTTTTGTGGTCGAGGCGCAGAGCGGTCAGGCCGTGCTGGTAGACGCCACTCCCTTCCTGCTGAACGATGTGATGCAGATCGCCGCAAGGTTGAGAAGCTCTAAACAAGGCAACTATTTCATCGATAATTCACGCAGCGCCGTCTATCTGGCGGCAACAAAGGACTTCCCGATGAATACCGAGTTGGAGAGCACGGTGAGCTTTGTCAGCACGGAAGGACGACAAGGTGAGTTTGTAACATCAGTCGCCCCTTCGGCTGGCGCCATTACCCTTCGCATCCATCATTCCTTTGTACAGCTGCCGGATAATAAATATAAACCCAGACTCTTCGACGCCCGGTCGGGATTCAATGCCATGTCCTATTTCGATTATAGCACACCGGTATCCGAGCCCATTCAGAAATACTTTATCGAACGCCACCGGCTGGAGAAAAAAGATCCTTCGGCGGCGGTGAGCGAGGCCGTCCATCCCATCGTTTATTACCTCGACAACGGCACTCCCGAGCCGATCCGCAGCGCCCTGCTGGAAGGCGCACGCTGGTGGGGCCAGGCCTTCGAGGCGGCGGGATATAAGAATGCCTTTCAGGTGGAGATCCTTCCGGACTCGGCCGACCCGATGGACCTGCGGTACAATATGATCAACTGGGTTCACCGTTCGACCCGGGGATGGTCCTATGGATATTCGGTCACAGATCCCCGTACGGGTGAGATCATAAAAGGCAATGTCACGCTGGGCTCGCTGCGGGTACGACAGGACTATCTGATCGCACAGGGCTTGCTGGCCCCATTCGGGAATGGACAGGTTCCCGCGGATAACCCCATGCTGCGGATGGCGCTGCAACGCCTGAAACATCTGGCGGCGCATGAGGTCGGGCATACCCTTGGGCTGATGCATAATTATATTGCCAGCGCACAGGGCAGGACCAGCGTCATGGACTACCCTCATCCGCTGCTAAGCCTCGACGGCAAAGGGAATATCGATCTTTCCAATGCCTACACCCATGAGATCGGAGAATGGGATAAGGTGAGCATTAGCTATGGGTATAAAGAATTCGCACCGGGTACGGATGAGCAACAGGCCCTTGGCCAGATCCTGACGGACGCGGCGAAAAGAGGCCTGAGCTTTATTTCCGACAGGGATGCGCGGGACCCGGGCGGTCTGCACCCCAATGCGCATCTCTGGGATAACGGCAAAGACCCGGTCACCGGTCTGCGGGAGCTTATGAAGGTGAGGACAAAGGCCCTCTCGCAGTTCGGGGAGAACAATATCCGCACCGGAACGCCCATGGCCATGCTGGAAGATGTCCTGGTGCCGGTCTATCTGATGCACCGCTATCAGTTGGAAGCCGTCAGCAAGGAAGTGGGCGGACAGTATTATTCCTATGCGCTGCGGGGCGACGGACAAACGGTCACGCGTCCGGTAAGCCGGGTGGAGCAGCTCACGGCATTAAGGGCTATGGAGGATTGCATGGACCCCGGCTTTCTCGCGCTGCCGGATACCATTAGCCGGCTGATCCCGCCACGCCCTGCCGGTTATGAGTACACGCCGGAGCTTTTTGCTCATCGCACGGGTCTTGGCTTCGACCCGCTCGGTGCGGCGGAGACGGCGGCGGATATCCCCCTGTCTTTTTTGTTCAATACGGACAGGCTCAACCGGATGGCGCAATATCATGTAGAGAATGGCGGACTGGGGATAGGAGAAATGCTCCAGGACCTGCTCAACAGGACCTGGGCTGCACCGCGTCTGCAAGGTCTGCCGGAGCTTATCCGGGAACAGAACGGGCAGTTGCTGCTCACATGGATGCTGGCCGTTTACAACGATGAGAAAGCATCGTTTGCGACCAGAGCGCAGATCCTGTACAAGCTGAACTGGCTGAGAAACCATATCACTCCTCCGCAACCGAATGACAAAGATGGAAGCTATGCTGCAAATCTTTTACTGGGGCTTGAACGATTAAAGGACCCGGCGAAGGTGAAAGACAGACCGGTGTTCAGCCATATCACGATACCACCGGGATCGCCTATCGGCAGCGACGAATGGGAGGAGTAAACACGCGCATGAGCCCTTGGCGGCGTGACTGCGGCTACGATCCGGCGTTGTGGATGTAGTGCCTTAGAACATCATGCTCAGCGTCTCGTCTTTTTTGCGGAAGCGGAAGGAGTCGAAGATATTAAGCCCTCCCAGCAGCAGCCCGAATGTTCCGAGAAGAATGGTTATTCCTTCTGAAGTGGCAAAAGGATTGTTGATGATCAGCAGCCCGAAGATGGCGGAAATGATCCCCACCAGAAAAATGACGATCCATCCGCGGACGGTCTTCTTAAGGGACAGGGATGCGATGATCTTCAGGATGCCGATGCAAAGGATCCAGGGGCCGATCAGAAAAGGGAATACGATAAAGGAAAGCAGCGGGTTAAAGACCAGCAGGATGCCAAAGGCAAAATCCACGGCGCTTTCCGCGAGGATCCAGTTCCTTTCTTTTACCGCGCAGCTTTTGTTGGTGGAGCAGACGAGCATCAGGAAGAGGCCGTTGAATAAAAGCCCGAAACCTGCGAATTTGACCAGTTTCAGATAGGCATGCAGAGGCGCGAGAAAAGCATATACCCCGATGGCCACCAGGATCGACCCCGCCATGATCAGCAACCACCAGATCTTACTTCCTTTCATAATGTGCGCATTTGGATGAACGGTCCCGGAGCTTTGCATAACGGACCCTGAATACCCTGTAAATGTATATCTTTATGGCATTGTACAACATAAAAAACCATACCATTGGAAAAAGCGACAAAAGCGCTGCTGATCGTGGGGATGATCGGCCTTGTATCATGCGGTCTGGTCTCCTGCGGCGACGATAAAAAAGAGGATGTCACGGATACGGTGAACCGGGCGGGCGCGGTGGAGACTGCCGTCACCGTCCAGCATGCGGACAGCACCCATGATGTGCTGCTGACTACGCATAAGGTATGGACCGATTACAAAGAATACAAGACCATCGTCTACCGGGATACGATCCCCGCCCTGGGGATCGAGCACGCCACCGCCGAAAATTCGGATGGCGATACCCAGAAGGTGAACGTGAAAAAGGATTATGAGATCTTTATTACTGTGAAATGAAGCGAACAAAAAAGACCAGACATATCCAGCTTATGCTGATCACGGCGGCGCTGGCCAGCTGTCATCAGCCCAATAAGGAATGGCAGAACGGGAACAGGACCTATGTCCGCAGCGACAGCACGGCGCCCTATTCCCGCGCGTATTATCCACATCCCGGCTCCCTGCTGCTGTGGTACTATGCGTTCCGCCCCTATGGCAACTATTACAATGGCTATTACCGGAGGGCCGGTTATTATTCGGACGCCATTCGCCCCAGCAGCAATATCGGAAGCAATGGATTCAAGAGCAGCGTCGTAAGAGGCGGGTTTGGAAGGGGAGGGTTTTCGGTGTCTTCTTAGCAACGCCGGCCAACGAGTTGGAGCCACAGCATTCTGGGATCTTTGATTTACAAAAAAATTTCAGCATGCAAAGAATTATAACGAGCCCGAGAAATAACTGGCAGAAGGCCGTAGAGAATCTGGGCTTCGGCTTTCATACCACGAATGTTCCCTACTGGGACGAGAGCGCCTACTACCAGTTCGGAATGGATGAGGTCCTTTTTATAGAAAAGGCCACCGCTGAGCTATGGGACCTCTGTCTTGGCGCGGTGCAGCATGTCATGGACAACGATCTGTACGGGAAATTCGGTATCCCTCAGGAGTTTATCCCCTATATCGAAAGGACTTGGACGGAAGATCATCCCGCGATCTACGGACGGTTTGACCTCTGCTATAAGAACGGACAACTAAAGCTCCTCGAATTCAACGCCGACACACCGACGAGCCTGTATGAAGCCGGTATCATCCAGTGGTTCTGGCTGCAGGATTTCGATAAGGGCAAAGACCAGTTCAACAGCATCCATGAGAAGCTGATCGGGTACTGGAAATACCTGAAGAATTATCTCTATCCCGGCATGCTGCATTTCACCTGTCTCAAAGGCACCCTCGAAGACCTGACCAATACCGAGTATATGCGCGATTGCGCCATACAGGGCGGTCTGGAGACCAAACTGATCTTCACGGACGATATCGGCTGGGACAGTGACAGCCTCACGTTTGTAGATATGGAAGATCAGCCTATCAAAAATATTTTCAAACTATACCCCTGGGAATGGATGCTAAGCGATGAATTTGGCAAGCAGATCCTCGAAGACCGGAACAAGGCCTTCTGGGTAGAGCCTGCGTGGAAGATGCTGCTCTCCAACAAGGCGATCCTGCCGGTCTTGTGGGAGCTGTATCCTGAATGTCCCTATCTGCTACCGGCATATTTTGAGGAAGGAAAGTTAACCGACTATGTGAAAAAGCCGCTGCTTTCCCGGGAAGGTGCGAATATCGTCCTCATGCAGAACCATTCCCTGTTGCAGCAGACCACGGGTGATTATGGAAAGGAAGGATATATCTTTCAGGAATTATTCGCGCTGCCTGAGTTCGGGGGTAATTTCCCTGTGATCGGCAGCTGGGTGATCGGGCAGGAGCCTGCCGGTATGGGCATCCGGGAAGCCAACGGCCTGATAACGGAGAATACCAGCCGCTTTGTGCCGCACCTGATCGGTTGATCGCGGCGTTCGTCGGTCGATTGATCGTTGTGCTCATGGTCGGCTGATCGCAGCCTCGTCAGCCCGGACGCGGGTCAGGTCTTTACTTTTGCCCGCATTCTCGGACCTCTGATCTTCAGCCGCAGCTGTCCCTTGTGGAATATGGGTATGTCATCGCCGAGTAATTTGCCCCAGGGTTTCAGCTCGGGAATCCGGTCGAAGATGATCTTCAGCACTCCGATAAAAGGGATGGAGAGGAACATCCCCGAGACCCCCCAGACCGCCCCGCCCAGCAACACGACGATGATCGAGATCAGGGCATTGATCTTCACCTTGGAGGAGACGATATACGGCACCAGAAAATGGTTGTCCGTAAACTGGATCACGATATACGCGATGATGACCAGCAGCTGTGTATGAAATCCATCCTTGGTCACCGTGGCGATCAGGATGGGCAGGATAACGGCCAGAATACCTCCGATAAAAGGCAGCATGTTCAGGATGGCCCCGAGGATCCCCAGCAGGATAGCATACTGAACCCCGAGCAGCATGAGCGCGCTGGCATTGAGCGTGGCGACGATCAGCGCTTCCAGCAGGAGGCCGAACATATAACTCTGGATGGCGAGCTTTACCTGCGACAGCACAGTGCTCACCTCTTTTGCATTTTCTTCGGCAAAGATCTCGTAGAGGAAATCCAGGATCAGCGTCTTATAGAACAGGAACAGAAAGGTGTACACCGGCAGGAGGAATACAAGCGCCAGGGTACCCATCACCGTGCCGAGGGTCTGGCCGATCAGCGGCTTCATGCCCGCCCCGGTCTCATTGATCCACTGGTTTTGCTTCGTCATGGTGATGCCAAAGCGGTGGTTGATCTCATGCTGAAGCCTGGAGATGAGCTCCAGGGATTTCTTCTGGAATACCGGTATCTGGTCGGTGAAGCTGGCGATCTGCATGGACAGAAAATAAGCGATGGCGCTGATCACGACAATGGCGATGACCAGCGAAAGAATGATCGCCGCCAGACGCGGAAATTTCCAGCGTTGAAAAAGGTTGACCAGCGGATTCAGCAGGACGGCCAGAAAGGCGGCAAAAGACAACGGTATGAGTATTCCCCTCAGGTTGAAGAGCGCATAGGAAAATAAGATCAGACCCAGAAGGATGACCGTGGCCCGGATATAAAAGGGGTATTTCTTTAGCATGGAATGTTCATGTTGTAGTGGTTATATCCCTGTCCCGTGCCGGATTTGGCCTTTGACCCGTCTTTCCGGCTGAACCGAGGCGGGGCGTATAAATAATTCTGTTCTTAGGGGTGGCTCCTTTCAGGAGGTCACGTAAACCGGGTGCCGGCTTATTCCCACAGTGAGGCGAAAATTCCTCAGCAAAGAATGGAAAGGCTCTGCGTTCCTCCGGCCTGGATTAACTGGGCTTGCTGGACAGCTTCGACGTTTTTACATAATAAAGCCTTTCTATAGCGGCTGGTTTCCACTGATCCAGGCCACCTTTTCCCACCGGGGTTGTCTGCCATTCCGTTGTAGGATGGACCGGGTCTCCTCCGGCCAGTACCAGCGGCAGGTTAAAGCCTGGGATACAGTTGGTCCAGCGGTAGCTGACCCTGCCCGCCGCATCGTCCGGATAATATTCCAGCACCGGGATCTGCGTATTCCGTAAATACTGATCGAAGACCTTGCTGAGATCGATGCCCGACCGGCTGCTGATAAAATCTTCGATTTGCCGGGTGGTGACCGTCTGATGATAAAAGGTCGAGCTCAATCCTCTCAGGATCTGTCTGAATTTTTCATCGTCGTTGATCGCATGTCTTATGCTGTGCAGCAGATTGGCCCCTTTCGGATACATATCGCCGCTGCCTTCCTTGTTAACCCCATAATGCCCGATGATCGGGTCCTGATTGCGGATGCCCCTGCGGATACCCACGCAATAATCGGTGCCGGCCTCTTTCCCATAATAATATTCCGTGTACAGCACTTCCGCATAATTGGCAAAACCTTCATGTACCCACATATCGGCAATATCCTTTGTGGTGATGCTGTTGGCAAACCATTCATGGGCGCTCTCATGTACGATGATATAATCCCATTTCATTCCCCAGCCGCTGCCGCTCATATCCCTGCCCAGATATCCATTCTGGAAGCGGTTGCCATAAGCGGTGGCGCTCTGGTGCTCCATGCCCAGGTGCGGGCTCTCCACCAGCTTGTAGCCATCCTCGTAAAAGGGGTAGGGGCCCAGCCAGTATTCAAAGGCGCGGAGCATGAGCTTCGCTTGCTTGAACTGCTCCTTTGCTTTTTCGAGGTCATAGTCCAGCACCCAGTATCCGAGATCCAGCTTACCTTTTTCTCCCATCAGCGTATCGCTGAAATTGGCATATTGGCCGATATAAGGAATGATGCAATAGCTGTTGATCGGACTGGTCACCTCCCAGGTATAGGCCGTGAGCCCGTTCTCTTTTTTCGAGCTCTTCAGCCTGCCATTGCCGACCGCCATCGTGGAATCGGGAACGATAATGGTCAGCCCCGCACCGTTGTCCGGCTCATCGCTCTGATGATCTTTGCAGGGGAACCAAACGCTGGCGCCCAGCCCCTGACAGGCCACGGACATCCAGGCCCTGCCCTCCTTGTCCTTTTTCCAGATCCAGCCACCATCCCATGGAGGCGTGACGGCTTCCCGCGGCTTGCCGTGGAAATAAACGGTCAGCTCCCGGCTGTCCCCTTTTTTCGCGGACTGTCCAAGGCTGACGAGGGCGATATTCCCATCCCGTTCAAATCTCGCTCCAGGGATGCTGTCGATGATCATGGGCTGCTGGAAGTCAAGCTGCATTTTCTCGCCATTCGTCAACGCTTTGAAGCCGATGGTCACGGAGCCTCCGATCGTTTTGGCGTCGAAATCCGGTCTGACCCGGATATCATACCGTTGTACATCCCACCAATCCCGGTTGCTGTTCAGGGTTCCCCTCAGGGTGTCGGCGTGTGTAAATACTTCCTTTTTCTGCATCAGCTGGGCTTGCGAAAAATGTGCAACGGACAGGCAGACGACGATGAGCAGGGCTTTTCCTAAGGGCAGCGGGTCTTTATTTATTTTCATAATTGTACTAATGGTTGCTATGAAGGTAATTTTTTTATTTAAATTTAGGAATGACTATGAGATTACTGATCCCCTTCCTCCTGCTGTCCGTTACCGGCTTCCGGCCGGCCATGCCAGTGCCGGGCTCCGGCGATCCCGCTCAAAGCTCCCGGCTCCCCATGGATGGGAAGGACATCGTCAAAAAGATGCATGCCCGGTATGCGGGAAAATGGTACCGCAGCTTCACCTTCGATCAGACGACACAATTCTACCGCAACGACAGCCTGAAAGGCGAGCAGACCTGGTATGAGGCGCTGATCTTCCCCGACAAGTTCAGGATCGATTTTGGCGAGCCCGACAGTGGGAACGCGGTAATCTATAAGGGTGACTCCGCGTATAATTTCCGGAAAGGCAAGCTGAGGTCCGTGCGCAAGGATGAGAACGACCTTACTTTTTTGCTTGGCGGAATGTATTTCTTTACCCTCGATCAGAGCCTGCAGAAGCTGAAGGAACTGGGTTATGACCTCGATAAATTTCATGAGGACTCGTGGAAAGGCAAGCCGGTGTTCGTGCTTGGCGCGGCGAAAAGCGAGCTCACCACGAACCAGCTCTGGATCGATAAGGAGAACCTGTATCTGGTGCGCATGCTGAAGTTCGGGAAAGACCGGAAGGAGGAAGCCATTTTCGATAACCATCTGCAACTGGGTGGCGGATGGACAGAGACGCGATGCGATTTCTTTATGAATGATAAGCTGGTGCAGGTGGAACGTTATCACAACTGCAAGGCCGATGTTCCCCTCGACGAAAGATTATTCGACCCTGTTTTTTTTGGGCAGGCGCATTGACCCGTGACTTTTTCCTGATTTAGTTCTATAAATTTGCCTATGCATTCTCGGGCTCCCTCGCTCCGGAAACTCCGGCCCTTACAGTTGATAGCGATTATTTTCCTCACCGTTTCGGGAGGCCCATACGGGCTGGAACCACTGTTCTCCTACGTTGGAGATAACGGGGCCTTGCTCTTGCTGCTCGTCACTCCGATCTTCTGGGATATCCCAACGATCCTCACCGTGCTGGAGCTCAACAGCCTGATGCCGGTCACCGGCGGGTACTATCAATGGGTGAAGCAGGCCCTCGGGATCCGATGGGCTTTTTTTGAAGGATGGTGGACCTGGCTGTACACTTTTCTCGACCTCGCCATCTATCCCGTTCTGTTCGTGGGATATGCGGCCTTCTTCTTTCCCGAGATCGCGGCGTATAAGGTGCCGGTCTGTCTGGTCATCATCTGGTCTTCCGCCTTGCTGAACATCCTGGGCATTGTGCCGGTGGGAAGAGCTTCGCTGATCCTTGGCGCACTGGTGCTGACGCCGTTCCTTGTGCTTTTTATATTTATGCTGACCCATCACACGGGCAGCTTCTCCATACCCGTTCCATCGCTGAAGGGACAGTCCTTCCCTTCGGTATCTCTTGGGCTGTATACGGTGATGTGGAATTTTATCGGATGGGATAATGCGACTACCTATGCCGGTGAGGTATCCCGGCCCGTGCGGTCCTATCTGCTTTCGGTAACGGCAGCCTTTGCGCTCATCGTGCTTTTGTATATCGTTTCTGCCCTGGCGGTCCATCATTCGGGGATAAGCGCTGCTGCGCTGAACAACGGTGGTTTTCCCGTGCTGGGCGTATTGACCGGTGGGCGCTGGCTGGGGATAATGCTCGCCGCCGGTGGGATGGCCAGCACCATGGGACTCTATTCCGCCGTGCTGCTGTCCGTCTCGCGTATCCCACAGGTAATGGCCGACGACCGTCTGCTGCCCGCCAAATTATGCGTGCTGCATCCCCGCTATGGAACACCCTATATTTCCATCATCGCGTCTTCTGTCATTGTAAGCGTCCTGATCCTCTGGACTTTTTCTGACCTGGTGATCATGGATATCATGGTCTATGGCGCGGGTCTGTTGCTGGAATTCATCGCCCTGCTGGCGTTTCGCATCAGAGAGCCGGACCGGCCACGGCCATTCAGGATCCCACTCAATACGACCGGCCTTGTGCTGATGATCCTGCTGCCCGTGGCGATCTATCTGATCGCGCTTTCGGGCGCCATCTATGCCTCGGACCGGATCACCGTGCCGGTGGTCTTTGCGGTAGGCATGCTGTGCTCCGCAGAACTGGTCTGGAGGCTGATCCTCTGGAGAAATCCCGGGCTGGCCAGGACGAAAGTATTGAAATGAATGAATTCGCTGGTGCTGCCTGTCCGGCGCGGCGCTACGAAATTAATTCCCGTATTTCTTCGCCTCATCCTGTGCGTGGATCTGGTGTTTGGCCCTTGCGACCGGATGTTTTACGCCATGATGCTGAAGACGTTTGGCATGTACCTTCTGGGCCTTTTTGTGTTCCACGGCATATTTATGGTCCGTACTGGCCTCTTTCAGTCTCAGATGGCTGGCGTCCTTGACTTCCTCATGGTTATTGGCACGTTTGGAGCGGATATCATGCCGCAGGTCTTTTGATTCTTCTTTTTTTATCAATTCTTTCTTTTCCGCAGTTTGCGCAAAGGCGCCGGCGGTTACGGTAAGGCATATCAGGAGAATGCTTATCTTTTTCATGATCAGTTTTTTTAAGTGAATTTGTTTATTCCCGGGTAGTGGAGGCCATTATCATGCCACCCATCCGATTCCCCACGATTTTTGCTATATTCCCCTCTATGAAAGCCATTATCATCAGCCGCCCAGGCGGCAGCGAAGTGCTGGAAATGAAGGAACTACCCATACCCGAACCCGGACCGGGTGAGGTGCTCGTGCGGATCCATGCGGCGGGACTCAACCGCAGCGATATTTATTCCCGGAAGGGGGCTTATGGGAATCGCCCGGTCGCGGGAAGTGTGAAGGGTGCGGGGCAGGTTGGGGGTGGTGGGGATG